>Ga0209581_1000022_pt1 | contig 643453 bp, 617 predicted proteins | sample Coa_R2_FD_187160 | JGI IMG/M metagenome (GOLD analysis project Ga0209581, IMG submission 187160) | Surface soil microbial communities from Centralia Pennsylvania, which are recovering from an underground coalmine fire - Coalmine... | ecosystem: Environmental > Terrestrial > Soil > Unclassified... | reverse complement strand
CGAGTGGATCGAGGTCTTCTACAACCGGCAACGGTTGCACGAAACGCTCGACTATGTGAGCCCGGTGCGGTATGAAGAGCGGAGGGTTGTCTCTTAACTACGTGTCCGTGGAAACGGGTACACCTCAGAGACCTTTTCATCAATCAGCTAATCAACGTTTTGAGGATATCGCGGTCAGAATGCCCTGCATGATCGCCACGGGCGTTGGCGGGCAGCCGGGGACGGCCACATCCACCGGAATGACGTTCGCCACGCGCCCGCAACTGGCGTAGCTCTCGCCAAAGATGCCCCCGGTGCAGCCGCAATCCCCAATCGCCACCACCAGCTTCGGCTCCGGTGTGGCGTCGTAGGTGCGCCTGAGCGCCTCCTCCATGTGACGCGAGACCGGCCCCGTCACCAGCAGCAGGTCCGCGTGCCTGGGGCTCGCGACAAACTTGATACCCAGCCGTTCCAGGTTGTAATAGGGGCCGTTGCAGGCGTGGATCTCAAGCTCGCAGCCGTTGCATGAGCCCGCGTCCACGTGGCGGATGGCGAGCGAGCGGCCGAAATGCCGGGCGATGGCCACGGGCAGCCGCTGTTCGATCTGCCGCAGCGCCTCGTCGGTCGGCGGCGCCGGCTCGCTGACGATGCCGACCTTCACGACTTTCTTCAGCAATTCATACATGCGCTAGAGGTCCTGTCCGCTGTAGCTCAAGTTGAACGATTTGTTGATCAACGGAAAGTCCGGGACGATGTTGCCGAGCACCGCGCGCTCCAAGAGCGGCCAGTTCTGCCACGACGGATCGTGCGGATGCAGCCGGTGGATGCGATTGCCCTCCGCCGTGTCGAGCGCGATCAACACCTCACCGCGCCAGCCCTCGACCCAGCCGACGCCACGCCGCCCGGCCGGGCAGTCTCCAATGGGAACACGAATATCTCCGGCCGACAGCATCGCAACCAGCGCCTGCACCAGCCGCATCGATTCATACAATTCGTCAAAACGCACCGAAACGCGGGCGGCGACGTCGCCGCGCGTGTGCGAGGCCATCCGCACGCCGGCCTGCCGCCACGGCGGGACGGGATGGTCAACCCGCAGGTCGTGCCGGATGCCGCTGGCGCGGCCGGCAAACCCGGTCAGGTCCAGCTTCTCGGCCAGCGCGGGCAGGATCTGGCCCGTCATGATGAAGCGATCCTGCATGCCGGCGTGGTCGTCATAAATCGAGCGCAGTGTTTCGACCTCGCTTCGCAGCCGTTCGATGAATCCGTTGAGCCGCGCCGCCTGTTCCGGCGTGAGATCGCGGGCGACGCCGCCCGGCACGATCAGGTCCATGAGGTAGCGGTGGCCGAAAAGCGCGGCGTGCAGCCGCAGCAAATCCTCCTTCAGCCGCCAGAACTGGAAGAATCCGAACGCCAGCGCCACGTCGTTGCCGAGGTAGCCGAGATCGCCCAGGTGATTGGCGATCCGTTCAAGCTCCAGCAGGATTCCGCGCAGCACCAGGGCGCGCGGCGGCGGTTCGACGCCGGCGGCGCCCTCGACCGCCATGGCATAGGCCCAGGCGTAGGCCACCGTGGAATCGCCGGAGATGCGTCCCGCGAGCCTGGCGGCGTCAAGGAGCGTCAACTGCTCGAAGCGTTTTTCGATGCCCTTGTGCTTGTAGCCCAGCCGCTCCTCCAGCCGCAGAATTTTTTCGCCCACGATCGAGAAGCGGAAATGCCCCGGCTCGATGGTGCCGGCGTGCACCGGCCCGACCGGGATTTCGTGCACGCCCTCTCCCTCCACCCTGACGAACGGATAGCGGTCCTCGGACTTGGGGAAGCCGCCGGCGATGTCGAATTCCTTGCGCAACGGGAACACGCCGCCCGGCCAGGCGCGATGCCGCAGCCACTTGCGGTGATCGGGACTGTCGTGCGCGTGGATGCCGGTGAGATCGTAGGCGGCCCGCTGCATGCGGCTGGCGCAGGGGTAGATGTCGGCGATACTTGGATAGCGCGGGTGTTCGCGCGGCAGCGCCACCGTGAGCCACAGCAGCCCCGACGGCAACGCCAGCGCCAGGTGCAGCGCGTAGCCCGCGCCGCGCGGCGTTTCGTCGCTGCCCCACAGCGCGACCAACCGTGCCTTCTGCGCGCGGGCCTGCTGGCACACGTCGCGCAGAGCGGCCACCGCGAGTGATGCACAATAGGCCGGCATAGCCCCCGCAAGCGGCTGAACGTCAGCGGGCAGCTCGATGATCCGCATGGTTTCCAAGGCCACGCTCTGCAGATGGCTGAACAAGAACTGGACATCAGTGGGCAACTCGGTGATTCGCATGAGGTCCTCAGCCGATCAGCGCCGCCGCCTGCCGGTACCACGCGATGAGGTACGGCGGAATGTAGAGGCCGAGCATGAGCACGATCGCCAGATGCACGAACACGGGCACGAGAGCCGGCGGATGCGGCAGGCGGCGCGCGCTGGTCTCGCCGAACACCATGGGCTGCACCTTGCCGAAGATCGCCGCGAACGCGACGCCGAGCGCGATGAGCAGGAACGGCGTCGCCCATGGATGCTCGTGCATGGCGGTGGTGAGCACCATGAATTCGCTGGTGAAAACGCCGAAGGGCGGCATGCCGAGGATGGCGAGGCTGCCGACGGCGAGCCCCCAGCCGACGGTCGGGTTGGTCTCGATCAGCCCGCGGATGTCGGCCATGTTCTGCGTGCCGGTCTTCTGCGCGGCGTGGCCGACGGTGAAGAAGATCGCGCTCTTGGTGAGCGAGTGCACGGTCATGTGCAGCAGGCCCGCGAACGCCGCCACCGCGCCGCCCATGCCGAAGGCGAAGGTCATGATGCCCATGTGCTCGATCGAGGAGTATGCGAACATGCGCTTGATGTCCTTCTGCCGCGACAGGAAGAACGCCGCCACCACCACCGACAAAAGCCCGAAGCCCATCATCAGCGCGCCGGAAAAATTGCGCCCCAGCGCGCCGTCCACCAGCACCTTGCTGCGCACCACCGCGTACAGCGCCACGTTGAGCAGCAGCCCGGAGAGCACCGCCGAAACCGGCGTGGGGCCCTCGGCGTGCGCGTCCGGCAGCCAGTTGTGCAGCGGCACCAGTCCCACCTTGGTGCCGAATCCCACCAGCAGGAACACGAACGACAGCGACAGCACGGTGGGTTCGAGCTCGGTGCGCACGTCGAAGAGGCGCGTCCACAGGAGCGAGGTGCCGCCGGGACCCAGCACCTTCTCCGCGGCGAAGTAGAGCAGGATGACGCCGAACAGCGCCTGCGCGATGCCCACCGAGCAGAGAATGAAATATTTCCACGCCGCCTCCAGGCTCGCCGGCGTGCGGTACAGGCTCACCAGCAGCACCGTCGACAGCGTCGCGCCCTCCATCGCCACCCACATGATCCCGACGTTGTTGGACAGCAGGCACAGCAACATGGTGAAGGTGAACAACTGGTACATGCTGTGGTAGAGTCGCAGGCGGGCCGGATTCAACCGCCCGTGATGCGCCTCGATGCGCATGTAGGGACGCGAAAACAGCGCCGTGGTGAAGGCCACGAAGGCGGTGAGCGCGACGAGAAAGACGTTGAACGAATCGACGAAGAACTGCGCCTGCATCGCCGTCAGCGGGCCGCGGGCGATGACACGGACCGTGAGCAAGGCCGCGGCCGCGAAGGTGACGAGGCTCATCACGGCGTTCAGCTCCGGCGCGAAGCGCCGATGACCCGCAAGCGCGAGCAGCAGGCAGCCGATCAGCGGCGCGCTCAGGACGAGGGCCAGTTCCATCTCATTCCTCCTTGAGCTTTTCCATGTGGCGGATGTCGAGCGAGTCGAACTGCTCGCGGATGTGGAAGAAGAAGATGCCAAAGATGAAGGTGCCGACCAGCACGTCCAGCGCGACGCCGAGCTCGACCACGAGCGGCATGCCGTAGGTGGCGCTGGTGGCGGCGAAGAACAGGCCGTTCTCCATCGCCAGAAAGCCGATCACCTGCGGCACCGCCTTGCGCCGCACGATCATCATGAGAAAGGAGATCAGGATGCTGGCCATCGCGATGCCCAGCGTCGAGCGCGTGAACGTGCCGGCCATGTGAGAAATCGGCGCCGCCAGGGCGAAGGCGAAGATCACGAGCCCGATGCCGATCAGCATGGTGGCCGGGATGTTGATCAGCGTCTCCACGTCCCAACGCACGAACAGCCGGTCGATGAGCCGGTGCAGCGCCCAGGGGATCAGCATGACCTTGAGCAGCACGGTGAGCCCGGCGGAGAAATAGAGATGGGGCTGGCCGGTGGTGTGCGCGACGATCGCGGTCGAGGCGGCAAGCGCCGCGCCCTGCCAGGCGAACAGCTTGATGAGCGTGAGCACCCGCCGCTGCGACAACATGGCAAATGAGATCAGCAGCAGGATGGCCGCCAAGAGGCTCACAAACTGGCCGATGAGCGTCTGGTCCATCTCAGGCCCGCGTCAGGAAGTGGGTCAGCATGCCGAGCACCGCCAGCAGAAACGCGCTCGACAGGAACTCCGGGGCGAGGAACAGCCGCAGCTTGGCGAACAGCGTTTCAATCAGCGCAAGGCCGGCGCCGCCGGCGGCGAGTTTCACCAGCAACGCCGCGATCGCCAGCGGCAGCGCCGGCCAGTCGCCGGCCCCGGCGATGCCCCAGGGCAGGAACAGGGCGATGCCGATGGTCATGTAGGCGAACAGCTTGATCGCCATCGCCCACTCGATCAGCGCCAGGTGGCGCGCGGAATATTCGAGGATCATCGCCTCGTGCACCATGGTGAGCTCGAGATGCGTGGCCGGATTGTCGATCGGTATGCGGGCGTTCTCGGCCAGCAACACCATGAGGAAGGCGGCGGCGGCGAAGGCCAGACCGGGGTGGATGGCGAATTCACGGTGCGCCAGCGTGTCGACGATGGTGGTGAGCTGGGTCGAGCCGGAGATGAAGGCGGCGGTGAACAACGTCATCAGCATCGCCGGCTCGGCGAGAAAGCCGATGAGCATCTCGCGCCGCGCGCCCAGGCCCCCGAACGAGGTGCCGGTGTCCATGGCCGCCAGCGCCGAGAACACGCGCGCCAGCGCGAACACCCCGACGAGCGCGATGATGTCGGCGGCGGGCGTGAACGGCAGGCCGGTGGCGAGCACGGGCACGATGCCGGCGGCCAGCCACATGCAGCCGAACAGGATGTAGGGCGTCAGGTGAAACAGCCGCGAGGCGTTGTGCGCGATCACGGCATCCTTGTGGAACAGCTTCGCCAGCGTGTAATACGGCAGCAGGATCGACGGCGCCGAGCGGTTCTGCAGCCAGGCGCGGCACTGGTTGACCCAGCCCGTCAGCAGCGGCGCGGCGATCACCACGAACACCGATTGCAGGATCTGGAACGCGATGGCGGCCTGCTGGCTCATCGCACGAACACCAGGAGCGCGATCAGGGTGAGAAAGCTGTACATGAGGTAGATGCTGATCCGGCCCTGCTGCAGGAGCGCGATTTTGGACGAGGCGAACTCGGCCAGCCGGGCCACCGGCAGGTACAGCCAGCGCCAGTGGCGATCCTCGATCTTGAGCGAGTACCGGGGCGCGGCGTCGTCGGGCCCGGGCAGGTGCCGCTGCATCAGGTAGACCGGGCCGAAGACGTGCCGGATCGGCTGGCCGAAGGCGTCGGCGCTGTCCTGCATGCGCGGCGTCTGTTCCGGAAAACCACAGTCCCAGGGATCGGCATGGCGTATGCGTCCGTGATAAAAGCGGCGCACCAGGAAAAACGTCAGCAGCGTCACCGAGAAGATCACGACGAGGAAGATGATGGGCGAGTAGCTCGCCTGCGCCGGCGCCGTGGGCACCAGCCACAGCCAGTTCGATTGCAGCGCGGCGTCGGACAATCCCGCCCTCGTGATCGAGACGCTGACGCGGTTCAACGTCAGCAGCAGCGTGACCGGGAACAGGCCGAGGATGCAACAGCCGGCGGCGAGCCAGGCCATGCCGCAGCGCTCCCAGCCGCCGGCGTCGCCGCCGGCAGCCGCGGCATGGGCCGCGTGCCTGGCCTCGCGCGGCCGGCCGAGAAAGGCGATGCCGTAGACCTTCACGAAACACATCGCGGTGAGCGCGCCGGCGAGCGCGAGCGTGGCGGCGAACAGCGGCAGCAGGCTGCGCACGCTGTCGTTTTGCAGGATCGGCGCCTGCAACGCGGTCTGGAAGGTGAGCCATTCCGACACGAAGCCGTTAAGCGGCGGCAGCGCCGAGATGGCGAGCGCGCCGACGAGGAAGTAGAAGGCCGTCTGCGGCATGCCGTGGATCAACCCGCCCATGTGATTCAGGTTGCGCTGACCCGTGGAATGGAGGATCGAGCCGGCGCCGAGAAACAGCAGGCCTTTGAACACCGCGTGGTTGAGCGTGTGATAGAGCGCGGCAATGAGGCCGAGGGCGCCGGCCGCGCCGTGGCCCGAGCCGATGAACACCATCGACATGCCGAGCCCGAGCAGGATGATGCCGATGTTCTCGACGGAGTGGTAGGCCAGCAGCCGCTTGAGATCATGCTGCATCAGCGCGTAGAGCACGCCGAACAGCGTCGTCCCGGCGCCGATCGCGAGCACCCCCATGCCCCACTCCCAGCGCACGCCGCCGATGAGATCGTAGATCACGCGCACCATGCCGTAGATGGCGGTCTTCAGCATGACGCCGCTCATCAGCGCCGAGACCGGCGAGGGCGCCGCCGGGTGCGCCTCGGGCAGCCAGGCGTGCAGCGGGATCATGCCGGCCTTGGCGCCGAAGCCGAAGAACGCCAGCAGGAACGCCACGCTTGACCACTGCGGCGTAAGCCGGGCGGCGCGCAGCGCCTCGAAGGTGTAATCGCCGTGGCCGCCGTTCATGACGCCGAAGCAGAGCAGGATGGAGATGGCGCCCAGGTGGGCGATGAGCAGGTACAGAAACCCGGCGCTGCGGTTCGCCGGCAGCTTGTGATCGGTGATGACCAGAAAATAGGAGGACAGCGCCATCGTCTCCCACGCCACCATGAACAGGTAGGCGTCGTCGGCCAGGATGACAAATGCCATGCTGGCGAGGAAGACGTGATATTGCAGGCAGATGAGCGCCAGCCGGCCGCCGGTCTCCTCGCGAAAATAGCCCGCGGCGTACACGGAGATGCCGGCCGACACGCCGCCGAGCAGCATCAGGAAAAATCCCGCCAGCGGATCGAGCCGCAGGTGAAAGGGCAGATCGGGCAGGCCGAGCGGCAGCGTCAGCTGCTCGGCCGGCTGCCACACCGCCATGAGGCCGAGGACCGCGATCGCAAGGCCGCCGAGCGCGCCCAGCAGGAACAACCCCCGCGCCGCGCCGCGCCGGGGAATCATCACACCGAGCAGCCCCGCCGCGAGCCAGCCCAGAGCGGCACCGACCACCAGGGTGATCAATGGAAGGGACGACGACATCTTCAGCAGAGCGGCCCGCCGTCAGGAAAGATCGGCGGCAGTGATCCGGTTTCTGGCTGGAGGATGAAAACCGCGCGGTGGCCTGTCAGGGCATGGCGGTGACAGGGCCGCATGTCGGGGGGAGTGGAATCTTTGGATGAATCGGGCATCTCCGTGGGTCAATATTGACACATTTTCAACCCGGCGGCCAGGTGAACGGGCGCCCGCCGAGGATGTGGATGTGCAGATGAAACACCGTCTGGCCCGCGCCCTCGCCGTTGTTCACCACCAGCCGGTAGGCGTCGCCGTAGCCTTGATCCCTGGCGATTTTCGCGGCCGTCAGCATCATGTGACCGAGCACCGTTCGATCCTCCGCGGTGGCGTCCGCCAGTCTGGCGATGGGCTTCTTCGGAACGATGAGGATGTGCATCGGCGCGCGCGGCGCGACGTCGTGGAACGCCAGGCACAAATCATCCTCATGCACGATCTTCGCCGGGATTTCCCGGTCGATGATCTTGGCAAATATCGTCTTGGCCATGACACACCTCCGTCATCCATTCATCCCGAGCAGCCCGTGTGCGGGCATATCGAAGGACGAACGGTGAAATATGGTCGTTGTCTCTTCAGCTGGCGCGGGCGGCCTCCGACTGATAATACTTCATCAGAATCGCCGCCACCTCGGGCCGCGCAAACTCGACGGGCAACGCCTCGCCGCGCGAGAGCATCTCCCTCACCCTGGTGCCCGACAGATCGATGAAGTCCTCCGCCGTGTGATCCGGCGCGTCGCGCTTCATGACCACGCGGCCGAGTTTTTTGGAATACGCCGTGTTGTCGGCGCCAAAAATTTTAATCTTCAGCGCGTCCCTCGGCACCTCCTTTTCGAAGATGGCCTGGGCGTCGAACGGCCCGTAGTAGCCGCCGACGCCGGCGTGATCGCGGCCGACGATGAGATGGGTGCAGCCGGCATTCTGGCGGAACACGGCGTGCAGCACCGCCTCGCGCGGCCCGGCGTAGAGCATGTCGAAGCCGTAGCCGGTCACCATCACCGAGTTCGGCGGGAAGTAAAGTTCGACCATCTTGCGTATGGCGGCGTTGCGCACCGGCGCCGGGACGTCGCCGCTCTTCAGCCTGCCGAGCAGCATGTGGATGAGGATGCCGTCCGCCTTCACCGCCTCCTTGGCCATCTTGCACAGCTCCTCGTGCGCGCGGTGCATGGGGTTGCGGGTCTGGAACGCCACGACCGTCCGCCAGCCGCGCCGGTTGATCTCGTCGCGGATCTGCATGGCGGTGCGGAAGGTGTCCGGGAAATCCTTCTCGAAGTAGCTGAAATTCAAAACCTGAATGGGGCCGGAGATGAGGTGCCTGCCCAGGCTCATGAAAGTGGCGACGCCGGGGTGCTTGGGATCGAGCGTGCGGAAGATCTTCTCCGCAACCTGCTTCAATTGCGCTTCGCCCACTTCTTCAATGGCGTCCACTTGCTGCACCGCCAGCACCGGGTTGCCGGGCAGGTTCGGATCGCGCAGCGCGATGCGCGCCTGGCCGCGGATGGCGGCGGTGTCGCCGGTCAGGTTGACGATCGGCACCGGCCAGAACAGGCCCGCTGCCGTGCGCATGTGCTCCGCCACGCTCAGCATGTCGGCCAGGTTCATGTAGCCGGGCAGCGGGTTGAAATAGCCGGCGCCCAGCATCACGGCGTTGGCGGCGGCGGCGGAATTGAGCAGCAACGCGGGCAGGCTTTCGGCCTCCTTGGCGAGCGCCGCGCGCGCGGCGGGGTCGGCGACATACAGGGGATTCAGGGTCGCCGAGCCATGCGGGGTGATCATGAATGGTCTCCTCGAATGATTGTGCCGGAAATGGAAAGCGCGTAACGATACCGGGGCCCGTCAAAAAATCCAACCCTCAAGCCGGAGCCGGGCGGCGGGGATGGTACCGCACCTCGCCGCCGCTGCGCACGATGTCGCCGACGTGCGTGCGGAAGGCCCCCGCGCGGCGGTCGTCAAAGTAAAATTTCAGCGTGTGCAGAATGGTGGGGAAGGCGATTAGATCCCAAGGGATCTCGTGCTCGTCGTACAGCCGCACCTCGAGGCTTTCGTGACCGGGGCCGAAATCAAGGTCCAGCAGCCGGGCGCGGAACATGATGTACACCTGGTTGGCGTGCGGCAGGCTCAGCATGGTGTGCAGCTCCAGCGCATCGACCCGGGCGCGCGCCTCCTCCAGCGTCTCGCGCACCGCCGCCTCGATGGCGGTCTCGTCGTTCTCCATGAAGCCCGCCGGCAGCGTCCACAGGCCGTAGCGCGGTTCGATCGCGCGTTTGCAAAGCAGGATGCGCCCCTCCCATTCCGGGATGCAGCCCGTCACCACCCGCGGGTTCTGATAATGCACCGTCGCGCAATACGCGCAGACGTAACGTTCACGGGTGTCCTCGGGCGGAATTTTTCGTTCGACCGGCCGGCCGCATTCGCTGCAAAACTTCATGTGGCAAACCCGATGATCATGGCACCAATTATGCCACACCCGCGCCGCCGTACCGTTTATACTTGGCGGGCTTCAAGGTCTTCCCGCCATGACAGTCGAGACTGCCGCAACTCACCCCGCCGCCGCGCCGGCGACGGCCGGCATACTGCTGGCCAATCTCGGCACGCCCGCGGCGCCCACGCCCCCGGCCGTGCGGCGCTATCTCGCGGAATTTCTCTCCGATCCGCGGGTCATCGACAAACCCCGCTGGCTGTGGCTGCCGGTTTTGCACGGCGTCATTTTGAACGTGCGGCCAAAGCGCTCGGCGCACGCCTACCAGCAAATCTGGACGCCGCAGGGCTCGCCGTTGCTCGTCATCAGCCGCAGGCAGGCTCAAGCGCTGCAATCAGCATTGCAGCAGCGATACCGCGCGCCGATCAAGGTCGCCCTTGGCATGCGCTACGGCCGGCCCTCGATCAGAAGCGCGCTCGAGGAACTGCGGCAGGCGGGCTTGCGGCGACTGTTGATCCTGCCGCTCTATCCGCAATACTCGGCCACCACCACCGCCTCGACCTTCGACGCCGTCGCGCAGGTGCTGCACGGCTGGCGCTGGCTTCCGGAGCTGCGCACCATCAACAGCTACCATGATGACCCGGCATACATTTCCGCGCTGGCTGCTTCGGTGCGGCGGCACTGGGAACAACATGGCCGCGGACAAAAACTGGTGATGTCGTTCCACGGCCTGCCGGAGCGCTACCTGCGACTGGGCGATCCCTATCACTGCTTCTGCCAAAAGACCGCCCGCCTGCTGTCGGAGAATCTGCAACTCGCCGATGGGGAATGGGTTATCACCTTCCAATCGCGCGTCGGCTTTGAGCGCTGGCTGCAACCCTACACTGACAAGACCCTGAAGCAGCTGGCGAAGCAAGGTATCCAGCGCGTTGACCTGATCTGCCCCGGGTTCTCCGCCGACTGCCTGGAGACGCTGGAGGAAAACAGCATTCGCAACCGCGAAATCTTCATGAAAGCGGGAGGAAAAGACTTTCACTACATCCCCTGCTTGAACGATCACGCCGATCACATCCAGATGATGCTGGGATTGATTGAGCGGCACACGCAAGGCTGGCCGGAATTTTCTTCCGACTGGAACGAACAACGTCAGGCAGAAGAGTGGAAACTCACTGACGAGCGCGCGCGGGCCTTGGCGAATTCATCACAAGCCTGAAGGCTTGTATCAGGAATTCATTCAGCGTTTGATGAGGACGAAGTCGGCGCCGCAGTAGGGACACTTGGCCTGGCCCGTCTCCTCGATGGGCAGGAACACGCGCGGATGCGAGTTCCACAGGCTCATGCCGGGCATCGGGCAGTGCAGCGGCAGATCATCCGCCGTCACCTCGTAGCGGTTCTGCGCGTTGGGCGTAATCAGTTCAGCCGTGTCTGAAGTTTTTTCCGTGTTCATGGCGGCAAAACCTTTCTTATTTTACCGGCGTGAGCCACGCGGCGTGCGCTTCGCTCCGGCCGTGGACCACGTCGAAGTACAGTTTCTGCAAACGCTCGGTGATGGGCCCGCGCTTGCCGCCGCCGATCACGCGGCCGTCGAGTTCGCGCACCGGCGTCACCTCCGCCGCCGTGCCGGTGAAAAACGCCTCGTCGGCGATGTAGACTTCATCGCGGGTGATGCGCCCCTCGCGCACGGTCAGCCCGCTCTCGCGCGCCAGCGTCATCAGCGTGTCGCGGGTGATGCCCTCCAGCGCCGAGGTCACCTCCGGCGTCTTGAGCTCGCCGTTCTGCACGATGAAGATGTTCTCGCCGCTGCCCTCGGCGACGTAGCCCTCGGTGTCCAGCAGCAGGGCCTCGTCATAGCCGGCGTCGACGGCCTCGCGCAGCGCCAGCATGGAGTTCATGTAATTGCCGGTGGCCTTGGCCTTGCACATCGTGATGTTGACGTGATGACGCGTGTAGGACGAGGTGCGGATGCGGATGCCGCGCGTCATGCCGTCATCGCCCAAATAGGCGCCCCACGACCAGGCCGCGACTATGACGTGGGTCTTGAGATTGTCGGCGCGCAGTCCCATGCCCTCGGAGCCGAGGAAGCACAGCGGCCGGATGTAGGCCGTCTCCAGCCTGTTCTCGCGCACGGCGGCGCGGCAGGCCTCCGCGATCGCGGCGGCGTCAAAGGGCATGTTCATGCGCAGGATGTGCGCCGAGTTGAACAGCCGCCGCATGTGCTCCTGGAGGCGGAAGATGGCGGTGCCGCGATCGGTCTTGTAGGCGCGGATGCCCTCGAACACGCCCATGCCATAGTGCAGGCTGTGCGTCAGCACGTGCACCTTGGCATCGCGCCAGGGCACGAGCCTGCCGTCGAACCAGATCACCCCGTCGCGATCATCCATCGTCGTCATTGTGTTTTTTCCTCATCCATCCCCAGCATCCAGCGCCGCCACAGCCGCGCCACCACGGCGCGCTCGGCGGCGAATTTCTCCTCCGCCACCTGCGCCGGCCGGCCCTGCAAGGTGCAGCGGTGGATGGCGCCGCGCAATTTGAAGTAAGCCTCGCGCAGCGCCGCGCAGTCGTCCCCGGAAAGCAGGCCGCAGCTGCTGAATTCGCCCAGCAAACGCAGATTGTCCGTCCAGCGCAGCAGCGCCGGATGCGTCGCGGCGTGGGCCAGCACGCCATATTGCACCATAAATTCGATGTCCGTGACACCTCCCGGCCCCTGCTTCAGATCGAACATGCCCGCCGCCGGCCTGTTCAACTCGCGCCGCATCTGCTCGCGCATGTCCGCGACCTCGCGCCGCAGGGTCTCCGGATCCCGCCGCCGCGAAAGCACCTCGTTGCGCACGGCGGCGAATCGATCGATGACCGCGGCGTCGCCGGCGATCCCGCGCGCGCGCACCAGGGCCTGATGCTCCCAGGTCCACGCCGAGCGGCGCTGATAATCCGCAAACGCCGCGAGACCGCTGACCAGCAGGCCGGACACGCCGCTGGGGCGCAGGCGCGTATCCACCTCGTAGGCTACGCCCGCGGGCGTCGCCGTGCTCAGGAGATGAATCAGCCGCTGCGACAGGCGCGTGAAAAACACGGCGTTGTCCAGCGGTTTCGCTCCATCGGTCATCTGCTCCTCGCCCTCGCTGTCGTGCAAAAACACCACATCGAGATCGGAACCGTAGCCGAGCTCAAAGCCGCCGAGCTTGCCGTAGGCGAGGACGGCGAAGCCGGCGCGGCGGCGGCCGCCACCGGTGGTGCAATGGGGCTCGCCGTGGCGTGCCGCCAGATGGCGCCAGGCCAGCTCCAGCGCGCCGCGCAGCACCGCCTCGGCGATCCAGGTCAGGTGATTGCTGACCTCCGGCAGCGGCAGATGGCCGGTGAGATCGGCGGCGGCCACCTTCAGCATCTCCGCCTGCCGGAACTGCCGCAGCGCCTCCATGTGCCGCTCGAGATCCTGCGGCGGGTGTTTGGCCAGCTCCGTGCGCAGGACCCGCTCCAACTCCCCGGCGCCGGGCGGCGCGTACAGGGCGCGGGCGTCAAGCAGCTCATCGAGCAGCACCGGATGCCGGCAGACGGCGTCCGTAATCCAGGAACTGCGCGCCAGCAGGCGCGCCAGCAGGCGCAGCGCCTTCGGGTACTCGGCCAGCAGCGCAAGATACACGCTGCGGCCGGCCACGGCCTCGACCAGCTTCAGCAGGCGTTGCAGCGTGATGGTTCCGCTCCTGCTGGCGCCGGCCGTCCTGATCAGCAGCGGCAGGAGGCGTTGAAAGCGGGCGCGTCCCTCCGTGGTGAGACGGCCGATGACGGGTTCGCGCAGCAGGCCGGCAACGGCCCGCCACGCCGCCGCGGGATTGCGGAAGCCCGCCTCGCGCAGCACCGCCGCGGCGGCCTCGTCACTCAGGGAACCCTCGCACAATTCGCGCAGCCGCTGCATCAGCGCCTCGTCCGCGCGTTCCACCTGCTCCGCAGTCAGGACCTGCGCAAAGCAGTCGCACACCTTCCGCAAATGCTGATCCAGCGCGGCGGCGTATTTTTCCCAGCCGGCGTAGCCCATGGCGCAGGCCAGCCGTTCCCGTTCCGCCGCCCCGTCCGGCAATGAATGCGTCTGCCGATCCTCCACGGCCTGCAGGCGATGCTCGGTGTTGCGCAGGAACACGTAGGCGCCGGTCAACGCCCGCACCGCGTTCGCCGGCAGCAGTTCCAGCCGGCCGATGGCCTCCAGCGCGGACAACGTCGAAGGCGTGCGCAACGCCGGCTCGCGGCCGCCGCGGATCAGTTGAAACAGCTGGGCGATGAATTCGATGTCACGGATCCCGCCGGCGCCGCGCTTGATGTCGTCATGGCGCTCCAGCCGCTCCACTTCGTGCTCAATCTCCCGCTTCATCCCGCGCAACGCCGCGAGCGCGCCGAAGTCCAGATAACGCCGGTAGACGAACGGCCGCAGCCGTGTGAGCAACGCCTCGCCGCCGGCGCGATCGCCGGCCACCACGCGGGCCCTGATGAGCGCGTAACGCTCCCAGTCGCCGGCATGGGTCTCATAATAGGACTGCATCGCCGCGGCGCTCAAGGTCAGGGCGCCGCTGTCGCCGAACGGCCGCAGGCGCATGTCAACGCGGAATACAAAACCTTCGTCGGTGGCTTCATGCAGCAGGCGGATCAGGCGGCGGCCCAGCGCATCGAAGAATTCCTGGTTCGACACCACACGCGGGCCGTCCCGCGTCTCGCCCTCGCCGCCGTAGGCGAACATCAGATCGACGTCCGAGGACAGATTGAGCTCGTGCCCGCCCAGCTTGCCCAGACCGATCACCGACAACCGCTGCGGCTGTCCCTGCGCGTCGACGGGGGTCCCCAGATTCCGGCAGTGGTCGGCGTGCAGCCAGTCGAGGGCATGATCGATCGCCGCCTCGGCCAGCCAGGATAATTCGCGCATGGTTTCCGCCACCGGCGCCAGGCCGTTGAGGTCGCGCCAGATGATCCGCGCCAGCTCGCGCCGGCGCAGGCGGCGCAACCGGCGGCCGAGGGCATTCCCGTCCGCCGGCGCCTCGGTTTCCCCGGCGAGCATCGCGGCGTAGCGCCGCGGGCCGTACACCGTGTTCAAATCGCCGCTCGTGAGGAGGTCCTCAAGCAGCGCGGGCTGCCGGGCGAACAGCCGGGCCGTCCACGGGCTGCACGCCGCGGCGCGCACCAGCTGCTCCGGCGCCAGTGATTCGCGAACCGCGGCCGGCAACGCCGCCCAGATTTCCCGGCAGTGGTGTTCGGTTTCCGCCCGCAAGCCGGTCGGGACCTGTTCCAGCGGCGCACTGAATGCGGCGGGAAGTCTGCTCATCGCGGCGTGACGAGGATCCCGGCCTTCAATGCGGTGGTGACCCGGTACGCTCTTTCAATTCCTCCAGCCTCCGGCTCAGGAATTTATACTCGGCGGGGTCCTTGATCTGGCCGCTGTCGAGCAGGCCGCCGAGCAGTATCTTGGCGTCCTCCAGCTCGCCCATGTCCTCCAGCACGAAGATGCGCATTTGTTTCGCCCAGTCCGGCGCCTGCGGCGCGTCCTCCGCCAGCGCCCCGGCGTATTTCAGCGCCAGCGGTTGATCGCGGAGCAAATGCTTGGCCACGAACACCGCGTGGGCAAGCCACGGCCAGCGCCGGTTGGGATCGAGCAGAAATTGCTGATAAACGAATTCCAGCATCCGCCGCTGCTTGTCAGGCACCGGCACCTCGCCGTACAGGCGCGCCGCCGCGAGCAATGGGTACTGGCCGCGCGGATCGAGCTCCAATATGCGCGCAAGCCACTGTGTGACGAGGCCGTAATCCAGTTCCCGGAAGGGGATGCTGATCCCCGGCTGGTTGTCGAATGCCTGCAGCCACAGCATCAAAAAACGCGCCAGCGTGACCGGCTCTCCCAGGCTAGCGGCATTGAGCACGTTCACGTCGGGGGGGGCGGTCAGCGCGGCGGCCTCGGCCCGCGGGCGCGGCTGCGCCGCGTGCCAGGCCAGTTGCATCGTCAAGCTGGCGGCGAGCAGCACGACGGCCGCCGTCGGGACGTCGCGCCATGAGCGCTCATTACTCATATTGGATTGCGGGGTTGTTGAAAAACCCCTCCCCCTTGACGGGGGAGGGCGGGGGAGAGGGTGATAGCGATCCTGTCCATTCGTAAACCTCTATTATCGCCGGACGACATTCTTTGCCCCCTCCCCCTGTCCCCCTCCCGCAGGGGGAGGGGATACTCTTTAGAACTTTTCAGCAAGCTGCTAGAAGTTGCGGCGGTGCAGATCGAATAGCCCGGCGGCAAACAATAACAGGCTGTAAATCACCGTCTGCGCCAGGATCGGCGCCAGCACCGCCATGCTCACGCCCGGATAAGCGAGCCATTCGCTGGACGTGAAACGGTGCAGCGCCGGCAGCAGGCAAGCCAGCGCGTCGATGACGCGGGCCATGACCGCGTTGGCGAGGCTGTGTGGATCCACCAGCGGCCCGCGGCTCATCAGTTGCAGGGCAGCGATGCCGCGCGAAAGCAGATAGAAGGCCGCGACGGCGCTGACGGCGGCGGTGATCTGCGAGAGGGTCAGCACGCACAGGAGGCTCACGCCGGAGACGATGACGAGCTCGCACCAGAGCGAGGCGCCCCAGATCGCGGCGCGCTGCCACGGGGCGACGAGGCAGGCCGCCAGCGTGAACAGCATCGCGATGGCCGCCGCCACCGCGAGATAACCCATGAGCTTGCCCAGATAATAACTGGTGCGCGGCAGCGGCAGGGACAGCATCAGTTCGACGGTCTTGTCGGCGAACTCGCGCGCCATGCTGCCGGCCACGAACAGGCACAGGATGAACACCGCCAGCCCGCGCAGCAGGCTGCCCAGAAACGCGGCCCTGATGACCGCACCCTCGGTGACGGCGATGGCGCCGGCGAACTCGACCAGCACCAGCGCCAGGGCCAGCGCCGCCGCCACCAGCCACGCCAGCCGCCCGCGCAGGGCCTCAAGCCAGGTCAGCCGGGCAATGACAGGAACGGGCCGCCAGAAATCCACCCGCATTCAGCGCCTCCGGGCACGCGACGCGGTGATCTGTGGCATGATGAAAATCGTGCGCAGCATTACTTTTCCATTATCCTAGAGACCGATGGCCCCGACAAACCCGGCATCCCCAAGCCTCCCGCAGCGGCTGGTGCGCCGGGAGAACCTGCTGCTGGCGGGCATGCTGCTGCTGCTGCATCTTGCCAGCCAGTGGGGCTTTGGCTCGGCGATGTCCACCTCGCTCATGATCGCCCATCTGGGGATGTTTCTGCTCTGGCAGCCGCTGTGGCAGCGCGAATCACACCTGAGCGGCCAGCAGGGCGTCCTGTTCCTGGCCTCCATCATTGTCTTTCTCGGCACGCTGAACTGGTGGACGCTGGCGGGCTGGCAAATCCTGCTCATTGGCCTCCTCGGCGGCCGCCCGCTCGTCAGCCGCGGCGACCGGACCGTCTACATGCTGGCCCTGTTCATGCTGGTGTGCGATCTGTTGCTGGAGACCGTGCCGAACCTGTTCTTCGTGCGTGGCTTGCCCGTCCTGCTGGTGGCCGCGTTCCACTACGGGCTCCTCGTCATTCCGTTTTTGCTGCCCTTCATTCCGCTAGCGCGTACGGTGCAGGCGCGCGCGCAGGCTGTCGATTTGTTCCGCGCCGTGACCACCGCATTGATGACGGCGCTGGTCGCCGTCAGCAGTCTGCTGAGCATGTACTACTCCGGCGGCAACTATCTGACTGAATTGTTGCGGACCCTGCTGGTGCTGGCGGGGTTCCTGCTGCTGATCAGCTGGCTGCTGACCCCGCGCGCCGGCCCCGGCGGGCTGTTGCAATTGTGGGAACGTTCACTGCTCAACATCGGCACGCCCTTCGAGGACTGGCTGCTCGAACTGGCGTCACTGGCGCAGAGCGAGCCCACGCCGGCGCAATTCCTCAATGCCGGCCTCAAGGCGCTGACGCAACTGCCCTGGTGCATGGGCGTGGCCTGGCGGGAGGATCCGCAGGCGGCGCCGGTCGGCCACGGCAGGGCGGGCCGTCATTACACCGACATCGAGGTGGACAAGCGGCGCGTGCGGCTGTACCTGCGGCAGGCGCCGGGCGCCACGCTGCTGCTGCACATCAAGCTGCTCATCAGCGTGCTTGAGGTGTTCCACGACGCCAAAACGCGCGAACAGGCGCTGGCGCGACAGGCCCACATTCAGGCCGTCTATGAAACCGGCGCGCGCGTCACCCACGACATCAAGAACCTCCTGCAATCGCTGCAAACGTTGACGATGGCGCTGATCGAGGCGGAGAACGATCCCGCCACGCGCGAACGCGGCCGGAAGCTGCTGGAAAAGCAGCTGCCCGTCATCACCCAGCGCCTGCACCTGGCGCTCGACAAGCTGCAATCCCCCGGAAAATCCAAAAGCGAGACCGCGCCCCTGCGCGAATGGTGGGAGGGGTTCAAGGCCCGCAACCAGCATGAACCGGTGGTGTTCCACGATCGAATCCCCGCCGACGCCAATCCTTCAATCCCCGTGGAGCTGTTCGACAGCGTGGCGCAGAACCTGCTTGAGAACGCCCGCAACAAGAAACAAATGGAGCGCGACCTGCGCGTCACCGCCTTGCTCACGGTGAACGATCACGGGATTGCGCTAGAAATCAGCGATGATGGTTCGGCCATTCCGGCGGACAAGGCGCAACAACTGCTCAGTCAACCGGTGTCCTCCAGCGACGGGCTGGGAATCGGTCTCTATCAGGCCGCGCAACTGGCGGAAGGCATGGGATACGCCTTGCGCCTGCGCCGCAACGTTCCGGGCGACGTCTGCTTCGCGCTGGAAACCGCGGACAAGCCTGCCGCGCAACGCGCCGGCCCCGCCTTGCAGCAGGTCAACTAGAACCTCATCTCTACTTCAACGGATGAACACCGTTCGCCCTGAGGTATCGAAGGGCGAATATCATATGATTTTCGTTGCTCGTGCTTCGATACGCGCAGCGTACCCTGGCCTGAGCTTGTCGAAGGCTCAGCACGAACGGTATTTTTGTTGAGATGGGTTCCAAGTCAAGGAATGCGGCCGGCGGCGATCAGCCGGTTGTACAGCAGCGGCCGCGAAATCCAGATGGTGATGTCATTAAACGTCGAGGTGAACTGCCCGCCCTCATATATCGCATTGGCCGTGGTGCCATTCTCATAGGTGGCATTGTCTCCATCAGGGGTTTGATCGCTGCCTGTGGAATAAACTATAGCGACCGGTTGCCCGGATGAAGCGGCAGAGCCAGTCGTTGGAGGATCAGGAGTCAGAAAGTTTCCCGAGGCGTCCCTGACCTCCAGTTTGATTCCCGGGTACGTGGTCATGGCTATCGCAGAAGCGTAATTTGGATCGACGCGGTAGCGGAAAAATCCCGTCCAGGGATCCGTCGTCGCGTTCCTGCCCACCCCCCACGCGTCGTATGCGTCCACCCCCAGTGTTTTCCACGGCAGGTAACCTTCGGCGGTTGGCGCCGAGCAGTTGGCGTCCTCAAGACCGTAATTTGGATCAGTGGGATTTGCGGTCGTGGTCGGACAGGGCAGGCGACCGTTGACCACAGCGAAACCCAGCAATGCTTCGCGGATTTGCTCCAGTTGCGCCTGTGTCGTCTGCACGTTGCGCTGGCTGACTTGCGTCGACAGCGGGACCAGCAAACCACCCAGCAACAGGCTGACGATGAGCAACACCACCGCCAGCTCAATGAGTGTAAAACCAGCGTTATTTTTTTCCATGTTCAGGGCGCGATAACGCGGATTTGATCGTTGAAGGAACTTGTGGCCGAGCCGGTTTGGAAATTGTCATCGCCAGTAGTGAAGTTCTGTCCCTCGAAATACTTCTGCATCAAAGTCGCACAATCCGGCGAGCAACCCAGGCTGCGATCCTGTGTGCTCAAAGCCGGACCGGCGCTGACCACGATCGCCTGCACATCGTTTTGAACCCTGCCGGTATCGGTATGGGTAACCGTCAGGCAATCGGTCCCCGCCGTGCAGGTACCGGCGCCGCCCGGTGCGAAACCTGTCGCCTCCGCCGCGTACATGGTGCGCTGCCAGCGATTGGGAACGAACCAGGCGGGCAATGCGTTCGTGGTGCCGTCCGTCAACAACGGATAGCGTATGCCGCTGGTGCTCATCGTGCCCGTGACCTTGTCGCTTATGCTTACGGTGGTGTCCGCCAGTACATTGTTGGTGGCGTCGCGATCGATGATGTGGATCACCGGCGTCGTTCCCAGCGCGGCCTCGACCGGCGCCGTGATGGTGCCGGCAGTGGTAGTCACCGTGCGCAGCCGCTCGCCACCGGAATAGGTCGTTGTGGCTATGCCTCGATAGCGAATCTGCAGCTGATATTCCCGCGTTGAAACGTAACCGGAACGTATGATGAAACTGTCATTCGCATTTGGAGAGATTGTTGCGTTGACAAAATAAGAATTCGCCGGGCACAAAATCCCAAAAATGCTTGCGCAACTCACGAAACTGGTGAAACTTCCCACGGTACCTGTGGTGACATCTTGTATTGAATCATTGCTCACTGTTTCAGTAAGCAATGGATCGCTGGCGCTGGCTATGGTGATATACGGTATTCCAAAAAATGTTGTGGGATCCATGGTGCCCGATTCCTGCCGCGTCGGGACAAAAACTTGATAAGCGTCACCGGCATTGAAATCGTTGGTGGCGGTGAGCGTATTGGCGCCGCCACTGCCGCTGCTGAAAGTTGCGGTGACAATGCCCGTAATGCCAGTGGTGATGTTTTTGATCTGGGCGCCCACACGCACCCCCCAGTCAGGAGTCGCCGAGTTGGAATCAAATACGCGGGTGGCATCCACGAGCGTGTTGGGTCCGCTGCCGGCGCCAGCGGTGCCGCTGATGAACGCGGCGGCGGGCTTGCGTCCCTTGCATTCCGCCTCAGTCAGCGACGTCCAAACGCAAACACCCTCAGTATCCGCCACGCTGATTGGACCATACGTGGTGGAACTCAATGCGAAATTTGTCGCCGCGGTGACGTAATTCGTCTCCGGCGTGGTTGCCGGCGTTGTGCCCGTGACATAGACATTCATCGCGGGCGTCAACCCGCTCGTGGACAGGTCCCAAGTGGTCGTGAAACTGCTGCGAAACGGCTTGCCGATCTCCTGCAACGGCAATAATCCTTCGCGCGCGTTGACGTTCGAGTTTGGATTGTAACGGGCGAGGCGATAAACATCGTTGTTGGAGAAATTGGAATTGCCTGATTGCCCGTAGTTCAGCCCGCCGCCGGCACTGAAGGAGGTGGACGAGACGGCGCTGATCAAACCAAAAGAGCCGGTGGTGGTATCTTGCACTAAATCGTTGGCGGAGATGCCCATGCGATTATAGTTGCGGTTTACATCCGTGACCGTCGTTGAGGGACCACCACTCGTCACCGCCGCGGTGTCCGTGCGGATCACGTAACTATCGCCCGGATTGAAAGTATTGGCAGTGCCGCCTTGGAGCGACTGGACGGTCAGGGAAGTATTATTTACGCCATTGATTACTCCATGTGATCCGTCGGTCACATCATCGATCACATCTCCCACCTTCACGGCGCTGTCATTGAAATCCTTGGTGGTGTCCGCCAATGTCAATCCGCTGCTGCCGGCAGATGCCGTGCCGCTATATTGATTCGCCGCCGACGAGGAGATGGGAATAATCTGGTAGCTGTCGTTCAATGCAAAACAATTATTGGTGCCGCCGGTCAATGAGGCAACGGTGATGGTGTTCGCCGTCAAGCCCGTGATGCGTCCCACCGACCCATCCGTCAAGTCGCGAATCAGATCATTGACCGCGACCCCCCAAGCCGTGAAACTCACACTGCTGTCGGTGAGCTGTAAATTGTTGCACGGCGGCAGGGCGGGAAGCACAGGGGTGGGAGCAGTGGCTGTGCTGATCAAACTTGGCGTCATCACCTTGGGATCGGCGTAAGGCGTCAACCACGGATAACTGCCTCCCCCGCTGCGATATGCCTGCATCGCCTTGGCCACCTCGCCCATGACGCGTTTTTCCACCGCCGCCATCAATTCCTGGCGCGTAATGGTGACCGCGCGATCATTAAAAAGGGGGTTGTCTAGACTATCGATATTGCCATCACCATTACGATCGCAGTTCGCCCGAGTCACGAAGAGAGGGTTGCTGGTTTCAAGCGTGGCGTTCGCGCATTCCAGATAGTTGCTGATGTTTGCCGGTGTAGGGCCGGCCGCGCGGTTTTGATCGGCAAATGCCGGACCCGGCGCGATGATGATCGCCACGATGTCACTGCCACCATCCACAGTAAGTTGTCCGGGTATTTCGCTGTTGAGTGGCACCTGGTAATTCTTGTAACGGTGATTGTTGTCCACGGCATACCACAGCCGCTCACCCGCGCCGTCGCGCAAATCCGGAAGTCCGAGATAACGCCAGGGCAACAAACCGACCGCGGTGGCGGTCACCATGCTGCATGACCCCACGGGACTGCCCGAGTTCGTTGTATCCGGGCAGGGAAGATAACCCGGCCCTATGGTTGAACTTGAGGGTGAAACCAGTTCCGGATACGTCGCGGCATAACCAAGCAAGGCCTCCTTCGCGCGCGCCAGGGAAACCGCGGTGACTTCATCGCGGTAGCTTTGCTGCGCCTGCTGGTTGAGTTTCTTCAGGAAAATATACGAGGAGACGGAGACGAGCAGCAGCATCACCAGCAGCAACACCACGCCGCGCTGGCGCGCTGCCGTTTTCCAACTGCGCGGTGACCGTCGGCGATGCCAAGGCATGACAATTAGTCCAGACCGCATTTCAAAATACGCCTGAGCTTGAAAACCATTCGCGTCGAAATAGCGAAGCACGACCAACAGGTATGGCTTTCGCCCTTCGATACCTCAGGGCGAACGGTATCTTCAGATAGATTCTAGCAGGCTTCCACTTTTTGACCGTAATTCAGTGCCTGGTCTCGGCACATCCAAACTTCAATACCCCGGTGCCAATCTCCGCTCAGGGCCTGGCGGAGGCGGCATTCGCCGGCGCGGCGTAGAGATCGGTGATGCGCCCGGTTTCCGGGTGATAGGTCTGGCCCGGCTTCAAGCCCACGTCGGGCAGATGATCGGGGGTCTGCACGGTTATCCGCGCGCCGCGCAGGTCCTGGGTGTCGACCGTCACGTGATCCGCGCTCAAGTCCCCGTCGTAGGTGTTCTTGCCGTTGACCCAGGCGGTGGACTCGCCGCGCGAGCGGACCACGACGCCGTTCACCGTCACCGGCGGGACTTCCGGCGGCGTCTGGACGGCCACCGGCGCGGGCGGCGGCGCGGGCTTCGCCACGACCGGCGGCGCGGTGCGCAACTGCTGCAATTGCGCGCGCTCCTCGGGGGTGGTGAACAGCCGTCCCAAGGGGTCGGCGGCGGCGCCCACGGAGAACAGCGTCACGACCAACAGCATGGCGGAGCGCGCGGTCATGTCCGCTTCCTCACTGCATCACAATGCCGGTGCCCGGCAGGTTGATGGTGTACCACTGCAATTCGCAACTGGCGCCGATGTTTTTGCGATTCGCCAGCATCTGGATGACGGCCTCGGTGCGCGTGAAGCTGCACTTGCTGACGCTGTAGAGGCCATCCGCCTGCTTGTCCAGCGCCTCGAGGAGGCTCAGAAAATCCCCTTCGTGCAGCAGGCCCAAGTCCAGCTTCATGGCGCTGCTGTAGATCTGGAAGGCGCCGGTGTTCAGCGCAAAGGGCGGCGTGTACGGCGCCTGTGCGGCGATCTGATAATTCAGCTGCGGCAGTTTGATCGCCTTGCCGGCCTTGAGGAGGACCTCCAGCCAGTTGAGCCGGTTTTCCGGGCCCACGATGCCGCGCTGCTGCAGCGCCATGAATTTCGGCCGCTGCTCGCGGAAGGTTTTTTCCTCCTCATCCACGGACAGGTAGCGCTGGCTCACGTCGTGGAAACGGTGGTGCACGGCCTGGTTGTCCTTGTACATGCGGGCCCTGAAATCATAGGCCCCGGTCAGCAGGCCGCCGCTCAGCACGGCGCACGCAAGAAACAGCATGATTGCGCCCCGGAGATAAGCCCAGTCAAATTTGCGGTTGCCGGCCATTTATGATGCCTTCACGCCCAAAACCACGCGCACGCTGAAACGGGCCTCCTGCGGCCTGACCTCGCCGCTGGCGCTGCCCTGGAGGCTGGCGCTGGAGCTCACGTCCAGCGGCAGCGCCAGCACCTTCACTTCATAAATGGAAGGCTGCGATTTGAGCGCGCCGCTGAAGGCATTGACGCGCTCAAGCGCGTGCTGGTAATCGCCGTCGAAATGGGAGATGTGGCCGCTGATCTCGGCGATGTGATAGTAGGGGTAGGTCGCCGACGCGGCGATCGGCGCCACCACCGCCGGAGCGCTCCTGGCCGGCGCGGCGGCCGGCGCCGCCGGGTTCTGGGCCTGGGCCGCACCCGAGATCACGGCCTGCGGATCCACGTTGGCGGCCCAGTCGATTTTGTCCACCTGCAACTCCGGGAAGGATTCGAGGGCGTGACCCACCGTGGACAGCAGTGGGACGGGGCTGGCCTTGTAGCGCATCAGCGTGCCGGCGATGTCGACGGCGGTCCTCATGCCGTAGGCGTCCACCGATGTCCTGGGTATGCGTTCGCGCGCCTGCTGATAACGGGCCTCGTAGTAGTCGGCCTTGTGGCTCAAGTCCTCCGCCTCCTGATGCAGGGTGACGCCGTCGAAAAGCTCAAAGCCGCTCCAGAACGTGCCGCCCAGCAACAGCAGCAGCGAGGCCACCTGCAACGCGCCGCGCATCCTGTAGAGGCCGAAATAATGCATGGCCGGGCGCGGCGCGTAATGATTCGCGGGGCGCTGCGAGAGCAGCAACTGCACGAACAGCAGATCGCTGTAGGGACCTTCCACGTGGCCGGCGATGCCGGTCTTGTGCGCGACCGTGCCGATGTCGATGAGCTGATAGCGAACCTGGTCGGTGTCCACGCAGGCCGGCTCGAGCTCGGCGGTCAGCGCCCCGCCGGTCAGGATGTACACCGACAGCGGCGCGTCGCGCGAGGACATGCGCATGCTGTTCAGATAGCGGCGTATCTTTTCCACCTCGCCGGTCACGTAGGGGCCGTAGGGCGCCGTGCCCAGCCGCGGCAGCTTGGCCTGACGGCTGAATTTGAACTGTTGATCCCTGAAGAAGGTCTGCCGCAGGCCGCTGGCGCTGTGCAGGCTGACCAGGAGCACGTTGGGATCGCGGGCGCCGAGCCGGGAGAGCAGCAGGCGGCTCAACATCGGCAGCGAATACACGCCGGCCAGCGGCACCTTGCACCGCTCCAGCACCTGCAACAGGGCGTCGAAAAAATCCTGCTGGGTCAGGGCGCACAGAAGAATGTTGTCGTCGCGACGGCCCTCGGTCTCGCGGCCCTGCGTCAGGCAGTGGTGGTAGCGCGTGCCGCGGAACAGCTTCGCCACCCGCCGCTCGATCAGGGCCTTGCGATCAGAGCCGAAGACGTGCGGGATGGTGTCCTGCCGGAACTCCTCCTCGACCACGTCCGCCAGCAGGTATAGCGGCACGTCGGGATCGGCCCGCAAATACTGCTCCAGTTGCGCCAGGGCCGGGTCGACGCCGGCGGCCATTTCGGCCTCGCCGCCCGCGGCGGCCCTGCCCCCCTCCAGTATTCTTTGCTTCAACGCCGACAAATCGAAATGCCGGGCGTCGCTCAAGGCCCCGCCCTGCCAGTCGTAGATCGACGCCCGGTCGCCGCTGACCACCAGGGCCCGCCGGTTGAACAGGTCAAACCTTGATTTTGGTGATGAGGTCATAAATCGGTCCCAGCACGGAAAGCATGACCCAGCCCAGGAGCGCGCCCATGATAACCGTCATGGTCGGCTCGATCAGCGTTTGCAGCTTGGCGATGGATTCCCTGACATCGCGGCTGTAAAAATAACCGACGTTGACCAGCGCCGTGTCCAGGGCGCCGGTGTTCTCGCCCACGCGCAGCATGCGCAGCACCAGCGGCGGAAACAGGCCGGAGGCGGAGAAGCTGGCGGCGATGCCGGCGCCGTCGGCGATGCGCCGGCCGGCGTCCTGTATGGCCGCCTCGATGGCCTTGTTGCCGACGATGTCGGCGCCGATCCGCATGCAATCCAGCACGGTGACGCCGGAGGTATACATCAAGGCGAAATTGTTGGCAAAGCGCGCCAGGATGGTCTTCTTCAGGATCGGGCCGACGACCGGCACGTTCAGCATCCAGCCGTCGACCCTGGCGCGAAAGGCGGGACTGGTGCGTATCCCCACCAGCACGCCGACGACCGCCGCGACGGGCAGGCCCAGGATCAGGTACCAGTACTTCACGAACACGTTCGACACGAAGACGAGTATGCGCGTGTGCAGCGGCAGTTGCTGGCCCATGTTCTTGATGAACTGCAGCAGTTGCGGCACCAGGTAAATCATGAGGAAAAACAGCACGGCGGTCACCACCACGAATACGAAGGCGGGATACATGAACAGCTTCTTGGTCTGCTCGGCCTGCTCGTCCGCCCATTTGAGGTTTTCGGTCATCTGCCGCAGCACCTCCGGCAGCTGGCCGGCCTCCTCGCCGACCCGGACCAGGTTGACGAAGACGTTGTCGAACACCTGCGGAAAGTCGCCCAGCGCCTGCGACAGGTTCTTGCCGCCCTGGATGGATTCGACCATGGCCGCGCAGATTTCCCGCAGCCGGCGGCTTTCCATGCTGTCGCGGAGATCGGCCAGCCCCTCCAGGATGGGCACGCCGGCGCGCACCAGCTGCTCCAGGTGAAAACAGAAGTTGATCAGGTCGACGCGCTTGATGCCCCGTCCCGTCATGTTCTTGCCGCGCGCCTTGACCTCGCGGTAGTTGACCAGCTCCATGCCCATGCGGCTCAAGCGCAGCTCCAGATCGCCGACGTTCACCGCGTCCAGGCTGCCCTGCATGACGCGGCCCTGGGGGGTGACGGCCTTGTAGTGGTACATCTCCATGCGCGCGCCCCTAGGCCAGCCGCTCCGTCAAATCCACCACGCGCGAGATTTCGTCGATGCTGGTGATGCCCTCGTTGACGCGGCGGATCGCCACGTCGGCCAGCGTCTTGAAATTCTTGGACTGCGCCAGGGCGTTCAATTCCTTGAGGGTGGCGGCGCGGGCGATGGCCTCGTCGATGTCGCGATCAAATCGGAGCAGCTCCATGAGCGCGGTGCGGCCCTTGTAGCCCTGGTTGTCGCAATGCACGCAGCCCTTGGCCCGGTAGATCACCTGCGGTCCCGGCGTCAGCTTGATGTTCAGCAGCTTGCGCTCCAAATCGCTCGGCTCGTAGGCCTCCTTGCACTGCGGGCACAGCTTGCGCACGAGGCGCTGGGCGATGACGCCGATGATGTTGCCGGCCATGATTTCTGGCCGGATGCCGATGTCGATGAGGCGCGAAACCGCGCCGAGCGCGGAGTTGGTGTGCAGGGTGGAGAAGACCTGGTGGCCGGTCATGGCGGCGCGGAAGGCCATGGTGGCGGTCTCCTCGTCGCGGATTTCGCCGATCAGGATGATGTCCGGGTCCTGGCGCAGGATGGCGCGGATGCCGTTGGCGAAGTCCACGCGCACGTTGTCGCTGATCGCCGTCTGGCGTATGCGGCTCATGGGATATTCCACGGGGTCTTCCAGGGTCATGATGTTGACGTCCTCGGTGTTCAGGTGATTGAGCACCGAGTACAGCGTGGTGGTCTTGCCCGATCCGGTCGGGCCGGTGACCAGCAGGATGCCCTCCGGGCGCGCCACCATCAGCCGCAGGGTGTTGAGCACGTCGTCCTCGAGACCGAGCTGATCCAGCGCGACGATGCCCTTCTGGCGATCGAGGATGCGCAGCACGATGTTCTCGCCGTGCACGGTCGGCAGCGTGGAGACGCGGAAATCGATGGGATGGCCCATCAGCGACAGCGAGATGCGCCCGTCCTGCGGCGCGCGCATCTCGGCGATGTCCATGCCCGACATGACCTTGAGTCGCACCGCGATCGCCGGCCAGTAGTTCTTGTGCAGGCTGCGGATCTGGCGCAGCACGCCGTCGATGCGGTAGCGGAAGCGCAGGAAGCCCTCCTCCGGCTCGAAATGGATGTCGGAGGCGCCGCGCTTGACGGCGTCGCCGAGCAGGGCGTTGACCAGCCGCACCACCGGCTGGCTGTATTCGCCGCTGTCCCTCTCCAAGCTGGCATAGTCGATTTCGCCGGTCTCGATCTCCTGGAGGATGCCGTCCACCGACAGCTCGTAGCCGTAGAAACGCTCGATGGCCTTGTCGATCTCGGTGTCGATGGCCAGCACCGGCACGATCTCGACGTCGCCGCCCAGGAGCGCGGCGAGCTGATCCAGGACCACGACGTTGAAGGTGTCCGCCATGGCCACCGACAGGCGGTTGCGATTCATGTCATAGGTCAGCGGCAGGACGCGGAAGCGGCGGGCGGCCTCCTTGGGCAGCAGCTTGATGGCCTCGTTGTCGGCCACCACTTTTTCCAGATCGACGCTCTGCTGGCCCAGCGCCCCGCCGAGCACGTCGAGGATGACGGCCTCGGTGGCGAAACCGAGGCGGACGAGGATTTTGCCGAGGTGCTCCTTCTGCTTTTTCTGCTCGGTGAGGGCGATGCGGATCTGGTCATGGCTGACCACGCCCTTCTCGACCAGCAGTTCGCCGATGCGCAGCGTGGCAGGTTGCTTGGGACTCATGTCAGCCATTCATGCGCATCCGGCGGCGGTGATCGCAATTGCACGATGGCCCGTCTCCGCACGGCGTTCGTGCCCTGATCATGCGGCCTATCTCGCGGGAATTCCCGGGAATTCCCGGGATGAGCCCTAAACGCTTCCCCGACCATTCACGGGGGTCCTCCGGCACCGGCATCGGACAGGGCCTGGATGCGCCCAAGGACCTGGTCCGTGGCAAAGTTGACCGGCTGCTTGTCGGCCAAATCCAGCGCCTCACGGTAGTAATTCAGCGCCGTTTTACGCTCGCCCAGATGATCGAGGCTTACCGCCAGATTGTATACGTAATCGGTATTGTGGGGATCCTGCTTGTAGGCTTCGAAATAGGCCTGTTGCGCCTCGGGCCAGCGTCCCTGGTGGGCATACACATTACCCAGGAGATAATGCACGTGCGCGGCCTTGGGATCCTGCTGCAGCAGCAGCTTGAGTTCGCTTTCGTCGGCCACGGTCGGCTGTTCGCGCCGCAATGCGGTCCAGGCCGCCTGGGCATAGGCGTCGTTGGGGTTCAGGCGCAGCAGCCGGCCGTAGAACTCCCCGGCACCGGCGCGGTCGCCTCTACGCTGGGCGATGGCCGCCAGGCCCAGCAGGGCGTCGCGTTGATCCGGCTGTTTGTCCAGCACCTCGCGGTACAACTGCTCGGCGCGCCAGTAATCCGCGGACTGGTAGGCATCGTACGCCTGTTGAATCTTCGGGTTGATGGTCTTGGTCGCGGGAACGGTGCTGATCCTGATCTCGCCCGGCGAGACATCATAGGTCGAGGCGGCGACCTGATTTTGATCGGAGGCCGCGATCGCGGGTTTTGACTTGGGGGACGTTTTGCCCTTGAGGGCCTTCCTCGGCGGCTGTTTTTCCTGCTCCACCGCCACGGCCGGTTTTTCCGTCACTTGCTTCCCGCCCGTTTCCGCAACCGCCGCGGCCGGTTGCTCCGGGGCTGGCGCAGCCGGGGCGGCGGGTGCCGCCGCGACTTCCGCCTTTTCCGCCGGCGACGGCGTGGCGCTCTCAGCCGCGGGTGCCGGCGGGGCCTCTGCCGCCACCGGCGCCGCGGACGCGGATTCAGCGGCGGCCGGTGAAGGCTGTTCGGCTTGCGGCGGCGCAACCGCCTGCTCAAGACTCGGCTGGGGTTGTACTTCCGGCACCGCCGCCGGCCCAGGCACGGCGCCAGCCATGGCGGATGCCGGCAGCGGGCGCACGGGGGGAACGGTCTTCCAATACAAAAATCCCATGGCCGCCGCGAAGATCACCATGCCCGCCACCACCGCCAGGGCCAGCGCGGCCACGGGCGAACGGCGTCGCGACGGGAGGGCCAGCACCGCCTGCGCAGCCATCGGCGTGTCCCTCAAGGCGGCGCGCCCCGGCGGCGGCAGCTCCATGCGCCCGGTGCGGACACCCTCGGCCTTTGTCTCGGTGACGGTGGTTTCGCTGGTGGTGGACGGCGCTGACGGAGTCTCCGCCGGCGCCGATGCCTCCTCAAGGCGCGCCAGGGGGGGTGGGGAGGGCTCCGTCAGGCTGATGGGCTCGCCGTACTCGTACGGCTCCTCCGCCGCCAGATCGATCTCCCTGGCCCTGCCGGGCGGGAATTCCTCATGCTCCCGCGGAGCCAGCGCATAGCGATCAGCCTCCTCTTCCCCGGGCGGGGCGGGGGGCGGCAACGGCTCGGCGGTGGGTGTCCGCTCGATGGGCTCAAGGCTTAGCTTGCTGGTGTCGAAGGTGCCGGTGAACGGCGGCACGGGCGCCTCGCCCGGCGTGACGCCGGCGCCCGGAACCGCGGCATGCTCGCCGGTGCGCGTTACCTTCAGGCTTTGCTGTTCGAGGGCGGCCTTCTTTTTTTCCGCCTCCGCCTTTTTCAACGCCTCCATGAGCAGGCTCATAACTAGAACCTCACGGCGTGGTGTTGCTGGATTGCTCGGGCGGTTTGACGACGCCGGTGTCGAAGGGGGGATTCAGGAAGGGTTTGTAGGGCTTGAAGTCGCCATTGAGACTGGCGTCCTTGATCACCGTCGGCCGCAGGAAAACGACCAGCTCCTGCTTGACATAGTTGTTATCACGCTGTTTGAACAACTCGCCAAAAGGAAAAATGTCCTGCAACCAGGGAACGCCCTGTGTCGTGGCTCTCACATCATCAGTCATCAATCCACCCAACACCGCCGTTTGGCCGCTGTAAACCCGCAACAAGGATTCCAATTCCCGCGTCTGGATTTGCGGAATCTGGCTGCCGATGGCTGCAAGATCCGGATTCGGATCGGGAACGCTTCCCGTCGTGCGGGAAATCGTTGGACGCACATTCAGCATCACAACATTATTCTCGTTGATTTGCGGTGTCACGCTCATCACCAGTCCCACGGGAACCGTGTGCGGTGTTGTTGTGATTGCCTTCACCGCATTTGTGTTGACGTTGCCGGCTGCCACGGATTCCTGTGCAGTGAAATACACGATGTTATCGACCACTTTTATAACCGCCGTTTGGTTGTTTAACACCATCAATTTCGGGCTGGACAATACTTTGACGTCGCCATACTCCTTGAGCAGACTTAATGTCACATCAGTGCCATTTGTGCCGGTATATTCAAAAGTAAAAAACTGCCCCAGCGATGCTGGATTGAAAGGGGATCCGGCGGAGTGCACGCGGATATTAAATTGCGAGCCTAACTCACCAGCAACTTTGGACCAGTTAATTCCGGCGGTATAACGATCGTTCAGGGTCACCTCCACTATGGTGGCCTCCACCAGCACCTGTCGCTCGGCGCTCGACATTACATGATCAAGCAATTTCTGGATTTGGGCATGCTGGCGGGAATTGGCCAGCACGGTGATGATGCCGGTTTCCGGATTGGGAATGACCGATTTTGAAATCGGCACGCTGCCGGGCGTGCTCGTGGTGGTTGGCGCTTCACCCACGATTGCGATCATGTTATTCACCAGCGTCGTCCAGAAACGCTGATTGGAGGTGCTGGAGACGCTGGTGGTGGAATTATTCAGGCCGGCGCCGGCGGCGCCACCACTGGTCGCCGTACCACCTGTACCGCCTCCCATGGCTCCGGTGGTCGTGTCAGTGCTACCAACGCCCGTCACTTGCGTGGAGACGGTTTCCGTAGTGGTTGTATCACGCGACATGTTGACGTAGTTGACCTTGTAGGTCTCGAAGTACGGCGTGTCGGGGGAGATGACGATGGTGCTACCTTTGATTTCATAACGCAGGTTCACCTGCTCGGCGATGCGCTCGAGGATTTGCGGCAGCGTCTGCTGCACGGCGTTCAGCGTCACCACGCCGGTGATCGCCGGATTGATGTCCACGTTCATGCCGGCGTCGCGCGCGACGGCAAACAGCAGCTCCTTCACCGGCACTTCATTGACGACGACCGTGTAGCGTTCGGGTTCGGCGGTGGGTTGCGGCGCCGGCAGTGGCGGCGGGTTTTCAACGACGCCGGGGATGGGCGCGGTGGCCGGCGTTTCCGGCTCGGCCTGGATGTGGCCGGTGGAGGTGTCGCGGGGCGCGGTCACCAATTGGGCGCAGGCGCCCAGCACCGCCGCGAACACGACTATCAGATAACGCTTCATTACCCCCCGTATACCACCATGGCCGGTTGTTATCTACTTATGCCAGCAGTCATTGGATCAACGGCGCCGGACCCAAGTCATGGTAGCGGAGCATATCATCATAATCAACTAATTGTAATGATCTTTCCGCGATTCACGCGGTTGAATTCAGCCGCGGGGATCGGCATTGGAAAAACACCCGCCTAATTCGACGGCGGCGTGCCGCCGGGTCCCGCCAGGTATTTTCCGGATGCTCGATCCGGCTCCGGTGCGACCGCGCCCGGACCGCCGGGGGCGTTGCCGAGGGTGTTCTTCACCGCCGCGGGAGGCTGCGGAAATCCAAACGGCGTGTCGGTCAGCCAGCCATAGAGCGCGATGCCCATCACCACCAGCAGACCGGCGGCCGCCGCCACCGCCCAGGGCCACCAGTTGTGCCCGGACTCGACCAGGAACTCGCTGTCCTGCGCGGCGATCAGCACATGCCTGCGATCGACGCGCGTGGCGTTCTCCGCGTAGGCCGCCAGCATGGCCTTGTCGGCGAGAATATTGATGCGGCGGAGCAGTCCGCGCGAATGCCGGGCGATGGCGCGCACGGCCGCCGGCGTGAAGGGCTCGCCGGCGCGGTAGCCGCACGCCAGCAGGCGCGAGTTGATATAGGCCCTGATCTCGTCCGCCGTGAACGGCGCCAGATAAAAATGATAGGTGATGCGCTCGCGCAGCTGGCGGATCTCGTGCAGGCCGAGCGTATCATCCAGTTCGGGCTGGCCGAATAACACGATTTGAAGCAGCTTGTCCTCGCTGGTTTCGAGGTTGGTCAACAGCCGGATTTCCTCGAGGGTCGCCACCGGCATGCTTTGCGCCTCCTCGATGAACACCACCACGCGGCGGTTGTCGGCGTGCTTGCGCAGCAGGAAGTCCTGCAGCACCTGCAGCACCTTGAGCCGGTCATCGCCGTTGTTCACCGGCAGTTTCAGTTCGAAGGCGATGGCGTGCAGCACGTGTTCCGGCGCCAGACGCGGATTGGCGAAATAAACGATCTCGACGTTCCTGGGCAGTTCCACTTCCAGCATGCGGCAGAGCATGGTCTTGCCGCTGCCGACCTCGCCCACCACCTTGATGACGCCCTCCCCGCTGGTGATGGCGTAGATCAGCGCATCCAGCGTGGCGCCGCGATTGCCGCCGGTGAAAAACAGCCGCGGATCGGGGGTGATTTTGAACGGCGCCTGCTTGAGCCCGAAATAGTTGTAGTACATGTCCCGTGGTCTCCCCTATCGATCGGCCTCCGACTGGAGGCCCAGTCGCTGCAACCGGCTGTAGAAATGTGTGCGGTTGATGCCCAGCAACCGCGCCGCCTTGCTGATGTTGCCGGCGCTCAGGCGCAACGCTGCTTGAATATAACGACGCTCCCATTCCTCCAAAACATCCGCAAGGACAAATCCAGCGCGCCGGATTTCCTCTTCGATTTCCGCGCCACCGCCCTGCTCCCGCGTCTCGGGGGCATAATCCGTCTCCAGCTCCGCCTCAATCTCCGCGGGGCCGACGCTGCGGCCGGCGTATTTGGCGGACAACCGGATGACGATGTTGCGCAGTTCGCGCACGTTGCCGGGAAAAGCGTACCGCTGCAGCCGTTCCGCGCCCTCCCCAGTAAGCGTGAACGGCGGCATCCGGCCCGTGTACAGCGCGCGAAACGTCTCGAACAGCTTCATCGCGTCGCCTTCGCGCTCACGCAGCGGCGGCACACGCACGGTAAGCACGCCAAGCCGATGATACAAATCCGCCCGGAAACGGCCGCCGCGCACCTCTTCGCGCAAATCGCGATTGGTGGCGGCCAGCACGCGCGCCTCCGTGCGGCGCGGCTCGGTCTCCCCGATGCGGTAGTACTCGCCGTTCTCCAGCACGCGCAGCAGCTTGGGCTGCAGACTCAGGGGGAATTCGCCGATCTCATCCAGAAACAACGTGCCCTGGCTCGCCTGCTCGAAGAATCCCGGCTTGGCGGTTTCGGCGCCGGTGAAGGCGCCGCGCGCGTGGCCGAAGAGCTGCGCCTCCAGCAGCTCCGGCGTGAAGGCGGCGCAGTTGATGGCCAGAAACTTCTCCCGCGAGCGTTCGCTCTCGGCGTGGATCGCCTGGGCCACCAGTTCCTTGCCGCTGCCGGATTCGCCCTCGATGAGCACCGGGAAGGGCGTCTTGGCGAACTGGCGGATGAGCGCACGCAGCGTGTTCATGGCCGGGCTGTCGCCCAGCAGGCGCGCGGGGACGGGCTGCGCCTCCTCCGGCTCCTCGGCGGCCAGCATCATCTGCTGATATTCCAGCCGCGATTTCAGCAGACCGATGTCGCAGGGCTTGGGGACGAAATCCACCGCGCCCAGGGTCAGCGCGTGGCGGATGTTGGCGCGCTCGTTCTGGCCGGACAACACCAGGATCTTCATGCCCGGATTGAACGCCAGCAAATCCTCCACCAGCGCGAAGCCCTCCTCCGGTGCGTGCGGCGCCGGCGGCAGGCCGAGATCGACCAGCGCCAGCGACGGCGGGGATGTCGAACGGCGCAGCAGGGCCTTGGCCTCCCCGCGCGTGGCGGCGGTGAGCACCTGATAGCGATCTTCAAGCACGAAACGGAGGGATTCGACGATCAGCGGATCATCGTCGACAAGCAGGAGCAGCGGCCGCTCAGCGGCGCGATCAGCTGCTTGCAGGCTGCTTTTCTGCGCGGTCACCGGTCGGTAAACATACGCCGTTCATCGCATGACGGCAACCGAATTCCGCCCCGGACAGTGGGTCCGTTTGTCATTCCGATAATCCCGCCTCGTCCGCCGGGCGGGCCTTCACCGTCATGCCGGAAACGCGCTTCTTCGGTCAGCGCGTTGTCCGGTATCAAGTTAAGTCAAAGAATATGGTGATTATCAAAGATCCGCCACTGGTTGACACAGTGAATCGACGAGTGCATCGAAGATGCTCGCTGTTCTGTGATTGTAGCGAAACTCCATCTCCTTCAGATGGAAGGGGAAATAACGCGGCGAGACGCCATGATGCTTGATGAGTCGCTCCTTGGCGTAGCTCCAGAACCCCTGAAAGGCCGTTGATGCAGACCTTGCCGCGCGCGACGCGCTGACCATGGTCGACCCGCAGGTGTCGATAACCGCAGAACATGAGCGCATCGTAGCTCCTGAATTTGTCGGTGTAGACGATGCTGCCGCGGCGCACCAGCTGGACCGTGCGGTTCAACAGGGTCTCGGCCCGGACGTTGGGCACCACCCCGACCTTGACCACGCCGCGGCGCTCCAGGATGCCGAACACCGGCACCCTGCCGGCGGCGCCCCGCCCCCGGCGACCTTTGCGCCGGCCGCCAAAGTACGATTCATCGGCCTCCACCTCCCCGCGCAGCAGCAACTCCCCGTCGACGGTGGTCGCCACCACCGCCCGGCGCAAGACCTGGAAGGCCCGCAGCACCGTCGCCGGCGCCGTTGGGCGCCGGGATCAATGCCTGCCGGCGGCGGCCTGCCGGCCTTCGCCGGCGGAAAGCCCCAGATTCCGCCAGATCGCCTCGGAAGCCTCGGCCTGGTTCATGGTGTAGAAGTGCAGTCCCGGCGCGCCCTGCTCCAACAGCCGCGCACACAATTGGGTGGTGACATCGACGCCAAAGGCGCGGATGGCGGCGCGGTCATCGCCGAAATCGCGCAGGCGCTTGATGATCCAGCGCGGGATCTCGGCGCCGCAGGCGTCCGAGAACCGCACCAGTTGCGTGTAGTTGATGATCGGCATGATGCCGGGCGTTATCGGGATATTTATGCCAAGTCGCTCACAATCCTCGACAAAACGGAAGTAGGCGTCGGCGTTGTAGAAATACTGGGTGATTGCGGCGTTCGCGCCGGCGTCCACCTTGCGCTTGAAGTTTCTCAAGTCCTCCTGCAGCGTGGGGGCCTGCGGATGCACCTCCGGATAGGCCGCCACCTCGATATGAAAGGCATTGCCGGTTTCCCGGCGGATGAAGTCCACGAGTTCGTTGGCGTAGCGCAATTCACCGTAGTTGGCGGTGCCGGAGGGCAGATCGCCGCGCAGGGCGAGGATGTGGCGGATGCCCGCCGCCTTGTAGCGTTGCAGCACCTCGCGGATGGTGGTAAGCGGCGTGCCGATGCAGGAGACGTGCGGCACCGCCTCGATGCCGGTCACCCTGTGGATTTCCTGCACCGTCTCGAAGGTGAGTTCCCGCGTGCTGCCGCCGGCGCCGAAGGTGACCGAAAAAAAATCGGGCTTGAGCCGTGCCAGCCGATCGCGCGTCGTCTGGAGTTTGCCGATGGCCTCCGGCGTGCGCGGCGGGAAAAATTCGAAACTGAACTGTCGCCTGAAACCGGCCTGCGATTTCACGATGCCCCCTCCGTCGCCTTCAGTAACGGTAATGCTCTGATTTGTAAGGGCCGTCCCTGGACACGCCGATATAGCGGGCCTGCTCGTCGGTGAGCTCCGTCAACACCGCGCCGAGCTTCCGCAACTGCAGGCGGGCGACCTTTTCGTCGAGGTGCCTGGGGAGCATGTAGACGCCGGCGGGATATTGGGCCGGGTTGTTGAAAAGCTCGATCTGCGCCAGCACCTGGTTGGCGAACGAGGAACTCATGACGTAGGAGGGATGCCCGGTCGCGCAGCCGAGGTTCACGAGGCGCCCTTCCGCGAGCAGGATGATGCGGCGGCCGGAGGGGAAGATCACGTGATCCACCTGCGGCTTGATGTTCTCCCACCGGTATTTTTTCAACGAGGCGACGTCGATCTCGTTGTCGAAGTGGCCGATGTTGCAGACGATGGCGTTGTTTTTCATGCGCGCCATGTGCGCGTGGGTGATGACGTTGATGTTGCCGGTGGCGGTGACAAAGATGTCGGCCTGATCCGCGGCCTGGTCCATGGTGACCACGCGATAACCCTCCATCGCCGCCTGCAATGCGCAGATCGGATCGATCTCGGTCACCCATACCCGGGCCTGCAGGCCGCGCAGCGCCTGCGCACAGCCCTTGCCCACCTCGCCGTAGCCGCACACCACCGCGATCTTGCCCGCGATCATGACGTCGGTGGCGCGCTTGATGCCGTCCACCAGCGATTCGCGGCAGCCGTAGATGTTGTCGAACTTTGACTTGGTCACGGAATCGTTGACGTTGATGGCGGGGAACAGCAGCCGCCCCTCCCTGTGCATCTGGTACAGGCGGTGCACGCCGGTGGTGGTCTCCTCGGTGACGCCGCGGATGCCCGAGGCGGTGCGCGCATACCAGCCGGGCCGGGAGGCCAGCCGCTTTTTGATCGCGGCAAAGAGCGCCCGCTCCTCCTCGCTGCCCGGACGATCGAGCACCGTTGAATCCCGTTCGGCCCTGGTGCCCAGGTGCATGAGCAGCGTCGCGTCGCCGCCGTCGTCCAGGATCATGTTCGGCCCGGCGTCGCCGAATTCGAAGATGCGGTGGGTGTAGTCCCAGTATTCATCCAGGGTCTCGCCCTTCCTGGCGAACACCGGCGTGCCGCCGGCGGCGATGGCCGCGGCGGCGTGATCCTGCGTCGAGAAGATGTTGCACGAGGCCCAGCGCACCTCCGCGCCGAGCGCCTTGAGCGTCTCGATCAGCACGGCGGTCTGGATGGTCATGTGCAGCGAGCCGGCGATGCGCGCGCCCTTGAGCGGCTGCCGGGCGGCGTATTCCTCGCGGATGGCCATCAACGCCGGCATTTCGCCCTCGGCAATGGCGATTTCCCTGCGGCCCCAGGGGGCCAGTGACAAATCGGCGACGTGAAAATCGTCGTGAGTCGCGGTACTGCGTGGATTCTGTATGACGGCGCCCATCTCGCGCCCTCCTTTCCATAAGTCAAAGAAGTTTGCGAGCGCCGTTATCTTCGGGAACTGCCGTCTTGAGCCTGACGTCGATGACGACGCTGCAACGCTCCTCAAGCCAGCGGCGAGATCATACCGCAGCCGTGTTGCGCTGCAAAGCCATGTTACCGCGACTCTGCGCGGAGCAGGGCGGCCTTGTCAGTGCGTTCCCAGGTGAATTCGGGTTCCGCGCGGCCGAAATGGCCGTAGGCGGCGGTCTTGCTGTAGATCGGGCGCAGCAGCTTCAGCATTTTCACGATGCCGCGCGGTCGCAAATCAAAATGTTCCTGCACCAGCGCGGCGAGTTCCTCGTCGCTGAGGCGGCCGGTGCCGTAGGTGGTCGCCATGACCGAGGTGGGCTGCGCCACGCCGATGGCGTAGGACAGCTGGATCAGGCAGCGCGTGGCCAGGCCCGCGGCGACGATGTTCTTGGCGGCGTAACGCGCGGCATAGGCGGCGGAGCGATCGACCTTGGTCGGGTCCTTGCCGGAAAACGCGCCGCCGCCATGCGGCGCCGCGCCGCCGTAGGTATCGACGATGATCTTGCGGCCGGTGAGGCCGCAATCACCCTGCGGGCCGCCGACCACGAACCGGCCGGTGGGATTGACGAGGTATTTCACCTTGCCGCGCATCATCTTTTTGGGCAGCACCGGCTTGATGATCTCCTCGATCACCGCCTCGCGGATCTGTTTGTGGCTGACGTCCGGGGAATGCTGGGTGGACAGCACCACGGTGTCGACGGAATGCGGCCGGCCGTCCACGTAGCGCAGCGTCACCTGCGACTTGGCGTCGGGCCGCAGCCAGCGGAGTTTCCCGCTCTTGCGCAGTTTCGCCTGCCGCTCGACCAGGCGGTGGGCGTAATAAATGGCCGCCGGCATGAGCTGCGGGGTTTCATCGCAGGCGTAGCCGAACATCATCCCCTGATCGCCCGCACCCTGATCGAGATTGTCGTCGTAGGCGCGGTTCACGCCCTGGGCGATGTCCGGCGATTGCTTGTCGTAGGCCACCAGCACGGCGCAGCCCTTGTAGTCGATGCCGTACTCGGTGTTGTCGTAGCCGATCCTTTTGACGGTCTCGCGCGCCACGTGGCTGTAATCGACGCTGGCCTTGGTGGTGATCTCGCCGGCCAGCACCACCAGGCCGGTGTTGCACAGGGTCTCGGCGGCCACGCGCGAATGCGTGTCTTGTGCGAGAATGGCGTCCAGGATGGCGTCCGAAATCTGATCGGCGACCTTGTCGGGATGGCCCTCGGACACCGACTCCGAGGTGAAGAGATAGTCGTTTGGCATGCGCTGTTCCTGTCGGGATATGGCAAAAGGCGGAGTAGTCTAACCGCGTGAAGGCAAGAATGGTACTTGGAGATCGCAACGGAGCAAACCATGGCGCTGAGGCAAACCCCGGTCTGTGATTTTGGCGCCAGGGCGCCGGATTTTCGCCTGCGCGATCCGGACGGCAGGGAATGGTCCCTGCAGGATTGCCGCGGCGAGCGCGGCACGCTGGTCATGTTCATCTGCAACCACTGTCCCTACGTGCGGGCGGTGGGCGAGCTGATCGCCGCCGACGCCCGCGCCCTGCTGGTGCACGGCGTGCGCTCGGTCGCCATCATGCCCAATGACTACCGCGCCTATCCCGAGGACGCGCCCAGGCACATGCGCACCCTGGCCGCCGAACTTGGTTTCACGTTCCCGTATTTGATCGACGAGACGCAGGAGGTGGCGCGCGCCTACGGCGCGGTCTGCACGCCGGATTTTTTCGGTTACAACGCCGATTTGAAACTGCAATACCGGGGCCGGCTGGATGCCACCACGCCCGGCCGGCCCGCGCCGCCCGGCGCGAAGCGGGAACTGCTGGAGGCCATGATCGCCGTCGCCAAGACCGGCCGGGGGCCCCGGGATCAGATCGCAAGTCAAGGCTGCTCCATCAAATGGCGCGAGGGGTGATTTGTCATCTCGCATCAGGGCTGCCTCCGCGCAGACAACCGCAGTTTGACTTGCCCGTGACACGAGGCTGCGGGACAATGGCGCCCTTTTTGACGCGGCACGGCCTCATCCCGCGGCCCTGCCCCCGATGAAAACCGATCGTTGAGCATGACATTCACATCCACCGTGCAGATCGCGCCCCCGGCGGCGGCCGTTCCCACCCGGCGCGAGCTGGCCAACGCCATCCGCGCGCTCAGCATGGACGCCGTGCAGCAGGCCAACTCCGGCCATCCCGGCGCGCCCATGGGCATGGCCGATCTGGCCGAGGTGCTGTGGAACGATTTCCTGAAGCACAACCCCGCCAACCCGCATTGGATCGATCGCGACCGCTTCGTGATGTCGAACGGCCACGGCTCCATGCTGCTGTACGCGCTGCTGCACCTGACCGGCTATGACCTGCCGATGGAGGAGATCAAGCGCTTCCGGCAACTGCACTCGAAAACCCCCGGCCATCCCGAATACGGACTCACGCCCGGCATAGAGACCACCACGGGCCCGCTCGGGCAGGGTTTCGCCAACGCCGTGGGCATGGCCATCGCCGAGCGGGCGCTGGCGGCGCGTTACAACCGCGACGGCCTCACCCTCATCGACCATTACACCTGGTTCAGCGTCGGCGACGGCTGCCTCATGGAGGGCATCTCGCACGAGGCCGCCTCGCTCGCCGGCACGTTGAAGCTTGGCAAGCTCATCGGCTTCTACGACGACAACGGCATCTCCATCGACGGCGAGGTGCGCGGCTGGTTCACCGACGACACGCCCCGGCGCTTCGAGGCCTGCGGCTGGCAGGTGATCCGCAATGTCGACGGCCACAACCCCGAGGCGGTGATCCGCGCGATCAAAAAGGCGCGGCGCGAGCGCGGGCGCCCGAGCCTCATCTGCTGCAAGACCGTCATCGGCTGGGGCGCGCCCACCAAGCAGGGCACCGAGGCCTGCCACGGCGCCGCGCTGGGCGCCGACGAGGTGGCCCGCGCCCGCGCGCAACTCGGCTGGAGTCACCCGCCCTTCGTCATTCCGCGGGAAATCTACGCAGCCTTCGATGCCCGCGAACGCGGCGCGCGCGCGGAGAAAAAATGGCAGCGCACGCTGCGCGCCTACCGCAAGGCGTATCCGGAACTGGCCGCGGAGTTCGACCGCCGGGTCGCGGGCGGGCTGCCCGCCGACTGGCCGGAAAAATCGGAAGCCTACATCCGCGCGGTGGCCGCCAGGGCGGAGAACATCGCCACCCGCAAGGCGTCGCAGAACGCCCTCGGCGCCTACGCCGCCTGGCTTCCGGAATTGATCGGCGGCTCCGCCGATCTGGCGTGGTCCAACCTGACACTGTGGCCGGGGTCGAAGACGCAGTCGGCAGAACAACCCGACGGCAACTACATCCATTACGGCGTGCGCGAGTTCGCGATGACCGCGATCATGAGCGGGCTGGCGCTGCACGGCGGCTTCATTCCCTACGGCGGCACCTTTCTGGTGTTTTCCGATTACGCCCGCAACGCCGTGCGCCTCTCCGCGCTGATGAAGCTGCGTTGCATCCACGTCTACACGCACGATTCCATCGGCCTGGGCGAGGACGGCCCCACGCACCAGCCCGTCGAGCACGCCGCGTCGCTGCGGCTCATGCCGAACATGAGCGTGTGGCGGCCCTGCGACGCGACCGAAGCCGCCGTGGCCTGGGCCTGCGCGCTGGAGCGGCGTGACGGACCCACCGCGCTTTTGCTCTCGCGCCAGAACCTGCCGGCGCAGCCGCGCAGCGAGGCGCAGATCGCCGCCATCCGCAGGGGCGGCTACGCGCTGCTGGAACCGCCGCGCCCGCCCGAGGCCGTCGTGATCGCCACCGGCTCCGAGGTGCAGCTGGCGATGGCGGCGGCGAAACAACTGCATGAACAGGGCCGTGCGGTGCGCGTGGTGTCGATGCCCAGCACCGATCGCTTCGACGCCCAGGACGCCGTTTACCGCGAGTCGGTGCTGCCGGCCTCGATCCGCGCCCGCGTGGCGGTGGAGGCCGGCGCGCGGGATTACTGGCGCAAGTACGTCGGCTTGGACGGTGTGGTCATCGGCCTCAACCGCTACGGCGAGTCCGCCCCCGGCGACGCGGTGTTCAAATATCTCGGCTTCACCGTCGAGGCCGTGGCGGCTGCATTGCAACGGGTTTTGAAAAGCTAGGAGGGTTGGAGAGGGACATGGCAATCAAGGTGGGCATCAACGGCTACGGGCGCATCGGGCGCAACACGCTGCGCGCGCTGTATGAATCGCGGCGCCAGCGGGAAATCCAGATCGTCGCCATCAACGACCTCGGCGACGCCGGAACCAACGCGCATCTGACGCGCCACGACAGCGCGCACGGCCGCTTCCCCGGCGAGGTCAGCGTCGACGGCGACGCCATGATCGTCAACGGCGATCGCATCCGCGTGCTGGCCGAGAAGGATCCCGCGAAGCTGCCGTGGGGCGCACTGGGGGCGGAGATCGTCTTTGAATGCACCGGCCTCTTCACCACGCGCGAAAAGGCCGGCCTGCACCTCAAGGGCGGCGCCAAAAAGGTGATCATCTCGGCGCCCGCTTCCGACGAGGTCGACGCCACGGTGGTCTATGGCGTCAATCACGATGTGCTGCGATCGACGCATGCCGTCATCTCCAACGCCTCCTGCACCACCAACTGCCTGGCGCCGCTGGTCAAGGTGCTGCACGAGCACATCGGCGTCACCGCCGGCATCATGACCACCGTGCACTCCTACACCAACGATCAGGTGCTGACCGACGTGTACCACAAGGACCTGCGCCGCGCCCGCTCCGCCACGCAGTCCATGATCCCGACCAAGACCGGCGCCGCGGCGGCCGTGGGCCTGGTGCTGCCGGAACTCAAGGGCAGGCTGGACGGCTGCTCGGTGCGGGTGCCGACGCTCAACGTGTCGCTGGTCGATCTCACCTTCACCGCCGCGCGCGAGACCAGCAAGGCCGAGATCGACGCGGTCATGAAGGCGGCGGCGGATGGCCCGCTCAGGGGCATCCTCGGATACAACAGCGAGCCGCTGGTCTCCATCGACTTCAACCACGATCCGCGTTCCTCGATCTACGAGGCCTCCGAGACCAGGGTCATCGGCGGCAGACTGGTCAAGGTGCTGGCGTGGTACGACAATGAATGGGGCTTCTCCAACCGCATGCTGGACGTTGCGGTGTCCTGGTCCAGGGCGAAGTGACGAAGCGCCGGAATTGCGTTCGATGTTGAGCATGAATCACGTCAGGCTGGCCGGGCGGCGCGTGTTGATTCGCGAGGATTTGAATGTGCCGATCGCCGACGGCCGCATCACCGACGACAGCCGCATCCGCGCCGCCCTGCCGACGATCCGGCTGGCCGCCGAGTCCGGCGCCCGCGTCATCGTCGTCTCCCATCTCGGCCGGCCGCGGGAGGGTGAACCCGATCCGGCCCTGTCGTTGAAGCCGGTGGCCGCGCGGCTCTCGGAACTGCTGGGCATGCGCGTGCGGCTGGTCACCGACTGGTTGCGGGGCGTTGACGTCACCGAGGGCGAGGTGGTGCTGTGCGAGAACGTGCGCTTCGAGGACGGCGAGAAAAGAAACGACGATGACCTGGCCCGCCGCATGGCGGCGTTGTGCGATGTCTACGTGAACGACGCCTTCGCCACCGCCCACCGCGCCGAGGCCTCCACCCACGGCATCGCCAAGTATGCCCGCACGGCCTGCGCCGGCCCGCTGCTGGAGGCCGAGATCCGCGCCTTGCAAAAGGTCAGGGACAATCCGGCGCGCCCGCTGCTGGCCATCGTCGGCGGCGCCAAGGTGTCGACCAAGCTCGCGGTGCTGGAGTCGTTGATCAAGTTCGTCGACCAGATGATAGTCGGCGGCGGCATCGCCAACACCTTCATGAAGGCGGCGGGTCTCAGGATCGGACGGTCATTGTGCGAAAACGATCTGCTGGAGATCGCGCGGCGGCTGCTCAAGGCCGCAGAGGCGCGCGGCGCGGCCATCCCCTTGCCGACGGACGTCGTCTGCGCCAAGACGCTCGCCGCCGACGCCGCCGCAACCACGAAGCCCGTCGCTGACGTCGCCGACGACGATCTCATCCTCGATGTCGGCCCCCGGACCTCGGCCCGGTATGCCGGCATGCTGAAACAGGCCGCCACCATCTGCTGGAACGGACCGCTGGGCGTCTTCGAATATGATCAGTTCGGCCACGGCACGCGGGCGCTGGCCGAGGGCATCGCCGCGAGCGACGCCTATTCCGTGGCGGGCGGCGGCGACACGCTGGCCGCGATTGCCAGATTCGGCGTCGCCGACAGGATTTCCTACATCTCGACGGCCGGCGGCGCCTTCCTGGAATACCTCGAAGGCAAGACCCTGCCGGCGGTGGCGATCCTCGAGGAGCGCGCACGCGCCATGCCTGATCGTTATCACCCCAGCGAAGGTTACTGAGGCCCGTCCGGGAGTCCCATGGCACTCCGTCGCACCAAGATTGTCGCCACGCTGGGCCCCGCCACCGATGACCCGGCCGTCATGCGGCGGCTGATCGAGGCCGGCATGGACGTGGCGCGCATCAATTATTCACACCAGACCCGCGAGCAGCATGAACAGCGCTTCCAGCTGGTGCGCGAGCAGAGCGCGAAGCTCCACACCGAGATCGGCATCATCGCCGATCTGCAGGGGCCGAAGATCCGCATCCAGCGCTTCCGCGGGGGTTCGATCTGGCTGGATGAGGGCGACGAATTCATCCTCGATCCCGAATGGGGCGCCGATGCAGGCGACGAGCACCACGTCGGCGTCACCTACCCGGAGCTGCCGCGCGACGTCAAGGCGGGCGACACGCTCATGATCGACGACGGCCGCATCGTCATGAAGGTGGAGCGGGTCAGGGGCACCGCGGTCCATTGCGTCGTCACCCGCGGCGGCCAGCTCTCCGACAGCAAGGGTCTGAATCGCGAGGGCGGCGGGCTGTCGGCGGAGTCGCTGACGCCCAAGGACAAACAGGACTTGAAGCACGCCGTGGCGCAGGGCGCCGATTACATCGCCGTGTCCTTTGCGCGCACGGGCGGGGACATCCTTGCCGCCCGCAAGCTGGTGCAAAAGGCCGGCGGCGGATGCGGCATCATCGCCAAAATAGAGCGCGCCGAGGCCATCAGGCACATCGACGACATCCTGGCGGCGGCGGACGGCATCATGGTGGCGCGCGGCGATCTGGGCGTGGAGATCGGCGATGCCTACCTGGTGCAGATGCAGAAGCGGCTCATCCGGCAGGCGCGCGCCCGGAAGCGCGTGGTCATCATCGCCACCCAGATGATGGAATCGATGGTCGAGAACATGATCCCGACGCGGGCCGAGGTCTTCGACGTGGCCAACGCCGTGCTTGACGGCACCGACGCCGTCATGCTGTCGGCGGAGACCAGCGTCGGCAGGCATCCCGACACGGCGGTCGAGGCCATGTCGCGCATCTGCCTCGGCGCCGAGCAGGAATGGCGGGAGCAGGACGCGCACGTGCAGCTCGACGTCCATTTCGATCGCATCGACGAGGCCATCGCCATCTCGGCGATGTACGCCGCCAACCGCATCGACGCCCGGGCCATCGCCGCCCTGACCGAGACCGGCAACACCTGCGTCACCATGTCGCGCATCCACTCCGCCATCCCCATCTTCGCCTTCACCCGGCACGAGGTCACCCAGCGCAAGGTGCGGCTGTACCGCGGCGTCTATCCCGTCAAATTCGACGTGACCCACACCGACTCGCTGGAGATCAACCGGGAGCTGGTCGAACTGCTGATGGAGCGCAAGGTGGTGCAGGAGGGCGATCGCATCATCATCACCAAGGGCGACATCCGCGGCAGCGCGGGCGGCACAAACCTGCTCAAGATCGTCCGCATCGGCGACGTGATCGGCCGCTACCAATAGACGGCGGCCGTGGATGGAGTTAACTTTTCAATCTGAAATTTCGTGCATTTGAAGGACATCGACCATGAACACATCACACGATGAACTCAACGCCGTGGCCCGCCGGATGGTGGCGAAGGCCAAGGGCATCCTCGCCATCGACGAGAGTTTCCCCAGCATCAAGAAACGCTTCGACTCCATCGGCGTGGAATCGACCGAGGAGACCCGCCGCGCCTACCGCGAACTGTTGATCACGACCCCCGGCGCCGGCGACTACGTGAGCGGCATGATCCTGTTTGACGAGACGCTGCGCCAGTCGACCGCGAGGGGCGAGAAATTCGTCGACGCCCTGAACCGCCAGGGCATCCTCCCCGGCATCAAGGTGGACACCGGCTCCAAGCCGCTGGCGGGCTTCCCCGGCGAGGAGGTCACCGAGGGGCTGGACGGGCTGCGCGCGCGCCTCACCGAATACAAAAACATCGGCGCGAAATTCTGCAAATGGCGCGCGGTCATCAACATCGGCCCCGGCATTCCCACGCCGGGCGGCATCAACGCCAACGCCCATGCGCTGGCGCGCTATGCCGCGCTGTGCCAGGAGCAGGGGCTGGTGCCGATCGTCGAGCCGGAGGTGATGATGGAGGGCGATCACACCATTGACCGCTGCTACGACGTGACGGTGGAGGTGCTGCGGCGGGTGTTCGCCGCGCTTTCCGATCAACGCGTGCTGATCGAAGGCACCATCCTCAAGACCAGCATGGTCATTCCCGGCAAGAAGTGCCCCCGGCAGGCGGACGTGCAGCAGGTCGCCGACATGACGGTGCGCTGCCTGCTCAACACCGTGCCCGCCGCCCTGCCCGGCATTGTGTTCCTGTCCGGCGGCCAGAGCGCGCAGGTCGCGACCGAGCATCTCAACGCCATGAACGCCGGGGGCAAAACCCATCCCTGGCCGCTGTCCTTCTCCTACGGCCGCGCCCTGCAGGATCCGGCGCTCAAGACCTGGAAGGGCCAGGCCGCCAACGTGGCCGCCGCGCAGAAGGCGTTGTTCCACCGCGAAAGGATGAACAGCCTGGCCTGCGCCGGCCAGTATCGCGTCGATCTGGAAAAACAGGCCGCCTGAAGCCGCCGCGCCGTCGTTTACGGAACAAAAGGCGGGGGAAGCCCGCCCGCACCCCGTCCCCCTTGTTCCTGCATGGGCGGCCGGGAGCGACTACACTTGGAGTGAGAAGCCGCCTCCCGCATCACGGAACCTTCGGTCCTGCGCCGGGTTCCGAGTGATATGACGTTCACGACGAAAAGGAGGACTCATGGCCATTTTCACCACGGCTTTGCAGACGTTGCCGCTCCCGCCGGAGGCGCCGATCTACCGCATCCGGCCGTCGTCATCCGCCAAGGTCTCCCCTGACGACCCGGCGCTTGGCGTCATGACGGACTTCAAGCACGTCAAGCTCATCACCATTTCTCCGGATGCCACCATCGATGAGGCCATGCAGATGATGATCCACGCCCAGGTGCGCATGCTGATTGTGCTGGACGACAACGACGCCCTGCTGGGGCTGGTCACCAGCACCGATCTCATGGGCGAGCGGCCCATCCAGGTCAGCCAGACGGAGCGCATTCCCCACGAGAAGATTCTGGTGCGCCAGATCATGACGCCGCGCAGCCAGGTCACGGCCTATGACGTGCGCGACATCGAACACGCCCACATCCGCGACCTGGTGGTGGCCATGCGCGACGCCGGGCGCCAGCACCTGCTTGTCATTGAACGGGACGGCAAGACCGGCCGCTACGTCCTGCGCGGTGCCTTCTCGCTCACGCAGATCGGCCGGCAACTGGGGGTGGATATCCAGCCCGGCGAGGCGGCCCGGAGCTTCGCCGAGCTCGAACGCGTTCTGCTGCATGAACACGCAATGGCATGAGGGCGGACATGATGCAAATCGACGCCGTGGTCGAGGAACAGGACACCCATCTGGTGCTGGGCCCCGTTCATCCCATCGAGACACCGGCGGAAAACTACGCTGATTTGATCAGGCAGGCCGTGCGGCAGCAGTCCCGGCCTGCGGGCACGGTGTGGGTGATCACCCGGCGGCGGCCCGCGCGCGTATTGGCCGTCGTCCATGATCTGGACGCCGATCCTTCATGCCGCGAGGAATGGGTGGAAAACGCCTATGTTCAACTCTGCGCCGCGATTCAGGCCTATGGTTTCCGCGTCGTGGCCCTGCCGCTGCTGGGCACGGTGCACGGTGGAATCCACCCGGCGCGGTCCATGATGCTGCTGGAACAAGCCGTCACCCGCACTACGTTTGCGCGGCTTGAAAAACTTCTGATCATCCGCCCCGACATGACCGAACAGGCCCTGAATCTCCAGGACGGCCCTTGAATCACCGGGCGTGACGCCTCCGTCCCCGCCCGATTTCACGCCTGTCAGTACCAGTTCTCCAGCGCGATCTTCCAGCCGCCGTCGGGCTGCTTCTCCAGCACCCGGACGATGCTGCCGCCAACCGGCTTCCGGCCCGCGGCACGGGGCACCGCCGCCCAGTAGCCGCTCAGATACACCGAGTCTCCCTGCCGCGCTCCGGCGACGATATTGACCTGGTACTCCACGGGGCCGGACTTCAACGCCCTGGTCCAGTAGTTGGCGATGGCGGGGTTCATCACGCGCGTGCCGGTCTCGAAGGGCGGTTTGACGATGGCATCGCCGGTATAAAGCCCGGCCAGATCGCCGGCGCTGCCCTTGCTGAAGGCCGCCGTCCACAACGCCTGCTCCTGCACGCCGATGGCGACCGCGCCGTCGTCCGCCACCGCCGCCGAAACCGCGGTGGATGCTGCAAGCGCCAGGGCGGATATCACTGCTGTGTTTTTCATGTCTGCTCTCCATATCTCAGGTGGGAAATCCCGTATGACCCGTTCCTGCAGAACGCGGTCGTTGCTCACGCTTGAAAAATAGTGCCTGGCTATCTATGCTGCAATGCACAAACAGTAAACAGTGCCGTTACTCTTGCGAAACATTGACAAACAACTATTTGATAAACATGGACAAACTTCAAAGCATGCGGGTCTTCACCAAGGTCGCCCACTGCCGGAATTTTTCGCGCGCGGCGGAGGAACTGGAGCTGTCGCGTGCCATGGTCTCCAAGCATGTAAATCACATCGAGAATGCGCTCGGCGTGCGTCTCATCCACCGCACCACCCGGCAACTGAGCCTGACGGAAGCGGGCCAGCAGTATCTCGCGCGCTGCCAGCAAATCCTCGCCGACGTCGAGGAGGCGGAGCAGTCGATCGTGGCCGGAAACTACCGGCCCAAGGGAACGCTGCGCGTGGCGGCGCCGCCGTCGTTCGGCATGTTTCATCTGACTCCCGCCATCGCCGCCTACAAATCCTTTTACCCCGAGGTGGACGTGGTGCTGCTGTTGCACGATCGGGTGCCCGATCTGGCCGAGGAGGAGCTGGACCTGGCGATCCGGCTGGGCCCGCTCGAGGACTCCACCCTCATCGCGCACCGGCTGGCGTCGGTGCAGACGGTGGTTTGCGGATCGCCGGCCTACTTCAAACGGCGCGGGCGGCCGGTCCACCCCCCGGAGCTTTCGCGGCACAACTGCCTGCGCCTGCGCTATCCACCGCTCAAAAGCGACACCTGGGTGTTTCGCGGCCCGCGTGGAAAATTCGAGATTCCGGCACGCGGAACATTCGAGTCCAACATCGCCGACGCCCTGCGGGTGGCGGCCATCGAGGGCATGGGCCTGATATTGCAGCCCGCCTACATGGTGGGAGCGGACGTGGCCGCCGGCCGGCTGCAGACGATCCTGGATGACTATGAATCCGAGCGCGTCGATTTACACGCCGTATACCTGCACCGGCGCCATCTTTCGGCCAAGGTGAGAACGTTCGTGGATTTTCTCAAGGACCGCTTTCTCCAGCCGCGCTGGGCGGCACCCTTCGACGGGCGCGGCGAGGGGGAGGCCCACCACGCCCGCAGCAACTGACGCGGGTGGGACTATTGGCCATCCCCGTCCGCCGCCTTGCCGCCGGCCTCGGATTGATCGATGGCCTGCTGCGTCGCCTCCATGCGGGTATCCGTGGACTGATTCAGATCCTTCGTCACCTTGTCGAGGGTCTGTTTCGCGGCGCCGGTCTGGGGCGTCGGCGGAGGAGGTCTCTTGTCGCAGCCGCTGGCAAGCAGGATGGCGGCAAACCCGATGACGGCCATCAACGCGGTTGATCGCTTCATTGCGTTCCCCTCCGGATTCGATGACGATGACGCCGAGAAGTGTACCGCCGAATCACACGCCGGTCAGCCGGCGCCGGGCCTCGCGGTATTTCTCCGCGGTGCGGGCGATGATGTCGGGCGGCAGGCGCGGCCCGGGCGCGGTCTTGTTCCAATCGAGCGTCTCCAGATAATCACGCACGAACTGCTTGTCGAAGCTGGGCGGACTCCCCCCCTCGCGATAGGAATCCGCCGGCCAGAAGCGCGAGGAATCCGGCGTCAGGATTTCATCCATGAGGGTGAGCCCGCCGTCCTGATCGAGGCCGAATTCGAACTTGGTGTCGGCGATGATGATGCCCCGCCCGCGCGCATATTCCGCGGCTTCCCGATAGAGCCTGAGACTCGCCTCGCGCACCTGCTCCGCCAGCGGCGCGCCCACCAGTTCCACCACGCGCGCGAAATCGATGTTCTCGTCATGGGCGCCGGCAGGCGCCTTGGTCGCCGGCGTGAAAACGGGCTCGGGCAGTCGGGACGCCTGCTGCAGACCGCTGGGCAGGGCGATGCCGCACACGCGGCCGGTCTGCTGATAATCCTTCCAGCCGGAACCGGTGAGATAGCCGCGCACCACCGCCTCCACCGGCAGCGCCTTCAACCTGCGCGCCACGACGCTGCGCCCCTCCACCTCCGTGCGTTCCGCGGCATCCGGCAGGATGTCAGCCAGCGGGCGACCCAGCAGATGGTTGCGGATGACGTGGGCGAGGCGCGCGAACCAGAAGTTCGACACGGCGGTCAGCACCACGCCCTTGCCCGGGATCGGATCAGGGAGGATCACGTCGAAGGCCGACAGCCGATCGGTGGCGACGATCAACAACTGCGAGTCGCCCACGGCGTACACGTCGCGCACCTTGCCGCGGTGGATGAGCGGCAGGCTTTTCAAGTTCGATTCAAACAGGGCTTTTGTCATGCGGCGGGTTGTTTTAGGCTGGGTCGTGGAATTTCCGGGAGCGCGCACATGATACAACGTCCGCCGCCGCTGCGCGGTCTGCGCCACGTCGCCTTGAACGTGACGGACCTCGCCGCCTGCGAGCGATTTTACGTGGATCTCCTCGGCATGGCGGTGGAATGGCGGCCGGACGCCGACAACGTCTATCTCTGCTCCGGCAGCGACAATCTCGCCCTGCACCGCGCGAAAACACCGCCCGCCCCGGACGGCCAGCGGCTGGATCACATCGGCTTCGTGCTGGCCGAGCCGGCGCACGTGGACGCCTGGCACGCCCATCTGCGCGACCACGGCGTGCGCATGCGCGCCGCGCCCAAAACGCATCGCGACGGCGCCCGCAGCTTTTATTGCGAAGACCCCGAAGGCAACGTGGTGCAGTTCATCCACCACCCGCCGATTTCGGACAAGATTTAATTCACCTGCCCGCGGGCAAAGCGTGGCAGATCACCCGTCAGGCCCGAGGCGCGGCGCATGAAGAATTCCTGCAGCAGCGGCAGCCGGTCGGTCAGGTTGAGCCCCACGCCCCGCAGCGCGCGCACCGGTTCGCACGTGCTGCCGAACAGGAGATGGAAAAAGTCCATGACCCCCTGCATGAGCACATTCTCCCCCCTGCGCCAGCGCTCGTAGCGGCGCAGCACGTGCAGGGCGCCCGGATCGCGGCCGGCGCTGATGGCGTCAATGATCACCTCCGCCAGCGCCGCGGCATCGAGCAGGCCGAGATTGGCGCCCTGTCCCGCCAGCGGATGGACGACGTGGGCGGCGTCGCCGGCGAGCGCGACCCGCGGCCGCACATAGGCCTCGGCGTGGGCGCGCGCGAGCGGAAAGACGGCGCGCGGACCGCAGTGAGTGACGGCGCCGAGCCGGTGATCGAAGGCGAGCGCGAGTTCGGCGCGGAACGACTCCGCCGCCACATTCGCCAGCCGCCCGGCCAGTGCGGGCGTCGTGGTCCAGACGATGCTGCACAGGCACGGCTGATCGAGCGGCAGAAACGCGAGCGGCCCGGCGCCCAAAAACCGCTGGCGCGCGACGTCGTCGTGCGGTTTTTCAGTGACCACATTGCAGACCAGCGCGGTCTGCGCGTACTCCTCGCGTCGCAGCCCGATGCCCGCGAGGCCGCGCACGCGCGAATCCGTGCCGTCCGCGCCCGCCACCAGCCGCGCGCTGAGCGGCGGCTGGCCGTCGAGCTCCAGCGTCAGTCGATCCCCGGCCGTTTCCCAGCCGCGCAGTGCGGCGGGCCGGCGCGAAATCAGCGCCGGCAGGCCGGCAACGGCCTGCTCCAGCGCCTGCCGCAGCACCTGCTGTTCGACGATGCAGCCCAGCGCCGGCTCGGCGATCAGCGCGCTGTCGAAATGCACCCGGCCGGGGCTTTTCTCATCCCACACCTCCATGGCGCGGATGACGCCGTGTCGCGAACGCGCAATGTGCGGCCACGCATTCGCCGCCGACAGCACGCGCTCCGAGGCGCGCGTGACCGCAAAGACGCGCAAATCGTGCTCCGCGGTGACGGTGGATGCCGGCGGCTGCGTGTCGATGAGCGCGGTGCGCACGTTCGCTCGCGACAGCAGGGCCGCCAGCGTCAGCCCGACCACGCCGGCGCCGACGACGGCCACCTCGCAATCCGGCACGCTGCGAAGGGAAGGCTGATGCATGGCTTGATTTTGCATCAGCCTGCGGCGCCCCGGGGACGGGACGCAGCGTTTATCAAACGTGCACATGTTTGATAAACGGAGCGGGGCCGAAGCTCTGCTTTGGCCGGAGCGAGTTGCAAAAATCCAGGGATGGATTTTTGCCATAATTCGTTACTGCTCACAGCGGCAGCCCGCGCGCCAATGCCGGTGTCATGCCACGCAGGCCGCTGGCGGCGCGGATGAGTTCCTTTTTCACGGGCGGCAGCGCGTCGGCGCCCCACATCGCCAGCCGCCGCAGGAGAACGAGCGGCGGCGAGTCGTTGTAGAACAACCGCGCCATGCCGTCGGTGAAGTTCACCGTGCGGCGGTGGTCCCCGCGCCGCCGCTCCGCGTAGGCCGTGGTGATCGCCGATTCGCCGGGATCGCGACCGGCACGGGCCGCGGCGTGCAGCAGTTCGGCCAGCACCGCCACGTCGCGCAGGCCGAGATTGAGCCCCTGCGCGCCGTTGGGATGCAGGGTGTTGGCGGCGTTGCCGATGATGACATGACGCGGCCCGGCGACGCGCGCGGCCGTGACCAGGCGCAACGGATAAATCCGGCGGCGTCCGGGTTGTTTGAAGTCACCCAATCGCCGGCTGAACTGCCGCGTCAGTTCCCCAAGGAATTCACCATCCGGAAGCTCCAACAGTCGTTGCGCCTGTGCCGAGTGGCGCACAAACACCAGGCCGTGGCGGTCGCCGCCTTGCGGCAGCAGGGCAATCGGGCCCTGCGGCGTGAAGCGCTCATGCGCCGTGTATTCCCGCGGCCGTGCGGGCGTGACACTGGTGACAACGGCGCTCTGCCCGTAGTCGCGGCCCTGCGTGGCGACGCCAAGACAATTGCGTGCGCGTGAATGCGTGCCGTCCGCGGCGACGAGCAGCCGCGCCGCCAGCAACTGCGTGCGCCCATCCCGCGCCAGTCGTACTCCGACCCGATCAGGCAGCATCTCGACGCCCTGCAATTGCGCCGGACAGATCAGATCACAATGACCGGCGGCCGCCAGTTGCCCGTACAACGCATCGCCCAGGGCGCGCGCGACGACCACGTGCGCCAGCGCCGGCCAGCCGCAATCCTCCGCCGACAGGCGCGTGGCGCCAAACCGGCCCTGCTCGGAGACGTGGATGTGGCGGATGGGCGTGGCCCGCGGGGCGAGCACGGGCCATGCGCCGATGCCTTCCAGTATGCGCTGCGAGGAAATTGACAATGCCAGCCCGCGATCGTCGTGGCCGGTTCCCGGCGCCGCCGGTCCCCCGGCCGGCGCGGCGGTGGCTTCGATCAGGCCGATGCGCCAGCCCGTGCCGCGCAGGGCGCAGGCCAGGCTGGCGCCGACCGCACCGCCGCCGACAATCAGACAATCAAAGGAATCCATACGGAAATTCAAAAGCCGCTTTCAACCGGCGGCAATCACAACAGCTGGGCAAACCGTAGCGAGCGGGCGTCAGCCGGGGGAAGTCGGAGCGCAGCGACCGGAGCATATGAATCAATATGCGAGGATTTCGAGCACCGCCTGACCCCGGATCGCGCCCGCGCAGTAGGTTTGCTCAGGCGGCGCGGCGCATCGACATGGCGGACTCCACCTCCCTGATCGTCTTCGGCGCCGCCGCCGACAGCACCTCGTGTCCGTCGCGCGTCACCAGCACGTCGTCCTCGATGCGGACGCCGATGTTGGCGTAGCGCTTGTGAACGCCGCGCGCGCCGGCCCTTAAGTACAGCCCCGGCTCCACGGTCAGCACCATGCCCGGCTCGAACACGCGCCATTCGCCGCCGATCTTGTAGTCGCCGACGTCGTGCACGTCCATGCCCAGCCAGTGGCCGGTGCGATGCATGTAATAGGGCTTGTAGGCCTCCTCCTTGATCAACGCCGGCAGCCGCCCCTTGAGCACGCCGAGATCGATCAGCCCCCTGGTCACCACGCGGATCGCCGCCTCGTGCGGCTCGTTCCAGTGGTTGCCGGGTTTGACCTTGTCGATGGCCGCCTGCTGCGCCTCCAGGACGATCTCGTACACCGCGCGCTGCGCCGGCGAGTAGCGGCCGTTCACCGGGAAGGTGCGCGTGATGTCGGCGGCGTAGCTGTCGTATTCCGCGGCCGCGTCGATGAGCAGGAGATCGCCGTCCCTGAGCGGCGCGTTGTTGTCGCGGTAGTGCAGGATGCAGCCGTTGGCGCCGCCGCCGACGATGGGCGGATAGGCCCACGAGCGCGCCCCGCCGGTCATGAAGGCGTGCTGCAACTCGGCCTCGATCTGGTGCTCGTTCATGCCCGGCTTGCAGACGCGCATGGCGCGGCGGTGCGCGGCGACGGAGATCTCGGCGGCCTTTCTCATCGCCGCGATCTCGGCCTTGCTCTTGAACAGCCGCATGTCGTGGAGCACGTGGCCCAGCGCAATGAACTCCTCCGGCGCGCGCACGCCGGCGCGGCCGCGGCCGCGAACCTGCGCCACCCAGTTCATCACGTGATGGTCGAAATCCGCGTCGTTGCCCATCGTGTAGTACACGCGCGCCTTGTCCTCCAGCAGCCCCGGCAGGATTTCATCCAGATCGGTGATGGGGAAGGCGTCATCGGCGCCGTAATCGCGGGTCGCGCCCTCCAGGCCGGCGCGGCGGCCGTCCCAGGTCTCACGCTCCGGATCGCGCTCGCGGCAAAACAGGATGTATTCACCGTGCGCGCGGCCGGGAACGAACACCGCCACCGCGCCCGGTTCGGGAAAGCCGGTGAGGTAGTAGAAATCGCTGTCGGGGCGGTAGGGAAACTCGACGTCGCGGTTGCGGATGCGCGTCGGCGCGGTGGGAACGATGGCGATGCCGCCGTCGCCGACGACCTCCATCAGCCGCGTGCGGCGGCGGGCGAATTCCTTCTTGTCCATGTGCAATGCGGCGCGGATTTGCCCGCGAATATATTCGAAAAATGACCCATTCAGGTTGTCAAGCGTAGCACATTTTTTGCCACCTCCGGGCGCTGTTGACCACCCCCGTACGCCGCTCTATATTGGCGCCACGAAATTGCACCATTCAATGGCGACATGGGCGATCAGGAAAACGAAAACTTGGAACTGACGTCGCTGGAGGCGCGGGTCGATGAATTGATCCGCACCGTGGAGAACCTCGCCAGCGAAAACCGGGCCTTGAAGAGCCAGCACGCCACGCTGGCGAGCGAGCGGGCGTTGTTGATTGAGAAGACCGAAATGGCGCGCACCCGTGTCGAGGCCATGATCGCCCGCCTCAAGGCCATGGAGTCGCGCTCATGAGCGATGCGCCGCGGCCGGTGTCCGTCAACATCATGGACAAGGAGTACCTGGTCGCCTGCGCCGACAGCGAGCGGGAGTCGCTGTTCAAGGCGGTGGAGTATTTGAACCGGCAAATGAAGGAGTTGCGCGACAGCGGCAAGATCATCGGCGCCGAGCGGATTGCCGTGCTTGCCGCGCTGAACATCGCCAACGAATTTCAGGAGTACAAACGCCAGAAAGAGGGTTATACTTCAAACATCGGCGCCAGCCTGAAAAGAATACAGTCCAAGATCGCCGGCGCGATCATGAAGGGGCGGCAGATGGACATGACCGAACCCATGCAGGGAAGGCTGGACGCCTGATTTGGAGATCACGAGGAGCAGTTGAAAAGCACCCGTCGCGGCTGTTTTTCAACAGCTCTTTAAAAAAATTACAGAATTCTCTGGGGTGTGCGTCAGCAGGCCGGGTATCCTTGAGCCTATACGTTACATCTCACGGAGCTGCGCCTCGAATGGCGATGTTGTGCACGTCCGCGTCAAGCGGAAAGCCTGATTCGCCGGGCAACGTTCCATCTTGAACCTTTGGTTCAAGTCGATGGCCGGCAACGGCATCCCGGAGATCCCATTTCCGATATCTGTATTTCCCCGTCCTCTCTCCCTTGAGAGAGAGGCAAGAGGTAGGGAGATCCTCACTCCCCCACTGGGAAAGGTTTAGAGCGTTCGCCCTGAGGTATCGAAGGGCGAACGGTATTAATGGCATAGATTCTATAAACTCAGCCCTTATGAGCTACTGGCTGATGAAATCCGAACCGTCGGTCTTCAGCATCGACGACCTGGCAAAAAGTCCGAAGCAAACCACCGCCTGGGACGGCGTGCGCAACTACCAGGTCCGCAACTGGCTGCGCGACACCATCAAGAAAGGCGATCTGGCCTTTTTCTATCACTCAAGCTGTGAAGTCCCCGGCATCGCCGGCGTGATGGAGGTGGTCAAGGAAGGCTATCCCGACCCCACCCAGTTCGATCCCGAAGATCATCATTACGACCCCGGAAGCGATTCTGACAATCCTCGCTGGTACTGCGTGGACGTGAAGTTCAAGAAGAAATTCAAGCGCGTCATCACCATTGATGAACTGCGCTCGCACAAGCCACTCGCAAAAATGCAGGTCCTCCAACGCGGCAACCGCCTCTCCATCACCCCCGTCACCAAGGCCGAATGGGATTACCTTCTTCGGCTTGGATAATCACACTTAATTAAGTTGCATAGGTTTAGCAAACGATGCCTCACGCACATCTGTTTCTATTTAGCGATGTGAGTGGAGGCGATTGGTTGGTCTCGCGTCACGACGAGATGTGGCACACGATTGCCAACTTTCCTTTCCAATCCGATTCGGCACTTCAGCCTCTTATCAATCAGGGATGTAACCATTGAGAACTCGCATTAGCGAGTCATATTTGCTGGTCTGCTGGCCAGTGTCCGTTTAAACATTGAAACGGAAGTGGACGACGTCGCCGTCCTGCATGACGTAATCTTTTCCCTCCAGCCGCCATTTACCCTTCTCCTTGGCGCCCTGCTCGCCGTTGCAGTCGATGAAATCCTGATAGCTCACCACCTCGGCGCGGATGAAGCCCTTCTCAAAATCGGTGTGGATGACGCCCGCCGCCTGCGGCGCGGTCATGCCCTTCTGGATCGTCCAGGCGCGGCATTCCTTCGGGCCCGCGGTGAAGAAGGTTCGCAGGCCCAGCAATTCATAACCGGCGCGGATGAGGCGGTTCAGCCCCGGTTCCTCCAGTCCCAGATCCATCAGAAACTCCCTGCGATCTTCGGGCTTCAGTTGTGACAGTTCCGCCTCGATGGCGGCGGAGATGGGCACGCAGCGCGCGCCTTCTTGCTCCGCAATCTTCCGCACCTGCGTCAAATGCGCGTTGCCGCCCTTCAGGCCGGCCTCATCGACGTTGGCGACATACAACACCGGCTTCATGGTGAGCAGGTTCAGATCGCGCAATTGCGCCTTCTCCTCCGCGGAAGGATTCAGCAGCCGCGCCGGTTTGCCTTCGTTCAACAGCTTGAGCGCGCGCTCCAGCAGGTCCTTTTTCGCCAGCAGTTCCTTGTCGGCGCCCGCCTTGGCCTGCTTGTTGATCCGATCCAGCGCGCGACTCACGCTGTCGAGGTCGGCCAGCGCCAGCTCGGTGTTGATGACCTCGATGTCGGCGGCGGGATCGACGCGCCCGGCGACGTGCACGACGTTGTCGTCCTCGAAGCAGCGCACGACGTGGGCGATGGCCTGCGTCTCGCGGATGTGCGACAGGAACTGGTTGCCGAGCCCCTCGCCCCTGCTCGCGCCCGCCACCAGCCCGGCGATGTCGACGAACTCCATGTAGGTCTGCACCACCTTCGCCGGCCTGACGATGGCGGCGATGCGATCCAGCCTTGAGTCGGGCATGGCGACCACGCCGACGTTCGGATCGATGGTGCAGAACGGATAATTCTCCGCCGCAATGCCGGCGCTGGTGAGCGCGTTGAAGAGCGAGGACTTGCCGACGTTGGGCAGTCCGACGATGCCGCATTTGAAACCCATGATTTTTCTTATTCTTCCTTGCCGGTCCTGCCGTTCAATGTGGCGCGGCGGTTCAGGGCATTCATCACTTTTGCGTACTCGCCCGCGAGCAGTCGCGGCATTTCCGTCATGGCCTGTTTGATCGCCGCGCGGATCGCCTTCTCGTCAGCGGCGGTGGCCCGGTTCAGCACGTGCGGCGTGACGCTTTCGCGATCGCCCGGGTGGCCGATGCCAAAGCGCAGCCGGTGATAGTCGGCTGAACCGAGTTTAACGGTGATGTCCTTGAGCCCGTTGTGGCCGCCGTCGCCGCCGCCGGTCTTGAAGCGCACGTTGCCCGGCGGCAGATCGAGATCGTCATGCGCCACCAGGATTTGCCGCGGCTCGATGCGATAGAACCGCGCCATCGCCGCGACTGCGTCGCCGCTGGAATTCATGAAGGTCGCGGGCTTGAGCAGCCACTGTCCGCCGCCCAGGCGCGCCAGCTCGCCGTGAAAACCCGCCTCGCGTTTGAAGGAGACGCCGGCGGCGTGCGCCAGCTGATCCACGAACCAATAACCCGCGTTGTGGCGGGTATGGGCGTACCCGGGGCCCGGATTGCCCAGGCCCACGATCAATTTGATTTCCGCCGGCAATGCCCCGGCTCCCGCCAATTACTTTTTGGCGTCGGCCTTGGGCCTGGCTTCGGCTTTCGCGTCGCCCGCCTTGGCGCTCGTGGCGGGGGCCTTGGCATCGCCGGGCTTGGCCGCCGGGGCCTTCGCATCCGCCTTGGCGCCGGCGGCGGGGGCCGCCGCGCCGGTCGCGGGGGCCGCTCCAGGTGCCGCGCCCTCGGCGGGGGGGGCGCCCTCGACGGCCGCGGCTTCGGGCGCCGCCTCGGCGACCGGTTCCTCGATGACGCGCGGTATGTGGCATGAGACCACGGCGCGCTCCGCGTCCTCCGCCACTTCCACGCCCGCCGGCGGCTTGAGATCCGACACGTGCAGAGTGTCGTTGACGTGCAGGCCGCCGACGTCGACGGCAATGTATTCCGGCAGGTCCCTGGGCAGGCAGCGGATCTGCACCTCGGACATCAGGTGGCTCAGCACCGCCCCCTCGCTCTTCACCCCGGGACAGATTTCCTGGTTGATGAAGTGCAGCGGGATGCGCATGGTCAGCTTTTGCTTCTCGTCGACGCGCAGCAGATCGACGTGCAGCAGATACGGCTTGTAAGGATGCCGCTGCAGGTCCCTCAACACGACGCGCTCGGCGGCGCCGTCGATCTTGAGCGTCAGGATGTGCGAATAAAACGCCTCGTTCTCCAGATGCAGGAGCAGGTCGGTGTTGCCGACCTGGATGGACTGCGGCGGCTTGTCGGCACCATAGAGAATGCCCGGCACCTTGCCGGCGCGGCGCAGGCGGCGGCTCGCACCTTTGCCTTGATCGACGCGCTTCTCGGCGATGATCTCAAATTGTTGCATGATGACTTCTCCTCATTGTTTGGACTGCCTTCACCCGCCCGCGACCAGGCGGGACTTCGCCCCCTCCGCCATGGAGGGGGAACAAATTCTAATCCATGAACAGCGAACTCAACGACTCGCCGTTGTAGATGCGGCGGATGCACTCCGCCAGCAGCTCCGCCACCGACAGCTGGCGGATGCGCTTGCAGGCCGCCGCCTCGGGCTTGAGCGGGATGGTGTCCGTCACCACCAGCTCATCCAGCTTCGAATTCTCGATGTTGTGCACGGCCCGCCCGGACAGCACCGGATGGGTGCAATACGCCACCACCTGCCTGGCGCCGTTGTTCTTCAGCGCGGCCGCCGCCTGGCACAATGTCCCGGCGGTGTCCACGATGTCATCGACGATGATGCAGGCGCGGTCCGTGACATCGCCGATGATGTTCATCACCTCGGACTCGTTCGCCCTCGGGCGGCGCTTGTCGATGATGGCGAGTTCCGCGTCATCCATGCGCTTGGCCAGCGCCCGTGCCCGCACCACGCCGCCCACGTCCGGCGACACCACCATCAGGTCCGGCGGCCGGTGCCGCCACAGGTCGCCGAGCAGCACCGGCGAGGCGTAGATGTTGTCCACCGGGATGTCGAAGAATCCCTGCACCTGGTCCGCGTGCACGTCCACCGTCAGCACGCGATCCACGCCGGCGGACTGGATCATGTTGGCCGCCAGCCGCGCCGTGATGGGCACCCGCGCGGACCGCGGCCGTCGATCCTGGCGCGCGTAGCCCATGTAGGGGATCACCGCCGTCACCCGCGCGGCACTGGCGCGGCGCATGGCGTCGGTCATCACCAGCAATTCCATCAAATTGTCGTTGGCCGGCGCGCAGGTCGATTGCAGGATGTAAACGTCCCGCGCGCGCACGTTCTCGATGACCTCGACCATCACCTCGCCGTCGCTGAAACGGTCAACCACGGCCTTGCCGAGCGGCATGTGCAAACAGTTGGCCACCGCCTCCGCCAGCTTGCGGTTGGCATTGCCGCTGAACAGCGTCATCTGATCCAGCGCCACGCCTGCCCTCCCGGTGTCAAAATCACTCCCTGAAGAACTCCGACCCAAGGCGGAGGTTTCGCGGTGCAGGGACGCACCGCCGTTTTCAATGAAAATTTCATTGAAAACGGAGGAAAGTGAAAACCACGTTTTTCACTTTCCGAACTCTGAGAAGTCCAGGATGGACTTATTCAGAGTATAAATATTATGGCTGGGGCGCCAGGATTCGAACCTGGGAATGCGGGAGTCAAAGTCCCGTGCCTTACCGCTTGGCTACGCCCCAATCATCCCGAGCGTACTGACACCCGCGCGCCACTTCAATCATCGCCTGTATGACTGGGGCGCCAGTCCTACTCCGGGCGTCCCGCCCTGCGCCCCTGCGGGCGCCAGCGTCGCTGCGCTCCGCTGTTCGATGCGTTCCCGGCGCAGCGAGCGAACCTGGGAATGCGGGAGTCAAAGTCCCGTGCCTTACCGCTTGGCTACGCCCCTGCCCGAAAGAGCCGCTTCGCGGCCACGTATCCGGGGCACCTTTTTGTTTCCCGACTCTGAAAAGTCCAGGATGAACTTATTCAGAGCTAATTCTACAGCTTCCACCGCCAGTCCATGTTCAACTGGACGTTCGCGCGCGCCTGTTCCAGCCGATCCAGCAACGGTGAGCGGTTCATTCCCCGCACCACCCATGCCCGCCACGGCGCGGGAACCTGCGCCCCCACGGCCCGCGCCTGCGCCTCGGCGGCGTAAGGCGCGTACACGCACGAGCCCGTCCCGGTCAGCCGCGCCGGGCCGCGTTCCGAAAGCCAGTCCAGCGCGGCCGAAACCTCCGGGAAACGGCGCCGCACCACCGTTTCGCAGTCGTTTTTGACCGCCGCGCCCCCAAGGAAGGCGCGAATTGTGATGGGTGGAGTATGACGTGTCAAATCAGGGTCGGAGAACACCGCCGCGGTGGACACCGAGCACTCCGGCATGATCAGCAGGTACCAGGATTCGGGGGGATCGACCGGGGTCAGCCGTTCGCCCACGCCCTCGGCGAAGGCCGCGTGGCCGTAAAGAAAAACGGGCACGTCCGCGCCGAGCCCGAGGCCCAGTTTCGCCAGCTCCTGGTCCGGCAGCCGCGCATCCCAGAGATGATTGAGCGCGGCGAGCGTCGTCGCCGCGTCCGAACTGCCGCCGCCGAGGCCGCCGCCCACCGGCAGTCGCTTGTCGATGCGCAGCGTGACGCCGGCCTTGACGCCGGCGCGCGCCTGCAACGATCGCGCGGCGCGCACCGCCAGATTCTGTTCCGCCGGAATCTCCGGCAGGGGCGTGGCGAGCACGATTTCGCCGTCGTCGCGGCGCTCGAACTCGAGCCGATCGCAGCAATCCAGGAATTGAAAGACGGTCTGCAGGTCGTGGTAGCCGTCCGGCCGGCGTCCCAGCACGTGCAGGAACAGGTTGATCTTGGCCGGCGCCGGCCATTGCATGCTCCAGCTCATGTCGCCGTCAGTGCAACTGCCATTCGCCGACCACCAGCCGGACCTTCACCGGATCATTCTGCAGATACATCTTCTCCGGCAATTCGAGTCCGCCCACCTTCTTATAGCGCAGCACGCTGATCCGCCAGCCGTCCTGCCGCAGATCCACCAGCCGGCCGTTGCCGTCGACGCGCAACTCCTGCGTCTCGCGCCCCGGCGCGGGCAGCCCCACCACCCAGTAGCGCATGCCGGACACCGGCAGGCTCCAGCCGAGATTGTCCTGCATCAACCGGCGCGGGTCGGGCGCCTCCAGCGTTTTCTCGGGCAGTCGCAACTGCACGCGGCCGGGCGCACCCGTGAGCTCGAAGGTGCCCTGGCTCAAGGGGGCCATGAAGCGCATCCGGTAGCTTTCGGCGTCATTCCTCCACGTGACGCTGGCGGTCCAGTTGTCCTGCGCCGTCTCGATCGCCACGCGCCCCTGCAAGTCCCAGCTTTGCAACTTCCCAAGTTGCTGCTGTCGGCGCTGCCACGCCGACAGATCCGGCCTGCCTTCCGGCAGGAAGAAGGGTTTCATCCCGGCGCAGCCGGAAAGCGCCATGACGCCGAGCAGCAGGATGACCGCGTGCCGGCGCGCCACTTACAACCCGAAGCGGTCGATGACCGTTTTCAGCGTCTTGTCATCGGGCGCCGTCTTCAACGCCGCCTTCCAGATGGCGCGCGCCTCCGCCTTGTCGCCCTTGACCCACAGCACCTCGCCCAGATGGGCCGCCACCTCGGGGTCCTGGCGCATGGTGTGCGCGCGCTTGAGATAATCGATGGCCTCGTCCCACCGGCCCAGCCGGTAGAGCACCCAGCCCATGCTGTCCAGGATGTAGAAGTCGTTGGGGCTCAGCTCCAGCGCCTTCTTGATGAGGTCGTGCGCCTCCTGATAGCGGGTGGTGCGATCGGCCAGCGTGTAGCCCAGCGCGTTCAACGCCTGGGCGTTGTTGGGATCCTGCTCCAGCAGGTGGCGCAGGTCGCGCTCCAGCAAATCCAGCTTGCCCATCTTTTCCGCCAGCATGGCGCGGGCGTACAGCAGTTCCGCGTTGTCGCCGTCGTCCTGCAGCAGACGGTTGTAGATGACCATGGCCTGATCATACCGGCCGGCCTCGGTCAGCAACTCGGCCTCGGCCCGCACCAGCCGCGTGCGCTGTTCGTCGCTCTCGGCGGGGATGGACTGCAACGTCTTCTGCGCCTCCTCCACCTTGTTCTGGCGCGCCAGCATCAGCGCCACGCGCATTTGCGCGTCGAAACGATTCTCGCCCCCCGTGACGCTGCGATACCATCGCGCCGCGACGGCGTAGTTCTTTTGCAGCTCCGCGATCTGGCCGAGGTAGAAGCGGCCCTCGTCGGCGTGCTCGCCCAGCGTAATCAGCTTCTGGAAATGCCGCCGCGCCGGGCCGGTATTGCCGGCCTCCAGCGCGATCAGTCCCAGGGCATATTGCACGTCCGCGTTTTTGGGCTGGGATTTCTCGACGCGCTCGAACTGCCTGCGCGCGTCGTCGTATCGCCGCCCCTCGGCCAGCAGGCGCGCGTAAAGCAGCCGCAGGTCATCCAGTTTCGGATGCTTCTGCAGCATGTCCTCCAGCCAGCCGACGGCGACGGCGCCCTGCCCCTGCTTTTGCAACACGCCGAGATAGGCGCCGACCACGCCCAGATTCTTCGGATCGGTGTCGATGACCTCCTCCATCGCCGTGCGCGCCTTGGTCGCCTCACCGGCGCGCAGCGCCAGCAGGGCATAGGCGAACAGCGCGTCCGGATTGCGTTCGTGACGGGCGAGCAGTTTCTCCATGATGTGGAGGGCCGTCTGCTTGTCCTCCTGGCGGCTCAGCGTGTTGGCCACCGCCCAGGTGCGCTGGCTCGGCGTCCCGAGCTGGGAGTTCAGCACCAGCTCCAGGTGGTCGAGCGCCTCGTCGATGCGGTTTTCCTGGATGAGGATCGAGGCCAGCACCTGCTGGGCCTCCAGATTGTCCGGCTCGAGAAAGACCCAGCGCTGGACCGCCTCCAGGGCGCGGGTCTCGTCATGCGCGTAGATGGCGATGCGGGTGGCCCGCTCGGCCACCCTGGGATCGGGCAGCGCGTTCGCCAGTTGCATGTATTCATCGAGGGCCACGTCCACCCGCCCGCGCTGACCGGCCAGTTCGGCCAGCAGGATCGCGTAGAGCACGTCCTCGGTCAGTCCCTCCCCCGGCGCGTAGTGCAGGTCGAGCGGCGGGATCACCTGCTCGGCGGGCGCCGCCGCGCCGGCGGGCGGCGCGGCGGCGGCCTCCTGGCCGGTGGTTTTCGGGGGCGTGGCGACGCATCCCGCCAGCAACAGGGCGAGGCAGGACCCAAGCGGCGGCGGCCGGCGGGCGGACAAGGAGGGCATCATCTTCATCAGGACTTCGACATCCAGCAGATCAGGTTAGACGACCGGCCCGCTACATGGTTTCTGTTAACTCGCCACTATAGCCTAGTTGGCGGGGGTGGTCAGCCCGGGCCTTCGCATTGCTTGTCAGGCAGCGCCCCTTACCGCAGAATGCCCGCTCATCCGCACGGTCTCGTCGCTTTGTGCCATGCCGCTTTCCATCTTCGGTATCAATCATCGCAGCGCTCCCGTCAGTCTGCGCGAACGCGTCGCCTTCGGCGAGGCGGACCTGCCGGCGGCGCTGCGCGGGTTGCGCGCGGCCGGGGGCGTGCAGGAGGCGGCGATCCTGTCGACGTGCAACCGCACTGAACTCTATTGCGTGGTCGACGCGGCGGACAACACCGCGCCCGTCGACTGGCTGCTGGCGCATCACGGCGCCGCGGCGCATGACCTGCGCCCCTTTCTTTACCACCACCCGGAGACCGAGGCGGCGCGCCACGTGCTGCGGGTGGCCTGCGGCCTGGACTCGATGGTGCTGGGGGAGCCGCAGATCCTGGGCCAGTTGAAGGCCGCCTATCAGGCGGCCGTCGGCGGCGGCACCGCGGGGCGCGTGCTCAACAAGCTCTTCCAGCACGCCTTTCACGTGGCCAAGAAGGTCCGCACCGACACCGCCATCGGCAGCAGCCCCGTGTCGGTGGCGTTCGCCGCCGTGCGCCTGGCGCGGCAGATCCACGGCGATCTGCGCGACTGCACCGCGCTGCTCGTCGGCGCGGGCGACACCATCGAACTGGCCGCGCACCACCTGATCCGCCAGCGCCTCGGCCGCCTGCTCATCGCCAACCGCACGCTGGAGCGCGCGCAGTCGCTGGCCTCCCGTTTCGGCGGTTACGCCATGCCGCTCGCCGGTTTGCCGCGCCACCTGGCCGAGGCCGACATCGTCATCTCCTCCACCGCCGCGCGCCTGCCGATCCTGGGCCGCGCCACGGTGGCCGCCGCCCTCACGGCGCGGCGCCGCCGGCCCATGTTCCTGGTCGACCTGGCCGTGCCGCGCGACATCGATCCGGCGGTGGCGACGCTGGAGGACGCCTACCTCTACACCATCGACGACCTGCAATCCGTCATCACCGAAAATCTGCGCTCCCGCCAGGCCGCCGCGTTTGAGGCCGAGGAGATCATCGACCTGGAGGCGCACCGTTTTCTTGAATGGACGCAGCAGCACGACGCCGTCGAATTGCTGCGGGAGCTGCGCGGCCGCGCCGAGGCGGTGCGCGATGAGCTGCTCATCAAGGCGCGGCAGCAGTTGCAGCAGGGCTCGCCCCCCGCCGAGGTCCTGCAGCAGCTTGCCGGCGCGCTCACCAACCGCCTGCTGCACGCGCCCACCGTGATGTTGAAGGACGCCGGCATCGACAACCGGGACGATTTGCTGCGGGCGGCGGTGGAACTGTTCGATCTCGACTCCAAACGCGGGAATGGCGGGAACCGGGACTGAGCGGCGCCCTCCAAATTGTCCCCATGAAAGACTCCCTGCTGCGCAAGTTGCACACGCTCGCTGAACGGCGACAGGAGTTGAACGCCCTGCTCGCCGATCCCGGCGTCATCGCCGATCAAAACCGCTTCCGCGCGCTGTCGCAGGAGCTGGCGGGACTGACGCCGGTGGTGGCATGCTTCGATCAGTACCGGCGCACGCAGGCGGCGCTGGCCCACGCGCGCGAACTGGCGGAGGACGCCGATCGCGCCATGCGCGAGCTGGCGCAGGAGGAATTGAAACGCGCCGAGGCGGAAAACCTGCGCCTGGAAGACGAATTGCAGCGGTTGCTGCTGCCCAGGGATCCGGCGGACAACAGCAACATCTTCCTTGAGGTGCGCGCCGGCACCGGCGGCGACGAGGCGGCGCTGTTCGCCGCCGACCTGTTCCGCATGTACAGCCGCTACGCCGAGTCGCGCGGCTGGAAGGTCGAGATCATCAGCAGCAACGCCAGCGGGCTGGGCGGCTACAAGGAAATCATCGCCCGCATCATCGGCGCGGGCGCGTATTCCCGACTCAAGTTCGAATCCGGCGTGCACCGCGTGCAGCGCGTGCCGAAGACCGAGGCGCAGGGCCGCATCCACACCTCCACCTGCACCGTCGCCGTGCTGCCGGAGCTCGATGAAGTCACCAACGTCGAGATCAATCCCGCGGACCTCAAGGTCGACACCTACCGCGCCTCCGGCGCCGGCGGCCAGCATGTCAACAAGACCGACTCGGCGATCCGCATCACCCACCTGCCGACCGGCCTGATCGTCGAGTGTCAGGAGGAGCGCTCGCAGCACAAGAACCGCGCCAGGGCCATGAGCCTGCTCAAGGCGCGGCTGCTGGCGGCGGAGCGCGAAAAGCAGCAGGCGCAGCAGGCCGAGACCCGTCGCAATCTTGTCGGCAGCGGCGATCGCTCGGAGCGCATCCGCACCTACAACTTCCCGCAGGGACGGGTCACGGACCACCGCATCAATCTGACGCTGTACCAGCTGCCCGCCGTGATGGACGGCGACCTCGACGGCATCATCCAGCCGTTGATTACCGAGCATCAAGCCGACCAGATGGCCGAACTGGGCGCATGAGCAAATCAATGTCATCGATCCGAGCCCTGTCACTGACCACGACCATCGACGCCGCGCTGGCGGCGGCGGTCGCGCGGTTGGCCGGCGCCACCGATACACCGCGACTTGACGCGGAGCTGTTGCTGGCCGATGCGCTTGACTGTAATCGTGCGGCCTTGCTCACCCACGGCGATCGTTTGCTCGGGGAAGACGCAAGACACCGGTTCGGAGATTTGATCGCAAGGCGCCTGCGAGGCGTGCCCGTCGCCCATCTTCTGGGCCGGCGTGAATTCTGGTCGCTGTCGCTGCGCGTCACGCCCGACGTGCTCATTCCGCGCCCGGAGAGCGAGTTGTTGATCGAATTGGCGCTGGCGCGCATCCCCCCGGCCCCTTCGCTGGCGCTGGCTGATCTCGGCACGGGCAGCGGCAACATCGCGCTCGCGCTGGCGCGCGAACGCCCGCGCTGCATCGTCACTGCCACGGATAATTCAACGCCGGCGCTCGCGGTGGCGCGAGACAATGCACGCCGGCTGGCGATAACCAACGTCCGTTTTCATCACGGCGACTGGTTTGCGCCCCTGCACGGAGAGCGTTTTGCGCTGATTGTGAGCAACCCGCCGTATGTCGCCGCGGATGATCCGCATCTCTCCGAAGGCGATCTGCGTCACGAGCCGCGTCAGGCGCTGGTTGCCGGCCCGGAGGGACTTGACGCCCTGCGGCATCTGATCCAGCAGGCGCCGGAATACTTGTCTCCCGGCGGCCGGTTGTTGCTTGAGCACGGCCATGACCAGGGCGCGGCGGTGCGCGAACTTTTCAAAGGGCGGGGGTATGATCAAATCGAAACGCACCGGGACCTGGCCAACCACGAACGCGTGACCATGGGGCGCCATCCACATGACCGCTGACGACCGCCACAAAACGCGCAGATTGAACGTGACCGTGCACGCTGCCTCACCGGCGGAGGTGATTGCCCGTTTGCAGGCCGTTGCCGGCGTGGATTCCGCCCGCTGGCGGGGACCAAACCAGATCGAAATCCGCTACGACCTTGACCGGATCGATTTCACGCGCATCCGCGCGGAATTGGCCGCGCTCGGCGTCATGCCGGCCACGACGCTCCCCGACCGGCTGCGTTGCGGCCTGTGGGCCTATCTCGAGGAGATCCAGCGCGAGACCGACGCCTCGCCCGACGGCTGGGACTTCGACGTGCAGCGCATCTACGTCAGCCGCCACCGCCGGCGCCGGCACGGTTACCGCGACGAGCGCCCGCAGCAATGGCGCAAATATCTGGACCAGCCGCCGGCGGCGGACAAATCCTGATCCGCCGGTTCCCCATGAACGACCTGCAATTACTGCGCTACAGCCGCCACCTGCTGCTGCCCAACATCGACATCGCCGGGCAGGAGAAGCTGCTAGCCGCGCGCGTGCTCATCATCGGGCTGGGCGGGCTGGGATCGCCCGCGGCCATGTATCTCGCCGCCTCCGGCGCCGGCCATCTGGTGCTGGTCGACCACGACACGGTCGAGCTTTCCAACCTGCAGCGCCAGATCGTGCACGCCACCCCCGATCTCAAGCGCCCCAAGGTGGAATCGGCGTGCGATCACCTGCTGGCCCTGAATCCCGAGGTGCGGATCACCACGCTGGCGCGCACGCTGAACGAGGACGAGCTGCTGAACGAAGTCAAACAGGCGGACGTCACGCTGGACTGCACCGACAACTTCGCCAGCCGCTTCGCCATCAACGCCGCCTGCGTGCGGGCGCGCCGGCCGCTGGTGTACGGCGCCGCGATCCGCTTCGAGGGACAGGTGGCCGTGTTCCACCCGGAGGCCGGCGGTCCCTGCTATCGCTGCCTGTACAACGACGACGCGACGGCGGCGGAAAGCTGTTCGCAGACCGGCGTGGCCGCGCCGCTGCTCGGCATCATCGGCTCGGTGCAGGCCACCGAGGCGCTGAAATTGATCGTGGGAATCGATGCCGGCCTCAAGGACAGGCTGCTGCTGCTGGACGGCCTGCGCATGGAGTGGAGCAGCGTCGCCATCCGCCGCGATCCCGAATGTCCCGTCTGCGGCGGCCCGCGGAAACAGCAGGCGCTTCATGCCCCGGCGTCATCATGAATGACATCAAGACCGCAGCCGGCGCGGGGAATCCCCTGCTGGAAGACAGGCCGCTGCCCGCCTTCGGCGCGATTCAGCCCGGGCACATGGAACCCGCCGTTGACGCCCTGCTCGCCGAACTCAAGTCGGAGACCGCGCGCCTGCTCGGCGCCGATCCGCCGACCTGGGAGAACACGCTCAAGCCGCTGGAGGACCTGGAGGACCGGCTCGACCGCGCCTTCTCACCGGTGAGCCATCTGCACAACGTGGCGGACACGCCCGCCGTTCGCGCCGCCTACAACGCCTGCCTACCCAAGATCACCAATTACGCGACCGGGCGCTATCAGAACGAGGCCCTGCACCGCGCCTGCCGCCGGATCGCCGGCAGCCCGGACTACGCGCGCCTCGGCCAGGCGGAGCGCAGGATCATCGACAACGCCCTGCGCGATTTCCGCCTGACGGGAATCGAACTCGGCCCGGCCGACCGCGCCCGCTTCAAGGAAATGAGGCAACAACTTTCGCAACTGCAAACCAGATTCGAGGAAAACCTGCTCGACGCGACGCAGGCATGGAAGAAACATGTCACCGACCAGTCGCTGCTGGACGGCCTGCCGGAGGGCACGCTGGCGCTGGCGGCGCAAACCGCCGCGCGCGAGGGCAAAAGCGGCTGGATGCTGACGCTCGACCTGCCCTGCTACCGGCCGGTGATGGCCTACGCCCGCGACCGTGCGTTGCGGCGGGAGCTGTACGAGGCCTACGTCACCCGCGCCTCCGAACTCGGGCCGCATGCCGGACGCTTCGACAACAGCGCCGTCATGGACGACATCCTGCGCCTGCGCGGCGAGCTGGCCCGGCTGCTGGGCTTCAAAAATTTCGCCGAGTATTCGCTGGCCACCAAGATGGCGCGCTCGACAGCGCAGGTCATGGAATTTCTTCGGGACCTTGCACGCCGCTCCAAACCCCACGCGGAACGTGAATTCCAGGAGCTCTGCGCCTTCGCGCAAGAACACGGCGGGCCGCGGCAACTCACGGCCTGGGACGTGCCCTACTACAGCGAGCGCCTGCGCGAGCGGCGCTTCCGCCTTTCACAGGAGGAATTGCGGCCCTATTTCCCCGTGCCGGTGGTGTTGCAGGGCATGTTCAGACTGGTGGAGCGGCTCTACGGCCTGCGCATCGAGGCCGGTGACGCGGAGACCTGGCACCCGGACGTGCAATTCTTCACCCTGCGCGGGCCGGAGGGCGGCGCGCGCGGCATGTTTTACGTCGATCTCTACGCCCGCCCCTTGAAGCGCGGCGGGGCGTGGATGGACGAATGCGTGTCGCGGCGGCGGCGCGGGGACGGCTCTCTGCAGCTGCCGGTGGCGTATCTCAACTGCAATTTCACACCGCCCGTCGGGGACCGGCCCTCCCTCCTGACCCACGAGGAGGTGCTGACGCTGTTTCACGAATTCGGCCACGGCCTGCACCACCTGCTGACCGCGGTCGATCGGCCGGGCGTGGCCGGCATCCACGGCGTGGCGTGGGACGCGGTCGAACTGCCCAGCCAGTTCATGGAGAACTGGTGCTGGGAGCGCGAGGTGCTGGACTGGATCGGCCGGCACTGCGAGACCGGCAAGCCGCTGGGCGATGCGTTGTACCGGCGCCTGCGGGCGTCGAGAAATTTCCACGCCGGCCTGCAGATGGTGCGGCAGCTGGAGTTCGCCCTGTTCGACTTCCGGCTGCACACGGAATATGACCCGTTGCGGGGCCGCACCGTTCAGGCCATCCTGGAGGAGGTCCGCCGCCTTGTTGCGGTCATCGAAACCCCGGAATTCAACCGCTTCCCGCACGGTTTTTCACACATCTTCGCGGGCGGTTACGCGGCGGGTTATTATAGTTACAAGTGGGCGGAGGTGTTGTCCGCCGACGCCTACGCCGGATTCCGGGAGGAGGGCCTGTTCAATCCGGCCGTTGCGCGGCGGTTTCTGAACACCATCCTGGAACAGGGCGGCGCGCGCGACGCCATGGATTTGTTCGTCGAATTCCGCGGCCGCGAGCCGCGCATCGACGCGTTGCTGCGGGAATACGGGATGGCGGCATGAGGAGAGGACGGTGACGGTGATGATGCGGGTATGCTTGGCCATGATGTTGGCGCTCGCCGCGGCGGCCGCGGCGGCGGAGACCGTGTACGTCACCGACAAGCTGCTGGTCGGCGTGCACGCCGACAAGACGGTGGATTCGCCCATCCTCAAGGTGTTTCCCAGCGGCACCACCTTCGAGGTGCTCAAGCGCGACGGCGATTTCGCCCAGGTCAAGGGACCGGACGGGATCACGGGCTGGGTGGACGCCAGTTACATCACCACCGATCAGCCCGCCGCCGCCGTGGTGCAGATGCTCGAGGACCAGAACAAGAAGCTCGCCGACGACGTCAAGGCCGCCGAGGCCAAGATCGACGATCTGGAGACCAAGCTCAAGGCGGCGCCGCCGGCGGGCGGCGTCAACAAGCCCGCGACTGATTCGCAAATCGACAAACTGCGCAAGGACAACGACGATCTGCAAAAGGCGCTGAACGCCGAACGCGGCAAGACCGCGGACCTGTTGTCGCAGATCAACAAGCTCAAAACGCAGGCGCCCGCCGCGGCCGGAGGGGGCGCGGACAAGACCGCCCTGAATTTGCTGGAGGAGGAAAACAAGGAATTGAAGGCGGCGCTGAACTCGGCCCGGACGCAATTGAGCGAAGCCGCCAAGGCCGATGCCGGCGGCAGTCCCGCCACGCCGTTGCTGGACAAAATCATGGCGCCGCTGCTGGCCCTGGGCGGCTCGCCCAGGGCCTGGGGAATCATTTTGCTGGCCTTGCTGCTCGGCGGCTTGATCGGCGGCGCCTATCTGGACGATTATCTGGCGAGGAGACGGCACGGCGGCTTCCGCCTCTAGTCATCACCCGGCCCGGCAGGTGACCGTGCTTGCCACATGGAATGTGAATTCACTCAAGGTGCGCCTGCCGCACCTCGGGAACTGGCTTGAGGACGTCCGTCCGGACGTCTGCCTGCTGCAGGAGACCAAACTCCAGGATCACGATTTCCCCGTGGATTTCTTCCGTGATCACGGCTACAGCGCGCTCTACAGCGGCCAGAAAACCTACAACGGCGTCGCCATCGCCAGCCGCGCGCCGGCAACGCCCGTCACGATGGAGATCCCCGGCCTCGGCGATCCGCAGCGACGCCTGCTGCACGCGCGCTGGCCGGAACTCCAGATCATCAACGTCTACGTCCCCAACGGCGAGGCCGTCGGCTCCGAAAAATACGCCTACAAGCTGAAGTGGCTGGCGGCGCTGCGCGATTATCTCGCCGGCCTGCTGCCCACCAATCTGCCCACCTTCGTCTGCGGGGACTTCAACATCGCGCCGGAGGATCGCGATGTCCACGACCCCGCCCTCTGGGAGGGCGGCGTGCACACCAGCGAACCGGAACGCGCGGCGTTGCGGGAGATCATGGCGCTGGGCTTCAAGGACTGTTTCCGCCTGTTCGAGCAGCCGGCTCAGACCTTCTCATGGTGGGACTACCGGCGGGGCGCCTTCCGCCGCAATCACGGCTTGCGCATCGATCTCATCCTCGCCAACGCCGCCGCCATCCCCGGCTGCCGGCGCTGCTACATCGACAGGGCCCCGCGCACCTGGGAACGGCCTTCCGATCACGCGCCGGTCATTGTCGAGTACTCGGCCGCATGAGGTTTCACAGTCCGGCGCGGGCCAAAGCCCAGACCTCGAGGTAATCCGCGCCGGCGCGCCGCAAAGCCTTCGCCAGCGAGTTCACCGTCTCCCCCGAGGTCACCACGTCATCCACGATCGCCAGCCGCAGGCCGGCGGCGGCGGGGCTGGCGGTGAACGCGCCGCGCATGTTCTTCGCGCGCGCAGCGGCGGGCAGCCGCGCCTGTGATTCCGTGGGCCGCGTGCGCGCGCACAAATCATGACGCACGGGGGTGCCCAGCCGCGCGGAAACCATCCCGGCGAGTTCCGCCGCCTGGTTGTAGCCGCGCTCGCGCAGGCGGGTGACGTGAAGCGGGACGGGCACCAGCGCGTCGATGCGCCGCGGCCGCGCCTCCGGTTCGCGGATCAGAAACGCCGCCAGCCGCCCGCCGAGGACGCCGCCCAGCTCCAGCGCCTGGTGGAATTTATACCGGCGGATCATGGCGTCGACGGGGAAGCGGTAGAGATACGGCACCCGGCAGCGATCGAACGCCGGCGCCCTGCGCGTGCAGCGCGCGCAGGACTCCGCGGCGACCGGCAGGGGGATCGCGCAGCGCGCACAGGCGTTTTCAATCCGCGGCAGATCGAGCTCGCAGCCCGGGCACAGATCCGCGGCGTCGTGAAGCCGCGCCCCGCACAAGCCGCAGGCCGCGGGTGCGGCCCGGGATACCGTCAACTTTGGATGGATGTAAAACTTGACAGCCCCCACGGCCATGCCGATGATGCCCGCACTCTTATGCAATGGATCCCCGCGTGCCATGAATCCCTCCCAAGCCCCGCCGCCGTCAGCCGTCCGTGCCGGTGATTCTGGATTGCGCCACGACTGGACGCAAGCCGAGGTCGAGGCGCTGTTCGCCCTGCCGTTCAACGATCTGATCCATCGCGCGCAGTCCGTGCACCGCCGCCACTTTGACGCCAACCGCGTGCAGCTCAGCACGCTCATGAACATCAAGAGCGGCGGCTGTCCGGAGGATTGCGCCTACTGCCCGCAGAGCGCGCGTTACCGGACGGGGGTCGGGGCCGGGCCGCTGGCGGACGCGGCGGAGGTGCTCGCCGCCGCGCGCGACGCCCGCGACGCCGGCGCCACGCGCTTCTGCATGGGCGCGGCCTGGCGCTCACCGAAGGATCGCGACCTCGATGCGGTGATTGAAATGGTGCGCGGTGTCAGGGCACTGGGACTGGAGACCTGTCTCACGCTGGGCATGCTGACCGCCGCGCAGGCGCGGCGGTTGAAGGACGCCGGCCTCGATTACTACAACCACAATCTGGACACCTCCGAGGCCTACTACCCCGAGATCATCACCACCCGCGGGTTCGCCGATCGCCTGCAAACCCTGCGACACGTGCGCGACGCCGGAATGCGCGTGTGCTGCGGCGGCATCATCGGCATGGGCGAGGCCGTCGCTGATCGCGCCGCCATGCTGCAGACGCTGGCCAGCCTGCCGGAACATCCCGAAAGCGTGCCGATCAACCTGCTGGTTAGGGTGGAGGGCACCCCGCTGGCGTCGGCGGAGGATGTCGATCCGATCGATCTGGTCCGCACCATTGCCGTGGCGCGCATCCTGATGCCGGCCTCGGTCGTGCGCCTGTCCGCGGGCCGGCGGGAGCTGAGCGATGCGGAGCAGGCGTTGTGTTTTCTGGCCGGCGCCAATTCGATCTTTTACGGCGAGAAGCTGCTGACCACCGCCAATCCCGAGATTGAGCGCGATCGCCGGCTGTTCGACAAGCTGGGACTGCATGCCGCGCCGCTGTGAGTATGGCACCGGAGGGACTGACGCCGCGGTTGCGGGAATTGCTGTCGGCGCAGCGTGACGCCGGCCTGTTTCGGCGGCGGCGCCGCCGCGCCGGCACGGTGCAGCAGCCGCGGCTGGCGGGGCGGGATCAACCCGTGATCAATTTCGCCAGCAACGATTACCTGGGCCTGTCGGCGGACGCACGCATCGCACAGGCCATGAGTGACGCGCTGCGCGACTACGGCGCCGGCGCCGGCGCCGCCGAACTGGTCAGCGGCCACACCGAGGCTCATGCCGCCCTCGAGCGTGAACTGGCCGAATTCTGCGGCACCGGGCGGGCGCTCCTGTTCTCCACCGGCTACATGGCGAATCTGGGCGTGATTGCCACGCTGGCGGGACTTGACGGCCGCGGCGCCGTGGTCGCGCAGGATCGCCTCAATCACGCCTCGCTCATCGACGGGGCGGTGCTGGCGCGGGCGCGGTTGATCCGCTACCGCCACGCCGATGCGGATGATTTGCGGCGGCGCTTGCAGGCGCTGCCGCGGCCGCCGGCGCTGGTGGCGACCGACGGCGTGTTCAGCATGGACGGCGACATCGCGCCGCTGCCGGCGTTGAGCGCAATCTGCAAAGAAGCGGGGGTGCCGCTGATGATCGACGACGCCCACGGCCTCGGCGTCCTCGGCGACACCGGCCGCGGCACGCTGGAGCATTATCACCTTGATCCCGGCGATGTGGCGGCGCGGGTCGGCACCTTCGGCAAGGCGCTGGGCCTGTTCGGCGCCTTCGTCGCCGGCGGCGAGGCATTGATCGAAACGCTGATCCAGCGCGCCCGCAGTTACCTCTACACCACCGCCCTGCCGCCGGCGCTGGTATGCGGCGTGCGCGAGAGCCTGCGCATCTTGCGCGAGGAACCGCAGCATCGCCGGCGTTTGCACGGCAACATCCGCCACTTTCACCAGCAAGCGGTGAACCGCCATCTGTCCTTCGCGATGACAGCCACGCCGATCCAGCCGCTGATCATCGGTGACGCGCGGAAGACAGCGGCATTGAGCGATGCTTTGCTTGCGCGCGGCTACTGGGTGCCGGCGATCCGCCCGCCGACGGTGCCCGAGGGCAGCGCCCGCCTGCGCGTGTCGCTCACCGCCGCGCACTCGGCCGCGGCGATCGATGCATTGCTCGACACGCTCGCGGAACTGCTGGAACGCACATGACCGGGCCCATCCGAAAGCGGCTGAAAATGATCCTGCTGCCGGGCTGGGCCTGCACCGCGCGGGTCTGGGCGGACGTGCTGCCGCGGCTCGAAGAGTTCGCCGTGCCGGAGCCCATGGATTTGCCCGTGGTGACGACGGGCAAGGCCGACGCCACGCTCCCGCACCTGGCCGGACAACTGCTGATGGCCGCGCCGCACGACGCCCTCTGGATCGGCTGGTCGTTGGGCGGACTCGTCGCCGCGCAGGCCGCATTCATGGCGCCGCGGCGGATCAGGGCGCTGGTGCTGGTGGCCTGCACGCCGAAATTCACCCGCGGGCCGGACTGGCCCTGCGCCACGGCGCCGGACTTGTTCGCGGGGTTTCAGCGCGCGCTGGCGAAGGATCGGGCGGGGGCCCTGCGGCGGTTTGCGGCGCTGTGCGCCCATGACGGCAGCCGCGCCGATGTATCCATCACCCGCGGTCTCACGCAGGCCTTGCAGTCCTCTCGTGAATCAAACGGCGCGAATCTGGAGGCGGGGCTGAAGATTCTCGAACACACCGATCTGCGCCTGAATTTCCGCGCGCTCTCCTGCCCGTTGTTGTGCATTTTGGGCGGGGGCGACATGCTGGTGCCCATCGACGTCGCGGGTGCCATCGCGGCTCTGAACCCGCGCATCAGGGTCACCCGCATTGCGGACGCGGGACATGCGCCGTTCATGAGCCATCCGGCCGGATTCGCCGCTGTGGTGAGGGAATTCTGCGATGGACTTTGACCCGTATTTTCTGGATCGGCGCCAGGTGGCGCGCGCCTTCAACCGGGCGGCGGGGACGTACGCCGCCAACGCGGCGTTTCAGGACGAGATCGCCGCACGGCTGGATGAAAGGCTGGAATTGGTGCGCCTCGCGCCGCGGCGGATCCTCGAGGCGGGCGCCGGCTGCGGCAATGGCGTCAACTTGTTGCGACGGCGCTACCCGCGGGCCGAAATCTACGCGCTGGATCTGGCCGTGGAGATGTTGCGCGCGGCGCGCCGACACCCGGGTGGAGGCGGCGGCGTTCCTGGCGTTTGCGCCGACGCCGGCAAATTGCCCATCGCCGGCCGCAGCGTGGATTTGATCTTCAGCAATCTGACATTGCAATGGTGCAACGACCTGGAGGCCGTGTTCCGCGAATTCCAGCGCGTGCTCGAGGTCGGGGGCCTGCTGATGTTCACGACCCTGGGCCCGGACACGCTGAAGGAACTGCGCGCAAGCTGGGCGGCGGTCGATGACGGCGTGCACGTCAACGCCTTCGTCGACATGCACGACGTCGGCGACGCCATGATCCGCGCCGGTTTCTCCGGTCCGGTGCTGGACAGGGAGGACGTGACGCTGACCTACGCCGGCGTGCCGGCGCTGATGCGAGAACTCAAGCTCCTCGGCGCCCATAATGTCGCCGCCGGCCGCGCCCACGGATTGTCCTCGCGGCACCGCCTGCAACAAATGATGGCGGCTTACGAGCGCTTCCGCCGGGCCGACGGCCGCATTCCCGCGACGCAGGAGGTCATCTACGGTCACGGCTGGGTGCCGCCGGCCGGCGCGCGGCCGCAGGACGGCAGCACGGTCGCGACTTTTCCGCTGTCGGAACTGCGGCGCCGCGCGACATGACCGCCCGCCGCCTGTTCATCACCGGCACCGACACCGGCGTGGGCAAGACGCGCGTGGCGGTTGCCCTGTTACAGCAGTTGTCGGCGGCGGGTTTGCGGGCCGCGGGCATGAAGCCCGTGGCCACCGGCGGCGAATCCACGCCGGCGGGTTTGCGCAATGCCGACGCCCTCTCGCTGCAACAGCATTCACATGGCCGGCCGGCGTATGAATTGATCAACCCCTGTCTCTACGCACCGCCGATCGCGCCGCACATCGCCGCCCATCGGGCGGGCGCGCCCATCGACATGGGGCGCATCATTTCCGCCTACCGGCAACTGGCGGGCGCCGCCGATTGGGTGATTGTGGAGGGCGCCGGCGGCTGGCGCGTGCCGCTGAACGAACGGCAGGATATGGCGGCGATCGCGCGCGCGCTGGAACTTCCCGTCGTGCTGGTCGTGGGCTTGCGGCTGGGCTGCATCAATCACGCGCTCTTGACCGCCGAGGCCATCGCGCGCGACGGCCTGCCGCTCGCCGGCTGGGTCGCCAATCAGATCGATCCCGCCTACGACACGGCGGAGGAAACCACCGCCTGCCTCGCGCACAGGCTCCCCGCCCCCCTGTTATCCCAATGCGGCTGGCGGCAGCCCTGCGCCCTGTCCCTGGACGCCGTGGCGGCCTGAACAGCCGCATGGAATCCGGTCACGACCCGCCTTCGGGCGGAGGCTTGAAAGGGTTGGCGGCCACCGTGGCCTCGTGTACAATCGCGCACCCTTGAACAGGGCCTGATATTCGAGGAATCAACCATGTCCCGCGTCTGCCAAGTGACCGGCAAACGGCCGCAATCCGGCAACAACGTCTCGCACGCCAACAACAAAACCCGGCGCCGTTTCCTGCCCAATCTGCACACCCATCGTTTCTGGGTGGAGGGTGAAAACCGCTGGGTCAGCCTGCGCGTGAGCTCGCACGGCCTGCGCATCATCGACAAGGTCGGCATCGAAAACGTGCTCAAGGATCTGCGCGCCCGCGGCGAGAAGGTCTGACGGAGCCACCCCCATGCGCGAGAAGATCAAACTGGTTTCCACCGCCGACACCGGCCACTACTACACCACCATGAAGAACAAGCGCAACGACCCGGAAAAGCTCGAAATGGTGAAATACGACCCGGTCATCCGCAAACGGGTCCCCTACAAGGAAGGCAAAATCAAATAACGTCGAACCGGCGCCACCGGATGTGCCTCAATTCAAAAAGCCCGCGTCCGCGGGTTTTTTGTTTTGCAGCGCCGGCCATGAAACTTTTTGCGTCTCCTCACCTTCAAACGGCTGTGGAATAATACCCCCTGCCTTTATGGACGATATCCTGATCGCCGCGGAAAATCTGTGCCGGGATTACGGCGCGCTGCGCGCCATCGATCAGGTCAGCCTGACGCTGAAACGCGGCGAGGTGCTGGGCTTCCTGGGGCCGAACGGCGCCGGCAAGACCACCACCATGCGCATCCTGAGCGGCGCGCTCGCCCCCACCGCCGGCCGCGTCCGCATCGCCGGCCACGATTTACTGGAGTCACCGCGCGCCGCCAAGATCCGCATCGGCTACCTGCCGGAACATCCGCCGCTGTACCGCGAACTCACCGTCGATGAATATTTGTACCATTGCGCGCGGCTGCGGCGCATGAAAAACGGCGCCGCGCGCGCGGCGGTCAAGCGCGTCAAGGCGCGTTGTGGTCTCAACGATGCCGGCCACCGGCTGCTCGGCAACCTGTCCAAGGGCTACCAGCAGCGCGCCGGCATCGCCCAGGCCATCATTCACTCCCCGGCGGTGGTCATCCTCGATGAGCCGACGGTGGGCCTCGATCCGATCCAGATCCGCGAGATCCGCGCGCTCATCCGCGAGCTGCGCGCCGATCACGGCGTGATCCTGTCCACGCACATCCTGCCGGAGGTGCAGACGGTGTGCGACCGTGTGCTCATCATCCACGCGGGCCGCATCGTGCTCAATTCCGCCATCGACCAGCTGGCGGCGGACACCGGCTGGCGGGTGGGATTCGCCCGGCCGCCGTCCATCGAGCGGCTGAAAGGAGTGCCGAAGATGCGGAATATCCAGGCGGTGGACGGCTCGCATTTCCGCTTTGAAGCGGGCGAGGACGGCGTCGAGGAATTGCTGCGCGCGGCGCTGGCCGAGAACTGGGGGCTGACCGAGCTCACCCGCCAGTCACGCACGCTGGAGGAGATCTTCGTGCAACTGACGCACGGCGAACAGCCGGCGGCGGGGGGGGCGCCGTCATGATTCGCGTGATCGCGGCGCGCGAGTTGAGAAGCCTGTTCCTGTCGCCGCTGGCCTGGGCGGTGCTGGCGGTGTCGCAATTCCTGTTTGCCTACATGTTCCTGACCCAGCTCGAGGTCTACGCCCGCAACCAGGCCCGGCTGGCCGGCCTGGAATCGGCGCCGGGCGTGACCGAGCTCGTGGCCGCGCCGCTCTACTCCAGCGCCGGCGTGGTGCTGCTCCTGATCGCGCCGCTGCTCACCATGCGGCTCATCGCCGAGGAACGGCGCAGCGACACCCTGACCCTGCTGCTCTCCGCCCCCGTCACCGCCACCGAGATTGTGCTGGGCAAATTCGCCGGCCTCATGGGCTTCTTCGTGCTCATGATCGTCCTGCTGACGCTGATGCCGCTGTCGCTGTCCCTCGGCACCTCGCTTGATCTCGGCCAGCTGGCCGCCTGCGTGCTGGCGCTGCTGATGCTGCTCTCCGCGTTCTGCGCGCTGGGCCTGTTCATCTCCGCGCTGACGGCGCACCCGATGGTGGCCGGCATCAGCACGTTCGGCGCGCTGTTGCTGCTGTGGATCATCGACTGGGCCTCGGCCACCGGCTCGACGGACAAGACCAGCGCCCTGTTCGGCTACCTGTCCCTCGATCACCACTACCAGCCGCTTCTCTCGGGCGTGTTTTCCTCGACCGACGCCGGTTACTTCATCTTGTTCACCGCGATGTTCCTCGCGCTCGCCGTCTGGCGCGTGGACGCCGATCGGTTGCAGGCCTGATCCATGCGCATCAACCCCAAGCTGCGCCGCTGGCTCCGCCTGCAAGGCTACCTGAGCGTCGTGCTGATCGTCGCCATTACCGGCCTGCTGGCTTACCTGAGCACTCGCTACGAGAAATCCTACGACTGGACGGCGGCGCAGCGGCATACGCTGTCGGCGACCAGCCGGGAGGTGCTGGCTAAAATGCGTGGTCCGGTCAGCATCACCGCCTTCGCGCGCGAGAGCACGCCCGAGGACAAATCGCTGCGCGAGTGGATCACGCGTTTCGTGAAGCGCTACCAGGCCGCCAAGCATGACATCACGCTGGAATTCGTCGACCCCGACAAGTCGCCGGATCGCGTGCGCGAGGCCGGTGTGCGGCTCAACGGCGAGCTGGTGGTGCGATTCAACAACCGCGACCTGCACGTCGACAACCTGACCGAGCAGAATCTCACCAACGCCCTCCAAAACCTGGCGCGCAACGCCGAGCGCTGGATCGTGTTCCTCAAGGGTCACGGTGAGCGCGATCCGCAGGGCAAGGCCAATTCTGACCTCGGCCTGTTCGGCGAGCAGCTCGGCAACCGCGGCTTCAAGGTGCAGTCGCTGGAACTGGCGCAGAGCGGCGCCATTCCCGACAACACCTCGGTGCTGGTCCTGACCACGCCGCAGGTCGACCCGCTGCCCGCCGAGATCAAGGCGGTGCAGGACTACGTCAGCAAGGGCGGCTCGCTCCTGCTCATGACCGACCCCGGCCCGCAGCACGGGCTCGAGCCGCTGCTGCAACAACTGGGCGTCTCGCTGAAACCCGGCACCATCGTCGACCCCACCACGCAACGCCTCGGCATCGAGCACCCAGCGATGGCGCTGGTCGCCTATTATCCAACGCACCCGGCCACCGAGGGGTTCAATCTGCTCACGGTATTCCCCTTCGCCGCCGGGCTCGAGGTCAAGGCGCCTGCGGGTTGGGAAAGTGCGCCGCTCCTGACCACCTCAAAGGCGGCCTGGAGCGAAACCGGCCCGCTGGAAGGCGAGGTTTCCTTTGACAAGGACAAGGACGTCGCCGGCCCGCTCGACATCGGCGTGGCGCTGACGCACAAGGACGAGAAAACCAACAAGGAGCAGCGCGTGATCGTCACCGGCGACGGCGACTTTCTGGCCAACAGCTATCTCGGCAACAGCGGCAATCTCGATCTCGGCCTGCGGTTCTTCACCTGGCTTTCCCACGATGACGCGCTCATCACCATCCCCGCCCGCACCGCGCCGGATCAGACCCTGAGTCTGTCACGCACGGCCACGATCATCATCGGCTTTGGCTTCCTGGTGGCGCTGCCACTGGCGCTGCTCGGCAGCGGCGCCGTGATCTGGTTCCGGCGGCGGCGCCGCTAAGACGCGATGACCACGGGATTCAAGCTCAACCTGCTGCTGATCGCGGTGGTGGCGGTGCTGGCGGCGGTGGTCTATTTCGAACCCGGCAGGGAAAAGCCGCCGGTGCCCGCCAGGCTCACCACCCTAACCGCGGCGCAGGTCACGCGCATCGCCATCACCCGCCCTGATCAACCCGACATCAAGCTCGTCAAAAAGGGCGCGCAGTGGCTCATGGAAACACCCTACGCCACCACGGCGGATGAGGTGCGCATCGGCTTCCTGCTCGATTTTCTCGAAGCCAAGAGCGGCTCCAGCTTCCCGGTGGTGAAGGCGGATCTGCCGAAGTACGCGCTGGACAAGCCGCGCGCCGTGTTGACCCTGAACAATGAAGTCTTTGAGTTCGGCGACAGCAATCCCATGACCATGCAGCGCTATGTCCGCCACGGCGACGCCATCTACATGCTGTTCGACACGGCTTATCAATATCTGATTGCAGAGCCGGGCACCTATGTGAATCCGCAATTGATCGATGCCGGCGCCAAGATCGAAAGCATCAGCGTGCCGAGCCTGAGCGTCGAACAGCATGACGGCAAGCTCACCGCAACGCCCCCGGCGGCCTCCTCCGATCAACTGGCCCGCTTCGTCGAGGAATGGCGGCAGGCGCGTGCCCTCGCCGTGCGCAATCTGGACAAGACCCAGCAGGACGACATGGCCAAGGCCACCGACAAGCTCGAAGTCACATGGACGCCCGACGGCAAACGCTCATGGGTGATCCTTACGCGCGATCCGGACTGGGTGCTGGCGCGCACCGACCTGCCGCTGGCCTACATGCTCTCCGCCGACACCGCCAAAAAGCTGATGAGCCTCGGCGCCGCCGAATCCGCAACAAAACAACAACCTCCCGCCAGCACACCGGCCGCGGCAAGTCCGGCAGCGCCGGACAAACACTGATGCCGGAGCTGCCGGAGGTCGAGACCACCCGGCGCGGCATCTCGCCCCATCTCATCGGCCACCGCATCGAGCGGCTTATCGTCCGCGAGCCGCGCCTGCGCTGGCGCATCCCTGCCTCGCTGCCGCGCAAACTGGCTGGCCAAACAGTGCGAAATGTTCAACGTCGCGCCAAATATCTGATTCTCGATCTCGACGACGGCCATCTGCTCTGCCATCTCGGCATGTCCGGGAGTCTGCGCATCGTCGATCCCGCCTCCCCGCCGCGCAAACATGATCACATCGATCTCGTGCTCGACAGCGGCAAGGCGCTGCGCCTGCACGACCCGCGCCGCTTCGGCGCCATGATCTGGACAGCAGACCCGAACACCCACGCACTCATCAAGAATTTGGGTCCCGAGCCGTGGGAGGCAACTGCAGAATATTTGCATCAACGCGCGAAAGGGCGCAGGCAATCAGTGAAGAATTACATCACGGACAGTCGCACGCTGGCAGGCGTGGGCAATATTTACGCCGCCGAGGCGTTGTTCGACGCCGGCATCCACCCGAAGCGCCCGGCGGGCCGGCTGTCACTGGAACGCTATCAGGCATTGCTCAAGGCGGTGGTCAAGGTACTGGAGCGATCCATCAAGATGGGCGGCACGACGCTGAGGGATTTCGTTTCCGCCGAGGGCGAGCCGGGCTACTTCCGGCAGGTGCTGTGCGTTTACGAACGCGAAGGCGAGCCTTGCCGCCGCTGCCACACGCCCATCCGCCGCATTGTCCTCACCAGCCGCTCGATTTACTATTGTCCCCACTGCCAACATTAGATTCTTGATGTAGGTTCTTATTTTAAGTTACGATGGTTATGCGCTATGCTTCACCTATCCAGCGTGTCTGTAGTTATTGTGTCTGACGGTAATAACCCCAGACTTTTAAATCCTGATTTTCTGGAGAGAAACGCGATAGTTCCAGCGCAATGGCGACCTGTTGATACACTCGTTACACCACCTTATGCTCAAGTTTCATATGACAATAAATTTATCCTACTCATGGAGGATACTAGAGTTCACTTCACTGTAAATGATCCTGTTCAACTAGACTGGTCGGCGCACTTGCCTGCCATAGCAATACAATTCTTGAAAGTGCTCCCTCATGTTTCATATAAGGCTACTGGTTTAAATTTCGCGTTTACAACTGACCAGCCTCATGGAGAGGAAGCAGAAATAAAGCTACTCGACAGTATGATTACTGCCGGCAATTGGCGTAATTTCAACAAAGGTATAACAGGTGCAGTATTAGAATTGCAGTTTAGGAAACAGCAACCTACGCTGAATGTGAAATTAGGTGCTCGCGAGGAAAATAGGCCCACAGGGAAGATTATTGAAGGATTTGTAATCGCTGCGAATTATCACTATGACCTTGGACCCAGAGATACTTCGGAACGCGAACGTTTTATCTCAGCAATCGGTTCCTATGAGCGAGATTTTCGGCAGTTTATTAAATTACTTCCGCTACAAATATCGATAGATTAATTTTATGAGAAATGCAACCGCGCAGATTCTTGATACAAATCCGAGACGAGTTGAAAGTGGATTCGATCAGAAACCGACAGAACATGAGCCCCATGCAATATGGCGAATACTAACCGACAATGAGCAATGGGATAACGTAAACAAACTCAAAAAGAGTTGGCTCGAACACTTCCCAAGTAAGTTTAGTGTGTCGAATACCGAGCCATTTCGTACGGGGTCTTCAATACTTGAGGGGTTGACTAGCAGATTAACAGCTGATCGTTTTGTACCTCCAACTCAAATTGTTCAAATTATCAATGAGTGTATTTTGCCATTTACAACTTTTAAAGATACAACGCGAGAAACTCACGAAGAAATCATTAATGCAATTAGATCCATGAAGCATCATGAATGGTCGCAAAAAGTTGCTGAACGCTTGCTATACCTCATGAATGCCGCGCATGAAAATGATCCACCAAGTGAAATTCGACTAGCTTCTTTGCAACAATTCTATGAGTTTCTTGCTGCGCACCCAACCATTAAATGCCCCAGCATTACCATTAATCCCACAGGGAATTTAATTGCACGCTGGAAAGGACCTCTTGAACAACTATTTTCAATGGAATTCTCTGGTGGTGAAACAGTTCCGTATGTTGTATTCAAACGTGACACTAGAAGAAATGGCAACATTGAACGAACCCGAGGTCAAACGGCTCTTGATAGAGTTGTAGTGCGGGCACGTGACCTTGATGTTGATTGGGCATTCTAATGTGTCCCTGTTACCAGATACTAATCATGTAGCTCGACACGTCCAGCCCGGAGCGCTTGATGAAGATCAACGCCCCGGACCGGCGGCTTTTCAACCCAGAGAAACAGAACCATATTTATCTGTTCAGTGGGTCGAACACTTTGGTTCAATAAGCGATCGAGAAACAGTAATTCCTTTAGTACGTCAAGCGCTTGGACGCCAAAGAACGATACGCAAATCTCATAAAATTGCCGTGTTGAATATTGGTGAAAGTAAACGTCATGTCACAAAAAATTCAGATCGAAGAATCAGATTTGAACACTTACCCATAGAACCAGATGATTTGGGGCATGCCGGTATATTTGGCATTGATTCTCTTTATATAGCTGAGCTTTTAACAGAAAAAATTGTGGATGTTTGGGATGGCAGATAATTATCTAATAAATCAGTACTACTTTGCATTTATAGTGAAAATCTGAGCGCGGCCCTCGCCGCGCGGGTCGGAGGCGGCCTGCACGGTGTTTGATTTTTTGCCCCACAGCAGCGCCTGCATGTTGCCGTAGGTCCGATCGACTTGCTGCAGCAAATGCCCCATTTTCTTCAATCCGGCTTGCTCGATGTCTGTGAGGGCACCGGGTTCGAATTCGATGACGTCGGGCAGGTATTGATGATGGAAGCGCGGCACGCGCACCCAGGATTCCGGCGGCCTGCCCTCGGCGAAATCGAGCACGCCCAGCAGCACCATGCTGATGATGCGGCTGCCGCCCGGCGTGCCGAGCGCGGCGACGCGATCCGGCGTGCGCAGGAACGTCGGTGTCATGCTGGACAGCGGCCGCTTGCCGGGCTCGATTTGGTTCGCGGTGCCGCCGGTGAGGCCGTAGGCGTTGGGCACGCCGGGCTTGGCGGAGAAGTCATCCATCTCATCGTTCAGCAGCACACCGGTGCCCGGCGGCATGAAGCCGGAACCGAACGGGTAATTGAGGCTCAGCGTGGCGGCGACGACGTTGCCCTGCGTGTCGATGATGGAGAAATGCGTGGTGTGCGTGCCGGTGGCTTTGAGTTGTCCGGACGACAGGGTGTCACTGGGCGTCGCCCGGTGCAGGTCTATGCCCGCGGCCAGATATTGCGCGTAAGGCTTGTCGATGTATTGATCCGTGGGCACGGGCGTGAAGGCCGGGTCGCCCAGAAACTGGGCGCGGTCGCGATAGGCACGGCGCATGACCTCCACGATGACGTGCTTGCGCGTGACCGCATCCAGCTTGTTCAGATCGAAATGCTCCAGCATGTTCAGCATTTCGATGAGCACCACGCCGCCGGAGGACGGCGGCGGTACCGAGACGACTTCGATGCCGCGATATGTGCCATGCAGCGGCTCGCGCTCAAGGATTTTGTAGGCCAGTAAATCGTCCGTCTGCCAGATCCCGCCCGCCTCGCGCACGCCTTCCACCAGTTTCCTCGCGAACGGCCCCGTGTAAAAATATTTCGCGCCCTCTTTCGCCAGACCCGCCAGAGTGTCCGCAAGCTCAGGCTGCGCCAGCTTGAAGCCGGGCGCCGGCGCTTCGCCCTTGTCGAGAAATATGCCGCCGGCGGCCGGTGAATCGCGCAACACCCCTGCGCGCATGGCGGCCAGCCGCTGATAGGCGGCGCCGGTTTCAAAGCCCTCCCGCGCCAGACGCTCGGCCGGCGCCAGGTCGCGCGCCAGCCCGAGCCTGCCGTAACACCGCGCCAGATGATCCAGCGCCGCCGGGATGCCGGGAATGGCGGCGGCCAGCGGTCCGTCGAGCGATTTATTGGGAATGACCCCGCCATGCTCGTCGAGATACATCCTGGGCGTGGCGGCGAGCGGCGCCTGCTCGCGGGCGTCGATGACCACATCCTTGTCGCCGTCGGCCTGGTGCAGCAGGAAAAATCCGCCGCCGCCCAGGCTGGAGTTGAACGGCTCCACCACGGCCAGCGCCGCTGCCACCGCGACAGCCGCATCAAAGGCGTTGCCGCCCGCCTCCAGCACTTCACGCCCGGCGGCGGTGGCAAGCGGATGCGCGGAGGCGACCGCGGCGGCGGGCGGCGTTGCCGCTCCCGCGGCGGCATCGAACGCGATCGCCAGGGCGAGCGACAGTACACAAACGAAATGCCGTTTGATAACGGTTTACCTCGCCGACGCGGTGAGATTTCTGAACTTCTGAATCAACTGCTCGTGGGTTTCAGGATGGGCAGAGTCCGGAATGATGCACTCCACCGGGCACACCACCACGCACTGCGGCTTGTCGTGATGGCCCACGCATTCCGTGCACAACTCCGGGGCGATGACGTAATACTCCTCGCCCGCCGAGATGGCGTGGTTGGGACAGACCGGCTCGCAGACGTCGCAGTTGATGCAATGATCGGTGATGCGCAATGCCACGTTCAGTTTCCCATCGATGCCTTCAACTATCTGAATAATTCATTCACCGTTGTCGATTAAATCCACTTTGGTTCAGGCCCCCCGACATCAACAACGTATGTATGACTTGTCAACGACGCTTGGCCTTCAGCGCCTTCTCGACCGCGGGATGCACGAAGGCCGACACGTCCCCGCCCAAGAGCGCGATCTCGCGCACCAGCGTGGAGGAAATGAAGGTGTACTTCTCGGCCGGGGTCAGGAACATCGTGTCCACCTCGGGCATGAGGATCTGGTTCATGGTGGCGAGCTGGAACTCGTACTCGAAATCCGACACGGCGCGCAGGCCGCGCAGAATCACCCGCACCTTGCGCTGGTGCACGTAATCGGCGAGCAGGCCGTTGAAGCCGCAGATCTCGACGTTGGCCACGCCCTTCAGCGCGCTTTTCGCCATCGCCACCCGCTCCTTCAGCGAAAAGTACGTCTGCTTCGAGGTGCCGCCCGCCACGGCGACGATCACCTTCTCGAAGATGTGCGAGGCGCGCAACACGATGTCCACGTGGCCGTTGGTGATCGGATCAAACGTGCCCGGATACAAGATGGCTCCACTCATACAGCGTCTCCTTTTGTTGTTCCCGCTTCGACCAGCATGTACCGCACCTCGCCGGCGATCTTGTCGCGTCGGATGTCCCAGCCCGGCGGTAATTGTGGCATATCCGCGCGCCTTGCGGTTTCGAGATAAATCCAGGCCCCCGGCTTGAGCCAGCCCCGGGACGACAAGAGCCGGCAGCATTCGGGCAGACCATCGAGGCGAAAAGGCGGGTCCAGAAAGACAACGTCGAAGGCCGCGGGCGCGGCCGTGGCGAGCCAGTGCAGGGCGTCGGCGCATAGAATTTCGACGTTGCCGCCGCCCCAGTCGCTGATCGTTTTCTGTAGCTGGGCGACCACCCCCCGGTCTCGATCCAGCATCACCACGCGCGCCGCGCCGCGCGAGGCGGCCTCCAGTCCCAAAGCGCCGGAGCCGGCGAACAGGTCCAGGCAATGCGCGCCCTCGATGACCGGCGCCAGCCAGTTGAACAATGTTTCGCGAATGCGGTCGCCGGTCGGCCGCAGATCAGCCGCTTCCGGGACGGCGACGCGCCGGCCGCGCCAGCATCCGCCGATAATCCGCACCCGTCCTGGATATTTTTTCTTAATCATTGTTCGAAGTCCCTGATCGCCAATGGTAGGATAACGCAAACCCCATTCCGGCGTTTCCTTCATGTTTGGTCTTTTCAAGCGCGACAAGCTCCCCCCGGCTTCATCTCAAACTTCCAAAGGGCTTTTCCGCTCCCTGCGCGATGGCTTGCGCCGCACGCGCGAGAATCTGTTCGGCGGGCTTTCGCGCCTGCTGCCCGTGGGCGGCAAAATCGACGCCGCCACGCTCGATGCCATCGAGGAAGGCCTGCTGCTGGCCGACGTGGGCGTGGAGGCCACCGCGCACATCCTGTCGCGGCTGCGCCTGCGCCACAAGGAACAGCGCCTCACGGACGCGGCGGCCCTGCATCAGGCACTGCGCGAGGAGCTGCTCTCGCTGCTCATGCCCGTCAGCCAGCCTTTGCAAATCCCGCGGGAACGCGATGCGCCCTTCGTCATCCTCATGGTGGGCGTGAACGGCGCGGGCAAGACCACCACGCTCGGCAAGATCGCGAGCCAGATGAAGGCCGCGGGCCTCAACGTGATCATGGCCGCGGGCGACACCTTCCGCGCGGCCGCGGTGGAGCAGCTGCAGAAATGGGGCGAGCGCAGCCAGGTGCCGGTGATCGCCCAGGCCGCCGGCGCCGACGCGGCCTCCGTCATCTATGACGCGCTCTCGGCGGCGCAAACGCGCAGGGCGGACGTGCTGCTCGCCGACACCGCCGGACGGCTGCACACCCGCGACAATCTCATGGAGGAGCTGAAAAAAATCCGCCGCGTGCTCACCAAGCTCGACCCCACGGCGCCGCACGAGGTGCTGCTGGTGCTGGACGCGACGATTGGCCAGAACGCGCTCACGCAGGCCCGGGAATTCCTGGCGGCGGTGCGCGTCACCGGCATCGCGCTCACCAAGATGGACGGCACCGCCAAAGGGGGCATCCTGATCGCCGTCGCGCAGAGGCTGCGCATTCCCGTGCGCTACATCGGCGTCGGCGAGCAAATCGACGATCTGCGCGTCTTCAACGCCGAAGAATTCGTCGACGCCCTGCTCTCCCAAGACAGTTAAGATTGGAGCCGGTTGAAAATGCCATTCGCCCTTTGATGTCTCAGGGTCAACGGCTTTTTCAGACTAGCGGCGTTTGGATTTTCCGCCGGCCTTCGGGCCCGCCGGCGCTTTGCCGGTCATGCCGGCGTTCAGCACCTGCGGGGATTGCACGAGACAGATGGTGTCCTTCTTCAGCAGATAGAGACAGGCGTCGATGGCGTCCTGCGTCTTCAGTCCCACGAGCAGCGCCTTCCAGCTCACCACGTCCTCGTTCTGGCGCTTCACCAGCGCCGGCCGGCCGGCCGTCAGCACCGGCTTCAGTTTCTGCTGCATCTCGGCGATGTATTTCCTGGCCTCCTCCTGCTCGTGGAACACGCCGAAGAGCAGTCCCCAGCCGGGCAGGCGTCCCTGCGCGACACCGTTGCGTATGCCGGTGCCCAGATTGCACTCCCCGGGCTTGAGGCGGAACGGCGGCGGCGCGCCGTCCCCCGGCGTGGGCTGCATCATGGCCAGCGTGATGCGGCCCCCGCCATCGCCGCGCCCGGCAAAACCGTCGTTCAACAACCGCGTCATCCACGACGTGCGCTCCCCGCTGCTGCCTGCGCCCAGCACAACGCCGACCAGCCGGCGATTGTCACGCATGGCCGAGGCCACCAGATTGAATCCGGAGCCGCAGGTGAAACCGGTCTTGAGCCCATCGGCGCCGGGGTAGCTGCCGAGGAGGCCGTTGATGCTGCTGTAATTGATGCCCTTGTAGCTGAAACCGCGGGTGCCGAAGTAGTGATAATACTGGGGGAAGTCGCGCAGCAGCGCGAGCGCCAGCACCGCCATGTCGTGCGCCGTCGTGACCTGCGCGTCATCGGGCAGGCCGGTGGCGTTTTTGAACGTCGTCCGCTCCATGCCCAGCGCCCGCGCCTGCGCCGTCATTTTCGCGGCGAAGGCCTCCTCGCTGCCGCCGATGCGCTCGGCCAGGGCCACCGCGGCATCGTTGGCGGATTGCGCGATCACCGCCAGGATGGCCTGCTCGACCGTGATGCGGTCACCCCTGGCCAATCCCAGCCGCGAGTCCGGCTGGGCGGCCACCCGGCCGGAGGCGGTGAGCATTTCGTCCGGCCGCAATTCGCCGCGCTCCAGGGCCGCGAGTGTCAGGTACACCGTCATCATTTTTGTGAGCGAGGCGGGGTACCAGCGTTGCATGGCGCGCTCCTGATGCATCACCTCCCCGCTCCCGGCGTCCACGACGAGCGCCGCATGCGGTGGCTCGGCGGCGGTCGGCGCCGGCGCGCAGCACAAAAGCAGAACCAGGACCGGCAAGGATAATCGAAACCGATTTGACCCAGACACGAACTCACTCCGGTTCAAAGCCGCATAAACTACTTGCTGGCAAGGAATATCGCAACCTTTTGATTTGATTATTGGAACAAAATGCGATTAGCACTCTCTAATGGCGAGTGCTAGAATATTTTTCAAGCCGAATCCGGGGGATGACCATGTCCAATGCACTGGAATTACAACTGGTTCCGACCGCGGGATCACTGGAAGCCTACACCCAATGGGCCAACCGCGTGCCCATGCTCTCCGCCGAGGAGGAGCGGGCGCTGGCGCTGCGTTTTCGACGTGAGAATCATCTGCCCTCGGCGCGTCAACTGGTTTTGTCACACCTGCGTTTCGTGGTCAAGGTGGCGCGCGGCTATCTGGGTTACGGCCTGCCGCTCGCCGATCTGATCCAGGAAGGCACCATCGGCCTGATGAAGGCCGTCAAGCGCTTCGACCCGGGCATCGGCGTGCGCCTCGTCTCCTTCGCGGTGCACTGGATCAAGGCCGAGATTCACGAGTACATCATCCGCAACTGGCGCATCGTCAAGATCGCCACCACCAAGGCCCAGCGCAAGCTTTTCTTCAATCTGCGCAACGTGCGCCGGCGCCTGGGCTGGATGCGCCGGGATGAAGTGCGGGACGTCGCCAATGAGCTGGGGGTCAGCGTGCGCGAAGTGCGGGAGATGGAGGCCCGCATGAACGCCCGTGACTTCTCCTTCGACGCGTCCGAGGAGGACGAGGACGGCGATGCCGTGCCGCCGGCGCAATACCTCGAGGACCTGCGCTTCGAGCCGCAGTCGCGGCTGGCGGAGGATGAGATTGATCGGGTGCGGATCGACACCCTCAACACCGCCCTGCAATCCCTGGACACGCGCAGCCGCGACATCATCACGCGCCGCTGGCTGGCCACGGATGAAGGCAAGGCGACGCTGCATGAGCTTGCCGCGGAGCACGGCGTGTCCGCGGAGCGCGTGCGCCAGATAGAGAAAAACGCGCTGGACAAAATGCGTCTCCTCATCGGCGGCGCCGGATTGCTGCCCGCCGCCGTTTGAGCCGCCGGGCCGGCGATCAGCGCTGCTTCAAGCGATAGCGGAAGGAAAGCAGGTACAGCAGCATGAAGTAGTCGTAGTACATCTCCGCGGTTTCGCTCCACCGCGTCATGTTGAACGTGGGTCCGAAGTAATAAATCCGGTGGTGCAGATTCAACAAGGTGATGGCCATGGAAATAATCGCCGTCGGCACCACGATGGCGGTCGGCCACAGCCAGTACCACCAATCATTGACACTTTCGACGCCCTGCCGGCGGCGGCGGCGACCCATCGTCAGTGGATAAACCACCCCTCCGACAAAGATGCCGAGTTGCAACACGAGTTCAGGTTTTTGATTGAACCAGCTGCTGATGTTGTGCAGATTGGTTTCGCGCTGCTTGTTGATCTCCGACCACATTTCCGGCGTGTCCCAATGCAACCACTGCTGGCCCCAGCTGATTTCCTCGCCGCCGTCGTAGATGCAGGCCAGCGTGCCGAACAGCAGCCATGCCGCGAGCCAGCGTGACGGCAGCCGTCGCCATTGCCTGAGCAGGCTGATGCCCACGCCCGCGCCGGCAAATGCCAGGATCGCGGAAGCCTGTTCCACGAAACCCAGCTCGCCCTCCATCCATCGCAGGTAGTGATTCGGATCGAAGTAGGCGAAGAGTTGTTGAAAGATCGGGAAAAGCACGGGCAGATACAGCCAGCTCCAGCGCGGCAGATCGCGCGGTAGCGGGGCGGGTCGCACGTCGGAACCGGCCACGCGACAGCCCCGCTCAGGCGGACAACAGTCCGCGCAGGGCGGGCAGGTAGTGGTCCAGAAACAGCGCCAGGAAGAGCGCCATCAGGTAGACAATGGAATAGGCGAAGGTGCGCAGCGCCAGCCGATCGTCGTGATCCCATTGCATGCGCAGGGCGTGATACAAAAACACCCCGTCCAATCCCAGCGCGCTCACCAGATACAGCGGTCCGCACATGTACGTCGCGTAGGGCAGCAGCGTGACGATGGACAGGATCACCGTGTAGAGCAGTATCTGCACGCGCGTGTAGTCCACGCCGTGGGTGACCGGCAGCATGGGAACGTCGGCCCTGGCGTAATCGTTGCGCCGGTAAATCGCCAGCGCCCAGAAATGCGGGGGCGTCCAGGCAAAGATGATCAGGAACAATAGCAGCGCGTGCGGATCCACCTGCCCCGTCACCGCCGTCCATCCCAGCACCGGCGGCGCGGCGCCGGCGGCGCCGCCGATGACGATGTTCTGCGGCGTGGCCCGCTTGAGATAGAGCGTGTAGATCACCGCGTAGCCGATCAGCGATGCAAATGTCAGCACCGCGGTGAGCCAGTTGACGTACCAGATCAGCAGCGCCATGCCGCCCATCCCGAGCGCGGCGGCGAACATGAGCGCCTGGGGCCGGCTGATCTCCCCCTGCGGCAGGGGGCGGTGCCTGGTGCGCGCCATGAGCGCGTCGATGCGGTGATCGGCCACGTGGTTGATGGCGGCGGCGGCCGCCGCCGAGAGGCCGATGCCGAGCGTGGCGCAGATCAGGATTTGCGGCGGCACCATGCCGGGGGTGGCGAGAAACATGCCCACGATGGCGGTAAATACAATCAGCGAGACCACGCGCGGCTTGCACAATTCGAGATAATCGCGCCAGGTGGCGTGCAGGGCGGCATTCAGGGAGGCTTGTGACATCGGTTTATGCCGGAGTCGGCATCACTGTTTCAACGGGGTGGTCAAGTGTAGCAAGGTTGTCACGATCAGCAAAAGCGCGGCCGCCCCGGCGTTGTGCGCCACCGCCACCGCCAGCGGCAGGCCCAACCTGACATTGGCGATGCCAAGGCTTATTTGCGCCAGCAATATCAAGGCCAGCGCGGTGCCCGCGCGCTTCAACACGGGCCGGCCGCCCCGCAGGCAGCGGCACGCGAGCAGGCCCAGGACGACGAACGTCAGCAGGGCGCCCAGGCGATGCGTGAAATGGATGGCAACACGGGCCGGGGCGTCGAGGACGCCGTATTCGTAATTGATCCCCAGCCCCCGCCACAAGACGAAGGCCTCCTTGAAATCCATCGCCGGCCAGAAGGCGCCGTGGCAGGTGGGAAAATCCACGCAGGCCAGGGCGGCGTAATTCGAGCTCGTCCACCCGCCAAGCGCGATCTGCAGGGTCAGCATGGCGAAGGCGGCAATCACGTGCCGTCGCAAGTCCGGTCCGCCGCTGCCGGCGGAGGCCGGCCACAGGTTGCGCAAGACCAGCCACCACAGCAGCAGCAGGGTCGTCATGCCGCCGAGGAGGTGCAGGACCACCACCAGCGGCTTGAGCAGCAGCGTGACGGTCCACATGCCGAGCAATCCCTGCAGGACGACCAGCGCCACCAGCGCATAAGGCAGGGCCGCGGGCCGCAGCGCTCCCGGCCGTCGAAAACCCAGCCACGCGATCAGGAGTATCCCCAGGCCCAGCGTGCCGGCGGCATAGCGATGGATCTGTTCCTTCCAGGCCTTGCCCGTTTCCACCGGCCGCTGCGGAAAGGCGCTGTTGGCATCCTTGATTTCGGCCGCCGCCGTCGGCGGCACCAGCCGGCCGTAGCAGACCGGCCAGTCCGGGCAGCCGAGCCCGGCGTTGGACAGGCGCACGTAGGCCCCCAGCGCCACCACGCAAAACGCCAGGACCGCAACGGCCAACACCAGTCTAGGCAGCGGGTTCATGACACCGTCCTGGAGGCCCTCAACAGGCGCTTCAGATCGTTCAGTACGCCGCTCATGTCCGGGTGCGACGGGTAGAGCAGGATGATGCCGCCCTGATAATCGATGATCACCAGCCGATCCTTGACGGGCGCGGGATCAGGGCGGGCCAGCGCCTGCTGCAATTCCTGCATCGCCCGGGGGGAAAGCGTGAGTTTCAATGCCCCCGCCTCGGGCGGCGCGGCACCGGACTCCAGGATCACCGCGGCAGTGACGCGCAGCTTGTCCACCTGGAGGGCTTCGCGGACGCGCCACAAACGATCCCAGGCCTCGGCGCAGTCCGCGCCGCACGCGGCGCCGTTTTCGATCAGCGCCAGCGTCCATGCGCCGTAGCGGTGGGGCAGCCGCGCCCGGTCCGCCGCCTCAAGCCAGGGATCGAGGGCAATGGCGGGCGTGATCAGCATGCCGTAATTGGCGTGGCCCCCCGGCAGCCAGTTCAGGCGCCCGCTGGCCATCCACCAGGCCAGCAGCACCGGCAGCAAGAACAGGCCGAAGACCACCAGGATCACCCAGCGGCCGCGTCGTGCGCTGTCAGCCGGCGGCGGCACGGCGGCCTCCCCTGACGGCAAACGCCATAAACAGGATCAGCACCGCGGCGGCCATGGCGAACCACTGCACGGCGTAGCTCCAGTGGCGGTACTCATCACTGCCCGGCGGCGTCCATTCACGCACGTAACCCCCGGGCGCCTGCGGGTCCAGCAACACCAGATAGTGGAGCAGCGGCGTCCCCACCACGCGCGTCAGCATGTCGTAATCCACGTATTGCACCCGCCGCACGCCTCCCGGCAGCGTTTCCACCTGCTCGGCGCCGCGCAGGAGGAGGCCCCGCGCCGGCGCCCCGGCGACGGTCCCGCGCAGGGTGACGTCCCCGGCGGGCGGCCGTTCGATCGCCACCTGATTGCGGGACCGGCCCATGGGCAGCCAGCCCCGGTTAATCAACACCGTCTCCCCCGACTTCAGCGCAAACGGCGTCAACACCAGATAGCCGGGGAGGCCGCGGTGACTTTGATTGTCCAGCAGCACCTGCAAATCTGCGGCATAGCGGCCCGCGAGCGTGACGGCGCGGCCGTTCAATTCCTCGATGGGCGCACGGGCGACATCCTGAAGGGGCACCGGCGGCAGCCGCTGGTGCGCCAGGTAACGCGCATAGGCCGCCTGCTTCTGATGGGCGCGGTCCACCTGCCACAGGCCGAGGCGCACCAGCCCCGCGGTCAAAAGCGCCGTCACGATGAACCAGGAAAAAATTCCGAGCCTCATGGCCAAACCCCATTTCAATACCATCCACGATATACTGTGCCGCGTCCCGGCGGCTCACCCTCCCATGACCATCAAATTACTCATCCTGGCGCTGTTCGGCTGCGTCCTCTTTTTTCTCGGCTCAGCCCTGTTCCACCTCGTGCGCGGCCGCGGCCAGGACGATCGCACGGTATGGTCGCTGACCTGGCGTATCGGACTTTCGATCGCCCTGTTCATTCTCCTTTTCATTTTCGCCGCGCTGGGATGGATTCATCCCCACGACGTCAACCCCCATTCGTGAAAACGGGCGGCATAAAAAAGGCGCTGCCTCCGGGCAGCGCCTTTTTGCCTTGGACAACCTCCTCGTTCAGAGCCAGTAGACGAAGATAAAGAGGCCCAGCCAGACCACGTCAACGAAGTGCCAATACCACGCCACCGCCTCGAAGCCAAAATGGTGGTTGGGCTTGAAGTGGCCCCTTAAGCAACGCAGCCAGATCACCGTCAGCATGATGGCGCCCAGCGTGACATGCAGGCCGTGGAATCCGGTCAACATGAAGAAGGTGGAGCCGTAGATGCCGGAATTCAGCGTCAACCCCTTTGCACGATAGGCCTCGCCATATTCATGCGCCTGGAGCGAGAGGAAGGCCACGCCCAGGGCGATGGTCAGGAACAGAAACAACAGCAGCAGGCCGCGGTTGTTGTGCTTGAGCGCGTGATGGGCGATGGTCACCGTCACGCCGCTCGACAGCAGCAGCAGGGTGTTGATCGCCGGCACCCCGAAGGCCGGGATGACCTCCTTGATCTGCATGAACAGGGTGGTGTTCGGCGTACTCAGCACCGGCCACGCCGCCGAGAACCCCGGCCACAGCAATTGATGCGTCGCCAGCTTGTCGCCCTCGCCGCCCAGCCACGGCACCGACAACTGGCGGGCGTAATACAGGGCGCCGAAGAAGGCGGCGAAAAACATCACCTCGGAGAAGATGAACCACGCCATGCCCCAGCGGAAACTGACGTCCACCTGGCTGTTGTACTGGCCGCCCTCGCTCTCGCGGATGACGGTGCCGAACCAGCCGAACAGCATGCCGAGCATGACCAGCGCGCCGAAGACCATGACCGCCTTGCCCGCCGCATGGCCGTCCAGCGCCAGGGCAAAACCGCCCAGAATCGAGAACAGGCCGATGGAGCCGGTGATGGGCCAGTGGCTCGGATCGGGCAGATAATAACCGGTACCGGTGTGTGTGCCTGACATAGCTTCCCCTTTGCGTCGTTGCGTCTTGTTTATTTCAAGTTAAAAAGGTTTCAAGACCCCTGCTTTGCCGTCGGCCCGGCGTCCCTCGCCACCGTGCTGTCCTGCACGCGGAAGAAGGTGTACGACAGCGTCAGCGTGGTCTCATCCTTCGGCAAATCCGGATCGACCACGAAGCGGACCGGCATGACCCGGTGCTCCCGCGCCGCCAGTTGCTGGCGCTGGAAGCAGAAACATTCCGTTTTCTTGAAGTACCGCGCCGCGGTGTTCGGCGCCAGGCTCGGCACCGCCTGGCCGGTGGTCGACTGATCGGCGTGGCTCTCCACCGCGAAATCAACCTCCGTGACCTCGCCGGGATGCACCCTCACCTTGCGGGTCAGCGGCGCGAAATCCCAGGGCAGGCCGGCGCTCGTCGAGGTGACAAATTCCACGGTCACCCAGCGGCCCTTGTCCACGCCCTTCGCCGCGGCCTGAGCCTCCGTCTCGCGGCCGGTCTTGCCGCCGAGGCCCGTAATGGCGCAAAACGCGTTGTACATCGGCGGCATGACCACGAACCCGAAGGCAAACATCAGCGCCGTCACCAGCAGCAGCCGGCGCACCGTGCGCATGGTATTGCGTTGTTGCTCGCTCATCGCCCTATTTCCAATGCATGAGGATGAAGCCGCCGTAAAACGCCGCCGCCAGAATCCCCAGGATCACCGCCAGCCGCAGGTTGCGACGCCGGAGATTGGATCCATCACGGGCATCGTGCGATTCCGCGATAACCGGCGTCATCCTCTCATCACTTCACCAGCGGCGGGTTCACGAAGCTGTGATAAGGCGGCGGCGAAGGCAGGATCCACTCCAGCCCCTCGGCGCCCTCCCACACCCGGTCGCTCGCCTTGGCGCCGCCGCGCACGCACTTCACGATCACGTACAGGAACAGGAGTTGCGTGGCGCCGAAACAGAAGCCGCCGATGCTGGACACCATGTTCCAGTCGGCGAACTGCACCGCGTAGTCGGGGATGCGGCGCGGCATGCCCGCCAGCCCCAGGAAGTGCTGCGGGAAGAACAGCACGTTCACGAAGATCGTCGACAGCCAGAAATGCCACTTGCCGAGCGTCTCGTCGTACATGTGGCCGGTCCACTTCGGCAGCCAGAAATAGGTGGCGCCCATGATGGCGAAGACCGCGCCCGTGACCAGGACGTAGTGGAAGTGCGCCACCACGAAGTAGGTGTCCTGGTACTGGAAATCGGCGGGCGTGACGCCCAGCATCAGCCCGGAGAAGCCGCCGATGGTGAACATGACGATGAAGCCCAGCGCGAACAGCATCGGGGTCTCGAAGGTCATGGAGCCGCGCCACATCGTCGCCAGCCAGTTGAAAATCTTGACGCCGGTCGGCACCGCGATCAGCACGGTGGTGTACATGAAGAACAGCTCCCCGGCGAGCGGCATGCCGACGGTGAACATGTGGTGCGCCCAGACGATGAACGACAGGAAGGCGATGGAGGCCGTCGCGTACACCATCGAGGCATAGCCGAACAGCGGCTTGCGGGCGAAGGTCGGCACGATCGCGGAGACGATGCCGAAGGCCGGCAGGATCATGATGTACACCTCCGGGTGGCCGAAGAACCAGAAGATGTGCTGGAACATGACCGGGTCGCCGCCGCCGGCGGCGGAGAAGAAACTGGTGCCGAAGAACTTGTCGGTGAGCAGCATGGTCACCGCGCCGGCCAGCACCGGCATCGCCGCGATGAGCAGGAAGGCGGTGATGATCCAAGTCCACACGAACAGCGGCAGCTTCATGAACGTCATGCCCGGCGCGCGCATGTTGAACACCGTGGCGATGATGTTGATGGCGCCCATGATCGAGGAGATGCCCATGATGTGGACCGCGAAAATCAGGAACGGAAACGCCTCGCCGGTCTGCAGCACCAGCGGCGCATACATGGTCCAGCCGCCCGCGGGGGCGCCGCCGGGCATGAACAGCGTGGACAGCAGCAGGGTGAAGGCGAACGGCAGCAGCCAGAAGCTCCAGTTGTTGAGCCGCGGCAGCGCCATGTCAGGGGCGCCTATCATCATCGGGATCATCCAGTTGGCCAGACCCACGAAGGCCGGCATGACCGCGCCGAAGATCATCACCAGGGCATGCAGGGTGGTCATGGAGTTGAAAAACTGCGGATCGACGAATTGTAGGCCGGGCTTGAACAGCTCGGCGCGGATGATCATCGCCATCGAGCCGCCGATGAAGAACATGAGCAGCGCGAACGACAGATACAGCGTGCCGATGTCCTTGTGGTTGGTGGTGGTGATCCAGCGCATCACGCCCGTGGGGTGATGGGCGTGGTCATCATGATGAGCAGCGTGTGCCATGGGTTCGATCCTCTCTAGTCAACTCGCAGCGATGAACATGTCCCGGGGGTCTCAGTATTCCGCCACCTTCTTCGGCTGCACCACGTCGCCCGCGGTGTTGCCGAAGGAATTGCGCTCGTAGGTGATGACGGCGGCGATTTCCACCGGGCTCAGCGTCTCCTTCCAGGCCGGCATCTGGTTCTTGCCGAACAGCACCCTGTCGATGTGGTCGTCAACGTTGCCGTTGGCGATCTTGCTGCCGGCCAGGGCGGGGAAGTTGCCCGGCACGCCCTTGCCATCGGCCTGGTGGCAGACGGCGCAATTCTTTGTATACACCTCGGCCCCCTTGGCCATCAACTCCTCCTTCTTCCATTCGCGGTTCGGATCATTGGCCGCCGCCTCGGCGAGCGCCGCGGCTTTTTTATCCTCCACCCATTTGTTGAATTCACCCTCCTCCTTGGCCACCACGACGATCGGCATGAAACCGTGGTCCTTGCCGCACAACTCGGCGCACTGGCCGCGATAGGTGCCCGGGGTCTCGACCTTGAACCAGGATTCGTTGATGAACCCGGGGATGGCGTCGCGCTTGACGCCCAGTTCCGGCACCCACCAGGCGTGGATGACGTCATTGGCGGTGGTCAGCAGACGGACCTTCTTGCCCACCGGCACGACCAGCGGTTGATCCACGTCCAGCAGGTAATTTTCCACGGTATGGGGATCGATGCCGGATCTGGGCTGGCGGGCCTCGTTGCTCTTCTCGGCCAGCACGCTGAAGAAACTCACGCCTTGATCCAGATAATCGTAATGCCAGCGCCACTGGTAGCCGGTGGCCTTGATGGTCATGTCGGCGTTGCCCGTGCTCTCCATCGCAATCAGCGTGCGCGTGGCGGGTACGGCCACGCACACCAGTATGACAAACGGAATCAACGTCCAGACGATCTCGACGGTGGTGTTCTCATGGAAGTGCGCGGCCCGGGCGCCCCGCGACTTGCGAAAATGGAGGATGGAATAAAACATCACTCCGAACACCAGCACGCCGATGACCACGCATATCCACAACACGATCATGTGCAGGTGATAGATGCCCTGACTGTTGGGCGTGACGCCCGGCCGCATGTTCAACGCCCAGTCCGCGGATGCAATCGCCGGACACAACGACAGCAACGCCGTGATCAACTGCGCCATCGATCGTGGAAATTTCCTGGTCCCCCTGCCCATTGTCTGGCCCCTTGCTTGGCTCATTGTTCAGATGCTCCTCGCCTGTAGGTTGTTCCCGCATGGCGCCGGTGCGTCGGCGCCGTTCATGATATCTGCAGGACCCGCTTCAATCTCCGCGCCAGGTCCTGGCGTTCATCCTCGGTCAAAAATCCGCCCACTTCCAACTCGCGGCCGTGCGCCCCGAGCACCAGCCGGCTGGGATGCCAGTCCACCGCCGCTTTGCACAGCGACACCCTGACCCATGCGCGCGGGAAGGTTCGCACGCGCTCCGGCCGGCGGCGGCCGCTTTCGATCACCACCTCCCGATCGCCGACCTTGAGCACCTCCCGCACCGCGCCGCGCCGCTGGCAGTAATAAAGGGCGGCCGCCAGCGCCAGCACCTCCAGGCCCGAGAACGGCAGCACCAGCGTCAGCCCCACGTAGCAGAATGCCAGGCCAATGGTCAGCGCCACCGCCGTCATGACCGCAATGATCCGCCGCACATCGTTCCAGCGGAGTGATTGGTTGGGCACCAGAATAAACTGGCAGGGGCTGGCTTCGCGTCCCGGGTTTTCGTAAATCACGTCAAGCGTCTGCTGCCGAGCAGCGTCTTTGCACCACTCTATAATAATTTGGGGGTTTTGAGGCTGAAGGCACCTGTTTATGGCGCGGAATGCTAGCCTAGCAGTCACGGGAACGCAAGAATTCCGGACTGGATCGGTGCCGGGGTGATTCCGGCCACGGCCTCAGCGCCCCCCGCCGGCGCGCGTGGCATGATCGTGGCGGAAACAACACCCGCGCCCGCTGACGGCGGCTGCGCACCGTTTAGACTGACTGGTAGAATAATGCCGGCATCGACACCGTTCGCGATGAGACAAAAACTGCACATCAAGACCTTTGGCTGCCAGATGAACGAGTACGACTCGTCCAGGATGGCGGCGGTGCTCGCGCGCTCGCACGGTCTGACGTCCACCGACGATCCGGGGGAGGCCGACGTGCTTCTGCTCAACACCTGCTCCGTGCGCGAGAAGGCGCAGGAAAAACTGTTCTCGATGCTGGGCCTGTGGCGCGAATACAAGCAACGCAATCCAGCCGTGATCATCGGTGTCGGCGGCTGCGTGGCCAGCCAGGAGGGCGCCGCCCTGTGGGAGCGCGCGCCGTTCGTGGACATGATCTTCGGGCCGCAGACGGTGCACCGCCTGCCGTCGCTGCTGGAGGAGGTGCTGCGGAAGCGCCGCCGCGTCATCGACGTCAGTTTTCCCGAGATTGAAAAATTCGATCGCCTGCCCGAGCCGCGTGCCGAGGGTCCGACGGCCTTCGTCTCGATCATGGAGGGCTGCAGCAAGTACTGCACGTTCTGCGTGGTGCCCTACACCCGCGGCGAGGAATTCAGCCGGCCGTTCGATGACGTGCTGGCTGAAATTTCCACCCTCGCCCGCCAGGGGGTGCGGGAGGTGACGCTGCTGGGGCAGAACGTCAATGCCTACCGCGGCGCCAGGCATGACGGCGGCGTCGCCGATCTGGCGCAATTGATCCGCTATGTCGCCGCCATCGAGGGGATCGGCCGCATCCGCTTCACCACCTCGCATCCCGTGGAGTTCTCCGACGCCCTGATTGAGGCCTACGCCGCGGTGCCGGAACTGGCCGACCACCTGCACCTGCCGGTGCAGAGCGGCTCGGACCGCGTCCTGGCGCTCATGAAACGCGGCCACACGGCGCTGGAATACAAGGCGAAAATCCGCAAGCTGCGGCGCGCGCGGCCCGGCGTCAGCGTGAGTTCCGATTTCATCGTCGGTTTCCCCGGCGAGACGGAAGCCGACTTCGAGGCGACGATGAATTTGATCGAGGACGTCGGTTTCGATCACGCCTTCAGTTTCATCTACAGCCCGCGTCCGGGCACGCCCGCGGCCAGCCTGCCCGACGAGGTGCCGATGGCGGTCAAGAAACACCGGCTGGCCGTCCTTCAGCGGCGCATCAACGAAATGGCCGATGCCGCGGGCAGGGCCATGGTGGGCAGGATCGAGCGCGTGTTGATCACCGGTGCCTCGCGCAGGGATGTCCATGAGCTGTGCGGGCGCACGTCGAATAATCGCGTGGTCAATTTCAAGGGCGACCCCGCGCTTACCGGCCGTTTTTGCGAGGTGCGCATCACCGCCTCCCTGCCCAACTCCCTGCGTGGCGAGTTGTCCGCCGGCGCCCTGTCCGCCGCCGCCTGACTTGGGCACCACGGCCGTCGATTTGCTGCTGGAACCGCAGGACAACCTGCGGCTGGCCAATCTCTGCGGCCAGTTCGACGAACACCTGCGCCAGCTGGAACGCCGGCTGGGCGTGGAGATCAACAACCGCGGCAACGCCTTCCGCGTCATTGGCGAGGACGAGGCGGCGGCGGCGGCCGGGCGCATACTCCGTGATCTCTACGCCGTCACGCAAACGGCCACATTGACGCCGGCGGCGGTGCATTTGCACCTGCAACGGGCCGGCATCGAGGAGGTCGAGCCGGAGGAGGCCGCGGAGGAGCAGGCCCTGCGCACCCGCCGCGTGCAGATCCGTCCCCGCGGCGCCAACCAGCGTCATTATCTGGAGGCGATCCGGACCCACGAGGTCAATTTCGGCATCGGCCCCGCCGGCACCGGCAAGACCTACCTTGCGGTGGCCTGCGCGGTGGAGGCGCTGGAGAACGAGCGCGTGCGCCGCCTGTGCCTGGTGCGGCCTGCCGTCGAGGCTGGGGAGAAACTCGGCTTTCTGCCGGGCGACATGGCGCAGAAAATCGATCCCTATCTGCGGCCGCTGTATGACGCGCTCTACGAGATGCTGGGCTTCGAAAAGGTGGCCAGACTCATCGAGCGCAACGTCATCGAAGTCGCGCCGCTGGCCTTCATGCGCGGACGCACGCTGAATGACGCCTTCATCATCCTGGATGAGGGACAGAACACGACCGTCGAGCAGATGAAGATGTTCCTGACCCGCATCGGCTTCTCCTCGACGGCCGTCGTCACCGGCGACATCACCCAGGTCGATTTGCCGCGCGGCAAACCCTCGGGCCTGCGTCATGTGATTGACATCCTGAAGGACACGCCGGGGATCAGCTTCACCTTCTTCAAGTCCAAGGATGTGGTCCGCCACCCCGTGGTGGCCCGCATTCTGGATGCCTACGACGCGCACGACCACGGCGACCAGACGTGAAACTCGAAGTCGTCGTGCAATACGCGGTGAATCGCCGCGGGCTGCCGCGCGCCGACACCGTTGCACGCTGGGTCAAGGCCGCTTTGAAGGGCGAGAGGTCACAAGCTTCCCTGGTCATACGCTTCGTCGGTAACAAAGAAATATTTAAATTAAATGAGCTATTTAAAGGAAAGCAAGCGCACACAAACGTCTTGTCTTTCCCCGCCGATGATGCATTTGGCCACAACCCACACGAGCTTGGTGATATAGTGATCTGCAAACCGGTGGTCGCGAGGGAAGCCATGTTGCAGCGCAAAAAATTACGGGCCCATTGTGCCCACATGGTGGTACATGGCGTGATGCATCTGCTGGGGTACGATCATGTTCACGTCCGCGACGCGCGGGAAATGGAGCGGCGGGAAATCGCCATCCTCGCCGCCCTCGGTTACCCCAACCCCTACCTTCCGGCCTGACGGACCCTCCGCCCCCTTCCTCATGGAAAACGAGCCTCCTGCCGCCCGCGGTTCCTGGTTCAAACGCCTGCTGCGCGCCCTGCGCGGCGGCGCCTACGCGCCGGTGGAACTCATCGAATTGCTGCGCGACTCCGAGCGGGCCAACCTGCTGGACCCCGACACCCTGGCCATGATGGAGGGGGCGTTGCAGGTATCGGAAATGCAGGTGCGCGACATCATGGTGCCGCGCGCGCAGATGATTGTGGTGGAGGAAACCGCCGAGCTCAAGGAATTCCTCCCCATCATCATCGAATCCGGCCATTCACGCTTTCCCGTGGTGGACAGGAAGGGGCAGGTGGTCGGCATCCTGCTGGCCAAGGACCTGCTGCCGTTCCTGGCCGACAAGTCGGCGCGCCGGTTCCTGCACAAGGATGTCCTGCGGCCGGCGGTGTTCGTGCCGGAGAGCAAGCGGCTCAACATCCTGCTGCGTGAATTCCGCTCCAGCCGCAATCACCTCGCCATCGTGGTGGATGAGTACGGCGGCGTGGCGGGACTGGTCAGCATCGAGGACGTGATTGAGCAGATCGTCGGCGACATCGCCGACGAGCACGACATCACCGACGTGGGTTTCGTCAAGCCGCACGGCGCCAACCGCTACACGGTGAAGGCGCGCATGCCGATCGCCGAATTCAACGCCTATTTCGGCACCGACTTCAACGACGCCGACGTCGATACCATCGGCGGGCTGGTGCTGCGCGAACTCGGCCACCTGCCCAAGCGCGGCGAACGCCTGACCTACGGCGGCCTGAATTTCCTGGTGTCACGCGCCGATCGGCGCCGCATACACACGCTGCGCGTGCTGCGCCCCTCGCGCGAGGCCGAACCGCCGCGCCTGGCCGCCGGTTAATCCGCCTTCAACCGATCATTTTCATTCCAGCGCTGCGTGCGCCTGCATCGTTTATTTGCCTTCTTCACCCCCGGTGATCTGCCGGCGCTCGTCGCGGGGCTGGTATTGCCTCTCGGTTTCGCCCCTTACGGGTGGTATCCGCTGACAGTGGCGTCGCTGGCGGTGTTGTTCCGCTTATGGCTGCACAGCCCCCCGGTCCGCGCTTTTCGTCACGGCTGGATATACGGCCTCGGCATGTTCGGCGGCGGGGTTTACTGGATACAGATCAGCATCCATCAATTCGGACTGCCGGTGCTGGCCTTCTCCGTGTCCATGACGGCGCTGTTCGTCGCCTTCATGGCCCTTTACCCGGCGCTGGCCGGCTGGCTGTCGGCGCGCCTTCCCTGCGCCTCCATGTACCGCCGGTTGCTGCTGCTGTTTCCCGCGCTATGGACCTTGATCGAATGGCTGCGCGGCTGGTTGTTCACCGGTTTCCCCTGGCTCACGCTCGGCTACAGCCAGATCGACGGCCCGTTGTCGGCCTACGCGCCGCTGGGTGGCGTATACAGCGTAAGCCTTGCGGCGGCATTGCTGGCCGGCAGCCTGGCCGCGCTCAGCTTGCGGAGGTGGGGGGGGATTATTCCATTCCTGCTCGTCGGCGGACTGGCCTGGCCCTTGGATTCCCGAAGCTGGACCGGCCCTGACGGCCCGGCGGCGCGCGTGGCGCTCATCCAGGGCGGCATCGAGCAGGCCGTCAAGTGGGACCCTGCGCAACGGCAGGAGACCATTGATCATTATCTGGCATTGACGCGGCCGCATTGGAACCTGCGCCTGGTGATTTGGCCGGAGACCGCCATTCCGGCGTTTTACTCCGAATTGCAGGATTTTTTCCAGGCACTGCATGCCGCGGCCGCCGCGCGTGGCAGCGCCATGCTGATCGGCGTGCCCTACAATCCGCCGCACGACCAGGGCCGTTACTACAACAGCGTGATTGCGCTGGGCACGGGCGCGGGACGTTATGACAAGCGGCATTTGGTGCCGTTTGGCGAGTACATTCCGTTCGGTGATTTGCTCAAACCTGTTCTGTTCTTTCTCAAAATACCGATGTCTGACTTCAGCCGCGGCGATCCCGTCCAGCCCCTGATCAACGCCGGAGGCATTCCGGTCAGCGTCTCCGTCTGCTACGAGGACGCCTTCGGCGGCGAGATCATCCCCGCGCTGCCCGCCGCGCGCCTGCTGATCAACGTCAGCAACGACGCCTGGTTCGGCGATTCGATCGCCCCTCATCAGCATCTGGAAATGGCGCGCATGCGCGCCAGGGAGACCGGTCGTTACCTGCTGCGCGCCGCCAACAACGGCATCACCGCCATCATCGACGCCAGGGGGCGTGTCGTCGCCCGCGCGCCGCAGTTTGTCCCTTACGCGCTGACCGGCGAGGCCTTGCCCTATGCGGGCGCAACGCCTTATGTGCGGTTCGGCAACGCGCCGGTCTTGCTGTTGCTGGCCGGAGCCCTCCTCGTTGCGGTAGTGCCCGCGGCGCGCCGGCCGCGTCGCGAGCTGTCAGTCCGTGCCTGATCCGGACAAGGCGCCCTTTTCCGGGCTGACCCCGGAGCGTCTGCTCGCCGCCGTGGAGGCACTCGGCTATCGCTGCGATGGGCGGTTGCTGGCGTTGAACAGTTACGAGAACCGGGTGTACCAGGTCGGCCTCGAGGAGGGCCCGCTGCTCATCGCCAAATTCTACCGGCCGGCGCGCTGGACGGACGCGGCCATTCTCGAGGAACACGCCTTCACAAGGGAACTGGCCGATTTGGAGATCCCGGTCGTGCCGCCGCTTGAGGATGCGGCGGGCGTCACGCTGCATCATCATGAGGGACTGCGTTTCGCCCTCTATCCGCGCTGCCCCGGCAGGGCGCCGGAACTGGATCACGACGACACGCTGATCCGGCTGGGACGCTTCATCGGCCGCATCCACCGCGTCGGCGCCAGCCGCGCCTACACTCACCGGCAGAAGCTCACCGTTGAAAACTTCGGCGGGCAGCCCAGCCGGTTCCTCCTGGAGCGCGGTTTCCTGCCGGAGGATTTGAGGCCCGCTTATGAAAGCATCGTCCGCGACCTGCTGGCGATCGTGGACGAGCGTTTCGCACAGGTTCCTGAGGCCCGCTGCCTGCGGCTGCACGGCGATTGCCATCCCGGCAACATTTTATGGACAAGGAACGGTCCCCATTTCGTCGACTTCGACGACAGCATGACCGGTCCCGCCATGCAGGATTTATGGATGCTGCTCTCCGGCGACCGCGATGCCATGAGCGGGCAATTGTCGAAAATGCTGGAGGGCTACACCGAATTCATGGAGTTCAATCCGGCGGAATTGCGCCTCATCGAGGCCCTGCGCAGCCTGCGCATGATACACTATGCCGGTTGGCTGGCGCGCCGCTGGCACGATCCCGCCTTCCCGCTGGCCTTCCCCTGGTTCAACACCCAGCGCTACTGGCAGGATCACGTCCTCTCCCTGCGGGAGCAGATTTCGGCGCTTGACGAACCGCTGCTTGAACTTCACTAGCCTGACGGCGACATGATGCGGTTTTTCAATTTGTGTATGCTTGCGCGCTGATGGCGTCGACGGCCGGCCGGGGGAAGGAAGACGCAGGCGAAAAATTGGCGCCGCATTCACGGGTTTTCCAAGGAGGTTTCATTGATGACTAGCAGCAGCAATGCCGGCAGTTTCATCCGTTCGCTGTTGAACAGCGAGAAGTCCACTTATCCCTTTCCCCGCTGGTGGGTGAAGAATGTATTCCCGCCCGCGACGGTCGACGCCATTTTGGCCCTCCCTGTGGAGCCGGTGAAGGCGGACTACGCGGTGGGCCGGCGGGAGTACAACAACGCCTCGCGTGTTTATTTCGACGCCGCAAACAGGGAGCGCCACGCCGTGTGCCGGGAGGTGGCGGAGGCCCTGCAAAGCGGAGAAGTCGCCCGTCAGGTTGAAAAAACCTTCGGCATCAATCTCAAGGGCAGCTACCTGCGGATAGAGTACGCGCAGGATTCCGAGGGCTTCTGGCTCGAGCCGCATACCGACATCCGGGTCAAATTGCTGTCGATGCTGATCTACCTCTCGAAGGAGCCGGAGGCGGAAACACTGGGCACGGACATTTACGACGAGAACCGGCGCTTTTTCGCGAGAACGCCATTCAAGAGCAACCATGCGCTGGCCTTCGTCCCGGCCGCCAATACCTGGCACGCCTTCGAGCGGCGGCCATTTCCCTGCGTGCGCAGGACGCTCATCGTGAACTACGTCACCGATGAATGGCGCGATCGCTTCGAACTGGCCTATCCTGAGACACCCATTTCCTAGCCAGTCCGTTCGTCGCCCACCGCTGTCCGCGTCCGGCGGCGGCGGGGTGAATGCGTAAAAGCGGATGCGGGATGCCATGAATTGCTGGTTTCTAAGCGAGCCGAGTACGGGCATGGAGATCCAGTGCCGCGCCCTGGCCGAGGCGCTCTGCGAACAGCCGGTCCGCAAGACCGTCGTTCCGCACCCGCCGTGGAAGCTCCTGCCGGCGTGGTCGTGGTGGTCCCCCTTCGCCGCCGCCGGTCCCGGCAGCGACCCACTGGCGCCGCCCTGGCCCGACATCCTGATCAGCTGCGGCCGCTACGCCGCGGGCGTGGCGCTGGCCGTCAAGCGCGCGGAACCCCGGGTATTCACCGTCCACATTCAAAATCCCCTGCTGCCCGTGGCGCTGTTCGATGTCGTGGTGGCGCCGCGGCACGATCGCTGCAAGGGCGGAAACGTCATCACCACCCTGGGATCGCTGCACGGCATCACCCCCGCCCTGCTCGCGGGCGAGGCGCGGCGTTTCGCGCCCGCGCTGGCGCATCTGCCGCGTCCGCTGGTGACGGTCCTGATCGGCGGCAGAAACAGGCACTACGCCTTTGGCGGGCGCGAAGTGGAATTCCTGGCCCGCCAACTCAAGTCCGCGGTTGAAAAACACGGCTGCGGCATCGCACTGACGATTTCACGCCGGACCGGCGGCGCCGTCACGGAGGACTTGAAGCGGCGGTTGAGTGATCTGCGCTGTGTCATCTGGGACGGTCAGGGTGAAAATCCGTATCTGGGGTTTCTGGGCCTTGCGGATCATGTCGTCGTGACCTGCGACTCCGTCAACATGACCACCGAGGCGTGCGCCACCGGCAGGCCGGTTCACGTCGTCCACCTCCCCGGCGGCTCCCGCAGGTCGCTGGAATTTCACCGCGCCATGGAAGCCGCCGGCATGACCCGCCGCTTCACCGGAGAACTGGAGCAGTGGAGCTACGAACCGTTGCTGGAGACGCCGCGCGTTGCCGCGGAAATCCGACGACGGATGCCGATCATGCGCCGGTGAGGATGCCGGGGCCGCCAAAGGACGGCGGTCAGGGGCGGTGGCAGGCGGGACTCAACTCGTGCACCGCGTCGACCAGGATGCGGGCGTGTTCGGGATCAACGCCGGGAGTGATGCCGTGGCCGAGGTTGAAGACATGGCCGGGATGTGGCCCGAAGCTCTTCAGGATCGTCGCGACCTCCGCGCGGATGCGTTCCGGCGTGCTCAACAATATTGCTGGGTCCATGTTGCCCTGTAGCGCGACGCGATCGCCGACTCGCTTGCGCGCCTCGCCGATGTCCACCGTCCAGTCAAGGCCCACGGCGTCACAGCCGGTGCCGGCAATGTTTTCCAGCCACTGGCCGCCGCCCTTGGTGAACAGGATCGACGGCACGCGCCGGCCTTCATGCTCGCGCAGCAGTTCATGGACAATCCGGTGCATGTAGCGCAATGAGAACTCCAGATAGGCGGGCGTGGGCAGGATGCCGCCCCAGGTGTCAAAGATCATCACGGTCTGCGCGCCGGCCTTGATCTGCGCGTTGAGATACAGGGCCACGGAGCGGGCAAGCAGATCCAGCAGCGCGTGCAGCGTGGCGGGTTCCTGCGCCATCAGCCCCTTGATGAGGCGGAACTCCCCGCCGCCGCTCCCTTCGACCATGTAGGTCGCCAGCGTCCACGGGCTGCCGGAAAAGCCGATGAGCGGCACGCGCCCATTGAGTTCGCGGCGGATGAGCCGCACGGCGTCCATCACGTAGCCGAGGTCCGTTTCCGGATCAGGGGTGCCGAGTTTTTTGATCCCGGCCGCGGTGCGCACCGGCCGCTCGAGGCGCGGCCCCGTGCCTTCATCGACCTTGAGTCCCAGACCCATCGCGTGCGGGATGACGAGGATGTCGGAAAACAGGATCGCGGCGTCCAGCGCGTAGCGGTTGACCGGTTGCAGCGTGACCTCACAGGCCAGTTCCGGCGTCGTGCACAGCGTCATGAAGTCGCCGGCCTTCGCGCGTGTGGCGCGGTATTCCGGCAGGTAGCGGCCGGCCTGCCGCATGATCCACACCGGCGTGACATCGACCGGCTGCCGGAGCAGCGCACGCAGCAGCCGGTCGTTCTTCAATGCCGTGGTCATAGTTTGTTAGAAGCTATCTCAAAAATGCCGTTCGCCCTGAGGTATCGAAGGGTGAACATTAGGTGTTGCATAATTTTGTTGTGCTTCGATACCTCAGTACGAACGGTTTTCATGCCCAGTCATATTTTTGAGAAAGGTTCTGGCAACGATCTGAAAAACGCAACAAGCGGGCACTGTTTCGCCGGGAGTGAAACGGCGCTTTAGCCCCGCAGGGGTTCGTCTCGGGGACGAGACGAACAACACGCAGACACCCCCGCAGTAGTTTTTCAGGGCAGCGGGGCGGGGAGGTCGGAGGTCCCCATCAGGTACTGATCGACGCCGCGGGCGGCCGAGCGGCCCTCGGCGATGGCCCAGACGATCAATGACTGGCCGCGCTGCATGTCGCCGGCGGTGAACACCCCCGGCACCGAGGTCATCCAGTTGGCATCGCGCCACACGTTGCCGCGTTCGGTGAGTTTGACGCCCAGCTGCTCCAGCATGCCCGGTTTCTCCGGCCCCACAAAGCCCATCGCCAGCAGCACGAGATCCGCCGGCAACGTGTGCAGGGTGTTGGGGATTTCCTCGAAGATGATGCGGCCCTCCGCCTTCTTCATCTCCACCTTGACGAGTTCGAGCGCCCGGACGCGGCCCTGTTCATCACCGATGAAGCGCTTGGTGGAGACGGCATACACGCGCTCACCGCCCTCCTCGTGCGCCGAGGCCGTGCGGTAGATGTTCGGCCATTCCGGCCATGGATTCACCTCGGCGATGCGCTTGTCCGGGGGACGCGCCATGATCTCCAGTGAATGCACGGACTTCGCGCCCTGCCGGTGCACCGTGCCCAGGCAATCGGCGCCGGTGTCGCCGCCACCGATGATGATGACATGCTTGTCCTTCGCGGTGATCGACCGCGCCTCGTCTATCGGATCGCCCTCGCAGCGACGGTTCGATTGCGTGAGGTATTCCATGGCCAGATGAATGCCCTTCAACTCCCGTCCCGGCACGGAAAGGTCGCGGGCATGGCCGGCGCCGCCGGCCAGCAAAATCGCGTCGAAATTCCTGCGCAGCGCATCGACCGGGACATTCACGCCGACATGACTGCCGGGCTGGAACACGACGCCCTCGGCGCGCATCTGCTCCAGACGCCGGTCGAGCACGCGCTTCTCCATCTTGAATTCGGGGATGCCGTAACGCAGCAGCCCGCCGATGCGGTCATCGCGCTCGAAGACCGTGACCTCGTGGCCGGCGCGACGCAGCTGCTGCGCGGCGGCCAGTCCCGCGGGTCCGGAGCCGACCACCGCGATCTTTTTGCCGGTCAGCACCCGCGGCGGCTGCGGCGCCACCCAGCCCTCCTTGAAGGCGTGATCGATGATGCTGATTTCCACGGCCTTGATGGTCACCGGCTCGTCGTTGATGCCGAGCACGCAGGCGCCCTCGCAGGGCGCCGGGCACAGCGTGCCGGTGAACTCGGGGAAGTTGTTGGTGGCATGCAGGCGATCGATGGCCTCGCGCCAGCGATTGCGGTAGACGAGATCGTTCCAGTCCGGGATCAGGTTGCCCAGCGGACACCCCTGATGGCAGAAGGGAATGCCGCAGTCCATGCAGCGCGCCGCCTGCTGCTTGAGCGGCTCGTCCTGCCAGCCGGCCATGACCTGCCGCCAGTCCAGCACCCGCTCCTTCACGGGGCGGTAGGGCTGTTTGACGCGGTGATACTCGAGAAAGCCCGTGATTTTACCCATGGGCGGCTTCCATGACGGCTTCGTCCTCAGAGGCGCCGGTCTGCCGCGCCCTGGCGATGGCCTGCATCACCCGCTTGTAGTCATTGGGCAGCACCTTGACGAACCTCGGCTGCGTGGCCGTCCAGTTGTTGAGTATTCTCCTGGCCACCGCGCTTTGCGTGTACTTGACGTGGCGATTGAGCAGCTCCTTGACCAGCTCCACGTCCTCGTCCTCGCGCAGCGGCTCCAGTCCCACCATCTGGGTGTTGCAGCGGGTCTTGAAGTCGCCCTTCGCATCGAGCACGTAGGCGATGCCGCCCGACATGCCGGCGGCGAAGTTGCGCCCGGTCGGGCCGATCACCACGACCCGGCCGCCGGTCATGTATTCGCAGCCGTGATCGCCCACGCCCTCCACCACCGCCAGGGCGCCGCTGTTGCGCACGGCGAAGCGTTCGCCGGCGATACCGCGGAAATAGGCCTCGCCGCTGGTGGCGCCGTACAGCACCACGTTGCCGACCAGGATGTTCTCCTCGGCGACGAAGATGGAATGCCGCGGCGGGTAAACGATGATTTTGCCGCCGGACAGCCCCTTGGCGGTGTAATCGTTGGCGTCCCCCTCCAGCGTCATGGTGACGCCGCGCGGCAGGAAGGCGCCGAAGCTCATGCCCGCCGAGCCGGTGAAATGCAGCTTGATCGTATCGTCTGGCAGCCCGGCGCCGCCGTAACGGCGGGTGATCTCGTATCCCAGGATGGTGCCCACGGTGCGGTTCGTATTCCTGATCGGCAGGATGGCGGACACCGGCTTCTTGTCCTCGACGGCCGGCCGGCACAGCGGCACCAGGGTGGTGACGTCCAGCGACTTTTCCAGCCCGTGATCCTGCGCCCGCACGCGGCGCGTCGCCACCTCCGGCCCCACGGGCGGACGATACAGGATGGCGGAGAAATCAAGCCCCTTGGCCTTCCAGTGCTCCACCGCCCGGCGCACGTGCAGCTTGTCGGCACGGCCGATCATTTCATCCATCGTGCGAAAGCCGAGTTTCGCCATGTGTTCGCGCACCTCCTCGGCGATGAAACGGAAGAAATTGACGACGTGTTCCGGACGGCCGGTGAATTTCGCGCGCAACTGCGGGTCCTGCGTGGCGACGCCGACCGGGCAGGTGTTCAAGTGGCACACGCGCATCATGATGCAGCCCATGACCACGAGCGGCGCGGTGGAGAAGCCGTATTCCTCGGCCCCGAGCAGCGCCGCGATCACGACGTCGCGGCCGGTCTTGAGCTGCCCGTCGGTCTGCACCACGATGCGGTCGCGCAATTTGTTCTGCACCAGCACCTGCTGCGTCTCGGCCAGGCCCAGTTCCCAGGGCACGCCGCCGTGCTTGAGCGAGGTCAGCGGCGAGGCGCCGGTGCCGCCGTCGTAGCCCGAGATCAGCACCACGTCCGAGTGCGCCTTGGCCACGCCGGCGGCGACCGTGCCGACGCCGACCTCGGCCACGAGCTTCACGTGGATGCGGGCCCGGGGGTTGGCGTTCTTCAGATCATGGATGAGCTGCGCCAGGTCCTCGATCGAATAGATGTCATGGTGCGGCGGTGGCGAGATCAGGCCCACGCCCGGCGTGGAGTACCGCACCTTGGCGATCCACGGATACACCTTCTTGCCGGGGAGCTGCCCGCCCTCGCCGGGCTTGGCGCCCTGGGCCATCTTGATTTGCAGGTCGTCGGCGTTGACCAGGTATTCGCTGGTCACGCCGAAGCGGCCGGAGGCCACTTGTTTGATCGCACTGCGCCTAGAGTCGCCGTTCGGGAGCGGCTTGTAGCGCTCGGGGTCCTCGCCGCCCTCACCGGTGTTGGACTTGCCGCCGATGCGGTTCATGGCGATGGCGAGCGTCTCGTGCGCCTCCTGACTGATGGAGCCGTAGGACATGGCGCCGGTCGCGAACCGCTTGAAGATGCTCTCCGCCGGTTCCACTTCCGCGAGCGGGATGGGCTCGGGCGCGTAGTTGAACTCAAACAGGCCGCGCAATGTGGCCAGGTGTTCGTTTTGATCATCGACGAGCCTGGAATATTCCTTGAAGATGCGGTACTGGCCGGTGCGGGTGGCATGCTGGAGCTTGAAGACGGTCTGCGGGTTGAACAGATGATATTCGCCGTCGCGCCGCCACTGGTATTCGCCGCCCCAATCGAGGTCGGGCGCGCCCACGGGCCGCTCCGGAAAGGCCTTGTGATGCCGCCGATGCACCTCCTCGGCCACGACATCGATGCCGACGCCGCCGATGCGCGAGGCCGTCCAGGTGAAATATTTGTCGACGAAAGCCCGGTCGAGACCGACGGCCTCGAAGATCTGCGCGCCGCGATAGGACTGCACGGTGGAGATGCCCATCTTCGACATCACCTTGACCAGTCCCTTGTTCAGCGCCTTGACGTAGTTCTTGACCGCCTGCTTGTGATCCAGCCCCTCAAGCATGTCGCTGCGGATCATGCCGTCGAGGGTCTCCAGCGCCAGGTAGGGATTGACGGCGCCGGCACCGTAGCCAATCAGCACCGACAGATGATGCACCTCGCGCGGTTCGCCGGACTCGAGGATCAAGCCGGCGCGGCAGCGCGTGCCGGCGCGCACCAGGTGGTGATGCACCCCGGCGATCGCCAGCAACGCCGGAATGGGGGCCAGCATTTCATTCACGCCGCGGTCGGAAAGAATAAGGAAGGCGTATCCCTCGGCGATGGCCTGATCGGCGCGGCGGCAAACCTCGGCGAGCGCGGCGGCCATTCCCGCGCCGCCCCCCGCCACGGGATAAAGAATGGAAAGCGTAACCGCCCTCAAACCGGGCCGATCGCAGTGACGGATGCGCGCCAGCTCCTCGTTGTCGAGCACCGGACTAGCGAGCTTGATCTGCCGGCAGGACTCCGGGCCGGGGGCGAGCAGGTTGCCCTCCGGCCCGATGGGCGTGGCCACCTGGGTCACCAGTTCCTCGCGGATGCCGTCGAGCGGCGGATTGGTCACCTGCGCGAACAACTGCTTGAAATAATCGTACAGCAGGCGCGGCCGATCGGAGAGCACCGCCAGCGCCGCGTCGGTGCCCATCGATCCCACGGCCTCCTCGCCGTTCCTCGCCATGGGCGCCATCAGCAGCCGCAGGTCTTCGTGCGTGTAGCCGAAGCATTGCTGGCGCTGCAACAAGGTGCCGTCAGCCGGTATCGACAACTGCGGGGGCGGCGGCAGGTTTTCCAGCGGCACATGATGCTGCCGCAGCCACTCGGCATAGGGCCGCGCCTGCGCCAATTCGCGCTTCAATTCGGCGTCATCAATGATGCGGCCCTGCGCGGTGTCGACGAGAAAGATACGGCCGGGGTGCAGGCGTTCCTTGATGAGCACGTTCTCCGGCGGAATGTCGAGCACGCCGACCTCGGAGGCCATCACCACCATGTCGTCCCTGGTCACGTAATAGCGCGACGGCCGCAAACCGTTGCGATCCAGCACGGCGCCGATCACGGTGCCGTCGGTGAAGGCGATGGACGCCGGGCCGTCCCACGGCTCCATCAGGCAGCCGTGGTATTCATAGAAGGCCTTGCGCGCGGCATCCATGCTCTCATGACCGCTCCAGGCCTCCGGGATCATCATCAGCACCGCGTGCGGCAGCGAGCGGCCGGACATGTGCAGGAACTCCAGCACGTTGTCGAAGCAGGCGGAATCCGAGCCGCCCTCCTGCACGATGGGGAATAGCTTTTTGATGTCCTCGCCCCAGACCGGCGAGGCGCACATCGCCTCGCGTGCGCGCATCCAGTTGATGTTGCCGCGCAGGGTGTTGATCTCGCCGTTGTGCGCGATGTAGCGGAAGGGATGCGCCAGCGGCCACGAGGGGAAGGTGTTGGTGGAGAAACGCTGGTGCACCAGCGCCAGGGCGCTCTCCACGTCCGCGGCGGTGATGTCGGGGAACATCGGCTCGATCTGCGCGCCGGTCAGCATGCCCTTGTACACCAGCGTGCGCGCGGAGAGGCTGGGGATGTAGAACAGCTCCCGCTCGCTCAAGTCGGAGTCGCGGACGGCGTTCTCGATGCGCCGGCGGATGATGTACAGCCGCCGCTCGAAGGCCATGTCGTCAAGGTTGGGCGAGCGGCCGATGAAAATCTGCTTGAAGGCGGGCTCGCAGGCCCGCGCCGTGGGACCGACTTCCGCATCGTTGGTCGGCACGTCGCGCCAGCCGAGCGGGACCTGGTCCTCGTCGCGGATGATCTCCTCGAACCGCCGCTGGCACCACTGCGCCTGCGCCGGATCGCGCGGCAGGAAGATGAGGCCGCAGCCGTATTGGCCGGCCGCCGGCAGCCGGATGCCGGCGTCAAGGCACACGCGCGCGAGAAACGCGTGCGGCATCTGGATGAGGATGCCGACGCCGTCACCGGTGTTTTCCTCGCATCCGCAGGCGCCGCGATGCAGGAGGTTTTTCAGGATGGTGATGCCGTGCTCGACGATGGCGTGCGATTTCCGGCCTTTGATGTGCACGACGAAGCCCACGCCGCAGGCGTCATGCTCAAACGCGGGGTCATACAGACCCCGCGCCGCGGGTTTGATCGTTGGGCCGCCCCCATCCGTTGATTCGCTCACCACCGCCGCACCTTCAAAAACAGGAGGAAAAGGATGGAAATTATATCGCCCGGTGACCGGCTGTGTCACTGCGCCGGCGATGACCGCGCCTTCGCCTCCATGAGTTGCTGTATCTCCCCCACGGAGCGCGGAAACGGTTTCTCCCGCGCCACGTCCGCCGGCAGACGCGCCACGGCGCCGGCCGCCTCCTCGCGGCTGGCATACAGGCCGTACACCACCACGTGCAGGGGCGGGGTTTCGCGGCGATTGGTATAGATCGCCGTGTGGCCCGACAGATCGGGACGCTGCGCGTATTTCAAGGCGGCGTTGCGATCGTGGCTGCCGAACAATTGAATCACGTATCGCGCAGTCGATTGCCGGCGCAGCCAGGCCTCATCATGGGGCGCGCGGGTGTTGTCCGCCGCGGGTGGCGTCGCCCGCCCGGCGGTGATGGCGGCCGGGGGTGGTGTCTCGCCATGCGCGGTGATTTTGTCCATCTTCGTTTCGGCGGCCGTTGCAGAATGCGGGGGCGTCTTCGCCGGGGTATCGGCCGTGGCGGAGAGCGCCGGCGGACCGGCCACCGTGGCGGAGGAATTCGTCGTCGCGGTGGGGTTGGCGGCCGGTGTGACGGCGGTTTGGCCGGTCGCTTGCGCGGGCGCCGTCACGGCTGCGTTTGCCGGTGGGGTTTCCGGCGCAGTCGACGGCGGCGCGGCCTCCCCCGCGTCAGGCTTCCGCCAGACAAACACCGCCAGCGCCATCAATAGCAAAAACACCGACACCCCGGCGACAAAATATGCCGCGTGCGTGCGGCCCCGGGGGGCGACGCGATTTTTTTCCGGCACATCCGTCATCGCGGGATCGGCGTCCAGCGCCAGAATGCGCCCGGGCAGACCTTGGGATGCCTGATGGATGGCGCGAACCCGGGCCTCAACCAGCTGGTTCGGATCGCGGCCGGTGCACGCGTACCGCCAGGCCAGAAAGGACGCGGTTTCCTCCAGCGTGTACGCCGGCATTTCGATCGTATGCGTGATGGCGCGCTGAAAGGCCTGCAACTGGGGGCTTTCCAGCAGCCGGGTGACGCGAGGATCGCAGAACAGCACCACCCGCAGGGCGGCGGCTTCCGATGCGGCCAGGCGCAGCAACAGCAACAGCGAGTCGGCGGGCAATTGATGCGCCTCGTCGATCAATGCCACCGGCGACACGCCGGTGTGGCGCAGCGCCTGCAGTTGTTCCTCCATCGCCTGGACGCGATCTTCCAGACGATCCTTCGGCGCGGGATTCAATCCTAAGGCCGTTGCCAGGCGCTCCAGCAACACGGCGGCGTTGTCGAAGGGCGTCGCGTCGATGACCATCACCCGCCAGCCGGGAACCGCGCCGCCCGCAAGACAGTCCCGCAATGTCGATTTGCCGCTCCCCTGCTCGCCCAGAATCAACAGGATCTGCCGGCTGTGATCGATGAGATGACGGAGGATCTCCAGCCGCTCTTCCCAGGCGCGGGTGAGAAAGCGGGCTGCGTTGTACTCCTGAGGCGGTTGAATTGCGGGCGCCCCGGGCATGACTCAAATCCCCGGGAGGATCATGTCGCGGGCGCTGCGGTCGCGGCGCGGCAGTCGCGCAGCGTGGCCATCAATGCAGGCGCCTCAAAGTCCGACGTCACCGCCGCCTCGCCGATGCGCCTGAGCAAAACCAGCCGCAGGCGGCCGGTTTGTATCTTCTTGTCCACCGCCATGAGCTCGCGCAGACTTGCGGCATCAAGGGAGGACGGTGCCGCGGCAGGCAGGGAGGCGCGCCTGAGCAAATCGCGGATCCGCTCCAGCTCTGTCCGGCCGAGCCAGCCGAGCCGATGGGAAAGATCGGCCGCCATCGCCATGCCGGCGGCCACCGCCTCGCCATGCAGCCAGGCGCCGTAGCCCAGCCCGGTCTCGATGGCGTGGCCGAAGGTGTGGCCCAGATTGAGCAGCGCCCGCCCGCCGGCTTCGCGCTCATCCGCGGCCACCACCTCCGCCTTGTTGCGGCAGGAGCGGGAGATGGCGTGAACGAGGGCGTCGTCATCACGGCGCAGCAGGGCTTCGAGATTGCCTTCCAGCCAGTCGAAAAATTCCGCGTCGCGAATCAATCCATATTTGATCACCTCGGAGAGGCCGGCGCGAAACTCCCGTTCCGGCAGCGTGCGCAGGGTGGCGGTGTCGGCCACCACCGCGCGCGGCTGGTGAAAGCTGCCTATCATATTCTTGCCCAGTTCATGATTGACGGCGGTCTTGCCGCCGACGGCGGAATCCACCTGCGCCAGCAGCGTGGTTGGAAACTGCAGGTAATCCACTCCGCGCTGGTAGCAGGCGGCGGCAAAGCCCGCGATGTCGCCCACCACCCCGCCGCCCAGCGCCAGCAGCGTGCAGCCGCGATCAAACCGGTTCTGCAGCAGCGCCGTCACGATATCGTTCATCACCGCGAGCGTCTTGTATTCCTCGCCGTCCGGCAACGCCACGCTCCTCACCTCGCAGCCGGCCAGGTGCCTCGCAAGCGCGCCCTCCAGGCGCGCCTGGTACAGCGGCCCCACGGTGGTGTTGGTGACGATCATGACCTGCCGCCCGCGCAGATGCGCGATCCATGCCGGATCGTCGAGCAGGCCGGGCGCGATGTAAATCGGATAGCTGCGTTCCCCGAGATTAACGTGGATGGTGCGCATCCTGGCAGGCGTCAAGGAAGATGCGGATTTCGTTCACGATGTGGCGTACTGTACGGTGGCCGGTATTGACAATCAAATCCGCAATCTCACGGTACAGCGGCTCGCGCTCGGCCAGCAACGCGGCCAGTTTGGCCCTGGGGTCGGTGTTTTGCAGCAGCGGGCGCTGGCGGTCACGGGCGGTGCGCTCCACCAGCAGCGCGAGCGGCGCACGCAGGTAGACCACGACCCCGCGCTCACTCAACATGCGGCGGTTTTCCGGGCGGATGACCGCACCGCCGCCGGTGGCGAGCACGATGTGCTGACGCCGCGTCAGTTGATCCAGCATCTGGCTTTCGCGTTCACGAAAACCCGCCTCGCCCTCGATCTCGAAAATCAGCGCGATGCGGACACCGGTGCGATGCTCGATTTCGCGATCGCAGTCGATGAATTCGCGATGCAGGCTCCTGGCCAGTTGCCGGCCGATGGTGGTCTTGCCCACGCCCATGGGACCGATCAGAAACAGATTGTGCGCGGCGGATCGTGACAAGTTGAAAACGCGGACGGCGTCCGGAATCTGGACGATTAACAAGGCCAGCTTACACGCATCGTGACAAATAAAAAGGGGGTGCCGCAGGCACCCCCTTCCATCGCCTGATTGCGATTTTATTGCAGGGCCAGGTTTTCCTTGAGGATCTTGGGCGTGACAAAGATCAGCAATTCCTTCTTGTCATGCTGTATGCTCGAATTCCTGAACAGGAACCCGAAATACGGCAAATCGCTGAAGAAAGGCACGCGTGTGGTGTCATTCCGGTCGGTGGTGTTGTACACGCCGCCCAGCACCACGGTCTCGCCGTTGTCCACGAGGACCTGCGTGGTCACGCTGTTGGTGTCGATGCTCGGAATGCCCGAGAAGAGCTGGCCGACCGCGTCCTTGTTGACCTTCAGATCCATGATGATGCGGTCATCCGGCGTGATGTTCGGCGTGACGCTGAGGCTCAGCACCGCGGACTTGAAGGCCACCGAGGTGGCGCCGCTGGAGGTGGCCTGCTGGTAGGGAATTTCCGTGCCCTGCTGGATCACGGCCTCCTTCTTGTCGGCGGTGACCACGCGCGGGCTGGAGATGACCTCGCCCCGGCCCTCCGCCTGCAACGCCGACAGTTCCAGTTGCAGCAGGTAGCTGCCGATCCTGCCCACCGCCAGTTCCACCGCGCCCGCCGCACCCGTCACCGGCAGACTGACGATGTAGGTTTCCGCGGGATTCAAATTACCGAAGTTGGTGTTGTTCGTTCCCGTCACGGTGGAGAACGCCGTGGTGTTTCCGAAGCCGGTGTCGCCGGGGAGCTTGCCGCCGATGGTGTAAACACCGCCGGGCCTGTCGCTCAGGGCATTCACCTTCTGGGTGCGGCTGTAGCCGAAGCGCACGCCGAGCTGCCTGCTGAAGGTGTCGTCGGCGACGACGATGCGGGATTCGATCAGCACCTGCTTGACCGGCCGATCCAGACTGGAGACCAGCTTGCGGATCTCGGTGATCTTGTCGGCGGTCTCCTGGATCAGCAGCGTGTTGGTGCGCGCGTCCGTGCTGACGCTGCCCCGATCGGTAATCAGGGAATTCTTCTCGGCCTTGAGCAGCTTGGCGATGTCCTCGGCCTTGGCGTAGTTCACCTGCACGAACTCGGTGTGCAGCGGTGCGAGTTCCTTGACCTGTTTCTGCGCCTCAAGTTCGAGCTTCTCGCGGGTGGCGATCTCCTCGGCGGGCGCCACCATGATGACGTTGCCCGCCTCGCGCATGGCCAGGCCCTTGGACCTGAGGATGATGTCAAGCGCCTGATCCCAGGGGACGTTCTTCAACCGCAGCGTGACGTTGCCCGTCACCGTATCCGAGGCCACCAGGTTCTTGCCGGTGAAATCGGCCAGCAACTGCAGCACGGCCCGCACCTCGATGTTCTGGAAGTTAAGCGAGAGCTTCTCGCCGGTGTAGCCGAATTTTTCCTTCTTCGCCGCCTCCTCTTCCTCCCGGGTCAGCGGCTTCAGTTCGATGGTGAAAAGGTTGTCCGTCTGGTAGGCGAGATGCTCGAACTGCACATTGGCGACGGGCGTGATGCGCATGCGCGTGCCGTTGCCGTGGCGGCGGGTGTCGACATCCTTCACCGGGGTGGCGAAGTCCGTCACATCCAGCCTCCGATCCAGGTTCTCCGGCAGCTGGGTGTTGACGAAATCGGCGATGATTTGTCCGCCCTCCTCATTGATATTGACCACCGTGGCCGGATCGGTGAGCTTGATCATGATCATGCCCTCGCCGGCCTCGCCGCGGCGGAAGTCAATGCCCTCGATGGCGCCCTTGGCGGCGCCCGCCGGCCCCTGGGGCGCGGCGGCCGCCAGACCGGCGGGCGACGTGCTGATCGACGCCGGCGCGTTGTCGAGCGTGACCACGACGTCGTTGCCGTCGATCTTGACGTCATAACCCACCATGCGCACCAGATTCAACACCACCCGGGTGCGACCGCCGGCCTCGACGGCGCTGACGCTCTGCGCCGCGCCGGAGCCGATGGTCTGGGTCTTGTTGGCGAGATTGAGCCGGGTGCCCGGGAAATCGAGCGCAATACGCGCCGGGTTGTCAATGGTGAAGCTGAGCGGCTTGTCCGCCGGCGGCGCGGACAGTTGCAGGCGCACCTGCACCTTGTCGCCGGGCAGGGTGGTCGCCTTGACGCCGTTCAAGCTGGGCTCATCGGCCAGGACGCCCAGACTGCACAACGTGCACACCGCCGCCAGCAGCCAGCGACCCATTCGCTCCCAATGCCATTTCCGATTCACGTTCATCCCGTTCATAAGTCACCCCTTCCGCTTCATTTCGGTTCCGACAGCGCGATGCTGGCGGCCCGTTCTTCCAGACCGTTGCTGCCGGTTGATGTACTGACAATCTCCCTCAATTCAATCTTGTCCTCGCTGATGCTCAAAATCTTGCCGTGGTTCCGGCCCATGTAGTTGCCGACCTTGACCCGGTGCACCGTCCCGGTCTTGTCCAGGATGATGCCCCACAATTCGTTGGCGTCCTGCAACGTGCCGACCATGCGCAGACTGTCGAGCTCAAAGTTTTCCAAATCCTCGGGATTGTGCCCCTCAATCTCCTTCATCAGTTCCGCCGTCTTGGCGTCCACGGGCGCCCCCTTCTGGGCGGCCTGGGCGGCGGTTTCCTTCTTGAAGCTTTCAAACGGATCACGCCGGTTCGCATCGGCGGACTGGTAGACGTAGCTCTCCGGCAGCTTCACCTCGGGCAATGGCGGAATCGCCGACGTCGCCTTGCGCGTCAGCAGTTCCTGTACCCTGGCCTCGAGATCGCTCATGTCGCGGGACACGCAGCCCGACAGCGCGGCGCCGAGCAACGTCGCGATCAACAGCGATGCATGGTTACTTCTTCTTTGCCGGCTTCGCTTTGACATTTTTGGCCGCAGCCTCCTGTTCTTCCTTCTCATCGAGATAACGGTAAGTCTTGGCGGTGGTCTCCATCACCAGTTTGTCGCCCTTGCCGGCGCTCTTGATCCTGATGTCGTGGGCGGTGACGATGCGCTCCAAGTTGGCCACCTGGCTGATGAACTTGCCGAATTCGTGATACTGGCCGTTCACCCGGATCTCGATGGGCAGTTCCACGTAGAATTCCACGGGTTTTTCCACGCCCGGCTTGAAGATCTCGAACTCCAGGCCGGCGCCCAGTCCCGCCTGCGATACACTTTGCAGCAGATCGGGAATCTGCGTCTTGCTCGGCAGCTTCTGTTTCATCTCGTCCATGATCTTGCGTATGTCATCGAGCTGCAGCCGCAGCGCCTCCAGGTTGGCGGCCTTTTGCTGCTTGACGTCGATATCCGCCAGCTTGTCCGCCTCCAGTTTCTGGGCCTTGTTCAGATCCTCAAGCTGCGGCATGGTGAATTCGTAATAGCCTCCGCCGACGATGAGCACGAACAGCAGCAGCATGGCCGCCAGCTTGACCGGCAGCGGCCAGGTGCCGACGTTCTCCAATGACAGATTTTGCAGGTCGGAGAGTTTCATCATGCACCCGCCTTGGACGGTTTCCTGACGCCCTTCTTGCCCTTGGACTCTTCCCCCTCAACAGTGGGCAGCACCTGGTCGACATGCAGGACGAAATCACTGGTGCGATCCCCCTCCTTGGTCTCCTGGGTCGTCTGCACCACTTCGAGCTTGGGATTGGTCAGCCACTTCGACGCCTCGATGTTGCGCATGTAATTCGACACCCGCGACTGCGACTGCGCCGAACCCCGGATGGTGATTGCGGAGCCCTTCTGGTCGATCTGTTTGATGTACACGCCGTCGGGGAGGGTCGTGACAATCTCGTCAAACAGCCGCACCTCAAGGGGCCTCACGGTCTGCAGGTTCTGGATCGCCTCTATGCGCTTCACCAGGCGTTCCCGCTCCTGCTCCATGCTTTTAATCTCTTCGATTTTCTTGTCCAATTTGGCGATTTCGGCATCCAGAAAGGCATTGCGCTGCTTCTGATAATCGATTTTTTGATCGTAGTACCACCACACCGCGAGGCTGACGACGATCGCCACCACGGCGGTGATGCCCAGCATGATGCCGAATTCAATGCGTTGTTCGCGCCTCAGTTCCGCGCGCCAGGGCAGAAGGTTTATGCGTGCCATTAGCTGAAGCTCCTCAAGGCCAGGCCACAGGCGACCATCAGCGCCGGCGCATCGGCGCGAAGGATGTCCTCGCGCAGGCGCGAGGCGGTTTGCATCTGGGCAAAGGGATTCGCCACCGAGGTGCGGGTGCCGGTCTTGCTCTCGATGACCTGGGCGATCCCCTGGATGGCGGCGCATCCGCCGGCCACCAGGATGTGATCGACGGCGCCAATCTGGCTGGCGGAATAAAAGAATTGCAGGGCGCGGCTGATCTCCATGGCCATCGAGGATTTGAACGGCTCGAGCACCTCCGGCTCATAATTTTCAGGCAGACCGCCCTGACGCTTGGCCAGCCCCGCCTCTTCATAGGACAACCCATACCGCCGCTGAATTTCCTCGGTCAGCTGGCGCCCGCCGAATTGTTGTTCACGGTTGTAAATGATCCTGCGGTCCTGCATTACGCTCAGGGTCGTCACCGTCGCCCCCACGTCGGCGACCGCGATAATGCCGGGATCGCCGCCGCCGGTCATTTGATCGGCAATCAGGTTGACGGTGTTCTCCAGCGCAAAGGCCTCCACGTCCACCACCTTGGCCGTCAATCCGGCCACTTCCAACGCCGCCACGCGGGCTTCCACGTTGTCGCTGCGCGAGGCCGCCAGCAGCACCTCCACCTTGTTGGAGTCCTGCGGGGAGACGCGCTGGATTTCGAAATCCAGTCGTATTTCCTCCAGGGGATAGGGTATATACTGGTCGGCCTCCAGCTGGATCTGGGCTTCCATTTGCTCATCCGTGAGACCCTTGTCCATGGTGATGATCTTGGTGATGACCGCGGCGCCGGATACGGCGCAGGCGGCATATTTGGTGCGCGTGCCGGATTTTTTCACCGCCCGGCCTATGGCTTCGCCCACGACGGTGACATCGGCGATATTGCGATCCACAATCGCGTTGGGCGGCAGGGGTTCCACGGCGTAACTCTCCACCTTATAGCTCTTTCCGCTCCGGCTGAGTTCGAGCAATTTGATTGTGGTAGGACTAATATCGATGCCCACCAGCTGCGGTTTTTTTCGCGCTAGTAATGCCACTGTTTTTCCCTTCTATAGTGCATGGTTATGAGGCATATATCGCTCTATACATTAACTCTTGTCGATAACTATAGCCAAATTTTATTTAAAAAACAAATTAAATATTTCTTGTAATCCATTGCTGCAAATAAGTTTTTATCAAAAAATGATGCTTACAAAAGCTATAGCGTTATCAAAAAAATAAACCACTATATGTTGCGTTTTGCATTTAATTTGCTTCTTGCCGGTTTCCTAGCCGCCCTGTTCGCCGTCGGCGGTGCCGTGTATTACCTGCTACCCGGTTTGCCGGATGTCCAGATGCTGAAAAACGTGCAACTGCAGGTGCCGTTGCGCATCTATACGCGGGATGGCCGCTTGATCGGTGAATTCGGCGAGAAGCGCCGCACGCCCGTGCACTTGAAGGACGTGCCGCCCATCGTCGTACACGCGTTTCTCGATGCCGAGGATGATCGCTTCTATAAACACCCGGGCGTGGACTGGCAGGGGCTGGCCCGTGCCGTCGCCAACGAATTGCGCGCCGGCAACAAGCGCCAGGGGGGGAGCACCATCACCATGCAGGTGGCGCGCGCCTTTTTCCTCTCGCCCCACAAGGATTACGTGCGCAAGGCAAGGGAGATCCTGCTGGCGCTGAAGATAGAACAGGAATTCAGCAAGGATGAGATCCTGGAGCTGTATCTGAACACCATCTTTCTGGGCCAGCGTGCCTACGGCATCGCCGCCGCCGCCGAGGTGTATTACGGCACCGACATGCAGCACCTGCGGCTGGACCAGGCGGCCACCATCGCCGGCATACCGCCCGCCCCCACGGATTACAATCCCGTGCATGACCCGGACGCCGCCTTCAAACGGCGCAGCTACGTGCTGCGCCGCCTGCTGGAAAAAGGCCACATATCCCAGGCCCAGTACGACGAGGCGATGCGCGCGCCCATCGCCACCACCCTGCACGGCCTGCCGATCGAAGTCGAGGCACCGGACGTGGCGGAGATGGTGCGTACGGCCATGATCGAAAAATACGGCGAGGAGGCGGCGACCACCTCCGGTTACCAGGTGTACACCACGCTGGATTCACGTCTTCAAACCGCGGCCAACACCGCCCTGCGCAATGCGCTTATCGACTATGATCGCCGCCATGGCTATCGCGGCGCCGAACGCCATGTCGAACTCGCGTCCCGCAGCACCCAGGCGCAATGGGAGGCGGCGCTGGCGGACGACGAAGCCTCGGTGGACCTGCTGCCGGGCATTGTGACCGCCGTCGCCGACAAATCGATCGATGTGTATGCCAAATCCGCCGGCTTGGTGCACGTTGAATGGCCCGGTCTGGCGTGGGCATCGCCGTACATCGACAAGGACCGGCGCGGGGCGGCGCCCAAGACGGCCGCGGAGATAGTGAAGGTGGGCGACGTGGTGCGCGTGCAACTGGCGGCGGTGGAGGAACCCGGCGGCGACACTGCGCGCCAGAAGAAAAACGAGTCACCCGCAAAAACGCCGCCGCGCCAGTGGCGGCTGGCGCAGATTCCGGCCGTGCAGGGTGCGTTGATTTCCATGGTGCCGGAAGACGGCGCCATCCGTGCCCTGGTCGGCGGCTTTGACTACGCCCACAGCAAGTTCAACCGCGTCACCCAGGCGCGGCGGCAGCCGGGCTCCAATTTCAAGCCGTTTTTCTACTCCGCCGCGCTGGACAACGGCTTCACGCCGGCCAGCATCATCAATGACGCGCCCATCGTGGTGGATGAGCCGGGGCTGGAGGAAAGCTGGCGGCCGGAGAACTACGAGCGCGACTTCGCCGGCCCCACCCGCCTGCGCGAGGCGCTGACCAAATCACGCAATCTGGTTTCCATCCGCCTGGTGCGGGAAATGGGTGTCGATGTGGCCCTGAATTACGTGCGCAAATTCGGCTTCGATGTCGATCGACTGCCACACGGCCTCTCGCTGGCGCTGGGCACGGGTGAACTCACGCCGCTGGAGGTGGCGCGCGGATACAGCGTCTTTGCCAACGGCGGGTTTCTCATCGATCCCTATTTCATCGACCACATCGTGGACAGCCAGGGACGCGTGGTGATGCAGGCCTCGCCGCGGCGGGCGTGTCATGACTGCGAGGCTGTGAATTCCGCCGACGACACCGCCGCATCCGCGCCGGCGGATGCCACGCCCGCACCGGCGGATGTCACGCTCGCGCCGCGCGTCATCAACGCGCAGAATTGCTGGATGATGACCTCCATCATGCGCGATGTGATCAATTACGGCACCGGCCAGCGCGCCCGGGTGCTGGGACGCAGCGACATCGCCGGCAAGACCGGCACCACCAACGACCAGAGGGACGCCTGGTTTTCGGGTTTCAACACGCAACTGGAAACCACGGCGTGGGTGGGCTTCGATCAGGTGCAGCCGCTGGGCAGGGAGGAGACCGGCGCCCGGGCGGCGCTGCCGATGTGGATCGATTACATGCGCGTGGCGCTGGAGGGCGTGCCCGAATCGCTGTGGCCGCAACCGCCGGGCCTCGTCACCGTGCGCATCGATCCGCAGACCGGCCTGCTGGCCCGCCCCGACGACCCGGCCGCCATCTTCGAGACCTTCCGCGAAGCCCAGGTGCCCGCCGGCATCGCGCCGCCGGTCAGCGCGGCGACCAGCCATCCCGGCCTGCCCGATGCCGGGCGTGACGCCGAGTTGTTTTGAAGCCATCGCGCCCATGCGCGTCAAGCCCGGCAAAAAGAGCAGCGAAACGCGGCAACAGCTGGCGCAGCTGGCGGCGAGGCTGCTGGCCGCGGACGGCAAACTGGGCTATCCGCAGGCCCGCCTCAAGGCGGGCCAGATGCTGCGGCATTCGCCGCGCGACCTGCCCTCCTTTGCGGAGATCGAAACGGCCTTGGTGGCCCATCAGCAACTCTTCGGCGGCGAGGAGCATCGCGAACGGCAGCAGATCCTGCGGCGGACGGCGATCGACGCCATGCATTTGCTGGCGCCCTATTCGCCCCGTCTGGTCGGGCCGGTGCTCGCCGGCACCGCCCGCCCCCACGGCGTCATCTCCCTGCATGTCTTCGGCGACACGGTGGAGGAGCTGGCCGCGTTCCTCGAGGAACGCGGCATTTCCCATGAACTGGGGGAGCGGCGCTACGCCGGAAGTGACCGGACGTATTTCACCCTCTCATTCCTTGCCGGCGGACAACCCATCCGGCTGATTCTGTTTCCGGCCCGGGCGCAACATCAGGCCGCGCCCGTGAGCCCCATCGACGGCCGGCCCATCCGGCGCGCGGACATCCATGCGGTGCGCCGCCTGGTGGAAGGGCGGTCCTCCTCGACTTCCCGCCATTCCGACGCCCGTGTCTGATGATCCGATCGCCCAGGTCGCGCTGCCCGTCCCCTTCCGCCGCTGCTTCGATTATCTGATTCCGGAGGCACTGCGCCCGCGGGCGCGCGTCGGCGCGCGCGTGCGCGTGCCGTTCGGCCGCCGCGGCTGCACCGGCATTCTCTGGAACCGCTGCGCGGAGAGTGAATTGCCGCGCGCCAGGCTCAGGTTCATCGACACGCTGGTCGATGAAGCGCCGCTGCTTGAGGCGCCCGCGCGCAAATTGCTGGCCTGGGCGGCGGCGTACTATCACCATCCCCTAGGCGAGGTGATCGCCGCGGCGCTGCCGCGGTCACTGCGCCTAGGCCGCAGTCCACGGACGGCCGGGACGGCGCCAAAGACGGATGCGGAAACCGGGGCGGCGGATGGCAACACCCCGGTGCTCACGCCGGCGCAACGCGCCGTCGCCGATCAGATCCTGGCCGCGCAGGATCGCTTTCAAGTCTTCGCGCTGCACGGCGTCACCGGCAGCGGCAAGACCGAAGTGTACATGGAAATCGCGGCGGGGCTGCTGGCCGAGGGCAGACAGGTGCTGGTGCTCATTCCCGAGATCGGCATGGCCCCGCAGACACTGCGGCGCTTTGAACGGCGCCTGCGCCAGCCCGTGGCGTTGTATCACTCGACGCTGACGGACGCTGAACGGGCGCGCGCCTGGTGGAGCGCCCGGCGTGGCGAGGCGTCGATCATCGTCGGCACGCGCTCGGCGGTGTGGCTGCCGCTGGCGCGTCCGGGCGTGATTATCGTCGATGAGGAGCATGACGCCTCCTACAAGCAGCAGGAGGGGTTCCGTTACTCGGCGCGCGACGTGGCCATCGCCCGCGCGCAACAGGAACAGACGCCCGTCGTGCTGGGCTCGGCCACGCCGAGCCTCGAAACGTTGTACAACATCGAACGCGGCCGCCATGCGCATCTCAGTCTGCCGGAACGCGCGACGGGCGTGCCCATGCCGGCGCTGCGTCTCGTCGATCTGCGGCGGCGGCCGCTCACCGGCGGTTTGAGCCAGCCCGTGATCGACGCCATCGCCCGGCGGCTGGCGGCGGGCGAGCAGGTGCTCGTGTTTCTGAACCGCCGCGGCTATGCCCCGGCGGTGCTGTGCCACGGTTGCGGGCGGGTGCTGGACTGCCGGCGCTGTGACGCCCATCTGACCTACCATCGTGAAAATGATCAGTTGCGCTGCCATCACTGCGGCAGTCAGCGGCCCCTGCCGCCTCGCTGTCCCGGGTGCGGCGCGACGGCCTGGGTGAAGGCCGGGCAGGGCACGGAACGACTGGTGGAAAACCTCAAGCAACGCTTTCCGAAGGCGCTGATCGTGCGCATCGATCGCGACAGCACGCGCCGCAGGGGCGCGCTGGCCGCCGCAATCGAACTGGCGCATAGCGGGCGGGCGTCGATCCTGGTCGGCACGCAGATGCTGTCCAAGGGGCATGATTTCCCGCAGGTGACGCTGGTGTGCGTCGTTGACGCCGATGGCGCCCTGTACAGTGCCGACTTCCGCGCCGCCGAGCGCCTGCTGCAGCTCCTGCTGCAGGTCGCCGGCAGGGCGGGACGCGTGCGGCAGCAGGGCGAGGTGATGGTGCAGACTCATCATCCCGAGCATCCCTTGTTGCAATCCCTGCTGCGACAGGATTATTCCGCCCATGGCGCGCAATTGCTTGCGGAACGGCGCGAAACCCGGCTGCCGCCCTATTCCCATCTGGCCCTGCTGCGGGCCGAGGCGGCGCACATGGAAACGGCCCAGCACTTTCTTAAGCAGGCGCGGGGCCTGCTGCCGGCGCTGCCCGCGGGCGTGCAGGTCCATGGCCCGCTGCCCGCGCCGCTCTCACGCCGCGCCGGCCGCCACCGCGCCCAGCTGTGGCTGCAGGCCGGCCGCCGCCAGCCGTTGCACCAGGTGCTGGCGCAATGGCTGCCGGCGCTGGAGGCGCTGCCCGCCGGCCGGCGCGTGCGCTGGTCGCTGGATGTCGATCCACAGGACACGTTTTGATTGCATCACCGCGTGACCCGTCACGGAAGAGGTTTTACAATGCCACGCTTTTTGAGGGCGCCATTGTGTCGCTGAAACAGGCATTACGAAAAGATCTGGAGACGGCGCTCAAGCGGGTGCGTGAATCCGGCGTCAATTTGCCGGCGACGGTGGATATTCAACTGGAACGCACTCGTGACGAGGCGCACGGTGATTTCGCCAATAATTCACCTCTGGTGCTGGCCAAGACCTGCCGCATGTCCCCCCGCGCGCTGGCGGAAAAAATTGTTTCCGCTCTGCCTCCCTCCACCTGGGTCCAGGAAATAAAAATTGATGGTCCTGGTTTCATCAACTTCTTCCTCACGCCCACGGCCTACGCGAACGTGGTCGCGGACATCCTGGCGGCGGGCGAGAATTACGGCCGCGCGCCGGCGGGTTCGCGCGGCCGCGTGCTGGTCGAATTCGTCTCCGCCAATCCGACCGGCCCCCTGCACGTGGGCCACGGCCGCAACGCCGCCTACGGCGACAGCCTTTGCAACATCCTGGCGGCGGCGGGTTATGAAGTCTCCCGCGAGTTCTACATCAACGACGCCGGCCGGCAGATGGACGTGCTCGCCGTCAGCGTGTGGGTGCGCTATCTCGAATTGCTCGGCCAGTCCGCCATTCGCTTCCCCCGGCGCGGCTATCCCGGCGCCTATGTCAGGGAGATGGCCGAAAAATATCGCGAGTTGAACGGCGACATACTTGGGCTTCGCGCTGATATGCAATTTCGAATGCCGGATGACCCGGAAATGCCGGAGCATGTGACCGATGCCGAAAGGGAATCGATAAAGAAACGACAGGAGCTCTACCTTGATGCCTTGATCAAGGTTTGCAAACAGAATCTCGGAGACGCCGCTTATGTCGATTTGCAGCGATTTGCCCGTGACACGCAGCTCAAGGACATCCGCGAAACGCTCGACGACTTCGGCGTGCATTTCGGCGGCGACGCCTGGTACTCCGAGCGCACGCTGGTCGAATCGGGGCTGGCGGAGAGGCGGCGCGCGGAACTGATTGCCTCCGGCCACACCTATGAAAAGGACGGCGCGCTGTGGTTTCGCACCACCGGGCACGGCGACGACAAGGACCGCGTGCTGGTCAAATCGGACGGCACGCCGACCTATTTCGGCAATGACCTGGCCTACCACGTGGACAAGCTGGATCGCGGCTATCCGCTGCTCATCGATGTGTGGGGTGCGGACCACCACGGACTGCTGGTGCGCATGCGCGCGGCGATTGAGTCGCTCACCGGCCGCAGGGACGCCCTTGAGGTGCTGCTGATTCAGTTCGTCACGCTGTCCTCCGGCCGCATGGGCAAGCGCAGCGGCAATTTTGTCACCCTGAGGGAGCTCATCAACGAGGCGGGACGGGACGCCACGCGCTTTTTTTACCTGATGCGCTCGCATGACCAGCATCTGGAGTTCGACATCGATCTGGCGCGCTCGCAGACCAGCGACAACCCGGTGTATTACATCCAGTACGCCCACGCCCGCATCTGCAGCGTGTTCCGGCAGTTGAAGGAGAAGGGCCTGACCTGGGACCCGGTGCGCGGCAACGCCCATCTGCACCAGCTGACCGAACCGCACGAGCGCCGGCTGCTGGGCGCGCTGTCGCGCTATCCCGAGGTGGTGGAATCGGCGGCGCAGTTGCGCGAACCACACCAGCTCGCGCATTATTTGACGGACTTGGCCAATCAGTTCCACGCCTATTACAACGCGCACAAATTCCTGGGGGCGGGTGAGACGCTGCGCGAGGCCCGGCTCAACGTCTGCGCCGCGACCCGCCAGGTGGTGAGGAACGGCCTGGCGCTGCTGGGGGTGTCGGCCCCGGAGGTCATGTAGAACCCATGGCCCGCGATTACAAGCGCGTCACATCACGCAAGAACAAGCCGGCGGCCACGCCGGCCTGGCTTGCCTTCACGTCGGGCCTGGGATTGGGGCTTCTGTTCGCGTTGTTCGTCTTCCTGCACCGCCCGGCGCCCGCGCCTGTCCCCGCCGCCGGCGTGTCCGCGCCGAGCCGCCAGGTCCCGGACGGGAACCGCCCGGCGCCCGCGCCGCCGGCGGCCACGGCGGCGACGCCTGCGAAGCCCCGGTTTGATTTTTACACCATCCTGCCCGAGATGGAGGTCAAGGTGCCGGACTGGCAGCTGGGCAACACCGGCAAGGGCAGCCAGACCGCCGCGCTGGCGCCGGGCGCCTACGTGCTGCAGGTCGGCTCATACCAGCGCTTTGAGGAAGCCGACAGGGCCAAGGCCAGCCTGGCGCTGCACGGCATCAGCGCCGACATTCAGCGCGTGATCGTCAACGGCGGCGACACCTGGTATCGGGTGCGCATCGGCCCGTTCAAGGACCTGGGCGAGGTGCAGGCCATGCGCGCCAGGCTGATGGAGACCGGGCAGGACTTCATGCTGCTGCGGGTCAAGGACGGGCAGACGTAAGGCGCCGTCAACAACGTCCGCAACTCGCACGACCGCGGCGGCCCGTCAGTCGCGCCCGCTGCTGCGTTCGGCGCGCAGGCGATCGAGATTGGCCCGCGTGCGTTTGTGAAAAATGGAATCGCCGTTTTCGTCGAAATAGTAGCGGGTCAGCCGGATGTCCTGGGACAAAAAAAAGCTCAGCACCTCGTCCGCCATGTCTATCCACTCGTCCCAAGAGACGGGACGGCCCATCAGGATTTCATACTCGGTTTTCAGCTTCTCGGTATTGCTGCGAAACACCCCGTAATCCGCCGCCAGGCCCGCCAGGTCCGCCGCGCGCACCACCTTTTGCTCCACCGAGACGAATCGGGCGTCGCGCCGGGTGGCCAGTATGGCGTCCGTGACTTTCCGCACCGTGGCGGGCGGCAGTCCGCGCCGTCGCAAGGCCTCCTCCGCCAGGGCCGCGGAGTAGGCCTCCTTGGTCGGATGTCCCTTGCGGAGATGATCCTCGTGATAGCCGGCGTCATGAAACAAGAGCGCGTAATAGACCACGGCTTCATCGACCGCCACCCCCTCCTCGCGGCAGCGGCGCATCAGCTCCCGGCCGGCCGTTATGCAATCGAGCGCGTGATTGAAATTATGATAGGGCAGCGCGTCGCTGTATAACGTCGCCGCGTATTGTTCGAGTTCCTCGTCGCGTACCATCGGTGCGATCCCGCGCTGGCCAGTCCGCCGTTCATTGGAGCGGGTGATGGGAATCGAACCCACGTTCGCGGCTTGGGAAGCCGCTGTTCTGCCATTGAACTACACCCGCCTCTCCCCTCGGTGTGCGCCTGCAAGCCGGCCGTCATCCGCCGCCGGCGGTGCAGCGCCATTGCATTCTAACCGAGGCCACGCAGACTGACAGCCTGTCGCGCGATGGGCAGACCGGCCGCCGCGCCATAAATTTAAACCAATGAAAAATGTGACTTTGTTCCTTCCCCACCAGCGGGGCACCGTCGCCGATGCGCCAAGATAAAGGGCCTTTTTGAGGCAAACGTCCGTGAAATTCGGGGTCTTGCCACCGCCTCGCGGAAGGGAGGCCCCATGGATTCCATCGCCAACTCAAACGGTTATACTAGGGCCCGGCCAAAGCTAATAATAATGTGGTCGCAGCCCCGCCACCCTTACATGAATCCGACGGCCCCTACGATTGCAGTGATCGATGACAGCCCCAGCGTGCGGCAGTTTTTCCAACGCTGCGTGGAACCGCTGGCCGTGGATTTCAAGGCCTACGCCTCCGCCGACGAGGCCATGGAATACCTGCGCACCCATCAGCCGGAATTGCTATTTCTTGATATCATCATGCCGGAGAAGGATGGGCTGACCTTCCTGCAGGAGCTGCGCCGGATCGCCGGACAGGAACACACCAAGGTGATCATGATCAGCTCCAAGGATTACATGCAGGATCGCGCCATGGCGAAAAAACTGGGGGCGGTTGATTTCGTGGCCAAGCCAATGTACACACAGGCAATAAGGGACCTCATCATCCTTCACACCGGCGCCCGCCAGAAGCAGAGCAAGCCGGCGAAGGATGGGTAAGGCTTATCTGCGCTTCTGGGGCGTGAGGGGTTCGCACGCCGCGCCGTTTCCCGGCCATCTCAAGATCGGCGGCAACACCTCCTGCGTCGAGATCCGCGCCGACGATTACGTGCTGATCTGCGACGGCGGCACCGGCATCATCCCGCTGGGTGAAAAGCTGCTCGCCGAGGGCGGCCGGCGCGAAGTGCTCATCATCCTCACCCATTACCACTGGGACCACATCTGCGGCCTGCCGTTTTTCCAGCCGGCGTTCGCGCGCGACTGGAACGTCCGCTTCTTCGGGCCCGGCGAAAACAAGGCCGACATCCAGAAACACATCGCCGACCAGATGAAGGCGCCCTATTTTCCCGTGGAGACGGAAAACTGGATGGCCAACATCGAATACCTGTCCCCCGGGAAACAGGAGCTCCGGCACGGCCCCATGACGTTCACCTATCACAACGTCCACCATCCGGGCGTGACCTACGGCTACCGCATCAAGCTGCGGGGCCGGGACATCGTCTACATCTCCGACAACGAATTCCTGTTCCTGGAAAAATCCATCGCCCAGCGCTACGACGAATTCGATCGCGAGGAGCGGGAGCTGCTGGACAACATGCGCAACGAGGAGCGCGCCAACGAGCTGCAACGCATACGCAACGCCGACATTTTAATCCACGACGCCCAGTACACGCCCGAGGATTACAACCGCAAGCGCGGCTGGGGGCACTCGTGCTACGTGGACACCGTCAACAGCGCGATCGACGCCGGCGTCAAGGTGCTCTACCTCTACCACCACGACCCGACCTACGATGACCGGCAGGTCGAGTCCATGCACCAGAACGCGCTCTCGATCATCCGTGAGCGGGGCTCGGGCATGGAGTGCCACATCGCGCACGAAGGCCTGATCGTCGATCTTTGACGGCCCCCGCCATGCAACTGATTGTGAACGGCCGGCCCATGGAGGCGCCGGAGAACTGCATCCTCCACGACCTGCTGCAACGTCTGGAGGTCTCGGGGCGTTTTGCCGTGGAAGTGAACGCCGAAATCGTGCCGCGTTCCCGCCACGCCCGCCGCCGCCTGCAGGCGGGTGATCGCATCGAGATTGTGCGCGCCGTCGGCGGTGGTTAGTCCGCGGGGCGGACGCTATACTCGCCCATTGAATTCCCCGAGTTCCCGTCATGGGCCTGGAAACCGCAACGGCAAATCTCGACAGCTGGCGCATCGGCGCCCGCCGGTTTCATTCGCGCCTGCTGATCGGCACCGGCAAGTACCGCGATTTCGAGGAGACCCGCCGCGCGGTCGAGGCCAGCGGCGCCGAGATCGTCACCGTCGCCATCCGCCGCACCAACATCGGCCAGGACGCCGGGGAGCCCAGCCTGCTCGAGGTGCTGCCGCCGGATCACTACACCATGCTGCCCAACACGGCGGGCTGCTATGACGCCGCCTCGGCGGTCCGCACTTGTCAGCTGGCGCGCGAACTGCTCGACGGCCATGATCTGGTGAAGCTTGAGGTGCTGGGCGATGAGAAAACGCTCTATCCTGACATCCCCGAAACCCTGAAGGCCGCCGAGGCGCTGATCAAGGACGGCTTCCAGGTGATGGTGTACACCAACGACGATCCGGTCATGGCCCTGCGCTTCGAAAAAATGGGCTGTGTGGCGGTGATGCCGCTGGCGGCGCCGATCGGGTCGGGGCTGGGCATCCGCAATCCCTACAACATCCGCACCATCGTCGAGAACGCCGGCGTGCCCATCCTCGTGGACGCCGGCGTCGGCACCGCCTCGGACGCCAGCATCGCCATGGAGCTGGGTTGCGACGGCGTGCTGATGAACACCGCCATCGCGCAGGCGAAAAATCCCGTGCTGATGGCCTCCGCCATGCGCAAGGCGGTGGAGGCCGGCCGCGAGGCCTATCTTGCCGGCCGCATTCCCCGCCGCGCGCACGCCAGCGCGTCGTCCCCCATTGACGGCAGCTTTTTCTGAAACCGAATTTCAGCCGCCGTTTCCTCGTGGCCGATCTCCCAGCAACACATCCGCCGCGGCGCGCGGTGCGCAGTTATGTCCGGCGCGAAGGCCGCATCACGCCGGGCCAGGAACAGGCCCTGGCCGCGCTGTGGCCGAGCTACGGCATCGATCCGGATACCCTGAGAGGGCAATCACTGGCCCATTTCTTCGGGCGGGAGGCGGCGAGTCATCTGGAGATCGGCTGCGGCAATGGCGATACGCTGCTGGCACTGGCCCAGTCGGAGCCCGGCAACAATTATCTTGGCATCGAGGTGCACCGCCCCGGCCTGGGGAGCCTGCTGCGCCGCGCCCAGGCATTGGGGCTGCGCAACATCCGGCTGCTGAACGGCGACGCGGCGGAGATGCTTTCGCGCCTGCCGGCGCGTGAATTTGAATGCCTCTACGTTTTTTTCCCGGACCCATGGCCGAAAAAGCGCCACCACAAGCGCCGCCTGCTGCAACCGGATTTCGCGCGGTTGTTATGCGACAGGCTGGCCGCGCACGGCCGGCTGTTTCTGGCCACGGACTGGGAGGATTACGCCCTGCACATCGTGCAGGTGATGCGCGACGTTCCCGGCTTGATCAACCTCGCCGGCGCGGCGCTGTGGTCGCCGCGGCCACGCTGGCGGCCGCTGACGCGCTACGAGCGGCGAGCACTCGGGCTCGGCCATCGCATCTACGATCTCGCCTACGGCCGAATAGGTTGAAGCGAAACTACTGCGAAGGCCATCTGCGCTGTTGCTGCTCGCTCGAAAGCTCGTCGCACTACCGTGTACTGGCTCGCTTTGCGCCCCGGACTCGTGGCTGCGAAGCAGCTCCTTCGGGCAGGGGTGCCGCGACTGCGTTTAGCAATATTCATAGTGGGCCGCTTGCGACTGCTCCCGCACCGAAGCCGCGCTCGCCGCCTCGCAGCCGCCTCACGGCGCCCAGCATCCGGCCCTTGCCGTGACGTTTTGCTTCAACCTGTCCTATAAGGTGGTCATGATCTGGGAAAATGCCTCGACATGGATGAACTCCGTGGCTGGACGCGCCGGCGCGCGGCTGTCGGGGAGGTGGACACCCAGGACAAAGGCGACGCCGAAATTACGCGCCGCACGCAGGACCCGCGGATTGTCATCCACCAGGAGGCTGCGCGCCGGTTGAAAATCACAGCGGGCCTGAAGCCGCCGCCAGAACTCCACCTCCTCCTTCGGCGCGCCGAAATCGTGGGCGCTCACGATTTCATCGAAATAGACGCCGATGCCGGTCTGTCGCAGTTTGAGATCCAGGCTGCGGCGATGGGCGTTGGTGGCCAACACCGTCCGCTTGCCGTGCGTTTTGAGCCAGCATAAAAACTCCCTGGCCTGCGGACGGACGGTGATCCGCTCGCGATGTTCGTGCTCCAGCCCGGAGATGTCGATGCCGAATTCCTGCGTCCAGTGATCCAGGCAGTACCACTTGAGCGTGCCCTCCCGCGCCTTGATGCGGGGGGTGATGTGCGCCTCCGCCGCGTTGAAAGGGATGTTGTGGCGCTCGGCGTAACGCCGGGGCAGGCAGTCCTTCCACAGGTGGCTGTCGAAGTGAAGATCCAGCAGGGTGCCGTCCATGTCGAGCAGAACGGTGTCGATGGCCTGCCAGCGCAGGCCGGACGGCACTTGCTCGTTATTCACATTGCTGGCCGAATTGCGCGCAGACCCGGTTGCACTTGTAAACACCGCGGGGGTCCACGTCGCATTGCTGGGTCCACTGGAGGCAGGTCCAGATGCAATTCTTGCCCTTGTCCTTGTTGTCGCCCGCTGACTGGTCCGGCGATGACGCGGGCGCGGCGGGGGCGCCTGCCGGCGTGGGCGTGGAGGCCGGGCTCTCCTGCGACGGTTGCTTGGAGGTGGAACCCATGGCCACCTTGAGCGGTGGGGAGGGTTCCGTCGCCGGCGCGTTCGCCGCCATGCAGATGATGCCGACGGCAAGAATAATTCCCGCAAATGTCTTGAATGTAAACATGCGCATGATGAAAAATTATACTCCTGTTTGCCGCGGAATGCGCCAGCCACTGTACACGGTGATGCGTTAAACTTAATCTGTCCTGAATATCAATTGCTCCTTCCACAAATTTCCCGGAGACCCATGTTCCGCTCCCGAGCCTTGGCATTGATGCTGTTCTGCTCCGCCATGATCTGCGCGCCCACGGCCGGCGCGGCCACGATTTCCGGCGCCGGCGGCAAACGTTGCGGCGATTATCTCCAGGCCATCAATTTGAAGTCCGAGGTGGCCATCAATGGTTACATTTCCTGGGCGCAGGGTTTCCTGAGCGGATACAACTGGCTGAACCGGCGGGGCCGCGACATCGCCATCGATCCCGGCGGCCTCAATTACTCCCTGGTCAATTACTGTGGCACCCACAAGGACACGCTGTTTTACAAAGCCGTGCAACAACTCACAGGCGAGCATGCCGAATGATTCACATGAGGGGGGAACATGTACACCAAGAAAATTCTCAGTCTGAAATCCGCCAAGCGCGTGGCGGAGGCGGCGGAGACGGAGGCCAAGCGTCATCACTGGAACGTGGCGATCGCCATCGTCGACGATGGCGGCCACCTGCTGTACCTGCAACGCGAGAAGGTGCAGTTGGGCAGCATAGAGGTGGCGATCACCAAGGCCAAGGTGGCCTTGATGTTCCGCCGGCCGACCAAGTTCTGGGAGGAGATGGTGGCGAGCGGGCGGTACGGCTATCTCGCCATGCCCGGCATGCTGCCGCTGGAGGGCGGCGTGCCGCTCATGCACAATGGCGAGATCGTCGGCGCCATCGGCGTCAGCGGCGTCAAATCCTCCGAGGACGGCCAGATCGCCGAGGCCGGCGCCGCGGCGCTTTGATGCTGGCTCTGAATTGGTCCACCGTTCGCACCGGGGTATCGAAGTGCGAACGGATTAATGCGGAGATTCCCCGGTGCTTTGAATGGTTGCCATCAACGGCGATAGGCTGTGAGCAGCAGGGTGTATTCGCCGCGCGGGATTGAGCCGTCGGTCGTGGTCTCGGTGCGCACGGCCTTCACCAGCCCCACGTCCGGTGCGTACCATTCGGCGGACTCGATGCGCAGATTGGTCCTGCCGATGTAATAGCCGACGTCACGGCTGGCGGCGCCGGCGCCCCTGACCAAGACGCAATGCGCAAAACTTCCGGCGGGCACCGTGACGACGGCGTCGATGTCGGTGATGGTGTATTCCATGTCCATCTCCACGTCGATCTTGGTCAATGACTCCTCCGGCGGCGTTCTGCGTTCCAGGGTGATCGTACGGCCCTTGCCGCCCCACTTCGTCCCCACAGTCAGCGGGTAACGCAAAACGATCTCCGGCGCGGACAGTGTGACGAAACCATCCTCCGCGGACCGCTCCGCGACGCGGCTGATGCCCGCTTCGTCTTCGTAAAAATACGAGATGCCGCCGTCGCCCCTGCGGCGCGGCACCCAGCGCCGCCCGCCGGACGTCACCGCCGGCAGGTTCTCCACCCGATGGCGGCGGTGCTGGAGGCCGTCCATCGTCTGGATGTCGAGGTCGTACTGCCAGGCGCGTCCGGGATTCAGCGGAAAGTAATCCTCCCCGGTGGAACCACAGGCGCCGAGCAGGAGAGAAAGAAGACCAGCAAACGGCAGGATGCCCCGGCGCATTTTTGGAATTATAACGGAGTAAATTACAATAACGCGCCCGAAAGGAGCCCAAATGTCCGTTAAAACCGACGATCTGCGCATTCGCTCGCTGCAGGAGGTGATCCCGCCGGCGCAGCTTTTATCCGAGATTCCCGTGAGCGATCGCGCGGCGCAAACCGTGGTGCAGGCCAGACAGGCCGTGCAGAAAATCCTGCGCGGCGGGGATCGCCGGCTCATCGTCATCACCGGCCCCTGCTCCATCCACGACACCGAGGCCGCGCGCGATTACGCCGGCCGGCTCAAGACGCTCATCAACGAACTCAAGGAGGACCTGCTCATCGTCATGCGCGTGTATTTCGAGAAGCCGCGCACCACCGTGGGCTGGAAGGGGCTCATCAACGATCCGGGCCTCGACGGCAGCTTCCGCATCAACGACGGCCTGCGCATCGCCCGCCGCCTGCTCGTGGACCTGAACGAAATGGGCGTGCCGGCGGGCACGGAATTCCTCGATCCCATCAGTCCGCAATACGTGGCCGATCTCGTTTCCTGGGGCGCGATCGGCGCGCGCACCACCGAAAGCCAGGTGCATCGCGAGCTGGCCTCCGGGCTTTCCTGCCCCATCGGCTTCAAGAACTCAACCGACGGCGCGGTGCAGGTGGCGGTGGACGCCATCAAGGCGGCGTCGCACCCGCATCATTTTCTCGGCGTGAGCAAGGAAGGGCATTCGGCGATCTTCGCCACCAGCGGCAATCCCGACTGCCACCTCATCCTGCGCGGCGGCAACGAGCGGCCCAATTACGACGCCGCCAGCGTCGAGGCGGCGGCGGCCCTGCTCGTCAGGGCCGGGTTGCGGCCGATGATCTGCATCGATTGCAGCCATGCCAACAGCGAAAAGGACCATCGCAAGCAGATTGACGTGGCCCGCGCGGTCGCCGCGCAAATCGCCGCCGGCGAGCAGCGCATCTTCGCCGTCATGCTGGAAAGCCACATTCACGCCGGACGGCAGGATTTGCAGCCCGGCGTGCCGCTCAGATACGGACAGAGCATCACCGACGCCTGCATCGGCTGGGAGGACACCGAACCGGTGGTGCGTGAATTCGCCGCCGCCAGTCACCGGCGATCATCGAACCCCTTGCGGGCCGCCACCCGCTGACTCCCGCCCGCCGCCCGGTGGCCGGGCGCGCAGACCGCCGTATGTGACACAGTTCACGGTAAACCACCCTCAAGCTACCTATGATGTTAAAACATGGGGCTTGAAGCCGGATCGGGCATGGCATATGCCTGCCCAATCAAGGTTCAACGACCGCCAGCGATCAAGCATACGACGTCATGGAAAATCCACCGGATCGAACAACTCCCCAACCTGCGCCTCCCCCGGGACCCGGGAGGGCGCGCAAAAAAAGCAGTGGTGATCCGCTGGCCATCACCCTGCAAAACACGGTTTACAAGGAGGGCGCGCTCACCGCCAATTACGACCGCTTCCACCTTGGCAGCGTGTTCCAGCCGATCTACAGCCTGTCACACCAGCGGCCGGTGGGCTGCGAGGCACTGGTGCGCGCCCACGACAACACCGGCATCAACATCCCGCCGCCGTTGCTGTTCGGCTGCGCCAACCGCACGCCGGATCTGATCCACCTCGATCGCCTGTGCCGGACGCTGCACGTCGGCAATTTTCAGGCGCTCAATTCATCGGCGTGGCTTTTTCTCAACATCAATCCCACCGTGATCATCCACGGCCGCAAGCGCGGCCATTTCTTCCGCGAAATGCTCGACCATTTTCATTTCCCCGTGCATCAGGTCGTGGTCGAGATACTGGAAAACGCCATCGCCAGCGAGGCCATCCTGGAGGAGGCGGTGCACTATTACCGCGATCAGGGCTGCCTCATCGCGGTGGACGACTTCGGCGCCGGCCACTCCAATTTCGAGCGGATCTGGCGGCTGGAGCCGGACATCGTCAAGCTGGACCGGCGGATGATCGCCGAGGCCGCGCGGCGCGACGTGATCCGCCGCAGCCTGCCGAGCCTGGTCAGCCTGCTGCACGAGGCCGGCTGCATGGTGCTGGCCGAGGGCGTGGAAACCGAGGAGGAGGCCATGCTCATGCTGGACGCCAACATCGATCTGGCGCAGGGCCATTTGTTCGCCCACCCATTTCCGATCAACGACCCGAAGGCGATGGACCTGCCGTCGCTGCGCGGCATCCACATGCGTTTCATCGACCACAGCCACCGGCAGACGCAGGAGACAAAGCAGCGCATGGCGCCGTACATCCAGAGCTTCGATCAGGCCGTCAAGGCCATTCTGGCCGGCGGCGACGTTGAAACAATCACCGAACAGTTATTCCGGCTGGAGCGGGGGATTCGTTTCTACGTGCTGGATGCGCGCGGCGACCAGCCCGACCACAATATCACCTGCGAGGCGAAGCGGAACAAGAGCGATCCGCGCCTGCGGCCGCTCAGCGCCGCCAAGGGCGCCAACTGGTTCCAGCGCCCCTACTTCCGCCAGGCCGTCGAGCATCCCGGCGAAATCCAGGTGACGCGGCCCTATCTTTCCCTGCCCGACGGGCGCATGTGCATCACGCTGTCCATCTGCACCGAGGTGAACGGCGAGCGTTGCGTGCTGTGCTTCGACATCGACGACGAAAATCCCTGAATATCCGGCGACACCCGCCGATCACAAAACAAAAGCCCCGCACGAAGCGGGGCTTTTGTTTACTGCTTCCAACTTACCGAGACAATTAAGCATAACGGAGGAGATCCCTCGTTGAGCCTGCCCTCAGCGCCTCGCCCGTTTCGACAAGCTCAGGGCGAACGGGCGAGGCAGTTGACGGGCTCGGGATGACGCCTGTCGGCGTCACATCATGTCCTCCATGCCGCCGCCGCCCGGTCCGTGCTTGTGCTCCTCCTTCTTCGGCAGCTCGGCGATCATGGCCTCGGTCGTGATCATGAGGCCCGCGACGGAGGCCGCGTTCTGCAACGCCATGCGCGTGACCTTGGTCGGATCGAGGATGCCCATCTTGATCATGTCGCCGTACTCGCCGGTGGCGGCGTTGTAACCGAAGTTGCCCTTGCCCTCCTCCACCTTGGAAAGCACGACAGACGGCTCGGCGCCGCTGTTGGCGACGATCTGGCGCAGCGGCTCGGTCAGCGCCCGGCGGGCGATGGCGATGCCGGTGTTCTGGTCGTCGTTGTCGCCCTTGAGCCTGTCGATCGCGGCGATGGCGCGCACCAGGGCGACGCCGCCGCCCGGCACCACGCCTTCCTCGACCGCCGCGCGCGTGGCGTGCAGGGCGTCCTCGACGCGGGCCTTCTTTTCCTTCATCTCGACCTCGGTGGCGGCGCCGACCTTGATGACGGCGACACCCCCCGCCAGCTTGGCGACGCGCTCCTGCAGCTTCTCCTTGTCGTAGTCGGAGGTGGTCTCCTCGATCTGGGCGCGGATCTGGTTGATGCGGCCCTCGATGTTCTTCTTGGCGCCGGCGCCGTCGACGATGGTGGTCTCCTCCTTGGTGACGGTGACGCGCTTGCAGGTGCCAAGGTCATCCATGCTCGCCTTCTCCAGCGTCAGGCCGACCTCGTCTGAGATCACGGTGCCGTTGGTCAGGATGGCGATGTCCTCCAGCATGGCCTTGCGGCGATCGCCGAAGCCGGGCGCCTTGACGGCGCAGCACTTGACGATGCCACGGATGTTGTTGACGACCAGCGTCGCCAGCGCCTCGCCCTCGACCTCCTCGGCGATGACCAGGAGCGGCCGGCCGGCCTTGGCGACCTGCTCCAAGAGCGGCAGCATGTCGCGGATGCTGGAGATCTTTTTGTCGTGCAGCAGGATGACCGGGTTTTCCAGCTCCACCGTCATGTTCTGCTGGTTGTTGATGAAATAGGGCGACAGGTAGCCGCGGTCGAACTGCATGCCCTCGACCACCTCGAGCTCCATCTGCAGCGAGGAGCCCTCCTCGACGGTGATGACGCCCTCCTTGCCAACCTTGCCCATGGCCTCGGCGATCTTGTTACCAATGTTTTCGTCGGCATTGGCGGAGATGGTGCCGACCTGGGCGATGGACTTGTCGTCCTTGCAGGGCTTGGAGAGAGTCTTCAATTCCTCCACGACGGCGGCCACGGCCTTGTCGATGCCGCGCTTCAAGTCCATCGGATTCATGCCGGCGGCGACGGCCTTGACGCCCTCGGTCACGATGGACTGCGCCAGCACGGTGGCGGTGGTGGTGCCGTCGCCGGCCTCGTCGGAGGTCTTGGAAGCCACCTCCTTAACCATCTGCGCGCCCATGTTTTCATACTTGTCCGCCAGCTCGATTTCCTTGGCGACGGAGACGCCGTCCTTGGTCACGGTGGGGGCGCCGAAGCTTTTCTCCAGCACCACGTTGCGGCCCTTGGGGCCGAGCGTCACCTTGACGGCGTTGGACAGGATGTTGACCCCGCGCAGCATGCGCTGCCGGGCTTCTTCACCAAAACGAATATCTTTTGCGCTCATTGCTCTTGTTCCTCTAAATGGGTTTCGTGTTGACTGGCGTTATTCGATGACGGCCATGATGTCGTCTTCGCGCATGACGACGATCTCCTCGCCGTCCATCTTGACCTCGGTGCCGGAGTACTTGCCGAACAACACCGTGTCGCCCTTTTTGACGCTCATGGGGTTGAGTTCGCCTTTGTCGTTCATTTTGCCGGGGCCCACGCCCAGCACCTTGCCGCGCATGGGCTTCTCGGCGGCCGTGTCGGGGATGACGATGCCGCCGGCGCTTTTGCGCTCTTCTTCGAGGCGCTTGACGATGACCCGGTCGTGTAGAGGACGAAGTTTCATGACTTGAATCTCCTGTTCTTCGGGTTGATGGTAAGCTTATGGACGAATGCACTATTAGCACTCGCCTTATGTGAGTGCTAATTATAGATTTACAATGCGTCTTGTCAAGAAAGGTTCCTCTCGGCGGCATGTAAATGTTCTTTGCTTAATAAGGTAAATTTAATGAGTGAGTACATACTAATTTTAAATACATGCCCGGACAAAAATACTGCGGAAACCCTGGCCGCCGAGCTCGTGGACCTGAATCTGGCGGCCTGCGTCAATGTGTTGCCGGGGGTGCACTCGACTTATCGATGGCAGGGGAAACGCGAAACCGCCGATGAGCATCTACTGCTCGTCAAAACCAGACGCGATTGTTACGCCGGCGTGCAGCAAGCCCTGCGTGAGCGTCACCCTTACAAACTCCCGGAGATTATTGCCGTTCCCATTGTCGAAGGATTGACGGGGTATCTGAGATGGATGGACGAACAGTGCAAATGCTGATCCGCCTGCTGGCTGCGCTGGGCATGGCGCTGCTGCTCGCCGCCGGCGTGACCGCCGGCGATTCCGGTGCCAACCCGTTCGCCGCATTGAAGGGCGCCCCCGGCCAGGGCGGTGAACGCGAATTTCTTGATCCCGACGACGCCTTCAAGGTCATCGTGGACGCTGTGGACGCAAACACCCTGCGCACACATTGGGACGTCGCCGACGGCTATTACCTTTACCGCAAGCGGTTTTCATTCTCCGCCCAGGGCGACGGCGTGACGCTGGGCCAGGCCGTGATCCCGGCCGGCGAGATGGAGGAGGACCCGACGTTCGGGCGGGTCGAGATCATGCTGCGTCAGTTCGACATCACCCTCCCCCTGCAACGGCGGCAGGACGTTGCGCAACCCGTGCAGTTGACGCTGAACTATCAGGGCTGCGCCAAGGACGGCATCTGCTATCCGCCCATTCACAAGACCCTGACGATTGATCTGCCCGCCGCCGCTGGACTGTCGTCCGCCACCGCGTCGCCGCCCGGGGCCGACGACACCGGGCGCTACAGTTCGGTCCTGGCGCACGGCTCCCTCTGGCGCATCGCCGGCGTCTTTTTCCTGATCGGTCTGGTGCTCGCGTTCACGCCCTGCGTCTATCCCATGGTGCCGATCCTGTCCGGCCTGATCGTGGGCCAGCAGGCCTACCGCGGCCGGGCGCTGGTGCTTTCACTCGTCTATGTGGCCGCGATGGCCTGCACCTATGCGCTGGCCGGCGTCGCCGCCGGACTGTTCGGTCAGAACCTGCAGGCCTGGTTCCAGCAGCCCGCTCTGCTTATCGCCTTCGCGCTGGTGTTCGTGTGGCTGGCCCTGTCCATGTTCGGCGTCTTCACCCTGCAACTGCCCGCGCGCTGGCAGACGTGGTTGTCCGCGGCCAGCGGCCGGCAGCGAGGCGGATCGCCGGCGGGCACCGCGATCATGGGCGTGTTCTCGGCATTGATCGTCGGGCCCTGCGTGGCGCCGCCGCTGGCCGGCGCGCTGATTTACATCGGCCAGACGGGCAACGCCGTCCTCGGCGGCTACGCGCTGTTCGCCATGGCGCTGGGCATGGGCCTGCCGCTGCTGCTGGTGGGCGCCTCGGCGGGCGCCTTGCTGCCGCGCGCCGGCGCCTGGATGGAAATCATCAAGCGGATCTTCGGCTTCATCATGCTGGGCGTGGCGATCTGGTTTTTGGGCCGCCTGCTGCCGGGCCGCCTCACCTTGTCGTTGTGGGCGCTGCTGGCGCTGTCAGCCGGCGTTTTCCTCGGCATGTTCACGAAACTGGAGCGAAGCGCCGGCATCCGCCGTACCGCCAAGGCATTGGGTCTGGCGTTAATCCTTTATGGCACGCTGATGCTGACGGGCGCCGCGACGGGCGGGCAGGATCCTTTCAATCCGCTGCCGCAATTTTCATCCGCCTCCGGCGGAATGACATCGACCTTCGTGCCCGTGCACGGTACGCAGGAGCTCAAAGCCGCGCTGGCCAGGGCTGCGGGCAAACCGGTGATGCTCGACCTGTATGCCGACTGGTGCGTCGAGTGCAAACGGCTGGAACGCGAAACTTTCACCGACCGGTCCGTGCAAAAGGCGCTGCAAGGCGCGGTGCTGTTGCGCGCCGATGTGACCGCCAATGACGCCACCGATCAAGGATTGCTCAAAGACCTCGGGCTCAAGGGACCGCCGGCGATCCTGTTTTTCGACGGCCAGGGGCGGGAACGCCGCCGTCTGCAGGGTTTCGTCGAGCCGGCGCCGCTCATCGCGAACCTGGCGAGCACCCGGGCCCCATGCTCAACGCCAGAAACTCTGGCCTGCTGATCGCGGCGGTGCTGGCGGTGGCGGCGGGGTTTCTCGTCAACCGCCACGTCAGCGGCTCGAATGCGTCCGCGCTGGACCGGCAGGCGCCTCATGATTTCGCGCTTCTCGATCTCGACGGCAGGGTCCACCACCTGAGCGACTGGGCCGGCAAAATCATCATCGTCAACTTTTGGGCCACCTGGTGTCCGCCCTGCCGGAAGGAAATCCCGGACTTCGTGCAATTGCAGAATAAATACGCCGTGGCGGGGGTGCAGTTCATCGGCGTGGCGGTGGATCAGCCCGACGCCATCCGCGATTTTCTCAAGACACAACCCATCAATTACCCTATACTGATCGGCGACGAAGAAGGCGCCCTCTCCAGACAATTCGGCAACAACATCGGCGCCATTCCCTACACGGCGGTCATCGACCGCAAGGGCGGAATCAGCGCCGCCAGCCAGGGCCAGTTTCAACGCCAGCAGTTGGAGACCGTCATTCAAAAACTGCTGCCGCCATAAGTCACCTGCCCCAAGCCCGTGGTGCGGTGCAGCGTCATGATTGCACTCCTTCAAATTCGCGGCGATTTTGTGATAACATGCCGCGAACATCGTCGAATTAGCATAATTATAAATGGCGAAAATATTGCTTCTTAACGGCCCCAACCTGAATCTTCTGGGCGAGCGGGAACCCGAAATCTACGGTCGCGACACGCTGGAGGACATCGGCCGGCGGCTGGCCCAACAGGCGCAGGCGGCGGGCCACGAGTTGTTGAGTTTTCAGAGCAATGCCGAGCACGATCTCATCAACCGCATACATGCGGCGCGTCAGGAAGGCGTGGCCTTCATCCTGATCAATCCCGGCGCCTTCACCCATACCAGTATTGCGCTCCGCGACGCCTTTGCCGGCGTCAAGATCCCGTTCATCGAGGTGCACCTCTCGAACGTTCACGCCCGCGAGCCGTTCCGGCGCCATTCCTACCTGTCTGATCTCGCGGTCGGCGTGATCACGGGCCTGGGCCCCGCCGGTTATGAATTCGCCCTGCAATCGGCGATTCAGCGCCTTTCCCGTTAATTCGAAGATTCAACCACCTTATGGCCATGGACATACGGAAGATCAAGAAATTAATCGAGCTGTTGCAGGAATCCGGACTGGCCGAGATTGAAATCAAGGAGGGGGAGGAGTCCGTGCGCATCAATCGCGGCGGCACGGCGTCGGCGCCCACGACCGTGGTGCACACGGTGCCCGGTTTGACATCCGCGCCGCCGGCCGCGGCGCAGGGCGTGGCCGAACCCGCGATCACGGAACGCTACACCGTCAACGCGCCCATGGTCGGCACCTTCTTCGCCTCCCCCGGTCCGGGCAACCCGCCGTTCGTCACCGTCGGACAGCAAATCAAGAAGGGTGACATCCTCTGCATCATCGAAGCCATGAAAATCATGAACCAGATCGAGGCCGATCGTGACGGGGTGATTGCCGCGGTGCTGGTCGAGAACGGACAACCGGTCGAATTCGGTCAGCCGCTGTTCGCCATCCAGTAGCGCCCGCCATGCTGGAAAAGATCGTCATTGCCAATCGCGGCGAGATCGCGTTGCGCATCCTGCGCGCCTGCCGCGAACTCGGCGTCAAGACGGTGGCCGTGCATTCCACCGCCGATCGCGATCTGAAGCACGTGCGGCTGGCGGATGAATCCGTATGCATCGGTCCGCCGCGCGCCCCGGACAGCTATCTCAACATCCCGGCCATCATCAGCGCCGCCGAGGTCACCGACGCCGTGGCCATCCATCCGGGTTACGGTTTCCTGTCTGAAAACGCCGATTTCGCCGACCGCGTCGAGCAGAGCGGCTTTATTTTCATCGGCCCGCGCGCCGAAACCATCCGGCTCATGGGCGACAAAATCTCCGCCATCAACGCCATGCGGGAGGCCGGCGTGCCCTGCGTGCCCGGCTCCGACGGGCCGCTGCCCGCCGATCTCGACGAATGCGCCCGCATCGCGCGCGACATCGGCTACCCGGTCATCATCAAGGCGGCCGGCGGCGGCGGCGGGCGCGGCATGCGCGTGGTGCACGGCGACGCGGCGCTGCGCAGCGCCATCACCGTGACGCAGGGCGAGGCGCAGGCGGCGTTCGGCAATCCGGTGTTGTACCTGGAAAAATACCTGGAGGCCCCGCGCCACATCGAGGTCCAGGTGCTGGCCGACACCCACGGCAACGCGGTATCCCTCGGCGAGCGCGACTGCTCCACGCAGCGCCAGCACCAGAAGGTCATCGAGGAGGCGCCGGCGCCCGGCCTCACCGACAGCCAGCGTCACCGCCTCGGCAAGCTCTGCGCCGACGCCTGCAAGGAGATCGGCTACCGCGGCGCCGGCACCTTCGAATTCCTGTACGAGGACGGCGAGTTTTATTTCATCGAGATGAACACCCGCCTGCAGGTCGAGCATCCGGTCACCGAAATGGTGACCGGCATCGACATCGTCAAGGAGCAGATCCGCATCGCCGCCGGCGAGCCGCTGTCGTTCAGGCAGAAGGACGTCCTGTTCCGCGGCCATGCCATCGAGTGCCGCATCAACGCCGAGGATCCGGAGACGTTCATCCCCTCGCCCGGCACCATCACGCTGTATCATCCCCCCGGCGGGCCAGGCATCCGCGTCGACACGCACATCTACGAGGGCTACAAGGTGCCGCCCTACTACGACTCGATGATCGGCAAGCTCATCGCCCACGGCGAGACGCGCGAGTTCGCCATCGCCCGCATGTTGAACGCGCTGAACGAGATCGTCATCGAGGGCATCAAGACCAACCTGCCGCTGCACCGGGACATGATGGCGGATGCCGCCTTCCAGGCCGGCGGCATCGACAACCACTATCTCGAAAAGAAACTCGGTCTGGCTTGAGGCCCGAACGGGGCGCCATATGCCCTGGCTGGAAATTTCCTTCGCGGTGGACGCCGATGGCGCCGAACGGCTGTCGCCGATCCTGGAGGAACTCGGCGCGCAGGCGGTCACGCTGCGTTCCGGCGGCGGCGAGAGCGTCTTTGATCAAATCGAGGCATCGCCGCCCTTGTGGCGGCAGACGCGGTTGACGGCGTTGTTCGACGCCGCCACCGACGCGGATTTCATCCTCTTTCAGGTCGCGGATGCGCTGGATCCACTGCCCCTGCCGCCCTGCGAGGTGGCGCGGCTGGAGGACCGGGACTGGCACCGCCTGTGGATGGACCGCTTCCAGCCGCTGCGCTTCGGCCGCCGCCTGTGGGTGGTGCCGAGCTGGCGCGAACCCCCCGATCCCGGGGCGGTCAATCTGCGTCTGGATCCCGGCATGGCCTTCGGCACGGGCACCCATCCCACCACGGCCATGTGCCTGCAATGGCTCGAGGGGGCGGAGCTTCATGACGCGACGGTCGTCGATTACGGCTGCGGTTCAGGCATCCTCGCCATCGCCGCCTTGAAGCTCGGCGCGAAACGCGCCTTCGCCGTGGACATCGATGCGCTGTGCCTGATCGCCGCGCGCGAAAACGCCGGGCGCAATGACATCGGCGGGGAGTTGTGGACGGGGCCGCCGGATCACCTGCCCGCAGGCCTGCACGCCGATATCCTGCTCGCCAACATACTCGCCGGACCCCTGACGCGGCTGGCCCCGGTATTCGCCGGCCTGCTCAAGACGGGCGGCCATATGGTGCTTTCCGGCCTGGTCGCTGATCAAGTCGGCGGCTGCTTGGCCGCCTACGAACCGTCATTTAACATGGACCCGCCGCACCTCGAGGGGGAATGGGCCATGCTGACCGGACGGCGGCGCTGAGGCTTCCGACTTTTCGGAGACATCGCACCCGCTTATGATGACTCGTTGTCCACGTTGCTTCGCCACCTTCAAGCTGCTGGCTGAACACCTGCGGGCGGCGCACGGGCGTGTGCAGTGCGGCCGTTGTGACCTCCAGTTCGACGCCGTGGAAAACCTGATCGACGCCGATGGTGCCGCCGGCGCCGTCCCGCCGCCGGCCATCGCCGTCAATACCGATGACGGCGAAGCGGCCGCGCCCAGACTCACGCCGGTCCGGAAAACGGTCGAGGCGCCTGAAACGACGCCGGAGGAGGTCTCCTCCATCTCCTTCGACGAGGCGGAAATGGAAAGCGGCTCGTCACGGGCGCCTGTCGAAGCCGCGGGTATGGAGGTTGGCGATGAGGACATGCCGCCCGAAGCCGGCGAGGAATCCCTGCCGATGCCCGTGGACGGGGATTTGCCCTTCCCGCTGGAAGCCGCGCCCGCCGGGAGCAAAACCTCCCCGTTCTGGACCTTCCTGTCCCTGGTTCTGCTGGCGCTGCTGGCCGGCCAGCTGGCCTGGTGGCAATACGACGAAGTGCTCACGCGCTGGCCGCAATTGCGCCCTTTCATCGAGCAGGCATGCCGGCGCCTGCATTGCACCGTCGAGGCGCGGCGCGACTTGGGCGCCATTCATATCATCAGCCGCGATATCAGCGAGCATCCGCGTTTCCAGCACGCCCTGCTGGTCAAGCTCACCTTCGTGAATCAGGCGGCGTTCGTGCAGCCGTACCCGGTGATGGGTCTGGTGCTGTTCGACCAGGCCGGTCGGGCCATCGGCCAGCGTCGTTTCCTGCCGCGGGAGTATCTGCCCGCGGGCACCGTGGTGGAAAGCGGCATGCCGCCGTCGCAGTCGATTTACGCCGTCCTGGAGCTCGCCGCGCCCGCCGCGGAGGACGCCGTCAGCTTCGAGTTCAACTTTTTATAAGCGGGCGCCGGACCGCCGCAGACCACCGCGGCATCCGCAGCGTTGCAAAAACCGCCGCTTTCTCGGCGTCCACTTTGCCGCTATCATTTCCACAGCAAAGATAAAAACCAGGGCCGGGGTGCTTGGCCGGCCTGCTCCAAAGCCGCCCCATGATGCACATAGGACCGTATGCAATCGCCGCCCCCGCGGTGCTGGCACCCATGGCGGGCGTCACCGACCGGCCATTCCGGCTGCTGTGCCGCCGACTGGGCGCGGGGCTGGCGGTCTCGGAGATGCTGAGCAGCCACCCGCAACTGCGGGAGACGCCCTTAAGCCGCCGCCGCCGGGACCATTCCGGCGAACCGGCGCCGCAGGCGGTGCAGATCGCCGGCAGCGATCCACGGCAGCTGGCCGATTTCGCGCGCTACAACGCGGATCAGGGCGCCCAAATCATCGACATCAACATGGGCTGCCCGGCGAAGAAGGTCTGCGGCGTCTCCGCGGGCTCCGCCCTGCTGCGCGACGAGCCGCGGGTGGCGCGGATCCTGGAGGCGGTGGTGGCCGCGGTGGCGGTGCCGGTGACGCTCAAAATACGCACCGGCTGGTCGCGGGAACTTCGCAACGGCGTCGCCATCGCCCGCCTGGCCGAGGCCGCCGGCGTGCGGGCGCTCGCGGTGCACGGCCGCACGCGGGCCGACGGCTACGCCGGCCGCGCCGAGTACGACACCCTGCGCGACATCAAGGCCGCCGTGCGCATCCCCGTGATGGCCAACGGCGACATCACCACGGCGGAACAGGCGCGGGACGTGCTCGCCCACACCGGCGCCGACGCGGTCATGATCGGCCGCGGCGCGCAGGGCAACCCCTGGTTGTTCCGCGAGATCGCCCACTATCTGGCGCACGGCCGGCGGCCGCCGCCGCCGTCGTACGGCGAGATCGGCGACACCGTGGTCGAACACCTCCTGAATCTTCACGACTTCTACGGTGAACGCGACGGCGTGCGCATCGCCCGCAAACATCTCCGCGGGTACTTGAAGACCCTGCCCGGCGCGCAGGTGCTCTGGCAGGTGGTGAATCGCGTGGAATCCGCCGCGCGGCAGATCGATCTCGTGCGCGGCTACTTCGCGCGCATCGGCGGGGAGCTCGCGGCATGAGGAAACGCCGCGGCAGGGCTCGCGCGCCGTCGCTGCCGGCGCCTTCGGGCGACGGGCCGCTGCCGCCGCTGTCGGAGTGCGTGCGCCGCTCCATCGAGAATTATTTCCGCGAGCTCGACGGCCACGAAGCCGGCGAAGTATACGAGCTGGTGCTGTCGGAGATCGAACCGCCGCTGCTCAAGGTGGTGCTGCGCGAAACGCGCTGCAATCTCACGCGCGCCGCCGGCGTGCTGGGGCTGACCCGCGCCACGCTGCGCAAGAAGCTCAGGAAATACCGGCTCAGCAAGAAGGAATTGCGCGAATGAATCCGATCCGGCGTGCCTTGGTCAGCGTCTCGGACAAGACCGGGCTGGTGGAATTCTGCCGCGGGCTCACGTCGCTGGGGGTGGAGATACTCTCCACCGGCGGCACCGCCAGGCTTCTGGCGGACGCGGGAATCAAGGTGGAGGAGGTCAGCTCCTATACGGGATTCCCGGAGATCATGAACGGACGCGTCAAGACGCTGCACCCCAAAATCCACGGCGGCATTCTGGGGCGCCGCGGGCGGGATGACGCCGCCATGGCGCAACACGGGATCGCGCCCATCGATCTGGTGGTGGTGAATCTCTACCCCTTCGAACAGACCGTCGCCAGACCCGGCTGCACGCTGGCCGAGGCCGTCGAGAACATCGACATCGGCGGGCCGGCGATGGTGCGCGCGGCGGCGAAGAACCATCATGATGTCGCGGTCATCGTCGATCCGGCCGACTACCACGCCGTGCTGGAGGAAATGACCGGCAATGGCGGCGCCTTGAGCGAGGACAGCCGCTACTCGCTGGCGGTGAAGGCCTTCGAACTCACCGCGCGTTATGACGCCGCCATCAGCAACTACCTCGATTCCCGCGAGGCCGGCGGCGAGCGGCTGCCGTTCCCCCGCGTGCTCACGCTCCAGTTCGAGAAGAAACAGGACCTGAGATACGGGGAGAATCCCCACCAGAAGGCCGCCTTTTACGGCGAGCCCAGGCCCATGGCCGGCAGCATCGCCACGGCCCGGCAGTTGCAGGGCAAGGAACTCTCCTTCAACAACATCGCCGACGCCGACGCGGCGCTGGATTGCGCGGCGGCGTTCGAGGAGCCGGTCTGCGTCATTGTCAAGCACGCCAACCCCTGCGGCGTCGCCACGGCGCCCGTGCTGTTGCAGGCTTATGAGCGCGCCTATCAAACCGATCCGACCTCGGCCTACGGCGGCGTCATCGCCTTCAACCGGCCGCTGGACGAGGCCACGGCGCGCGCCATCATCGATCGGCAGTTCGTGGAGGTCATCGTCGCGCCGGCGGTGGAACCCGCTGCCCTGGCTTTGCTTTCCAAAAAGTCCGACGTGCGCGTGCTGGAAACCGGTTCGCTGGCGGCACACTTTGCGCCCGCGTTTGATTATCACCGGGTCAGCGGCGGCGTGCTGATCCAGGATCGCGACACGCCGCCGCAGGAACTGAATCTCGACAAACTCAGGATCGTGACCCGGCGGCCGCCCACCGACGGCGAGATCCGCGATCTGTTCTTTGCCTGGCGCGTGATCCGCTGCGTCAAATCCAACGCCATCGTGTACGCGAGGGACGCGCGCACCATCGGCATCGGCGCCGGGCAGATGAGCCGCGTGGTCAGCGCCAGGATCGCCGCCATGAAGGCCGCGGACGCGGGCCTTCCGGTGCGCGGCTCCGTCATGGCCTCGGAGGCCTTCTTCCCGTTCCGCGACGGCATCGACGCCGCCGCCGCCGCCGGCATCACCGCCGTCATCCAGCCGGGCGGCTCGATTCGCGACAATGAAATCATCGCCGCGGCGGATGAACATGACATGGCGATGGTGTTCACCGGCATCCGCCACTTCCGCCACTGAAAACCCATCGAAAAGCCATTGCGCTGTCATCGCACATGACGCTTTTCGACGGGTTTTATCCTGGCCCGCAAACATGAAGGTTTTGATTGTCGGCGGCGGGGGGCGCGAGCATGCGCTGGCATGGAAGGCGGCGCAGTCGGCGCGCGTCGGGCGGGTGTACGTCGCCCCCGGCAACGCCGGCACCGCCGCGGAAAGCAGGGTCGAAAACGTGCCCATTGCGGCGGAGGATATCCCCGCGCTGCTGCGATTCGCGCAGCAGCAACGCATCGGGTTGACCATCGTCGGGCCGGAGGCGCCATTGGTCGCCGGCATCGTCGATCAATTCACCGCCGCCGGGCTGCGCTGCTTCGGGCCGGCGCGGGCGGCGGCGCGGCTGGAGGGATCGAAGGCGTACGCCAAGGATTTTCTGTCGCGCCATCGCATTCCCACGGCGCAATATGAGACCTTCACCGATCTGCATGCCGCCTGTGCCTATCTGCGGCAGCAGACGCCGCCCGTGGTCATCAAGGCCGATGGGCTGGCGGCGGGCAAGGGCGTCATCATCGCGCGCACGGCGATGCAGGCTGAGCAGGCGGTGCGCGACATGCTGGACGCCCACGTCTTCGGACAGGCCGGCTCGCAGGTGGTCATCGAGGAATTCCTGCACGGCGAGGAGGCCAGTTTCATCGTCATGGCCGACGGCGCGCATCACCTGCCGCTGGCGTCCTCCCAGGATCACAAGGCGCTGCTGGACGGCGATCGCGGTCCCAACACCGGCGGCATGGGCGCCTATTCGCCCGCGCCGGTGGTGACGCCCGCCGTGCACGAGCGCGTCGTGCGCGAGGTGATCGAGCCCGCGCTGCGCGGCATGGCGGCCGAGGGCTGCCCCTACACCGGGTTTCTTTACGCCGGGCTCATGATTTCCCCCGATGGCGCGCCCCGCGTGCTCGAGTTCAACTGCCGGCTGGGTGATCCGGAGACGCAGCCGATTCTGATGCGTCTGCAATCCGATCTGGTGGCGCTGTGCGAGGCCGCGCTCGATAAAAAACTGGACGGCGCGGAATGCGAGTGGGACCCGCGGGTGGCGCTGGGGGTGGTGCTCGCCGCCGGCGGCTATCCCGGCGAGGCGCGGCGGGGGGATACGATCAGCGGCCTCGATGCCGCGAAGGAGCACGTGAAGGTCTTTCATGCCGGCACGGCGTTGAAGGACGGCGCGGTGGTCACGGCCGGCGGCCGCGTGCTCTGCGTCGGCGCGCTGGGCGACAACATCCACCAGGCCCGGCAGCGCGCCTATGAACGGATCGCGGGAATCCACTGGCCCGGCATGCACTTCCGGCGCGACATCGGCCATCGCGCCGTCAGCCGCGAGGCTGCCGGGTGATCAACCTCCGCCCCAGGCAAGGAAATTCCTGAGCAGCGTGATTCCGGTCTTCGCGCTCTTCTCGGGGTGAAACTGGGTGGCGAAGTAATTATCGCGGGCCACCGCGGAAACGAAGTTCACGCCATATTCCGTCGTGCCGGCGATGACGCCTTCATCCCGCGGCCGGACGTAATAACTGTGCACGAAATAGAAATAGGCGCCCGGCGCGATGCCGGACCACAGCGGGTGCGGTTTCACCTGCGCCACCTGGTTCCAGCCCATGTGCGGCACCTTGAGCCGCGCGCCGCGCGCGTCCGTCAGCATCCGCGGAAAGCGCACGACGCGGCCGCGCAACACGCCCAGTCCCTGCTGCCCGCCGTCCTCATCGCTCGCCTCCATCAACGATTGCAATCCAAGGCAGATGCCCAGGAAGGGTTTGGCGCAGATCGCCTCGCTCACCGCCTCCACGAGGGCTTGATCGCGCAGGTTGCGCATGCAGGTGCCGATGGCGCCCTGGCCCGGGAACACCACGCGATCCGCCTCCAGGACGACCTCGGGCCTGCCGCTGACGACAATTCGAGATCTGCCTTCGGCGGCAAATTCCAGGGCCTTGGCCACGGAACGCAGATTGCTCATGCCGTAGTCGATGACGGCGACCGTTTGCATGCGGGCAGCCTTTAAGGCGTCGGCGGCTACAGCGACCCCTTGGTGGATGGCACCCGCCCGGCGCCGCGCGGATCGATCTCGACCGCCATGCGCAGCGCCCGGCCAAAGGCCTTGAACGCCGTCTCGACGATGTGGTGCGCGTTGCGGCCGCGCACGTTGTCGATGTGCAGCGTCACGAGGGCGTGATTCACAAAACCCTGGAAGAATTCATAGAACAAATCCACGTCGAAGTCGCCGACCTGCGCGCGCGGGAACTGGACGTGGTACTCCAGCCCCGGCCGGCCGGAGCAGTCCACGACCACGCGCGACAGCGCCTCGTCCAGCGGCACGTAGGCGTGGCCGTAGCGGCGGATGCCCTGCTTGCCACCGAGCGCCTGATTGAACGCCTGCCCGAGGGTGATGCCGACGTCCTCCACCGTGTGGTGCGCGTCGATCTGCAAATCGCCGCGCGCCTCGATCTCGAGATCGATCATGCCGTGGCGGGCGACCTGATCGAGCATGTGCTCCAGAAACGGCACGCCTAGGCTGAACCGGGATTTGCCGCTGCCGTCGAGGTTGATGGTGACGCGGATCTGCGTTTCCCTGGTCTGGCGCTCAACCTTCGCCCTGCGTGCTTTCATGCGCATCGTGGAAACCGGCTTTCGGAGGCGTTACTTTACATTAAATCGGCTTCCAAATCCCACGCGTCATTGCTATTGTCACGCCCTGACGACGTTTCACGATTCGATTCAAAAAATGACGGCTCAAATCGATGTCCAGGCCGTGCGTGATTACCTGCGGCAATATCAGGATCAGGTCGTGGCCGCATTCGTGCGCGAGGACGGGCGGCGGAGCTTCCACATGGACGAATGGCGGCGCAACGAAGGCGGCGGCGGACGCACCTGCATCTTGAGCGACGGCGCGGTCTTCGAGCAGGCGGGCGTGGGGTTCTCGCATGTGACCGGCGGCCAACTGCCCCCCTCCGCGACCGCCCGGCGGCCGCAGCTCGCCGGCCGCGCCTTCGAGGCGATGGGCGTGTCCATCGTCATTCATCCGTGCAATCCGTACGTGCCCACGTCGCACGCCAACGTGCGCTTCCTCATCGCGCATCATGAAAACGAGCCGCCGATCTGGTGGTTCGGCGGCGGTTTCGATCTCACGCCCTGCTACGGCTTCGAGGAGGACGCGCGCTTCTGGCACACCGTCGCGCGTGATGTCTGCGCGCCGTTCGGCGCCGAGGTCTACCCGCGCTATAAAAAATGGTGTGACGAATATTTTTACCTGCAGCACCGGCAGGAGCCGCGCGGCATCGGCGGCCTGTTCTTCGATGACCTGAACGAATGGGGGTTCGAGCGCTGCTTCGACTTCCTGCGCGCCGTGGGCGGGGGCTACCTTAAGGCCTATCTGCCCATCGTCGCGCGGCGCAAAAACACGCCCTTCGGCGAGCGCGAGCGTGATTTTCAGCTCTACCGCCGCGGACGCTACGTCGAATTCAACCTGATCTACGATCGCGGCACGCTGTTCGGCCTGCAGTCCGGCGGTCGTGCGGAATCCATATTGATGTCACTGCCGCCGCAGGCGCGCTGGCGCTACAACTGGCGGCCTGCCGCCGGCACCGCCGAGGCCGAGCTCCACGAAAAGTTTCTCCGCCCCCGTGACTGGCTGCAATAGGGCGTGACGCCCATGACCGAACCATCGCTGAGCAGGCTGGCCTTCCCGCTGAATGTTTTCGCCGAGGCCCTGCGGCTGGAATATGGCCTGATCGACGAACTGCATCTGGGCATCATGGCGCCGGGGGATCCATCCCCGCATCGCGCACAGGCGCGGGCGACCGAGCGACTGCTGGCGCTGCTGCCGCCCCCGCCCTGTCGTGTGCTGGAAGTGGGCACGGGCCTGGGTAAAACCTTTGAACGTCTTCTGCGCGCGGGCTACGAGGTCACCGGAATCACCCCCGATCACCAGCAAATCAAGGCGGTGCGAAATCGCATCGGCGACACCGGCCATCTGGTCTGCACGCGTTTTGAGGACATGAAGACGCCATCTTCATCCTACGACGCCATCCTGTTCCAGGAATCCGCGCAATACATACAGCCTCCGGAAAGGCTGCTCCTGGACTCCGCGCGCCATCTGTCGCCGGGCGGGGTGGTCGTGGGCATCGATGAATTCTCACTGACCAAACTGGCGCGACTGCGGGAAGTCCTGCCCGGCACGGGATTGACGCTGGAGGAGTTCGCGGACCTCAGCACCCAGGCATGTTTTTCCTGGGCACATTTAATCGAGTTGATCGAACGTCACGGCCCGCGCCTGTCCCGGGAATTGGATCGCGCCATGTTACTCGACGGACTGCTCGTCGAGTCACGGATACCCGACCGCCTGACGCCGGCGGCAAACGCCGCTTTTTCGGATGAGGAATTGCCTGTTTTTTCCGCAATCATTGAACATGTCAGGACGGCGGGCGGTGAATCCTCCGCGAAATCCGTCACGGCGGTGGAAACCTTCGATCAGATACGGGCCCGCCTGCTGGCCGATGAACATCTTGCCCGGCTGATCATCGCGGGGGTCGCGGCCACGTTGCGCACGCGCCATCGCCGCTATCTGGAGGGTTCCTGGCGCTACCTCCTGTTCAAATTGCGCAAGCGGGTTGACAACATCACCGGGTCATCCGCGATTAGGTAATACCGGCCGGCTGTGGTAGAGTGCGCGCAGAGTTTGTTGCGGCATGGTCCGGTCCATGCCTTGAGGTTCCGGCAGTTACAGCCCATGAAGTTCCGGGTAAATCGCCGTCAACGGGCGCAGCGCCCCTTCCCTCCCGCAAACCTGTCGCGGTTATCGCCCCCATAAGGCTGTTCCCCGATTTATCAATGCCGCTGTCTGGACCGGTCCTGTGCGTTGTAAAGCGCACCGGCAGACAGCCATCCAGCCTCCCTTGGAGGCTCACAGGAGCTTTATAAAAATGTCATTTTCATCACTCGGCCTCGGAGAGGCCCTTTTGCGCGCCATTGCCGAACAAGGCCACAACGCACCCACACCCATACAATCCAGGGCCATCCCGGTCATCCTTGCCGGCCGCGACGTGCTCGCGGCGGCGCAGACCGGCACCGGCAAGACCGGCGCCTTCGGCCTGCCGCTGCTGGCGCGGCTGCAGCCCGGCCGCGCGGCAGGCGGTGTGCCGCGCGCACTGGTGCTCGCCCCCACGCGCGAACTGGCCGCGCAGGTGGCCGCGAGCCTGCGCGCCTACGGCCGCCATCTGCCGCTCAAGACCGAGGCCGTCTTCGGCGGTGTCGGCATGCATCCCCAAGTCAAGGCGCTGCGCAATGGCGTGGACATCCTCGTGGCCACGCCGGGGCGCCTGATCGATCACCTCGAACAGAAAACGGTGCGGCTCTCCGGCGTCGAAGTCCTGGTGCTCGATGAGGCCGATCGCATGCTCGACATGGGCTTCATCCCCGCCGTCCGTCGCATTCTCTCCGTATTGCCGCAACGCCGGCAGAACCTGCTGTTCTCCGCCACCTTCCCGGCGGAGGTGCGCACGCTGGCGGCTTCGTTCATGCACAGCCCCGAGGTCATCGAGGTGGCGCCGCGCAACGCGCCGGCCGAGCGCGTGACCCAGCATGTCCATCCGGTGCACAGGGAACACAAGCGCGCGCTGCTGTCGCATCTGGTCAGCTCCCGCGACTGGGGGCGGACACTGGTGTTTACGCGCACCAAGCACGGCGCCGATCGGCTGGCCCGGCAACTCGAGCAGGACGGCATCAGCACCGCCGCCATCCACGGCGACAAATCGCAGGGCGCGCGCACGCGGGCGCTGTCGGAGTTCAAGGCCGGCCGGGTGCGCGTGCTGGTGGCGACCGACATCGCCGCGCGCGGCATCGACATCGAGCAGCTGCCGCAGGTGGTCAACTACGAGCTGCCGCACGTGCCGGAGGATTACATCCACCGCATCGGCCGCACCGGCCGCGCCAGCGCCAGCGGCGTGGCCGTCTCGCTGGTCTCCCCCGACGAGCGGCAGCAACTCAAGGATATCGAGCGCCTGTTGAACCGATCCATACCGTCGTCGGTGGTGGAGGACTTCGTGCCGCCGCCGGCGGCGGCGACGCGGCCGGCACAGTCGCAACCAGCCACACATCGACGGCACCCCGGTCAGGCGCAGAAGAAGCGCCATGCCCACCGGCGTGACGCCGGCGGCGGTCACTCCCGCGGCAATCATCGCCATTGGGCGTCGTAACAGTGGCACTCGGCGACAAGAACCAAAGACCCCGCCACGGCGGGGTTTTTATCTGGTTTGCAGCCAGAAGGTGACGGGGCCGTCGTTGACCAGCGAGACCTGCATGTGCGCGCCGAAGACGCCGGTTTCGACCGACGAATGCACAGCGCGGGCGCGGCCGACGAGATAATCGAACAATTGTTTACCCTGATCCGGCGGCGCGGCGGGAGTGAAGCTGGGGCGCATGCCTTTTTGGGTGTCCGCGGGGAGGGTGAATTGCGGCACCAGTAAAAGGCCGCCGCGCACGTCCCGCACGCTCAGATTCATTTTGCCCTCCGCGTCAGGAAAGACGCGGTAGCCGAGCAGCCTTTCCAGCAGCCGATCCGCATCCGCTTCCGTGTCCGCGCGCTCCACGCCGACGAGCACCATCAGTCCAGGTCCGATCTCGCCGACGGCTTGCCCCCCGATGGTCACGCGGGCTTGCGTCACGCGTTGCAGGAGGCCGATCATGCGCGCCCGTTACGCGGCGGCGACCCGATCGGCGCGCTTGCGTTCATGCGCCTTCAGCATCTTCTTGCGCAGGCGGATGGCCCTGGGGGTGACTTCCACCAGTTCGTCGTCGTCGATGAATTCCAGCGCCTGCTCCAGTTCCATGCGCACGGGCGGCGTCAGGATGATGTTTTCATCCGAGCCCGCGGCGCGGATGTTGGTCAGCTTTTTCCCCTTGAGCGGGTTCACGACGAGATCATTGTCGCGCGAGTGCTGGCCGATGATCATGCCTTCGTAGACTTCATCGCCATGGCCGATGAACAACCGCCCCCGCTCCTGCAGGTTGAACAGCGCGTAGCCCAGCGCCTGGCCCTGATCGATGGCGATCAGCACGCCGTTGGTGCGCTGGCCGATGGCGCCGGCCTTGGCCGGCTTGTAGCTGTCGAAGGAATGGTACATCAGACCGGTGCCGGAGGTCAGCGTCATGAACTCGGTGCGGAATCCAATCAACCCGCGCGCCGGTATGGAGTACTCCAGGCGCACCCGGCCGCGGCTGTCCGGCGTCATGTTGAGGAAATCGCCGCGGCGCGCGCCCAGTTGCTCCATGATGGCGCCCTGGTGCTGCTGCTCGATATCGATGGTGAGCTGTTCATAGGGCTCGTGCATCACGCCGTCGCTGGTCTTGAAGATCACGCGCGGGCGTCCGACCGCCAGTTCATAGCCTTCGCGGCGCATGTTCTCGATCAGAATGGCGAGGTGCAGTTCACCGCGGCCGGAGACCAGAAAGGCGCTGGGGTCGCCGGTGTCCTCCACGCGCAGGGCGACGTTGTGGATCAATTCGCGATCCAGGCGCTCCCGGATCTGGCGGCTGGTGACGAATTTACCCTCGCGGCCGGCAAAGGGGGAATCGTTGACCTGGAAGGTCATGCTGACGGTCGGCTCGTCCACCGACAGGCGCGGCAGCGCCTCCACGCATTTCGGATCGCACAGCGTGTCGGAGATGCGGATGCCCTCGACCCCGGTGACGGCGATGATGTCGCCGGCCTCGGCGCCGCCTCGCTCAATACGCTGCAGGCCGTCAAATCCCAGCACCTGCAATATGCGGCCGGCCCGCTGTTCGCCGGCGGCGCCGATCCGCACGATGGCGGTGTTCGGCCGGATGGCGCCGCGCGTCACCCGGCCGATGCCGATGGCGCCGACGTAGCTTGAGTAATCGAGCGCGCTCACCTGCATCTGGAACGGCCCATCGCTCTGCACCGCCGGCGGCGGGGCGTGTGCGACTATCGTCTCGAGCAACGGCGTCATGTCCCGGCGCTCCCCGCCTTCGAGTGATTTGACCGCCCAGCCCTCCAGCGCCGAGGCATAGACGATGGGGAAATCCAGTTGCGCCTCGCTGGCGCCCAGCCGATCGAACAGGTCGAAGGTCTGATCCACCACCCAATGCGGGCGGGCGCCGGGTCGATCCACCTTGTTGACCACGACGATGGGGCGGAGCCCCCGCGCGAACGCCTTCTGCGTGACGAAGCGGGTCTGCGGCATCGGCCCGTCGACGGCGTCCACCAGCAGCAGCACGGAGTCGACCATCGACAGGATGCGCTCGACCTCGCCGCCGAAGTCGGCGTGCCCCGGCGTATCCACCACGTTGATGCGGTAATCGCGCCAGGCGATCGCGGTGTTCTTGGCCAGGATGGTGATGCCCCGCTCGCGCTCCAGATCGTTGCTGTCCATGATGCGCTCCGGCGCGGCGGCACGCTCCCCAAGCGTGCCGGACTGCTGGAGCAGCCTGTCAACCAGCGTGGTCTTGCCATGATCAACATGGGCGATGATGGCGATATTGCGCAAATTTTCAATCATCTGATCACCGGGGAGGGTGGAAGCAAAAGGCCCGCCATTATACGGATGCGGGGCGTGAAAGCCAGCACGCGGAAAAGAACCGCCGGCCCGGCCTGCCGGTATAATGCGCGCTCCAAAATTTCCCCCACTTGTCTTTCCGGAGAGCAACATGCCCAGAAAAATCATCTTCAAAAGCGGCGAGGCAACCGTGTTCGCCTCGGAGGGCCAATATACCGATGCCATGCCGGAGGTGCTGATCGGCGACGTCGGTGGACCGGTCGGTTACGCCTTTGCGAATATGATGGCGCAAAGCAAGGGGCACACCTGCATGTTCGCCGTGCGGGCCTGCAATCACCAGGTGCGGCCCGCCACCATGATGGCCACCAAGGTCACCATCCGGGACGAGGCCTATGTCAACCTGTTTGGCGGCGTGGTGCAGTCGGCCATCGCCGATGCCGTCGTCGATTGCGTCGCCGACGGCGTTTTGCCGAGAAATCAGGCGAACAATATCTGCATCCTGTGCCTGATCTGGATCGACCCGCGGGCCCCCAGGGATCCGAAGCTGGACAAGGACGAGCTGTACCGGAACAACTACGAGGCCATGAAGCTGGCCGTGCGGCGGGCGATGAAGGATGAGCCCACCATCCAGCAATTGCTCAAGACCCGCCATAAGGTCAGGCATGACATGTTCGATGCCGCCAGCGGCACTTGGTATTGAACGTCGGAAAAACAAAAGCCCATCCAGGGGGATGGGCTTTTTATCCGGCGGCCATTGCTGCCGCTGGAAATGCAGCTGCCTACTGCTTGTTGGCGGGATTGGTGGGCATGAAGCCCAGGTTCTTGTACCAGCCGTTGACCATGTCCTTGTCCGTCCAATGCATCTTCGCCATCATGTTGTGAAGCTCGTTTTTGTCGACCTTGCCGTCATGGTTTGCATCCAGATCGGCGAAATGATCCTTGAACCACGGGCTGAAGCCCGGGACATCCTGGCCCAGCACATGGTCCATTTCCTCCATCTCCTCCATGGTGATGGCGCCATCGCCGTTCTTGTCATAGGCCTTCCATATGTCCTTCATCATGTTGCTCCAGGGCATGAAACCGCCCTCGGCCGACGCCGTGCCCATTGCACACATCGCCACGGCCAGACTCGCTGCAAGTAAGGTCTTCTTCATTTTCTCTCTCCTACAATGTTGAGGGCCGTGGTTGTGGATGAATGCGCCGGCGCTGGCCCACTGTGGCACCGACATCATTCAGCACCTGAGAAATGTCCTGGTCTGCCAATTTCAATGCCGTAAAACCCGACTGCGTTTTCCCGTATCGCGATCAGCAATAACCAATGGTGTTGACCCCGTTGTTACAAACCCCGTGCCAACCACGCTTGATCTGACGAAACTGCATTGAGATCATTGGATTAGACGACGGCGGGAGGCGGCGGGCGCCTCTCGCTGGCAGGGACCCGGCCGCAGCTTATGGTGGCGCCACCAACTTTCGTGGAGAAGTCCGGAGGGAAAAATTTACTTCACAGGCGGCATGCTAACGAAAGACCGATACTGATCGAAAAGTAGGCTTCAGTCCTTGGGCATGAAGGCAAACCCCTCCTGAAACCCCTGTGACAATTGCGATTCGCTGATGCCCAGTTTCGCTATGCCGAGTCTCAATTCCTGTTCGCTCACCTTGCCGTCGCCATCGGTGTCGAAGTCGACGAAATGATCGGCCATGAACGCCTGGAATCCCTTGAACTCCTTTTGGCGGGAGAAGCCGCTGACTTCGCTCATGCTGATCTGATGATCGCCGTCGGTATCCGCCGCCTTGAACGCCTCGGTCCACGATATCGGACCGCCGCCGCCGGCCACACTGGTGGCGGCGCCTGCAAGCAAACCCGTGCATAAAAAAATCCAGCGCATGTCGTCCTCCCACCCGGTGGGTCAGAATCTGTTTCGAAAGGTTCCATCCATGATGTGCCTCAGCGTATGAAATCAGCCAGGCCGGGATCGTTGAGCAGCTTTTCCAGCGCCCGTGACAACGTGGCGTTGATCAAGGCCTGGTTTTCACCCACGTCCGGCGCCTCCAGCACCTCCTTGGTCTGGGTGACGCCGGCATGACTCGTGTACTGCCTGCCGTCGCGGCTCGCGATCACGCTCACCTTCGCCGACGTTTCCACCTTGCGCACCACGGGCGAGCCCTTGCCGGCGTAGCCCAGATCATTCACCTCGATCCGCAGGTTTAAATCCGCAGGCGGCGCGTCCGCAATCTTGAAGCCCTCGGTCACCAGGGCCTCGGCCACCGCTTTTCTCACTCCCGCGGTGATGTCGCCGCTGGGCGTCAGCGTGGCGGTGTCGCCGTACACCCCGCCGCGCGTGCCGAGCTCCGGATGGGCCCGCGCGTCAGCGACGGACAGCGCCACCCAGCGGCCCCTGCCGATGGGCTCCGGATTGACGGAGATCGAGGGGGCGATGTCCACCGTCTGCGGGCTCAGGGCGCACGCCCCCGTCAAGCCGCACACCGCCAGCAATAGCAGAAACCGTCCTGCCGTCGACCTTCGCATCACGAGTTCCTCAATCCGTCCTGCCTGCCGTAGGTTTTGAACTTCCCGAGCACCACGCGCATCTCCCGCCTGCCGAGTATCCTGGGGGCGCCCACTTGTAGAGTGAGACAGTACTGGCGGGCCAGAAATTCCACCTCCACCGCCAGCGCCAGCGCCGCCGCGGGGCTATCCCCGAGGGCGATGAGGCCGTGATTGGCCAGCAGGCAGGCCCGGCGATCGCGCAGCGCCCGCACGGCGTGGTCGGACAGCGCCTGCGTGCCGAAGGTGGCGTACGGCGCGCAGCGGATGGAGTCGCCGCCGGCCACCGCCACCATGTAGTGAAACGCCGGGATGCCGCGGCGCAGGCAGGCGAGCGCGGTGGCGTAAGGCGAATGAACATGCACGACGGCACGGACCTCGGGACGGGCGCGGTAGATGTCACGATGAAAGCGCCATTCGCTGGAGGGCCTGAGCTGCCCGCCGGGCGCGGTGCCGTCGTCGCGCATGCGCACGATCATCGCCGGCCGCAGCCGCTCATAAGGAACGCCGGTCGGCGTGATCAAAAAGCCGCCGCGCACGCGCGCGCTGACGTTGCCGGCCCTGCCGGGATTGAGCCCGGAGTCGTTGATGGCGCGGGCGGCGGCGATGACCGCGCGGCGCAGGGCGGCCTCGTTCATGTCAGCGCAGGAACATTTGATAGGCCGGGTTGCGGGTTTCCTCAGCATGGCTCATGCCGAGTCCCTTCAGGAAGGCGTCGAATTCCCTCTGGTCGCCGGGCGGCACCTGCATGCCCATCAGCACCCGCCCGTAGGCGGCGCCGTGATTGCGGTAGTGAAACAGGCTGATGTTCCAGCGGCTGCCCATCTCGGTCAGGAAATGCAGCAGCGCGCCGGCGCGCTCCGGGAATTCGAACCGGTACAGGCGCTCGTTCTCCACGCCCCGGCCATGCCCGCCCACCATGTAGCGCACGTGCATCTTGGCCATCTCGTCGGCGGAGAAATCGGCCACCTCGTAGCCCTCGTGGCGCAGGGTTTCAATCAATTGATTCTTCTCCTCGATGCCGTGGCGGATGCGCACCCCGGCGAACACGTGCGCCACCCTGGGATCGGCGTAGCGGTAATTGAACTCGGTGATGGCGCGCGCGCCCAGCGCCTCGCAGAACCTGCGGAAACTGCCGGGCCGCTCGGGGATGGTCACGCCCAGCAGCGCCTCGCGCTGCTCGCCGAGCTCGGCCAGCTCGGCGATGTGGCGCAGGCGGTCGAAATTGACGTTGGCGCCGCTGAAGATGGCCACCAGTTCCTGTCCGCGCGCGCCGGTCGCGGTCACGTATTGCTTCAGGCCGGCCAGCGCCAGCGCGCCGGCGGGCTCGGCGATGGAGCGGGTGTCCTCGAAGATGTCCTTGATCGCGGCGCAGACCTCGTCGTTGCTCACCAGCAGGACCCCGTCCACCAGCTCGCGCGCGACGCGGAAGGTCTCCTCGCCGATCTGGCGCACGGCGGCGCCGTCCACGAAGATGCCGATGTGCTCCAGCACCACGCGCCGGCCCGCGCGCATGGCGGCATGCAGCGTCGGCGCCTCGTCCGATTCCACGCCGATGATGCGGGTCTTCGGCGACACCGACTTGACGTATGCCGCCACGCCGGCGATGAGGCCGCCGCCGCCGACCGGGACGAATATCACCTCGATGGGCGCCGGGTGCTGGCGCAGGATCTCCATGGCCACCGTGCCCTGGCCGGCGATGACCAGCGGGTGATCGTAGGGCGGCACATAGGTCAGCGAGCGTTCCCCGGCGAGTTTGTGGGCGTGGTCGCTGGCCTCATCATAGGTGTTGCCGTGCAGCAGGATGTCCGCGCCCAGCCGCCGCACGGCGGCGACCTTGATCTCCGGCGTGGTCTTGGGCATCACGATCAGCGCCGGCACGCCCATTTTTTGCGCCGCCAGCGCCACGCCCTGGGCATGATTGCCGGCGGAGGCCGTGATCACGCCGCGCGCGCGCCGCTCCGCCGGCAGCGAGGCCATGAGGTTGTAGGCCCCGCGCAGCTTGTAGGAAAACACCGGTTGCAGGTCCTCGCGCTTGAGCCAGACGGCGTTGTCCAGGCGGCGCGACAGCTCCGGCAGGCGATCGAGCGGCGTCTCCCGGGCGACGTCGTAGACGCGCGCCTCCCTGATCATTTTTGGATAATCGGGATTCATCACGGTTAGAATAACATTGCGCATCAGAAAGCGTGAAAGACATCAACATGACCCAGGACGAAAAAAAGCGAAAGGTGGCGGAGGCGGCGCTGGCCTACGTCGAGGATGACGCGGTCATCGGCGTCGGCACCGGCAGCACGGCCAGTCATTTCGTCGCTGCGCTCGCGCGCATCAAGCACCGCATCAGCGGCGCGGTGGCGAGTTCGAATGCCACGGCGGCATTGCTCAAGAAAAATGGCATTCCCGTGGTGGATTTGACTTCACAATTTGATCTCAACGTCTATGTGGACGGCGCCGATGAAGCCACCCGCCACCGGCAGCTCATCAAGGGCGGCGGCGGCGCGCTGACGCGCGAGAAAATCGTGGCGGCGGCCAGCCGCAAGTTCGTTTGCGTCGTCGACGACTCGAAACTGGTCGATGTATTGGGCCGCTTCCCGCTGCCGGTCGAGGCGATCCCCATGGCCCGCAGTTACGTCGCCCGGCAACTGGTCAAACTGGGCGGCCAGCCGGAACTGCGACAAAACTTCATGACTGATAACGGCAACGTCATCCTCGACGTCCGCAACCTGCAAATCCTCGATCCGGTGAAGCTGGAATCCGAGATCAATCAAATCGCCGGCGTGGTCTGCAACGGCCTCTTCGCCCGCCGCCCGGCGGACGTGCTGCTGGTCGGCACCGATGCCGGCGTGCGGGCGCTGTAAGCCATGCAGAAATTCTTGCTGACGCTGGGCGTCATTTTGCTGCTGCTGGGCGCGGCCTGGCCGTGGATCACGAGGCTGGGGCTGGGCAGGCTGCCGGGGGACATCGTAATCGAGCGCGAAGGATTCCGGTTTTATTTTCCGATCGTGACATGCCTTTTAATCAGCGCGGTGATTTCTTTGTTAATTTGGTTGTTCCGTCGTTGATTCTCGGGGTTCATAATGAGCCCTGATCTAAAAACCTGGTTGTTCATCATTCTTGCCCTGCTGACCGCGATTTTTTGCGGCTGGTGGGCGGCGGCATTCATCCGCGCCGGCAATCACCGGCTGAACAACGGGGTCATCGGCCTGGAACAAACGGCGATTGGTCTGGGCACGGATTTCTTCGACACGCTGGGCATCGGGTCGTTTGCCACCACCACGGCGCTGTTCAAGCTCCTGAAGCTGGTGCCCGATGAGCTCATCCCCGGCACGCTCAACGTCGGCCACACGCTGCCGTCCGTGGCCCAGGCGTTCATTTACATCGCCATCATCGACGTGGACGTGGTGACGCTCGCATTGATGATTGCGGCGTCGGTGATCGGCGCCTGGTTCGGGGCCGGCGTCGTGTCGCGCTGGCCGCGCCGGCCCATACGCCTGGGCATGGGCATTGCGTTGACCATCGCCGGCGCACTTTTTGTGATGAAAAATCTCAACCTGCTGCCGGCGGGCGGCGATACGCTGGCGCTTTCCGGCCCGCAGCTGTGGCTGGCGGTCGGAATTAATTTGATTCTGGGGGCGCTGATGACGCTCGGGATCGGTCTTTACGCGCCCTGCATGATCACGGTCGCGCTGCTCGGCATGAACCCCGCCGCCGCGTTTCCGATCATGATGGGCTCCTGCGCCTTTCTGATGCCGGTGGGGGCCGTGCGCTTCATCGACAGCGGCCGGTACCAGTTGAAGGCGGCGCTGGGGTTGACGCTGGGCGGCGTGCCGGCGGTGCTGCTGGCCGCCTTCATCGTCAAGTCGCTGCCATTGGAAACCGTGCGCTGGCTGGTGGCGGTCGTGGTCTTCTACACCGCCATCGTCATGCTGTATTCCGCCTATCGTGAAGATCGAGTGCGCTGTTGAGCGTAAATACTGGCCTGTCTAAAAAATGCCGTTCGTGCCGAGGTATCGAAGCACGAACGACCTAAATGTCAAATGATATTCGCCCTTCGATACCTCAGGGCGAACGGTTTTCCTGTGCTGAGGATTCTGAGGATTCTAAGGATTGCGGAAAACGGATGAAGCGGCCCGCCCACAGGCCCGCCTCGAACAAAAGCCACATCGGCACCGCCAGCATCACCTGCGACAGCACGTCTGGCGGCGTCAGCACGGCGCCGACGACGAAGCAGCCGACGATGATGTAGGGGCGCAGCGTGATGAGCTGCGCGCGGCTGACGACGCCCGTCCACAGCAAGAGCACGGTCGCCACCGGGATCTCGAACACCACGCCGAAGGCGATGAACATCGACAGCACGAAATCGAGATAACGGTTGATGTCGGTCATGACCGCGACGCCCGCCGGCGCGGTGCGCGTGAAGAACCGGAACAGCAGCGGGAAGACGACGTAGTAGGCGAAGGCCATGCCCAGATAAAACAGCACGGTGCTGGAGACGATGAGCGGCAGCGCCAGGCGGCGCTCGTGCAGATACAGCCCCGGCGCCACGAACGCCCACGCCTGGTACAGCACGTACGGCATGGCCACGCACAACGACACGACGGCGGCGAGCTTGAAGGGCGCGAAGAACGGCGCGGTGACCTCGGTGGCGATCATGGTCGCGTTCGGCGGCAGCAGTTTCATCAGCGGCTGCGCCAGCCAGGTGTAGAGGGAATTGGCGAAGAACGACAGCACCACGAACACCGCGACCACCGCGAGCCCGCTGCGGATGATGCGGGCGCGCAGTTCGGTCAGGTGGGCGATGAGGGATTGCTCCTGATCCCCGGGCGGCGCGCCGGATTCGTTCACGGCATGTCACTCCTGGGGCGCCTGTGTCTCACCGGCTGCTTTTTTACCGGCCGGTCCCGGCCCGGTCTCGCCGGGATGGATGCTGGGAGTGGTCTTGACCGTGGCACGCAACTGTTCCTGCAGGCGCTGCATCTCCTCGAAGGCCATCTCGCGCTCGAACTGGCGGCGGAACTCGGCCAGCTGGCGGCGCGCCCGGCCGGCCCAGAACCCCACCGTGCGCGCCAGCCCCGGCAGCTTGTCAGGGCCGAAGACGATCAGCGCCACCGCGGCGATGACGATGAGCTCCCAGAATCCGACGCCGAACATGAGGAGTCTGCGCGGGGGCGGGAAACGGAGGCAGCCGCCGCCGGGGCCGCGTCAAGCGGCGGGCGGTTCCTTCTTTTCGGTTTTGCCCTCGATGACCTCGCCTTGCGGCGGTTTCGCGGCGGCGGTGTCCTGTTCGCCATCACGCATGGCGGTGCGAAAACCCTTGATGGCCTCGCCCAGATCCGTGCCCACGTTCTTGAGCTTTTTGGTGCCGAACAGCAGGACCACGATGGCGAGAACGATCAGCCAGTGCCATATGCTCAATCCACCCATAGTCTCCTCCTACTGTTTCCGACGCGCGGCCTTTTCCGCGAGCCCCGATTGTCCGAACCGGCGATCCAGTTCCGCCAGCACCTCCGAGGGCTTCAGGTTCAGATGGCTCAGCATGATCAGCGTGTGAAACCACAGATCCGCCGTTTCATGGATGACCGCCTCGCGCCGCCCGCCCTTGGCGGCGATGATCGTCTCCACCGCCTCCTCGCCCATTTTTTTCAGGATCGCATCCAGCCCCTCGCGATACAAGCCGGCGACGTAGGACGTTCCGGCGTCCGCCGTCTTGCGCGATTCCAGAACCTCCGCCAGCCTGTCCAGGGTCGTGTCCACGACTTCACCTGCGCGCGTACTTGCCGAGCAGGGACTTGAGCTTCTGGGCGTCCTCGGGATGCCTGGGCGCGTTGCCGTCGAAGATGTCCGTCGCCGAAATTCCGGGCTTGCCGTAATAGGCGGCGTCGGCGTCCTTGTCGATGTCCAGCACCGAGCCGTCCAGCGCCACGCCCGCGAACAGCCCGCGGCTGCGGGAGTAGGAGTAAATCTCGGACTTCAACTGCACGTCGGTCGCCGCCGCCGCGTTGCGGCCGACCGGGCCCGCCGACACCGCGGCGTCCGCGCCCAGCGTGAACTTGCCGTTGACCAGACTGTCCAGGCCGCGGCGGTTCTTGAACACGAGGATCACGTCGGCGGCCTGGGCGCCGATCTGCCAGCCGAAGCTGCCGCCGGCCAGCGTCAGGAACACCGGATCGCTCCACCCCGATTTGCCGCGCACCATGACGACGCCCCGGCCGAAGCGGCCGCCGACGATGAAGCCGGCCTTGAGCACGCCGGGGATGACGGCGATGGCGTGCGCCTCGGCGAGCAGCGCCGGCGGAATGCTCTGCTCGGGGATGGCCATGATTTCCTCCATGACCTCGGATGCCTCCCGCACCTTGGCGCTCTGATCATCGGCGGCGTGCGCCGGGGAGGCGTGCAGCGCCGCCACGGCCGGCATCAGCAGCATCCAACGAAATATTTCGCGCCGTCGCATGGGTTGCCCTCCATCAGGCCGGTGTTTTGCCGGCATCGATCACGGGGTCGGCGTTCACCCAGGCCCCGTCCTCCAGACGCTGAAAGAAGCAGCTCTGCCGCCCGGTGTGGCAGGCGATGCCGTCCCGTTGCGTCACTTGCAACAGGATAGCATCGTTGTCGCAATCGAGGCGAATCTCGTGCACGGTCTGCACGTGGCCGGATTCCTCGCCCTTGCGCCACAGTTTTTTGCGCGATCGCGACCAGTACACGGCGCGGCCCTCATCGAGCGTGAGCCTGAGCGCCTCCCGGTTCATCCAGGCGAGCGTCAACACCCTGCCCGTCTTCACCTCCTGGGCAATCACCGGCACAAGGCCGTCGGCGTTCCACTTCACGGCGTCAAGGAAGGTTGTTTTCATGTCCGCACCGCGGCCGATGGGGCCGCCCCCGTTCACAGCCGCACCGGAATGCCCGCATCGGCCAGGTAGCGCTTGGCATCGCCGACGGTATATTCGCCGAAATGGAAGATGCTCGCCGCCAGCACGGCGTCGGCATGGCCCAGCGTCACGCCATCGGCGAGATGCCGCAGGCCGCCCACCCCGCCGGAGGCGATGACCGGGATGCCGACGGCGTCCGCGACGGCGCGGGTCAGCTCCAGATCAAAGCCGTCGCGCGTGCCGTCGCGATCCATGCTGGTCAGCAGGATTTCGCCGGCGCCAAACGCGTTCATTTTCTGCGCCCATTCGACCGCGTCAATGCCGGTGGGATTGCGGCCGCCGTGCGTGTACACCTCCCATCGCGGCGCGGCCGCCCCGGCGACGCGGCGGGCGTCGATGGCCACCACGATGCACTGCGCGCCGAAATGCGCGGAGGCGTCGGCGATCAATTCAGGCCGCGCGACCGCGGCGGTGTTGATGCTGACCTTGTCGGCGCCGGCGTTCAGCAGGCGCCGGACGTCCTCCACGCCGCGGACGCCGCCGCCCACGGTCAGCGGAATGAAGACCTGCGCCGCCACCGCCTCCACGACGTGCACCATGGTCTCGCGGTCGTCGCTGCTGGCGGTGATGTCGAGAAACGTGATCTCATCGGCGCCCTGCTCGTCATAGCGGCGGGCGATCTCCACCGGATCGCCGGCGTCGCGGATGTCGACGAACCTGACGCCCTTGACCACGCGGCCGGCGTCGACATCGAGGCAGGGAATGATGCGTTTGGCGAGGGCCATCGGCGTCTCCACGGGCCGGCGGCTGCCGTCACCCGGTTTTGCTGAGCTTGTCCGCAAGTTTTTGCGCTGCGGTGAAATCGATCGACCCCTCGTAGATGGCGCGGCCGGTGATGGCGGCGGTGATTCCCTCGCTCTCGACCTCGCACAGCGCCTTGATGTCCTCCAGATTGGTGAGCCCGCCGGAGGCGATGACGGGAATGGCCAGCTCGCGGGCGAAGGCCACCGTCGACGCCAGGTTGATGCCGTTCAACATGCCGTCGCGACTGATGTCGGTGTAGATGACGGCGGCGACGCCATCCTGCTCGAATTTTTTCGCCAGATCGACGGCATCGTGCCGCGACAGCTTGGACCAGCCGTCGATCGCCACCTTGCCGTCGCGGACGTCCAGTCCCACGATGATGTGGCTGGGAAACTCCATGCACATGTCGGCGACGAAATGCGGCGCCGTCACCGCCTTGGTGCCCAGGATGACGTAGCTCACGCCGGCGTCCAGATACTGCTGGATGGCGTCCTCGTCGCGGATGCCGCCGCCGACCTGGATCGGGGTGCCGGGATGCGCGGCGCAGATGCGATGGATGATCTCGGCGTTGACCGGCCGTCCCTTGGCCGCGCCATTCAAATCCACGATGTGCAGCCGCCGCGCGCCGGCCTTGATCCAGCGCGCGGCCATCGCCACCGGATCCTCGGAATACACGGTGTCGTCCTGCATGCGGCCCTGGCGCAGGCGGACGCATTTTCCATCCTTGATGTCAATGGCCGGTATGAGCAGCATGCGGCGATGCGGTGGTCGTACTCTGCTGAAAGCGGTGGGTGCGGCGACAAGCGTGGGGGTGTAGGTTCGCCCTGCGGTTGGGATTTCAGGTAAAGCCTAGCACGGATTTTTCATTGTGCGTTTTGACGCCTTTAGCCTCCGCCTTTTTCGTCCCCGCGTCAAGCGGTCGCGAGAAGGCCGGCGGCGGCGATGGCGCGCCTAATGCGCCTCGTCCCAGTTGGCGCCGACGCCGACGTCGACCGTGAGCGGCACAGACAGCGACGCGGCCTCGCTCATGAGATCGCGCACCTTCCCCCCCACCTCCGCGGCGGCGGCGGCGGCCACTTCAAGCACCAGCTCATCATGCACCTGCATGATCATGCGGGCCGGCGCGCGGCTTTGCACGAGCCAGTGATCCACGCTGATCATGGCCCGCTTGATGATGTCCGCCGCCGATCCCTGCATGGGCGCGTTGATGGCGGTGCGCTCGGCGTACTGGCGGCGGGCGTTGTTGCGCGAGCGGATGTCGGGAAGGTGGAGACGGCGGCCGAACAGGGTCTCCACGAATCCGCGCTCCCGCGCCTGCTCGCGCGTGCGCTCCATGTAGGCCTTCACGCCCGGATAACGCGCGAAATACAGGTCGACATACTGCTGCGCCGCGCCGCGGTCGATGCCGAGCTGGCGGGCGAGGCCGAAGGCGGACATGCCGTAGATCAGGCCGAAATTGATGGCCTTGGCGGCCCGGCGTTGATCATCGCTCACCGCCGCGTGCGGCAGGCCGAACACCTCCGCCGCGGTGGCGCGGTGGATGTCCTCGCCGCGCGCGAAGGCCGCGATCAGGCCCGGATCGCCCGAGAGGTGCGCCATGATGCGCAATTCAATCTGCGAGTAGTCGGCGGCCAGCAGCACGTGCTCGCGCGGCGCGACGAATGCCCGGCGGATGCGGCGGCCCTCCTCGGTGCGGATGGGGATGTTCTGCAAATTGGGATCGGAGGAGGACAGCCGGCCGGTGGCGGCCACCGCCTGATGGTAGCTCGTGTGCACCCGGCCGGTCGCGGGACAGACCTGCTGCGGCAGGGCGTCGGTGTAGGTCGATTTGAGCTTGCTCAAGGAGCGGTGCTCCAGGATGAGGCCGGGCAGCTTGTGATCGTGCGCCAGTTCGGCGAGCACGGACTCGGCGGTGGACGGCTGGCCGCCGGGGGTTTTTTCCAGCGGCGGAATCTTGAGCTTCTCGAAGAGGATTTGCTGGATCTGCCTGGGCGACCCCAGATTGAACGGCTGGCCCGCCGCCCGGTGGGCGGCCTCCTCGACCTCCCGCATGCGCCCCGCCAGCTCGGCGCTTTGCCGCGCCAGCATGGCGGTGTCGATCATGACACCGGTGAGTTCCATGCGCGAGAGCACCGGTATGAGCGGGATTTCGATCTCCTCGTACAGTTTCCTGAGCGCCGGCTCCGCCTCCAGGCGCGGCCACAGGTGCCGGTGCAGCCGCAGGCTCACATCGGCGTCCTCGGCGGCATACTCCGCGGCCTGCTCGACGGGCACCTGGTTGAAGGTGATCTGGCCGGGACCCCGGCCGGCGACGTCCTCGAAATGGATGGTGCGGTGGCCGAGGTATTTCAGCGCCAGTGAATCAAGATCGTGGCGCGTCGCCGTGCTGTCCAGCACGTAGGACTCCAGCATGGAATCGTGCCGGATGCCATTCAACGTGACGCCGTGATGCGACAGCACGTTGCGATCGTACTTGAGGTGCTGGCCGATCTTGGACAGGTTCGCGTCCTCGAGCAGCGGCCGCAGTTGCGCCAGCGCCCAGTCGCGGCCGATCTGCTCCGGGGCGCCGGCGTAGTCATGCGCCAGCGGCACGTAAGCGGCATGGTGGGGCTCGATCGCAAAGGAAACGCCGACGACGCGCGCCTTCATGTAATCGAGATCGGTGGTCTCGGTGTCGAATGCGAACAGTCCGGCCTGGCGCAGGCGTTCAAGCCAGCGTTCGAAATCCTCCCGCGTGAGGACGCATTCGTAGTTGGCGGGCGCCGGCGTGGACCGCGCGGCGGCGGCACCCGCCGCCGCCGGCGTTGCGGCCGCCGGACCGCCGCCGAGCAGTTCGTTCAGCCAGGTTTTGAATTCGAGCTTCGTGTACCACTCGCGCAGCGCCCGCACGTCCGGGGGCCCCGGCACCAGATCCTGCGGCCGCCATGCCAACGGCACGTCGCGCTTGATGGTGAGCAGCCGGCGCGAGAGCGGCAGATGGCCGAGGCTTGCACGCAGATTCTCCCCCACCTTGCCGCCGATATCCGCGGCATGGGCGATGAGATTGTCGAGCGTCGCGTAGTCCTTGAGCCAGGTGGCGGCGGTCTTCGGCCCCACCTTGGGCACGCCGGGCACGTTGTCCGTGCTGTCGCCGATCAACGTCAGGTAATCGATCATCTGCGCGGGCGTGACGCCGAACTTAGCCTGCACGCCGGGGGGATCGAGGATGGAATTGTCCATGGTGTTGACCAGCACGATGTCGTCCGTGACCAGTTGCGCCATGTCCTTGTCGCCGGTGGCGATCAGCGTCTTCATGCCGGCGGCCTGTGCCTGCAGGGCGAGCGTGCCGATCACGTCATCCGCCTCCACACCCTCCACGGAGATCAGCGGCAGTCCCATGGCGCGGATCACGGCGTGCAGCGGCTCGATCTGCGCCCCCAGCTCGTCCGGCATGGGCGGGCGGTTGGCCTTGTAGGCGGGATAGAGCTGATCGCGGAAGGTCGGCCCGCGCGCGTCGAACACCACGGCCATGCAGGCGGGCGCGTAATCCTTGATCAGCCGCCGCAGCATGGCGACCACGCCGTGGATGGCGCCGGTCGGCCGGCCGGTCGACGTCGTCAGCGCCGGCAACGCATGAAACGCCCGATAGAGATAGGACGAGCCATCCACCAGCACAAGCAGGGGTTTCGCTGTCATCTATGCCCTCTCCATCACCCCTGTCCGCGGGCGACCGCCACAATTGGACAAACCGCCGGAAGTGATCGATGCTATCCTATCTTGAGTCGCCGTCCATGCCCGCATGGCGCGGCGGGAAATCGTGGGGCGCCCTCCGCCGCTGCGGAGGGCGCCTGACGGACATTAACAAATAAAAACTTCAAAGTATGCCCATGAGCCTGCGCCTGATTTTATTGACAGCCCTGCTGGCGTCAACCACGCGTCTTGCGGCGGGGGAGACACAGCCGCTGGAGCCTTTGCCTGACGCCGCGCCGCCGCCCCCGCCCCAGGTGCAAAGCGGCGTGGCGCTGGAGCCGGAGGTGACCATCACCCCCGAGCAGGTCGAGCGCGACGTGAAGGGCGGCGCCAAGGTGGAGGAATACAAGGTCGGCGGCAAGCTCCAGTACGTCAAAATCACGCCCAAGGGCGGCCGGCCCTACTATCTGTTCGACACCGACGGCAACGGCGTGCTGGCGAGCACCATGAGTCAGCGGTATTCCAATTTCATCATTCCAAGCTGGGTCATCTTCAGTTGGGAGTGACCCCGGTCGCTGCGGACGGCCAGTGCGCGTCCGCCTGCATTTTCTCGGCTGCGGCGATCGCGCTACTTTACAACCCGGCTTTTTTTGTTTTAGATAATCGCCGTTCGCTGTTCTTCAAACGTGGAAGGTGCGTGAGGAGGAACGCCGGATGGGGAAAAAAATCCTGTCGGACCCGGAGGCGAAAACCAGCCTTTGGCAGGATGACGAGGAGTGCGGGGGCGACGACCTGCCCGACGACGCCGGGGAGGTGCCGCTCGAACCGGGCGCGGGATGTGCAAAAACTTCAAGACAGCGCATAGAAGAATACCTGGAGCGGAAACGTCTGGCGGAGGCGCTTCAGGAAGAGGTGGGCGACGACATCCTGCGCCACTGAGCATTCCACCGCCCCGGTCGTCAATTCACCCGCACCGCAGCGCCGGCGGCGGGCGGCGAGTTGATGTCGGCCAGGATGGCGGCGATCTCCGCGCCGGTGGAACAGGCGAGCACGCGCACGCCCAACCCCGACAGTGACTTCAGGTTGGTCTGCTGGATGATATGCTTGACCTCCAGCAAGGCGGCGGGGTGCACGCTGAACTCGCGCAGCCCCAGGGCCAGCAGCAGGCGGACATAGCGCACGTCGCTCGCCATCTCCCCGCAGATTCCCACCGGCTTGCGGTATTGCTCCCCGGCCTGGATGGTGGCGCGGATGAGGCGCAGCACGCCGGGGTGCAGCGGCTCGTAGAGATAGTTGACCTCGTCGTTCACCCGGTCGATGGCCATGGTGTACTGGATGAGATCGTTGGTGCCGATGGACAGGAAGTCCAGCTGGCGCGCGAACACATCGGCGCAGACCGCGGCGGCGGGCACCTCGATCATGCCGCCAACCGGCATGTTCCGATCGTAGGCTACGCCGAGGCGATCGAACTCCTCCCGAATTTCGCGCAGCAGAGCCAGCACCTGATTGACCTCCTGCACCACCGACAGCATGGGGATCAGCAGACGCACGGGACCCAGCGCCGAGGCGCGCAGGATGGCGCGCAATTGCGGGCGGAACAACGCGGCGTCCTTGAGGCACAACCGCACCGCGCGCAGTCCCAGGGCGGGATTGACGGCCACCGGCCGGTCCTGGCCGTTGCCGACGGTCTTGTCGGCGCCGAGGTCCAGCGTGCGGATGGTGACGGGGATGCCGTTTAACTGGCGGATCATGTCGCGATAGCTTTCGTACTGCTCCTCCTCGTCCGGCGGCGCCTCGCGGTTCATAAACAGGTATTCGGTGCGGTACAGCCCCACGCCCTTGGCGCCCACCCGGTGCAGGGCCTCGAAGTCCGAGGGCAGCTCGATATTGGCCTGCAATTCGATGGCCACGCCGTCGGCCGTGATCGCCGGCGCCTCCTTGAGCTTGCTGAGTTCGGCGAAGTAGCGGCGTTCCCGCTCTTGGCCCTGGCGATAGTAGGCCAGCAGCGCCTCATCGGGGTCGACAATGACGACGCCCTGCGTGCCGTCCACGATGACCTGCTCCTCGTCGCGGATGTAGCGGCGCGCCTGATGCAGGCCGACGATGGCGGGGATGCCGAGGCTGCGCGCCAGAATGGCGGTGTGCGACGTGGGGCCGCCGTACTCGGTGATGAAGGCGGCGATGCCGTGATGCTGCAGCAGGACGGTGTCGGCGGGGGTGAGATCGTCGGCCAGGATGATGCAGTCCTTCAGGCGCACCTCCAGCGTCTCATGCTTGAGGGGGGCGTGGTTCAACAAAATGCGCTGGATGCGGTTGACGACGTGGTCGATGTCGTCACGCCGGCTGCGCAGGTAGGGATCCTCCATCTCGTCGAACACCGCCACCAGCGCGTCGCGCTGCAGCTTGAGCGCCCACTCTGCGTTGCAATGCAATTCGGCGATCAGCCGCACCGGTTCCTGGGTCAGCGAGGAATCCTCCAGCATCATCAAATGCGTGTCGATGAAGGCGGTCGCGTCCTCCGCCGCGCCCCGCGGGATGTGTTCGCGGACCGTGCGCAACTGCAGGCGGGCGGCAGTGATGGCGTTTTGCAGGCGCAGGATTTCCGTGTTGACCTGCTCGCGCGGGATGGTGTATTCCGTGACCTCCAGCTGATTGCGCTCCAGCAGGTGCACACGGCCGATGACGATGCCGCGGGAGACGCCGATGCCGTGCATCGTGAAACTCATTGTTCCTCCCCGAAGCGGCTTTGCACGAGCCGCGTGAGCTCGCCGAGCGCCCGTTCCTCATCGGGGCCGCTGGCGATGATGTCGATGGCCACGCCTTGGCCCACCGCCAGCATCATCATGCCCATGATGCTCTTGCCGTCCACCTCGCGGCCGGAGCGCTGCACCTTGATGTCGCTGGCCATGCTTGAGGCCAGTTGCACGAACTTGGCGGCGGCGCGGGCGTGCAGCCCAAGCTTGTTGCTGATCGTCACCGTTTGTCTCATCATGGTTCAAGTCTCTTCCGGCCGGCTTGCGCCGCTCACAGATCACGGTGGCTGACGAGCACCGCGCGGCCATTACCGCGCAGGGACTCCGCCAGCCGTTCCGTCACATACACCGAACGATGGCGGCCGCCGGTGCAGCCGACGGCCACGGTCAAATAGGGGCGATCCTCCGCTTCAAACCGCGGGATCCAGGCCAGCATGAAGCCCTCGATTTGCTCCGCCAGCTCCCGCGCCAGCGGCGAGGCGCCCAGAAAGGACCGCACCGCGGCATCCAAACCGGAGAGGTCGCGCAATTCAGCCTCCCAGTGTGGATTGGGCAGGCCGCGCGCGTCGAAGACGAAATCCGACTCCGGCGGCACGCCGTTCTTGTAGCCGAACGACAGCAGTTGCAGAGATATTTCTCCGACCGCGCGCCGGGCCACCCGTTCCCGCACCCATTCCCGCAGCCGGTGGACGTGCATGGCGCTGGTATCCACCCGCAGATCGGCGTAGTCGGAGAGCGGCGCCAGCCTGGCGCGCTCGGCGGCAATGGCCCCGGGCAGCGGCAGGGCGTCGCCCGACAGCGGGTGGCGCCGCCGCGTTTCACTGAAACGTTTGAGCAGCATGTCGTCGCTGGCCTCGATGAAGACCAGCTCCACCGCCAGGGCGTCGGATTTCAGCCGCTGCAGCAGCATCGGGAGATCGGCGAGGTCCCCCGTCGCGTTGCGCACGTCGATGCCCACCGCCACCTGCCGGTAGGCCGGCCAGCGGCTGCCGGCGACCTCGCGCGCGAATTCGGCCAGGAACCCCAGCGGCAGGTTGTCCACGCAATAGAAGCCGGTGTCCTCCAGGGTGTGCAGCGCCACCGTCTTGCCGGCGCCGGACAGGCCTGAAATCACCACCAGCCGTTTGGGGTTCATGGTCGGCGGCCGCCGGCATCAGCGCCTGCGGGCCTCGCGTCGATGATGATCAGCCCTTCTTTCCTTGTGTCTCTTCACCTGCCGGTCGAGCTTGTCGATCATGAGGTCGATGGCGGCGTACATGTCGTCGTGCTCGGCGTCGGCATAGAGATTGGCGCCGCTGACGTGCAATTCCGCCTCCGCCTTGTGCCGCTGCTTTTCCACACCCAGGATCACGCGGATGCCCGTGACATGATCGAAATGCCGCTCCACCCGGGTGAGTTTGTCCTGCACGTAATCCCGCAAAGCAGGGGTCACTTCCACGTGATTGCCGGTCAGATTGATGTGCATCGTCGTCTCCTTGCCTGTCATCCGGGGTGATTTTCAAGCCAGTCGTTTGCGTTCGTGCGACGGCGGGATGTTCATCGCCTCGCGGTACTTCGCCACCGTGCGGCGGGCCACGTTGATGCCCTGCTCCGTCAGTATGTTCGCAAGCGCGCTGTCGCTTAAGGGTTTCGACGGCGTCTCGGCATCGATCAACTTCTGGATCACGGCGCGGATGGCGGTGGAGGAGGCCTCGCCGCCGCCTGCGGTGCTGACGTGGCTGGAGAAAAAGTATTTGAGCTCGTAGATGCCGCGCGGGGTATGCATGTACTTGCGCGTGGTCACGCGCGAGATGGTGGATTCGTGCAGGCGAAGCGCCTCGGCGATATCGGCCAGCACCAGCGGCTTCATCGCCTCCGGGCCGTGCTCGAGGAAGGCCCGCTGGCGCTCGACGATGGCGGTGGCGACCTTGAGCAGGGTCTCGCCCCGGCTTTGCAGGCTCTTGATGAACCAGCGCGCCTCCTGCAGATGGGCGCGCAGGGAGGCGTTGTCGGGGCTGTTGTCGGCGCGCCGGATCATGGCGGCGTAGCGCCGGTTGATGCGCAGATTGGGCAGGAGGTCCGGGTTGAGTTCGACCAGCCAGGCGCCGTTTTTCTTGCGCACGTACACATCCGGCGTCACGTATTCCACCGCCTCGCTGCTGTAGCGGCTGCCGGGGCGCGGATCGAGGGTCTGGATGAGCGCCACCACCTGTTGCAGTTCCTCGCGCGTCAGCTTCATGCGCCGCATGAGCTGCTGGAAATCGCGATCCGCCAGCAGGGCGAGATGGTCGTTGACCAGCCGCCGCGCCTCGGCCAGCCAGGGGGTGTCCGGCGGATACTGCTCCAGTTGCAGGCGCAGCGACTCCCCCAGATCGCGGGCGGCCACGCCGGACGGATCAAACTGCTGGATGTGCTTGATGACGGCGAGGACCTCGTCGATCTCCACGGTGCTGTCCGGCCCCAGTGTCTCCCTGATCTCCTCGGGCGAGGCGGTCAGATAACCGTCGGCATTGATGGCATCGATGACGGCGAAGGCAATGGCGCGGTCGGATTCGGTCATTGGCGTCACATTGAGCTGCCAGAGGAGATGATCGTGGAGCGACTCGGCGGCGCAGCGCTGCTCCTCCCATTCCGTGTCCGTCTCGCCGCCGGCCGCGGCGCGCACCGGGGTGCCGTCGTAAATGTCATCCCACGCCGTGTCCACCGGCAGGTCGTCGGGAATTCCGTCCGCCGCCTCCGCCGTCGGCTCCGATTCCGACTCCGTCTCCGCCCCTTCCCCGGCCCCCGCCTCGGCAGGCGCGGGAAGATCGGCCGGGGATTCCCATTCCGGCTTCGCTTCCTCCCCGGATTCCTGCTCCGGCGCGGCCGGCGGGGAATCGACGCCGGCGGCAGGGTCTCCGCCGTTGCCGGAATCCGCCGTCGCATTTTCGGTCTCGTCATCGGCCATTTCCAGCATCATGTTGGATTCAAGGGCGTGCTGAATCTCCGCGCTCAACTCCATGCTGGACAATTGCAAAAGGCGGATTGCCTGCTGCAATTGCGGGGTCATGGTCAGGCTGTGGCCCAACCGGAGCTGGATGGACTGCTTCATGGTCGCAGCGAGTCGCCTGTTTTTATCGTTAAGTGATTTTCTGTTTTGAGCTTATTTTATACTTTTAGTTTAGCTCAAAAACAGCAACGGGCACGGGAAATGCATACTGCAGTGCATTGCTTATTTACAGCGGAAGTTTTTCAAATAAATCCAATTACATGCGGAAGCCATCTCCCAGATAAACATTGCGCACTTGTTTGTGTTCGAGGATGCTTTGGGGGGTGCCTTCGGCGATGATGTGCCCCTCGTTGACGATGTAGGCGCGGTGGCAGATGGTCAGTGTCTCGCGCACGTTGTGATCCGTCACCAGCACCCCGATGCCCCTGGCGGAAAGCTGGCGGATGATTTCCTGGATGCCGCTGACGGAGATGGGATCAACGCCGGCAAAAGGCTCGTCCAACAGCAGGAAGCGGGGCCGCAGCGCCAGTGCCCGCGCGATCTCAACGCGCCTCCGCTCGCCGCCCGAGAGGCTCACCCCCAGGGATTTGCGCACCGTCTCCAGATTGAATTCCCGCAACAACGCCTCCGCTTGCTGCCACTGCTGATCGGGGGACAGCCCCGGCACCAGCTGCAGCACCGCCAGCAGGTTTTCCTCGACCGTCAACTTGCGGAATATGGAGGCCTCCTGCGGCAGATAGCCGAGGCCCAGCCGGGCGCGGCGATCGATGGGCAGCTGGGTCAGGTCGTGCTGATCCAGGTGGATGGTGCCCTCGTCGCACGGCACCAGTCCGACGATCATGTAAAAGCTGGTGGTCTTGCCGGCGCCGTTCGGCCCCAGCAGACCGACAATCTCGCCGTCCTGGATGGCAAGATTGACATCCTTGACCACCTCGCGCTGCCTGTACCTTTTGCTGAGATGGCGGGCGGCCAATACGCTCATCTGTTATTGTTTCTTCTTGGGCGGAATGATGATCTTTACGCGGCCGCCCGGGGTGGCGGGCCTACCGCCCTCCGGGCCCGCCTTGGCGGCCGTGCCGCGGGCGGTCAGCAGGCTTCTTTCGGTGTCGTAGCTGATGCGGGCGCCGGTCATGACTTGATCCCCCTGCTTGAGCTTGGCCTGATCGATCAAGTGCAGCAGGTTTTCCTTGGCGTGATATTCCATCTTGAGCGCCCAGCCCTCGAAATCCACGTTCTGGCCGTCCGGCCGCTGCTTGAAATAGGCCGGCCGTCCGTCGAGGTAGGCGTCCTTCAATTGCTGGTTGTCATCGTAATACACCGTGAGCTTGTCGCCGGTCATGCGGATGCTGCCCTGGGTCACGACGACGTTGCCGGTGTATATCGTCACCTGCTTGGTCTTGTCGAGCTGGGCGGCGTCCGCCTCGATCTCTATCGGCTGATCCTTGTCGGTGGACAGGGCGTGCGCGGCGCCGCCGGCCAGCCACAGGCCCCACAGGCACCACGCAAAATTACGACGCATTCCCGTGAACTTCATGACGCCCCCGCACCTGCTTCAGCAGTTCCATCCGGTCTTCGTTGAACCACGCCCGCATGCCCACGGCGTGATACTCGGTGTGCGGGGCACGGATGACCGCCGGCTGCGCGGTCTCGGCGTAATTGTCGCCCGGCAGCACGCGCACGTCGCGCGTCAGCACCTCGAATTCACGCTCCCCCGCCGCAGTCTCGCGCCAGATCTGCACCTCGCCCTGCAACAGCACGAGGTCATGGTTGGCGCTCACCCAGCCCCGCTCCGATTTTACATGCCAGGGCGGTTGGTCGGCATTGTAGACTTCCAGCAGCGGCTGAACCAGTTCGGTGCTGTCATCGTCGGGGTAGTGCAGCATCAACCTGGCCCGCAGCCGGTGTTTCACCTGGCCGTCGGTGTCCATTTGCGTGCGCACAAAATTCTCCATGAAGTAATCCGGTTCGTGCGTCTTCAGCGCCTTGGCGCGCCTGGCCTCGCGATCGAGGTCGTACAGCCACCAGCCGGTCAGCAGGACCACGCCCAGCAGCGCCAGTTGCACGCCGTGGCGTCTCAACAGATCACGCCACACGGGGTTGGCTCAGGATGCGCCGCGGGCGTAGCGGGCGGTCATCGCCGCCAGCCGGCCCTGGACATCCAGTATGAAATCGCATACCTCGCGCGCCGCGCCGCGTCCCCCCGGCAACTGCGTGCACCAGTGGGCCTGATCACGCACCGCCGGATGCGCGTCGGCGACCGCCACCGCCAGGCCGGCTCGCGCCAGCAGCGGCAGGTCGGTCAGGTCATCGCCGACGCAGGCGCATTGCGCCGGCCGCAGATTCAACGTGGCGAGCAGTTGCTCAAATATCGACAGCTTGTCGCTGCAGCCCTGGTAGACGTAGCGGATGCCGAGCGCGCGCATGCGATCGGCCACGGCCTCCGAACTGCGGCTGGTGACGACCGCCACCTCCAGCCCCGCCTCGCGCAACATCACCAGCCCCTGTCCGTCTCGGACATGGAACACCTTGAACTCCTGCCCGCCGGGGCCCAGCACCAGGCCGCCATCGGTGAGCGTGCCGTCGACGTCGAACACCACCAGCCTGATCGCCGCGGCGCGTTTGCGCAGTGCCCTGCCCCCCTTGCTCACACCACCCCCGCGCGCAGTAAATCGTGCATGTTGAGCACGCCCTGCAACATCTGCCGCTCATCGACGACCAACAGCGCGTTGATCTTGTGCTTCTGCATCAGCGCCAGCGCCTCGGCCGCCAGTTGATCGGCGCGGGCGGTCTTGCCGTTGCGCGTCATGACCTCTCTCATCCGCGCGCGATGCACGTCGATGCCCCCGTCCAGCGCGCGGCGCAAGTCACCGTCGGTGAATATGCCCAGCACCCGGCGATTGCCGTCCACCACCGCCGTCATGCCCAGGCCCTTCTGCGTCATCACCACCAGCGCGTCGCGCAGCAGCGCGTCCTCCGCCACCGTCGGCATGGCGTCGCCGGTGTGCATGATGTCGCCGATCCGAAGCAGCAGGCGCCGCCCCAGCGTGCCGCCCGGGTGCGCCAGGGCAAAATCCTCCGAGGAGAAGCCGCGCGCATCGAGCAGCGCCACGGCCAGCGCATCGCCCATCGCCAGCGCGGCCGTGGTGCTGGAGGTCGGCGCCAGCCCCAGCGGGCAGGCCTCCTCCGCCACCGACACGTTGATCACCACGGTCGCCGCGCGGCCGAGCGTGGAGGCCGGGCTGCCGGTCAGCGCGATCAGCGGCACGCCCATGCGTTTGATCTGCGGCAGCAGCACCAAGAGTTCGGAAGTTTCGCCGGAATTCGACAGCGCCAGCACCACGTCTTTGGCCGTGATCATGCCCATATCGCCATGACTGGCCTCTCCCGGGTGTACGAAGAAGGCGGGGGTGCCGGTGCTGGCCAGGGTGGCGGCGATCTTGCCGCCGATGTGGCCGCTCTTGCCCATGCCGAGCACGACGATGCGGCCCTCGCAGGCCAGCATGCAACGCACCGCGGCGCCGAAATTTTCATCCACCCGTGCCGCCAGGGCGGCGACGGCCGCCGCCTCCGTCTCAATCACGGCGCGACCCAGGGCCAGCACGCCGGTGGGCGCCGCCGATTTGGCTGCGCGGGTGGGTTTGATTCTGGGCATGGGGGCTTGAGGACTCGGGTTCCGAAGCCGTATTTCAACTGATCCAGCCTTTGGGCGCAAACCGGCGCCGCCCGCCGCCGTATTTGCAACCATCACCTCCCGGGGCGATCTTCACGATGGAACACCCCCATGAAATGGCTGGAGAATCCGATTTGCAGCTGCCGCCTGCCGCTTCTCATTTTTGCTGCATCAGGCCGTGGCATTGTGCTATTTGCTGCACTGCAATATGATGTTTGGATGATTTTTAAACTCGGCCGCAAGAGCATGACTCTGGCTCTGCAAGGCGGCGGCGCGCACGGTGCCTTCACCTGGGGCGTGCTCGACCGGCTGCTGGAAGACAATCGCATCGACATCGAAGGCGTCAGCGGCACCAGTTCCGGCGCCATCAATGCCGTGGTGCTGGCACATGGGCTTGCGGGCGGCGGCCCGGAGGCGGCGCGCGCCGCCCTCCATCGGTTCTGGACCGGGATCGCCGAGATGAGCGCCCTGGGGGTCCACGCCGCACACCCGCTGGCGGCCTGGCGGAAGTCCGCCTCTCCTCTGCCGGCGCTCAAGGCGTACATCGATTTGTATCAGCTCTGGTCGCCCTACGAAATGAATCCGCTGGGATTGAATCCCATCAAGGACGTCCTGGCGCCGATGGTGGACTTCGAACGGTTGCGCGGCAAGGACGCCATCCGCGTGTTCATCAGCGCCACCAACGTGCACACGGGCAAGATCCGCGTTTTCGAAAACAACGAACTTTCACTTGACGCGGTGCTGGCCTCCGCCTGCCTTCCGTCGCTGCATCACGCCATCGAGATCGACGGCCAGCATTATTGGGACGGCGGCTACTCCGGCAATCCGCCGCTTTTCCCGTTGATCTTCAACGTCAATTGCGCCGATATCACCGTGGTCATGCTGGAGCCGCTGGAGCGCAAGAAAGTGCCGACCACCGTCGCCGGCATACGCCGCCGCCAGCAGGAAATCAGCTTCAACACCGCGTTCCTGCGCGAGATGCGCGCCATCGCGCTGTGCAAGGAACAAATCGAACAAAGCTGGTTCCCCAGCGGCAAGCTCGAACGCCGGCTGCGGCGACTGCGGATACATCTCATCGAGGCCAACGATCTGATGCAGAAGCTGGGCGCCGGCAGCCATTACAACACCTTGCTGCCGTTTCTCACCCACCTGCGCAACGAGGGCCGCCGCCGTGCCGACGCCTGGCTGGCGCGCGGCCTCGAGGCGATCGGAGAACGCTCCAGCGTGGATCTTCCCGGCTTGTTTCTCTAAACCTATTTCAATACATCACGGATGATGTCGCGGATGACGCCGGTTGCGGTTTCGACGAGCAAAACGTCCGTCCCCACGATTACCCGTTCACACCCGGGGGCGACCGCCGGCAGTCTCGCCTCCAGATCCGACGGCAGCGCGCGCTTTTCCAGACCGGGCGGCAGATGGCCGTTGCGTTCCAGTTGCCTTTGCAAGCCGGGCGGGAGGCGCTTCTTCCTGGCCAGCCCCGGCGGCAACCCCCGTTTTTGGGGTTCTCCGGCCCCGCCGGCGTGATTTCCATCGATATCGCAGGGCGGATGCGCGCAAACCACCGCCGCGGGCGGATGATAGTATTCGCCAATCACTTTGCGCTCCACCTCGGAGAACACGGTGTGGACGACCGCCTGGGTCAGCTCATCGGCCCCCTCCACAGGCGGAAGCCACAGGCAGGAAATCAGTCCGGTCAATAATGCAATGCTGATTTTCATCGCCCCTCCCCCTGCGTCGCCCGGATGCAGAAACCCGGGTTGATCGCGACACTGTGCCTGTGGACAGTATACCCGGCCATTCGACGGATCCGGGCCGCAGATTACGCCGGCGCGATGCGATTTGCTACCATTCACCCCTCATCACTCTCTTGCGGACCGCACTTTCATGACCCAGTTCGACAACGTCAGCGTCGTCAAAAAGGCCGGCGTTTATTTCGACGGAAAATGCATCAGCCACACCGTGCTGTTTCCGGGCGGTGCACGCAAAACCGTGGGGGGTGATCCTGCCCGGCAGACCGGCCTTCAACACCCGCGCCCCCGAGACGATGGAGATCAACGGCGGCGTCTGCCGCGTGAAACCGACGGGCTCGGCAAAGTGGGAAACCTTCCGGGCCGGCGACAGATTCAGTGTGCCCGGCGACTCCAGTTTCGAAATCGAGGTGCTGGAGCTTCTCGATTATGTCTGCCATTTCGGCTGAGCATGGTTTTGTCCGTCCAATTTTTGCATGAGCGCCACGGCAAGCCCCGGGCCGGCCGCTGATCTGCGGCTGGATTCGCTGCACCGCTGGCTGCGGCGGACCGTGGCCGGGCCGGTGCGGGAGGTGAAGCCCGCCTCCAGGGACGCGAGCTTCCGTCGCTATTTCCGGGCGCATCTGGCCGGCGGCACGGTCATCGTCATGGATGCGCCCCCGGACAAGGAGGACTGCCGCCCGTACATCAGGGTGGCCGGACTGCTGCGGGCCGCCGGCCTGCATGCCCCTGAAATTCTTGCCCAGGATTTGGAACAGGGATTTTTGCTGCTGAGCGATCTGGGCACCCGGACGTATCTGGATGCACTTGACAATGAAACCGCGGCGGCGCTTTTTCGTGACGCCAGTGACGCCCTGATTCGATGGCAACTGGCCTCCCGGCCCGGCGTTCTGCCGCCTTATGACGAGGCGCTGCTGCGGCGTGAAATCGACCTTTTTCCCGAATGGTACGTGGGGCGCCATCTGCAGCTTTCGCTGACCTCGAAACAGCAGGAGACATGGACGGCGGTGTCCACGCTGATCCTGCGGCAAAACCTGTCGCAAGCGCAGGTCTACGTGCATCGTGACTACATGCCGCGCAATCTCATGGTGAGCGATCCGAACCCGGGCATCCTCGATTTTCAGGATGCGGTCTTCGGCCCCGTCACCTATGACGTGGTTTCGCTGTTCAAGGACGCCTTTATCAGCTGGGAGGAGGAACAAGTGCTGGACTGGGCCGTCCGCCACTGGGAGAAGGCGAAAAAGGCGGGGCTGCCCGTGCCCGCGGACTTCGGCGAGTATTACCGCGATCTGGAGTGGATGGGCGTGCAGCGCCACTTGAAGGTGCTCGGCATCTTCGCCCGCATCCATTACCGCGACGGCAAACCGCATTATCTTGGCGATACGCCGCGTTTTCTGAATTATGTCCGGCGGGCCGCCGCGCGATATGACGCCCTGACGCCCCTGCGCCGGCTTCTGGACGATTGGGAGGAGCGGGCGGCGTCGATCGGAGGCGACGGGCCGCCATGAAGGCGATGATACTGGCGGCGGGCCGGGGCGAGCGCATGCGGCCGCTTACCGACACGGTGCCCAAGCCGCTGCTCAAGGCCGCCGGCAAACCCCTCATCGAATATCACCTGGAAAAGCTGGCGGCGGCCGGCGTGCGTGAAGTCGTCATCAATCACGGCCGCATGGGGCGGCGGATTGAAGAGGCGCTGGGCGCAAAGTTCCGGGGCATGGAAATCAGTTATTCCGCCGAGGGCGACGAGCCGTTGGATACGGGTGGAGGGATATTCCACGCGCTGCCGCTGCTGGGCCGGGCGCCCTTCATTCTCGTCAACGCCGATGTCTGGAGCGACCTCAATTATGCGTTACTGCCACGGACCGTGGATGCCCACGCCCATCTCGTGCTGGTCCCCAATCCAGTCCATCATCCCGACGGCGACTTTGCCCTCAAGGACGGCTGCCTCTCGCTGGATGGGGTGCCGCGGCACACCTACGGCGGGATGGGGGTTTTCCGGGCTTCGATGTTCGAGGAATGCTCGCCGGGCCGCTTCCCTCTTGCGCCGCTGCTTCGCCAGGCCGCCGCCCGTGGGTTGCTGACGGGAGAGCTGTATCAGGGTCGCTGGATGGACATTGGCACGCCGGAGCGCTTGCAGGCGTTGGAGGAAATGCTTTGCAAATAAAGCACTTTCAAATCAATTGGTTGATTACAGATCCGGCGTTGAACTGACAGTTATATATTGAATTGGAATTAAAGGATTATATTGCAATGCAATAACTGTCTGTGCTAGACTTTAGTTGCGTAAGTTAACTCTTTGTTTTTCATTTGTTTTGTTGTTTTTTCATGCAAGCTTGACTTGCACCGGCAGTAGCCATCCCTACAACTATAACGGAGTCATTTGATGACTAAGCGTAAACCGCTGGCCACGACCGTTATTGCGTTATGCCTGCTCATGGCGGGGAGTGATGTTTCCCCGGGTTGGGCCTTGGTGGCTCCACCGCTTTCCCAATTCCCCTGGTTGCACCCGCCCCCTTCCTCCCCCACCGCATTCCCGCCGTCCCGTTCCATCCCTGTTCCAACCTTGGAGACCGGTGACCTGCCCGTGATCCAGCGGCGCGGTGACCTGCGCGTGCTGATGCTGCGGGAGCAGGGAGGCGAGGCCCTCGGGCGGGACATCGACCAGGAACGCGAGATGCTGGAAGGTTTCGCCTCCGGGCGGAAACTCCAAGTGACCTGGCTGACCAGTGACAGCACCACTGCGCTGCTGGCGGATCTGGAGCACGGCCGCGGCGATATCGTCATCGGCGACATTCCGCTGCACTGGCCCAGCGGCGGCGTGGAGGCGACCGCCGCCTTGAAGCGCGTGCGCTACGTCGCCGTCGCCCGCGCCGGCGATGCGCGGGTGCGCGGCGCGCAGAATCTCTCCGATCTGCGCGTGGGATTGAACGCCACCTCGCCCTTGTGGCCCCTGCTGCGGCAGATCAATGCCGGCCACCCGCCCCTGCGGTTGATTTCCATAACCGATCGCACGACGCCGGCGCAGATTCTCGACGGCCTGTCCAACGGCCTCTATGACTTCACGGTGATGGAGAAGGGCCAGGCGGAGAACGCCCTGCAATTGCGGCGCGACCTGCGCGTGGCCTTCGAACTGAACGGCGAGGAGCCGGTGTCGTGGCTGGTGCGCAGGAACAATCCCATGCTGCGCGACGCCCTGAATCATCACATCAATCAGCATCCGATGGCCTGGCACCAGCGCGAAATCCACCGGGACGATCTGGACGCCATCGAAAGGAAGAAGCTGTTGCGGGTGATCACGCGGCCGGATGCGGAGAATTATTTCATCCGCGGCGGCGAACGCGCGGGGTATGAATACGAGCTGATCCGCGAGTTCGCCCGGCAACGGGGCTGGCGCGTCGAGTTTCTGGTCACCGATGACGAGGAACAGATGCTGGCCTGGTTGCGACTGGGATACGGCGATGTCATTACCGCCCGCCTGGACAGCCGGCGCATGGCGCAGGCCGTGGATTTGACGGCCACGCCGATTTACAACTATGTCGCCCCGGTGTTGCTGGCGCGCACTGACGGTGATGCGGTGGCGGGAATGCAGAACCGGCGTGTATTGATCCGCCGCGGCAGCACGCTGGCCCGCGCCTGGCGCCGCGATCCGGTGGCCGCTCCCTCGGGCTTGAAAATCATCGAGGTCGCGGATGACGAGCCGCCGGCGGCCATGGCGGAAGCGGTGGCCGGCGGCAGGGCCGAGTACGCCGTCATCGACGCACCCGATCTGACGGCGGCTTTGCTTGCCCGTCCCAATCTGGCGCCGGTGATGTCGCTGCCCGATCCGTACGTCTATCGCTTCACCACCCGCGCCGCCAACCCCCGCCTCACTTCCACGCTTGCCGACTTTCTCCGGCGTATGCAGGGCACGGAGTTCCACAACACACTGCTGGCCCGCTATTTCGACGCCGACGAGCCCGCCGCGGCGCCGCGTGATCCGCCCTGGCGCCTGTCGCCTTACGACACGCTGGTGCGGCGGTACGCCGAGCGCTACGGTTTCGACTGGCGCCTGATCGTCGCGCAGATGTACCAGGAAAGCCGTTTCGATCCGCAGGCCCGCTCCGGCATGGGCGCCTGCGGCCTCATGCAACTGATGCCGGAGACCGCGCAGTCGCTCGGTTACCGCGACAACCTGGATGATCCCGAATTGTCGGTGCGCGTCGGCGTCCGTTACCTCGATGAATTACGGCGGCGATTCGAGGATGATCTCGCGGTCGAGGATCGAACCTGGTTCGCCATTGCCGCCTATCACGCCGGTTTCGACCAAATCCGGGCGGCGCGGCTGCGGGCGGCGCGGCTGGGGCTGGACCCCCATCGCTGGTTTGGGCAGGTTGAACGGGCCATGCCGGGCATGAGCGCCTCCCAGGACGCCGTGCAGTCCTGGGGCAATACCACGGTCCGCTATGTGCGCGAGATCCGCTCCCGTTATGAGGCCTACCTGCAATTGCAACCGGCCAGAAGATTGACCGGCCCCCCAGCAGGACGTAGATATGCCGCAAGCGGAACAACAGCCGCATCGGCATCTCCACGCCGGCCACCGGCGGCAGGTGATAAATCATGAACTGCCCCGTGAACACGAACAACACCAGCGTGGCGAGTCCGACCCAGCGGTGCAGACCTCCGATCAGCCGTTCCATCGCCTGTTCCCCGTGGCGGTCATCCACGATAGCGGGTTGGATCGGGAATGCCGGCCTGGGCGAAGCCCGCGGCGCGGAAGCGGCAGGCATCGCACCGCCCGCAGGCGCGCCCCGACTCGTCGGCCTGATAGCAGGACACCGTGAGACCGTAGTCCACCCCCAGTTTTGCCCCCATTGCGATGATCTGCGCCTTGCTGAGTTCGATGAGCGGCGCGTGGATGGTGAAGCGTTGTCCCTCCACGCCGGCGCGGGTGGCCAGTTGCGCCAGCCTGCCGAAGGCCTCGATGAAGGCCGGACGGCAGTCCGGATAGCCCGAGTAGTCGACGGCGTTGACGCCGATGAAAATGTCATGGGCCTGCAACACCTCCGCCCAGCCGAGCGCCAGGGCCAGCATCAGTGTGTTGCGGGCCGGTACATAGGTGACGGGAATGCCCTCGGTCGGCGCCTCCGGCACGGCGAGTTGCCGGTCGGTGAGCGCGGAGCCGCCGATTTCGGAAAGATCCAGCCGCAATATCTTGTGCGCGGCCACGCCCAAACGCTGCGCGACCCGACACGCCGCCTCCAGCTCCACGCGGTGGCGCTGGCCGTAGTCGACGCTGAGGGCGTGACAGGCGAAACCCCGCGATCTGGCGATGGCGAGCACGGTGGCGGAATCCAGCCCGCCGGAAAGCAGGATGACCGCGCGCTCGGGGATCGTCATCGGCCCGGCTGGTCGCCCCAAAGATACTTGTGCAGCTGGATTTGCAGGCGCACCGGCAGGTGGTCGGCCAGAATCCAGTCCGCCAGCTCGCGCGCGCTCAACTGCGCGTGGCTGGGGGAAAACAACACTTCGCACCGCTCCGCCAGCTTGTATTCGTCCAGGCGGGCCTTGCTCCACTCGTAATCGTTGCGATCGCAGATCACGAACTTGATTTGATCGTTCGGCGTGAGGAGCGCGAGGTTCTCATAGCGGTTCCTGCCGGCCTCGCCGGAGGCGGGGGTTTTGAGATCGAGGATCTTCACTACCCGCGGATCGACGGCGGAGACATCAATGGCGCCGCTGGTCTCCAGCGACACGTCATAACCGCGGTCGCACAATTCCTTCAACAGGGCCCGGCATTCCTTCTGCGCCAGCGGCTCGCCGCCGGTGACGGTGACGTGCCGCGCGCCGTGACGCCCCACCTCCGCCAGTATCTCGGCGAGACCGCGGTTCTCGCCGCCGTGAAAGGCATAGGCGGTGTCGCAATAGCGGCAGCGCAGCGGGCAGCCCGTGAGACGGATGAACACGGTCGGCAGACCCACGCGCGTGGTCTCGCCCTGCAGCGAGAAAAAAATTTCCGTGACGCGCAGCGTGGTTTCAGTCAAGGCGGTGGACATGGCGGGAAACTGACCAACGTGAACCGTGGGAAGGCCCGGGCCGTTCGCCGCGGGATTTGCAACAGCCTGTCAGGGCTTTTGCTCCATGCGTATGCGCTGTAACCGCTGGTCCGCCATGCTGGCGGCGGTGGTGCCGGGAAAGCGCTGCTTGACCTCCTCCAGCGTGGTCTTGGCCTGTTCGATCTGGCCCAGCTCGTGGTAGCTGAAGCCGGTCTTGAGCAGCACCTGCGACAGCTTGGTGCTCTTGGGATAGGCCTGCACAAATTTCTGGAATTCGGAAATCGCCGCCGGGTATTGCTTGGAGACATAGTAGGCCTCCCCCAGCCAGTATTCCGCGGATTCCGCATTCGGATGGTTGGGATAGCTCACCAGGAAATTGTTGAGCACCGCGATGGCCTCGTCGTAGCGGTTGCGCTTGAGCAATTCGAGCGCCTGTTTGTAATCCTGATCGGGATTCCCGCCCGCGCTGCCGGCGGCATTCTGCGGCGTGGCCGCCGCGGGGGCCAGCGCGGCAACGGTGGCTGCCGCGGCCGCCGGAGCGCCCGCGGCAGCGGCGGGGGCGGCGCCCTGAGTTGCCGGACTGCCGGCGGCAGGCGCCGTCCCGGGCGCCGGCGCGGCGGCGCTGCCTGCGGACGGGCTGGGCGCTGCGGTTTGCGGATTCTGCGGGTTCGCCGCCTGACTGCCCGCAGCCTGATCGGCGATGGGGGCCGCGGCGGCGGGGAGGGTGGGCAACGGCGGATTGGCGGGTGGCGGCGCCGCCGCTGCAGCGCCGGGTGGGCCGCCGTGATCCAGCGCCTGCAGGCGGCGCTCGAGATCGTCGTAGAGCCTGGCCTGCCTGGCGCTCAACTCGTCCATCTGGTGCGATTGGGTTTCAATCTGCCCGCGCAGCTGACGCACCTCCTCCTGCAACTGTTGCACCTGCGACAGCAAATCCAGCAGCCCGTTGCTTTGCACCAGGTTTTCCAGCCGCCCCACGCGTGATTCCAAATCGCCGCTGCCGGCGGCATGCACCACCGGCACGTCCTCGCGCGGGTCCGCCCACGCCGGCGACGCGCCCAACGCGGCGAGCATCATCATTACCAGTTTCAGCGTGCGGAGAGCGGACGCGGACATGGCCGGCATTTCGGGTTCCGGTCGCGGCTCACTTGGCGTAGACGATTTCCACGCGCCGGTTCTTGCTGTAGGCGGCCTCGTCATGACCCGGATCGGCGGGGCGCTCCTCGCCGTAGCTCACCGTGCGGATCTGATCCGCCGCGACGCCGAGCAGCATCATCTGTTTTTTCACCGCCTGCGCGCGGCGCTCGCCCAGCGCGAGATTGTATTCACGCGAGCCGCGTTCGTCACAATGACCCTCCAGCGTCACGATCAAATTGTGATTGGCGGCGAGCTTGGCGGCGTGGGCCTCGATCACCGGCCGATCCTCGGCATGAACCTCGCTGCTGTCGTAATCAAAATAGACCACCGTTCTCGACAACGGATTGGCGGCCCCCTCCAGGGCGCCGCCCTGCAATTCGCCGGAGGCGGGGACGGCATGCGCCTTGGCATTCTTCTCCTCGTCGCTCAATCCCGTCTTGTCGACGACGGCGGCGTTGCCCTCCTTGGTGCTCTCGCTGGAACAAGCCGAAAGCACGTGCAGAGCCAGGAACATCAACATCAATGATATTGCGCGCTTCAGCATCTCTTTCTCCTTCCCTTCTCTCTTGGGTTGCCGTCGGACGACGGGCCTGCCGCGATCACTTGCGAAACGGGCCCCATGCCGGTTCGCGAACCTCCGCCCCGGGCGGCGACGCCAGCCGCTGCCTCACCCGGCCGTCGACGGACACCGCCGCCAGCTCGGTGCCGCCCGCCCCGGTGGTGGAGTAAATAATCATGCTGCCGTTCGGGGCGAAGCTCGGTGATTCATCGAAGCGGGTGTCGGTCACGATGTTGTACTGGCCTGTCTTCAGATTCAGCACCGCGATGTGATCGCCGCTGTCATCCCGGTGCACCATTGCCATCAGGCTGCCGTCGGGCGAATACCTCGGGCGGACATTATAACCCCCCGCATTGAAAGTAATACGCCGGACCTGCAAATTCGCCAAGTCCGTCTCATAGACCTGCGGCTGGCCGCCGCGGTCGGAGGAGAAGGCCAGCCGGCTTCCATCCGGCGACCACGCCGGCTCGGTGTCGATGGACGGATCATTGGTCACGCGCTGAAAGCGCCGGTCGGCCAGTGACAACACGTAAATTTCCGGATTGCCCTCCGCGGAGCGGGTCATGGCGAGCCGCGTGCCGTCGGGCGACCAGGCCGGCGCGCTGTTGAGGCCCTCGCCCGCGGCCACCGCTTCGCGCCGCCCCGTGGCGATGTCCTGCACGTAGACGGCCGAATTGTGGCCCTCGAAGGACACGTAGGCGATGCGGCCGCCGTCCGGCGACCACGCCGGCGACAGGATTGGTTGCGGCGACTCCAGCAACACCTGCGGGTTGTAACCATCGGCGTCGGCGATTTCCAGCCTGTACTGCTTTCTGCCGTCGGCAAGCTTGCGCACGGTCACGTAGGCGATGCGCGTGGCAAACGCGCCCTTCTGGCCCAGCAGCTGTTCATAGATGATGTCGGCGATCTGATGCGCTGTGAACCGCAGGCGAGCGGGCGCGCTGTCCAGGCGGTAGCCGGTCAGCTGCCGCGTGGTGTAGACGTCCACCAGCCGGAACTCGACGCTGTCGCCGCCGCCGGCGTCCACCTTGCCGACCACCATGTGCGGCATGCTGAGCCGGCGCCAGTCGTCGAAATGGATTTCCGACAGATCGGCGGGCCTGCTGATCATGTCCTGCACCGGCATGGGCGCGAACCGTCCGCTGCGTTCCAGGTCGTTTCTAATCACCGTGGCGACATCCACCGGCACATTGGGGTCACTGGTCTTGAACGGCACCACCGCGATCGGCAGCGGCTTATTAACCGAGGTGTTAACCACCACCTCCAAGGGTGATTCCTCAGCACTTAATGCTGTTACGGACACTAATAATGCCAGTACTACAATTTTTCGCATGCTGTCACTCGTTCAATCTTTTGGTTGGAAATCGATGCTAATGCCTCTGCTAATCATGATCTTTAATATCTCTGGATCGTTAGGCAATGGCAGCGGCTGTGCTTTATAAACAGCTGCAATCGACTGTTGATCAAAAGCATCCATACCGCTGGATGCAATTAAATTTGCATCCACAACTTCTCCAGATGGCGTTATATGAATAAGAATTTTACATTTTAGCCCCTGCCCAGGTGCAGGATTATTGAAGAATTTGCCTATGTGCGGTCCTATCTCCGTTTGTATAAAGCTAATCGCCTCCCCTGTGCGTTGTGATTGCTCCTCCGCGTTCAACTCCTGCTGACGCTGTTTCTCCAGCTCCTCCGCCTCCCGGCGTTTCTCCTCTTCGATCGCCTTTTTTTTCTCCTCCGCCTGGCGTTTTTTGTCCGCCTCCGCCTTGCGTTTCTGCTCCTCGGCCTGTTTCTTTTCCTCCTCCAGCTGTTTTTTCTCGGCCAGCGCCTTTTGTTTCTCCGCCTCGATCTTCGCCTTCTCCTCCTCCTGCTTCTGTCGTTGTGCTTCGACATCCTTCAGCCGCTTCTGTTCCTCCTCCTTCTGCTGTTTGAGTTTCTCCTGCTCCTGCTTCAGGTCTTCAATCTTTTTTTCCTCCGCCCGGCGTTTCTCCTCCAGGGCCTTTTGTTGCTCCAGTTTTTTCTGATCCTGTTCACGCAGCCTTTTGATCTCGGCCTCGACCTTGTTCTGATCGACGGCCACGGCGTTCATCACCCGGCTCGCGGGCGGCGTGATGATTTGCGGCTGGTTGAAGTGCAGGCTGACCACCAGCAGCAGCAGGGCGACCACGTGCAGGGCCACGGCCCACACGAACGCCTGAAAGCGATCGACGCGCGACTGCTGCAAGGCTCATTTCCCCGTTTTTTCCGGCGTCTCGGTCAGCAGCCCCACGCCGCTGACGCCGGCGCTGCTCAACGCCGCCATCAGTTCCACCACCCGCCCGTAGGGCACGTTGCGATCGCCGCCGACCAGCACCGGGATGCCGGGCGTATACCTGACGAGGGCGCTGACGCGGGTCATCAGCGTCTCCAGGTCCACGGGCTTCCTCGGATCATCGCCGAAGTTGATGTAATAGCGGCCCTCCGCGTCCACCGTCACCAGCACCGGCTCCTTGCTGCTGGTGTCGACCACCTCGGAGGGCGCCTGTGGCAGATCGACCTTGACGCCCTGGGTCACCAGCGGCGCCGTCACCATGAAGATGATGAGCAGCACCAGCATGACGTCGATGTACGGCACCACGTTCATGTCGGACATCAGTTTTCTGCGCCGGCTGCGCTGCGCCATGTTCATTTCGTCCTTAAACGTCCGCCCTGCCGGCGAGGGTTGAATGGCTCTTATACATGGGCCTGGCGTTGGAGGATGGACGAAAACTCTTCCAGAAAGATGTCGTAACGACTGTACAACCGCTCGATGTCATTGGCGTAGCGGTTGTAACCGATGACCGCCGGGATGGCGGCAAACAGGCCCATGGCGGTGGCGATCAACGCCTCGGAAATGCCGGGCGCCACCATCGCCAGCGTCGCCTGGTGCACGTTGCTCAACGCCTGGAAGGAATTCATGATGCCCCACACCGTGCCGAACAGGCCGATGTAGGGGCTGACCGAGCCGACCGTCGCCAGGAACGGCAGATGCGTCTCGAGGTCCTCGATCTCGCGGTTCAACGCCACCCGCATGGCGCGCTGCGCCCCCTCCAGGACGGCCATCGGCTGGATGCCTTCGCGCTTGCGCAGCCGCGCGAACTCCTTGAAACCGGCCTCGAAGATCTTTTCCATGCCGCTGGGCTGGCGGCGGCCCTGGTTGAGCCGGCTGTAGAGCGCCGCCAGATCGTCCGCGTTCCAGAAGCGGGTTTCGAATTCCTCGGCGTTCTTGCGCGCCCGGTTGAGCAGGCTGCGCTTGGCGAAGATGACGGTCCATGACCACAGCGAGGCCAAGAGCAGCACCGCCATCACGAACTTGACGAGCCAGCTGGCGTTCAACACCAGGCTGGCGATGGAAAAATCAACTTGCATGTTCGATCTCCGCTCGCAGATTGTCAGGCAGGGGTTTCGGTCTGAAGGTTCGCGCGTCCACGCAGGCCACGGTCACCGTCCCCTCGCACAGGAGGGCGTCGTCACGGCGCAGGATGCGCTGGTGAAATCCCAGACTGGCCCGCCCTGGATTGATGACTTTACTCATGATCCTCAATTGTTCGTTGAACCGCGCCGGCTTGAAATACTCGACGGCGAGCCGCCGCACCGGAAAGACGATGCCGGCGTCGCGCAGCAATTGATCCTGTTCGAAGCCCAGTTGGCGGAGCCACTCCGTGCGCGCCCGCTCCATGAACTTGAGATAATTCGCGTAGTACACCACGCCCCCTGCGTCGGTGTCTTCGTAATAGACCCGCACCGGCCAGACAAATTCCGCCGATTGCCGGCGCTTCTTCAAGCGCCCTCCTCCCTGAACAAATCGGCGTCAAGCGCCGGCTCGCGCCGCGGCTTCATGCCGAAATGCTCCCAGGCGCCGCGGGTCGCCATGCGTCCCCGCGCGGTGCGCATGAGATAGCCCTGCTGGATGAGATAAGGCTCGATGACGTCCTCGATCGTGCCGCGCTCCTCGCCGATGGCCGCCGCCAGGCTGTCGATGCCGACCGGCCCGCCGTCGAATTTTTGCAGCAGGGTCAGCAGCAGCTTGCGGTCCATCATGTCGAAGCCGAGCAGGTCGACGTTGAGCAGGTCCAGCGCGCGGCGGGCGATCTCGCTCTCGATGCGTCCCTGCGCCCGCACCTCGGCGTAGTCGCGCACCCGGCGCAGCAGGCGGTTGGCGATGCGCGGCGTGCCGCGCGAGCGGCGGGCGATCTCGCGCGCGCCCTCCGCGTCGATCTGCACGTTCAGGATGCGCGCGGAACGCCTGACGATGGCCTCGAGATCGGCGGCGGCGTAGAACTCCAGCCGTTGCACGATGCCGAAGCGATCGCGCAGCGGCGAGGTCAGCAGGCCCGCGCGCGTGGTGGCGCCGACCAGCGTGAAGGGCGGCAGGTCGAGCTTGATGGCGCGCGCCGCCGGCCCCTCGCCGATGACGATGTCGAGCTGGAAATCCTCCAGCGCCGGGTAGAGCACCTCCTCGACGACCGGGCTTAAGCGGTGGATCTCGTCGATGAACAGCACGTCGCGGGGCTCGAGATTGGTCAGCAGCGCCGCCAAGTCGCCGGGCCGCTCCAGCACGGGGCCGGCGGTCTGCCGCAGGTTGACGCCGAGCTCGTGGGCGATGATGTGCGCCAGCGTGGTCTTGCCCAGGCCCGGCGGCCCGAAGATCAACACGTGATCGAGCGCGTCGCGCCGCCTCACCGACGCGCTGATGAATATCTCCATCTGCTCCTTGACCGGCGGCTGGCCGACGTAATCACGCAGCCGTTTGGGGCGGATCTGCTCCTCGAACACCGCCTCGTCCGTCTGCGCGGCCGGCCGGATCAGCGAATCCGCCTTGTCTGTCATGTCGATCAGGCGCCGCTGGCGCGGGCGACGTTCTTCAGCGCCTCGCGGATCAGGGTTTCACTGCTCATGCCGGTGCCGGCCACGGCGTGCACGTGCCGGCTGGCCTCGTGGGGCTTGTAGCCCAGCGCGATCAACGCGCTCACCGCGTCCGCCACCGGGTCGGGTGCGCCGCCGTCCTCCCTCGTGGCGGCGGAAATTTTCGCCGCCAGCTCCCAATCCTTGAGTCGATCGCGCATCTCCACGATCAGGCGCTCGGCCGTTTTTTTGCCGATGCCCGGTATGCGCGTCAGTTGCGCCAGATCGCCGCCCTGCACGCAGGCGGCGAACTGGTCCGCGTCCATGCCGGAGAGGATCGCCAGCGCCGTGCGCGCGCCGACGCCGTTGACCTTGAGCAGGCTGCGGAACAGCGCGCGTTCGCGTTCGCTGGCGAAACCGAACAGCAGATGCGCGTCCTCGCGCACGATCAAGTGCGTATAGAGGCTGACGTCGGCCTCCAGTTCCGGCAGCTTGTAGAACGTGGTCATCGGCGCCTCGACCTCGTAGCCCACGCCCTGCACCTCCAGCACCAGGAGCGGGGGGTGCTTGGCGAGGAGCTTCCCGCGCAGCCGGCCGATCACAGCCACCGCCCCGCCCGGCTGCCGGCGAGCTTCGGCATGCGCCGCAGCCCCTCGCGCGTGTGCGCGTGGCACACCGCCACCGCCAGCGCGTCGGCGGCGTCGCTCTGCGCCGCATCCCTCAACCGCAGCAGCATTTTGATCATGTGCTGGACCTGCACCTTGTCGGCGGCGCCGCGGCCGACGATGGCCTGCTTCACCTGCGCCGGGGTGAACTCGTGCACCGGCAGTCCGCGGCTGGCGCCCGCCACGATGGCGGCGCCGCGGGCCTGGCCGAGCTTCAGCGCGGAGTCGACGTTGCGCTTGACGAAAACCTTTTCCACCGCCATTTCATCCGGCCGGAACTGATCGATGATTCCACATAATGCCTCAAAAATGGCATGGAGTCTGGCGGCCTGCCCGCCCTGCGGGGTGCGGATGCAGCCGTTGGCCACGTGTTCGAGCCCCGACCCCGTCGTGCGCACCAGGCCGTAGCCGGTCACCCGCGAGCCGGGATCCACGCCCAGGATGCAGGTCAACCGAGGGCTCCGGCCAGGCGCGGTTTACGCCGCCACGCCAGCCAGCGCCGTGTCGCTGATTGACGCATTGGAATACACCCTTTGCACATCATCGAGGTCCTCGAGCAACTCCAGCATTTTGATCAGCTTTTCCGCCTGCTCGCCGTCCACCGGCACCAGGGTCGCGGCGCGCATGGTGATCTCCGCGTGATCGGGCGGCAGGCCGGCGGCCGTCATCGCATCCTTCACCCTGCCGAAATCGTCCGGCGCCGTGATCACCTCGATGCCGCCGTCCTCATCAGTGATCACGTCCTCGGCGCCGGCCTCCAGCGCCGCCTCCATGATTTTGTCCTCGGACGCGCCGGGGGCGTAGCCGAGCACGCCGCGCTTGCTGAACAGGTAGGCCACCGAGCCGCCGGCGCCGAGATTGCCGCCGCCCTTGGTGAAGGCGTGCCGCACCTCGCCGGCCGTGCGGTTGCGGTTGTTGGTCATGCAATCGACCATCACCGCCACCCCGCCGGGGCCGTAGCCCTCGTAGCGCACCTCCTCGAGCTGCTCGCCGCCCGCCTCGCCGGTGCCGCGCCTGACCGCGCGCTCGACGGTGTCCTTGGTCATGTTGGCCGACAGCGCCGCGTCGATGGCGGCGCGCAGGCGCGGATTGGCGGACGGGTCCCCGCCGCCGGCGCGAGTGGCCACGGTGATCTCGCGTATGAGTTTGGTGAACAGCCTGCCGCGCTTGGCGTCCTGCGCGTTCTTGCGGTGCTGGATGTTGGCCCATTTACTGTGGCCGGCCATGAACGAACCCCGAGACAATCAAATTAAATGAAAATTCTACCATTTCACCGCGGCGGCGTGTTGAAAACGGCCGTGGCGCAGGAAGCTTTCGACCTGTGCGACGACCGCGGGCCGCAGCAGGAGGCCGGTGTGCGACACCGGCAGCACGATGTGGTCGGTCATGCCGGGAAGCCGCGTCTCCTCGACCGCCACGGTGCCGTCGTTCGGCTGCGGCAGGCCGGGCAGCAGGCGGCCGAGGCCCACCGGCAGCATGCCGGCGATGGACCCCAGCGGCAGCGCCGGCGGCCAGGGCGGCAAATCATCGCCCAAGAGCCCCCGCTCCAGGCTGCGCTTGAGCAATCGCCGGCCAGCGGGAAAGCGCGCCAGCAGCCTCGCCGTGGCGCTCGCGCGGTGCGGCGTGCCCAGGGTCACGGCCCGGCCGAAGCGGCCCGGCAGCCCCTGCGCGGCGGCGTGCCGCAGCACCAGCCCGCCCAGGCTGTGCGCCACCACGTGCACGCGCCAGGCGGGGATATTGCAGAGGAGGCGGCGCAGCGCCACGGCGTTTTCCGCCGGGGATCTGGCGCGCGTGGGATAGGAGAACAAACGGGTCTCGAATCCGGCCAGTTCAAGCTGTACGGCCAGCGGCAGCATGACCGCGCCGCGCATGAACAGGCCGTGCACCAGCACCACCGCCTCAACGTCCGCGGCCATGATGTTTCAACCTTCGGCTGAATGATACGAAGCGATTAAGCGGAACCGGCGCCCAATACCTGGCGCTTGCGCGTGCGCGCAAAGTCCAGCATGCGCTGGATGGGGATCACCGCGCGGCGGCGGATGTCCTCGTCAATGCGGATCTCGCCCTCGCCGGTTTCCAGCACCCGCGCCAGGTTGCGCAGGCCGTTCATCGCCATCCACGGGCAGTGCGCGCAACTGCGGCAGGTGGCGTCGCGTCCCGCCGTCGGCGCCTCGATGAATTCCTTGTCCGGGGCCGCCTCCTTCATCTTGTGGAAGATGCCGCGATCGGTCGCCACGATGAAGCGCTTCGCGGGGAGCCTCTTCGCGGCGCTGATGAGCTGGGTGGTGGAGCCCACCGCGTCGGCGAGCGCAATCACCGCCGCCGGGGACTCCGGATGCACCAGCACCCTGGCGTCGGGATATTTCCCGCGCAATTCCTGCAATTCCAGCGCCTTGAATTCCTCGTGCACGACGCAGCTTCCCTGCCACAGCAGCATGTCGGCGCCGGTCTGCCGCCGGATGTAATCGCCGAGGTACCTGTCCGGCGCCCACAAAATCTTTTTGCCCTGCTCGTGCAGATAACGCACGATGTCGACACCGATGCTCGAGGTCACCACCCAGTCGGCGCGGGCCTTCACCGCGGCGCTGGTGTTGGCGTACACCACCACCGTGCGATCCGGATGGGCGTCGCAGAACTTCGAGAATTCCTCCGGCGGGCAGCCGAGATCGAGCGAGCACTCGGCCTTCAACTCCGGCATCAGCACGCGCTTCTCGGGGTTGAGGATCTTGGCGGTCTCGCCCATGAAGCGCACGCCGGCCACGACCAAGGTCTTCGCCTTCGACTCGTTGCCGAAGCGCGCCATGTCCAGCGAGTCCGAGACGTGGCCGCCGGTCTCGTCGGCCAGCTGCTGGATGTCCGGCTCGGTGTAGTAATGCGCCACCAGCACCGCGTCCCGATCCTTCAGCAGGCGCTTGATCTTCCCGCGCAGGCGCTCGCGCTCGTCCGCGGCCAGCGATTCGCTCACCGTCGGCGGCACCTCGAAGCGCGTCGTCCTCGGATAAATGATGTCGGGTATGGCCATGGTATTCACCTGCTGCGCGGGCGCCGCCGGCTGGATCCGCCGGCGCCGCGTGTCTTGCCGGCGCGGGCCCCTGTCTGCTTTGACGGGGCGGGGCGCCAGCGGTTCTGTCGCAAGCGCGCCGCGGCGAGCCGGATGATGTCGCGATGATCGAAGGCCAGCGGCGGCAGCCGCGCCACACCGTGCCAGCGCGCCGCGCGCGCGTCCGAGGCCGCCCGTGGTTCGACCGGACCGCCCGGCGACAGACCGTAATATACCACCGTGATCACCCGCTCGCGCGGATCGCGGTCCGGTTGTCCGAAGGCGTGTAATTGCCGCAATTTGCCGGCGCGGATGCCGGTTTCCTCGAGCAGCTCGCGCCGCGCACAGGCCTCCAGTTCCTCGTCGCTGTTAAGAAACCCGCCCGGCAGCGCCCAGCGGCCGGCATAAGGGTCTCGCGCCCGCTTGATCAACAGCACCTTGAGGCGGCGGCGGTCGCGCGCGAACAGCACCACGTCCGCCGTCACCGCCGGGTGCGGATGGTCGTAGGTGTACGGCATGGATGGCCTTACGTATCAGGCTTGCCCGGCGGGCGGCGGAGCTTGATGTGCAGTTCGCGCAACTGCTGCTCGCTCGCCTCCGAGGGCGCGCCGGTCAGCGGGCAGGTGGCGGTCTGCGTCTTGGGAAAAGCAATCACGTCGCGGATCGACTGCGCGCCGGCCATTAGCATGACGATGCGATCAAGGCCGAAGGCGATGCCGCCATGCGGCGGGCAGCCGTAGCGGAAGGCCTCGAGCAGAAAGCCGAATTTCTCCTGCGCCGCCCGCTCGTCGATGCCGAGCAGGTCGAAGACGGTCTGCTGAAGGGTGGGATTGTGGATGCGCACCGAGCCGCCGCCGATCTCGGAGCCGTTCAGCACCACGTCATAGGCCCTGGCGATGGCGTCGCCCGGCGCCGCCATCAGCGCGGCGTGATCGAGATTCACCGGCGAGGTGAACGGGTGATGCATCGGGTCCCAGCGCTTCTCGTCCTCGTTCCACTCGAACATCGGGAAGTCGACGACCCACAGCGGCCGCCAGCCCGCTTGCGTCAGTCCGAGGTCATGCGCGACGCGCACGCGCAGGTTGCCGAGCGCGTCGTTGACGACCTTGTTCTTGTCGGCGCCGAAGAAAATGAGATCGCCGGTGTGCGCGCCCGTGCGCTGCATGATGGCGGCGATGGCGTCATCGGGCAGGAACTTGAGGATGGGCGATTGCAATCCGTCGCGTCCCCTCCCGGCGTCGTTGACCTTGATGTAGGCCAGACCCCTGGCGCCGTAGTTGGCGACCCAGGCCGTGTAATCGTCGATTTGCTTGCGCGTCAGCCGCTCGCCGGCGGCAGGCACGCGCAGCGCGGCGACGCGGTGGCCGGGCGAATTTGCTGCATTCGCGAACACCTTGAACTCAACACCCTTCAGCAGGTCGCCGACCTCGGTGAGCTCCAGCGGCACGCGCAGGTCCGGCCGGTCGGTGCCGAAGCGCCGCACGGCCTCGGCGTGCGTGAGGCGCGGGAACGGATTCGGCAGCTCGACGCCGATGGCCTCGCGGAACAGCGTGCGGACCAGGTCCTCCATGATGGCGGTGATTTCGGCGACGTCGAGGAAGCTCGTCTCGATGTCGAGCTGCGTGAACTCCGGCTGGCGATCGGCGCGCAGGTCCTCGTCGCGGAAGCAGCGCGTGATCTGGTAGTAGCGATCCATGCCCGACATCATCAAGAGCTGCTTGAAGAGCTGCGGCGACTGCGGCAGGGCGAAGAACTTGCCCTCGTGGGTGCGGCTCGGCACCAGGTAATCGCGCGCGCCCTCCGGCGTGGCCTTGGTCAGCATCGGCGTCTCGAATTCGATGAAGCCGTGGGCGTCGAGATAGCGGCGCATGATGCCGGCGACCCTGGCGCGCAGCATGAGGTTCTTCTGCATCTGCTCGCGGCGCAGGTCGATGTAGCGGTACTTGAGGCGCGTCTCCTCGTTGACGCCCTCCTCGTCGATCTGGAACGGCAGCGGCTCGGCGGCGTTCAGCACCTCGACCATCTTCGCCAGCACCTCGATCTCGCCGGTGGCGATGTGTGGATTCTCGGTGCCGGGCGGGCGGCGACGCACTTGGCCCGTGATTTTCAGCACGTATTCGTTGCGCACCTTCTCGGCGACGGCGAAGCTCTCGCGCCCATCCGGGTCGAACACCACCTGCACGCGCCCGGCGCGGTCGCGCAAATCGATGAAGACGATGCCGCCGTGATCGCGGCGGTGATGCACCCAGCCGCAGATCGTGACGGTTTGGTTGAGTTGCGCGGCGGTGACCTCGCCGCAGTAATGACTGCGCATACCTGCCCCTGTCGTTTATATGGGAGTCCCCTCCCGCCCGCGGACGGCCGCAAGCCGGATAGGGGCGGGAATGTTACGGGCAGGGCGGCGGCGGCGCAATCTGTTTATATATGACCGGCCCCCGGCGGGAATGCCGTTCGTACTGAGACCTGTCCCGAGGTGGCGAAGGATATCGAAGCCTGTCCTGAGCTTGTCGAAGGGTACGAATATTACCTGAGAATTTGAGCCGTTCGCCCTGAGGCATCGAAGGGCGAACGGCATTTTGTAAGATAAGTTCTACTCCGCGGCTGCCTTCTTCCCTACTTCTTTCTTTTCGGGCTTGACCTTGCCCTCGCTCGCGGGCTTGCCCTCCTTCCCGGCGCCCTCAGCCTTCTTCTCCTCGGAAACCTTCCCCTTGTCCGCCGCCTTGTCCTTGGTGGCAGGCTTTTTGTCGCGGAAATCGGTCACGTACCAGCCCGTGCCCTTGAGCTGGAAGCCCGCCGCCGACACCAGTTTCTTCAGCGTCCGGCGCCTGCACTTCGGACATTGCCTGAGCGGCTTGTCGTTGATGGACTGCATGATTTCCACCTGCCCGCCGCAGGCGGAACAGGCGTATTCATAAATCGGCATAACCCCGCCTCCGCAACATATAGATATGAATGGGGCAAAAGATGAGGGGAAAGAGGCTGAATTTCAAGGGTGGACGCGATGGCAGTGCATCTGTTCGATCTTGTTCATTTCGAGCCCTTCAACCACCCAATCCATTCGCCCTGAGTCCTTCGACTGCGCTCAGGACAGGCCCGTCGAAGGGTTTCCACGAACACCCCGCCCGTTCGCCCTGAGCCTGTCGAAGGGTTCCAACGAACGGGCGGAGTGCGTAGCTTCCTTGCCACAGGACCTTGGGGTATCATCGCCGCCCTTCGCGCGCTGGTCCCATGGATGACTTTATTCAGCGCAAATCAAAGAACCTCTGATTTGGCCAGAGGTTCCGCAGTGCCGGGATGCACTGCCATTTTCAATGGCCGTCAGGTGATTGAAAATGAAGGAGGGCAAAAACCACACTTTTTGCTTTCCGCGCTCTGAGAAGTCCAGGATGGACTTATTCAGAGCCCATCAAAACACGGGCCGTTAGCTCAGTCGGTAGAGCAGCTGGCTTTTAACCAGTTGGTCGCAGGTTCGATTCCTGCACGGCCCACCATCAAAAAGACGCTATCTGGAAAAATTCAGCGCGGTGACCGGCCGGCCGTCGATGACGATGTCGCAAATCTCCCAGGTGCGCCAGTCGTCACCGCCCTGATGGCAATGCGCATCAAACCTTTTGCCTTGCCAGCGGCCCGAAATATCCCCGGCGTTGGTCCAGAGGTCCACGTTGCCCTCGGCGACCTTCTCGTCGTTGACTTTGAAGACCAGATGTCCCGGCGCGGGCTTTTTGCCGACGATTTTGCAGGTGTCGCTCTCCGTGCACGGCGCGTACATTGTCGTGACGGGCGCGGTGGAACAGCCGGCGAGCAGTGCGGCGGCGAGCAGTGCAATTCGATTGAATGCTGACATGGCCTCCCCCACGGTCGGTGACCCCGCGATTATTATATCCGTTCGTTGCCCGGACGGCGCCGGGAGGGAAGCAATTGAGGAAAGCCGCGGATTGCGGCCGTTTCGGTAGCCTTCCAGGTGGCCGCAGGCGGCGATAAATCAGGGGCGACGGACCTCCACATCCGGTGTTTCCGTCCGCCGCCCCTGTCCCCCCATCAAGCAAGCCAAAAACACCCTTCCGGAAGCGGAAGGGCGTCATTTGACTGTCACGCTGCTCGTTGGGGAGACGGACTTTGTATTAGACTTTGAAGCGCTATCGTGCCGGGTTGGCGCGATACGTCCGCCTGCTGGTTTTAAAGAGTAGAACACGATTCCGGTTCTTGCAAGGCGGATGCGTGCAAGAATGACCTTGCGAGCTCGTGGAGGACAGGCATGACCACTTCCGTTTATCCGCTGCGGGCGTTTGCCGACAACTACATCTGGGTGATCCGTGGCGGGCGGAACGCGGCCGTGGTCGATCCGGGCGATGCTGCGCCCGTGCTGGAGCACCTGAAGGCGGAGCGGCTGAATCTCAGTGACATTCTGATCACGCATCACCACGGCGATCACATTGGCGGCCTGCCGGAGTTGACCGCGGAATTCAACGTGCCGGTGTACGGCCCGGCCAAATCTCATATCCACCATCTCACCCACACGCTGCGGGAGGGCGATGTCGTCAACCTGCCGGAATTGGACCTGTCGTTCCAGGTCATGGAGTCGCCCGGGCACACGCTGGATCACATCGCCTATTACGGGCACGGGTGGCTGTTCTGCGGCGACACGCTGTTCGCCTGCGGCTGCGGGCGGCTGTTCGAGGGCACGGCGGCGCAGTTGTACGGCTCGCTGCAAAAATTCGCCGCCCTGCCGGCGGACACGGCGGTGTTCTGCGCGCACGAGTACACGCTGAACAACATCCGCTTCGCCAAAGCGGTGGACGGCGACTGCGCGCCGTTATTGAAACGGGAAACCGCGGAGGCCGCGAAGCGCGCCCGGGACGAACCCACGGTGCCCTCATTGATGCAACTGGAGCGGGAGACGAATCCCTTCCTGCGCTGCGCCGAGGCGGATTTCCGGCGGATGCTGCGCGCGAAGAAAATCATCGGTGATGATGATCCGGTGCGCGCGTTCGCGGCGCTGCGGGCGTGGAAGGATAAATTTTAGGATTACACGAGGCGTTTTAAGGTGAACAAGCCGTTCGTACCGAGGTATCGAAGTACGAACTCCTCCAAGAGAACGAAGATCGTGTCATTCCGGGTCTACATACTGCGCTGGGCCGACGATTCTTATTACACCGGCCACACCGACAACCTCGAGAAACGAATAGAGGAACACCAATCCGGGGCAATCGCTGGTTACACAACCAAACGCCGCCCGGTCAGGTTGATGTGGTCGCAAGAATTTACCATTCGCGAGGAAGCACTAGCGGCCGAGCGACAAATCAAAGGTTGGAGCCGCTCGAAAAAAAGAAGCCATGATGCGTGGCAATTGGAAGCGAGTACGGCGCCACGCCTGGGGCACGAAGAATCCACTCCCAGATTATCTGCAGTGACCGTTCACCCTTCGATACCTCAGGGCGAACGGCCTTTCTACCACCCACTCCGTCAGACGATGCGGGAAGTGAAGTCGAAGTCCATTACCGGTGACGGCTCCTGGATGTAGACGCCCTGCGCATAGTCGATGCCGGCGTTGATGACCGCCATCAACGTGGGGGCGTCCTTCACCCATTCGGCGATGGTGGCGATGCCCCGCTCGCGCGCGTGCTTGACGATGGTGTGCACGGCGTCGGCGCTTTCCTGCTCCAGCGTCATGTGGGCGATCAACATGGCGTCGATCTTGATGAAATCCACCGGCAGTCCCTCCAGAAGTTTCTGCGCGCTCAGGCCGATGCCGAAGTGCTCGACGGCCACGCCGCAGCCGAGCTTGCGCAGGCTGGAAAAAAAGGCCCTGGTGTGGGCGGGATCCTGGGACAGCGTGATCTCCGAGATTTCGATCACCAGCCGGCTGGCGGCGACGCGCCGCTCGCGCAGCCATCGTGCCATGGCCAGCAGCAGCGATTCGCTCCTGACCGACTCGCGCTCCAGCTTGACGAACAGGCGCGAGGTGAGATCGTCCGTCTGGTTTTGCAGCACACTGACGGCGTGATCCACGATCCAGTGATCGAGCGGCGAGGTGACGTCCTGCACGCGCGCGGCGGCGAACAGCGCCGCCACCGGCACGTCGACGCCGGTCTCGTCGCGCATGCGCAGAAAGGCCTCGTACATGGGCTGCGGGTCCTCCTTGAGCCCCAGCAGCGGCTGGTACACCAGGCTCAGGCGTTCCTCCCTGATGGCTCGCTCAATGAAGGATTCCAGGCCGGCCAGCGACAGGCTGCGCTGGGTCTCGGAGAACGCCTCGCCGAAAACCTCCACGCGGTGGCTGTTGATCAGGCCGGTGCGGCAGGCCTGGTGCGCGTCCTCCAGCACCTCGGCGCAGCCGGTATACAAATCGCTGATGCGCACGATGCCGATCTGCGTTGTCAGGCGCAGGGTGCGATCGCCGACCTTGAAGGTGTGCTCATCGACATGTTGCAGCAGGCCGGCGGCGAAGTCCCTGGCCGCCGAGACGCCGGTCTTCGGCATCAGAATGGCCAGCGAGTGCTCATCGATGACGGCCATCGGATAGCGGCCGCCCAGGTGCGGCTTGATCAAGGCCTCCAGATCCGCCAGCACGCGGCGGATGGCCTCGCCCACCGCCGCCTGCAGTTGTTTCCAGCGCGTGATCTCCACGCACAAGAGCGCGCCCTGCTCCCGGCCCTTCGCGGCGGCGGCGATGCATTCCTGTACGGCGATGGCAAAGGCATCCTGTACCCTGGCCGCGGCCGGCGGCGCGGCGGCGGCGAGCGGGGCGGGCCTCGGCGCCGCGACCCGGGACGGCGCGGACCTGGCGGCGGCTGGCGGTGCCGCCGGCAGCGGGGCTATCGCGGCGGCTGATCTTGGCACCGCGGTGACCTGGAGGCAGGGCATGTTTTCCTGAAAGGCGTGTTCGATTTCGACGTTGAGTTTGATCGTCGTTTTGTCGGCGCGCACGCCGGTCAGCTCGGCGACGATGGGGACGCCGGCGTCGGCGTTCAGGCTGTTGAGCGCGGCCTGAAGCTGCCTGCGCTCCTCCGGGGAGATCAGGTCCTCCAGTTTGACCGCCGCGAGATCCTCGGCCCACGCGTAGCCGAACAATTTGAGCCAGGCCGTGTTGGCGATGATGTGCCCGCCGCCCGTCACGCAGGCGATGGCGGTCGGCGAGGCGAGGATCAGGTTGCGGCAGCGCGCCGCGGTGGCGTTCAGGGCCTGCTTCAGCGCCCGCCGGCTGCGCCGCTCGTGCACCGTGCGGAAACTGCGGTTCACCGAGTGCATCAGCCGGTTTTCGCGCCGCGGCACAATGTCCGCCACGCCGGCCTCTATGGCGGCGTCGATTTCCCCGGCTGCCGCCGGCCGGTCGGCGTCATCGACGGCAATCAGCACCATGTCGGACTTGACGCTTTTGATCGCCGCCGCGCAGGACGCCACCTGCGCCGTCCAGCGTCCGCCCGCCACCAGCAGCATGTCCCACGTCTCCCGGCGCAGCAGATCCGCCAGATCCTCCGGGCGCGGGATGAATCGCGGGCGGATGTAATACTCGCCACGACGCAGCCAGTTGATCAACTCCTCGGCGCGCTCCGGAGCGTCATCAATGATGATCACGCGTAAGATTTGCTTCTGTTCCAAGCGGCCGGCCTCATTCGGATTGGGCGCTTTTCTTTATATTATATTGGGTCCCGCGCCCCTATGATGTGCGGCAAGCCGCACTTGCAACGGCTCCATATCATGCCCTCTCCCGTCCAGCAATCATATTACGCCCCGGCCGCCGCAACGGCACCTCTTCATTCCGCGCTCGAGGGTGAGCAGGCGTGCGACGTCTGCGTGGCGGGCGCGGGCATCGCCGGCTGCGCCGCGGCGCTTCATCTCTCCGCACGCGGACAACGCGTCATCGTGCTGGAGGGCGCGCGCGTGGGCCATGGCGCTTGCGCCCGCGCTGGCGGCGAATTAATCCACCACGACGTTGATGAACTGGCCGGTCTCGACGGCAGGGCCGCGCGCGACGACTGGCGGCGCTTGTGGCGTTTGCGGCTGGACGCCGCGGCGGCCACCACGGCGTTGATCGACAAGCACCGCATTGCCTGTGATTTCGCCGGCGGCCAGTTCATCGCCGCCGTCAAGCCGCGCCACGACCGCCGGCTGCGCGACTACAAACGCGCACTGGAGGAAGGCTGCGGCCATGCGCACCTGTTGTTCATCGAGAAGGATTATCTCGATGAGTTCGCGCGCACGCCGCGGTACGTGTCCGGCCTCTACGACGCCCGCGGCGGGCATGTGCATCCGGTGAAGCTCGCGCTCGGTCTGGCGGCCGCGGCGCGGGGGCTGGGCGCGGAATTTCACGAGCTGACGCCGGCCGTGCAGGTGGAGCCGGGCGCCTCGATCCTCGTGCGCACACCGAAGGGGACGGTCCGCTGCCGGCGGCTCCTGCTTTGCGGTACCGGGGACGTTGGCGGGCTTCCGATTGATCCGGAGCGCCGGCCGCCGCTGATCGGCGCGGGCGCGACGGTGACCGAACCGCTGGGCGAGGAGCGCGCGCGTGATATCCTTCCCGCGAATGCGGCGGTGGCGGACATGAATTTCCTTCGTGACAGCTTCAGCCTGACGGCGGACTGGCGGTTGTTGTTCGGCGCATGGATCGGCGATCCGGCGCCGTCCCGCGCGCGGCTGGCCACGCTGCTGCGGCAGCGCATGCTGCGGGTGTTCCCGCAACTGCGCGACGTGCGGCAGGAATATGCGTGGAGCGGCGCCGCCGATTCCCCCCCGCGCGCCCCGCGTTTCGCGCGGCCGCATCCGAACGCGTTTTTTGCGGACGGTTGCGCCCGTCATGGCGTGGCCATGGCGGTCCTGGGCGGCCGGCTGCTCGCCGAGGCGGTGATGGGCAATGCCGGCGGTTTTGACTTTATCGCGCGGATGCCGCGACGCGAGCGATGGGGGACGGGTTTTTTGCGCGGCCCGTTGCGCGCGCTGGCGACGATGTATCACCGCTTTCGCGATCCATCATGAGTCCGCCGCGTTCTGATCTGTACGCACGCTTCTACCGCGTCGTGCGCCGGATCCCCGCCGGCCGGGTGGCGACCTACGGCCAGGTCGCGCGGCTGGCCGGGCTGCCGCGCCACGCCCGCCACGTCGGTTACGCCCTGCACGCGTTGCCGCCGGGCACCGACATTCCCTGGCATCGCGTGATCAACGCGCGCGGCGGCATCAGCCTGCGCCGCGAGTCCGGTCCCGATCAAACGCAGCGCCTGCGGCTGGAACGCGAGGGCGTGGCCTTCAACGCCGCCGGCATCGTGGAATTATCGATATACGGCTGGACCCCATGACGCCGCGTAATCTGTTCATCACCTTGAGCAACATCGGCGACGCGGTCCTCACCACGCCGGCCCTGCGGGTCCTGCACGATGCGTTTCCCGATCACCGCATCGACATCGTCGCTGATCCGCGTTCCGCCGGATTATTTGAACACTGCCCTTTCCTTGGCGAGCTGTTTCTGCTGCGCAAGCGCCTGGGCTGGCCGGGCCGCCTCGCGCTGGTGCGCCGGCTTCGGAAACAACATTATGACGTCGCCGTCGATCTGCGCACCGAGGTGCTGGCCTGGCTCGCGCGCGCCGGGCGCCGTTACACGCGCCTGAACACGCGGCGGGTGGACGGGCATGCGGTGGAGCGTCATCTCGCCGTCGTCAGGCCGCTTCTGTCCGGGCCGCCCCCGCCAACACGGGCATGGCTGGGCGGGGCGGAGCGGGACTGGGCGGCGCGCATGCTGGCGCGGCTGCCGGGGCGGCGGTGGCTCGCGATCGCGCCCGGCGCGAACTGGCCGCCCAAGATCTGGCCGCTGCAATATTTTCAGGAATTGCTGGAGCGACTGCGCGATCAATTTGACGCCGCGATTGTCTGCGGCGGACCGAATGATTTCGCGCCGGCGGCGGCGCTGACGCGAGCCTCGCCGCTGCCGGCCTTGAACCTGGCCGGCGAGACATCGTTGCTGCAGGCCGCGGCGGTGCTGGAACGCGCGGCATACTTCGTTGGCAATGATTCCGGCCCCGGCCACCTGGCCGCGGCGGTGGGCACGCCGACGCTGACGCTGTTCGGCCCCGGCGAGCCGGAGCGGTATCATCCCTGGGCACCCGGGGCGCAATGGCTGTGCGCGCCGGAGCAGGATTTGAAGCGGCTCGCGCCGGCCACGGTGGCCGCGCGGATCCTTGCGGGACGCCCGCAGCCGGCCTCCGCGTCATGAATTCCGCCATCCACAGCATGCACGTCATCGGCAGCCGGCAGTGGGGCGGCGCCGAGCGGTTCTACTGCCGGTTGACGGCGGCGTTGGCGGAGCGCGGCCATCCGGTCACCGCCGTGCTGCCCGCCACGAGCGCACTTCGCGCCGGGCTGCCCGCCTCCGTGCCGCAGCTGCACGTCGGCATGCGCGGCGTGTGGGATTTGTGGTCCGCGTTCCAGCTGCGCCGATGCATCCGTGCGCACGCGCCGCGGATCGTGCAGACCTACATGGGCCGCGCCACGCGGCTGACGCACCTGCCCGCCGGCCGCCCGCCGGTGCACGTCGCCCGGCTGGGCGGATACTATGATCTGAAGGACTATCGCCACGCCCACGCCTGGATCGGCAACACCCGCGACCTCTGTGATTACCTCGTGCGCGGCGGCTTCCCCCCCGATCGCGTTTTTCTGATCGGAAATTTCGTCGATTCGCCGGCGCCGGTCAGCCATGACGTTCTGACCGGACTGCGCAGCCGGCTCGGCCTGCCCGACAACGTCCGCGTGGTGCTCGGCATGGGGCGGTTCCATCCCAACAAGGGCTTCGAGGATCTGCTGGCCGCCTTCGCCGCGCTTCCCCCTGATCCGCCGTCCTATCTGCTGCTCGTCGGCGACGGACCGCTGCGCGAGGCGTTGAAACGATTCGCCAGCGAGCTCAAGGTGGAGTCGCGCGTGATCTGGCCCGGCTGGCGGAATGATGTCACGCCTTACTATGCGCTGGCCGACGTTTTCGTCAGCCCCTCCCGCCACGAGCCGCTCGGCAACGTCATTCTGGAGGCCTGGGCCCACGGCGTGCCGGTGATCGCCACGCGCACGGCGGGCGCCGGCGCGCTCATCGACGACGGGGTGAGCGGCCTGCTCGTCAACATCGGCGACACCGAGACGCTGGCCGCGCGGCTGCACGTGCTGCTCGCGGAATCACCCGCCATGCGCCAACGATTGATCGAGGGTGGCCGCAAGACGCTGGAGACAAAACACAGCCGCGAGGTCATCGTCGAGGCCTGTCTCGACGTCTACCGGCGGTTGCTGCGCGCGCCCTAGTTTCAAGGCGCCGGCGGACAGAGTCTCTCCGCTTCCAGCCGCCGCAACACCTCGTCCACCATGATGCCGGGAAGACAGGTGTGATCCGCGGCGGTGGCGCGATCGGCGCGGCCGCAGGCCTGGCACGGGGAGGGGTTGTACAGCACGCGCCCCTGCTGGCCGACGGCATGGCTGCGCCGCCAGTCCGTCGGCCCGAAGAAGGCGTACACCGGGATGCCGGCGGCGGCGAGACAGTGCATGGGGCCGGAGTCGTTGGTCACCGCGAAGCGCGCGTGCCGCCCCAGCTCGGCCAGTTCCGCGATGTTGAATTCATCTGTGGCATCCACGCCGGTCTGCGCCGCCAGTTGCGCGTTCAAGGCGGCGTCCGGCCGCGCCCCCACCCACACCGTGTCGACGCCGCGCGTGGAGAGGGCGTAGGCCAGCGCCGGGTAGTAGGGCCAGCGCTTGGCCGGCCACCGCGGGCTCGAACCGGCGTGCATCGCGGCGAAAACCCGCCCCCACAGGCGGTGATCCCGGAGCCAGCGGTTGACGTGATCCCGCTCCGCGGGCAGGCAGGGCAGCGACGGCCGCCGGTCATCCGCCGGCAGGCCGGCGGCGGCCATCACCGCCTGCATGCGTTCGAAGATGTGGCACCGGCCGTCGTAACGATCCGGCGGATGGTGCGTGTAGGGATAATGCGGCAGGTTGCCGACGCGCTCCGGCGCGCCGCCGAGCGCGCACAGGATGGCGGTGCGATCGCTGGACTGCAGATCGTAAATGCGCCGGAACCGCCGGCTCCGCATCCAGGCGACGGCGCGCAGCGCGCTCCACAGGCCGTGTCGCGGAAGGGCCTCGACCTTCAGCCCCTCGAAGCGCCGGAAAATATCGGCGAACGGCGGCGTGGTGAGCACATGGATTTCGTCGCCGGCGTGGGCGGCGCGGATGCGCTCCACGAACGCCGTGGCCATGATGACGTCGCCGAGCGCGCCCAGCTTGATGATCAGGACGCGGTTTGAAACGGTCATGCCGCGGGCGCGCCGACGCGCGCGCGCGGCGCATCGGCGGCGGCCAGAACGAGAAACAGGAACAGATAGGCGGCGAACTGCTTGGAGCCGTACGAATGCGTCAGCGAGGCATCGACCAGGATGGCCATGGCGGCGGAGAGCAATACCGCGACCTGCATGCGCGTTGATTGATCCGCGGTCCGCAGCCGTCGTATCGCTGCGTAACCGAGCGTGCCGAGCCACAACAACAATGCGCCCAGGCCGATCAGGCCGGTCTCGTACCAGCAGTCCAGCACGAAGTTGTGCAGATGCTTGACCCTGCCCGATTGATCCCCGAATTGAAGCTTCAGCACTTCATTGCCCGTCTGCCGCTTCAAAGTCCCGAGGCCCACGCCGAGCCAGATGTTCTCCGGCGGCGATTGCAGTGCCTGCCGCCACAATTCGGTGCGGCCGCTCGAGGCCACGTCCAGGAATTCGGTGATCGAGTGATGGCGTTCCGCGCCGCGGATGAGCACGTCCCCCACCACCGCGCCGGCGAGCAGGACGATCACCACCGCGGCCGCGGCCGCCGCGCGCAGGCGCAGGCGCAATACGGCCACGGCATAGAACGCCAGGGCCGCGATCAAGGCGAGCAGCGTCGTTCTCGTCACCGATCCGATCACGTAAAGCACCACGGCCAGTAGGAACAGCCCGGCGATCCCCTGGCGCCACGGATGCCGCCAGCGGTATTGCAGCAGATGCAGCGCGAACGGCGTCAGCAGCGGCAGGTTGTCGGCCCGCATCGATGTGCGGGGGACGAAACCGGGACGCGACACCTGCAACGGCAGCGCCAGGTACAGAACGACGACGGCGGCGACGCCGACAACACCGATCAACGCCAGCAGGCGTTCACGTCCGCCGTCGCCGGCGCAAGGCAGGCTGATCAGCACGATGAGGCTGACGCAGCTGTAGAGTACGAAGTCGAGCCAGCTGTGAATCCCGTCGAGGCCGGTGCCGGCCCGCAGCACGCTGGCGAGAAACGTGACGACGAGGAGGAGATACGGCAGCCATATCCGCCGTTCCACGTGCAGCCTGCATCCGCTGAGCGAGACCAGCGCCCAGAGCAAATAAACCACGCCGGTGACATGGAACGCCGCGCGGCCCGCGATTTGCAGCAACGGCAGCAAGGCCGGCAGCATCCAGCCCCATGCAAAGTAATGTCTTCGCAGTTGATCCAACGCTGCCCCCTGTTTATCAAGCATCCTGCGCGCGCGCCAGCGAATGATAAACATCCATCGTGGCGTCGAGCATGGCCTGCAGGGTGTAGGGATGCGACGCCGGCACGGGCGGCGGACTGGCGAGAAATTGCATTGTCCTGGCCAGCAGTTCGTCCTGATTTCCCGTGGCCACGAGACCGGCGGGATACAGCTCCTCCAGCAACTCCGCCGTGCCGCTGTGGGCATAGCCGATCACCGGCACGCCCAGGCTCAGCGCCTCCAGCGTCGTGCGTCCGAATCCCTCGGGCTCGATCGAAAGGTTGAACACGATGCGCGAGATCGCCATGATTTCGCGCAGGTCGCCGCGCGGCCCGGTCATGGTCACCTGCGACGCCAGGCCCAGGTTCCGGATCATTCCCTGCAGCTCGCTGACATACGCCGCGCGGCGCGGGTGCGCGCCGCCCACGATGAGGCCATGCACCGGCGGCTGCCGTTGAATCAGCGCGCGCAACAACGACAGGAAATCCTGCTGGCCCTTGCGCCGGCTCAGGCGGCCTGGAAGCGTCAGCAATTGTTTCCCGCGGGTCTGCGGGAACGCACGCTCGAACTCCGCGCGCCAGGCCGCCTCCGGGACGTGGCCGTGGCGGAAAATCTTCGGATCCACGCCGCGCGGAATCACGCGGATCCTCGCCGGATCGACCTTCGGATAATTCGCCCGGATGTACCGCTCGATCCAGCGCGAGATGGCGATGACGCGATCGCCGCGCGTCATGATGGCGCTGTAGCGGTTGACCGAATAGGGCCCGTGCACCGTGGTCACGAACGCCGGCCGCGCGGCCAGCATGCCGCGCAGCGCGAAATGCGCAAGCCACGCCGGCAGCCGCGAACGGGCGTGCACGATGTCCACGCGTTCCCGCCTGAAGAAGCGCCGCAGCCGCGGCACGAAACGGAAGGTGAGCGGCGATTTCGCCCCGATGGGCCAGGCGACGTGCTCGGCGCCGGCCTGCCTCAATTGATTCTCCAGCCGCCCGCCGGCGGAGATGACGATGGCCCGGTGGCCGCGCCGGCACAGTTCCTGCGCGACCTCCACCGTGCCGCGCTCCACGCCGCCCATTTCCAGCGCCGGCAGGAGTTGAACGATGGTCAATCCCATGCCGGCGGTTCGTTATTGCAGGCGGGAGATGTGCGTGCGCTGTTCGCCCAGCCGCGCAATGGCCGCCATGATGCCATCCAGACGCGCCCGTTCCTTCGCCACCACCGCCGCCGGCGCGCGCGACACGTAGTTCTCATTGGCGAGCTTCGAGGTCACGCGGGCGCGTTCCTGCTCCAATCTCGCCAGTTCCTTCTCCAGGCGCTGCAACTCCGCCCCGGGATCGATGAGGTCGGCGAGCGGCACGAGCAACGTCATGCCACCGGCCAGCGCCGTGGCCGACTCCGCCGCGCGCGTGCCGGCGAGGTCCGTGATCCGTTCAAGGCGCGCCAGCGCGGCGATGCAGCCGCGGTTGCGCTCAAGCCAGGCGCGCTCCTCCGCGCTGCCGTGCCGGACCTGCACCGGCAGGGGCCTGGACGGCGCGATGTTGTATTCGGCGCGGATGCGCCGCACGCCCAGGATGAAGGTTTTCACCCATTCCAGTTCGCGTTCCGCCCCGGCGTCGATGAGCGAGGGATCGGAGGCCGGGTAGGGTTGCAGCATGATAGTCTCGCCTTTGACGCCGGCGATGGGGGCGACGCGCTGCCAGATTTCCTCGGTGATGAACGGCATGATCGGATGCGCCAGCCGCAGCAGCGTTTCCAGCATCTCCACCAACGTCCGGCGCGCGCCCGCCTTCATCGCCTCGCTGCCGTTCGCGTCATTGAGGATGGTCTTCGACAACTCCAGATACCAGTCGCAGAATTCATCCCAGACGAACTCGTAGACGGCCTGCGCGGCCAGATCGAAGCGGTAGGCCGTGAAATATTCCGCGACGGCGGCGATCGTTCGCTGCAGTCGCGAGCGGATCCAGAGATCATAAATTCTCAGCTCCACTCCGGCGCCGCGCGGGACCGGCGCATGGCCCTCGACCGTCATCAGCACGAAGCGCGCGGCGTTCCAGAGCTTGTTGCAGAAGTTGCGGCAGCCTTCGATGCGCTTGACGTCGAAGCGAATGTCGCGGCCCTGCGTCGCCAGCGCCGCGAAGGTGAAGCGCAGCGCGTCGGTGCCGTAGGCGGCGATGCCGTCCGGAAAATCCCTGCGCGTGGCCTTTTCGATCCGGGGCGCGTCCTGCGGCCGCATGAGTCCGGCGGTGCGCTTCTTCACCAGCGATTCAAGATCGATGCCGTCGATCAAATCCAGCGGGTCGAGGATGTTGCCCCTGGACTTCGACATCTTGTTGCCGTCGGCGTCGCGCACCAGGCCGTGGATGTACACCTCGCGGAACGGCACGTCACCCATGAACTTCAGGCCCATCATGATCATGCGCGCCACCCAGAAGAAGATGATGTCGAAGCCGGTGACGAGCACGCTGGTGGGATAGAAGGTCTTCAACTCCGGCGTCGCCTCCGGCCAGCCCAGCGTCGAGAACGGCCACAGGGCGGAGGAGAACCAGGTGTCGAGCACGTCTTCATCCTGCCTGAGACCGGCGCCGGCCGGCAGTTTGTGTTTCGCGCGCACCTCCGCTTCATCGCGACCGACGTAAATTTTTCCGCTCTCGTCATACCATGCGGGAATGCGGTGACCCCACCACAGCTGGCGCGAGATGCACCAGTCCTGGATGTTGCGCATCCATTCAAAATAGGTCCTGGCCCAGTTCTCCGGCACGAATTTGACGCGGCCGTCCTCCACGGCGCGCACCGCCTCCTTCGCCAGCGGCCCGACTTTCACGTACCACTGATCGGTGAGATAAGGCTCGATGATGGCGTGTGAACGATCGCCGCGCGGCACCATGAGCTTGTGCGGTTCAATCTTTTCAAGCAGGCCCTGCGCCTCCAGATCGGCAACAATCTGCTTGCGCGCCTCGAATCGATCCATGCCACGATACGCCTCGGGGCCGTTTTCGTTGACGGCGGCATTCGGGGTAAAGATGTTGATCTGCGGCAGGTTGTGGCGCTGGCCGACCGCGTAGTCGTTGAAATCGTGGGCGGGGGTGATCTTCACGCAGCCTGATCCAAATGCCGGATCGACATATTCATCGGCAATGACGGGAATCTTGCGGGCGGTGAGCGGAAGTATCAATTGCTTGCCGATGAGGTGTTTGTATCGCTCGTCGTCGGGATGCACGGCAACGGCGGCGTCGCCCAGCATGGTCTCCGGCCGCGTGGTGGCGACGATGACGTGGCCCTTGCCCTCGGCATAAGGATAGCGGATGTGCCACAGCCGGCCCTGCTCCTCCTCCGAGATCACCTCGAGATCGGAGATGGCGGTGTGCAGCACCGGGTCCCAGTTGACCAGCCGCTTGCCGCGATAGATGAGGCCTTCTTCATAAAGCCGCACGAAGACCTCGGTGACGGCGCGCGACAGTTCCGGATCCATGGTGAAGCGCTCGCGCGTCCAGTCCAGCGACGCGCCCAGGCGCCGCAACTGGCGGGTGATGGTGCCGCCGGACTCCTCCCGCCAGCGCCAGACTTCCGCCACGAATTCATCGCGTCCCAGGTCATGGCGGGTCTTGCTCCTCTGCGCCAGCTGCCGCTCGACCACCATCTGCGTGGCGATGCCGGCGTGATCGGTGCCGCCCTGCCACAGCGTCCGCCGGCCGCGCATGCGGTGATAACGGATGAGCGCGTCCATGAGCGTATCCTGGAAGGCGTGGCCCATGTGCAGGCTGCCGGTGACGTTCGGCGGCGGCAGCATAATGCAATAGGGCTCGCCGTTTTCCGCGGGCCGGAACCAGCCGCGCCGTTCCCAAATCTCCGCCCATTTCTTCTCGATGGGTTTCGGTTCGTAGGTCTTGTCCATGCTCATGTTTTCGCTTCCACGGGCGCCAGCCGCCGTCTCAATATCCGGTGCGTCAACGCCGCCGTGCCGTACACGGCGAAAAACGCAAACACCACGTCACTCAGGAAATGCGCCCCCTGCACGATGCGGAAATATCCGCCGATGCCGCCCAATCCGAGGCCGGCGGCGAGCCACTGCCGCCGCCTTCCCGGAAAAACGAATCCCAGACTCACGGGGTAGAAACCCAGCGCGGCATGACCGCTGGCGAATGAGCAGTTGCGGGCGCATTCCCGGCTCGGCACGAGCGCGGGCGTAAATCTCGCGGTGCCGCCGAATTCGACGATCTGATGCGGGCGCGCGCGGCCCCAGTGATCCTTCAGCAGCGCGTTCACCAGCAGCCCCGGCCCCGCCAGCAGCACCAGAAAAAGATAAACGATCCGCCAGCGCCACAGCCGGCCATTGTGGCGCAGGAAAAACGCCCCCGCCAGCAGGAGGCCGAACGCGGCGATCAGGGTCAACGCCTTCAGCCCCAGCAGATGATAAAAAAACCGCGCCCACCATCCATCGCCCAGATAAAAACCCCGCGCGGGATCATAGAAAAAACGGCTGGTGGATATGTCAATCGACGGCCAGATTGAAAACACCAGCACGCACAGTGCGAACAATGCGATCCATGGATGTGCAATCAACTGGCGCATGGGCGGTCTTATGCGGGCGGTGTCCAGGCTCGGCGCCTTATTCGCGCCCGTCCCTCCCGATACGGGAGCGGCGGCGCGGCGGCTGGCGGTGCCTGCTTCGGTTAATGCGGAGGGCTGTCGCGGTGATGATGCTGCGGATTATCGCCGTTCTCCCCGCCCGCCGCCACCGCCGGTGTGGCGGCGGCCAGCCAGTCCTGTTGCGCGGCGTCGCCACCGGCGGCGTCATGCAACAGGCGCCGGGCGCGGGCCTGCAGGCGGTTGCTCACCGCCAGCGCCATGTTTCGGTGCAGCCACTCCAGCCCCACGCGCAGTATGCGGCCGAGTTCGCTGATGAGCTCGCCATAAAGCTCCTCCTGCCGCGCCGATCCCAGCCCATGCCGTTTCAATACCACATCCACCGCGTTCGCCAGCGTGCGCAATTCCTCGGGCGCCGTGAAATCCGCGGCGGCCGGGTTGATGGTATTGCCGGAATTCCCGGCGCCGCGCAATTCCTGCGCCACGGCCGCCCGCGTGCTCTCGGCCACCCGCGACAACCCCGCGTCGATCACCGCCCGTAACTCCTCGACCAAGTGCTGGGTCTCGCGCGCAGGGTCGTTCGCGGACTCGCCGCCGTCCTCCTCCCCCGCGAACAAGTCCTCCGCCCCGGTCTGCGGGCGCGATTTCATCCCTTTCGCGCCCGCCTGCTCCTTGAGCAGCGGCGCCGCCTGGGGATGATCCGGAATTTCCTCCTCCGCGGGCAGCAGATCGGCCTGCCGGCAGAGATCCTCCTTGTGGGCCTCGATGAGTTGATCCAGCGCTTCCACGGCCTGCACCAGATCGCCGGGGGCCTCCGTTTTCGACGGCGTCTCGGCCGATCGGGAAGGATCCGGATCAGTCATCAGCGCGGATGTCGTGGTTGTGCAGGGGGTAGCCGCGTTCCTGGTAGAAGCGGTACCGTTCGCGGGCGTCGGCCCGCGCCTCTGGCCCGGCCGGCACGATTTCCACCACCCGCTCGAAGCGGCTGAAGAAGTGCGGCACGGGATGCGCCAGGTTCACCAGCACCTCGTTGCTCGACGGCAGCATGTCTCCATGCCCCAGCGTGATTGCCGCCCCCTCCGCCGCCGGATCGCCGAGCGGCGCGTGCGGTAGAAAGCTGATGTCGCGGAAGGTCCACAACAATTCATCCATGCGCGCCATCCCCGTCTCGTCGATCGTGTGCACGTGGACGCGATGCCCCTGTTTCCACGCCTTGGCCGCCAGCCTGCATGCCCAGCGTTCGCGTTCGATCTTGCCATCAACCGGCAAAATATGAAAATCGACGCGGGTCATGCCTTGACCGCGGGCTTCGGGGCTGGGCGGCGATCCAGCAGAAACTGCACCAGCAGCGGCACCGGCCGGCCCGTTCCCCCCTTCTGCTTGCCCGTGCGCCAGGCGGTGCCGGCGATGTCGAGATGCGCCCAGCGCAGCTTGCGCGCGAACCGCGCCAGGAAACAGGCGGCGGTGATGGCGCCGGCCTCGCGCCCGCCGCTGACGTTGGCCATGTCGGCGAAATTGCTGTCGAGCGCCGTCTGGTAATCCTCCCACGCCGGCAGCCGCCAGGCGCGGTCGCAGGCGGTCTCTCCCGCCGAGAGCAGCGCCTGCGCGAGCGGCTCGTCGTTGCTGAACAGGCCGCTGGCGTGATTGCCCAGCGCAATGACGCAGGCGCCGGTCAGCGTGGCGATGTCGATGAGCGCCTCCGGCTTGTATTCCCGCTCGGCGTAGGTGATGGCGTCGCAAAGGATCAGGCGGCCCTCGGCATCGGTGTTCAAGATTTCCACCGTCTGGCCGGACAGCGTGGTGACGATGTCCGCCGGCCGCGTGGCGCTGCCGCCGGGCATGTTCTCCGTGGCCGGGATCACGCCGACCAAGTTCAGCGGCAGCCTGAGCTCGGCCGCGGCCTGCAGCGCGCCGAGCACGCTCGCGGCGCCGCACATGTCATATTTCATTTCGTCCATGGCCGCCGCCGGCTTGATCGAGATGCCGCCGGTGTCAAAGGTGATGCCCTTGCCGACCAGCGCCACCGGCGCCGCCCCCGCGCCGCCGCCGCGGTACTCGATGATGATCAGGCGGGGCGGCTCGTGGCTGCCGCGGGCCACGGCCAGGAAGGCGCCCATGCCCAGCTTTTCGATCTCCGCGCGCTTGAGCACGGAGACCTTGAGACCGCGATGGGTCGCGGCAAGTTCGCGCGCCTGATCCGCCAGATAGGTCGGCGTGCAGATGTTCGGCGGCAGGTTGCCCAGGTCCCTGGCCAGACGCACGGCGCCGGCCACGGCCAGGCCGATGCGCATTCCCTCCGCCGCCGTCGCTGCATCTTCGCGGTCCACCATCAACGTCATCCGGCGCAGCGGTTGCGCGGGCAGATCCTTCTTTCTCGATTTCAGGCGATCGAAGACGTAGACGCTTTCCAGCACCGATTCGACGCTATGGCGCACCTTCCAGCCGGCGTCGCGGTCATGCACCTGGAGTTCCGGCAGACAACTGACGGCATCGGCGGCGCCCGCCCTGCGCAGGGTCTCGACGGCGGCGGCGTTCATCTTGCGGAACTTGTACTCATCCAGTTCGCGCTCGCGCCCGCCGCCCACCAGCAACACCCGTTCGGCGGCCACCCCCCGCACGTGATGCAGCAGCAGGGTCTGTCCCACCTTGCCCGGCGATTCGCCGCGGCGCATCACGGCGGTGAGGAAGCCCCTGGAGGCGTGGTCCAGCGCCGCCGCCGACGGTGAAAGTTTGCGGGCTTCAAACACGCCCGCGATGACGCAACCGCCGCGCTGTCTTTCCGCAGCGCCGCTTCTCACCGCAAATTCCACCGGGTTTTTCATCGCCACTCCCTGAATGAACTCCAAGGCTCCGGACCCGCGGCGGCATCACTGCCCGTCACCGCCATCATATCCAAATTCACCGGCTGCCGGCCCGCGGGCCGCCTCCCCTTCGCCCCGTCGGTTGCGGCGCGAACTCCGCGGCGCCGGCGGGCGGTGTTATGATGAATTCAACCATTGTCCGGGGAGAGTCGCAAGCCGGGGCTGCATCGGCCGCACGCATTGCATGGTCAGCATCATCGATCGCTACATAGGCCGCACGATTGCCGGCGCCACCGGTGTGGTGCTGGCATTCCTGGTCACCGCCTTTTCCTTCTTCTCCTTCCTGGACGAGGTCGAGCAAATCGGCCGCAACCGCTATGACGTCCTCTCGGCGATGGAATACGTGCTGCTGCGCACGCCGGTGCTGGCCTACCAGCTGTTCCCCATCGCCGCGCTCATCGGCACGCTGCTGGGGCTGGGCTGGCTGGTCAATCACAGCGAAATGGTCGTGATCCGCGGCGCCGGCCTGTCGCTGGGCCGCACCATACAGGCCATCATGAAAACCGGCTTCGTGCTCATGATCGCCACCCTGCTGGTGGGCGAGATCATCGCCCCGCCGGCCGAGCAGCAGGCGCGTGATTTGCGATCGGTGGCGCTGTTCGATGAGATTTCGCTCAAAACCCGCAATGGTTTCTGGGCACGCGACGGCGACAGCTTCATCAACATCCGCCGGGTGCTGCCGGGCGATCGTTTCGCCGGCATCTACCTCTACGAATTCGACAGCCACAACCACCTGCGCACCAGCACCTACGCGCAGTCCGCGCAGTACACCGGCGGGAAATGGCTGCTGTCGGACATCGGTCAGACCGTTTTCACCGAGGATCAGGTGCAGGTGCACAGGATTGCGCACGCCGCCTGGGATTCCCTGCTCAAGCCGGAAATCATCGGCATGGCGATCATCGATCCCAACAGCCTGTCGCTGTGGGATCTGACCAACACCATTCTTTACCTGCGCGAAAACGGCGAAAATACGCTGCACTACGAACTGGCCTTGTGGAACAAACTGGTCTATCCGCTGGCCACGGCGGCAATGGTGTTTCTCGCCATCACCATGGTGTTCGCCTCGGCGCGCGCGGCCAGCGTCGGGGCGCGGGTGCTGGCGGGGTCGCTCGTGGGCGTCGTCTTCCACATCGCGAGCCAGGCCGCGGGCAACATCGGTCTGGTCTACAACTTCAGCCCGGCGTTGTGCGTGGTGACGCCGACCGCGGTGGTTTTCGGCGCGGGGATGCTGCTGCTGCGCCGGGTAAGCTAGTGGATCACGGCGGCCCGTTCACCAGCCGGCGGCGGGTGCCGGAAAGTCGATCCGGCAGCGTCAGTCCGTCGGCGTCCCACAACGCCCAGAGATAGCCGATGCCCAGAGCCATGGCGCCGCCCACCGCCACGACAAAGCGCAGGCTCGCCCGCGGCCAGCCCGGGGGCGTCGCCCCGTCCCGCCCCGTGAGCCTGATGCGCCAGGTTTTCATGCCGAGCGTCTGGCCGCCGCGGGCCCATTGTGCGGCGAAATAAAGATAGGCGCATGCGATCAACAACGCGGTCAGTCCTGGATCGCCGGCTGCGGGGAGTTCACCGCCGCGGGTCCACAGCACCAGCGCCGCCACGACGTACCAGACTGAAAACAACAACAAGGCGTCGTAAAACATGGCGCCCAGGCTGCGCAGCAGGCCGATGCGGCCGCCAGTTTTCGCATCATCGCCGGAGGGGTGCATCACCGTTCCATACTACCCCGGGAGGCGACAAATTACCGCCGTCCTCGCGCCGGCGTCCCGGCATCAAAACGATGAATGGGGAATTTTCGCGCCTTCCCACTTTCTAACCTCTCTGACCCCGCCCCAAAACAGCAAAAACCATGCCCTCGCACCCCGTCTCCATGCTTCACCGCATCATCGCCGCGGCATTGATGGCCGCCGGCGGCGCGGCCTGCCCCGCGGCGGACGATGACCTTGTCGCGCCGCCCGGGCGCATGGTCAGCATCGGTGACTACAGCTTGCACATCTACTGCCAGGGCGAGGGCGAACCTTCGGTGATCATCGATACGGGGCTCGGCAGCGCCGCGATCGAATGGCTGCCCGTCATGGAACAGCTGCGGCATTATTCGCGCACCTGCATTTACGATCGGGCGGGTTATGGCTGGAGCGATTTCGGCCCGCTGCCGCGCACCAGTTCACGCATCGCCAATGAGTTGTACCTGCTGCTCATGAACGCCGGCGTTGCCGGGCCTTATGTGCTGATCGGGCATTCCTTCGGCGGCCTCAACGTGCAGCTGTTCGCGCGCCGGTATCCCTATCTGGTGGCCGGGATGGTGCTGGTCGATTCCTCCAGCGCCGAGCAGATTGGCAGGCTGACCGATGCGGCGGACGGCGTTTACGAGGAACAAAGCTACCATCACGGTTTCGTCGTGCATGATTTCATCGCGCGGCCGGCCGCCCCCCGCGACCTGCCGGAGGACGATCTCGCCTACAAGTCGCTGGTGCTGATGTCGCGCCTCGTCAGCCGCATCACCGTGGCCAATGAATATTCCCATTTCAAGCGCAGCGCGATGCAGCTGCAGGCCATGGCCACCCCGCCGCCGGTGATCCCCACGGTGGTGCTGACCCGCGGCGTACAGCAGGAATCGAAATCCGTAGACTGGAACAGCATCACCGAGCACACCTGGCGGAGCCTGCAGTCGGAGCTCGCCTATCTGCAGCCGCGCACGGCCCAGCTCGTCGCCGAACGCAGCGGCCATGAAATTCACGTCGAGCAGCCGGATTTGATCGTCGACGCCGCCGCGATGGTGATCGATTTCGCCCGTGCCGACGAAGCCCTCGCCCGTCAGGACGACGGCGAAACCGGACCGCCGGCACAGGGCGGGACTTCGTGGCTGCCGTTCAACGACGCGACCTGGATCACCGATCGCCTGCACACCGCCGGCAACACCTGCCCCTTCGGCTGCAGCGACGCGCAGTTCCACCTGTCGCGTCACGCCGGGCATCTCGCCGGCACACGCAATCCGGCCTGGCAGCGCGTGCCGCGCGGCGACGCGGAGAACCGCAGCGCCAGCAAGGGCGATCGAGATTCTGGTCCCGCGGGGTTTTGAACCCGCCATGCCGGAGCGCGCGAATTTGCCTTCCGCGCCGCGGGACAAATATGCAAGCTTTGCCGAATTGGCGGCATACGAGACCGAAGGCCTGGACTACAGGGTCATTGCCCGGCCTGTTCCGGGGGCGCGCGTCGCCATCGTGGCGCCGCACGGCGGCGGCATCGAGCGGGGAACATCGGAACTCGCCCGCGTCATCGCGGGTGAGGATTTCCATCTCTATTTGTTCGAGGGATTGAAGCCGCGTGGAAATTTCAAATCGCTGCACATCACCAGCCGTCGCTTCGACGAGCCGCGCTGCGCGGATTTGCTCCGCCGATCCGAAACCGTGATCACCATCCACGGCTGCGCGGGCCTACATCAGGCCGTTTATCTGGGCGGCCTCCATGCGCCGCTCAAGGCGACACTGGTGGAGAAATTGCTGGAGGCCGGAATCGATGCCCGCCTCAACGGTCATGTCTTCCCCGCCATAGATGGCGACAATCTGTGCAACCGCGGCTTGCGCGGCGCGGGCGTCCAGCTTGAGCTCACCGCCGGACTGCGGCGCGGCCGTCCCTCCACGTTTCTGGGCCCCCTCATCCGCGATATTCTGCTTGCCCACCATTTTTGAGTCCTGGTTTCGCGGGGCCCGCTACTTGCCGATGCAGAAGCGGCGGAAGATGTCGCCAAGCAGATCCTCCGTGGTGTACTCGCCGGTGATTTGATCCAAGTGCCGGCTGGCAAGCCGCAATTGCTCCGCCGTCAGCTCCAGCGGCGCGTTTCGCGCCAGCAATCGCTCCGCTTCCACGATATGCGCGCGGGCGGTCTCAAGGCCGATCACATGCCGCCGGCGGGCGGTATAGGCGCCGCCCCCCTGCTCCTGCGCCGGGAGCAGGCGCCGCTCGAGCAATTCCATTCCTTCGCCGGTCAGCGCGCTCAACCACACTTCCCAGCCCTCTTTGCTCTCGCGTTCCGAAGGCTCCATTTCTCCGCAGTCAATTTTGCTGCGCACGAGGGTGATTTGCGCGCCCGCCGGCTTTCCGGCCATCACTTCGCGATCCTCCTCGTTGAGGGCGGCATCCCACGGAACCACCAGCAGCACGTGGTCGGCCCATGCCAGCGCTTCGCGCGCGCGCCGCATGCCCTCGCGCTCGATGGGGTCGCCGGCCTGCGCCGGGCCGCGGAGGCCGGCGGTGTCGATGAGGCTGACGGGCACACCGCGGATCTGCATCTCCGCGCGCAGGGCGTCGCGCGTGGTGCCCGGTGTTTCATTGACGATGGCGCGCGCTTCGCGCAAAAGTCGGTTGAAGAGGCTGGACTTGCCGGCGTTGGGACGGCCCAGGATGACGACCTTCAAACCCTCCGTCAGCACTACGCCCCGCCGGCAGTTGGCGAGAATTTCTTCCAGGCCGTGCCCGAGCGTGCCGAGATCGGCGCATTGCCGCTCCCTTGTTCCCGGGGCAATGTCATCCTCGGAAAAATCGAGCAGGGCCTCCATGTCCACGCGCAGCCGGCGCAGGCGATCCGAAACTTCGCGCAACTGCGTGGAGAATTCACCGCGCAGCGAGGCCAATGCCGAGCGGGCGCCCTCCGCCGACTGGCTGCCGATCAAATCGGCGACCGCCTCGGCCTGCGCCAGATCGAGTCTGCCGTTTAAGAAAGCGCGTTCGGTGAACTCCCCGGCACGTGCCGGGCGCGCACCCAGGCTTACTGCCACTGCTACGAGCTGATCCAAAATAACGGGGTTGCCGTGGGTGTGCAGCTCCAGCATATCCTCGCCGGTGTAGGAATGCGGCGCAGGAAAGAAAAGCACCAGACCCTCGTCGATTTCACCGCCCCCTGCGTCACGAAAGTGTGCGTAATGGGCGTGCCGGGGCGTGGGATCGATGCCGGTGATCCGGCGGCCGATCTCGGCGGCCTGTGGGCCGCTCAGGCGGACGATACCGATGGCGCCCCGTCCCGGCGCGGTGGCGGCGGCGGCGATGGTTTCCACCCGCCCGCCGGATCCGCGGTTCATAACGCGGCCTTGTCGCGTTCCATGCTGCGCGTAATCACCGCCTGCTGAAGGATGGAGAGCAGGTTGTTGACGCACCAGTACAACACCAAGCCGGAGGGGAAAAAGGCGAAGAAGACGGTGAACACCAGCGGCATCAGTTGCATCACCCGCTGTTGCGCCGGGTCCAGCGCCGGCGGATTCAGGCGCTGCTGGTAAAACATCGTGGCGCCCATGAACAGCGGCAGCACGAAGTAAGGATCCGCCGTGGACATATCGCGAATCCACAGCACGAAGGGCGCCTGCCGCAATTCCACGCTTTCCAGCAACACCCAGTAGAGGGCCAGGAACACGGGGATTTGGATCAACACCGGCAGGCAGCCGCCCAGCGGATTGATTTTTTTCTCCTTGTACAAATCCATCATGGCCTGATTCAGGCGTGCCTTGTCGTCACCGTATCGCTCGCGCAGGGCGAGGATCCGCGGCTGCAGCGCCCGCATCTTGGCCATGGACCGATAGCTAGTCGCGGACAGGGGATAGAACAGCCCCTTGACCAGCACCGTCAGCAGGATGATGGCCCAGCCCCAGTTGCCGGTGAGGGCGTGGAATCTCTTCAGCAGCCAGAACAGCGGCTTGGCGATGAACCAGAGCGCGCCGTAATCCACGGTCAGATCGAGACCGGGCGCGATCCGTTCAAGGGTGTCCTGGGTCTTCGGCCCGAGGTAAAAGCGCACGGCGAGCGTCCCCTCCCCGCCCGCCGGCACGACATGCTCCGGTCCCACGGCGCCGATGACGTAACGCTGATCTTCCAGCGCCTTGGTGTGGTAGTGATAGGTTTCATCGGGATCGGGGATCAGCGCGGCGATGAAGTAATGTTGCAGCATCGCCGCCCAGCCGTTTCTGATGTCACGTGACAGGGGATTGCCGGCGAACTCCTTGAACGGGATCTTTTCGTAGCGCTTCTCGGGACTCGACAGCGCCGCGCCTGTGTAGGTGACCACGCCGGGCACCCTGCCCCCCGTTTCCCTGCCGGCCGCCCGTTGCAGTTGCGCGTACAATTCTCCGGCCCACGGCCGGCCGGAGTGATTTCGGATCTTGAACTCGACCATGACCACATGACTGCGGCGCGTGAAATGAAACACCTTGACGACCTCGATGCCGCTGCTGGATCGCCAGATCAACGGCACGTCCAGGGCTCCGGCACCGGGCGGCAATTCATAACTGCTGCGTTCGCTCGTGAACGGCGAATGATGATCCGGGGCCTCCGCCCCCCCCAACAAACCACTCTGGGCCACGTAGAACAGCCGTTCCGTATCATCCAGCAGGACAAACGGATCCCGCGGTTGATCGAGGGAGGTCGGATAATCCCGCAGTTTCGCCTGCACGATATTCCCGCCGGCGGTGTCGATGGTGAGATCGAAAGTGTCCGTCAGCACCCGTATTTTCTCTCCCGCGGCCGTCGACGCGGCGGACGCCTCACCGCTCCCGCGGATTGCCGGCATGGCCGTCGCCGGCGGCGCCGCCGGCAGCGTTTCCGTTTCAACCGGCGGTCGATCCCGGGGGGGACCATAATCCCGCTGCCATGCCTGCCAGATCAACAACAGCACCACACCCAATGCCATGATCAAGAACAAACGTATCTGGTCCATGCAGTTACCTTGGCACCGCATCCACCCCGCAGCCCCCCCAGGGGTGGCAGCGGGCCAGTCTGCGAAGCGTCAGCCGAATGCCGCGCCACAAGCCATGGCGGGCCAGCGCCTCCTGCGCATAGGCCGAACAGGTGGGCAGATAGCGGCAGCAGGGGCCATAGAGCGGGCTGAAAAGCCCGCGCCAGAGGACGATTAAAGCGATGAGGAGGCGGCGCACCCGGCTAGCCTCGCAACCAGTTGTTGCAGCGAAGTCCTGAGTTCATGCCTTTGCATGCCGCAGGCATGAACACGCGCCGATATGATGACGTCCAGCCCGCGGAGCCGTCCTTCATGTTGCCGGAAAACCTCCCGAGCGATGCGTTTAAACCGGTTTCTGGACACCGCCAACGGCAGCGCTTTCTTGCCGGCGATCAAGCCCAGCCTGGCCTTCCCGGAGCCGTTGCGGCTGGCACTGGCGGCGCAGCCCGCGGACTTGCATCTCCAGTCGGCTTGTGTGGAAATCCTCTCGAAGTCCCTGCGCGTGAGTTGCTGCCGACGCCGCGCGATCACGCTTTGGACTTACGCGCTAAGCTTGACGCGGCCCTTGGCGCGGCGGGACTTGAGCACGGCACGGCCGCCGCGAGTCTTCATCCGCGCACGAAATCCATGCAGGCGCTTGCGCTTGAGCTTGCTGGGCTGGTAGGTGCGCTTCATGGCGTCCGGTCTTTACCCACTTCTTCTTCAGGGCGGCGCATCCTAAGGTTTGAAGAAGGGACTGTCAATCCTGACGGGGGCGGATCAAAAACAGGTGATAATGAAATGTGGATAACCCGCTTAATTGAGTATAAGCTGAAGTCAAATTTTCAACTCCATGCCTGCCATCCAACAAGCCGGATTTCAAAATGAAAAACGACGTTTGGAAACAATGCATAGAGCATCTGGAAGGCGAGCTTCCCGCGCAACAATTCAATACATGGATCAGGCCCTTGCAGGCGGTCTACGATGGAAACGTGTTGAAATTGCTGGCCCCCAATCGCTTCGTCGTGGACTGGATTAAAAACAAGTACATCAATTCCATTTCGCAAATTGTAAACGGCCTGAACGGCGATCAGCCTTGTGCCGTGGAAATATGCGTTGGCAGCACAGCCAGCCCCCCCGACAATCACGACCCCACCTTGTCAGGAGATGGCGCCAAGAGGGTGGGGGAAGCGAAAATCGGCAAGGATTACAGCGGATTTTCCTCCAGTATCAATACACAATATTCCTTCGAAACTTTCGTTGAAGGCAAATCCAATCAACTGGCCCGGGCTGCCTCCATGCAAGTCGCCCAGAACCCCGGGACTGCCTACAATCCATTGTTCATCTGCGGCGGTGTGGGTCTGGGCAAAACCCACCTCATGCACGCCATTGGCAATGCCATACTCGAGGCCAGACCGCAGGCTCGCGTGGTCTACCTACGATCCGAGCGGTTTGTCGCAGACATGGTCAAGGCCTTGCAGCACAATGCCATCAATGACTTCAAGCGCTATTACAGGTCCGTGGATGCGCTCCTCATCGATGATATTCAGTTCTTTGCGGGCAAGGAGCGCTCCCAGGAGGAATTTTTCCATACTTTCAATACGTTGCTTGAAGGCCAACAGCAAATCGTCCTCACTTGTGATCGCTATCCCAAGGAAGTTACGGGTGTTGAGGAACGTCTCAAATCACGATTCAGCTGGGGGCTGACCGTGGCCATAGAACCCCCGGAACTCGAAACTCGTGTCGCCATCCTCATGAGCAAGGCGGCGCACGCGCAGATTGAACTTCCTGATGAGGTGGCGTTTTTCGTCGCCAAGCGGTTTCGCTCCAATATTCGCGAACTCGAGGGCGCACTGCACCGAATCGTCGCCAACGCTAGATTCAAAGGGAAGCCCATCAGCCTTGAATTCGCCAAGGAGGCATTGAAGGATTTGCTGGCCCTCCAGGAAAAAATGGTAACGATTGAATACATACAGAAGACGGTGGCGGAGTACTACAAAATCAGGGTGTCCGATCTCCTATCCAAGCGACGCAGCCGGTCGATCGCTAGACCACGTCAAATGGCCATGTCGCTCTGCAAGGAATTAACCAACCATAGCCTCCCGGAAATCGGTGACGCTTTCGGCGGACGGGATCACACCACTGTCTTGCACGCCTGCCGCAAGATAAATGACTTGATCAAGTCAGAACCGCGCATTTGCGAAGACCACACCAACCTGGGGAGAACATTATCTTCTTGATGTGCACATACCGTGTATCTTTTCTTCAGATGATGACTATGTAATTTCAATAACAGATTATAAACAGAGATATCATCAACTTGTTGTTAACATAACATATTGTTTTTACTATTTAATTATAAATATTGTTATTTTATACACATAATAATTAAGACTAATTTAAGGAATAGGTTATGAAAGTAACAATTAACCGAGAGGTACTACTGGGGCCTCTACAAGTGGTAAATAGTGTAATTGAGCGTCGTCAAGCACTGCCTATTTTAAATAATATGCTGATAGTGGCAGAGAAGGACAAAATTACGCTGATGGCAACAGACATGGAGGTGGAGGTGGTGACACATATTAAAAATCATGTGCAAATACAAGGAAGTACTACTATACCGGCGCGAAAGTTCATCGATATATGTAAAGCTTTGCCTGCGGACACTGAAATTCACTTGGAAGTGAAAGACAACCGTGCCCAGCTTAAAAGTGGACGTAGTCGCTTCACGCTCTCAACACTTCCTGCATCCGATTACCCAACACTGGGGGGGATACAGCCACAATTAAAGTTCTGTTTGCCGGCCAGCATCCTCAAGCGGCTGATAGGAGATACCCAGTTTGCAATGGCGCACCAAGATGTTCGTTATTACCTCAATGGCATGTTGGTAGAGTTGGGGGAACAGAGAATACGCATGGTGGCAACAGATGGTCATCGTTTGGCATTGAGTGATGCGGAAATTTCCACTGGCGTGAAAGAGAACACGCAGATAATCATCCCAAGAAAAGGGGTTATGGAGCTGTGGCATATGTTGCCGGAGCATGATGTAGAAGTGGAAGTACAAATAAGTCAGAATCATTTTCGTGCGGCCATGCAACAGCAGGAAATTACAACAAAATTGGTCGATGGGAAGTTTCCAGATTACACAAGGGTTATACCCGCGAAAGGGGATAAGGTTGTAAAAACGGAACGAGACGCCTTGCGGCAAGGATTGGCAAGAACATCTATCTTGTCAAATGAAAAGTTCAGGGGGGTACGATTGACCCTTAAAAAGGGGATGATTCAAGCCTTGGCCCATAATCCAGATCAAGAAGAAGCGGAAGAAGACATCGAGGTTGAATATGAAGGTCAAGAAATGGAAATAGGGTTTAATGTGGTTTACTTGCTGGATGCATTGGATGCCATTAGAAGCGAGAAAGTGCAGCTAGAATTCTCATCGCCAGATAAAAGTTGCCTGATTCACGCAATAGGCGGGGATATGAGTAAGTACGTCATAATGCCAATGCGCTTGTGAAGTATTCGATGTTTCACGTGGAACATTTTAATTGAAGAGGCAGTGATGACAGCCAAGAGCTTGAATGAGAATTCAGCCAAGGAGACAAATGGCACCTCCTATGATTCCTCCAGTATCAAGGTACTCAAGGGATTGGATGCGGTGCGAAAAAGACCAGGGATGTATATAGGAGATACAGATGACGGCACGGGATTGCATCACATGGTGTTCGAAGTTGTGGATAACAGTGTGGACGAAGCATTGGCTGGATTCTGCAAGGAAATCATTGTAACAATTCATAGTGATGAGTCCATTTCCGTTATCGATGATGGTCGTGGTATTCCAACAGAAGTTAAGGAAGATGACGAACGCAAGCGTTCTGCGGCCGAAATAGCTCTTACAGAACTCCATGCGGGCGGGAAGTTTGATGATAACTCTTACAAAATATCAGGAGGATTACATGGGGTTGGGGTTTCGGTGGTAAATGCGCTTTCTGAAAACCTATGGCTGACCATCTATAGGAATGGAAAAAAATATCATCAAGAATTCCGCCTCGGCATCCCTGTGGAACCACTAAAAGTGATAGGAGATACAGAGAAGCGTGGCACAGAGGTGCGGTTTCTGCCAAGCAAGGCCATCTTCAAAAACACTGAATTTCACTATGACATTCTCGCCAAGCGATTGCGGGAATTGTCTTTTTTAAATTCTGGTTTACTGATTAAGCTTATTGACGAAAGAACTGGAAAAGATGATAAATTTCAGTATGTTGGTGGAATAGCTTCTTTTGTGGAATTGCTTAATAAAAAGAAAACACCCATACATGAAAGCGTCATTTATCTCACCTCCGTGAAAGAGGGGATCACCGTCGAACTGGCTATGCAATGGAATGACGCCTACCAAGAGAACATTTTTTCCTTTACCAACAACATCCCACAACGCGATGGGGGCACCCATCTCGAAGGACTGCGTCGAGCGCTTACGCGCACATTTAATCAGTACATGGAAAAACAGGGGATGCTAAGCCGCGCCAAAATCGAAGTTACAGGGGAAGATATACGCGAGGGTCTCACCGCCGTGTTATCGGTGAAAATGCCGGATCCAAAATTTTCATCGCAAACAAAAGACAAGCTCGTATCCAGTGAAGTCAAAGGGGTGGTGGAGACAATTGTAAGCGACAAGATGGAAGCATTTTTGCTGGAGAAGCCAGCAGAAGCCCGCGCAATCACGGAAAAAATCATAGAAGCCGCATGCGCGAGGGAGGCCGCCCGCAAAGCGAGGGAACTCACACGCCGAAAATCAGCATTGGATGTGGCAGGTTTGCCAGGAAAACTGGCGGATTGCCAGGAAAAAAACCCGGCATTATGCGAGTTGTATCTCGTGGAGGGAGATTCCGCCGGCGGATCGGCAAAACAGGCGCGTGATCGAAGATTCCAGGCAATTCTGCCGCTCAAGGGCAAGATTTTGAATGTGGAAAAAGCGCGTTTCGACAAGATGTTGTCTTCCGCCGAGGTGGGTACTCTCATTACCGCGCTCGGCTGCGGAGTGGGTCGCGAGGAATATGATCCCGCCAAGTTGCGCTACCACCGAATCATCATCATGACCGATGCGGATGTGGACGGCTCCCATATCCGGACGTTGCTGCTGACCTTCTTCTACCGGCAGATGCCGGAGCTGATAGAACGCGGGCACGTATACATTGCCCAGCCGCCGTTGTACAAGGTGAAGCACAACAAACAGGAAAGGTATATCAAGGATGATCAGGAACTGGACGCCTATTTCATGGAAATGGCGCTGGCCGGGTCCGAATTGCGACTTGCCGATACCGCACCGCCACTTTCCATGGAGGCATTGCGCGAGCTCGGTCATGACCATCTTTTACTGCAAACCATTTTACGCCGCCTCTCTCGACGATATGATCCATTACTGCTGGAAACCATGCGGACGGTGCCCATGGTGACGGAAGGCGGCGCTGCGCCGACGAGGGAAGAGCTGGAAGCTTGGTCCAAGGTCCTGCGTGAACAATTGTTTCGGAAGGTAAGCAGTCAAGTCGGCGTACAGACGGAGGTTGTCCAGGGAAGTCGTCAGGGGTGGCAAATTAACGTTACCACCACCATGCACGGCATTGACACTGTCAGTGAGTTAGACGCCGACTTTTTCGCCTCGGGGGAATACAGGAAGCTCACCCAACTCGGCAACAAGCTGGAGAAGCCGCTGCCCGCCACGGCGCGTCTGCGGGCAGGGGAGCACATCATGCCGATACACACCCTGCGACAGGCGCTGGAAACATTGCTCAATCTGGTTCAGAAAAACACGCACATCCAGCGCTACAAGGGCCTTGGAGAAATGAATCCCGAACAACTGTGGGAAACAACGATGGATCCCGCCGCCCGCAATCTGCTGCATGTACAGATTGAGGATGCGGTTGCCGCCGACGAAATCTTCTCCACGTTGATGGGCGATCAAGTGGAGCCCCGCCGTGAATTCATCGAGAAACACGCATTGGCGGTGACCAACCTCGATACCTGAAACGAGCTGCCCCGATCTACATCTGCCCGCGCTCGGCCAGCGAAACGGTCAGCGTATCTCCAACGATGATGTGGTCCAAGACCCGCACCTCCACCAACGCCAGCGCGGACTGCAACCGGCGGGTGATGTGCAGGTCGGACTGACTGGGCTCGGCGACCCCCGAGGGGTGGTTGTGGGCGAAGATGACGGCCGCGGCGTTGTGGCGCAAGACCGTCTTGACCACTTCGCGGGCGTGGATCGATGCGGCATCGATGCTGCCGTAAAAGAGTTCCTCGAAGGCAATGACACGATGCCTGTTGTCCAGCATCAGGCAGGCAAACACCTCGCGATCATGGCCGGTCAGCCGCGCATGCAGATAATCGCGGGCGTCGCGGGGATCCGTCAACGCGTTGGCGCGCCGCAGGCCTGTTTCGAGATAGCGGCAACCCAGTTCCAGCGCCGCCGACAATTGCACGTACTTGGCCGGCCCCATCCCTTTGTGCCGGTGCAGACGCGCCGGGTCGGCCTCCAGCAGCGCGCGCAAGCCTCCAAACTCACGCAACAGTTCGCGTGCCAGATCGATGGCGGTGCGGCCGCGCACCCCAGTGCGGAGAAAAATGGCCAGTAATTCGACGTCCGACAGGGCGCGCCTTCCACGCCGCAAAAGCTTCTCGCGCGGCCGGTCATCTTCCGGCCAATCAGTGATGGCCATGGGATTGTCTCGAGGATCAGGGGTGAGAGTGTAAATGATTACTGTGCCGGAAAGTATAAGAATGAAGCGGCTTTGGGTAAAATCGCCGGCAACACGACAAGGACGGGGAACCCATGATTAACGCCTTGCGGCAAAAGCGCATCGTTCTGGGCATCAGCGGCGGCGTCGCCGCCTACAAAGGCGCGGAACTGACGCGCCGCATCCGGGAACGCGGTGCCCGGGTCCGCGTGGTCATGACGCGAGCGGCCTATCAATTCATCGGCCCATTGACCCTGCAAGCCCTGTCGGGGCAGCCGGTGCGCACCGACTTGTTTGATGTCAATGCCGAGGCGGGAATGGGACATATCGAACTGGCGCGTTGGGCGGATGCCGTCATCATCGCGCCCGCGAGCGCGGACGTGATGGGAAAACTCGCGCATGGGCTGGCGGATGATTTGCTGACCACTGTGTGTCTCGCCACGAGCGCGCCGCTATTGATCGCCCCGGCGATGAATCAACAGATGTGGCTGGCGGCGGCCACGCAGGCCAATGTGGCCCTGCTGAGGCAACGCGGCGTGGAGATACTCGGCCCCGCCTCCGGCGAGCAGGCCTGCGGGGAGGTCGGGCCCGGGCGGATGCTGGAGGTTGACCGGCTGATCGAAGGCCTGAACGCCAGATTCGTGAACGATGCGCTGGCGGGGCTGAAGGTGCTGGTGACCGCCGGCCCGACGCGCGAGGCCATCGATCCCGTGCGCTACTTGAGCAACCGCAGTTCGGGAAAAATGGGCTATGCCATCGCCCGGGCCAGCGCCGAGGCCGGCGCCGCGGTCACCTTGATCAGCGGCCCTTCAAACCTGACGGCTCCCGAGACGGTGAGATGCATTGCCGTGACCACGGCCAGGGAGATGGCGGAGGCGGTCTCGCGCGAGCTGGACGGCACGAACATCTTCATTGCCGCCGCCGCCGTCACCGATTACCGGAGCGCCACCGTGGGCGAGCAGAAACTGAAGCGTGGCGATGAACCGCTGACGCTGACGCTGGTGCCCAATCCGGATATTCTGGCAACGGTTGCGGCGCAAGCCCGGCGGCCATTCACCGTGGGATTTGCCGCCGAGACGGAGCAACTGGCCGTCAACGCCCGCGCCAAACTGGAAAAAAAGGGGGTGGACATGATAGCAGCAAACGACGTAAGTCTGCCCGCCCAGGGATTCGAGAGCGACGACAACAACCTGTCGGTCTTCTGGCCTCAGGGCGAACGGATATTGCCGTGCGCCCCGAAGGAGAAACTCGCGCGCCAGTTGGTGGCGTTGATCGCGGAACGCTATCATGCGCATGCGCGGCATCCAGCTTAAGCTGCTCGACCCGCGCCTGGGTCGTGATTACCCCCTGCCGTCGTACGCCACGGCCGGTGCCGCGGGCATCGATCTGCGCGCCTGTGTGGAGACGATGGTCACGTTGATGCCGGGCGATGCGCAGCTGATCCCGACCGGCATGGCGATTCACATCGGCGATGAGGCAATGGCGGCGATCGTTCTACCGCGATCCGGTCTGGGGCACAAGCATGGTATCGTACTCGGCAATCTGGTGGGGCTGATCGACTCGGATTATCAGGGACAGATTTTTGTTTCCTGCTGGAATCGGGGGCGCGAGTCTTTTAACATCCAGCCGGGGGAGCGCATTGCGCAACTGGTGTTTGTGCCCGTCGTGCGGGCGGAATTCACCGTCGTTGAGGAATTCACCGCCAGCGGGCGGGGCGAGGGTGGTTTCGGCCACACGGGCCGGCTCTGACCCGTGGTCATGGGGATATTCCATGCTGGACAAGTTTAAAGAGCAACTGGTGGACCGGGAGCCCCGCGCACTCATCATCGCCGTTCTGGCCGTCATCATATTGCTGCTGGCGCTTGCCGGCGGCGTGTACACCTATGGACGCTACCATGCCTCGGAGCAAACCGAGCAACAGGCCGCCGACAGGCTTGCGGCGGACAATCTGGCGAATCAGCTGGCGCTGGTGCTTCAAAAATATTCGCAAGCCATAAAAAAGGCGGCCGCCGACCCGGCGGTAGTCGCCGCCTTGACCCAAAACGATCGCGCGGCGTTGGAGGAAAAAAGTGCCGAATTGGCCGCCCAAATCCCCGGCGCGCTCAAGGTGCGCATATTGCCCAAGGGCCTGATGGATATCGACAATACCAGCACGCCGCCGCTGACCTATGCCTCTCTGGCCATGCTGCGAACGGCGGAGACTACTTCCGGCGCCGTTCCCGCAGAGGTGCAGTTGTTTGGAACGCCGGCACAGCACCTGGTCATGATGGAAAGGGTTCGCGGCTCTCAGGGCGGGATGTTGGGTGTGGTGCATGTCGCGTTCAGCACCGACGTGCTGACCGAAGCCCTGGCGGCCTTGAAATCTGAAAATGCCTATTTCGAGTTGCGCCAACCCAGGCCCAAACCGCTGACCCTCGCCCAAAGTAACCCCGCCGGTCCGCCGGGCGGCGTGGCATTCGTGACGGCGCCCGTGAGGGACAGCCAGTGGGAAATCGTCTATTGGCACAACGGGGCCCGGGCGGCCCCGCCGCCTCAAACTCACGCCGGCGTCCCGGGCATCCCATGGCCTCTTCTGGCGGGCGGCGGATTGGCGATATTGGCCGCCGCCGTGATGGTGGTGTTCGTCGTGCGGCGACGATCCTTGGCGCAGGTCGAAAGCGGGGAAACCGCGGTGATGCAGGGCGCCATCGTGGCGATCATGCAAGGAGTACATCCGGGGCTGGAGCGGTTAATCCCCCATCTGCCCAGGGTCACGCCGGGAACCCGCGTTGCTCCCGCGCCCGTCTCGGGGGGCGCGGAGGGGGAGGACATCACCGTCGTTGTCAAGCCACCCTCGGCGGAGCTTGCCGCCTCGCTGCAACAAAAGTTGAAATCGGCGCAGGAAAAACCACCACCACGGGCGGATGTCGAAGTACAGGAATCTCCGCAGTTCGAAGGTTCATCCGCCGCCGTCGCGGAGAAGGCCGCGGACATCCCGCCGCCGTCCATCTTCCGTGCCTATGACATCCGGGGTGTCGTTGGGGAAACCCTGACCGTGGAGTACGCATATCGAATCGCCAGGGCTGTCGGCAGCGCCGCTGACGAGCACGGCCAGCAAGGGGTCATCGTCGGCCGCGACGGCCGCCTCTCCAGCCCGGAGCTCGCCGAGGCGGTGATCCGCGGTTTGCGCGATTCCGGTCGCGACGTGATTGACATCGGCATGGTGCCCACGCCGGTGCTGTACTACGCCACGCATTACCTCGAGACTTCCAACGGCATCATGATCACGGGCAGCCACAATCCGGCATCGTACAACGGTTTTAAAATCATTCTGAACGACGAAACACTGGCCGGCGACGCCATCCAGTCGCTGCGCCGGCGGCTGGTCAATGGCGACCTGACGGAGGGACATGGCGGACTGCAGAATACCGAGATCATCGCCGAGTACATCCAGCGCGTCAGCGAGGACATCCCGGTGGCCCTGGGCGCCTCCCTGCGCATTGTCATCGACTGCGGCAACGGCGTTGCCGGATCCGTGGCGCCACGCTTGCTGCGCGCACTGGGACACGACGTGCTGGAGTTGTTCTGCGATGTCGACGGCAATTTCCCGAATCATCATCCCGATCCGAGCCAGCCCGAAAATCTGAAGACCCTGATCGCAGTCGTGCGCGAGCAGCAGGCCGATCTAGGACTGGCGTTCGACGGGGACGGCGATCGACTGGGCGTCGTCGATGGCGGCGGCAACATCCTGTGGCCGGATCGCCAGATGATGCTGTACGCGCGGGATGTCTTGTCACGCAATCCCGGCGCCGAGATCATTTATGACGTGAAATGCAGCCGCGCGCTGAAAAAGGTCATTGAGGAGAGCGGCGGCAAGCCGGTGATGTGGAAGACCGGCCACTCGTTGATCAAGGCGAAACTGAAGGAGAGCGGGGCGCCGCTGGCGGGCGAAATGAGCGGGCACATCTTTTTCCGCGAGCGCTGGTATGGCTTCGACGACGCCCTGTATGCGGCCGCCCGCCTGCTGGAAATCCTGATCAAGGCGGGCCGCCCGCCGCGCGAGGTCTTTGCGGCCCTGCCGGGTGGTGTGGCCACCCCCGAACTGCGCCTGGATATGGCGGAGGAAAAACACGCCGCCTTCATGGAAAAATTGATCGCTGCGGCCAAGTTTGACGGCGCGGAGGTGAGCACCATCGACGGCCTGCGCGTGGATTACCCCAAGGCGTGGGGGCTCATCCGTCCCTCCAATACCACGCCCTGCCTCATCCTTCGTTTCGAGGGCGATGATTCCAAGGCGCTGGCCGCCATCCAGGCGCAGTTTCGCGCCCTGCTGCTCAAGCTGGACGCCGGCCTCAAGCTGCCGTTTTGAAACAACGCATGAACACGTCTTCCGACGCCATGACCACGGCGCATGTGCTGGCCGAGGCGCTGCCGTACATCAAACGCTACAACGGCAAGACGCTGGTCATCAAATACGGCGGCAACGCCATGGTCGATGACGTGCTGGAGAAAAGCTTCGCGCGCGACGTCGTCTTGATGAAACTGGTCGGCATGAACCCGGTGGTGGTGCACGGCGGGGGGCCGCAGATCAGCGATCTGTTGAAACGCATGGGCAAGGAATCGCAGTTCGTCGACGGTATGCGCGTGACCGACGACGAGACCATGGACGTGGTCGAGATGGTGCTGGGCGGCCTGGTCAACAAGTGGCTGGTCAACCTCATCAACCGGCACGGTGGCGCGGCGGTCGGGCTGACCGGCAAGGACGGCGCGTTGATCCATGCCCGCAAGATGGTGTACACACGCGACAACCCGGCGCTCAAGGCGCCGGAGATTATCGACATCGGTCACGTCGGCGAGGTGGCCAGCATCGACACCGGCGTCATCGATCTTTTGATCAAGGGCAATTTCATCCCCATCATCGCGCCCATTGGCGTGGGCGAGAACGGCCAGTCCTACAACATCAACGCCGATCTGGTGGCGTGCAAGCTCGCCCAGGTGATGCAGGCGGAAAAACTCATATTGCTGACCAATACGGCCGGCGTGTTGGATAAAAACGGCAGACTGCTGACCGGCCTGGGCGCCCGCCAGGTGAGGGCGCTCATCGACAGCGGCACCGTCACGGGCGGCATGCTGCCCAAGGTGCGCGCGGCGCTGGAGGCGGTGCAGGCCGGCGTCGGCAGCGCGCACATCATCGACGGACGCGTGGAGCACGCGGTGTTGCTGGAGATCTTTACGGACAAGGGCGTGGGCACCCTGATCCGCGGGCGGCGCTCGTGACCGCCGCATCGGGAACGGAACGGGGGTTTGAAAACGGCCGCAGGGCCGCGGGCCATGGCGATAGCGCCACGCTGGATTCACCGCCAGCGGGGACGCCTGCGGGCAACGACCGCACGGCGGCGGCTTCCGGGAGGAAAGCGGGTCGGTCACGACCCGCCGCGCGCGGCGGCCGTCGCCGGCAGATCCTGGAGGCGCTGGCGCGGGAATTGGAGGCCCGCCCCGGCGATCACATCACCACCGCCGCGCTGGCCCGGGCCGTGGGCGTGTCCGAGGCGGCGCTCTACCGGCACTTTCCCAGCAAGGCGAGGATGTTTGAGGAGCTGATCGCCTTCGCCGAGGACACCGTCTTCGGCTTTCTCCACCGCCTGGTGACGGAACAGCCCCGGGTGGCCGATCGCTGCGAGCAGACCATCCTCGCGCTGCTGAGTTTCAGTGAACGCAATCCAGGCATCACGCGGATCCTGATCGGCGACGCCCTGACCGGCGAAAATGAGCGACTGCGCGACCGCGCAGTGCGGTTCTTTGAACGACTGGAAACCGAGTTGCGTCAGTGGCTGCGCACCGTGGTGTTGACGGGATCGCCAAGGTTGCGCATGGGCGCATCCGCCGCCGCCAGCCTGCTGCTGGCTTACGCCGTGGGAAGAATGACGGAATTTGTGCGCAGTGGGTTTCGTTCCGTGCCGACGGCGCATTGGCCGGAGATCTGGCCCGCGCTGGGGGCGGCCCTGTTCGAATAACCGCCGCCCCGGCGGGGCACCCTCAGGGTTTGTCCGCTGCTGCCGCGGAAGCCTTGGGAGGATTTTGTTTCAACTGGCGGTAACGGGCGATGTCGGCGTCAAATTGGCCGCGCACCGCCGTTTCCTCCTCTTTCTTGCTGGCGATGAAGTCCTCGTTTTTCTTGATCTGCCCGCGCACGCTTTCAATGTCGGCCTGCAGCTTGTCGTTCGGTTTTTCCCCGCGCCGCTCCAGATCCGCGGCCTGGGCGATGCGGGCGTTCAAGTCCCCCTTGAGTTTTTCGATGTAATTCTGGGTGATGTTGATCTGCGACTCGATGGCCGCAATCCTGCCGTCGCGCGCCATGACCATGTCATCCTCGGAATTATAGGTTTCCAGCAGCACGCGGTCCTTGGCCGCCTGCTCGGCCGCGACCTTCTCCTCCGCCGCCTTCTGTTCGGCCGCGGCCTTTTCCTGGGCAATCTCCTCCGGCGTCTTGGCGCGCTCGGTCTTGCCGGTGACGATGCCGGTCTTGTTTATTTGCGTGGTCTCCTGCTGCGAGTATTCCGGCGGCACCACATTGCCGCACTCCTTGATGCCGTCCTTGTTGGTCCAGCACTTGATGGCGGCGGCCGGAACGGACGCCAGGCAACCCGCGGCGAAAAACAAAAGGGCCAGCCGATTGCGATGAGAATTCATGGGTACCTCCCCCGGGGTCGGCGAAAACTTTAAGTCAGGAATTTAGCGGTTCCGCTCATATTTCGGTTCGACCCGGAAATTATACTCCTTCAATTCCGCTGCAAAAACCATCAGGCGCCGCCGGCCGCCCCATGGCGGGCGCTGTAGGCCCGCACCCGCTGCAACTCGTTCTGCATGGCCGGCTTTCCGCCCAGGAATTCCAGCAAGTCGTGCAGCGTGATGACGCTGATGACGCGCAGGGCGTGACGCTCCTCGATTTCCTGAACGGCGGATAAACGGCCGCTGCCGCGCTCCTGCCGGTCCAGGGCGATCACCACGCCCGCGGGAACGGCGCCCGCCGCCGTGATCAATTTGACCGACTCGTTGACGGAGGTGCCGGCGGAGATGACGTCATCGATGATCAACACGCGTCCCTTGAGCGGCGCGCCCACCAGTCCGCCGCCCTCGCCGTGATCCTTGTCCTCCTTGCGATTGAAACAGTACGGCACGTTGCGCCGGTGTTCCCGGAACAGGGCAATGGCTGCGCCGGCGGCCAGCGCGATGCCCTTGTAGGCCGGGCCGAAGAGCATGTCGAATTGCAATCCGGAATCTTGAATGGCCCTGGCGTAGCAACGTCCCAGTTGATCCAACGCCGCGCCGCTGTTGAACAACCCGGCGTTGAAGAAGAAGGGGCTTTTGCGTCCGGATTTCAATACGAAATCGCCGAAGCGCAGCACTTGATGTTGAAGCGCGAATTCTATGAATTCTTTCTGGTATGCCTGCATGATGTAGTAGGCTAACGCGTGCCCCTGAACCACCCATCATAAAGGAGCGCCGCGTGCGGGTCATTACTCTCAATGTCAACGGCATCCGCTCCGCCGCCCGCAAGGGTTTTTTTGCCTGGCTTTCCAAACAGCGCGCCGATGTCGTGTGCCTGCAGGAAATCAAGGCCCAGGCCGATCAACTGACGCCGGAGATGTTGAATCCGAAAGGCTTCAAGGGCTACTTTCATCTGGCGGAGAAAAAGGGCTATTCCGGCGTGGCGCTTTACTGCCGCAGACCGCCGGACGAAATCATGGAGGGCGTGGGCAGGGACGATCTGGACCGTGAAGGCCGGTATCTCGAGGCGCGCTATGGCAACCTGAGCGTGGCGTCCGTTTATCTGCCGTCCGGCTCCTCGGGAGAGGAGCGCCAGCGGGTCAAATTTGCGTTTATGGATCACTTCATGCCGGCGCTGAAAAGGATGCGCCGCAACGGGCGCAGTTACATCCTCTGCGGCGACTGGAACATCGCCCATCAAAACATTGATCTCAAAAACTGGCGGAGCAACCAGAAGAATTCCGGATTCCTGCCGGAGGAGCGCGCCTGGTTGACGCGGTTGTTTGACGAGGTCGGTTACGTCGACGCCTTTCGCGTGGTCAACCAGAAGCCGGAGCAATACACCTGGTGGTCAAACCGCGGGCAGGCCTGGGCCAAGAACGTGGGCTGGCGCATCGACTACCAGATTGTCACCCCTGATCTACGCCCCGTCATCAAGCGCGCGGCAATTTACAAGGAGGAACGTTTTTCCGATCACGCCCCGCTCACCATGGACTACGATTTGAAAATTTGATCCCCGGGGATTTTACTCGGTGAAGAATTGCTGTTCGAACGTGGCGGTGTAGGGTTCCTTGCCGCCCTCCGGTGTCACCTGAAGGGTGAACTTGAGCGTTTCCTCGTTGTTGACCGCGAACTCGCCGAGGTAATAGACGGAGTCCTTCTCGGTGATTTCCCGCAGGTTGATGGTGCGCAACTGGGCGCTCAAGTTGGCCGCGGTGGCGCTGACCGCGGCCTTCACCGGCACGGTGCCGGTCGCGGTTTTCTTCAGCACGGATACGTTGAGCACACCCCTGCCCTTGCTGCGGGTGATGCCGTAGCGCTTGGCCACCTCGGCCTGCAACAGGTCGCTGGCGAAGGCGTTGTAGTGCACGGTGTAATCGCCGAAGGTCATGGACTGCTCGGCCGCCGCCGCTCCGGCCCATGCCAGCAGCATGACCAGCAGGTTTGCACCACAGCATTTGCGTATCAGTGCGCGCATAATCCCTCCCTGACACTGTTGCGGTAACTATAGCAGACCGGTGCAGGTCGAAAAGATTTCTACTCCCTCTCATGCTGCCCCGCACAAAAGCGGGAAGCGGAACCCGCGTGTTTTTCAACCAGCGGCGTCGGATAACCAGGGGGGAAAACGCCGGGGATGGGCAATGGCTATCTGTTTATCGCGACTGCGCACGCCGGCGAGAAACCGGACGGCGGAGGATGGCACGTCGAATTCCAACGCCAGCCACGCCGCCAATGCCTGGTTGGCGGCGCCGTCAACGGGTGGTGCCTTGAGCCTGACCTTGATGCGACCGCCATGCCGGCCGGCATAGCCTGTTCTGGCGGCACGGGACTGCACGTGCAAATTCAGGACCAGTGCGTCGCCGCGCCGTTCAAACGCGGCGTCCATCAGCCGACGCTGCGGGCGAGATCGAACAGGGGGTCGACCAGCAGGATCAATGTGAGATTCAAAAAAATAAACGCCAGCATCGGGGAAAGATCAAAACCACCCATCGCCGGCAGATACCGGCGCACCGGTTTCAAAATCGGCTCGGCCAGCAATTCGGCGAGTTCCGCCACCGGATTGTACTGCTGCGGCATGAGCCAGCTGAACGCCCATTGCAGCAGCACCGCGGTGATAAACACATACACCGCGATGCGCAGCAGCTCCGCGGTGATGATCAATCCCAGGGGCAATGGCGCGGGAAGGTAACCATACAGTACGCTGATGATGAGGCTCTCGACGGCCTGCAAACCCAGCATCAACAGCACCGCCGCCCAGTCCACCCCCTTGTAACCCGGAATCATTCGCCGCAGGGGGCGCAGCGCGGGATTGGTGAACGACACCAGCGCCCGTGCCAGCGGGTTGTAATAGAAGCAGTCGGCGCCGACGACGTGCAGCAGAAAACGCACCATGATTGCGCCGATGTACAGACTCATCAAGGTCTGGATCAGATAGCTCAATGCCGTCACCAGATAATTGGCGGCCATTCACTGTGCTCCGTATTGGCGCGCGAGCTCGGCGCTGCGGGCCTTGGCGGCACTGAGCGCGCGCTCGAAAATTTCCGACAGACCGGCCTCCTGCATGACGCGGAGGGCACGCTCGGTGGTGCCGCCTTTTGATGTGACCTGCGCCCTGAGCGCGGCGGGGTCGGCGCCGCTCTCCGCGGCCATGCGCGCGGTGCCCAGCGCGGTCTGCGTCACCAGCAGGCGCGCCTGTGCGGCCGTCAGACCGAGCTTCTGCGCCGCGGACTGCATCAATTCCATGATGAGGAAAAAATACGCCGGCCCGCCGCCGGAGACGGCCGTGATCGAGTCGATCTGTTCCTCCTCATCCACCCAGACCACGGCCCCGACGGCGCGCAGGACATCCTCCGCAAGGGCGCGTTGCGTCGCGGTGACGCCGGGGGCGGCGTACAGGCCGCTGACGCCACAGCGCAGCAGCGCCGGCGTATTCGGCATGGCGCGAATGATGGGCACGTCGCCCAGCCAGCGCGAAAGATCGCGGGTGGCGATGCCGGCGGCGATCGAAATCAACAGCGGTCGTGACGTGGCCAGGGCGGGGGCCAGCTGCGTGGCGACCGTGCGCACCTGCTGGGGTTTGACGGCCAGCACAACCACGTCTGCGCCATCCACGACCTCGACATTATCGCCGGCGGTGGCGGCCGGAAAGTTTTGTTGGAGCGCCGCCAGTCGGGCGGCGTCGGCATCGGCGGCGCGGATCCGTGCCGCGGGATGGCCGTTGGCGATGAGGCCGCCGATGAGACAGCGACCCATGTTGCCGGCGCCGATGAACGCGAGGAGGGGCGATGCAGTGGTCATGCGGTGCGGATTTTCTCAGGCCGGCGCGGTTCTGTATACAGGCAGGCGCCGTTGTTCGCCGGGGCGGCGTCAAGGCCGCGGCCCGAACAAGGCGGTGCCTATGCGCACACAGGTGGCGCCTTCAAGTATGGCGGCCTGCAGGTCGGCGCTGGTGCCCATGGAGAGGGTATCGAACCCATGGCGCTCCCTGCAGCGTGCATAGATTTGCGCCAGCGCACGGCAGGCCTGTCGCTGCCGCTCAAGCGCGGTTTCGGGGGCGGGCAGCGCCATGAGGCCCCGCAGGCGCAAGCGCGGCAGGCCGGCAATCGCCTCCAGCAACGGCTCGACGGCGTCGGGCGCGACACCGGACTTGCTGGTCTCGCCGCTGATGTTGACCTGCACGCAGACGTTGAGCGGCGCCCACCCGGCCGGCCGCTGTTCGCTCAGCCGCCGGGCGATCCTGTCACGGTCCACCGTGTGCACCCAATCGAAGGCCCGGGCGATCTCGGCGGTCTTGTTGGACTGCACCCGGCCGATGAAATGCCAGGTCAGATTCAAATCGCGCAGCGCCTCGATCTTGGGCAGGGCCTCCCGGACGTAATTTTCCCCAAAGTCTCTCTGTCCGAGAGCCGCCAGAAGCCGAATCCGCTCAACAGGCTGGGTTTTGCTTACAGCCACCAAACGCACCACCCCCGCAGGCCGTCCAGCCTGACGGGTGGCCTGATCAATGTGTTCACGGACTGCTTGAAAAGGCCGGCTAAAAGGGTTCATATTTCCGATGCTGGCGATATACTTGGACGAAGAGGGGCGGCCCCGCCTTGTCGCCAGCGTCCTCACATAACGAGAATATTACGTCAAATCAGGAGATGACAGATGGATATCGGTGAATTGCTGGCGTTCAGCGTCAAGAACGGCGCCTCGGACCTGCATTTGTCGGCGGGCCTGCCGCCCATGATTCGCGTCGACGGCGACGTGCGGCGGATCAACGTGCCACCGATGGATCATCGCGAGGTGCATGATCTGGTCTACGACATCATGAACGACAAACAACGCAAGGACTATGAGGAATTCCTCGAATGCGACTTCTCGTTCGAAATCCCCAACCTGGCGCGCTTCCGCGTCAATGCCGCCAACCAGAACCGCGGCGCCTTCGCCGTGTTCCGCACCATTCCCTCCATCATCAAGACGCTGGAGGAGCTCAAATGCCCGAAGATTTTCAAGGAGATTTCCGAGTATCCGCGCGGCGTGGTGCTGGTCACGGGACCCACGGGGTCTGGCAAATCGACGACGCTGGCGGCGATGATCAATCACATCAACGAGAACGAGTACGGCCACATCCTGACCATCGAGGATCCGATTGAATTCGTGCATACCAGCAAGAAGTGCCTCATCAACCAGCGCGAGGTGCACCGCGACACGCTGGGATTCAACGAGGCCCTGCGCTCGGCCCTGCGCGAGGATCCCGATTCCATCCTGGTCGGCGAGATGCGCGATCTGGAGACCATCCGGCTGGCGCTGTCCGCCGCCGAAACCGGCCACCTCGTGTTCGGCACGCTGCACACGAGTTCGGCGGCCAAGACCATCGACCGCATCGTGGATGTGTTTCCGGCCGCGGAGAAGGACATGGTGCGCGCCATGCTGTCGGAGTCCCTGCGCGCCGTGATTTCACAGACCCTGTGCAAGAAAATCGGTGGCGGACGCGTGGCGGCGCATGAAATCATGATCGGCACGCCCGCCATCCGCAACCTGATCCGTGAGAACAAAATCGCGCAAATGTACTCGGCGATTCAGACCGGCCAGTCCTTCGGCATGCAGACGCTGGATCAAAACCTGCAGGAACTGGTGAGCAAGAACCTCATCACCCGGCAGGAGGCCCAGTCCAAGGCCGCCAACAAAGACTCGTTCAAATAATTCCAGCCGCCGGAAGCGCCCTCATACCGGCGGGAGGAGGTTGAAAAATGGAACGCGAACAAGCCATCAAATACATGCGCGATTTGCTGAAGCTGATGGTGGACAAAAAGGGGTCCGACCTGTTCATCACCGTGGACTTCCCCCCCGCCATCAAGGTGGACGGCAAGGTGGCGCCGGTGTCCAAGACCAAGCTGACGCCGGAAAACACCAAGTCGCTGGCGTACGCCATCATGAACGACCGCCAGCTGAAGGAGTTCGAGGCCACCAAGGAGTGCAACTTCGCCATTGCGCCGGCCGGCATCGGCCGCTTCCGCGTCAACGCCTTCGTGCAGCAGGGCTACACCGGCCTGGTGCTGCGCACCATCGAGACCAAGGTGCCGACGCTGGACGGCTTGGGGCTCCCCCCGGTGATGAAGGAAATCGCACTCACCAAGCGCGGGCTGGTCATCATGGTGGGCGGCACCGGCTCCGGCAAATCGACGTCACTCGCGGCGATGATCAATCACCGTAACGAAAACTCCTACGGCCACATCATCACCATCGAGGATCCCATCGAATACGTCCACCCGCACAAGAACTGCATCATCATGCAACGCGAGGTGGGCGTGGACACCGATGACTGGGAGATTGCCCTCAAGAACACCCTGCGGCAGGCGCCGGACGTCATCCTGCTCGGCGAAATCCGCGACCGTAACACGATGGAATTCGGCATCGCCTTCGCCGAGACCGGCCATCTGGCCATGGCCACGCTGCATGCCAACAGCGCCAACCAGGCGCTCGATCGCATCATCAACTTCTTCCCGCAGGAGCGCCACCAGCAGCTGTTCATGGACCTGTCGCTGAACCTGAAGGCGGTGATCTCGCAGCGACTGTTGAAGAAGGTGGACGGCAAGGGCCGGGTGGCGGCCATCGAGGTGATGCTGAACTCGCCGTTGATCGCCGATCTGATTCTGAAGGGCGAGATTCACATGATCAAGGAAATCATGGCCAAGTCCAATGAGATCGGCATGAAGACCTTCGACCAGGCGCTGTTCGATCTGTACGAGGCGGACATGATCAGCTTCGAGGACGCGCTGCGCAACGCCGATTCCATGAACGAACTGCGGCTGCGCATCAAGCTGGAGGGCAAGGCCGCCAAGGGCAAGGACCTGCGCGACGACGTCAAGCATCTGTCCCTGCAGGAAGACGAGAAAAAGGGCCTGATGCGGTAGGCAGTCCGCCATCCACTTCAAACGTAGGGACGCACACATGGACATCCTGCCGTACCTGAAGCTGCTGGTCGAAAAGAAGGGCTCCGATCTGTTTTTCAGCGCCGGCTCGCCGGTCAAGATCAAGATCGAAGGCCAGGTCAATTCCGTGGGCAAGACGATCCTCACCGGCGAACTAGTCAAGGCCGCCGCCTACGCCATCATGACCGAGCGCCAGATGAAAATCTTCGAGGACAAGCTGGAGGCGGATTTCGCCATTTCACTGCCGGACAAGTCCGCGCGCTTTCGCGTCAATGTCTTCCGCCAGCGCGGCGAGGTCTCCATCGTCATCCGCCTGGTGCCGAGCAAGATCCCCACCATCGACGAACTGGGCCTGCCGGAGATCCTGAAGACCCTGGTCATGCACAAGCGCGGACTCATCCTCATGGTCGGCGCGACCGGCTCGGGGAAATCCACCACGCTGGCGGCGATGATCGATCACCGCAACCGCAACATGGCCGGCCACATCCTCACCATCGAGGATCCGGTGGAATTCTCCCATCCCAACCACAAGGCCATCGTCAACCAGCGTGAGGTGGGCGTGGACACGCTGTCGTATCACAACGCGCTCAGGGCCTCGCTGCGTGAGGCGCCGGACGTGATTTTAATCGGCGAGATTCGCGACCGCGAAACCATGGAGGCGGCGCTGGAACTGTGCAACACCGGGCATCTGGCGCTGTCGACCCTGCACGCCAACAACGCCAACCAGGCGATGGAGCGCGTCATCAACCTGTTCCCGCAGGATCTGCACAAGCAGCTGTTTCTGGATCTCGCGCTCAACGTGCGCTCGGTGATTTCCCAGCGGCTGGTGCAGGGGGTGGACGGCCGGCGCGTGGCCGCCATCGAAATCATGATCAACACGCCGCACATCGCCGACCTCATCCTCAAGGGCCAGATTGGCGACATCAAGGCGGCGATGGAGGGCAGCGGCGCCAAGGGCATGCAGACCTTCGACATGGCGTTGTACAACCTCTACAAAGAGGAGCGCATCACGCTCGAGGAGGCGCTGAACAACGCCGACTCCAGGACCAATCTCGAAGCGAAGATTAATTTCGGATGACCGCCGCACCTGGATCCGCCGCGCCGCCGCCGGCAGTCGCCCCCGAACTTCCCCCCAAACCCGAGGAACCCCTGGCGGGCGAGTGCTGCGGACGCGGCTGCATCAATTGCGTATGGATTTACTACGAACAGGCGCTTGGCCGCTGGCGGCGGCAATGCGAGGAAATCGGCGCCCGCCGCGCCGCCGCGGATGCGCGCCCCGTTGATCCCCCTGTTCCCTGAACAGCCGCCGCGGTTATTGAAAAATCACGGTCTTCGCGTCGAACACCGGACCCTCCACGCAAACGCGCTTCATCGCCGGACCATCAAGTGTTCGTGTGAGCACCGTGCAGCCGGCGCAGCCGCCGACGGCGCAGGCCATGTACTCCTCCAGCGAGAGTTGACAGGGCAGCGCATATTTCTCCGCCAGCATCTGGACGGCCTTGAGCATGGGCGTGGGGCCGCAGGCGAAGACTTCCACCTGCCCCCGTTCGGCGACGGGCAGGGCGTCGAGCCATAATCGCGCAAGGCCGGTCACCACGCCTTCAAAGCAGCCCGGGTAACCCTGCCGGCTTGCCAGTCGGCAGGGGATGCGCCAGTCTTCCAGCAACGGCATGGTGGCAATGACGCCGTCCGGCATGCCGGGCACCAGTATCGTCGAGGGCCGAGGGGTGAACGGGAAGGGCACCTCGGAGCCCATGAGCACCAGCGGCGCGGGAGCACGCGCTTGCCGCATGTGCTCGGCAAGGAACAACATCGGCGGAATGCCGACGCCTCCGCCAATCAGAAGCGGCCTGGCGCGATAATCGTCGAGCTTGAAAGGCACGCCGATCGGTCCAATCAGGCTCACCTGCTCGCCGGCCTTGCGATTGGCCAGACGTTCGGTGCCCAGACCGTGCCGCTTGTACAGAATCTCAATCCAACCTTCACTGGCGTTCACCCGCATCAACGACATCGGCCTGCGCATGGGCAGGGCGGGATCGCATTGCAGATGGACAAAACTGCCGGGCCTTGCCCGGGCCGCGATTTGCGCAGCCGCCAGACGCACAACGTGCTGATGTCCGGGAAGCGCATCCTGCCGCTGCACGACGCCGTTCTCCACCACCAGGGTGCCGCGCTGTTCTGGGCCGTAAGCCATGTGTCCGGATGAAAAGGATGTGACGGAAAGGGTGGGCAGTGTAGCAGGATTTTGATGGGGACCGAGGTTTCGGCATTCAAGAACGCGCAAAGATTCCCGGCTGTTGTCCTGCCGGGGGCATGTCAGTTCGTGCAGCCTGTCGCATGACGGGCGCCGCAAAGAAGACCCTCCCCCGTCTTATTGGCGGGTTTGGCGCAGCCCGTGCCGGCCCTCACGACCGGCCCGCCCCTGACACATCAACGGCAAACGCATTCAGTCCGCTTTGTGGAGCGGCGCAATCCCGGTACCCGGACGGATTCACCGGGGCTGATCGGATGGCGAGCAATTAAATCAACGGGACGATGAGCAGGGCGACGATGTTGATGATCTTGATGAGCGGATTGACGGCGGGGCCGGCGGTGTCCTTGTAGGGATCGCCGACGGTGTCGCCGGTGACGGCGGCCTTGTGCGCCTCGCTCTTCTTGCCGCCGTGATGGCCGTCCTCGATGTACTTCTTGGCGTTGTCCCAGGCGCCGCCGCCGGTGGTCATGGAGATGGCGACGAAGATGCCGGTGACGATGGTGCCGACCAGGAGCCCGCCCAGCGCGCGTGCGCCGGCGTCCCCGCCCATGAGCAGCCCCATGCCGAAGGCGACGATGATCGGCACCAGCACCGGCAGCAACGAGGGGATCATCATTTCCTTGATGGCGGCGGTGGTGAGCATTGCAACCGCCCGCGAATAATCGGGCTTGGCCTTGCCCTCCATGATGCCCTTGATCTCCTTGAACTGGCGGCGCACCTCGATGACCACGGCGCCGGCGGCGCGGCCGACGGCCTCCATCGCCATCGCCCCGAAGAGATAAGGCACCAGGCCGCCGATGAAGAGGCCGATGATGATGGCCGGGTCGTTGAGCATGAACACCACCTGTTTGCCCGCCGCCTCCAGGCTGTGCGTGAAATCCGCGAACAGTACCAGCGCGGCCAGGCCTGCCGAGCCGATGGCGTAGCCCTTGGTCACCGCCTTGGTGGTGTTGCCGACCGCGTCCAGCGGATCGGTGATGGCGCGGATCTCCTTGGGCAGGTGCGCCATCTCGGCGATGCCGCCGGCGTTGTCGGTGATCGGGCCGTAGGCGTCGAGCGCGACGATGATGCCGGTCATCGACAGCATGGCGGTCGCCGCGACGGCGATCCCGTAAAGACCGGCCAGATGGTGGGCGCCATAGATCGAGGCGCACACCGCCAGCACCGGCAGCGCGGTCGCCTTCATCGACACGCCGAGGCCGGCGATGATGTTGGTGGCGTGGCCGGTGGTGGAGGCCTGCGCGATGTGCTTCACGGGCCCAAACTGCGTGCCGGTGTAGTACTCGGTGATCCACACCATCGCCGCGGTGAGCGCGAGGCCAATCAGTGCGCAGCCGAACAGCGGCATGGCGTCCGCGCCCATCATTGTCTTGGTGACAAAGTAGAACGCTATCGCCGCGAGCACGCCGGCGACAATGAGGCCTTTGTAGAGCGCGCCCATGATCGAGCCGCCGGGCGAGGCCCGGACGCAGAAGGTGCCGAGGATGGAGGCGACGATCGACACGCCGCCCAGCACCAGCGGATACAGCACGGCGTTGGCGTTGTCCTTCATCATGAGCCCGCCGAGCAGCATGGTGGCGACCACGGTCACGGCGTAGGTCTCGAACAGATCGGCGGCCATGCCGGCGCAGTCGCCGACGTTGTCGCCGACATTGTCGGCGATCACCGCCGGGTTGCGCGGATCGTCCTCGGGAATGCCGGCCTCGACCTTGCCGACCAAGTCGGCGCCGACGTCGGCGCCCTTGGTGAAGATGCCGCCGCCCAGACGGGCGAAGATGGAGATGAGCGAGGCGCCGAAGGCCAGTCCCACCAGCGCGTGCAGCGCTTCCTCACCGCCCAGACCCGTCTTCAGCAACGCCGCGTAGTAGCCGCTGACGCCGAGCAGGGCCAGCCCCACCACCAGCATGCCGGTGATGGCGCCGCCGCGGAAGGCGACTTGCAAGGCGGCGTTCAAGCCGTTCTTCGCCGCCTCCGCGGTGCGCAGATTGGAGCGCACCGAGATGTTCATGCCGATGAAGCCGGTGGCGCCGGAGAGCACCGCGCCGATCAGGAAACCGGTGGCCGTCCTGGCGCCCAGCGCGTACCAGATGACCGCGAAAAGAACGACGCCGACGATGGCGATGGTGCGGTACTGGGTGGCAAGATACGCCGCCGCGCCGGTTTGCACCGCGGCGGCGATTTCGCGCATGCGCTCGCTGCCCTGCGGACGGGACAATATCCATTGGATCGACCAGGCGCCGTACACGATGGCCAGCAAGCCGCAGGCCAGCGCGAGGAGTAATGCGTGAGACATGCTTGATTCCCCCGGAAAGTCGTTGGTTCTAATTCATTGAACAACCCCCGCCTATATGGCGAGGGCTTCGATCAGGGTCGGCTGAAGCCGACTGTAAAAATCCCCCGTTCGTTGCCCCCTTTATTAAAGGGGGCAGACAGCCGTGCAGCGGCTGTCGGGGGATTTCACTGCCTTTTGCACCGACGGGTGCGCATTCTACTTCAGAACAAAGCCGGACGTCAGCCGCTTTTTGACCGGCGCGTTTTTGAGCCGGACGTATTTCGGCAGGCCGTCCTGGTAGGGCGGATAGTCCTCGCCGCGGATGAGCGGGGCGAGATAGGCGCGGCATTTGGGCGTGATGCCGAAGCCGTCGTCGGTGATGAAATCGCGCGGCATCATCTTCTCGTGATTGGCGACCCGCTCCAGCTCGGCCACGCCGATCTTCCAGCGATAGGGCCTGTTCGAGACGCGCACGATGGCCGGCATGACGGCGTTGCGTCCCTGGAGCGCCAGTTCCACGGCCGCCCTGCCGACCGCGTAGGCCTGCTCCGCGTCGGTCTTCGAGGCCACGTGCCGCGCCGCGCGTTGCAGATAATCCGCCACCGCCCAGTGATACTTGAGCTTCAACTGCTGCTTGATCAGCGCAGCGATCACCGGCGCCACGCCGCCCAGTTGGGCGTGACCGAAGGCGTCGCGCAGCCCCTGGTCGGAGAGGAATTTCCCGTCGGCGCCCTTGACGCCCTCCGAAACCACGACCGAACAGTAACCGTATTTCCTGACGCACTCTTCGACCCGGCCGAGAAAACGCGCCGGATCGAAGGGCACCTCCGGAAACAGGATGACGATGGGCAGTTCAAGATCCTTGTCGGAGGCGAGCCCGCCCGCCGCCGCGATCCAGCCAGCGTGGCGGCCCATCACCTCAAGCACGAACACCTTGGTCGAGGTCTTCGCCATGCTGGCGACGTCCAGCGTCGCCTCGCGCGTGGACACGGCGATGTACTTGGCCACCGAGCCGAAGCCCGGGCAGCAGTCGGTGATCGGCAGATCGTTGTCCACCGTCTTCGGCACGTGCACCGCGATGATGGGATAGCCCAGCTGCCCGCCGAGCTGGGAGATCTTGAGGCAGGTGTCGGCCGAATCGCCGCCGCCGTTGTAGAAGAAGTAGCCGATGTCGTGCGCCTGGAACACCTCGATCAGGCGTTCGTATTCGGCGCGGTTCTGGTCCACCCCCTTGAGCTTGTAGCGGCACGATCCGAAGGCGCCGGCGGGCGTGTGCCTGAGCGCGCGGATGGCGGTCGGCGATTCCTTGCCGGTGTCGATCAGATCCTCCAGCAGCGCGCCGATGATGCCGTTGCGGCCGGCGTAAACCCTGCCGATGCGCCGGCGGTGCTTGCGCGCGGTTTCAATGACGCCGCAGGCGCTGGCGTTGATCACGGCGGTGACGCCGCCGCTCTGGGCGTAAAAGGCGTTGCGGGGGTTCATGGTGGCTTATAATGCGGTGAAATGGATGATGGAAAGCGCGCATAGTAACGTGCCGAAAACATTACGCAAAGCTGGTAGGGCCGGAACCGCGCCCGGCGCGGGCAGTCCAATCATCCGGCATGCCGGCGCGCCGTGACACCCCATGAGGCTCCGTCCCCTGATTCTCCTGATCCTGCTGCTGGGGCCGCCGCCGGCGGCCGCCGTGGAGGAGCTGCCGGACATGGGCGATTCCGCCGGCAGCCTGGTCTCGCCGGAACAGGAGTTCAGGGTGGGCGAGGCCTTCTTGCGCGACCTGCGCGCGCACCAGCAGGTAGTCGACGACCCGGAGTCGGAGGCCTACATCAACGCGCTGGGCCACCGGCTGTCGTCATTCGCCGAGGGACAGACCAATCCCTTCACCTTTTTCGTGGTCGACAGTCCCGTGATCAACGCCTTCGCGGTTCCGGGCGGGTTCATCGGCGTGCACGCGGGCCTCATCCTGCAAACCCAGAACGAGAGCGAACTGGCCTCCGTGCTGGCGCACGAAATTTCGCACATCACCCAGCGTCATGCCGCCCGCACCTTCGAGGCCGCCAGCCGGCTCAGCCTGCCCTCGGCGGTGGCTATGCTTGGCGCCATCGCACTTGGCGTGGTGGCGCCACAGGCCGGCCAGGCGGCCATCGCGGCGGTCGCCGCCGGCCAGCAGCAATACGCCCTCAATTTCACGCGCGCCAATGAAGAGGAGGCCGACCGCATCGGCATGCAACTGCTGGTGCAGTCCGGCTTCAATCCGGAGGCCATGGCGGATTTCTTCGAGCGCCTGCAGACCGCCAACCGGTACAACGATCCGGCCAGCGTCCCCGAATTTTTGCGCACCCACCCCGTGACCAGCAACCGCATCGCCGAGGCGCGGGCGCGCGCCGACAGGTATCCCAAGCGCCGTTACCAGGAAAGCATCGCCTTTTATCTCGCCCGGGCGCGGCTGCACGTGCTGACCGCGAGGAACCCGCGCGACGTGGTGCGCCTGTACGAGGACAATCTGCGCAACGGCCAGTACCAGGTGGCGGAGGCGACGCGTTACGGCCATGCGCTGGCGCTGGCCGCCGCCGGTGAACACGATCAGGCGCGCCGGGAGCTTGAACGGCTGTCGAAGGCCGCGCCCGACGAGGCCGCCTACCTGCTTGCGCTGGCCGGCCTCGATGTCGACGACGAACAGTACCCGCGCGCGCTGCAGACCTACCGCAAGGTGTTGCAACTCTATCCGGATTACCGTCCGGCCGTGCTCGGGCTTGCGCGGGCGCTGCTCTCCGCGGGCCGGGGCGGGGAGGCGCTGCAAACCCTGCGCGACTATACGCGCGAGCATGATCTCGACCCGCGCGGTTATCGCCTGCTGGCCGAGGCCGAGGGCCAGGCGGGCAATCCCATCGAATCGCATCTGGCGCAGGCGGATTATTACTACGCCAACGGCGAACTGCCGCTGGCCATCCAGCAGGTCAAGATCGTCCAGCAGCAGCAAAACAACGCCACCTACTACCAGCGCGAGCGGGCCCAGGCTCATCAGGAAGAGTGGCAGAAGGAGCTGGAGGAGCAGGAGAAGGAGAAAAAGAAGCAGCCGCCATGAGCGCATTTCCCGCCGCGCCCCCCCGCCGTTCTTTTTTGCGAACGTTGCTGTCCGCGGCCGCCGGCCTGCTGGCGCTGGGCGTGGGCCGCGGGGTTTATGCCGCGTGGCCGGCGCGCGCCTTTGCCGCCAGGAGCGAGATGGAGGCCGAACGGGAACTCTTCGCCGAGGACGGCATTGTCGACAGCACGGCGGTACGGGTGGATCTGCCAGCGCTTGCCGAGGACGGCGCGGTGGTGCCGCTCACCATCGACACCGATCTCCCCGCCGTCGAATCGATCAGCGTGTTCAGCGACAAGAATCCCTTCCCCCTCATCGGCCGCTTCGGGTTTGGCGAAGGCGCGGCCGGCGGCTACGTCGCCACGCGCATCAAGCTCGCGGAAACCGCCCATGTGACCGTGATCGTCCGCTCGCAGGGCCGGCTTTACCGCGCGCGGAAATCCGTCACCGTGCTCAAGGGCGGCTGTGACTGATGGACACCACCATAAAAATCAGGGTGACGCTGGAGAATGACACGGCGCTGATCCGCGCCTTGATCCGGCACCCGATGGAAAACGGCCGCCGCCGGGACGAACTGACCGGCGAACTCGTGCCGCTGCATCACATCACCGAGGTGATCTGCACGCACAACGGCCGGCCGGTGATGACCTGCGACTGGGGGCCGGGGATTTCGAAGAATCCCTCGCTCGCCTTCAAGATCAAGCCGGCGCGGCCGGGCGACGCGTTCGCGCTCTCATGGCGCGACAATCTGGGCGGCGGCGACCGGCTCGAAGTCACCATCTAGAACCGATCTCAAAAACGCCGTTCGCCCTGAGGTATCGAAGGGCGAAGCCATATGCCGCATGGGTTGTTCGTGCTTCGATACCTCAGCACGAACGGTTTTCATGCTGGAATATTTTTGAGAAGGTTCTGGCTGATCAAACCACAACACTACCGCTCAGCAGCTGATCCAGCAGTTCAATCCAGTGCTGGACGCGCAGCGGCGTGCCGGTTTGCAGGTGCACCTGGCAGCCGATGTTGGCGGTGAGGATGCGCTGTGGACCGCCGGCGGTCAGCGCCGCGAGCTTTTGATTGCGCAGCGTCAGCGCCAAGGCCGGCTGCAGCAGCGAATACGTCCCCGCCGAGCCGCAGCACAGGTGGGCATCGCGGACCGCCGTGAGATGAAATCCACATTCCCCGAGCAGCGCCTCCACCAATCCCGGCAGTTTCTGGCCGTGCTGGAGCGTGCACGGCGCCTGGAACGCCACCTTCATTTCCGGCAGCGGCACGCGCTTGAGCAGTTCGCGCAGCGCCGCGCGCTCCTGCGCCACGACCTCGCCGATGTCGCGCGCCAGTTGCGAGATCCGCGCGGCCCTGGCCGCATATTTCGGATCATCGCGCAGCCAGTGGCCGTACTCCTTGACGCTGACGCCGCAACCGCTGGCCGTCACCACGACGGCCTCGGCGCCGCGCTCAATCTGCGGCCACCAGGCGTCGATGTTGCGCCGCATGTCGCGCAATGCGGCGCGGTGTTTGCCAAGGTGAAACCGCAGCGCGCCGCAGCAGCCGGCGCCGGGCGCCTCCACCAGCCGGATGCCCAGGCGATCGAGCACCCGCGCCGCGGCGATGTTGATGTCGGGCGCAAGTGAGGGCTGCACGCAGCCGGCGAGCAGCAGCATGAAGCGACGCGGCTGCGTCCGCCGGCTTGCGGACGGCGGGCGCAACGTGGCCGCCGCCGGAATCCTCGCCGCCAGGGCGCGCGGCAGCAGCCATCGGATCCGCCGTCCGATCCGGAGCAGAAACGCGAACAGCCGCCGGCGGGGGATCACCGCCGCCAGCAACGAGCGTTGAAGGTGATCGAACAGCCCCCGGCCGGCACGCCGGTCGGCGATGGGCCGCACCAGATCCAGCAGCCGGCCGTAGTGCACGCCGGAGGGACAGGTCGTTTCGCAATTGCGGCAGGTGAGGCAGCGATCGAGATGCAGTTGCGTCTTGCGTGTCGCCCGGCCGCCCTCCAGCAGCATCTTCATGAGATAAATGCGCCCGCGCGGACCGTCGAGTTCGTCGCCGAGGAGTTGATACGTCGGGCAGGTGGCGTTGCAGAAGCCGCAGTGCACGCACTTGCGCAGGATGGCCCCGGCCTCTATGCCCGCCGGCGTGCCGCGCACGAAACCCGCCAGTCGCGTTTCCATGTTTACAAAAAAGAATACATCCGGCCGGGGTTGAGGATGCCTTGCGGATCGAAAACGTGCTTCAACTTCATGTGCTGATCGCGCAGCATGGTCGGCAGCGGATGAAAGACAGCCATGCGCGTGCCGCCGCGAAACAGCGTGGCATGGCCGCCGACGCGCGAGGCGGCGGACCGAATTTCCTCCGCATCAGCATTCGATTTCAACCAGCGCAGGCCACCGGCCCACTCGTCAAACCAGCGTCCGGCCAGCGGCAGCGGCGGCGTCAGCGGCGGCACGGACAGCCGCCACAGCGGTTCATCGCCATTATTGAAGAACGGATGCGACTGTTCGCGCACCTCCTCCCAGAATCGCAATGCCGGCGCCGCCTCCATGCATTCACCGCCCAGTTTTTTGCACGCCGCCGCCACGGCCTGTTCGCCGCCCTCCAGCCGCACCCATAGATCGTCCCCCGTGGAGGCACTGGCCGCGACGGGCAGCGCCTGTGCGATCCATTCGTTGACCCGCCGCGGTGCGTCCTTCCCGGCGCCGGACAATTTCAATGTCATCGTCGCGCGCGGTCGCGGCACGACCTTGAGCGAAACCTCCAGAATCACGCCCAGCGTGCCGAGCGCGCCGGCCATGAGTCTGGAGATGTCGTAGCCGGCGACGTTCTTGATGACCCGCCCGCCGAAGCGCAGCACGCGCCCGCGGCCGTCGAGCAGGCGCACGCCGAGCACGAAATCGCGCAGCGCCCCCGCCGACAGCCGGCGCGGCCCGGACAGGCCCGCGGCCACCATGCCGCCGATCGTCGCGCCCGGCCCGAAATGCGGCGGATCGAAGGCCAGCATCTGCCCCGCCTTCTCCAAGACGTCCTCCACCTCCGCAAGCGGCGTTCCCGCCCGCGCGGTGATAAACAGCTCGCTCGGCTCATACGCCACCACGCCGCGGCAGCCGCGCGTGTCCAGGAGGTCGCCGTCGACGGCGTTGCCGTAAAAATCCTTGCTGCCGCCGCCGCGGATGCGCAGCGCCCGCCGCGCCGCCGCCGCCGCCTTCACCCGCTCCACCCAGCGCTCTGTTTCCGTCATGACGGGCGCGGTAGTTTTTCGACCACCTTCTAAAAACGCGGCAAATCGGGGAACGACAGCGCGCCGCCGTGCACGTGCATGCGGCCGTACTCGGCGCAGCGGTGCAGCGTCGGCACCGCCTTGCCGGGATTGAGCAGGCCGTGTTCATCGAACGCCGCCTTGACCGCGTGCATGATTTCAAGTTCGTCGCTGCCGAATTGCACGCACATCTGGTTGAGCTTCTCCACGCCCACGCCGTGCTCGCCGGTGACGGTGCCGCCCACCGCCACCGACAGCTCCAGGATCTCGGCGCCGAATTGTTCCGCCTTTTGCGTCTGCTCCGGCCGGTTGGCGTCGTAGAGAATGATGGGATGCAAATTGCCGTCGCCGGCGTGAAACACGTTGGCGCAGCGCAACCCGTATTTCTTCTCCATTTGCGCGATGCTGCGCAGGACGTGCGGCAGGCTTTTGCGCGGGATGGTGCCGTCCACGCAGTAGTAATCCGGCGCCAGCCGCCCCACCGCCGGAAACGCCGCCTTGCGCCCGGCCCAAAGCCTCAGCCGTTCCGCCTCCGAGGATGACACGCGCAGCGTCGTCGCCCCGCCGTCCTTCAGGATGGCGCTCATTTGCGCGATCTGCTCGGCCACATCCTCCGCCGCGCCGTCGGCCTCGCACAGCAGGATGGCCTGCGCGTCGAGCGGATAGCCGGCCTGCGCGTAGGGCTCCACCGCCTCGATGGAGGTCTGGTCCATCATTTCCAGCCCGGCGGGGATGAGGCCGGCGGCGATGATGTCGGCGACCGCCTGGCCCGCCCGCCCCACGTCCGCGAACGCCGCCATGATGACCTGCGCCGCGGCCGGGCTCGGCAGCAGCCGCACCGTGACCTCCGTGATCACCGCCAGCATGCCCTCGGAGCCGGTGATGAGCGCCAGCAGATCGCAGCCCGGCGCGTCCGGCGCCTCGCTCCCCAGCTCCATCACCCCGCCCTCGATGGTGAGGGCGCGCACGCGCAGCACGTTGTGCAGCGTCAGGCCGTATTTCAGGCAATGCACGCCGCCGGAATTCTCGGCGACGTTGCCGCCGATGCTGCAGGCGATCTGGCTCGAGGGATCGGGGGCGTAAAACAGGCGGTGCGGGGCGGCGGCCTCGGAGATGGCGAGATTGCGCACGCCCGGCTGCACGCGGGCGATGCGCGCCAGCGGATCGAAGTGCAGGATGCGGTTGAACTTCGACAGGCTCAGGAGCACGCCGGAAGCGATCGGCAGCGCGCCGCCGGAGAGGCCGGTGCCGGCGCCACGCGCCACCACCGGCACCCGCAGCTCGTGGCAGGCGCGCAGCACCGCCCGCGCCTGCGCCTCGTCCTCCGGCAGCGCCACCGCGAGCGGCAGCTGACGGTACATCGTCAGCCCGTCACATTCATAGGGCTTGATGTCCTCCGCGGCGTGCAGCAGCGCGCCGCGGGGCAGCGCCGCCCGCAACCGCTTCAGCAGTTGGGCGCGCCCGGATCGCGGCCAGAGGGACATGGGGCGAATCATCGCAGTTTCCCCGCCCGCATCTCAATACCGGGACACCGCTCATAAATCCCCGCGGGGGATGCGTTGCCGGCTGCAAGGTCGCGGCTGCAGGGCGCCACGGCGGTCGCGGCGCCCGCCGGCGGCGCGGGTCGTCATGGCGATCCAGATTGCGAGGAGGGCCTGCGAAGCGGGGCGCGCTCATCTCCGCTGCGACAGCAGCCCGCCGCTCTTGTCGCGGTGATGAAACGCGGCGCGCAGACAGGCCGACTGCCACAGGGTTTGCAAACGCGGCGTGCCCCGTTGCACCGCGTGACGAAGCGTGCGAAATCCCCGGACGATGTTGCCGGCGCACACCCGCGGCCCGAGACTGCAATGGTCGCCCCACTCTTTTCCGCCGCCGGGCAGGCGCGCGGGATCGGCGGCGGCCAGGTGCAGCGGCCCCAAGCCCATGCGCCGGAAGGCGTTGTACAGGGGAGGGATCGCGGTGAACAACGCGCAGCGATAACCGGCGTTGTACAAATACGCGGTCACCGCCGCGATCAGCCAGCGTGACTGGCCGGGCGCGGTCAGCGCCATGTGGCCGAGCTCGACGATTTCCGCGCGGGTGACGGCCAGTCCAAGTTCGCGGCCGATGAGCAACTCGGCGGGCGCGTCAAGATAGTGCTCGGCGAAAAAGGCCCGGCCGGTTCCCTCGCGCAGCCCGACCGCCGCATGCAGGACGTTGCCGCCTTCGAAGCCGAGGAGGTCGGGATAGAATTCACACACTGCCGCGCCGTGCCTGCGCCGGAAGCTGTCGCAAATCATGTCTTCGAGGCGCCACCTGCCGGCCGCTCCCCGCGAATAAAGCCGCAACGTCAGCAGCGCGGGCGGTTCATTGAACGCCGGCGGCGGAACGGCGGCGCCGGGGGCCGGGGCCGGCATCACGCCGGGCGCGCTTTGCATGGGCACCTCCTCCTGCATGAACCACCGTCCGCGAGGCAAGGGCCATGCCAGGAGAACGATCTCCTGACGAACCTCGGAGGCGGGCGGGGGGAGGGGCGCGTTTCATTGCCGCGAGGACGGTGTCCCTGCAAATTGAGTCTGCAAGAATGGTCGTGATGATCGAGAAATCATCCGCCGCCGGTTTTTTTCCGGCAGTCGCCGGTTCCGGGGCCCGCTTCGCCGGGCACGTCCAGGCTCGCTAGGATCTTCACGCGCTTATCTATGCTGCAACCGGAGACGTAACCGATCGCGCCCGGCGTGGAGGCGACAAAACGCAGGACGGCCTCCTCGGAGTCGAGCACCAGCGGCGGTGAAATTCCCTGGAAGTACTGCTCGTTCCAATAGGCCTGGAGATCCTCGGGCAGGCGCCCGAACACGGCCAGCGAGAAAAGGCGCCGGAGGGGATGGGCGGCCGGCAGATTGACCGGGACCACCGGCCGACCTTCGCCATCCATCCTGATTTTGCGCCGAAAGATGCCGGCCAGTTCCCCGGGGTCGATCCGCGCTCTCGAATCGGCGGCGGCGACGACCACCACCACGGGCTCCGCCCGTGCCGCCGGCGCGCCGGCGATCATGGCCAGACCGAGCAGCGCCAGCAATAATCCTCCGCGGGTGGGCATGTCCCTGATCAGAACAGTAAGGCAATCGAACCCAGCCAGCCCTCGGGGGCCACCCCCTCGCTGGAATCGCTGAGGCGGTATTCAAACTTGTACACCAGCGAAGGCCGCGGCCGGTACGCGATCCCGAGGGAGCCGATGTGGACGGTCCGATTGACCTCGGCGCTGTCGAAGATCTCCGCGCGCGCCACGCCGTAGATGCGGCCGTAAATCGGAACCACCCCCTGCAGAAAGCCGCCCCATTCGTCTCCCGCCTGCCTGCTTTCGCTGATGCGGTAACTGACCTCCCCGCTCACCTCGACGTCCCGGTGAGTCCACAGCAGGTCCGCGTCGAAGAGGTGCTTGCGCGCCTCCAGGCCATTGACGCGGGAGTTCAGATACGACACCCCGACCTGCAGTGAATCATCCCAAAAGTGATACCGCAGGTTCAGGCCGAAGGCATTGTCGAAGTTGCGCGACGGGAGGACGTTCGGACCGGTGTCCTCGGAATCCACCTGATCCGGATCCAGCTCCCGGCTGGCGTCGCCGAACAGCGAGTAATCGAATTCGTTGCCGGAGATGAGCCGGGTGCCGTGGATCATGAGTCCGGTCAGCTTGTGGGCGAAGAGCTCCTCCGTGACCAGGGGGCGGGAAACGGTCCATTCCAGCGGCGCGGCGTGCAATTCATTCCACCGGCCCACCGGCGTGAGGAATTTTCCCAGCCGCAGTGACAGCGCGTCGGTGGCCGTGTAGTCGACGTACAGGCGCTCGACGTCCACGTCCGCGTGGCGGGTCGTGAAGCCGCCCCCCTCGTAGCCGAACGCATCGTTCAACTCGACCTCGGAGAAGAACTGCCAGCGATCCAGCGGCGTCCAGTTGATGAACAGGCTGAAATCCTGGAGGTTCACCTTGGCGGGCAGCTCTTCAATATCCTGCGCCTGCAGGTTCGCGTAGCCGCCCAGGATCAGATGATAGGCCGGCAGCGAATATCCCTGGCCGAGTTCATAGCGTTCGAGGTTCGTCGGAACCGCCGGGGCATCCGGCCAGGCGCGTGACATGCAGCAGGCCATGACCAGCGCGACCGCAAGGCGTGCCAAGCCCTGCGGACAATGGCAAACTGCGTCAGCAGGCCCATCGCACGGCGGGGCTCGCAGCCGCCCCCTCAGGTCGGCACGACGATGAAACGAAGAAGCGGCGGTTTGAATTGAACGCGTGGCGGGATGGCATCGGGTTTGCATTTTTTATCTCCAAAAACCGGAACGAGTGGCTCACTCCGGCGGACGCTCTCACGGCGTTGCGGCGCTATGGTAGCAACATCCCTCCGGCGGGCACCAACATGACCATCGGTCGCACGTTGAGAATCGCGTTTCTCGGCCTGAGCGTGCTCTCGGCCGTGTTCATGATGGTGCTCGCCTATTCTCGCTCGCGCACGGCGCTGGAGGGCGAGATCCGCCAGAATCTGCGCGCTCGCGCCGTGGAGGTGATGCAGCAGATTGACACCATGCTTTTCGAGCGCCTTCAGAATGTCGGCGGCTGGAGCCAGCTTGACGTGATGCAGGACGCGCGGATCGGGGATGTCGACAAGCGCCTGGCGCAGTTTCTGACGGAATCGCAAGCGGCCTACGGCGGCGTCTACCGCGAGCTGCTGTGCACGGACACCGGCGGCCGGGTGATCGCCGCGAGTTCGCCCGCCCTGATCGGGCGGCGGCGGCCGGGGGCGAAACACTGGCTGCAGGCGCCGTTGCCCCAGGGTTCGGTGGAAGTCGCGGCGCCCGAGTTCGACCCGCCGCCGGGCGGGGCGCGGATGGAGTTTACCGCGATGCTCTCCGATGCGTTTGATCGGCGGCCGCTGGGCGCGTTCACCGCCGTCTTCGACTGGGGCGAGGTCATGCGGCTTCTGGACGTCGCCGCGGCCGGCGGCCCGGATGCGATGCAGTCCGCCGTGCTGCTGGACGGCGACGGCCGGGTGATCGCCGCTTCCAAATCGTTGCGCAATCAGGAAATCATGCTCGGCAGCCGTCTGGCCGGCTGGCGGCGGGACCGGCGCGGAAGCGGGACCTACACCCGTGACGGCCGGCCCCTCGGCCTGGATGATGTCGAGATCGGCTACGCGACCTCGACGGGATACCACGGGTTCGGTGGTTTCGGCTGGCAGGTGCAGATCATTGAACCCAAGGCGGTGGCCTTCGCGAAGGTCTCCAATCTGCTGTGGACGTTGTCCGCGATATTGCTGCTGACCGTGGCCATCGCCGCCGCGCTTGCCGGGGTGACGGCCCGGGCCATCGCCCTGCCGATCCAGCAACTCACGCGCTACACGCGCCGCTTTCACGAGGGCGGCGAGGTCCCGGCGCTGCCGGCACCGGATCAAAGCGAAGTGGGCGAGCTGACGCGCGCCTTCACGCAGATGATCGCGGCGCTCAAGCAATCACAGGAGCAGCTGGTTCGCGCCGGGAAACTGGCGGTGGTCGGGGAAATGGCCGCGATCCTGGCCCATGAGGTGCGCACGCCGCTCGGCATCATCCGATCCTCGGGGCAGCTGCTTTCCCAGGAGCGGGAATTGTCGAAGGAGGGCCGCGAGATGGTCGAATTCATCCTGAGCGAGACGGAGCGCCTCAACCGCCTCATCACCACGCTGATCGAAAGCGCCCGCCCGCGTCCACCGGACTTCCACGAGGTGGATGTGCACGTCATCATCCGCCGCGCCCTGGAACTTCTCACGCTGCAGGCGGACAAACGCGGGGTGAAACTGGAGCAGGATCTGCGGGCCGATCCCCCGCTTCTGGTCGGCGACCCGGAGCAAATCATGCAGGTGCTGCTCAACCTGGTGCTCAACGCGATTCAAATCCTGAAACCCGGCGGTCGCGTGCGCGTAACCACCCGTCTGGAACCGCGGGGCGTCGTCATCGAGGTCGCCGACGACGGCCCCGGCGTCACCTCCAAGAACCGGGAGCGGATATTTGATCCCTTTGTCTCCCTGCGCGAGGGCGGAATCGGCCTAGGGCTGACCGTCGTCCAGCAGGTGGTGCGCCTGCATCGCGGCGTCATCGAGATCGATGCCAGCCAGTGGGGCGGCGCCCTGTTTCGCGTGACCTTTCCACGGACGGCGCGGGAGGACGCCGGGACATGAGCGGCAATCGCGTGCTGATCGTCGATGACGAGGTGAAGATGCAGCGCCTGCTGGAGATCATGCTCAAAAAGCAGGGGCACGAGGTGCTGCGCGCCGGCAACGGCAGGGAGGCGCTGGCGCTGGCGGAACATGAAACTTTTGATCTCGTGATCACCGATTTGAAAATGCCGGAAATGGACGGTATGGATCTGCTGCGCGAACTGCGCGCGCTGCACGAGGAGACGCCGGTCATCATCATGACCGCCTACGGCACGGTGGAGAGCGCCGTGACGGCGATGAAATACGGGGCGGCCGATTACCTGATCCGGCCGTTCGAGATGGAGACCGTGGAACTGGCGGTCGCCCGCGCGCTTGCCCTCGGCCAGATGCAGCGCGAGAACCGCTACCTCCGCGACGAGGTGGAGAAGGGCTGGGACGAGTTCATCGGCCGCAGCCCGGCGATGCGCGAGGTCTATGCGCTCATCCGCCAGGTCGCGCCGGCCAGGACCCCGGTGCTGGTGATGGGCGAGACGGGCACCGGCAAGGAGCTGGTCGCCCGCGCCATCCACAAGGCCTCCGGCCGCCAGGGCCTGTTCGTGCCCATCAACTGCGCCGCGATCCCCGCGGACATCCTGGAAAGCGAGATGTTCGGATACGTCAAGGGCGCCTTCACCGGCGCGCAGAGGGATCGGGTCGGCAAGTTCGAGCTGGCCCATGGCGGCACGCTGTTCCTGGACGAGGTGACGGAGATGAGCACCCCGCTGCAGGCCAAATTGCTGCGCGCGCTGCAGGACGGCCGCATCGAAAGACTGGGCAGCAATCACGTCATCGACATCGACATCCGCGTGATCGCCGCGACCAACCATGATCCCCAGGCCGCCGTCCGTGAGCAACGGCTGCGCGAAGACCTTTACTACCGGCTGAACGTGATCGCCATCCCGCTGCCGCCCCTGCGTGAACGGCGTGAAGACATCGTTTTGCTGGCGGAGCACTTTCTGGGCAAGCACGCCGCGCGCATGGGCCGGACGGTGCCGCCGTTGAGCGAATCCGCCCGGCGGCATTTGATCGATCATGACTGGCCGGGCAACGTGCGCGAACTGGAGAACGCCATGGAGCGCGCGCTGGTGATCGGTCCGGGGGACGTGGTGGATGCCGTCCATCTGCCGCCCGTCGAGATGGCCGCCGGCACGGAGGCGCGGCCGCGCCCCCCCACCGGCGGCGATGGAGATTGGGCCCTGCAGCCGCAAATCGACGCCCTTGAGAAGCGCTTGATCAAGCGGGCCCTTGCCGAAACCGGCGGCAACAAGTCGGCGGCGTCGAGACTGTTGCAAATCAGCGAACGCTCGCTGTGGTACAAGTTGAAGAAATTCGGCCTGGGCGCAGGCTGACACATACGCGGCGCTGACGTTAACCCGCGCGGAAGCGTTCCAGATCCGTCATACCCGGGGAGCGGCACGGGTCATCCCGTCATTCCGCCCACTCGTTGCAGACATTTTTTGCGCGGTCTGCAATATCCTGCGGGCTGCCGCCCCCGCCGGTGCCTGCCGCGCTCATCAGAACATACGGTTGCAATTCCGGCATGTGATTTGCGTTTGTCCACCGGCAATTGTGTTTTTGCGGCAGGGGACACGAGCGCGGCGTGCATGATGAGGGACGGTTGCGGGGCCCGCTCCCGTCCAAGCTGGCTTTAGTGTTTCAAGCGTCACGAGCCGGGAAGAACCAACCACGACAGGGGCGGCAACCTTGGACTATTACGCACTCCATCATTGGGGCCATTGGCACGCCCATCATCATCACGCCTTCTATCACATGAGCCGCGTGCACGCCGCCGGCGTCCTGTTGTCGCTGGCCAGCATCGCCTATCTGATGGTGGCCCTGTGGCGCATGTCGCGTTTCCATGAGCGCCGGCTGTTCACCTCCCCCTTCCAGCCGCCGGTGACGATCATGCTGCCGGTGTGCGGCGCGCCGCGCGGCCTTTATGAATGCCTGCGCTCCTGCTGCGAGCAGGATTATCCCGTGTACCAGGTGGTGTTCGGGCTTCACCGCGCCGATGACGCCGGCCGCGGCGTGATCGAAAGGATCATGTCCGAGTTGCCGCACCTGGATGCGGCCTTGGTCGTGGACGACGCCCGCATCGGTTCCAATCCCAAGGTCTCCAATCTCGCCAACATGTACCGCGCCGTCCGGCATGACGTCATCGTCATGGTGGACAGCGACGTGAAGGTGGATCCGGCCTTCCTCACCACGGTGGTCGCGCCGCTGTCGGAGGACGGTGTGGGCGGGGTCACCTGCCTGTACAAGGGCGAGCCGGTCGAGAACCTGGCCTCGCGACTCGGCGCCATGCACATCAACAACTGGCTGCTGCCCTCGATGCTGGTGGATTCCGGCCTGCGGGAGATCGACCTGCTCTACGGGGCGGTGATGGCGGTGACGCGCCGTTCGCTCGAAAGCGCCGGTGGATTTCGCGCCCTGGCGTCCGCCGTCGCCGAGGACGACGTGCTGGGCAGGCTCCTGCGCGGGGCGGGCTTCCGCCTGCGGCTGGCGCCTTATGTCGTCGGCACGATCGTCGCCGAGGACGGCGTTGAAACGCTGTTCGAGCACGAACTGCGGTGGATGCGCTCGCTGCGGGCCTGCCGTCCGCTGGCCCATGCCTGCGCCCTGGTGATGCATGGGCTGCTGCCGTGCTCGGTGCTGTTGCTGTGGCCGCACTTCCGATTGAGCTATCTGGTTCTGCTGCTGCTGCATGCCGCCCTGAAACAGCAACTGGACATCGTGGTCTCCGGGCGGCTGGGATGCCGGCGGCACGCATCCCTGGGCATGCTGCTGGTGCGTGAATGTCTCACCTTCAACGTCTGGCTGGCCAGCTTCGCCTCGCGGTCGATGCGCTGGGGCGGGCATGTCCTGCGGGCCGAAAAGGGCCTGCAGATGGCCGTTCACCCCCTGGCAGACGGAACCGCGCCGGCGGGCATCCCGACCTTCAATCCGGCGACGGCGTCCGCCGCCGCAACATCAGCCTGCTCTCCAGGAGATGCCACATCAACATCGCCGGCACCGCCAGCGCCAGCTCGCGCCCGCGCTTGAGCAACGAGATCGCCAGCGCCACCTGCGGCCCCAGGCCGAAGATCGCGCCCAGCATCACGTAGCTCCCCTCCTGCACGCCGACCGCGGCCGGCACGAAAAACACCACCGTGCGGATGGCATAGACCAGACTCTCGATGGCCAGCACCTGCCAGACCGCCAGCGGGTGCCCCAGGAACCACAGGCCGGCCCATGCCTCGGCGGCGCCGGCGATCCAGGCCAGCAGGTGCAGCGTAAAGGCGCGCCAGACCCGGCGCCGGCGGAGATAGAGGCCGTGGATGGCCGCCTCGATCCTCGACACGCCGCGCGCGGCCGGCCATTGCTGCGCCTCCGCCAGCTTGAAGGACAGCTGCTCGAGCCCGCTCAGCAGGCCGGAGCGCTGCATCTTCATGAAACCGAACACCGCCGGCACCGCCACCGCGATGCCGAGGGCGGCGGTTTTAATGATTGGATCCTGCGGGTTCTGCCAGTACAACAGCGCCACGCCGATGATGGAAAACGCCACCTGGCTTAAGAGCTCCATGGTGACGTCGACGACCACGCTGGCGATGGCGTCGGACGCGGTGAACCCGCAGCAGACCAGGGCCCGCATGCCGGCGAGCTCGCCGCTGATCGGCAACACCGCGATCACGCTGCCGGCGCCGTCCCGAACCAGGCGCGCGGCGGCGAACAGGCCGATCGGATTGCCGGCGGCGAAGGACACCTGATGCCACGCCAGCCCGCACAGCACCATGGAGGGGAGATGCAAAACCGTGACCGCCAGCAGCGCCGGCCAGCCGCCCACGGCGATCGCATGCCCGACGTCCGCGAGCCCCGAATTGATCAATAGGCCGGCGGCGAGCGCCAGTCCCGCGACCAAACCCAGGAAAATCGCATTCTTCAACGTGCCGGCTCTATTTGCGGGTCCATCGGGTGTAGACATGCCACCGCGGGCGCGCATTCAACACGCCGCGCACCGGCGGCAATTTTCCTCCACCCGGGAATGTTATCCAAATCAACCTCCCGCGGGCAGTATGCAAATGTATCCGCGTGTATCCCGATGGCGCTCCCTGCGGGAATCGAACCCGCGTTTTCGCCGTGAGAGGGCGACGTCCTGGGCCGCTAGACGAAGGGAGCGAAAGACGATTTTCTGATTGGAGGCGTTAAACGGTGCTATTATAAGCGCCTGTCCGCCCATCTCAATCATTGATTTTTATTTCCAGACCCACTCTGCACCATTTCGACCCGATGTCCCGCCGGACTGCGGTTCGCCCGGGGTTGACTTGTCCACCATGATCTCATCGGCCCCTCCCGCCTCCGTCGAGCGCCTGCCGGTCGCGCCGCGCATCATTCCGCGCGCGGAGCACAACATCTCGCGCGACAACATCTCCGAGCACGCCCTCAAGGTGCTCTACCGCCTGAGGAACGCCGGCTACCAGGCGTACCTGGTCGGCGGCAGCGTGCGCGACCTGCTGCTCGGCCGCGAGCCGAAGGACTTCGACGTCGCCACCAACGCGCTGCCGGAGCAGGTGCGCGGGTTGTTCCGCAACTGCCGGCTGATCGGCCGCCGCTTCCGTCTCGCGCACGTGCACTTCGGCCCCGAGATCATCGAGGTCGCCACCTTCCGCGCCCACGCCCATGCCGGCGGCGGCGACGCCCGCGTGGTCGAGGAGGACGGCCGCATCCTGCGCGACAACGTCTACGGCACCATCGATGAGGACGTCTGGCGGCGCGACTTCACCGCCAACGCCCTGTATTACAACATCGAGGATTTTTCCGTCGTCGATTACGTCGGCGGCGTCGCCGACATCGCCGCCGGGCGGTTGCGATTGATCGGTGATCCCCTCGTGCGCTACCGCGAGGACCCGGTGCGCCTGCTGCGCGCCGTGCGCTTCGCCGCCAAGCTCGGCTTCCGCATGCATCCGGACACCGAGGCGCCGCTGCATGTACTGGGCGAACTGCTGGACGCCATCTCGCCGTCGCGATTGTTCGAGGAGATGCTGAAGCTCTTCCTCGGCGGCACGGCGGTGCAAAGCTTCGAACTGCTGCGCCACTACGGCCTGTTCAGCCGCCTGTTTCCCGACGTGGAGGAGGCGCTGGCCGAGGAGGAGGGCGGCTTCCCCAAGATGCTGCTCGTCAAGGCGCTGGAAAACACCGATCGCCGGCTGGCGGAGGACAAACCGGTGACGCCGGCGTTCCTGCTGGCGGCGCTCCTGTGGGCGCCGGTGCAGCGGCGCGCGCGGCAGTATCAGGCGCAGGATCATCCCCCGGCGCAGGCGGCGCAGCTGGCGCAGGACGACGCCATCTCCCGCCAAATCGCGCGCGTGGCGGTGCCGCGCCGTTTCACGCAAATGGCGCGCGAGATCTGGCTGCTGCAACACCCGCTGGAGAACCGTCCCCCGCGCGCCGTGCTGCGCACCCTCATGCATCCGCGCTTCCGCGCCGGCTATGATTTCCTGCTGATGCGCGCCGAGGCCGGCGAGGCCGTGCGCGAGGCCGCGGATTGGTGGACGGAATTCCAGGACGCCTCCGAGGGCCGGCGCGCGGAGATGATCGCGGCCCTGCCGAAACCGCCGGGCGGCGGGCGCAAACGCCGGGGCGGCCGGCGGCGCCGCCACGGCGGGCAGGGCGCGCCCGCGTGACCGCGGCGGTGCGCGCCTACATCGCCCTGGGCAGCAATCTCGACGATCCGCGGGCCCAGGTCGAAAGCGGGTTGAAACATCTCGCCCGGCTGCGCCAGTCGGCCTGGCGCGGCGCCTCCGCCCTGTATCGCACGCCGCCGATGGGTCCCGCGCCGCAGCCGGCCTACATCAACGCCGCCGCCGCGATCGACACGCGGCTTTCCGCGCACGAGTTGCTCGATGAACTGCTGGCCATCGAGCGCGCCCACGGCCGCATCCGTGACGGCAGCCGCTGGGGACCGCGCATCCTCGACCTCGACATCCTGCTCTACGGCGAGGCGGTGTTGAGTGATGCGCGGCTGACCGTGCCGCATCCCGGCATCGCCGAGCGCGCCTTCGTGCTGCTGCCGCTCTTTGAACTGGCGCCCGATCTTGTCGTGCCGGGCCGGGGTGCCCTGCGCGATCTGGTGCGGAACTGCGATCGCACCGGCATCGAACGGCTGACGGCATGAACGAAGCGGCGGGAAAGTACATCGTCATCGAGGGTCCGGTCGGCGTCGGCAAGACCACGCTGGCCCGGCGCCTCGCGCAATCGCTCGGCTGCGAGCCGATGCTGGAGTCGCCGGAGGAGAATCCCTTCCTGCCGCACTTCTACGAGCAGCCGCGCCGCTACGCCCTGCCCACCCAGCTTTTCTTCCTGTTCCAGCGGACGCGGCAGATTCAATCGCTGCAGCAGGCCGACCTGTTCACGCCGGTGCGGGTCGGCGATTTTCTGCTGGAAAAGGATCGCCTGTTTGCCGAGCTGACGCTGACTCCCGAGGAACTGAACCTGTACAATCAGGTGGAGAAACATCTCGCCGTCGAGGCGGCCGCGCCCGACCTCGTGATTTATCTGCAGGCGCCGGCGCCGGTGCTGCTCCAGCGCATCGCGCGGCGGGGCGTGGCGTATGAACGCCGCATCAGCGAGGATTATCTGAACCGGCTCGTGGAGGCCTATGTGCGCTTCTTTCATCACTATGACGCCGCGCCGCTCCTGATCGTCAACGCCACCGAGATCGATCTCGCCAATGACGAGGCCGATTGCGCGGCGTTGCTGGAGCGCGTGCGCCAGGCGCCGCCGGGCCGGCATTACGTCAATCTGCGTTACTAGGGCTTCGCTCCATGACCGCCGGCAAGATCACGCTGCACCGCCTGCGCGAAATGAAAAAGGCGCGCGAAAAGATCGCCTGCCTCACCGCCTATGACGCCTCCTTCGCCCGCGTGCTGGACGAGGCCGGCGTGGAGGTGGCGCTGATTGGCGATTCGCTCGGCATGGTGATGCAGGGCCTGGGGTCCACCGTGCCGGTGACGCTTGCGGACATGATTTATCACGCCGCCTGCGTCGCGCGCGGCTGCGAACGCGCGCTGCGGGTCGCGGACATGCCCTACATGTGCTACGCCTCGCCGGCGCAGGCGCTGGGCAACGCCGCGCGCCTGATGAGCGAGGGCCTGGCGGAGGTGGTCAAGATGGAGGGCGGCGCGTGGCTCGCCGACACGGTGAGGCTCTTGAGCGAGCGCGGCGTTCCCGTCTGCGCGCATCTCGGCCTGCTGCCGCAGTCCGTGCACCGCATGGGAGGCTACCGCGTGCAGGGCCGCGACGCCACGGAGGCGGAGGCCATCCGCGAACACGCGAAGATTCTGCAATCGGCGGGGGCGATGATGCTGGTGCTGGAATGCGTGCCGCGCCGGCTGGCGGCGCGGATCACCTCGGAATTGAGCATCCCGGTCATCGGCATCGGCGCGGGGCCGGACTGCGACGGGCAGGTGCTGGTGTTGCAGGACGTGCTCGGCATCGGCCGCGCCACCAAACACACGCGGAATTTCCTCGCCGGCGACTGCCGCAACATTCCCGAGGCCATCGCCGCCTACGTGCGGGCGGTGAAGAGTGGCGAATTCCCCGCCGCCGAGCATGGTTTCGACTGATGCTGACGGTGAGAGATCCACAAAAGCTGCGCGACGTGCTCCGCGACTGGCGGCGGGCCGGACAGCGCGTGGCGCTGGTGCCGACGATGGGCAACCTGCATGACGGCCACCTGTCGCTGCTGGAGCGGGCGCACGCGCTCGCCGACCGGACGGTGGTGTCGATCTTCGTCAACCCCATCCAGTTCGGCAAGGGCGAGGATTACGCGCGCTATCCCAGCACGCTGGAATCCGACAGCGTGAAGCTTTCGGCCAACGGACTTGATCTTCTGTTCGCGCCGAATCTCGATGATCTCTATCCCGGCGGCACGGATCGCGACACGCGCGTGACCGTGCCGATCCTCGATCACATCCTCTGCGGCGCCTTCCGTCCGGGGCACTTTTCCGGCGTCGCCACCGTCGTCACCAAGCTGTTCATCATGGTGCAGCCGGACGTGGCGCTGTTCGGCGAGAAGGATTACCAGCAGGTGTTGGTCATCAAGCGCCTGGTGCACGACCTCTGCATGCCGGTGGAGATCGTCGCCATGCCCATCGTGCGCGAGCCGGACGGGCTGGCGATGAGTTCGCGCAACGCCTACCTGAATGCGGAGGAGCGCAGGAAGGCCACGCTCATCTACAAGGTGCTGTCGGCGGCGGCGGCGATGATCGAGAACGGCGACCTGAACTATCAGGGCATCGAGGCGGAGGCCATGGCGACGCTGGCGCGCGCCGGCTTCCGCCCCGAATATGTCAGCGTCCGCCGCAACGCCGACCTCGCGCCGCCGGAGCCCGGCGACCGGGAGCTGCGCATCCTCGCCGCGGCCTGGCTCGGCAGTGCGCGCCTCATCGACAACGTCCCCATCCGTCTCAAGCAGATGAGATAGGCCGCACCGGCGGCGTGAGCACGCTGTGCAGCACGGCGCGGAGAAAGTCCCCTCCCTTTGGGGAACTTGCCGTCCGGCAATGCGTCATCCGAAGACGCAGGAAATGACATGACAGAACCCGAAGCGAGGAACTCGATGGAAAAAAATTTGAGCAAGGTCCCCGAGGTGACGCTCATTTTTTGGATTATCAAAATCGCGGCAACGACCCTGGGTGAAACCGGCGGCGACGCCGTATCGATGTCCATGAATCTGGGCTATCTCGTAGGCACGGCCATTTTTTCCGTCATCTTCCTCGCTTCCGTGTTTGCGCAGATCATGGCCAGGCGGTTTCATCCATTCCTTTACTGGACCACCATCATTGCCACGACAACCGTTGGAACCACACTCGCTGATTTCGCGGACCGATCTCTGGGCATAGGCTACGCGGGCGGTTCCTCGCTGTTGCTCGTCATGCTGATGATGTCCCTGCTTCTTTGGCACCGCACACTGGGTTCCATATCCGTCGACACAGTGAGCACTCCAAAAGCCGAAATATTTTATTGGGTCACCATCATGTTTTCCCAGACACTGGGCACCGCGCTGGGCGATTGGACCGCGGATACCGCCGGGCTTGGCTACGAAGGTGGCGCGGTTGTATTCAGCACCCTGCTGGGTTTTGTGGTCGCGGCCCGCTATTGGACATCCCTCTCGCGTACGACGCTTTTCTGGACGGCGTTCATTCTGACCAGACCTCTGGGCGCGGTTGTCGGCGACTTTCTCGACAAACCGGTCGGTTCTGGAGGGCTCGCATTAAGCCGTTATTCCGCATCCATCGCTCTTCTTCTTTTCATGCTCGCCTGCATCATGATTTTTCCACAACGTGCGGGCCGCTCCGGTTCGCATTGATGCGGTTTCGCGATTCCCGTGATGAAACAGAATGGCGCGCCCGGAGGGAGTCGAACCCCCGACCACCCGGTTCGAAGCCGGGTACTCTATCCAGCTGAGCTACGGGCGCGTTTCTGCGCTGGCAACGTTTGCGATCTCATCCAATCCGTGGAGCGACTACCCGGCCCGGTCATCCCTGACCGGGCGTTCGCCGGGAAAACGCTCCACCGGAGCGTTTTCTTCTCCGGCTCACCCAGCTGAGCTACGGGCGCGTTTCTGCGGATTCTATCAGGACGCGGGCGGGGTCTCGAACCATTCCTGAAGTTTCTGCGCCGCCTGCTCACGGATCTCCGGTGTGATGGTGGAGGCGACCGTGGCGATTGCCGCGACCAGCACGCCGAGATCATCGGCGTAACCGATGATCGGCGTCAGATCAGGGATGGCGTCGATCAGGCTGACGAAATATCCCAGCGCGGCGTAGATGGCGGCCTTGGCCCACGCGGGCGTGGCCGGACTGCGCGCCGTGTAGTAAAGAATCAGCGCCTTCTCGATGACATCGCGCCCCGCGGCAAGCGCATAGGCCTTGAGCGTGTCCCAGAATGATTTATCCGAGTACTGCGTGCCGAAGCCGGTGTTGTCGTAATCAGCCATCGCCGACGCTTATCGCGATCTCAATTGATAGGCGATGACGGTGCCGTCCATCATCATCGGCAGCAGAACGATTTTCTTTCTGCTCATGTAGCCAATGTCGGCCGTGCCCTGGTGCAGGGTGGCCAGCACACTGACCCTCCCGTCCGGCGCCACGGTCATGAGCTTGCCCGCCATCCAGTCGGTGGCCAGCACCTGCCCGTCGGGCAGCAGCTCGATGCCGTCCATGTTGCCGATGGGCTGGCTGCCGCCGAAATCCTGTATGGACTTGTCTTGCATGGAGATCACCTTGACATGGCCGGGGACGGGCGTGGCAAAGCCGCCGCCCGACATGACGCCCCAGGCGCCCTCGATCATGCGTCCGCCGGCGACGTGCAGGCCGTTGGGATTCTCCAGCGCCGGTGATTCCAACCACACCTCCAGCTTGCCGTCATGCAGGCGGTAGATCCTGTCCGCCACCATGTCGGAGACGTACACGTCGCCCCCGCGGCTGGTGGCGACGTCGTTCAGGAATTTCGCGCCGGCGGCCTCGTAACGGTGGATGATCTTCCCCCGCCTGATGTCGATCTCGACCAGCGTGTCGATATCGGCGGCATAGAGTTTGTTGCCGACGCGGCCCAGCCCCTTGGGGCCGTCGAGGCCCGTCACCCATTGCAGCTCGAGCACACGGCCGTCCGGCGACAGGCGCGAGATGAAGCCGTTGCCGTCCTTGGCGTTGGCGTCGCCGTTGACGTTGGAGACGTAAATGACGCCGCGCTGGCCATCGTTGAGCGCGGATTCCGGATTCTTGAACACCGCCTCCGTCTCCCAGAGCTTCTCCACGCTCCATTCCGCCGCGCTCGCGGCGAAGGAAACCAGACCCAGCAGGCAAAACATCATCGATCGCATGGTGAATTCTCCTTGTTGAATCAACCCGTATTCCGGCTTCTCAAAGCGAAAACAATTCCTTGAGCTTCGCGCCGGGGTCCGCCGCCGACATGAACGCCTCGCCGACTAGGAAGGCATTGACGCCGCGCCGCCGCATCAAGGCCACGTCCTCATGAGCGTGGATGCCGCTCTCGGTGACAACGATGCGATCGGGCATCACGTCAACCAGCAGATCCAGCGTGATTTTGAGATCGGTGGTGAAGGAGTGCAGATCGCGGTTGTTGATGCCGATGAGCGGCGTGCGCAGCAGGTGCGCCCGCTCCAGCTCCCTGCGATCGTGCACCTCGACCAGCACGTCCATTCCAAGCTCCCGCGCCAGGGAGGCCAGCTCCTGCATCAGCGCGTCCGGCAGACAGGCGGCGATGAGCAGGATGCAGTCGGCGCCGATCGCGCGGGACTCGTACACCTGATAGGGATCGATCATGAAGTCCTTGCGGAGGACGGGCAGCGCGCAGACGTTGCGGGCCTCGATGAGATGTTGATCGGCGCCCTGGAAATAATCAACGTCGGTCAGCACGGACAGGCACGCCGCCCCCGCCGCGGCGTAGGATCTTGCGATGGCCGCCGGGGAGTAATCCTTGCGGATCACGCCGCGGCTGGGCGAGGCCTTCTTGCATTCTGCGATCACGGCCGGCCCGCCCCCGGCAATCCTGTTCTGGATGGCGCTCACAAAGCCGCGCGCGGGCCCGGCCGCCGCCGCCTTTTTCTTCAGCGCCGCGAGTTTCATGCTGGCGGCGCGCGCCGCCACTTCCTTGCGCTTGTGCTCCACGATCCCGCGCAGGATGTCCGGCACGCCCGTGACGGAGGTGTTCATCAGCGCACCTTCTGCGTGTAGCTGATGAATCGTTGAAAACGATCCAGTGCCCGGCCTGATGCGATCGCCTGTTGCGCCTTCTGCACACCGCCCCTCCAGTCGGGGGCCAAACCGCAGACGTAAATGGCGGCGCCGGCATTGAGGCACACGATGTCGCGCGCCGGCCCCGGCTCGTTGCGCAGGGACGATTGGAGTTTGCGCAGACTTTCCGCCGCATCGCCGGCCGTGAGTTCCGTGAGCGCGCCGCGCGGAACATCCGCCTCCTCCGGCGTGATCGTGAAGCCGCGGATCACGCCGTCGCGCAATTGCGCGACGTGGGTCGGGCCGGCGATGCTGATCTCATCGAGCCCGTCCTCGGCGTGCACCACCCAGACATGGCGGCCGCCAAGTTCGCGCAGCACCTCGGCCAGCGGCTGCAGCCACTTGCGACTGTACACGCCGATCACCTGGTTGACCGTACGCGCGGGATTGGTGAGCGGCCCCAGCAGGTTGAACAGCGTGCGCACGCCGAGCTCGCGGCGCGGCCCGACGACGTGACGGGTCGCGGCGTGGTGCCTGGGCGCGAACATGAAGCCCACGCCGGTCTCCTTGATGCATTCCGCCACCTGCGCGGGCGTGAGATCGATCTTCGCGCCGGCGGCCTCCAGCACGTCGGCGCTGCCGCAGCGGCTGGAATGGGCGCGATTGCCGTGTTTCGCCACGTGCCCGCCGGCCGCCGCGACGACGAAGGCGCTGGCGGTGGAGACGTTGAAGGTGCGGGCGCCGTCGCCGCCCGTGCCGCAGGTGTCGACCAGATGCGGGAGGTCAATCTCCACCGCGGCGGCCTGTTCGCGCATGACGCGCGCGGCGGCGGCGATTTCGGTCACGGTCTCGCCCTTCATGCGCAGCGCGATCAGAAACCCCGCGATCTGCGCCGGCGTGGCCTCGCCGCTCATGAGCGCGCGCATGGCCGCCGTCATTTCTCCGGACGTGAGATCACGCCGCTCCGTCAGCGCGCGCAGATAGGCCGTTATCGACATGCGGTCAGCGGGCTTCGAGGAAATTCTTCAACAACTCGTGGCCGTGCTCGGTCAGGATGGACTCGGGATGGAACTGCACGCCGGAGACGCGATATTGCCGGTGCCGCACGCCCATGATCTCGTCCACGCCGCCGTTGTGTTCGGTCCACGCCGTCATCTCAAGACACCCGGGCAGGGTCTCCTTCTTGATCACCAGTGAATGATAGCGGGTGGCGGTGAAGGGGTTGGCCAGATTGCGAAACACATCCTGGCCGGTGTGCTTGATTGGCGAGGTCTTGCCATGCATCACCTCGCGCGCGTGCACCACCTCGCCGCCGTACACCTGGCCGATGGCCTGATGCCCGAGGCAGACGCCGAGGATGGGCGCCTTCGACTGGAAGTGCTTGATGACATCCATCGACACGCCGGCCTCGTTGGGCGTGCAGGGGCCCGGGGAGATGACGATCTGATCCGGCCTCATTTTCTCCATCTCATCCACCGTGATCTGATCGTTGCGGTACACGCGCACGTCCGCCCCCAGCTCGCCAAGGTACTGCACCAGGTTGTAGGTGAAGGAGTCGTAATTGTCGATCATCAGCAGCATGATGCGTGTACTCTACTCATCCCTTCAAGATTACGGGGAATCGGCCGTCAGCCATTACCAAACGGAGGGCGGCATTGTCGCCGGAAATGACGGCCAACGGAATCCCCGCATGACTGGAATCGACCGGACAGGCGGTTTAATTGCCGAACAGGCTCTTGAACACGCCCTCCACGGCATCGGTGGCGCTTTTGGCCGCCTCTTTGGTGGTGTCCGTGGTCTTCTGCAGCACCGATTTCGGCTTTTGCGCCGGCTTGAGCGGCTGCGTGCCGGCGGCAATGGCGCAGACGTCATCGTCCGCGGAAGTTCGATCGATGAGGCCCTCGGCCAGCAGCGAGAGGCCGCCGGTAGCCACCGCCGCGCCGACCTTGAGCCCCGCTTCCGCGGCACCCACGGCGTTGGTGACCGGGTGCGGATTGGACAGCGTGCCGCCGAGGCGCACGAAATCGCCCAGGGCGGCGATGTTGAGACCGATGCCGGTGCGCGGCTTGGGCTTGGCGCCGATGTCGATGCGTTCGGTCTTGAGGTCCACCGTGCCGCCGCCCAGGATGTTAAGCTTGTCGGTGCGCACGCCTATTCCCGCGGGACCGCTGGCAACGCCGTTCTTGATGCCGAAATTCACCACCGCGCATTCGATGGTGGTGTAGGGATCGGACTTGGCCAGCGGGTTGAACAGGCGCAGGCCGTCGAGCAGCAGATCGGCGCTGGCCAGATTATTCGGCATGCGCCCCGGGCCCGTATGCACAAATAATTTGCCGTCGCCGCCACCCATGATGTCCGCAACCGAAACGCCGCTGCCGTGCACTTCGAAGACGAAATCAGTCGGCGCATTCTCCAGGTGCTTGCCGGCCAGTTGGGGCAACTGACCGGGCAGGATGCCCTTGCCGCGCAAATCGATGTTGACCTTGGGTCTTGCGGTGGTGGCATCGGCTGAAAGCGCTCCCTCCACCCGGCCGCCGGCCAGCACGGCCGCAAGAGGACTCAGGTTCAGACGGCCGTTGGTCAGGACAAGGGCGGCGGTGACCTTGTCGTAAACCATCTTGTGCGTCTTGAGCGCGCCCGCCCGCAGCGAAGCCTTCGCGTCCACCCCGCGCAATGTCGCAAACGGCAGCGGATCGACGGAGAACATGCGCTCGTTTTTCCGCTCCTTGGGCGGTGGCGGCAGCGCTTCCGTCAGATCGATGAGAGTGGAGGTGAATTCACCTTCGATCAGCGGCCGCGCGCCGGCGGGGTCCAGTCGCATGTGGCCGGCCAGATCGGAGTGGCCCAGCTTTATTGTCACATTCGGCAGGGAATAGCCGCGGTTGTTTTTATTCTCCGGCGGAATAATCGAAGCCGATATGGAAACCGGCGACAATGCCGGCAATTTCCAGCCGCCGAGATCACCCAGCGCGGCCAATGAATCGGCACTGAGCGCGACTTCCGCCCTGACGCCTTCACCAGCAAGCGGTTTTTCAGCCTCGCCGTGCACGGCGGCCTTCACCGTCTTGATCCGGGCGTCGAGATCGAAGGGCCAGCGCCGGTCGGCGCGCAATGCGTCCAATGATCCAACCGTGCCAGTCAGCGTGAAAGGCAGGCCGCGGTATGTCCCGCTGAAATCCACCGCCAGCGGGGAACTCGCGGAGGCACTATCCAGTTGCAGTGATTTGACATCGAGCACTTGAGCCGTTTCGCTCTTGACCGCATGGTAGCGAAGCGTGGATTTTTCGATGCGTACCTGCCGTATCGCCAGCGCCAGGGGAAGGGAGGGCGCGGCGCCCCTGGCATTCGTTTTTTGTTCGCCGAGCACCCAGTTGCCTTCGCCTTTTTCGTTCGTCTCCAGCGAAATTTTCGCGCCGGAGAGCAGCAGGCGCTTGATCTCCAGCTGTCCCCGCAGCAGCGGCAGCAAGGCCACCTGCGCCTCCGCGCGATCGATGACGATGAAGTCGCCGCGCTTGCTCCACGCCGCATTGCCGAGCCTGACGCCCTCCACCGCCAGCGTCGGCACCAGCGAAGGCGCGAAATGGATGTCGCCGGTGATGGCGAAGCTGCGACCGGTCTGTCTGGCGATCAGCGCCGACAGTTCGCCCTGGTGGCGGTGAATGTCGAAGCGGCCGAGCAGCACGGCCGCGGCGCCTGCGGCTAGGAGTCCCAGCACGACGAGGATCAGCAATACCCGTTTCATGGCTTGAGTCAGCAGCTTCCCACTGATCCCAATTTTAGCCGCGAACCGGCCCGCCGATTACGTGGGGTTGTCGAGACCGGCGGCGGCGAGGGTGACGGCCCGGAACATCGCCCGGCGCTTGTTCAGGGTCTCCTCCCACTCCGTGGCCGGCACGGAATCGGCGACGATGCCGCCGCCGGCCTGGATGTGCAGCATGCCGTCCTTGATGACGGCGGTGCGGATGGCGATGGCGGTGTCCATGTTGCCGCTGAAGGCGAGATAACCGACGGCCCCGGCGTACACACCGCGCTTGACCGGCTCCAGCTCGTCGATGATCTCCATGGCCCGGATCTTGGGCGCGCCGCTCACCGTGCCGGCCGGAAAGGTGGCGCGCAGTACGTCGATGGCGCTCAATCCCGGTTTCAACCTGCCGACGACGTTGGAGACGATGTGCATGACGTGCGAGTAGCGCTCGATCACCATCTTCTCCGTCACCCGCACCGTGCCGATCTCCGCGACGCGGCCCACGTCGTTGCGGCCCAGGTCGATCAGCATCAGGTGTTCGGCGATCTCCTTGGGATCGGCCAGCAACTCCTTCTCCAGCGCCAGATCCTCGGCCTCGGTGGCCCCGCGCGGGCGGGTGCCGGCGATGGGCCGCACCGTGATCATGCCCTCCTCCAGGCGCACCAGGATCTCGGGCGAGGAGCCGACGATGTGGAAGTCGTCGAGATTGAAGAAGAACATGTAGGGCGAGGGATTGAGGCTGCGCAGCGCACGGTAGAGATCGAGCGGCGGTGCGGCGAAGGGAATCGACATGCGCTGCGAGGGCACCACCTGCATCACGTCGCCGTCGATGACGTACTTCTTGATCCGCCCGACGGCCGACAGGTAGCCCTCGCGCGTGAACGAGGAGCGGAAATCCGCCTCGGTGACCCGCATGGCGCCTCCGTGCCGCGGCACGCGCGGCCGGCCCTCCCGCAATTTCTTGATCAGCTCATCCAGACGCCGCTCCGCGGCCTGCAACGCGCCGTCATTCTGCGCATCGGCGTGCACCACCAGCTGCAACTTACCCTTGAGATTGTCCACGATCAGCACTTCGTCGGAGAGCATCAGCAGGATGTCGGGCAGGCCCAGCGGATCGGCAGCGGGGCGGCGGCGCAGGCGCGGTTCGACGTAGCGCACGCAATCGTAGCCGAAGTAGCCGACCAGCCCGCCGCTGAAGCGCGGCAGCCCCGGCAGCACGGGCACCCGATGGCGCCGGTGGTACGACTGCACCCAGGCCAGCGGATCGTCCGCGGTGACGCGTTCCGCCTCCCGGCCGTTCTCGGTGACGACGATGTTTTCGCCGCGCACGCGAATCACGGTGCGCGCCGGCAGGCCGATGAACGAGTAGCGCCCCCATTTCTCACCGCCCTGCACCGATTCGAAGAGATAGGAATACGGGCCGTCGGCGAGCTTGAGATAAGCCGACAGCGGCGTGTCCATGTCGGCCAGCACCTCGCGCGTCACCGGGATGCGGTTGTAGCCCTGGCGCCGCAGCGCGTCGAATTGGGCGGCGTCCATGCGGAGTTACAGATGTGCGGACAAGTCCGCCAGAGTCTCAATCACGGCATCCGGTTTCTCGATGCCGATGTCGTTGCCATGGTTGTAGCCGTAGCTGACGCAGACGATGCGGAAACCCGCGGCGCGGGCGGCGTGGATGTCGTTGATGGAGTCGCCCACCATGACGCTGCGCGCGGGCTGCGCGGCATACTTCTCCGCGCAATACAGGAGCGGCATCGGATCGGGTTTGCGCCGCGCCAGCGTATCGCCGCTCACCACGATCTCAAATTGGTCGCGGATGCCGAGCGATTGCAGCAACGGTTCGGTGAAGCGCGCCGCCTTGTTGGTGACGCAGCCCACCGGGCAGCCGAGGCTACGCGCATGGCGCAGCCCCTCCACGGCGCCGGGATACAGCCGGCTCAATTCATCGGTGTGCTCGCCGTACAACTCGAGGAAGCGATCGTGCGCGCGGCGGAATTCCGCGGCATCCGCCGGCTCCGCGTCCATCGCGCCGGTGAGCGCGCGCTTGATGAGCCGCTCGGCGCCGTTGCCCACCCACATGCGCACGCGGTGCTCGCCCGCCGGCGCGCGTCCCAGTTCGCCCAGCATTCGATCGATGCAATAGGCAATGTCCGGGACGCTGTCCACCAGCGTGCCGTCCAGATCAAAGAGGACCAGTTCCGGCCCTTCGACCGCGCTCAGGACGGGCGCATGGTTTTTCATGCGGCCGCCTTCGCGAGTTCGGCGCGCATGGCGCTGATGGTCGCCGCGTAGTCCGGGCTGCCGAAGATGGCCGAGCCGGCGACGAAGGTGTCCGCCCCGGCCTGCGCGATGGCGCGGATGTTGTCGACCCTGACCCCGCCGTCGACCTCCAGCCGGATGTCGCGTCCGCTGTCGCGGATGAGCCGGCGGGCGGCGCGCAGCTTGCCGAGCGCCGAGGGAATGAACGACTGCCCGCCGAACCCGGGGTTCACCGACATGATCAACACCATGTCCAGCTTGTCAAGCACATGGTCGAGCACATTGAGCGGCGTGGCGGGGTTCAACACTAGGCCGGGCTTGCAGCCCGCGTCGCGGATGAGCTGCAACGAGCGATCGACATGCTCGCTCGCCTCCGGGTGAAAGGTGATGTAGGTGGCGCCGGCCCGGGCGAAATCGCTGATCAGCCGATCCACCGGCTTCACCATCAGGTGCGCGTCGATGGGCGCGGTGACGCCGTGCCTGCGCAGCGCCTCGCAGACCACCGGGCCGAAACTCAGGTTCGGCACGTAGTGGTTGTCCATGACGTCGAAATGGATGAAATCGGCGCCGGCCTCGATCACGCGCGCGACCTCCTCGCCCAGCCGGGCGAAGTCGGCGGAGAGGATGGAAGGCGCGATAACGTACGGATTCATAAGCCGGTCCCTTGTCAGGGGGCGCCACTTTACCCGATCAGCCGCTGTATTTCAGCCCGTCCGCCGCCGCCGGAAAACCATGCGCCGCATGATGCAGGCCAGGCTGTGCGATACTTCGTTCATGTCCGCCATGTACCTCGCGCTCGCGCTTCACATGCTCGCGGCCATCCTCTGGGTGGGCGGGATGTTTTTCGCCTATGTGTGCCTGCGGCCGGTGGCCGCGTCATTGTTGGAACCATCGCTTCGCCTGCGATTGTGGATCGGCGCCTTCCGGCGTTTCTTCCTGTTTGTGTGGCTGGCGGTGATGCTGCTGCCCGCAAGCGGCTGGTACATGGCGGGCCGGCTTTACGGCGGGCTCACGTTTGCCCCTGTGGCGGTTTGGCTGATGGCTGGCGTGGGCATGATCATGATCCTGCTGTACCTGCACGTCTTTTTTGCGCCTTACCGCCGTCTGCGACGGAGCGTGGCCGGCGGCGATTTCAAGGAAGGCGCGCGGCAACTGGCCCGCATCCGTCGCATCATCGGCATCAATACCACACTTGGACTCTTGGCAACGCTCGCGGCCGTGGCCGGGCGTTTCGTGAACTGATTCGGTGTCAGACATTGTCAAAACACTGACAATTCTGTCGTAAACACTAACAGTGGGCGATGCACCATTTTGTGGATGCATTAATCAACCCTATAATAAATAAGCAATTATATATATGGCACAACCAATGCTTATGCTAAGGCAAGTGATAAATCCATACTTTATGAGGTTTTAAAAAATCATGAACACCGCCTACGACAAACAACGCGGCTTTACGCTGGTGGAAATCGCCATCGTGCTGGTCATCATCGGCCTGCTTCTTGGCGGCATCCTGAAAGGCCAGGAACTCATCAACAGCGCCCGCGTGCGCAATCTGGCCGACCAGAGTTCCGGCGTCCAGGCCGCCTATTACGGCTTCATCGATCGTTTCCGCCAGGTTCCCGGGGATTGGTCGGCTGCAGCCGCGCAGACCGCCATAGGTCAAACCATCAATGGTGGCGGCAATGGCAACGGCCAGCTTGACGAGGGTTCCTGGGCGGAGGCCTCCGCCATGTGGGAGCAGCTTTCCAAGGCCGGCTTCATACAGGGCGCCTACGCGGGCAACGCCACGACGGCGGCCCTGTACACCGCCAATGCCAACGTCGCGCCGGTGAATGCGTTCAACGGCGAACTGCTGCTCGCTTTCCACAAGGACTTCTGCGGCGACAATTCCTGCGCCGCGCCGGCATCGGCCCGCCTGAGCCTCATCATCGGCAATAACATTCCGGTCAATATCGCGCGCGAACTGGACGTCAAGGTGGATGACGGCATTGCCGGCAGTGGCGTCCTGCGCCTCAACCAGCAGGCCGGCCCTGATTTTAACGCGGTGAGCAAGCCGACGGCCACCAACTGCATGGACGCCAGTGGCAACTGGGACATTACCAACAATGCGCAGCAATGTAACCTGAGCTTCCTGTACTGAGATTGCGACTCCTCCAACTTGAGCCCGCCTCCGGCGGGCTTTTTGTTTGCGCCCCTTGCGGCGTTCCGAGTTGCTAGACTCTCCACATGCCGCCCGCCCTCCGCTTCCAGGCCGTCCGCAAAAGCTACGGGCGGCTGCGCGTACTGCAAGACGTCGATCTCGAAGTGGCCAGCGGCGGGTTCTGCGGGCTGGTGGGCGTCAACGGCGCCGGCAAGACCACGCTGATCAAAAACCTGCTGGACCTCTGCGCCATCGACGGCGGGCGCATCGAAATCTTCGGCATTCCGCACCGGCAGACCGCCGCGCGCTCGCAACTGGCCTATCTGCCCGAGCGCTTCCTGCCGCCGCACTACACCACCGGCAGGGATTTCCTCACGATCATGCGCACGCTGCACGCAGCGAGGTACGATGCCGGGCGGCTCGAGGCGGTGCTGGCGGGGCTGGACTTCGAGCCCGCCGCGCTGGAAAAGCCGGTGCGGGCGCTGTCCAAGGGCATGGCGCAGAAGCTGGGATTGGCGGCCACCCTGTTGTCGGGCAAACCGTTGTTCGTGCTCGACGAGCCGATGAGCGGCTTGGATCCCAAGGCCCGCGCCCTGCTCAAGAAATACCTGCTGGGACTGCGCGGGCGGGGACAGACCCTGTTCTTCAGCACCCATCTCTTGAGCGACGTCGAGGCGCTGTGCGATTGCATCGCCATCCTGCACGGCGGCGTGTTGCGCTACGTCGGCCACCCGGCGGAGTGCTGCGGGAAGTTCGCGGCGCCCACCCTGGAGGAGGCGTATCTACGCTGCGTCGCGTGAATCTCAGCAAAACTCCGAACAGGAAAATCATCAATCTTTGCGAATACCTGGTCAGGGAGCTTCTTCGATCGTGAGCTCGTGGGTGATGGCCGCGGTCTTGCCCAGCATGATCGAGGCCGAGCAGTATTTTTCGGCGGACAGCTCCACCGCGCGCCTGACCTGTGATTCCGAAAGCCGCCGCCCGCGAACGAAGTAATGCACCCGGATGCGTGTGAACACCTGCGGCGGGGATTCCGCCCGCTCGGCGTCCAGCTCGACCCGGCAGCCAAGGATGTCCTGGCGGGCCTTTTTGAGGATGTGCACGACGTCGTAGGCGGTGCAAGCGCCCATGCCGAGCAGCACCATTTCCATCGGCCGGACCCCCAGATTGCGTCCGCCGCCCTCCGGCGGACCGTCGATGACGACGGCATGCCCGCTGGCCGATTCGGCCACGAACATCGCCCCGTCCACCCATTTCACCACGCCTTTCATCCGGCCTCCTGTCGTGAACGTCGAACTCGAACCCCGGGAATTATCGCACATCGACATTCCATCGCGGCTTCACTAGACTAGAGGCCTGTCCGCCCCATCTAGAGACCGGGGACGGGGATGAGTGATGCCTGATCTGCGCCAGCCCGCGAAGGGCAATGAAACCATTCGCCGCTTCCTCGAGCATTGCCAGAGGAAGATGTATCCCGCCAAAAGCACCATCATCCGGCAGGGCGATCCTTCGAACGAGCTGTACTACATCGTCAGCGGTTCGGTGACGGTCCTGCTGGAGGACAAGAATGGCCGCGAGATCGTGCTGGCCTACCTGAACACCGGCGATTTCTTCGGTGAGATCGGCCTCTTCAACGAGAATGTCAGCCGCACCGCCTTCGTGCGCGCGCGCACCGCCTGCGACATCGCCAGCATCAGCTATGACGCCATCAAATCCCTCACCACGCTCATGCCGGATTTGATTTTTCTGATTGCCTCGCAACTGGCGCTGCGCCTGCGCCGCACCAACACCAAGGTCGGCGACCTGGCGTTCCATGACGTCGCCGGCCGGATCGCGCGCACGCTGCTGGACCTCTGCAAGGAACCCGACGCCATGACCCATCCCGACGGCATGCAGATCCGCATCACCCGCCAGGAGCTGGGGCGCATCGTCGGCTGTTCGCGTGAGATGGTCGGCCGCGTGCTCAAGTCACTCGAAGAGCAGCACCTGCTGACGGCCCACGGCAAGACCATCGTGGTCTTTGGCGTGCGCTAGCACCACCATTGACAAGCCGGAGGTGACTCCGGACAATCGCGCCCTCTTGCTAAGGCTACGTAGCTCAGCCGGTTAGAGCGCGGCACTCATAATGCTGAGGTCGGTGGTTCGAGCCCACCCGTAGCCACACCTTCAAACCATTTCGTGCAACCCCGCCGCCGTGGTTCACTGATCGCCGCGCCCGAGGGGCGCGAGGTAGGATTCGAACTGCCGCACCGCGTGGTCCCATGAAAAACACCCGGCATACCGGCGCGCCTCCTGCCGGGAGATTTCCAGCGCGCGCAGGCAGGCCGACTGCAGGTTCCAATCGAGCACGCCCACCGGGCTGTTGCCGATGACATCGGCGGGCCCGGCGACCGGAAACGCGGCCACGGGCGTGCCGCAGGCCAGCGCCTCCAGCAGCACCAGCCCGAAGGTGTCGGTGAGGCTGGGGAACACGAACACATCGGCGGCCCGGTAAAAGCGGACCAGTTGCTCCACCGGCTGGATGCCGGCGAAATTGACATGGGGATAGCGGTGCTCCAGGCAGGGGCGCAGCGGCCCCTCGCCCACCACCCATTTCGATCCCGGCAGGTTCAGCTGCAAAAACGCCTCGATGTTTTTCTCCACCGCGACGCGGCCCACATAGAGAAAGATCGGCCGCGCCGTGTCGAGGAATTCACGGTCGCCCGGCGAGAAGATTTCCGTGTCCACGCCGTGGCTCCAGGGCACGGTGTTGGTGAAGCCCCGGTGCTGCAACTCGCGACGCACCGCCGCCGTGGGCACCATCAACGCACGCGCATGCCGGTGGAAGCGGTGCAGCCAGCGATAGGTGATCGACAGCGGCAGCCGGACGCGGGCGTGCACGTATTCCGGGAAGCGGGTGTGGTAGGCGGTGGTGAACGGCATGCCGCGATTGAGACAATAGCGGCGGGCGGCCAGGCCCAGCGGCCCCTCGGTGGCGATGTGGATGGCGTCCGGCGCCGAGGATTCGATGCACGCCACCACCCGGCGGTACGGCAGCACGCTCAGCCGGATTTCCGGATAAGTGGGGCAGGGCAGCGACTTGAAGCCCGCCGGCGACAGGAACTCCACGACATGCCCGCGCCGGCCCATGGTCCTTCCGATCGTGCGCAGGACCGTCACCACGCCGTTGACCTGCGGCGCCCAGGCGTCGGTGACGATCAGCACCTTCAAGCCGAGATCTCCGCCTCGCGGGCCTCGTGCCACGGTTCCCGCGGCACGCCGCCCAGCCGCCGCCACTCGATGAGCCGCAGCTCGCCCTCCATGGTTTCGGCCAGTGCGGAGAGGCTCTCCACCCAGTCGCCGTCGTTGCAATAGAGCACGCCGTCGATGACCTTGATGACGGGCTTGTGGATGTGTCCGCACACCACGCCGTGAAAGCCGCGGCGGCGCGCATCAATGGCGACGGCGTTCTCAAAATCGGTGATGAAATCCACCGCGTTCTTGGTCTTGTGTTTCAGATACTGGGACAGCGACCAGTAACCCAGCCCCAAGCGCGCGCGCAGGTGATTGAACCACCGGTTGAGCTTGAGGATGAGGGTGTAGAGGTGATCCCCCAGCAGCGCCAGCCAGCGGGCCCGCTGGACCACGGCGTCGTACAGATCACCGTGCGTGACCAGCAGCCGCCGGCCGTCGGCCAGCGTATGCGCGGCCTCGTTGGCAATCTCGATGTCGCCGAAACGGTAGCCAAGGAACTGCCGGGCCACTTCGTCATGATTGCCGGCGATGTAGACGACCTTCGTGCCCTTGCGCGCCTTGCGCAGGATTTTCTGCACCACGTCGTTGTGGCTCTGGACCCAGTACCAGCGGCGCTTGAGCTGCCAGCCGTCGATGATGTCGCCGACCAGGTAGAGGTAGTCCGACTCATGGCGGCGCAGAAAATCGAGGAGATACCCGGCCTGACAGCCAGGCGTGCCAAGATGGATGTCGGAGATCCAGATGGCGCGGTAATGTTGCGGACGGAAAATCAGAAATTCCGCGGTGTCCAGCACGGGCATCCTCACGTACGAACCGCCGGCATTCAGACACGACGGCATGACAGCCGTATTGCGGTTTCGTGACAGTTCGGTCACAAGCGGGAAATCCGAAGGGCTCGGGGGCCCGCCCTCTCCGCCAGGCCGCTGAAATCAGGCAATGCCTCAGTAAAACCAGCGGTGGACGAGGATGGCGGACCACACCATCACGCACAGCAGCAGGGACAGCAGCACGGCGGCGCTGCCCATGTCCTTGGCGCGGCCCGCAAGCTCGTGCTGGGCGGTGGAGATGCGATCCACCACCGCCTCGATGGCCGAATTGAGCAGTTCCACGATGAGCACGACCAGCAGGCTCGCCACCATGAGCAGTTTTTCCAGGCGGCTCACCGGCAGCAGCAGCGCGAGCACGGCCATGCACACCGCCAGCCAGAACTCCATGCGGAACGCCTCCTCGTGGCGGTAGGCCGCCAGCAGACCGAGCCTGGAATACGACAGGGCATTGCGCAACCGCCGCCAGCCCCGGTTCTGACCCTTGGGGACGGCGTTGTCGTTCATCGCGGTCATTCATCATTCTCCCTGTTGTCATCAAAATGACTTTTTGTTTTCACGCCATCGCCATCAAACGCCCGCACCCTTTGCCGCGGAATTTACGGGACGTTCGAATGGCGAATTCAAGCTTACCGGGTTCACCGGCTCATCGCACGATCGCCGATCCGTCGCCGTTCATTCACGACGGGAGGAACCCCTGCCGTCGACGCAGACGACGCGGCCGGATTCCGCCGATGTGAATTGGTTTCAATGCTTGCGTTTGATTGCGGGATACCGTCACCATGCATGCCCTTGTCGGGGCAAACATAAACATCGAGCCGCCGTCCGCGCGACCACGGTCGGGACCATCGCCCCGCATGCGCATCGCGATCGTCACCGATGCCTGGCACCCGCAGGTCAATGGCGTCGTCAACACCCTTGCACAAACGGGCGCGGAGCTGTGCGCGCTGGGACACGAGGTATCGTTCGTCACCCCGCAGTCCTTTCGCACGGTTCCCTGCCCGACCTATCCCTCCATCCGGCTGGCGGTCCTGCCGGCCGCGGGCGTGGCCCGCATGTTGCGGAAGTTCGCGCCCGATGCCGTGCACATCGCCACCGAGGGGCCGCTCGGCCACGCCGCCCGCGCGTTTTGCCGGCGCCACGGCTGGCGCTTCACCACCTCATTTCACACCCAGTTTCCGGAGTACCTCCGCGCCCGCGTGCCGGTGCCGCTGCCGTGGTCGTACGCCTATCTGCGCCGCTTCCACGGCGCCGCGGCGGTGACCATGGTGGCCACGCCGTCGATGCTGATGCGGCTTGAGCAGCGGCGTTTCCGGCGGCTGGCGCTGTGGTCGCGGGGTGTCGATTGCAATCTGTTCAAGCCGCAGCCCCGCTCATCCATCGACTGGCCGCGGCCGTTGTTGCTGTATGTGGGACGCGTGGCGGTGGAGAAGAATCTTGAGGCCTTCCTCCAACTGCAAGTCGCCGGCACCAAGGTCATCGTCGGCGACGGGCCGGACAGCGCGCGATTGCGCGCCGCCCACCCCGACGGCCGTTTCCTCGGGGAGAAGCGTGGCAGGGCGCTGGCCGCCATCATGGCGGCGGCGGACGTGCTCGTGTTTCCCAGCCGCACCGACACCTTCGGCCTGGTCATGCTGGAGGCGATGGCCTGCGGCGTGCCGGTGGCGGCCTTTCCGGTCACCGGCCCCATCGACGTCGTCCGCGACGGCAAGACCGGCGTGCTGGACGAGGACCTGGCCACCGCCATCGCCGGCGCCCTGAAAATCCCGCGCCAGAATTGCGTGGACTACGCGCGCCGCCGCACCTGGCGCGCCTGCGCCGAACGATTCGCCTCCCTGCTGGCGCCGGTCGATCACCGCAAACGCATCGTGCCGGCGCAATAACGCATCCGCGCTAGCCCTTGCCGCGGGTGCGGGTGCGATGCGGACGCGCCTTGTTCTCGATGAACTCGACGATGGCCCCGGCGACGTCCTTCCCCGAGGCCGTCTCGATGCCCTCGAGCCCCGGCGAGGAATTGACCTCGATCACCAGCGGACCGTGGTTGGAACGCAGCATGTCCACCCCGCAAACGTTGAGACCGATGATGCGGGCGGCGCGCGCGGCGATGGCACGCTCCTCGGGTGTGATGCGGATGAGCGACGCGCTGCCGCCGCGGTGGAGGTTGGAGCGGAATTCTCCTTCGCGGCCCTGGCGCCGCATGGCGGCAATGACCTTGCCGCCGACGACCAGGCAGCGGATGTCCATGCCCCTGGCCTCGCGGATGTATTCCTGCACCATGATGTTGGCCTTGAGGCCCATGAAGGCCTCCATCACGCTCTCCGCCGCCTTGGCGGTCTCCGCCAGCATCACCCCGACGCCCTGTGTGCCCTCCAGCAGCTTGATGACGACCGGCGCGCTGCCGACATGGCGGATGAGGTTCTTGATGTCCTCCGGCGCATGGGCGAAACCCGTGACCGGCAGCCCCACGCCCCGGCGCGCCAGCAGTTGCAGACAGCGCAGCTTGTCGCGGGATCGGGTGATGGCCACCGATTCGTTGACGCTGAACACGCCCATCATTTCAAACTGCCGCACCACGGCGGCGCCGTAGAACGTCACCGAGGCGCCGATGCGGGGAATGATGGCGTTGAAGCCGGTCAATTCCTCGCCATGGTAAAAGATGCGGGGTTGATGGGCGATGATGTCCATGTAACAGCGCAGGAAATCAATGACCCGCACCTCATGGCCGCGCTGCTCCGCCGCCTCCACCAGGCGGCGTGTGGAATACAGTCTGGGATTGCGCGAAAGCACCGCAATCTTCATGCGCCGCCTCCCTTCCCCGCCGGCCGGCCCAGCAGATAGGAGGCGGCGGGATCGACCACGAAACGATGACGCATGGCGGTGCGCCCCAGCAGCATGCGAAAGCGCATGGTGTCGCGATCGGTGATCGTGACCTCGATGCGGTGGCGCTGCTCGCGCAACTGCACCGTGGTTTCGATGACGATGCGCCTTTCCCGGTGCCCCCCGGAATCGGTCACCCAGCGTTCATCCAGGATGTCGGCCACGCAGGTCACGATCCTGTCGGTGCGATACTGGCTGGGATGCATCTGAAACCGCACGCGGGGCACGCCGCGCTCCACGATGCGGGCCACGGAAAACGCGTGCAGCGCGGAGGTGCGGGCGCCGGTGTCCACCTTGGCCTTGATGGCGCGAATATGCAGGTCCGGCAGGCCCACCCATTCGCGCCATCCGACCCGCACCATTTTTGCCAGCGGCGTGATCATGCCCCCGCCTCCCCACGCCCCGATCCGCCTCCGGTCGGGGATGTCACTAGTTTCAGGTCAAGAACCGGCCTCCATCAAGGCGGATGATCTGGCCGGTGCAGTAACTGGCGTCACGCACCAGAAACAGGACGGCGCGGGCGGCGTCTTCCGGCGTGCCCGGCCGCCCCAACGGCACGCGGGTCATGTAGGCGCGCCGCTCCGCCTCGGTATAGGATTCGGCCCATTCGATCACGCCCGGCGCGATGGCGTTGACGGTCACCCGCGGCGCCAGCTCGATGGCACAGGAGGAGGTGATCTCCATCAAGGCGGCCTTGGAGGCATTGTATGCCAGATAATGTTTCAGCGGCTCCCCCATGACATGAATGTCAATGAAGTTCACCACACGGCCGGCGCTGTCGGGATCACCGGGATGATGATGCGCGCCCAGAAGCGGGGCGAAGCGCTGGATGAGCCGCAGGGGTGCGCGGGCGTTCACGGCCTGGTTGAGATCATAATCCGCCGCGCTGATCCCGCCCCACGGCGTGGGCGCGAAACTGCTGGCATTGTTGATGAGCGCATCCAGACGATCAAAACGTTCCATGATCGCCGAGACGATCACGGCATCGGCCTCCGGATGTGCCAGGTCCACGGCGATGGCGAGCCCGCGCCGGCCCAGCGCCTCGATGCGGGCCACCACCTCGGCGGCCTCCTCGCGGCTGCGCTGATAGGTGATGGCGACATCCATGCCGGCCTCGGCCAGCTTGAGCGCCACGGCGCGGCCCACGCGCCGGGCGCCGCCGGTCACGAGCGCGACTTTGTTCATCAACGATGGAGACATGCCGGATGTCATGTGAGGCGCGGTGATTGCTTCATGCCCGGGGGAAGGTTTTTACGCGCACCATAACTGATCTCCAACGAATGCGTCTATTGCGTCACAAACCGCATGCAAGAAAAAAGTGGCTTCCATCGTCAGATTAGTCTATGCTTTGTATCGCTGCAGTGTAAGTCGCAGGATGGTGAAGATGTTCCTCGAAAACCTCTCTATGCTGCCCTCGATCAATCTGCAACGCACTCGTTTAATTTTTTGGAGTCAATTCGCATGGCAACAGGTACTGTAAAGTGGTTCAATGAAGCGAAGGGGTATGGTTTTATTACTCCGAGTGAAGGTGGTGACGATGTGTTCGTACACTACTCCGCAATCAAGGGCTCCGGCTTCCGGACCCTGCAGGAAGGTCAGAAAGTAAACTTCGAGGTGCAGCGCGGCCCCAAGGGCCTACAGGCATCGGCGGTGACGCCGGCGGAGGCCTGACCCGGGGTTTTTTCTTCGGACCGCCGAAGGCGGCGGAATCTTCCGAAACACGGGGCTGATACGTGCCACCACACTGATCGGCCATGTTGTCCGCGCGTTGAACTCCGGCCGGTCCCCGGGCGCCGCGCTTTCGCCCCCGGAACGGATGCCCCGGTTCCGTCACGCGGGCGGCAGGGGCCGCACCCGGACGTGCGCGTACCAGACCGGCCGCCAGTCCGGGTGATTTCCTGAAATTCCGCCGGTGTTGCAGGATTGTGGCGGTCTTTTGCTGCGGGTATAGTTTTCACCGCCCATGAACATCTCCGTTCTCCCATCCGCAGGCGATGACAGAAGGGACCGGCTTGAATTGAACAAGCTGGCCAAGCGCCTGCGGCGCCTCGTGGGACGCGCCATCGAGGACTACCAGATGATTGAGGCCGGGGATCGAGTCATGGTCTGCCTGTCGGGCGGCAAGGACTCCTACACGCTGCTGGACGTTCTGCTGAGCCTGCAGCGCAGCGCGCCCGTGGATTTTGAGCTCATCGCCGTCAACCTGGACCAGAAACAGCCGGGATTCCCGGCGCACGTGCTGCCGGAGTACCTGACCGCGCGGGGCGTCCCCTTCCATATCCTGAGCGAGGACACCTACAGCGTGGTCAAGCGCGTGGTGCCGGAGGGCGAAACCACCTGCGGGCTGTGTTCGCGGCTGCGGCGCGGCATCCTCTACCGGCATGCCAAAGAAACCGGCGTCACCAAGATCGCGCTGGGCCACCATCGCGATGACATCATCGAGACATTGTTTCTCAACCTGTTCTTCGGCGGTCGGATGAAGGCCATGCCGCCGAAACTGCGCTCCGACGACGGTGCGCATATCGTCATCCGGCCGCTGGCCTATTGTCCCGAAGCCGATATAGGGGCATACGCCGCGCTGCGCGGCTTCCCGATCATTCCCTGCAATCTCTGCGGCAGCCAGGAAAATCTGCAGCGCAACCAAATCAAATCCATGCTGCGGGAATGGGAAAAAAAATGGCCGGGGCGCCTCAACAACATTTTCTCCGCGCTGCAAACGGTCAATCCATCACACCTCGCCGATCGCAGTCTTTACGACTTCGCCGGCCTGGGAACGCGGGACAAAACGCGCAAATCCTGGCTCGTCAATGGTGATAAATCACTCCATCCGCCGTAAACCGGCGGTGAAATGTTGATGATGTGGAAACGGCTCCTGGCATTGTGCGGCCTGTTCTTAATCTGGGGATCGGCTTGGTATTTTGACCTCGGAGAGGTCCTGCGTCTGGAAACGTTGCAGGCCCGGCTGCATGACTGGCAATTGTTCTATGCCGGTCATCCGTGGTTGACGATCGGCGGCTTCATGCTGGTGTTCATCATTCTGACCGGCGCCTCGCTGCCATTCGCGGGCGTGCTGGCGCTGCTGGCGGGCGCGTTGTTCGGCCGCTGGGTGGGGTTGCTCGCGGTGATGTCCGCCGCCGGCGGCGGCGCCATCATTGCTTTCTTGAGTGCCCGCTATTGGTTGCGCGACTGGGTGCGCAGCCGCCTGGCCCGTCATTACCACCGGCTGGATGCGGGCTTCCGCCGTGAAGGCTGGCTTTTCCTGTTGACCATGCGTTTAATCGCCTTCCCATTCTGGATACTCAATCTGGTCATGGGCCTGACCTCCATGGATGTCTTTACCTTTTGCGTCGTCAGTCTCATCGGCCTGCTGCCGGTCATGTTCATCCTGGTCAGTGCCGGCACCGAACTGGCGCAGATCCAAAGCATAGGGGACGTGTTGTCGCCGGACTTGCTGGGGTTGCTCGGTCTGCTGGCCTTGCTGGTTTTGCTGACACGCTATATCGCGCCTTCCCTTGCCCGCCGGCGGCGTTGATCGCCAAAAAAAAAGCCCGCCAGACGGCGGGCTCAAATCCCAACGAGAAGGGAACAGCGACTACTTCGTTTCCTGACGGACGGCCCGCGGCGGCTCGCACAGCATGCCGAGCAACCGGTGCAGGTGGAATTCGTGGGCACGGTAAAGCGTCATCAGGCCCGTCCGGTTGTGGGGATCCATTTGCTGCAGGTCGGAAATCCGGCCTTGGTAGTAGGCCAAGTCTTCGAGCAACTGTCCGCGGGCGCGCTCAATGGCGGCATCGAAGTATTCCAAATCGGCGGGCTGCAACACACACTCGCGCCCGGTGCGGCTGCTGTTGTCGACCACCAGCTGCAATAACGCCTTGTTGTCCATGAGTGCCTCTTTAACCTGCTTTCGCGGATTTTCGCGCGGTCTCTCTTGGATTGTTTCCTAGCAGCGCGCATGCCAGCCGTTCCCGCCGTGGATCAGAGCCGTAAAATTCATTTATTAACAATAAATTAGATGCGGTTTGCGAGGTTGCCCACCCTCATGCTTCTAGACCTCCGGGGGGAAACCACCGAACATCTGTCGGCGGGTGGCGACAATGGCTAAATCTCCGCCGGCCCGGCCGGGGATTGCGGAACTTGAATTTTTTACAAAGGGGTGTCTACGGGGTCGATGTAGCGATCCGCCGCGATCCAGTCGCGGGCCGCATATTCCGGCTCCACCAGCGTCTTGAACAATTGCGTGTCGGCCTCGCGCAGCCGGCGGCTGACCTCGCGGCCCAGATTCATCAGCAACAGCGTGTACTGCTCGGGATCCTTTTTGTAAATCTCGTACATGTTGGCGGTGGAGATTTCGATCGCCGAACAGGGCTGGCGCGCGATTGCCGACCCGCTGCGGGGCCCCAGATCAAGCAACGTCAAAATTCCGAAACAATCACCAACCCCCAGCCTGCGCAACAGATAGGTGTTGTCCTTCCAGCTCTTGACGATGTCGATTTCGCCCTCCTCCAGCACGAACATCGAATCGCCCGGGTCCCGTTCGCGGAAGTAATAGGCGCCCGCGGGCTGTTTGACGATGCGCGTAAACTGCAAGAGGTAGCTCAAGATGTCCGCGTTGACGCCGCCGAAGATCGGCATGTTTTGCAACAAACGTATGCGTGCATCGTTCATGATCTCGAGAATGGTTGATTATCTATCCATGGCCGTTTTCACCGGAAAGGGCCAAAGATAATCCATACGCGCCCCGGCGTAAACGATTTCCAGTCCTCCTCCGTCGTCGGGGATTCACCGCAGCAGCAGACTTCCCTTAGAATAGGTCGCGCACCGGCGCTGCGGCGCAGATGGCTGCCCGTCCCTGATTGAGATTCTTGCGTGCCCCATTATCGTTTCCTTCTTGCCGCCCTCTGCCTGAGCCTAGGCGTCGGCGTGTGGGTGGGTTACGTCTGGCGCGGCGGCCATATCATCCATGCCACCGAGCCGTTTACCATAGCCGAGGGACCGATCACCTTCATGGCGAGGCTGGATACCGGCGCGGCGATTTCCTCCATCAATGCCCGCGACATCCTGGTGACCGGCGCCGATGAATCGCACCCGCGCCGCGACATCGGCAAACCGATTCGCTTCACGCTGGTGAATGAAAAGGACGAATCGGTGACCATGGATTCGACGGTCGCTGACGTCAAAAGTGTGCGCACGGGCGACTGCCGTGAGTGGCGTTATCATGTTTACCTGACGCTCCTCTTCCGCGGGCGGGGGGAGCGGCTGCTTGTGAATCTCAATGACCGCAGCGCCATGAACGAGAAGATGCTGGTGGGCCGTGATTTTCTCGAGCATGGCTACGTGGTGGAGGTGGGGAATCCCTGAAATGCGGTGCCGGGAAAATAAAGACGCCCGGTCCCTTGCCGTTTACCGAAGAATAACCCCGCCTGCAAACATGCTTCACGATCGCCTGATTCGCCGCGGGGGGCGTTTCGAGGGGATGGTTGCGCGATGGACCAGCTGTCCGCCCAGCAGGGTCATGCGCACCCGGCCCTGCACTTGTTTGCCGAGGAGCGGCGTGTTTTTCCCGGCACTCTGCAGGGTGTCCTCCCCCACGACCCAGGTTTCCTGTGGGTCAAAAACGCACACATCCGCGGCCACGCCCGGCGTCAATGTCCCGGCGGGGACGGTCAATATGCGCGCGGGGTTGACGGTGCAGGTGGCGATGGCGGCGGGGAGATCGAGGAGGTTGTCGCGGACGAGGCGAAGCATGAGCGGCAACCAGGTTTCCAGCGCCGAAATGCCGGGCTCGGTGGCCGCGAAGGGCTGGCGCTGGGCATCCTGATCCTGCGGTTCATGGTCCGAGCAGACCGCGCTGATCAAGCCCTGCCGTAGAGCCTTGCGCAGGCCGTCGCGGTCACGGCCGGAGCGAAACGGCGGCCGTACGTGATAGGCGCTGTTGAATCCGGCAATTTCATCGTCCGTGTAAAACAAATGCTGCACGCTCACATCGGCCGTGACCGGCAGGCCGTGTTGCCGCGCCTCCGCAATCTGCGCGGCGGCCCGCGCCGAGGACAGGCGGCAGAAATGCGTGCGGGCACCGGTGTCTTCGATCAACAGTAATTCGCGGGCCACCGCCACGGTTTCCGCGGCCTCGGGGATGCCCGGCAGCCCCAGCCGGGTGCTGATCGGGCCTTCGTGCATGCATCCCTGCCCGGCCAGCCAGGCATCCTCCGCGTGCAGAAACACGGTGAGATCACAGGTCCGGGCGTACTCCAGCGCCCGGCGCAGCACCTCGGTATTGACGATGGAGGCCCTGGCATTGCTGACGCCCACGCAGCCGGCGCGCTTCAGACTGTGCATTCCCGCCAGCACTTCGCCCTTGAGTTCCTGCGTCAGGGCGCCGAGGCAGACCACGCGCGCCCGTCCGGCCCGCGCGGCCCGTTGATGAATGAGCTCCACCACGGCGGGCGTATCGATCACCGGCCGGGTGTCGGGCGGGCAGCACAACGTCGTCACACCGCCAGCCGCCGCCGCCATGGTCTCGCTGGCGATGGTGGCCTTTTGATCCTGGCCTGGTTCGCGCAGGCGGGCGCACAAATCCACCCATCCCGGCGTGACGATGAGTTTGCTCGCGTCGATGATTTCGGCGGCGCGAAAACCGCGCGGCGCGCGCCCAACGGCGGCGATCCGCCCTTCCGAGATGTAGACGTCCGTGACCGCGTCGACGCCGTTGGCGGGATCCACGACACGGCCGTTCTTGATGTGCAGATTCACGTCAGCCTGCCTGGCTGCCGGCGGTCATCGCCATCACCGCCATGCGCACGGCGATGCCGTGGCTGACCTGCTGCAGGATGACGGAGCGGCCCCCGTCGGCCACCTGCGAGTCGATCTCGACGCCGCGGTTGATGGGTCCCGGATGCATGACGATGGCGTCTGATCGGGCCAGCTTTAATCTTGCCGGCGTCAGGCCGTAGAGGCGGAAATATTCCGCCGCGCTTGGGAGCAGCGCTCCGCGCATGCGTTCGGTCTGCAATCGCAGCATGACAATGACGTCGACATTCTTCAAACCCGTCTCGATGTCGTGGCATACGCTGACGCCCATCTCCTCGACGCCGGCGGGGATCAGCGTGCGCGGGCCGACGACGCGCACCTCCGGCACGCCCAGCGTCTTCAGCGCGTGAATCTCGGATCGCGCCACGCGCGAGTGCAAAACGTCGCCGACGATGGCGACTTTGAGCCGCATGAAGTCCCGCTTGTGGCGGCGGATGGTGTAGGCGTCCAGCATGGCCTGGGTCGGATGCGCGTGGCGACCATCGCCGCCGTTGATGACGCTGATGTGCGGCGCCACGTTGCGGGCGATGAAGTGGGCCGCGCCGCTTAAGTGATGCCGCACCACGAACATGTCGCAGTGCATCGCCTCCAGGTTGCGCAGCGTGTCGAGCAGCGTTTCCCCCTTTTTTGCCGATGAGCTTTCGATGTTGAGATTGAGCACGTCGGCGGACAGGCGCTTGGCCGCCAGCTCGAAGGTGGTGCGCGTGCGCGTGCTGGGTTCGAAGAACAGGTTGACGATGGTCTTGCCGCGCAACAGCGGAACCTTCTTCACCGCCCGCCCGCCGATGCCGGCGAAGCCTTCCGCCCGGTCCAAAATCTCAATCAGCAATTCGCGGGGCAGACCCTCGATGGTTAAAAAATGTTGGAGACGGCCATGGGCGTTGATCTGGAGATTGCGTTCCCGCTTCATGCCGTCGGAGAGTCAGGGTTCTTCAACAAACTCAGTCGCAGGGGGTCCGGGCCCTGCAGTTTAACATGTTCCCCGGATTTGAGTGACAGCGACACTCCCGTCACGTCGGCCTGGATGGGCAGTTCGCGGCCGCCCCGATCCACCAGCGCGGCCAGGGTGACGCTGGCCGGACGGCCGTAGTCGAAGATCTCGTTCAAGGCCGCGCGCACGGTGCGGCCGGTGTAGAGGATGTCGTCCACCAGCAGGATGTGGCGGTCGGTGACGGTGAAGGGCAGGTCGGAGGGTTCGACGGTGGGGTGAACGCCGACGCGCCCGAAATCATCGCGATGGTAGGCGATGTTCAGCGCCCCCAGGGGGCCACGGATCTTCAGCCGGCGCCGCAGGACCTCGGCAATCCACACACCGCCGGTGCGCACGCCGATGATCTCCGTGGCCTGCCGCCCGCGGGATTCCAGAAACGCGTGCAGCTTCGCCGCCATGGCGGACAGCAGTTTCCGGATATCGAGGCCTTCAATGTCAGTCCCGTCCCGCTTCATGCGCGCGCGGCGGCCGCGGACGCGCGCGGAAGGACGGCGTGTTCCCGCAGCCATGACTCCAGAATGATGCGTGCCGCCTCGGCGTCTATGTCAATGGCGTCGTTCTCCACCGCCCGGCCCATCGCCTCGTGCGACGACAGGCGCTCATCAATGAACTCCACCGGCAGGTGGAAGCGATCCCGAAGTTCACGGCCGAAGCGCAAGACCCGATCGGCCAGGGGATGGCGGCGATCATCCAGCCTCAAGGGCTGGCCGACGATGAATTTCTGCGGCTGGTATTCACGCACCCAGGCCGCAATCTGATCCCAGTCGGGGCGCCGGGCGCGGACCACGACGCTGCGCAAGGGCGTCGCCGTCTGTGTCACGGTCTGTCCCACCGCCACGCCGATGCGGCGCGTGCCATAGTCGAAGCCCATCACCGTCAGCGTGCCCTCGTTCATGCATGGCCGGCGTCTGTGGATAAGCTGTCGGCCCGTATGCCGAGGAGCGCGACGGCGGCATGCCAGCGGTCCTCGGGTGACAGTCGGAACAATATGTCTTCATTCACTGGCGCGCTGAGCCAGGAATTTTCCAGCATTTCGCGTTCCAGCTGGCCCGCGCCCCAGCCGGCGTAGCCCAGCGCCACCAGCGCGTCCGCCGGTCCCTCACCCTTGGAGATGGCCTCCAGAATATCGCGCGAGGTGGCGACGCCGATCTCCATGCTCACCTGCAGATTGGAACTCCACGCACCCATGGGGCGGTGCAGCACGAAACCTCGATCCGGCTGCACCGGCCCGCCGCTGAACACCGGCCGGCTGTTGATTTGCGGATCAGTGGCTGACATCTTCATCTGCGAGAGGACCTCGCCCAAGGCGATGTTCATGGGCCGGTTGATGACGATGCCCATGGCGCCCTCCTCGCTGTGCGCGCAGATGTACGTCACCGTCTGGCTGAAATTCGGGTCGGCCAGCGTCGGCATGGCGATCAGAAACTGGTTGGTCAGATTCAACGCTTCCATAAAATCAAGTATCGGCGCGAAATCGATAATTCTCAAGCCGCCGGAGAGTTGGTCGTTCCTTTTTGGACATTTACGCCAACCCGGCGTTTCATGGTCGGCAGTCCCCTTCATTCCCGCCATGAGCGCGCTTTCCGGCTGTTTTGCGCCGCGCGGGCTTCATTGCGCGGCAAAACGTTCGCTGCTCTGGAACTGCCAGGTGCGGGTGATGTGCAGGATGTCGACCTCCTTGACGAAATCCTCGGGGAAAGGCGCGTAAGGCGCCGCCATTTTGACGATGCGGACCGCGGCGTCGTCCAGCACGGGCTGGCCGGAGGGACGCCGGATGGTGATCTCGTTGATGGAACCGTCGGAGTTCAGAGCGACATCGAGGATGAGGCTGCCGGAAAGTTTTTTGCGGCGTGCCTCATCCGGATAATTGAGATTACCCACGCGTTCGACCTTGGCGCGCCACGCCTCCATATAGGCGGCATATTTGTACTCGCGGGTGCTGGCGGAGATGAACTTGCGCCGCGGCCGCTTGGCAATGGCATTTTCGCGCTCCTCGATCTCCGCATCGAGGCTGGCGATGGCGAAACTCCTCGCCACCAGGGTTGCCGCCGTCGGCACCGGCGCGGGCGGCGGTGTTTGGGCAACGGCCTGCGTTTTCGGCGGCGGGCTTTTCTGCTCGGCATCCCGGGGGATTTTTTTCGGAACCACCTTTTCGATCCTTCTATCCGGCCTGATCTTCGCCCTTGGCGGCGCCGCGGCAGGCGATGCTGGCGTCTCCGCCGCGAGCTTATGGACGTCGGTGGATGCGGATGGCGGGGGCGGTGTCGGCGGGGCGGCGCTGCCGGCCGATGGATTGATGGCGGGCGCGGGCGCCGCGGCCGCGGGCGGCAGCGGCCCGAAGGCCGCGGGCAGCACGGCGTGAAACGGCGTGGCCGGACGGGTGTTTTCCTCCGACTCCCCGCCGCCGACATGATTGGCCTGCGCCAGCCGTTCGGCGTCCACGGGCGGCACATCGGAGCGGCTCTGCACCAGCACGATTTCCATCATGTTGTAGCGCGTGGCCTTGCCCGACGGCTTGAAGGCGATGCCAAACACAAACATCGCGTGAAGAAGTAAGGCCAGGCAGAGGGTGAGACCCAGACGGTCACCCGGCGTGATTATTGGGGCAGCAGTGACTGCGGACAATAGAATTCCCTCTTTTCCCGCCGCCCGCATTATAACGCCGAATGGGCCCGCCAGCGGCAATCGTGGAAGGGCGGCATCAGCGGCGCCTCAGGCGCCGCTCAATTGCGTCCAGCACCCGGCCCTTGATGTCGATCCCGTAAATCGCCTCGAGTTCGCGCACGCAGGTGGGGCTGGTGACGTTGATCTCGGTCAGATAGTCGCCAATGACGTCCAGCCCCGTGAACAGGAGTCCGCGCTCGCGCAGCGACGGCCCCACCTGCGCGGCGATCCAGCGATCGCGCTCGCTCAGGGGCCGGCCCTCGCCACGGCCGCCGGCGGCCAGGTTGCCACGGGTCTCCCCGGCGGCGGGGATGCGCGCCAGCGCGTATTCCACGGGTTCGCCGTCAATCATCAGGATGCGCTTGTCGCCGCGGGCAATCTCGTGCAGGAAGCGCTGCGCCATGACGAATTTGCGGCCGTGATCGGTCATGGCCTCCAGTATGACGCTCAGGTTCGCGTCGCCCAGATGCACGCGGAAGATGGAAACGCCGCCCATGCCGTCCAGCGGCTTCAGCACCACCTCGTGATGTTCCTCCACGAAGGCGCGCAGCAGTTCCTTTTCGCGACTGACCAGGGTCGGCGGGCAGCACTGCGGGAACCAGGCGGTGAACAATTTCTCGTTGGCGTCACGCAGCGATTGCGGGCGGTTGACGATCAGCGCGCCGGCCCGCTCCGCCTGTTCCAGCATATAGGTGGCGTAGATGTACTCCGTGTTGAACGGCGGGTCCTTGCGCATGAGGATGACGTCGAACTCCGAGAGCGGCCGCATTTCGGCGGTCGCCAGGGTGAACCAGTGCTGCACATCGTCGCGCACCTCCACGCGCCGCGGCCGGCCCAGGGCCACGCCGTCCCGCAGCAGCAGATCGTTCAATTCCAGATAGGACAGTTCATAACCGCGCGCCTGCGCCGCCAGCAGCAATGCGAAGGTGGTGTCCTTTTCGATGTGGATCCCGGAGATCGGATCCATGACCACCGCCAGTTTCAGGGACATGTTCGTGAATCTCTTTCCGTCGCCGCGACGCGGTTTGCGCTGTTCACGCCGGTCCGCGTAGCATAGGCCCATCAGCGTTGCAGTATAACCGCCCGTGTCCTCCCTGACATCGCTCACCATCGCCACCCGCAAAAGCCCGCTGGCCCTGTGGCAGGCGGAGCACGTACGCGGCTTGCTCTTGGCGCGCCATCCCGGCCTCGACGTGCGGATCACCGGCATGCACACGCGCGGCGACAAAATCCTCGACAGTCCGCTTGCCCGCGCCGGCGGCAAGGGCCTGTTTACCAAGGAACTGGAGGAGAGCCTGCTGGACGGGCGCGCCGACATCGCCGTGCATTCAATGAAGGACGTCACTGTGGATCTGCCCGCCGGGCTCGCGGTGCCGGTGACGTTGAAACGGGAGGATGTGCGTGATGTGCTGCTGTCCGTTCATTACGCCAGCCTCGATGCCCTGCCGCGCGGCGCGCGGCTGGGCACCGCCAGCCTGCGCCGCCAGTGCCAGCTCAAGGCCTGGCGCAGCGACGCGCAGGTGCTGCCCTTGCGCGGCAATGTGGGCACGCGCGTGAAAAAACTGGAGGCCGGCGAATATGACGCCATCGTGCTGGCCGCCGCCGGCGTCAGACGGCTGGGGCTGGAGAAGCATGTGCGCCAGCATTTGCCCATTGAAGTCATGCTGCCGGCCATCGGCCAGGGCGCCATCGGCATTGAGTGCCGCAGTGACGATGCGCGCGTTCTGGAATTGATCACGCCGCTCAATGACGCCGAGACGCAAACCTGCGTGCTGGCCGAGCGGGCGCTCAACCGACGGCTCGGCGGCAACTGCCAGGTGCCGATCGCCGGTTGTGCCCAGTTGAGCGGCGCACAATTGATCTTGCGCGCCCTGGTGGGCCGTCCCGACGGCGGCGAGATCATACGTGGAGAACTCCGCGGCCCGCGCATGGAAGCGGAGGGGCTGGCTTGTCGCCTCGCTGAAGACCTCCTGAGACGCGGCGCCGGTGAAATACTGAAGGCGTTGCAGGACTGCTGAAGGGAGCTATTCTAGGCTTATCTGCCGCCGGCCCCGTGGTTGTTGCGGTGAATGCTTAAATCTTGTCTCGCCCCTTTCCGGCGCTTCTTTTGACTTCCTTTAATATGCATATATATACATATTTTATGTACGAAAATTGTCATTTATATTTCTGAAAAAATAATAAGTACAACATAATATGAATATCATTGCATATTAATTTAAAACACACTTTTGTAACTTAATAAGAAAATTTCTTGAAGCGGGGATTGGCATGGGTACAAGACGGCGGAATCCGCCGCTGATCGTCAGCGCGGCATTGATCAGCACGGCTGTACAAGCCCAGGACCCGGCCTTTGATTTGGGCGAAATCGTCGTCTCGGGCGACAAGCCTCGCGTCGTCGAGGAAGTGGGCACCGTCGATGAAGTGACGGCCGAGGACATTCATCGATCGGGGGCCCGCGACCTCAACGAGGCTCTCAAACTGCTGCCGGGCCTCTACGTCCGGACGGGCGGGGACGGGACACCGCGCATCGACATCCGCGGATTGCGGACGCGTCAAATCATTCTGCTGCTTGATGGCGTGCCAATCAATTCGGCCATCGACGGTCAATTCGATCCCTCGGCCATCGACGTGGAAAACATCGAGCGCATCAAGATCACGCGCGGCACCAGTTCATTATTGTACGGATCCGGCGGCACCGCTGGCGTGATCAACATCATCACCAAGGCCGGCGGGGAAAGATTCCAAGGCCACGCCCTGACGGAATTCGGCGGCAACGGGGACGGCGTCAAACACGGCCAGATCAGCGCGGGTACCGGCGGCGAAGACTGGCATTCCTTCATGAGTGCATCAGGATTCCATCAGGACAGTTTTCATCTCTCGGATGACTACAATCCCGTGCCCGTCACCGGTCCGCCCACCCCCAACAACTTTCAACCCCAGGGGCAGAGAATCAACAGCGATCGCGACAATTTGAATCTTTATGCCAATTCAATATGGCAGGGGTTGCCTGGCACCGAGATCGGCATCAGCGGAAGTTATAAAAAAGGCTCCTTCGGCATACCCCCGGATGTGCGCGATTTCACGGGTACCGACGCTGATCCGTTCGCGACCCGCTCGCGCTTCGAACGGGTAAACGATTTCGAGGGATTCTCCCTCAACCTGACCGGGCAGCATAAATTCCAGGCGCCATTGACGATCCGCCCGACGATTTATTTCAACCGCCTGGATGAACTGGACAACAATTACGACAACGCCAACTTCAACACCCGGAGCGCCGCCGGCGCCTTCGGTGACAACACCCGCTCCGATATTCTGGGAGGCAGCCTGGTGGCCAGCTATGATTTTGCCGCGGCGGGTTTGAGCTCCGTGGCATTGAATTGTCGTAATGAGCAGTGGCATGACGATGGATTCCAGATAGTGGGCCAAACCACGACGGGCACAACGGGGAAAGGAAAGAAGAAAACCACCACCAGCACCACGACCAACATAACCCAGCCCACATTGGTGGACGAATCCGACGATATTTGTTCGGTCAGTTACGAGCACGAGTTGCGACTGTACGAGCGGCTGGGACTGGTCGGCGGCGTCGGTTACAATTGGCAGACCCGCACGGCCGGCAATAATGACGATGTATCCTATCTTGTTGGAACGTATTATGACGTCTTTGAGCACACCCGGTTGCATTTCAATCATTCCCGCCAGATTCGCTTTCCCACGCTGACCGATTTGTTCGAACCGGGGCGCGCGAATCCGGGTCTCAAGCCGGAGGTGACAAAGGAGTATGAGGCCGGCGTCACCCAAACCTTCGCCGTCATCCCTGCGAGCGCGGGCATCACATTTTTCCGCACCGATGCAAACAATTTCATCGAGGCGGACAGTAACGGCGTCGCCCAGAACATCGACCGGGACAGGTTTCAGGGCATTGAGCTGGCCGGCGAGATCGCGCCGCTGCGGAACCTGCAAATCCGGGCCGGTTACACGTTCATGGACTCCAGGAACCTGTCGGCCGGCGTGACCGACCATGACCTGCAGAACAGGCCCCGCCATCGCGTCACCACCGAGGTCAATTATCTCCTGCCGTTCGGCGTGGAATTGTATGCCTCTTATTACCACGTCGACGGCAGCGTCGATCTTTCCAAGGCCACGCCGACCGTCTCCAGGAACATAGGCGACTACGACCTGTTCGATCTCAAGGTGGAGAAAAGTTTCGGCGATATCAGCATCTTCGGCCGCGCCTTGAACCTGTTTGATGAAAACTACATGGACAGCGGCGGATTCCCCTCTCCCGGGAGAACCATATTCTTTGGCGGCGAGCTGCATTTTGGATCGTAATGCCGTTGGGATAAGATCAATCCCCGTTGAACGTTCCACCGGCCAGTGTTTGCCTCCGCCACCCGGTGGCGGGCCATGCATGAAGCGGCTGATCCCATTGAGCAATGACCTGACCTATATAGGCATTGACGACACGGACAACCTGGAAACCCGGGGCACGGGATTCAGGGCGAGGCAGCTTATTGAGCGGTTGCAGGAGAACAATCTGGCGGGGGGGATTGCCGTGACCCGCCATCAATTGCTGGTGGATGACCGGGTGCCTTACACCTCGCACAACAGTTCCGCCTGCCTCGTGGTGAAGCGCCACGACGGCGTAGACGATGATCAACTGATGGATTTTTGCCGTGCCTTCCTGCTGGAGACGGCGGCGGAAGGGTCCGATGCCGGACTGTGCCTCGCGACTCACGTTCAGGCGTCCAATGTCATCGACTTCGGTCGCAAGGCCCAGGTGGACGTGGTCGGGCAGGACGAGGCACGGTCTACGGCGCGCAAACATGGCATCCGGCTTGAGGGTCTGACCGGCAATCAGCAGGGGATCATTGGATCCCTTTCGGCCGTCGGCCTGCACGTGCAGGGGAATGACGGCCGCTATCTGTGGCCCAGGGGGCTGCGGCAGTACGCCGGGCAGAGGCTCACCGTGAGCGATCTGAAGAGGGATGCGGGAATAGAAAAGGTGTCACTGCTCGGCGGCGCGGAAATTGAGGATGAAACGGCGCTGATCAACCTGGGTGACTGGCCCCGGGCGGTCAGGGTGGATAATCACGCGGTGTTGCTGGTGGAACACGACGAGGCCCGGCATGAATACAAGGTCCTGGACAAGGCGGTCATTAAATCAGTACGTCCTTGAGGACGACGGCAGTTTGACGCTCTTCGCCCTGTTCACCCTGGGCGTGGCCGCCGCCCTCCTGCATCAACATTTGCGATTCGGGTTGAACATCCCGGGGCGCCATGGTTTGGAATGGATGACGCTGCTGCTGTTCGGCCGGATGCAATCCCGCAATCCCTGGGCCGGCCTGATGACGGGCAGTGGCGCGGCCATGGCGTATCTGGTGCAATCGTCCTTCATGCTGCTGGCGCATGACTTCAAGCCCGCGTTGATTTACCTGCTGAACGGCGTCTGCCTGGATTTGTTGTTCAAGGTGACGCCGAAAGGTCTGCCGGTGATTGTCAAGGGCGTGGTTCTTGGCGGCGTCAGCTTTCTGGTGAAGCCGGTTCTGGACGTGCCGCTGGCGGTTCTGTTTGAAGTCACCGCCGGCAGTCTCGGCAAACACGGCTACTACTATCCCATCCTGACCCATTTCATATTCGGCTCTGTTGGCGCGGTGATGGGCATTTATCTCGCCACCTTCACCATCAATTACAAAAACAAGACCGCGTCCCGCCCCTGATCCCGGCACCTGGCACGGAAGGGGACATGGGCCGCGCATCCGCCTGACGCCCGGAACCCTGCCGTCCGGCCTCCGCCAGGGCGAGCCTTGCTTCCTTGTTTCTTCATCGACCAGCCAGACGATCGATGTCGTTCGGTTTTTTCCCCGCCCCGCCCGCCATCGTAACAATCAGTCATATTTCTACATATGGCCTTAACACGAAGCCGGTAGCCTTGTCTCATCCGGAGGCCACGCCCCGAAACGAACAAGCCCGTTCGCGCCGTAAAGAGCAATGATTCAGGCTGCGCCGGAGCGTGGCCGTGCGCCGTACCTTGCGGGTGTCCCAGGAACTTCACTGCGGGCATCGGTCTATATGCGAAGGCATATCACCATATATGCCTTGAAGGCGCGGTCATCATCCAGGCGCGACGCTCAAGGGCAGGTGCGCCGCCGTCAGGCGCCGCCCCCCGCACGAAGGGGTTGAGGACGGCATGATTGATTACGGTTCTGCTGATCCGAAGATGGAAACGAGAAAGTCATGGCATCCCGCGCCTCCGTCCTTCTAGTTGATGATGACGCCCGGCTGGGCGCCCTTGCCAGGGAGTATCTGGGTGCGAACGACATCGATCTTACCGTCATCAGCGACCCGGCGGCGAGTCTCTCCACATTGCGAAACAAGCGATTCGACATCGTCATTCTGGACATCATGCTGCCCGGATTGGACGGCTTGGAACTGTGCCGCCGCATCCGGGCGACGCCGGAACTGGCCGCGATACCGGTCATGATGCTGACCGCGAAGGGCGACGTCATGGACAGGGTGGTTGGACTCGAACTGGGCGCCGACGATTACCTGGCCAAACCGTTCAATCCCCGCGAGTTGCTGGCCCGCGTGCGGGCGTTGCTGCGGCGAGCCTCCGGGGGCGCCGCCAGCCCGGCGCCGGCGTGCGTCTCCTCCGGAGATCTGACGGTCAATCTTGACACGCGGGAGGTGTCCCTCGCCGGCCGGCGGCTGGTGTTGACGCAGTATGAATTCGATCTGCTGGCGCTGCTGGCGCGTTCTGCCGGCCGGGTGCTTTCCCGCGACCAGTTGCTCGACGCCCTCAAGAGGGGGGGCGATGTCTTCGATCGAACGATTGACGTGTACATCGCCAGATTGCGCGCCAAGATCGAGGCCAATCCCAGGGAGCCTCGTTACATCAAGACGGTGCGCGGCGTGGGATACGCGTTCATGCGCCATGGCGCACATTGACATGAAACCGCGGGGCGTCGCCCACCTCCCAAGGCCGGCCCGGGCCGGCGCAACACCGTAGTCCGCCGAACCGGAAGCCGGTCATCATGCATTTGCACACCCACATTTATCTGTATTTCATCGCGATCGTGCTCGTCGTCTCGCTCACGTCGGGCGCGCTTTTCAATCTCAGCGCCCGCAGCGCCTTCCAGACGGAGGTGTCCGAGCGCCTGTGGCCGCATCTGGCCTCCCTCGTCGGCGAGAGTTTTCACGACCGCGCCGCGCTGACGTTGCGGGTGCGGCAACTTCACGATGATTTGGACGTGGACATGACCGTGCGCGATCGCGCGGGGTCCGTGCTCGCCGCGGCGGGGGAGGAGCTGCCCCCGGTAACCGCCGAGGAAATGAAAAAAATCGAGAGCGGGGAAGTGATCCGGCTGTCCCGGCCGGCATTGCTCGTCAAGCTCCTGATCCGCGATCCCCGCTCCGGTCAGCGCCTGGGAATACTGGAGGCGTCCGCGCACCAACGGTCGCGGTTCTTCGGCCTCCCGCAGCCCCTGCTGACCTGGACGCTGGCGTGGCTGATCGTGGCGCTGGCGACCCGGCCGCTGGCCAGGCACATCTCCCATCCGCTGGAGCGGCTGACCGAGGCCGCGCGGCGTATCGGCCGCGGCGACTTCACCTGGCGCGCGTCCGCTCCCCGCCGCCGGAATTCCGCGTGGTGGAAGCCTGCGCAGTGGCAGGCGGACGAGTTGCAACAACTGTCCCTGGCTTTCGACCAGATGACGGAGCGCATCGACGCCCTGCTGCGGGGACAGCGGCAGTTGCTGGCGAACATATCACACGAAATCCGCTCACCCCTGGCGCGCATACGCGTGGCACTCGAGCTCTTGCCCTGCCGGGAAATCGCCGAAGATCGCCTGCGCGCCGTGGAGACCGACCTGGCGGAACTGGATCGCCTGGTGGAGGACGTGCTGACCGCGACGCGCCTGGACGCAACGGGCCTGCCGGCGAATCTTGAAGACATCGACGTGCGGGAGTTCCTCGCCCAGATCGCCGAACAGGTCGCGCATGATCCGCTGGTGGCGGGCAGGGCGGTGGAAGTCGCGGAGGGTGAACCGCTGCACCTCATCGCCGATCCGGCATTGCTGAAGCGGGCGCTATGGAACCTGATCGAGAACGCGGCAAAATACGGATCAGGGCGGATTATCCTGGCCGCCGCCGACACCGGCGCGGACGTGTCGCTCAGCGTTTCCGACGAGGGGCCGGGCATCCCGCCAGCCGAGCGGGAACGGGTGTTGATGCCCTTTTATCGTCTGGAGGCGGCGCGAACCCCGGCAAGGACCGGCGGGGGCCGGACGGGCGCGGGACTCGGCCTCACACTGGTGGCCCTCGTCGCCCGGGTCCATGGCGGGGCCGTCACCATCGGTGCCGGCCGCATGGATGGCGGGCGGGAAATCGGTTGCCGCGTCACCATGACGATTCCCAAGGGAATGTGTGCGTAGTCCGGAACGCGGGACACGCCGGCAAACGCCGCTCTGGATAATAGGAAATCTGTACATGAAATCCACAGGGATTCAGGCGATGCCGTCCGCGATCATGCAAGCGCTGCGGCCGGTTCGTAACGCCTCTCCGGGGAAAAGTACAAGACATGGAACTTGAATCCGCAATGAACCCGCCTGACGATGGCGCTGCTTTAGTGAAAAAGGCCCCCCGCCGGCCCCAGGGGGACCGGCGTCGTCTGCTGGCCATCGCCGGGATCATCATCGCCGGCGCCGCCGCGGCCGGCGTCATGTTCGACCGGGCCCATAGACATGGCGGGCCGCCGCCGGAGGCCGCAAGGCGGGCCCCCGGCCTTCCCTCGGTGCTCGTTGCGCCCGTCAAAAGAGAGGATCTTGTCCGCCAGATCGAGATCGCCGCGGAATTTCATCCGTTCCAGAGGGTGGATCTTCACGCCAAGGTCACCGGTTACATACAAGTCATGAACGTGGATGTGGGGGATCGCGTCAAGGAAGGGGACGTCCTCGCCGTCCTGGAAGTGCCCGAACTTCAGGACGAATTGCGCAAGGCGCGCGCGGCGGTGGAACGCAGCAAGCACGAGGCGGCGCGCGCCGAGGCCGCCTATGAGGATGCGCATCTGGCCTACACCCGCCTCACGGGGGTGATGAAAGAGCATCCCAACCTCGTTGCACAACAGGACCTGGATGAGGCACGGGCCCATGACGAAACGACCAACGCCGCCTGGGTCGCCGCCGAAGCCGCCATCCAGGAGGCCGAAGCCAACGTGACCCGCCTCCAGGACACGCTGAATTACAGCAAAATCATCGCCCCTTTTGACGGCGTGATCACCGAGCGTCTGGCGGACACCGGCGCCTTGGTCGGCGCCGGCACCTCGGCCGGCAGCCAGGTCCTGGTTCGCATCTCGCAAATGAATCCCCTCCGGCTGGTTCTGCCGGTGCCGGAATCCGTCGCGTCCACGATCCGGATCGGCGACCCCGTGGCGGTCAACATCCAGTCGATCCACAAAACCTTCACGGCGCACATCACGCGCATCAGCGATGAAATCAAGACCGACACGCGCACCATGCATGTCGAGGTCGATGTTCCCAATCCGGATCTTTCACTGGCGCCGGGCATGTATGCCACCGTGACCCTGACCGTCGAAAGGCACAAGGACGCCCTGTCGATCCCGATTGAGGCCGTGCCCAACCGCAGGAACGGTTCCGTGTCGATTCTCGTGCTTGACCGGGATCACAAACTCGAACAGCGCCCGATCACCCTGGGAATGGAGACTTCCACGCGGGCCGAGGTGATCTCCGGGCTGATGGAGAACGACCTCGTCGTGGTGGGGCGGCACGGCATCTACAGGCCGGGGGAGAGGGTCAGTCCGAAAATCATCAGCGAGGGTGAGCTTGAATGAACGCGGGATCTTCCGGCCGGGCGGGTGCTCCGGGCGACATCGTGGAACAACTTCGCCGGCTCGACAGTTGCGCCGTGGCCAGCGCCATCGAAAGCACCGGCATACGCATGCGCAACGAGGGCTTCATGGATTCGAGCATCCGCTGTCTGTCCGCCGGCCCGGAGCCCCTCGTCGCCTACGCCTTTCCGCTGCGCATCAGCACGGCCGAGCCGCCGATGCAGGACCCTTTTCGCGCGCGCTTCACCGGCGTGCGTAACGATTGGTGGGAGAATCTGCTCGGCGTCCCGGCGCCGCGGGTGCTGGCGGTCGAGGATATCGACAGGCATCCGGGCATGGGCGCCTTCCTCGGCGAGGTGCATGCGAACATCTTCAAGGCCCTGGGATGTGTCGGGGTGGTCACCAACGGCGCGGTGCGCAATCTGCCCGCCGTGCAGGCGCTGGGATTTCATGTCTTCGCGTCGAACGTCACCGTGTCTCACGCCTACATGCACATCGTCGAGGCGGGGGAACCGGTGCGGATCGGCGGCCTGACCGTGAGGACCGGCGATCTCTTGCACGGCGACCAGCACGGCGTATTGTCGATTCCGCCGCAGATCGCCGGTCAGCTGCCGCAAATCGCCGCACGCCAGCGCCGGGAGAAATCCGCGATCATCGATTTCTGCCGTTCGCCGGAATTTTCAATCGAAGGACTGCGGCGGCTGCTCAAGGCGAATCGCGACTAGAACCTGCCGCCGCCATTCTCTGATTTGATGAATTGGTTCATGCGTCATGTCTAAATTTTCCCTGCGATATCCGTACTTCATCATCGTTGCCTGCCTGATGGTAGTGGTGGTGGGCGTCAGCAGCCTCGTGCGCATGCCCGTCGACCTGTTCCCCGGCATCAACATCCCGGTGGTCGTCGTGGCCACGTTTTTCTCCGGGATGCCGCCGGAGGACATCGAGAACGACATCACCGGCCGCTTCGAGCGGTTCTTCACGCTGGGCAGCGGCATCGATCACATGGAATCCCGTTCGCTTCCCGGCGTCAGCCTGATCAAAATCTATTTTCAGCCGGGCACCAGCGCGGATTCGGCGGTCTCCATGATCTCCAACCTGGCGATGGCCGATCTGCGCCGGCTGCCGCCCGGCACCCTGCCGCCGGTGGTGCTCAAGTTCGACGCCTCCAGCCTGCCGGTCTGCCTCATCACCCTGAAGGGGCAGGGACTCAACGAGACCAGCCTGCGCGATCTGGGGCAGTTCGAGGTCCGCAACCAGGTCGCCAACGTGCCCGGATCCACCGTGCCGCCGCCCTTCGGCGGCAGGTACCGCCAGATCATGGTCTACGTCGATCCGCTGAAACTCGAGGCGCACCAGCTCAGCGTCATGGACGTGGTGAGGTCGGTGAACGATTCCAATCTCATTCTGCCCGCAGGCGACGTGATCGTGGGTCCGTACGACTACAACATCTACACCAACAGCCAGCTGGCGGGCGTCGATGAAATCAACCGGCTGCCGCTCAAGACGGTCAACAACGCCTCGGTCCTGGTGGCTGACGTCGGCGAAGCGAGGGACGCGTCGCAAATCCAGACCAGCGTGGTGCGCGTCGACGGGCAGCGATCCGTGTATCTCCCCGTCATGAAACAGGGTGGCGACACCAACACCATCGCCGTGGTGGACGGCATCAAGAACGCGCTGTCCCATCTGGTCGACGTCCCCAAGGAATTAATCGCCGAGGTGGTGTTCGACCAGTCCATCTTCGTCAAGACGGCCATCGAAAACCTGATACACGAGGGCGCCATCGGGCTGGTGCTGACGGGATTGATGATATTGATTTTCCTGGGCAGCCTGCGGGCGACGGCGGCGGTATTCCTGTCCATACCGCTGTCCGCCCTCGGCGCCTTCATCATCCTCTACTTCGGCGGCAGCTCCGTCAATTCGATGATATTGGGAGGGCTCGCGCTGGCCTTCTCCCGGCTCATCGATAATTCCGTGGTGGTGCTGGAAAACATTTTCCGTCACATGGAGCTGGGCGAAAGCCCGGAAGTGGCGGCCGAAAAGGGCGGCAAGGAGGTGGCGCTGCCGGTGCTGGCGGCGACGCTGACCACCGCCGTGGTCTTCTTCCCGGTGACGTTTCTCTACGGGGTCAGCCGTTTCCTGTTCTCCGCGCTGGCCATCGCCGTGGTCCTGTCCCTGTTCGCATCATACCTGGTGGCCATGACCGTGGTGCCGCTGTTTTGCGCCAGGCTGATCAAGGGTCATGCCGCCCTTGATGACGACGCTGCGCCCGTCTCCGGCGGCTGGGGGACGCGGTTCAATCGCTGGTTCAACCGAAAGTTCGAGGTGATGCTGGAACGCTACGACCGGAGCGTGCAGGCCACGCTGCTGCGCCCCGTCGCCACGCTGGTGGGCCTCGTGGGAATATGCGTCATGAGCATGGGCCTCATCCCGCGGCTGGGACTGGCCTACTTTCCGCGCACCGATCCCGGCCAGTTCGTGGTCAATCTCAAGGCGCCCACCGGCCTGAAACTCGCCATGACGGAGAAGCTGGTGAAAAGGGTGGAGGATATCATCCGCCAGGAGGTCCGTCCGGAGGATCTCGACGTCGTGGTGTCCAACATCGGGGCCACGCCGGGCTACTCCTCCATGTACACCAGCAACTCCGCCACGCACACCGCCTTTGTCCAGGCCAGTCTGAAGCAGGATCACAAGATCGGCAGTTACGAATACATGGACCGCGTGCGCGAGCGCATCCACCGCGAATTGCCGCAGCTCACCAGCTATTTTCAGTCCGGCGGGCTGGTGGACGCCGTTCTCAACCTGGGATTGCCCACGCCCATTGACGTCCAGGTCAGCGGCTCCAATCTCAAGGCCGCCTATGCCACGGCGGCCGGACTGGCGGGCCGGATCCGCGGGCTGCCGGGCGTCAGCGACGTCCTCATACCGCAGGACATCGACGCGCCGTCGCTGCGCCTTGACGTGGATCGCGTCCGCGCCAGCGAACTGGGCCTGAGCCAGAAGGAGGTGGTGAGCAACGTCATCACCGCGCTGACCTCCAACGCGATGATCGCGCCGAGCTACTGGGTGGATCCCCGCACCGGCAATGATTACATGCTGACGGTTCAATATCCGGAGGACGCCGTGAAAAGCATGTCCGATCTCAAATCCATCCCCATACGCTCGCGCGACCAGAGGCGCTCCGCGCTGCTCGACGCCGTCGTGAAGGTCAGCAAGGTCGAGGCGCCGACCGAGGTCGATCATTATCAACTGCGGCGCGTCATCGACGTCTACGTCGGCACGGTGACCGAGGATATCGGGAAGATATCCTCGGCCATCGATCAACTGGTCAAAAACACGACCCTGCCCGAGGGCGTGAAAATCGATTTGCGCGGCACGGTGCAGAGCATGCGGGCCTCCTTCACCAGCTTCGGACTGGGTCTCATCCTCTCCGTGATTCTGGTTTATCTGATCCTGGTGGCGCAATTTGCCTCTTTTTCCGATCCGTTTATCATTCTTCTCGCCATTCCACCGGGACTGACGGGAGTACTGGCCATGCTGCTCGCCACCGGCACGACGCTCAATATCATGTCACTGATGGGCATCGTCATGATGGTGGGAATCGTGGTGTCCAACAGCATTTTGATCGTGGAGTTCACCCGCCGGCTGCGGGAGGAGGGCACGCCCCTGCGCGAGGCGGTGGCGCTGGCCTGCCGGGTGCGCCTGCGGCCCGTGCTCATGACCTCGCTGGCGACCATTTTTGGATTGATCCCGATGGCGGCCAAGCTGGGCACGGGCAGCGAGGCCTACGCCCCGCTGGCCAGGGCGATCATCGGCGGGCTGTCGGTGTCGGTGATTACCACCATCTTTATCGTGCCGGTGGCCTATTTTCTGTTCTACCGGCGGCGCGCGGAACACGTCCCGGCGGCGTAATCCGCGCCCGCCACGTCCGAGAAGGGATGGATCAGCGTTATGAAATACCATGTCCCGATGTTCGCTGTGGCGCTGTTGCTTTCCCCGCATGCCCCGGCCGCCGACGTGCCTCCCCGGGCCCTGACCCTCAAGGAGGCGCAGGCGATAGCCCTTGAGAACCAGCCGCGCATCCGGGCGGCGAGACTGGCCGTGTCCGAGGCGCAGGCGGCGACCCGCGAAGTGGAGTCGGCTTATTACCCGCTCGTGTCCGCCAGCGTCACGGCGGCCGGCGCCGACAGTTTCACGCGCGACAGGAACGGCGTTCCCACCACCATCGACACGCGGATTGCCGCGGGCGGATTGAACAATCCCACCGTGCTGTCGCGGGAATCCAACGGCTTGATGGTGGATCAGCTGGTCACCGACTTCGGGCGCACCAGGAACCTGGTGGACAGTTCACGCTACACCTCGGCGTCGCGGGAGGAACAGTTCAACACCGAGCGCGCGCAAATCCTGCTCGAAGTCAGCCAGGCCTACTACCGGGCGCTGGAGGCGCAGGCCATCGTGAAGGTGGCCTCGCAAACCCTGGACACACGGCAGTTGCTGCTGACCAGGGTCACGCTGCTGGCGCAAAACAAGCTCAAGTCCGAGCTCGACGTCAGTTTCGCGAAGGTGAATGTCGAACAGGCCAGGCTGCTCCTGGTCCAGGCGCAGAACGCCCTGGAGGCCGCCTTCGCCAACCTGTCGACCAGCATGGGGTACCGCGACACGCGCAGTTTCCAGCTCGCGGACAACGCCACCACGACGGCGCCGCCGGCCGATCTTGCCGCATTGCTGTCCCGCGCCATCGAAGCCAGGCCGGAGCTGGCCAGCCTGCGGGCCGATCACAACGCCGCGCTCAAATTCGTCAAGGCCGAGCGGGCGCTCAATTACCCGACGGTGAACCTCCTCGCCGTGGCGGGCGTGACGCCGGTGGGCGACTCCAGGCTCGGCGACACCTACGAGGCGGCGGGCATCAACGTCAGCGTGCCCATCTTCAACGGCGGGAAATACACCGCCATGGAGGAGCAGGCGAAGCTGAAGGCCGACTCGGTGAACGAGTTGCTCACGGACGCGGAGAACCGCGTGGTGCGCGACGTGCGCATCGCGTGGCTGGACACCAAGGCCGGCTTTGAAAGCCTGGATGTCACCATGCATCTGAAAGAGTACGCCGCGCAGGCCCTCGATCTCGCCCAGTCGCGATACAACATCGGCTTGAGCTCCATCATTGACGTGACGCAGGCGCAACTCAACGAAACCGAGGCGGAGATCGCCTATAACCGCGCCAAGTACGAATACCAGATCCAGAATACGGTGCTCAATTTCCAGATCGGCAACCTGCGTTAACGCGGGCGCCGCGCGGCCCGCTGAGCATTCCAGGAATCATGCCCGCGCCTGACCTGGCACCACCGTTTCCCCGGCGGCTCTGCGGCCCATCACGGCGACCGCCACCCGCCTTGTCCGGGCGTGGGGAATCACCCCCGTGCGTCCGTGGGACTGCCCGGACGCGCTGGCTTGGACGGGCGGGATTGAAACCCGCGCAGGCACCTCCCTGTGCCTGGGCGATCCGTGGGGTTTGCAGTCCGTTAGTAACTGAACTCAAGGTTCACGAACATCGCATGTATGCCTTCCGGCACGGCGTTCTTGACGACCTTCGTGCTTATCCCCGGCGTGATGGGGAAGTCGAATTGATCATGCGAGTACCACAAATTCTGGCTGGCCAGCGCCAGCCGCAGGAACTTGCTGTAATCCCAGTTGATGCCGCCGACGAAGCGCTCGAAGTCGAGCGGATTATGGTCGACCCTCGTGTTGGGCATGAATTTCTCATACATGCCGAACAGCGTCAGCGGCGTGCCGGGGATGTGATAGTGGCCGAAGACGTCATACCCTTCCTGCTCGCTCTTCCCCGTGTTCAGGATGTTGTTGGTCATGGTGGTGAAATCGGCGAAGCCGGTCGCCACGCCAAATACATCGCCGGGACCGCTGCCGGAGAACAGGTTTCCGGGCGTGAAGGCATTCTTGCCCCAGTCGTATTCACCGGCGAGCTGCCAGTCGTTGGTCGTGTAATGCACGAGGGCGGCGACACGTTCAATGTCCGAATCAGGTCCCTTGAGTGCCGTGGTGATCGTCGTGTCCGGCGTGACGTTGCCGTGGCCGCGATCGTAGAACCCCGTCAGCCCCAGGCCGTCGAACCGCTTCTCGGCGCCAAAGGGGTAGACCGACACGCGCACCATGCCCTGTTTTTCATCGGTCTGCTCGAAGGTGCGGAACGCCGCGTTGTTGTAAACGCCGAAGTCGTAGTCCACGTAGGTCCTGCCGTTGAACTTGATGGGTCCCTTGAGAGAGACGCCCACCTGCGTCGATGACAGGCTCAAGTAGTTCCACGGCACCAGATTGACATAGCGGAACCCGTACAGCGCCTCCTCCCAGTCCACCAGCGGGTTCATCTGCTGGCCGACCGTGATCATGCCGCCCTTCAGCGGTTCGATGCCGTCGAGCAGTTTGTTGTACTGCACGTAGGCGTATTTCAGGCGGAAATTCAGGTTGCCATCGAGATTGCTGCCTATCGCACCGGTTTTTCCGCTCTTGTCGGCGGTGCTGGAGCCGATCGCGCGGTAGATGTTGGGCGTCAGCCGGAAGGTCCAGTCGTCATTGGGCGTGAACAGCACGTTGAGATAGGTGCGGGTGATGTCAAACGAGTTGAAACCGTCGTTGCCCGGGCCGGGCGGATTGATCTGGGTGAGAAACTGCGGACCGAATCCGGTTTCGTAGTAGTTGGCGTAATCCGCGTACAACAATGTCGAGACCTTGACCTTGTCGACCCAACTATGCTTGCTTTCGTCCTTGCTGACCTTTTCGGCGACTTCCTTGGTGGATTTCTTCATGTCCTCCTGTTCCTTCGTGGTCTGCTCGCTCTCGACCTGGGCGACACCCTTCAATTGATCGTAGGTCGCCTGGTCGATGGTGCCCTTCTCCTTGAGCACCCGCAGCAGCTCCAGCAGGGCGTCATTGTTGGCGGCGAGGGCCGCTGGCGCCGTTGCGGCCGCGGTGAAGGCGGCCAGAAAGGCGCCAAGCAATGGTTTGCAACGTGAACGGTTGGGCAGCATGATCTTCTCCTCTAAAAAATGGATTAAAAAACAGGCTCCGCATCATGCGGGTGTGCGGTTGTTGTTGTGCAAGAAACACTAAGCACGCGCCGTGACAGCCTGATTGCGATAAGATGACGGTTTGATGACGGCGGCATGCTGATTTCTTCACACGCCTGTCATAATTCCAGACCAAGGGCGTGTTCACACTAACGCGCAGTCCATCGGCGATGAGTGCGAAGTTGATGAAGGCCATGAATCATGACAATGGCATTCAACACCCGCAGATTCGAGAGGCTCACGTTGCCACGCTGAGTCGGCAAACAGTTAGTGTTAACACGCTCTAGCTCAATCATCACCGGACGCTGACAGCACGTGTTCAATCCAGGTCAAGGCGGCAACGGCGCGCAGAAAACCGAGTGTCGTGGCGGCAAGGTACGCTACGTGGCGGATCGCCTCCGGCTCGATCCCGGTGGCGAGCGCGCGCCGGACATGGCTGTGAACCGCGCCCTCGCCTGCGGCGCCGATGGCGAGCGCCAGCTTGACCTGATGAACGGCCGCGCCGGTGAGCGGGCCGGCCTCGGCACAGGCCTGGCCAAGTTTCTCGTAGGCTTCCCATAAGGCCGGCTTCGTGTCCGCGACATGACGGGCGTAGCCGGTTAAGTCATCTTTGATTGCGTGCTCATCTGTCGCTCCGTGACGAAGATACGCAGGGCACCGTGAGGGATGCCGCTTCGGGAATCGCGGCCGGGTAGCATGAACGAACAGCCTGCGCGACTTCCTCCACGGCCTCGCCCACGGCCTGAAGATACCGACTTCCGCTGCCGCCGAGAAGCTCGCAGAAACGCTCCAGCCAGGCCCCCACATGCTCGGCCAAGAAAGCAGCGATGATGGCGTCGGCGGTGGCCCCGTCGGTCTTATCGGTCTCGCGGCTGGCGACCAGCCCCGCCAGGTAGGCGAGCATGAAGCCGGCCTGGTCGAGCGGTCGATGGGGTCCCTTGAGCATCGGATCGACGTTGAGCCGCATCGGCTCGAAGCCGACCGCCTCATACCAAGGCGCGAGGGCATCGCCGCCGTCGAAGCGCGGCGGCGGGAAATGCCACCACCCGCCATCGCGTACCCTGCCCTGCGCAAGCACGTGGGCGTAGGACGGGATGTAGCGACCGGATTGGGGCACACACAACACGTCATAAAAATCCTGCCGCGCAGGGCCGAGATCAAGATTGATCCCGCTGCTCTCGGCCAGAGCCGTCAGGACGGAGGCGTCGGGCGGACGCAACAGCAAGGCCGCCGCTGCCGCGAGCAATCGTGAAAGGCTCGGCTCAGACATGAGCGCCGTCCCTCTCCAGCCGGGCGCGGGTGTTGAAAAACACGACGCTACCGCCGACCAAATCCATTAACGCCATCTGCTCGACATCCGGATCGCGGCGCATGATCGGATTGAGATGAATACCCGCGCGGCGCACACGGTCGCCCTCAATGCGCTTGCCGCCGAGCTGGTAGTTAGTGGCGCCATAGCCCCAGTGACCGTAACCCACGCTGAAGGTGATTACGCCGGGGCGAATGCCCTCGACCACGCACGCCGTGCCCTTGCGCTTGCCGTGCGGCGTGACCACCCAGACCTTCTCGCCGTCCCGGATGCCCAGGCGGCGCGCATCCTCGACCGCCACCTGAATGCCGTTGTCCGGCATGATCTGGCGCAGCACGTAGTTGGATGGAAGCCGCGAATGGCTCTGCAGCGCCCCCTTGAAAGTGATGATGGTCAGCGGCCAGTCCTTCGGATCGTCAAGCTTGTCAAGCGGCGTGCCGAGCGCCGTTGTCGGTTCGACCCACGCGGTGGTGCCGAGGAAGCGTTCGCCCGTCATGCTGTTGCGCGTGAGGGCCACTTCCTCCGCATAGAAGTGCAGCGTTTTGGTGAAGCGGTGGGTGAGCTTGTCGCCTTGACGCGCATTACGACGCGGCTCCATGCGACCGCCCTTCGCGAGCACCGAGAGCACCTTCGGCCACTCCTCGGGCTTGAGTGCGTCTTTAAAGGCTTCGTGGAAGCTGCCAAGGTCATTGACCTGCATCTCCAGCTCGGTGACATCCGGAACCTGCTCGTCGGGCCCGCCGGGCGCGAAGGCCACGTTGGCCGTGGCTTTGAGGTACCAGTCCTCTTTGCGGTTCAGCGGCCACCAGCGCCCGTCGGCGTCCTTGATCGCCTTGTCACCATACCCAGGAAGGCCCACGCGCTTGGCTATGTCGATCAGGAACTCCTCGAGACAGATGTGGCGGCCATCGGGGGTCTTCTCGGTCAGCTCGATCACCGGCCAGCGAACACCACTGCCTTTGGTCAAGGTCGTCGGGAGCGTTCCGATGTGGCACCAGCGCTCCAGGAAGCTGCCGTCGGGGACAATGTAGTCGGCATACATGCTCGTGTCACCGACGACGATGTCGCAGGCGATGATGAGCGGGATGTTCTTGGGATCTTTGACTGCCGCGATCAGCCCCTCGTTGCCTTGGCCCGGGACGCTGTAGAACGGCGTCGCCATGTGCCAGACGAGAATGTCGACGCCGTAAGGGTAGCGTTGGATCGCCGAGGGCAAAAGCTCCGTGTACACCTCGAAACTCAGCGGAAACCAGGGCCGCTTGGCCGGGTAAGCATTCTCGCCCTTAGCGACCTTGGCCTTGTATTCGCTCGAGTCCTCGTACTGCGCCTCTTCCCTCGAGAGCTTCACGCCGTAAGCTAAACCCTTTGCCTCCGGCACGCCGAGCACGTCGTAACGGCCACTCTTGTAGCCGTATTCGCCGCCGCCGACGGTGAGACCCCCGGTCCAGTTGAAGTTGCCGATCAGCAGGTCCAACATCAGGACGGCCATGACGTTGTAGTAGCCGTTGGGATGCTTGCATACGCCCCGATACGTCTCGCAGGCCGCCTTGCGACCGTGGCTCGTGAACTCGCGCGCGAGCGCCACAATCTTCTCCGCGTCGATGCCGCAGATCTGGGCGTACTCTTCCACGCTGTGCTTGGAAGCCGATTCACGCAGCCTGGCGAACGCGCTTTTGACGCGAATGCCGTTGACCTCGCCGCTGTAGTCGATGACAGCCTGTTGGCTGCTCTCTGCTGCTGCCGGTTTGCCGCTTCCGGCATCGATCACCACGCGATCGAGATCCGGCTCCTTCGGGCCCGCGCCCAGGCCAGCTAGCTTCGCGGTCAGGAATCGACCGAACCCAGGGTGTTGAGGATCGTCTACGACGAGATGGCTCGCGTCGGTGTGGGAAAGCTCGCCATGCGCCTCGGCGGCGCTCTGCGTGGGCCGGCTCAGGTAGTCTGCGTCATAGCGGCTGTTCTCGATGATCCAGCGGATCATCGCGAGCGCCAGCGCTCCGTCGGTGCCGGGCTTGATCGGCAGCCAGGCGGCACGATCTCCCATCACGCCCCCTCGCCCGAGCAAGGGGTCGACCACCACGTACTTCAGCCCTCCGGGCTTGGCCCGCGCTTCAGCAGTGTACTTGGCGAAGGTCTGCATCGGGAAGTTCGCATCGCCTGGTTGGGTGCCCCAGAAAATGATGAACTCGGCCTCCGTGATGTCCGGCTTGGTCATGTGCTTGCCGGGATAGACCTGGGCAATCGCCACGTGGTGGCTCACCTCGCACACGTTCACGTGCTCGTAGGTATTGACGCTGCCGAACGCCCGACCGAAGCGCCTGGCGAAGTCCAGCCGGCTGCCGACGATACGTCCGCCTTGGAAGACGTAGCCGTTGGTACGGTGGCCCAGCTCGGGCGCATTCGGATCCATCGGTTCCCCGCGCTTCGCGTAGAGCCCCTTGAACCCGAGCACGTCAAGATTCGCGCTCGCGGGATCGCCTGTGTCGGCGAATATCTTGCCGCCATCGGTCACTTCCCGGATCAGCTGCTCCCAACCGATCGGCTGCCACTGGCCGCTGCCGCGCGGGCCTTTGCGCTTGAGCGGCACGGTGATGCGATAGGGATCATAGGCCGACTGAATACCGGCGTTGCCGCGGGCGCAGACCGTGCCGGAGCGGGCCGCAGTCTCGAGCAAGGGAGTGTCCATGCTCGCATAGTCCATCAGCGTGTTGGGGTGATAGGGGTTGCCAATGATGCGCTGCACCCGGCCGGTCTTGCGATCGATCTTCACCCTGAGGCCGCATTCGCTGTGACATTGCTGGTCAACCGTATGGCGCAGCGTCCAGTCAGGGTTATGCGCGAGCTTGCCCGTCGCGTGATCGCGCAGCCACTCGGGACTGTTTGAATTGCCGTAGACGCGGTGCAGCGCCTTGCGGCCGCGGTCGTTGAAGGGGACAAGGTGATAGAAGGTGTCGTAAAACCCGCCGAACCCGACGCCGACGCCGCCCACGGCACAGGCCTTAAGAAAACTTCTGCGGTCGATCATCGGCACACTCCTGTAGACTCCTATCCGCTCAGCGGGCAGACGGCGGGCCAAGCTCCGGCGCCCGATCCGCCGGCAGCGCCAGCAGCAGGACCGCCAAGATGCCAGCAAACGCAAGCACGCTGAAGCCGGTATAGAGCAACGTCTCAGTGCTCGGCGTGAAGGTCTGATAGCCGGCGCCGCTGCGAATGAATGCCTCTCCGCCGATCAGGACCAGCATGCGCACGGCATAGCTGCCCCACATGACGCCAAGCGCCGCGAGAAGCTGCGCCCAGCGCCACCGGCCCAGCGGGGTTACGAGCAGCACAAGAGGCCCAATGACGCCTACGACGGTCCAGTTCCAGAAAACCGTGGGCGCATAGGGCCCCATGTAAAGATCGGCGGCCCGCAAATCCTCGATGCTGCCGAAGCGGCCGATCCACCACATCCAGCCAAACCACACCACCGCTTCGATCCCTATGCTAATGACGGCGGTCCAGCGCAGCGGCGCGATCAACGACTGTGCGCCGCGGCCGGTTGCCAGCCAGGCCAGTGCCGGCAGCACGACCAGCATCATGAGTGCGCCCTGGGCTACGGCGCTCGCCATGAAGAGCAGCGCCTGGGCCGGCGAATTCCAAATCGCTACGCCATGCTCGTTCATCAGGAAGATGCCGGAGTACATCGGCGCGAACAGCGATAGGAAGATCACCACGCCGACGATCCAGCGGCGCGGGCCGGCACTCTCCAGCACGGAATAGTGTCGGCTCCACAGGGAAAAGAAATCGGCGAACGGTCTCAGGCGCGGATCAAGACGCAGGATCGCGGCCCCGAGCGCTGGCCGGTCCATGGCCTGAAACGTCAGCCACCAGCACAACGCGAGATAAAGCGGCAACAGGATGATGCCGTACTTGATAATCGCGGTATCCCAGTATTGCCAGCCAAGATAGTATCCGTAGATGAGCCGTGATGGCTGTTTAACTTCCGAAAGCACATTGAGAAATCCGCAGACGATCAACGCCACCGCCAACGGCATCGTAAAGCGGTATTCGACCCCTTGGCGGCGCCTTGCGATGACGTAGATGGCCCAGATGATGGTCAATCCTCCAGCCGCGCCGAGCAGCCAGGAATAATTTCCGAACAGCAGCGAGAACGGCCGCGAGTGATCGATGTTCAGCAACTCATGCAGCGGAGCGGCGGGGACGACCGGCTGCGGGGTGGTCAATGGGTTAGCCATGGACGGCCTCCTGACTGCCCACGATTTTCCACTCCCCAGCCACCTCACTCTCCGGATTCTCGAAGCCTGCGTCCTCGAACATCTCAGACCAGAGTGTCGGACGACCCGGTAGGTTGTTCTGGAGCTGGTCAGGAAGAGCGATATAGAAAACACGCGGCTGGTTTCCCGTGCTGGGCTTGAGAACCTGCACAGGCTCGTTCTTGATCTGCCGAGTAACCGGGTCGTTGGGGTCGTTGAGATCGCCGAATTGTCGCGCCCCGCCGATGCAGGTCTCTACGCAGGCCGGCAACAAGCCCTGATCCACACGCTGAGCGCAGAAGTTGCACTTGTCCGCGGTTTTGGTGACCGGATTCATGAATCGCGCGTCATAGGGGCAGGCGTTGACGCAAGAGCCGCATCCCCAGCACTTGTCGTAGTCGATCTCGACAATGCCGTCTTTGCGCTGCCACGTCGCGTCTGCCGGACATACCTCGATGCAAGACGGACGCTCGCAGTGATTGCACAGACGTGGGAGAAACGCGCGTCGAGTCTCGGGATAGGTGCCGATCTCGACGTCAGGAACCCAGGTTCGGAAGCTTCCCTCGGGGATGTTGTTCTCAAACTTGCAGGCCGCGGTGCAGGCTTGGCAGCCAACGCATTTGCGCAGATCAATCAGCATCGCCCAGCGCTTGCCTTCATATCCCTCGACTGCCAGGTTGCCGTCCTTCTGCGTGTAGGCGAATGCTTCGCGGCCGTGAAACTCGTAGAAATCCATGCCCGCTTGCCGGCCGGTGGCGATATTTTGCGGAACGGGTGGCTCCTGCGCCGCGGGCTTGACCTGCGCCCCAGCGGCCTTGGCGGTCGCGGCCGTGGCCGCCGCAACCGCAGCACCCCCCGCCAATCGGCGCAGCAACTGGCGGCGGCTGAAGGTCTTTAGCTTATTCGGCGAGTCGACCTGGTCCATCTTCGTCCCCGCTCACAAAATGCTTAAATAAAAAATATCACTTAGCCCGGCGAGGCAATTTGATCTGGATCAATGTTGTAGTTCTGCTTGCTATTTTGCTCGTCTACGCCGCAATTAGGCCCGATACATTCCGTGTTGAACGTACGATAACCGTTAAAGCAGCACCTAAGGGGTGGTGTAGCCATCGTGGTGGAAATTTGAAAGAGGCGTAGTCACCGGTTTGAAACCAACCAAACAACGGCGTCAACAAACGCCGAGGAGACCACGCCATGAGCAAATGTAATACGTTGGAGCGTCCTGCGGTGATGCAGGGCGATTGGATTGATCCGCTGGAGACGGCACTTCGAGAGGGAGTGCACGGCTACCTGCGGGAGTTGTTGGAGTTGGAAGTGACGGCGCGGCGCTGGGGCGTTTGCGCTATGGCCGTCAGGCGCAGGCCAAGGATCAGCGCAACGGCTACCGGAGACGGGAGTTGATCGGCACGCTGGGCCGGATGCGGATCGAAGTGCCGCGTGCACGGGTGGCGGACGAGCAAGGGAATTTGCATGAGTTCCGCAGCGCCCTGTTGCCGAAGTACCGACGGCTGACGCCGCGGGCATTGGCGCTGATTGCGAGCGCGTATCTGGCGGGCGTGAATACGCGCCGGGTGCGGCGCGCCTTGGGATCATTGTTCGTTGGTGCGGTGAGCAAGGACACGGTCAGCCGCGCCTGGCGCAAGGTGCAAACCGACTTTGAGGCATGGAACCAGCGCTCGCTGGCAGACGATGCGATCGTTCGGCTGATCCCGGATGGCACCGTGGTGAAGGTACGGCTGGATCGCCGGGCCACGGGGCTGTCGATCCTGGTGGTGTTGGACGTGCGCAAGGACGGCCAGAAGGTGGTGCTGGCGATGCGCGCGATGGGCGGCGAGAGCGAAGCGGCCTGGAGCGAAGTGCTGGACAATCTCATCGCGCGGGGTCTGCGCACGCCGGTGTTGTCGATCATCGACGGCGGCAAGGGTCTAGAAGCGGCGCTGGCGGTGTTGTGGCCAAACATTCCGGTGCAGCGCTGCACGGTGCACAAGCATCACTACCTGCTGGCGCACGCGCCAAAGAAGCTGCACGAGGAAATCGGCGCCGACTACACCGACATGATCTACGCCAAGACCGCCGCCGAGATCCAGGCCAAGCGCCGCGCCTTTCTGCGCAAGTGGAAACTCAAGCGCCGCGCCGTGGGGCGGGCGGTTGTTGTTGTGCAAGAAACACTAAGCACGCGCCGTGACAGCCTGATTGCGATAAGATGACGGTTTGATGACGGCGGCCTGCTGATTTCTTCACACGCCTGTCATAATTCCCGACCTAGACTGCGCGGCAATTTCCCAGTGGGCAAAAAAAATGTGAGCGTGCTGATTGTGGACGACGAGCCGGCGATACGGCAGATGCTGGCCTTCGCCTTGAACGGCGCCGGCTACCGCTGCCAGGAGGCGGCCACGGCGGATGAAGCGCGGCAGGTCATGCAGGAGCACTTGCCGGAGTTGGTATTGCTGGACTGGATGCTGCCCGGCGTCAGCGGCATTGATCTGGCGCGGGGGCTGAAGCGCGAATTCAAAACGCGCGATGTGCCCATCATCATGCTGACCGCCCGCGGCGAGGAGGGCGACAAGGTCACCGGCTTGGACAGCGGGGTGGACGATTACATCACCAAGCCGTTCTCCACCCGGGAACTGCTGGCCCGCATCAAGGCCGTGCTCCGCCGCAGCCATGCCCACCGGCCGGCGGAGAGCGTGGAGGTCGAGGGCCTGCGCCTGGATGCCGAGACTCATCGCGTGACGGCGCGCGGCGCCGGTCTCACCCTGAGCCCCACGGAATTCCGGCTGCTGCACTTTTTCATCACCCATCCGGAACGCGTGTACAGCCGCGGCCAGTTGCTCGACCAGGTCTGGGGCAACCAGGTCTATATCGACGAGCGCACGGTGGACGTGCACATCCGCCGCCTGCGAAAGGTGTTGAGCAGCCAGGGCTATGATCATTTCATCCAGACCGTGCGCGGCGTCGGTTATCGCTTTTCCACCCGCGAGTGACCGTGGCGGGACGCCTTCACTCCTCCCCTCGCGATTTTTCAAGGCGTTACTCATGGCTGTTTGCAGGAGGTCCCTGCAGCAGTATCATGCGCTCGGTTTGCAAGGGGCCACACCATGTCTCCTGATATCTGGCGCCTAGTGGCATGGTTGCTTGCCGGCGGCCTGCTCGGCGCCTTTGCCGGCCAGACGCAGGCCGGCCTGCTGTGCGCCGCGTTGGGCCTTCTGTTCTGGCATTACCGGCACCTGCGCCGCTTGCTGCGCTGGTTGCAGGTCCGCATGGATGAAGCGGCTCCCGACAGTCCGGGAATATTCGAGGAGATCTGCCGGGAAATCGACTACCTTCACGCCCGCCACCGCCGTCGCAAGCGCAAGCTCTCCAGGGTGCTCAAGCAATTCCAGGACGCCACCACCGCGCTGCCCGACGCCACGGTGATCCTGAACGAGGACGGCAGCATTCAATGGGCCAACACGGCGGCCGCCGAGTTTCTCGGCATACACTGGCCCGAGGACGCCAAGCAGCGTCTGACGCATCTGGTCCGGCATCCCGCGGTGGTCGAACTGCTCAACAACCCGGCGCCGCAGGATCAATCGGTGGAGATCCCCTCGCCGTCGAAGGCGGGGGTGCACTTAAGCCTGCGCGTCGTGCCCTACACGGGGCACCAGCGCCTGTTTGTCGCCCGTGATGTCACCCGCCTGCACCGCCTGAACGAGATACGGCGTGACTTCGTCGCCAATGTCTCGCACGAACTGCGCACGCCGCTGACCGTGGTGCGCGGCTACATCGAGACCCTGCGCGCGGACGACAAGAACTGCCCGGCGGTCTGGCGGCCGCTGCTGGCGCAGGTCGAACACCACACCGAGCGCATGGCCCACGTCATCCGCGATCTGCTGCTGTTGTCGCGCCTGGAACAGAACGAGCAATCCGCCGGACGCGAGGAGATCGCCGTGCCCGACATGCTGGGGCGCATCCTCGCCGAGGCCCGGGCCCTGAGCGGCGAGCGCCGGCACTTGTTTTCGCTGGAGGCCGACACCGGGCTGCACCTCGTGGGGGCGGAAAGTGAACTCTACAGCGCCTTTTCCAACCTGATCGTCAATGCCGTGCAATACACGCCGGCGCGCGGCGTGATCCGCGTGCGCTGGTATGGCGACGAACACGGCGGTCATTTCAGCGTCGAGGACAATGGCATCGGCATCCCGGAACATCACCTGCCGCGCATCACCGAGCGCTTCTACCGCGTCGATCAGGGCCGTTCGCGCGAAACCGGCGGCACGGGCCTGGGTCTGGCCATCGTCAAGCACGTCCTGCAGCGCCACGAGGCGCGCCTGCACATCGAAAGCACGCCCGGCAAGGGCAGCCTGTTTCGCTGCGATTTCCCCGCCGATCGGCTGGTCTCCGTGCCGGCGGATCGGGAACAAAAGCAAAGCGCCTAGCCGGACGGGACCCGCACCAACGCCCGGCGCGTTGATCCACCTCGCCCGCTTTCCCCAACGACCCCCGGTCATTCCCCCGCGAGCGGAGCGGCCGGCATTGACACGGGCAATAACATGACTGATAGTCATATATGACCAATGGTCATTAACATGGCCGCCAGGCGCACCTTCTCCGGAACCTCCATCGCTGGCACAGACCGCCGCGGCCGCCGGCGCGCCCAGACCGGGCGGCGCATCCTGGCAAGCGCCCTGCGCTTGTTTGCCGAACGGGGCTATCCCGACACCACGATTGATGCCATCACCGAGGCCGCCGACGTCGGCAAGGGGACTTTTTTCAATTACTTCCCGACCAAGGAGCATCTGGTGATGGCCTTCGGTGAACTGCAGCTGTCCAAGGTCGTGGCCGCCGCCGCGTCGAAATCCTCTGAGCAATCCGTTCACGATCGCATCATCCGCCTGGTGCAAAGCATCATCTCCGAATGGCGCGGCAACCAGCGCCTCTGGCGCGCCATGTTCGGCGCCATGCTGTCCAACGAGATCCTGTCGCGCAAGTTCGCCGAACTGCTAGCCCTGGGGAGGCGCAACGTCGCCCTGCTGTTCAGGGAGGGTCAGCGACGGGGCGAGATCCGCGGAGACATCCCGCCGCTGGTGCTGGCGCGCATGCTGCAACAATCCATGTTGGGCGCGCAATTGGTCTGGTCCAGCCATTCGGACCTCGACCTCGCCCGTTGGGTTGAACAGTCCGTGGATTTGCTCTGGTCGGGCGTGGCCGCTCCGCGCCGCCTGCGACCCCGAACCGCGGGCGGGAGGGGATGATGAAACGGTTTCTGCTGCTCCTGCTGCTGGCCGGCGTCATCCTGCCGCTGGCAACCGCCTTCGACTGGCTGGCCTTCAGGAAACCGGCGGGGGAAAGTCTGGTGGTTTCCGGCACGCTGGAGGCGCGCAACATCAACGTCGGCTCCAAGATCGGCGGACGCATCACACGGGTGCTGGCCCGGGAGGGCGATCACGTCGAGGCGGGTCAATTGCTGGTGGTATTCGACGATGCCGAACTCAAGGCCCAGCTCACCCAGGCACGGGGCCGCCTCGATGCCGCCCGCGCCAACCTGGAGAAACTGGAACATGGCTCGCGTCCCGAGGACATCGCCGAGGCGCAGGCGGCGACCGACAGGGGCCCGAACGATCGCGGTTATCTGATCGAGGCGGTTGCCCAGGCGCGCGCGGATCGGGAGCGCGCCGGCGCCGATTCCCTCAACGCCGAACAGAATTTCCGCCGCGTGCGGGAATTGGTCCGCAGCGGCGCACTGCCGGCGCAATCCTATGACGATGCCAAGGCCAGGCTGGACGCGGCGCGGGCCGCGGTCAGGGCCGCGGAGCACGCCGTGGCGGCGGCCGAGGGCCGCCTACGCGCCGCCCAGGCCGTGTCGGAGCGCACCGAACGTGGTTTTAGGCCGGAGGACATCGACGCCGCCCGCGCCGAGGTGATGCGGGCGCAGGGGGAATTGGACGAGGCGCAGGCCCGCTGGATCGAGCATGAAGTACGCTCGCCCGCCGCCGCCGTCGTGGAGGTGCTCGACCGGCGTCCCGGCGATCTCCTTCCGCCCAACGCCATCGTGGCCAGGCTGCTGGAGGCCGACCAGCTCTACGTCGTGGTATACGTTCCCGAAACCCGGATCGGATCGGTGCACGTGGGCCAGACCGCCGGGGTCACGGTCGATGCCTATCCCGGTGAAGTGTTCGGCGCCCGGGTGGAGCAGATCCGCCAGCAGGCCGAGTTCCTGCCACGCAACGTGCAAACCCGCGAGGAGCGCATCCATCAGGTCATCGGCGTCAAGCTGCGCGTCGACAACCGGCGCGACCGGCTGCGCGCCGGCATCAGCGCCGAGGTGAGGTTTGCCGGCGGAGGCGAATGATGCCGGCAATCCGCGCCGAAAATCTGGTGCGCCGGTTCGGCGACTTCACCGCCGTCGACGGCGTGAGCTTCACGGTGGAGAAGGGCGAGATCTTCGGATTCCTGGGGCCGAACGGCAGCGGCAAGACCGTCACCATCAAGATGCTGATCGGCATTCTGCCCCTGAGCGGCGGCGCGGCTTGGGTTGACGGCATCGACGTGCGCGTCGATCCGGAGGGCGTCCGCAACCGCATCGGCTACATGAGCCAGAAATTCAGCCTGTACGACGATCTCACGGTGCTGGAGAACCTGCGCTTCTACGGCAAGGTCTATGGACTGCAAGGCAGGTTGCTGAACCGGAAGATCGCGGCCGTGATCGAGCAGAATGAAATCGGCGACTATCGCGACCGGCTGGCGGGGCGGCTGTCCGGCGGATGGAAGCAGCGGCTGGCGCTCGGCTGCGCCATGCTGCATGAGCCGAAGATCCTCTACCTTGACGAGCCCACCGCCGGCATCGATCCGGTGGCGCGCCGGCAGCTGTGGGACTTGCTGTTCCAGTTGTCGGGCCAGGGCATCACCTTTTTTGTGACCACCCACTACATGGACGAGGCCGAACGTTGCAGCCATCTGGCCTACATCCACTACGGCAAGTTGATCGCCGACGGCACGCCGGAGTCGCTGCGCGCGCTGCCGGACATCACGCCGCCGGGCACCCGGCGCTTTGAGATCACCGCCGGCGAGGTCACCACCGCCCTGAACATCGCCCGCCGGATCGAGGGCATGCGCAGCGCCACCATTTTCGGCCGCTCCATACACGCCCTGGTCGATGACTCGCTCGGGCAGGAACAACTGGCGGGCGCGATGCGCGCCCGCGGCGCGCGCGTGGAGGAGATCCGTCCGCTGACGCCGAGCCTTGAGGACGTCTTCGTGGAACTGACCTGCCGGCATCAACGGATGACGGGGGCGGCGGCGTGAACAATCCCTTCCGGGGCCTGGGCGCCATCTTTTACAAGGAGGTGATCCACGCCCGCCGTGATCGCCTGGCCATCATGTTTTCCTTCATCATGCCCATCCTGCAGATGACCATCCTGGGGGCGGCCATCGACACCAACATCCGGCAGGTGCCGACCGTGGTGCTGGACGAGAGCGGCGCCAGCCAGACGGCGGGGCCGCCGGATCGTGGGACCGCCGACAGCCGGGCGTTGCTCGATCGCCTGCGCAACTCGGACACCTTTCGCATCATCAAATACGTGCACTCCGACCGCGAGCTCAACGAGGAAATGGTCACCGGCCGCGCCCGGGTGGGCGTCAAGATTCCGGTCAACTTTGCCCGCGATCTGCTGGACGGCCGGACCGCGCAGGTGATGGTGATGGTGGATGGCTCCGATTCCGCAGTCGCCGGCCAGGCGGTGAACGTCTCCGGCCAGATCGGCCTCGACGAATCGCTGCGGCGCATATTGCCGGCCGGGACCGTCGTGCCGATCGAGGTGCGGCCCAAGTTGATGTTCAACCCCGATTCCCGCTCGCCCAATTTCTTCCTGCCGGGGCTCACCGCGGTGCTGCTGTTGTTTGTCACCACCATGCTGACGGCGTTCTCCATCGTGCGTGAAAAGGAGCGCGGCACGCTGGAGCAGTTGCTGGTGACGCCGGCGCGGCCGCTCGGCATCCTGCTCGGCAAGATCATGCCCTATTTCGCGCTCGGCGTGCTGGAGCTCTGCGCCATACTGCTGTTCATGCGCTTCGTGTTTCAGGTGCCCGTCCACGGCAGCGCCGTGCTGCTGGTCTTGATATCCACGGGTTATCTGTTCGTCAACCTGACCATCGGCACGCTGATTTCCACCAAGGCCAACTCGCAGGCCGAGGCCATGCAGCTGGCGATGATGACCACGCTGCCCAGCATCTTTCTCTCCGGCTACATCTTTCCGCGCGACACCATGCCGCCGGTGTTTTACGTCCTGAGCTACTTCGTCCCCGCGACCTACATGGTGGACATCGCCCGCGGCGTCATACTTCGCGGCGCCGGCATCGCCGAGCTCTGGTCCGACGCGGCGGTGATGATCCTGTTCGGCATCATCGTGTTGCTGCTGGCGGTGCGCCGTTTCACCCGCATGATCGTGTAACAACGGGCGGGAGGGGCTCAGGCCGACGCGTTGCGGCCCAGGCGCCGGCGCACATACCAGGCGGCGGCCAGCAGCATCAGCGCGACCATGACGATGTCCAGTTGTTGCGAATATTGCAGGACGAGCTCCCAGCGTTCGCGCAACTTCATTCCGCAATAAAGTAGAAAGCCGTTCCACAACGTCGCGCCCGACAGCGTGGCCAGCACAAACGGCGGCAGCGGCATTAGCCCCGCGCCCGCCGGCAGGGAGATCAGGTGCCTCACCACGGGTACGAAGCGGGCGATGAAGATCGTCCAGAAGCCGCGGGAATGGCGGAAAAACCGTTCGGTCTCCTCGAGATCGCGCGGATTCAGCAGCAGATAGCGACCGTACCGCAGTACGAGCGGTTTGCCGCCGTGGTAACCGATGGCGTATGACAGCAGCGACCCGATGCCCGAACCCAGGCTGCAGAAGGCCAGCGCGGCAGCCCAATGCCAATGGCCGTCGACCACCTGGAAGCCCACGAAAGGCATCACCGCCTCGCTGGGCACCGGCACCACCATGCTCTCGAGCGCCATCAGCGCCACGGCGCCGGCGTAGCCGGTGGTTTCAAGCACGCGCACCGCGGTGTCGGCAATGGCTTCGGTCAGCATCGGGTCTCATCCCGCCACAGGCCTTGTTTTCCCAGCCGGGAAACCGGCAGGTAGCGCGCGCAGTCGATCTCATGGTCATTGACCATGCCCACCGCCTGCATGAAGGCATAACAGGCGATGGGTCCGACGAAATTGAATCCGCCTTTCTTGAGGGCCTTGCTCATGGCTTCCGATTCGCGCGTCTGCGCGGGCGCCTTCCGGAAATCGCGCCGGCGGTTCTGCCGGGGACGATAATCGACAAATGGCCACACAAAGCCCGCCAGCGTGGTGCCGCGCTCGTACAACCCCAGCACGGCGCGCGCGTTTTGAATCACGGATTCGAGCTTGCCGCGATGGCGGATCAATCCCGGATCGGCAAGCAGGGCCTGGAGCCTTCGTCCGTCAAAACGGGCCACCTGCGCCGGATCGAAACCCGCGAAGGCGCGGCGGTAGTGATCGCGTTTCCTAAGAACGGTGATCCAGCTCAGGCCCGCCTGCATGCCCTCCAGGCTCAGCATCTCGAACAGGCGTTTTTCCCCGTACGCCGGCACGCCCCATTCCTCGTCATGATAGGCGATGTAGAGGGGATCGCCCCTGCACCAGCGGCAGCGGCGGGCCGCCCTGCCGGATGTGGCGGGACCGCTCAGGACGGCGGCGCCTCCTGCTGTAGTTCCTTGGCCAGATCATCCAGCGGCTGATGACGGACGTCCTTGCCCTTGACGAGATAAATGATGCTCTCGCAGATGTTAATGACGTGATCACCGATGCGCTCCAGCGCCCGCACCATCCACACCACGTCCAGCACCGTCGTGATGCTGCGCGCGTCCTCCATCATGTAGGTGATGAGCTGGCGGATGGCGGCGTCGTATTCACGGTCCACCGAAATGTCCTCGCGGGCGATGCGGATGGCGGCGGCGGCGTCCATGCGCGCGAAGGCGTCCAGCGCGTCGTGCAGCATGTGGCGCACGTGGTTGCCGATGTTGAGGACGTTGACATAGTAGGATTTTGGACTGACCAGCTCGATGAGCCGCAGCGTCACGCGGCTGACCTTGGAGGCTTCGTCCCCGATGCGCTCCAGGTCGCGGATGATCTTGATGACCGCCAGCACCAGGCGCAGGTCGCGCGCGGCCGGCTGCCGGCGCGCCAGGATTTCGGTGCACTCCTCGTCGATCTCCAATTCCAGATTGTTGACCTTGTAGTCGCTGGTGGCGATCTCGTCGGCGATGTCGGTCTTGCCCGCCGCCAGCGCGTCGATGGACATTTTGAGATGCTGTTCCACCAGCCCGCCCATGGACAGCACCTTGGTGCGGATGTCCTCCAGCTCGCGTTCATACTCCTGTGAAATGTGTGTCAGCCATTGCATGGAACGGTCCTCCGGGCCCGCCGTCAGCCGTAACGGCCGGTGATGTAATCCTCGGTCTGCTTTTCCCTCGGGTTGGTGAAGATCGTCCTTGTCGGCCCGATCTCGATGAGATTGCCCACATAAAGGAAGGCCGTGACGTCCGACACCCGCGCCGCCTGCTGCATGTTGTGAGTGACGATCACGATGGTGTAATCGGTCTTCAGCTCGTTGATCAGCTCCTCTATTTTGAGCGTCGAGATGGGGTCGAGCGCCGAGGCCGGCTCGTCCAGCAGCAGGACCTCGGGCTGCACGGCGATGGCGCGGGCGATGCACAGCCGCTGTTGCTGGCCGCCGGACAGTTGCGTGCCGTCCTGATAGAGCTTGTCCTTCACCTCATCCCACAGCGCCGCCCGCCGCAGCGCCTTTTCCACGCGCTCATCCATCTGCCGGCGGCTCAGGTTGTGATGCAACCGCACGCCAAAGGCGATGTTGTCGTAGATGCTCATTGGGAAGGGGGTCGGTTTCTGAAACACCATGCCCACCTTGGTGCGCAGGAGGTTCAGATCGTAGTCCTTGTTCAGCACGTTCACGCCGTCGATCAACACCTCGCCCGTGGCGATGTGTCTGGGGTACAACTCATAAATGCGGTTGAAGGTGCGCAGCAACGTCGATTTGCCGCAGCCCGACGGCCCGATGAAGGCCGTCACCTGTTTTTCGGGAATTTCGAGGCTGATGGACTTTAGGGCCTGCTGGCTGCCGTAGTAAAAGTTGAGGTCGCGCACCGTCACCTTGCTCGCCGGCGCGACCGCGCCCGTGGCCAGCGGGCCGGCCTTGCCCTCCGTGATGGGGGCCACGACAGGCGCGGCATGAGGGGGGGTTGGGTGCTCGGCGACGGCCGGCGGGCGCAGGGCGGGGATTTCGGTTTCGCGCATAGGTCAAGTTCCCGGTTGGCGTTCGCGCAGGACTATGCGCGCAAAGATGTTGAGCAAGAGCACGCTCAGCGTGATGATCAAGGCCCCCGCCCAGGCGAGGTTGTGCCAGTCCTCGTAGGGGCTCATGGCGAACTGGAAGATGACCACCGGCAGGTTGGCGATGGGCTTGCCGAGATCGGTGTTCCAGAACTGGTTGTTGAGCGCGGTGAACAAGAGCGGCGCGGTCTCGCCGCTGATGCGGGCCACGGACAGCAGCACCCCCGTCAGGATGCCGGTGCGGGCGGCGCGGTAGACGACGCTGATCACCACCTTCCACTGCGGCGCGCCCAGCGCCGCCGCGGCCTCGCGCAGGGCGTCCGGCACCAGTCGCATCATGTCCTCGGTGGTTCGCACCACCACAGGAATCACGATCAAGGCCAGCGCCAGCATGCCGGCCCAGCCGGAAAAATGCCCCGTCGTCACCACCACCGCCGCGTAGATGAACACCCCCATGATGATGGACGGCGCGCTCAACAGAATGTCGTTGACGAATCGCACGGTCACGGCGATGCCTCGATCACGCCCGAACTCGGCCAGGTAGGTGCCGGCCAGGATGCCGATGGGGGCGCCGACGGCGACTCCGCCCAAAGTCAGCAGGATGCTGCCGACGATGGCGTTGGCGAGGCCCCCGGCGCTGCCCGGCGGGGGCGTAATTTGCGTGAAGGTGGTGGGTGTGATCCAGCTGACCCCCTGGCTGAACAGCGTGATGAGCAGCCATGCCAGCCAGAACAGTCCAAAGACCGTGGCCAGCATCGCCACGCTGAGCAGTGCGCCATTGTAAAGCCGCCTTCGCTGGTAGAGCGTTATCATGGCCGCAGATTCAAGCCGTGGACAATCTCGGTCGCGAGGTATGCAGTATCAGCAACTGCGCCAGGGCCAGCACGATAAAGGTGATCAAAAACAGGATGAGCCCCAACGCCATCAACGAGGAGGTATATATCGGCCCCACCGCCTCGGTGAACTCATTGGCCAGGGTGGCGGAGATGGTGGTGCCCGGCTCGAACAGCGACACGTGCAGATGATGCGCGTTGCCGATGACAAACGTGACCGCCATGGTCTCGCCCAGCGCCCGGCCCAGGCCCAGCATGATTCCGCCGATCACGCCGATCTTGGTATAGGGCAGCACCACCTTGAGCACCACCTCGGCGGTCGTGGCGCCCAGGCCATAGGCCGATTCCTTGAGAACGGCCGGCACGAGGTCAAAGACATCGCGCATGACCGCGGTGATGAAGGGCGTGATCATGATGGCGAGGATGAGCCCTGCCGTGAACATGCCAATGCCCATGGGCGGGCCGTCGAACAGGGCGCCCAGCAGCGGCACGCCCGCGAAGTGATCGGTCACCCACGGCTGCACGTGATCGGCGAACAGGGGGGCAAAGACAAACAGCCCCCACATGCCGTAAATGATGCTGGGGATGGCGGCCAGCAGCTCAATGGCGGTGCCCACCGGGCGCTTCAGCCAGCGCGGCGAGAGCTCGGTAATGAACAGGGCGATGCCGAAGCTCAAGGGAACGGCGATGAACATCGCCACCGCGGTGCTGACGAGGGTGCCATAAATGGCGACCAGGGCTCCGAATTCCGAAGTGACGGGATTCCAATCCGTGCCGGTGAGGAATCTGAACCCGAATTTGTGCAAGGCCGGCCATGCCCCCATCCACAACGACACCAGGATGGCAAGGACGGACATGAACACGAGGAATGCCATGAATCCGGTGCCGGCGCGGAATAATCGATCCGGCAGCGACTTCTTGGCCGACGGGGGAGTGAATATCGACGGTCGAATCGCTAGCGTCATAAGAAATAAAGCCACGTGGTCCAGCCGTGAAAGGGCGGGCTGGGGAAGCTTATCCCCCCATTGCCCGCCTTTTACCACAAACGGCCCGCCCGTTGCACCTGGGCCGTATTTTTCTATAGTTGCCGGCTAGTTGGCCGCAACCCAGACCGATTTGCCATCAGCACCCTTGATGGATTCCTGCCACTTTTTCTCAATCAACTTGACAACCACATCCGGCAGAGGGACGTAATCAAGATGTGCCGCCATATCGCCGCCGTTCTGGTAGGCCCAGGCAAAAAAATCCAACACCGCCCGGGCCACCTCCGGCTTGGCCTGTTGTTTGTGCATCAAAATGAAAGTGGCGCCCGCGATCGGCCAGCTATCCTTGCCCGGCGCATCGGTCAGAACGAGATACATGCCCGGAGCCGTCTCCCAGTCGGCACCTGCCGCCGCGGCCTGGAATGCGCCGCTGCTCGGAGAAACAAAACTTCCCTCGCGGTTCTGTACCTGGGCATAGGTCATCTTGTTCTGCAACACATATGCATATTCGACATAGCCGATGGCGCCATTAATGCGTTGCACATATGAGGACACGCCTTCATTGCCCTTGCCGCCCACACCGACGGGCCATGCCACGGAAGTGCCGTCCCCAACGCTCGTCTTCCACTCGGGGCTTACCTTTGAGAGGTAATTTGTCCATATGAAAGTGGTGCCCGAGCCGTCCGCGCGATGCACCACGGTGATGCGGCTGTCGGGCAGGTTGACCTCGGGATTCAAGGTGGTCAGTGCCGCATCGTTCCACTTGGTGATTTTGCCGAGATAAATGTCGGCAAGCACCGCTCCGGTAAATTTCAACTGCCCGGGACTGATGCCCTTCAGGTTCACTACGGGAACGTCGCCGCCGATGACAGTGGGGAATTGCATGAGCCCCCCCTTGTCCAGATCCTCGGGCTTCAGCGGCATGTCTGAGGCGCCAAAATCCACCGTCTTCTCGGTAATCTGCTTGATGCCGCCGCCGGAACCGATGGATTGATAATTCAACTTGACGCCCGTACTCCGGGCATAGGCCTCGGCCCATTTGGCATAAATCGGATAAGGGAAGGTGGCGCCCGCTCCGGAAATCTCCGAAACGGCCGCGGCGGCCGTGATCGTCAATCCCATACCCAGCAAACCGGCCGCGCCGGTGATTACCATGCCCCGTATCTTGCGCAACATATGCCCCTCCTCTTCGTTATCATCAGGCGAATCGCCGAAACATCACAAGCATGGAAGTATCATGACCACAAATGATCCTTTGGTTACATAGAGATGACAGTCGTGTTACAAACGCGAATCTTCCGGATATCACTTTTCCGCGACGACATAAGCCAGCCAGCAGGCATCGGCCTCGCCATTTTCGGTGGGCAGGAATTCGTCAGCGGGCTTTTGTGTCTTCTCGTCCCATTGCTGCCAGTACACCGTGGAACGCCGGAAACCCGCCTCGGCCAGTAATTCGCGCAGTTCCGGCAGCGTCCACAGGCGCCAGTGGTAGGTGTATGCCCGCGGCAGCCGCGAGCCATCGGGAAAGACGAAATCAATGTGACAGGTCATCTCGCCGGTAACCGGGTTGTACGCGGCCTGATGCCAGACGTAGGTGTAATTTTTGCGCGGCGTGCGTTCGCGCAGCACCCGCAACGCGTCATAGCCGCCATAGGCGTCCATAACCAGGATGCCGTCGCGCACCAGCCCGGCGCGCGCCGATTTGAAATAGCCGCGGAGCTGGTCGCGGCGCTTGAACACCCAATAGCTGAAATTCAGCGCCAGAACGACGTCGACGCGCCGGACGCCGGATGCCAGAACGTCGGCTTCAACCAGCCGCAGGCGACGGCGCGCCGCCGGGGGCAGGCGGTTGACGTTGTGCCGCCGGCCCCAAGCCAGCACATCACCATCCCGGTCCACCCCGAAGGCCGTGCGGCGGCTTCCCCGCCGCACCCATTCGCAGCAGTTCAGCGCCGTTCCGCAAAAATCCTCGCGCAGCGTCATCGCCTGGCGCCGGCGCAATTTCTTGAAAGTCCGCTCGACGAAATCGATCTCGGCCTGCGGGCATTGCACGGCATCCTGGTACAGTTTGTGGGGATCGGCGCGCAGTGCCTGCGCGCGCCGGACGCTGGGGATCCTTGGCATGCCTTTTTCAACGGTCGCTTGAGGGCTGCGCATGATAACACCCCGACCGCCGATCAAGCCCCCTGACCGCGGCCGCATCATGGGCCGGTCATCTCTCTGTCATAATGATGTGTAGTCTTGGGCGGATTTATGACAAGCGATATGGGTCTCACCCGGCCGGAGCTGTACATCAATCGTGAACTGAGCCAGCTGGAGTTCAACCGCCGCGTCCTGGAGCAGGCGAAGGATGACTCGGTGCCGCTGCTGGAGCGCCTGCGGTTCCTGTGCATCGCCAGCACCAACCTCGATGAATTTTTCGAAATCCGTGTCGCCGGCCTGAAGCAGCAGGTGGCGCACGGCGCCGCGCAGAGCGGGCCGGACAATCTTACGCCCCTCGAGCAGTTGAAACGCATCAGCGAAACCGCCCATGCCCTGGTCGGCGATCAATATCAGGTGCTCAACGACGTCCTGCTGCCGCGCCTGCGCGAACAACGCATACACCTGCCGCCCCATGGGGAGTGGGATGAAAAGCTGAATGAGTGGGTCGGCCGTTATTTCAATCGCGAGTTGCTGCCGGTGTTGAGCCCCTTCTCACTGGACCCGGCACATCCCTTTCCCAGAATCCTCAACAAGAGTCTCAACTTCATGGTGGCGCTGGAAGGCAAGGACGCCTTCGGCCGTCACAGCGGCACCGCCATCGTGCAGGCGCCGCGCTCGCTGCCCCGCATCATCGAGGCCCCCCCGGCCCATGCCGGCACGGAACAGGTGTTTGTCCTGCTGTCCTCCATCATCCAGGCGCGGGTGGGAGACCTGTTCCCCGGCATGAAGGTCATCGGCTGTTATGCCTTCCGCGTCACTCGTGACAGCGAATTGTTCGTCGATGAGGAGGAGGTGGACGATCTGCTGCGCGCCCTGGAGGGCGAACTGCCGGCGCGGCGGTTCGGCGACGCGGTGCGCATCGAGGTGGCGGACGACTGCCCTCCTGAAATGCTCAGCTTTCTCACCGCCCAATTCAACCTCAGCGCCGATGACGTCTATCAGGTGCACGGGCCGGTGAATCTCTCCCGTTTGCAGACCCTCTATGAACTGGTGGAGCGGCCGGATCTCAAGTACGCCGGCTTCACGCCCGCCCTGCCACGCCACTTGAGCAGCGAGGCAGACATCTTCGAGGCCATACGCAACGGCGATATCCTGCTGCATCATCCCTTTCAATCCTTCGCGCCGGTCGTGGATTTCCTCCGTCAGGCGGCGCGCGACCCCCGCGTGCTGGCCATCCGCCAGACGCTGTACCGCACGGGCGTCGACTCCACCATCGTCCAGTCGCTCGTCGATGCGGCGCGCCAGGGAAAGGAGGTCACCGTCGTCATCGAACTGCGCGCCCGCTTTGACGAGGAGGCCAACATCGAGCTGGCCAGCCAGTTGCAGGAGGCGGGGGCGCACGTGGTCTATGGCGTGGTGGGATACAAGACGCATTGCAAGCTGGCGCTGGTCGTGCGCCGGGAGGACCGCGCCCTGCGGCGGTACGTGCACGTGGGCACCGGCAATTATCACCTCCGCACCGCCCGCACCTACACGGACTTCGGCCTGCTGTCGTGCAACCCGGTGCTGGCCGAGGACGTGCAGCGCGTGTTCCAGCAGCTCACCTCGCTCGGTCGCGCCAGCAAATTGAAGCTGCTGCTGCAATCGCCATTCACCCTGCACAAGACCGTGCTGGAGCTGATCCAGCAGGAGGCCGCGCTGGCGCGGCAGGGCAGGCCCGCGCACATCATGGCCAAGATGAACGCGTTGACCGAATCGCAGGTGGTGCGCGCCCTCTATGAGGCGTCGCAGGCCGGCGTGAAGATCGATCTCGTCGTGCGGGGCATTTGCGTGCTGCGCCCGGGCGTGGCCGGCATCTCGGAAAACATCCAGGTACGTTCCGTCGTGGGGCGTTTCCTGGAGCATGCGCGCATTTTTTATTTCCACAACAACGGCCAGCCGCGCGTTTACCTGTCCAGCGCCGACTGGATGGAGCGGAATTTTTTCCGCCGCGTGGAGGTGGCCCTGCCCGTGGAGGAGCCGTCGTTGCGCGACCGGGTCGTGAACGAAGGCCTGCGCAGCTATCTGAGCGACAACACGCAGGCCTGGCTGCTGCACAGCGACGGCGGGTACAGGCGCATTTCCCCGGGGACGCACAAACCCAGAAGCGCCCAGCAGGTCCTGCTGGAGACCCTCAGTTCCTCATGACCTTTCCGCGCGGGCGTATTCAAGCAACGCGGCGACGAGTCCGTCATCGCCGGCGCTGGGGGCGATATAGGCCGCGGCGGTGAAGCCGCAGCGCAGGCGCTCGGCGGCGATGCGCTCGCTCAGCGCCACGAGCGGCACGGCGAACAGCCACTCCTGTCTCTGGGTGCGGATGAGGCGCGAGAGACTTTCCATGCCTTCGACGCTGGTAATGACGGCAACCTCCGGCCGCCGGCCTCCCCCGGCCCGGATGGCCCCGGCGATATCGCTTTGCGCCGGCTCGCGACGGTAGACTTCCAGCCGTTCCACCTGCGCGCCGCGCGCCCGCAATTCTTTCGCCAGCATCATGCGCCCGCCGACGCCGCAGATCAGGATCACCCGGCGGTTTTGCACTGCCCCGGCCTCCAGACAGGGTGTCGCCAGCAGGCCTTCACTGCCGGCCGGTCCCGTCGGCGGCGTCTCCACGTTGCGGATGCCAGCGGCATTCAGTGCCGCGGCCGTAGCCGGGCCGACTGCCAGCACAACAGCGCGATTCATGGCGGGAATATGCGCGCGCAGGTGGGGGAGGCCGTGCTCGACGGCATGGGCGCTTAAAAAGATATAGTAATCCGCGGGACGCGGGGACTTTATGGGCGGCAACGCGGTGACGACAAGCGCCGGTAGTACCACCGGCCGGCCGCCGGCTTCACGGATGCGCCGGCACAGCGCGGAGGTGCGCGTGGCTGGCCGGGTGACCAGCACCACGGTATCCTCCAGGGGCGGGCGGGCGCGAGACATGGCGCGAAGGTAGCCGAGCGCACCGCCGCCTTCAAGCATAAGGACCGATCATGATTCCAATCACGCCCGCGGTGGCCCTGCGCGAGGAGGAGATCAAACTGCATTTCATCCGCGCCGCCGGACCGGGCGGCCAGAATGCCAACAAGGTGGCAAGCGCGGTGCAGTTGCGCTTCGACGCGCGGCGTTCACCCTCGCTCGACGCCGGGGCCAAGGAGCGTCTGGCGGCGCTGGCGGGTCAACGCATGAGCGCGGATGGTGTCTTGGTGATCCGGGCGCAGCGACACCGCACGCGGGAAGCCAATAAAAAAGACGCCCTTCGCCGCCTCGTCATGCTCGTCCGCGCGGCGTTGGTGCCGCCAAGACGGCGCCGCAAAACCGCGGTGCCGGAACACGTCCGGCGGCGGCGACTGGAAAACAAACGCCGACGCGGTCAACTCAAGGCCGGCCGCAGAGGCGATTTGATTGATTAATAAAGCAAAAAAATGTGAATTCGCTCACAAACTTTTATTTCGTCTTTGAGATCAATCTCACAAAACGTTGATTTGCTTCTGCAAAAAGAGTCTTCAGCATCTTTACTTAATCCCAGCCCCGGCGGGAGTGCCCTCGGCGGGGGCTTGTACATAACTATAACTACACCGACGAGAGTGAACACGATGACTATGGCGGCCTCTTTTCTTCCGCTGGAGCAGGCCATCGGAAATCTGGTGCCCTTGCGTAATCTGTCCGCGTCGCAGCGGGCGCAGGTGCTGAAATCCGCGCAGGTGGTGGAATACCCCCGGGGGGTGTTCATCTTCCGACAGGGCGAGCGTGATGGCTACGCCTATTTCCTGCTCGCGGGCACCCTCGAGATGTATCGCGACAATCAACTGGTGCAGGAGATCACGGGTGGCACCGCGGCGGCGGCTCATGCACTCGCCCAGCTGCAGCCGCGCCAGTTTTCAGCGCGGGCCTCGACATCCGTTTCATTGCTGCGCGCTGATCGCGCCCTCATGGAGCTGACCGCCGCCGCCACCGCTGACGTGGGTGACATCACCCTGGAGGTCAAGGAGATCGATCAGGCCAGCCAGGATGGCGACTGGATGACCCGACTGCTGCGCTCGGAACTTTTTGTCCGCATCCCGGCGGCCAACATTCAGCGGATATTCAAGCAACTGGAAAGCATTGCGGTGCGCGCCGGCGATGTCATTCTGCGCCAGGGGGAACCCGGCGACTATTACTACATCCTGCGCGAAGGTCGCTGCATGGTCAGCCGTTCGCCCGGCCAGAAAGGCCCTCCCGTGCCCCTGGCTGAATTGCATCCCGGCGATTCATTCGGCGAGGAGGCACTGGTGGCCAACGCCAGACGCAATGCCACGGTCACCATGCTGACGGACGGCGAGCTGATGCGGCTCACCAAGGAGGATTTTATCGAACTCATCCGCACTCCGCTGCTGCGCCAGATTGATTATGCCGAGACCCAGCGCAGGCTGGCCAAGGGCGCGCAATGGCTCGATGTCCGCAATGCCGCTGAATACGCGAAGTCCCCGCCGCCACAAGGTTTGAATCTGCCGCTCAGCATGCTCCGCCTGCAGCATCAAAAATTGGCGCGCAACGTGACATACGTGGTGGTGTGCGACGATGGCTCGCGCAGTGCCGCCGCCGCCTTTTTGCTGGCGGAGCGCGGCTATGACGTCATGCATCTGCGCGGCGGCCTGAACGCCCAGGGCGCCTTGAAGGCGGCCGGCCCGGCGGCCGAAACGACGGCCCAAGGCGACAACGTTCTTTCGTTTCCCCCCTCCCTCCACAAACCGCCGATTCCGGCCTCGCAACGCACCGAGGCGGAGATGGCGCCTCTCGCCACGCCGGCCTCGAAGGAAGCGGGCGCGGCGCAACTGGACGCCGATGTACGGGTCTCGACGCTGCATGCCGAACTGATGCAGGTCAACCTGCGTCTGCAGGAGGCCTTGCGGCTGAAGGAAGATGCGGAACTGGCGCGCCTGGCGTTCGAGAAACGCGTGGCCCAGGAACTCCAGGCCGAGCGTGATCGCCTGCATGCCGAGGAAGAGCGTGCCCGCGAGGCGCTGGCCGAGACCGCACGCCTGAAGGAGGAACTCGAGGCCGCCAAACGCACGGCGGAGGCGGAGGCGTCCAAGTTGCGGCGTGAGGAGGAGCAGCGTCTTGAACAATTGCGTGCCGAGGCCGACCGGCGCCTGCAGGAGGAAAAACAGAAGCTCGAAACCGCCTATGCCTGGAAGGAAGAGGAGCTGACGCGGGTGCTGCGGGAAAAACAGGAGGCCGAGGCGCAGTTGGCGGAGGAACGCCGGCAACTCGCGGATGAACGTCTGGAGGCCCGCCAGCGGCTCCAGGAGGCGCGTCGTCTGCAACAACAGCTGGAGGAATTGCAAAGACATACCGCGGAGGAAATCACCTCGAGGCTCCGTCAACAGGAGGAGATCGAATCGAAGCTGCGGGATGAAATCAAAATCAAGATCGATGCCGAGCGTCATCAGCTCGAAACTGAATTTGCGCATAACGCCCGTTTGCTGGAACAGGCGCAACGCGAGCGCGAGGCGGCGGAGGCCGCGCGGCAGGCGGCCGCCGAGGAGGCCGATCGCATCGTCGCCGAATATCGCGTCGCGCACGAACGCTGGAAGACGGAGGAACAGGCGCGTCTGGCAGCGGAGCGCCAACACATCGAACGCCAGGCTCGTGAGCTGGAGGAAAACCTCGCCGCCGCCGTCAATGCCCGTGCCCGGGCGGAGGCCGCGCGTCTGGCCGCCGAGACGCATTTGCAAGCACTCAAAGCGCTCTCACCCGACGGTGCGGACGCCACCGCCGCCACCGCGCAATGGCGAAGCGAAATCCGGCAGGCGGAGTCGGACATCAGCGAAGCCAGCAAGGATGTTCAGGTCGCACGGGAGGCGGAAGAAATTGCGGCGGCGGCGGTCGAGGAGAATCAGGCCGATTTGAAGCGCCAGCAACAGGCGGAGGAAGCCTTGCGCCTGGAAATCCAACAGGACATCGATGGCTGGCTCAAGGAGCAGGAGGACCTGGAAAATTCCGAGACCCAGCGCATGATTCTGGCCAATCAGCGCGAAATGATGGAGCGGATCAAACGCAGCGCCGAGGCGACCCGCAGGGCCGTGGAGGAACACGATCAGCAGTTGCTCGACGATCTGGCAAAGCGCCTGCTTCCCCCCTCCCAGCCCTCCTAGATTCGCCCGAATCGTTTCATTCGCCACGCCGGCCCTTCGGAATATGTGGGCCCGGTTGCCGGGATGTTCTTTTGCCGCTGTGATAGCGCTATAGTTAGTACCTCAAATAGCGGGCGGGGGCCGTCGTTGATCTGCAGTTTCCTGGGTCCTATCGCTGGCCCAAGGGCGCGACCGGCCGCCGTGCGAGCGGCCATGGCCAATGAAGACATAAAATCCATACAAAAACAACTCATGGAATTGCAGACCGAACACCGCGAGTTGGATGATTTGGTGCGTCGCCTGTCGCTGGATCCCATGGTTGATCAACTGCACCTGACCCGGCTCAAAAAGCGCAAGTTGTATCTCAAGGACATGATCCAGCGCCTGAAAAGCCGGCTCATTCCAGATTTGGACGCCTGAAGTCCTGCAGGCAGGAGCGCGCATCACCGTGACCGATCCCCGGCAAAATTTCACCGACACCCTGCGGTTGCTGGTGCCCATCAACGGCCTGCCGCCCCCGTATCAGGATCAGCTGTTCAAGGAGGCGCAAATCATCAAGCTGAAAAAAAAGGAGAATGTCTTCGTCCAAGGCAGCCGCGATGATTTTTCCTACTATCTGCTTGAGGGCACCATTGAGATGTACGCCAACGACCAGTTCATCAAACAGGTCGAGGGCGGAACAGGGGCGGCCTTTCACCCGCTGGCACAACTGCAGCCCCGGCAGATGACCGCCAGGGCCAAGACGCCGGTGACGGTGCTGCGCGTCAACCGCATCCTGATGGACAGGCTGCTCAGCCTCGGCCATGAACCGCCGGCCGCCACCGGGGGAATCGAGGCCGCCGAAATCAGCGGCGAGGGCGGCGAAGATTGGATGACGATACTGCTGCAGTCCGAGCTGTTCATGCGCATTCCGCCCTCCAACATCCAAAGGCTTCTCGCCACCATGCAGTCGGTGGAATTCAAGGCCGGTGATGTCGTCGTGCGACAGGACGATCCCGGTGATTTCTATTACATCGTCAAGTCCGGGCGCTGCGAGGTCTGCCGCAAAACCAGCCGGGGTGCCTCTGAAATCCGGCTGGCCGAGCTCGGACCCGGTGCGAGCTTCGGGGAGGAGGCGCTGGTTTCCGGCGCCAAGCGGAACGCGACGGTGCGCATGCTTACGGACGGCGAGCTGGCAAGACTGACCAAGGAGGACTTCATCGAGCTCATCAAAAAACCGCTGCTCAAGACGCTGTCCTTCGAGCAGGCCCAGGCGCAGGTCCAGGAGGGCGGCGGCGTGTGGCTTGATGTGCGCTTTCCCGAGGAATATCAGCATGGCCATTTCCCCGGCAGCGTGAACATTCCGCTCAACATCCTGCGCAACCAGGCTGACAAGCTTGACGGCAGCAAATCCTACGTCGCGTATTGTGACACCGGCAGCCGTAGTTCAGTGGCGGCCTTTTTGCTCACCCAGCGCGGCCTGGACGCCGCCTACCTGGAGGGGGGCTGCCTGCGCCATCTGACCCCCCCGCCGCCCCAGCCCGCCCCCCCACCCTCCAAGACCGCGACTCGCGCCGCCACCGCAGCGAAAACCACCCCGCCCGCAGCCAAGACCGTGCCGAAACCGGAGCCCACCGCGTCACCGTCGCCGCCGCCACCGGCGGTCGTACGCCAGGCAGCGGCCTCGGTCGAGGCCGAAGTACGCGCCTCGGCGCTGCGCGCGGAGGTGGCCAAGGCCAGTTTGCAATTGGAGGAGGCGCAGCGTTTGAAGGTCGAGGCGACGCGTCAGGCTGCGGCGGAAGAAACAGCGCAGCAGGCGATGCTGCGCGCCGAACGTGAACGTGCCGAGGCCGAGGCCAGGCGGGCGGCTGAAATCATGGCCGAGACCAAACGGCTCAAGGAACAATTGGAGAGGGAGAAGCAACAGGCCGAGGCGGAGGCGGAACGCCTGCGCCGGGAACACGAGGCCAAATTGCAACAGTTGAAGGCAGCCGCCGAGGATCGCCTCAGGGCGGAGGAGGCGAGGCTGCAGGAACTGTACCGCGCCAAGGCCGAGGAGATCGAAGCCCTGCAAAAGCAAAAAAAACAGGCTGAAACGATGCTGGAGAAGGATCGCAAAAAACTCGCGGAGGAGACCAGCGAGGCGCGCAAGGCGCTGGCGGCGGTCAAGAAACAACTGGAGGCGCAGCAGAAGCAGGAACTCAAATTTCGCGAAACGTTGCAGGCCCAGCTTGCCGAGGAGCGCCGCAAGCTGGAGACGGAGTTCGCGCGCAATCACGCCATGCTGGAACTGGTCAGACAGGAAAAGAAGGCAGCCGAGGCGGCGCGGGAGGCGGCCGCCCACGAGGCCGAGGTGATCATCGAGGAATACAAATCCAAGTTCGAACGCATGCGGGCGGAAGAGGAGGCGCGCATGGCCACCGAGCGCCGCGCGCTGGAGGCCGAGCGCGAACGGTTGAAGCAGGCGGCGGAGGCGGCCGCGAAGATGCGTGCCGATGCGGAGACGGCACAGCGGGCGGCGGCGGCGCGCGCGGCGCAGTTGCGCGAGCAGCGCGACAAGGCGGACGAGGCGACCGCGGCGCGATTGCGCGCGGAGATCGAGGAAAACGAGGCGCGGGAGGCGGCGGCCGGCGAGCGCCTGCGCGAGGCCATCATCAACGAGGAGACGCTGCTGGCCGAGAGGCTGGAAAACGAGAAGAACTTCCAAATGTCGTCGGAGCGGAACAAGGAAATACTGCGGAAGCTGGAGGAGGAACTGAAGGAATGGGCGGAGGAGCAGGATCGGCGGGAATCCTCCACCGTCGGACGCGACACCCTGACACGCATGCAGCAGCACGTGGCGCGCATCAATGAAAAGGCGCAGCAGGCCAAAAAAGAATCCCAGTCCCATGACGAAAATCTGCTGAAGGAACTGGCCTCGGTCATGAGTGACGGCGACTAAGCCGTGATGATCGCCGCCGTGCAAGGGGAGGGGGCGATTCAGTCATCAGCCGGCCGGCGCGGCGTGCCGCGAAGGTGGTGCAGGCGTCCCGTCCAACCGGCGGCGCCTGAAAACTCAGGCGGAGGACTGGCAGGGGTAGGCCGTGTTCAATGCTTCGCTGGCCAGGACGTACGCCGGCTCCTGCAGACGCTGCTGATTCCTTTTCAGCCATTGCACGATCTTGTCCCGCACTTCTTCGGGTGCCACCCGTTGCGGATCGATGCAAAACAGTTTCTCACCCGGGTTCTGCTCCTGCATGCTGTCCACGGTGGTCACCAGTCCGACGACGAAGGTCATGCACAATTGATTTTCATCGCGGGGATTCTCGCAGGCCGCCAGTAATTCCCGGCCGGTGAGGGCCTGCTCCTCCGATGGCTCCTCCGCCCGGACTGCGGGCAGGACGCAAATCATGCAGAAAAAGGTGCGCCGTAAGTTTGTCGCCAGCATTTGATAGCACGCCCGCGTGGAGGAGGGTGTATTCCGGGGCGGGCCGGATTGGCATGGCCCGCCCTTATCAAAATGTAAGGAGCAATATCCCGCCGCCTTGAAGATGGTGTGAATCGTCTCAGGGGCTGGCGCCGCCGGCCACGTTCATGGTGACCAGATCCGCCTTGGCGTCCGCATAGCCCTGCGCCGCGGCCTTCTGGTACCAGCGGATCGCCTCGGCGTCATCGCGCGGCACGCCCTTGCCGGTGCGGTAGAGATAACCCAGATTGTATTGAGCGGCGGCGTGTCCCTGCTCGGCGGCCTTGCGATACCACTTTACCGCCTCGGCGTCATCGCGCGGCACGCCCTTGCCGGTGCGGTAGAGATAGCCCATGTTGTATTGCGCGTTGGCGTATCCGCCCTCCGCCGCGCGGCGGTACCATTCCGCCGACTTCTCGTCACTCTGTTCCACGCCTTCGCCCGTGGCATACGACAAGCCAAGACTGAACTGCGCCAGGGTATGTCCCTGCACGGCGGCGCGCTCGTACCACGCAACGGCCTCCTTTTCGTCCTGCGGCACGCCCTCGCCGAAGGCATACGCCACGGCCAGGTCGTATTGTGCATCGGCATTGCCCTGCGCCGCGGCCTTTTTGTACCACTCCACCGCTTCCACGCGATCCTTGTTCACGCCCTCGCCGGCGTAATACAGGTAACCCAGATGTGCCTGCGCGTCGGCGTTGCCAGATTCCGCCAGCGGTTTGAGCAGGCGAAACGCCGTGCCGTAATCATGGCTGGCGATGGCCGCCTTGGCGGCGGCGAGCGGGTCCGGCGCCGCTGCGGCGGGTGGGGATGCATTGGCCGGGGCCGTCTCACCGCCCGCCGGCGCCGCCATTGCCACCGCTGTTGCCGTCGGCGCAGCGGCCGGCGTCTGCGCCGGTGAAGTGGCGCCCGCCGTCGTTGAATTTCCACCGCTTGCGGCTGGCGGCGTTTCATCGCCGGTCACGGCCGCCGGTGAGGGCTGGGGGGGCGGCGATTCGTGTTTGGCAGCCGCCGCCGTGGCGGGCGCGGCTCCCGCCACGGCGGTGTTCGCCTGCTTCTTGCCGAAGAGGCGTTTGAAGAACCCGCTGATGCCGCCACCCTCTTCCGCGGCTTGATTCCCCGCCCCGGGGGATGTGGCGGCTTCCGCAGCCGTGCTGGCGGCGCCGGCGTTCCCGGACGATTCGGCGCTTGAGGGTGTTTGGCTGCCCGCTGCAGCCGGGGTTTCGCCGTTCGACGCCGGCGCAGGGGTTGCATCAGTGGTCGCGGTTGTTGCGGCTGACGACATGTTCACAACGCTGTCCACGACCGCTGGAACGGCAGGCGAAGGCGATGCGGTCGTGATCGTCGGGGGCGGCGTTACCTCGCCTGATCCGGCGGAGACGGCGCCCGCTGGCGGCGAAGAAACCGCCGGCGTGTTTTCGGGGATGGTGGTCGGCGCCGGCGGCGCGGAACCCGCGATGCTTGAGGTGCCGACCGTGGCGGTGTCGACGATGGCGGCCGCATTCGCCGCGGGCGGGGCGTTGTTCGCTCCCGCGCTTGCCCCTTGATCAACGGCAGGAGAGGTTGGAGCGGCGGTGGGGCTGGCCATTTGTTCCGCCACCATCGCGGCCGGCGTGTTTTTATCCTCCGGTTTTGCCGCGGCCGCGGTCTTGCCCTCCGCGGTACTTTCATGTTTGAACCATTTGCCGAGGAAACTGAACAACCCGCCTCTGCCCTCCCCGGCTTCCCCGGCCGTGGCGCCGGCGGCATTCGTCGACGCGGCCGCCATGTCCGCCGCTGCGCTGGTTCCGCCGGCCGCTGCTGCTGCGGCGGCCGCGGGGGTGGCTTCGGCAGCAACCGCCGTAGGTGACGACGCGGGCGCCCCGGATGGTGCGTCTGTGGCCGCGACCGGGGATACATTCGCGCCTTGACTGCTGGCTGTCGCGGACCCTTTGCGCGGCACATATTCAATCTTGGGCGGTGGTACTTTGGGATTGGCTGCGGCCAGATTGACCGATTTTTCCAGACTCTCGACATTGGCCCTGGCCGCGGCGTGTCCCTGATCCGCGGCGCGCCGCAACCACTTCAGGGCCTCGTGATCATCCTGCTGAACGCCCTCGCCGAGCAGGTACATGTTGCCCAGATTGAACTCGGCCTCGGCGTTGCCCTGCTCCGCCGCCCGCCGGTACCACATGGCCGCAGCGGCCGGATCCGCCGGCATGCCCTGGCCGGTCTGCTGCATGACGCCCATCTGGAGTTGAGCCGCTGGATCGCCCTGGACGGCGAGTTGCTGGAAGGCGTCGGCCGCGGCGCGGTAGTCGCCGGCGGCCAGCGCCTGCCTTGCCTGCTCCAGGTTCGGTGCCGCCGTTGCGGGGGTGGGCGCGTTGTCCCCCCGGGATTCCGCGGTTTGCGCAGGCGTGGTGTCCGTCTGCGCAGTGGCGACGGCCTCCGTCGCCGGCGTTGGTGATTCAGTGGCGGCCGTCGTGGTGGATTTCCCGGCGGGCGCTGCGGCGGCATCGGCCGGGGATTCCTGGGCCGAGGATGCATCGGATTTTCCGAAGAGACGCTTGAAGAAACCACCGATGCCGCCCGTGGTCTGCGCCGCCGCCGGCGTCGCCCCGGAATTCGCTGCGGCCGCGCCGGTCTGATCGACGGCGGTGACGGCGCCGGCGTTGGATGAGGCCGCCGGTGTTTCGGTTTCGATCGCCGGCGGCGCACCGGCGGCTTGCGGGGCGGGGGATGTGGAGGAATTCGGCGTTGTCGCAGCGGCTTGATCAGCGGCGGCGGCGACATTGGGCGCCGGTGTAGGTGTCGGTATTCGGGTTTCCATCGCAGGTGAGCCGTCAGGCTCGGGGGCGGCGTGCGTCACCGCCGCTTCCTCGGAAGTATCCAAAACGGCGGACGCCGCAGGGCTTGGGATGCCGCCACGAGCCTTGGGCGCCGCCGTCGAACCGGTGGTCGCCGCGGCGGGCCCGTTCCCGCCGGCTGTCTTTGCTTCGGATGAATGATCAGCAGCCGGCGCCCGCACCACCGGCGGGACGGCGGAGCCGGTCAGCGATTCCAGGCGCGCGTTGGCTTGGGCATGCCCCTGCTCGGCGGCGCGGCGCAGCCAGGTGATGGCCCAGGTCGTATCCTGCTGCACGCCGGTGCCGGTGCGGTACATCTCTCCCAACTGGTATTGCGCCTCGGCGCTGCCCTGGGTGGCGGCCTGGCTGTACCAGGCGAAGGCTTGCTGCGGGTCGGGGTTGACGCCCCGGCCCTCCATATACATCGCGGCGAGTTTCAGCTGGGCTTCCACGTTCCCGGCATTGGCGAGGATTTGATATTCATGCAAGGCGGCGGCATAGTCTTGACGCTGATAAGCCACCTCGGCGGTGGTCATGTCCGCCAGCGCCATTGCCGACCACAACATGCACCACGCCGCCCACCCGCCTTGTCCCCGCGTCATGTCAGATCCACACCCCGCCGATGAGCTGCCCAAGGCGCCATTCGCCCGTGCCCTGATAGCACTAAATCACCGATGAGGTCAAGCAGCCGGCGGCGGGCGGCTGCGTCCGACACGTCTTCTCGCGCTTCGCTTTGTCATCTCCGCGCGTCTACAATGAACGCCTTCATTGCAAACCGCCCGGGCAGATCGAGGAATCCGCCATGATTGAATCCCCTCCCGCCACAACCGACATTGCGGCGGCCGCTTCCGCGGTTTGCAAACTGGCCGCCGCCGTGCAGAGACGCGCCCCGATGGACGCCGTCGATCTCCTCGAAAGCGAAAACGACGAGACTGTCGCCCACGTCCTGGGCCTGCTGCCGCCCACCCTCGCGTTGAAAATTTTGATGCGTTTCCCCGAGCATCGGCGTGCCGCCATCGTCCCGGAGGTCGACACCCAGTTCCGGATGCAGTTGACGGTCAATCAGGGCTATCCGGAGGAGAGCGTCGGCCGCCTGATGGAGCCGGTCGGCGCGGTTTTTGGCATGGGCACGACCGTGCGCCAGGCCATCGAACGCATCCGCGAGCTGGCCAAGGAATCGCTGTTGACCTACGCCTATGTGGTCGATGACGAGCAGCGGCTGCAAGGCGTCATTGTCATGCGCGACCTGCTGCTGGCCGAGGAGGACGCCCTGCTCATCGATATCATGGTGGAGAACCCCTTTTTCTTTCACCCGCAGACGCTGATTGCCGAGGCCATGCGCGCAGTGGTGCATCGGCATTACCCCGTGTATCCGGTGTGTGACGATCAACACCGGCTGCTGGGCCTGGTGCAGGGCTACATGCTGTTTGAGGAGCAGGCCTTCGAGATCAGCGCCCAGGCCGGCCGCATGGTCGGCGTCGACAAGGAGGAGCATCTTTCCACCGCCTGGCCGGTGTCGCTCAGGTTCCGCCAGCCCTGGCTGCAGATCAACCTGCTCACCGCTTTCATCGCCGCCGCCGTCGTCGGCACCTTCGAGGATACCATTTCACAGGTGGTGGTGCTGGCGGCGTTTCTGCCGGTACTCGCCGGGCAATCCGGCAACACCGGCTGCCAGGCGCTGGCCATCACCCTGCGTGGTCTGACGCTGGGCGAGTTCGAGAACATCCCCCAACGCAAGATCGTGATAAAGGAGGCGCTGCTCGGCCTGCTGAATGGCTTCCTGGTCGGCGTGGTGGCGGCGGCGGCGATGTATTACTACGCCAGTCACAGTCACGCGAAAAACCCGATCATGCTGGCGCTGGTCGTGCTGCTGGCGATGACCAGCGCCTGCATCGCCGCCTGTGTCACGGGGGTGCTCATTCCCCTTTCGTTGAAACGCCTCGGCGTCGATCCGGCGACCTCCTCCAGCATTTTCCTGACCACCGCGACCGACGTCACCAGCATGGGGTTGTTCCTCTGGCTGGCCAAGCTGCTGGTGCTGTAGGCGTCCGATCGTCGTGTCCGGATCGCCGCTGGTCCACTTCCGTTTCTGGCGGGAGGTATTCGCCGATTTTTTGCGCAACAAGGGTCTGTTGCTCGCGGGTGCCATCGCCTACAACACGCTGCTCTCGCTGGTGCCGCTGGTGGCCGTGCTGCTGGTGGTGGCCTCGCGGTTTTTTGATCTCGGTTTGCTGCTGTCGATCATGACCACCGAGCTCGAATTCATCGTTCCCGGCCACTCGGGGACCTTTGCCGGCGATTTAAACCGCGTGATCGAGGATCGTTACCTCGTCGGCGGGATCGGAACCGTGGCGGTGATTTTCTTCAGCTCGATGACCTTCCGCACTCTTGAAGACGCGCTTGCCATCATTTTCGCGCGCACGCCGGGCCGGCGTCACGCGCTGGTGTCGGCGTTTCTGCCCTTTGTGTTCATTTTCATCCTGACCGCCGGTCTGCTGGCCATCACCGGTCTGTCCGTGGCCTTGATGGATTATTCCGCCCGCAGCACCTCGGCCCTCGCCGGGCATCTTGCCTCGGCCCAGGCCAATGCCCTGCTGCTCTACTTCGGCGGATTGACCGGTCTGGCTGTCACCATGGCGGCCATTTACCGGCTTCTGCCGGCCATGCCGGTGCGCCTGCACCGCGCCATCCTGGGCGGATTGATCGCCACCGCGTTGTGGGAGGCCACGCGCCGCCTGCTGGTGTACTATTTCAGCAATATTTCGATGGTGAATTCGCTGTACGGCTCGGCCGCCGCTGTCATCATCATCCTCCTGTGCATGGAGATCGGCGCCATCATACTGCTGCTGGGCGCGCAGACCATTGCCAACCTGGAGCGCCACGAGAGGAGTTTGACGGAATTTCCGGGGGGCGGGTGATGCTCAATCTGCTGCTGCTGTGCGTGCCGGTTGCCTTTTATCTGCATCATGTCCATGCCGATCCGGCATGGGTGTTCGCGGCCGCGGCGGCCGCCATCCTGCCGCTCGCCGCCTGGATGGGCAGGGCCACTGAACATCTCGCCGGGGATTTGGGGGAGGGCTTGGGCGGGCTTTTGAACGCCACCTTCGGCAACGCCGCCGAACTCATCATCGCCATCATCGCGCTCAAGGCGGGATTGCATGACGTGGTCAAGGCCTCCATCACCGGTTCCATCATCGGCAACATCCTGCTGGTGCTGGGGCTGGCCATGCTGTGCGGCGGCATGCGCCATCCACGCCAGGTCTTCAACCGCGCCGCCGCCGCCATGGGGGCGGGGCTGCTCACGCTGAGTGCCATCGGCCTTGTCGTGCCGGCCCTGTTTCATCACCTGAGCCCGGAAGGCGCGGCGATGCACGAGCAGGCATTAAGCTTGCAAATCTCCACGATTCTGTTCATCGCATATCTGCTGAGCCTGATCTTCACGTTGAAAACCCATCGTCACCTTTATGTGGGGGAGGCCAGCCTCGAACATGATCAGGCCCTGGGCGTGGCGGGCTGGAGCCGCGGACGATCCCTCGTCGTCCTGATCACGGCCACGGTGTCCGTCGCACTCATGGCGGAGCTGCTGGTGGCCACGGTGGAGCCGGCGGCCCGCGCGCTGGGCATGACCGAGGTTTTTGTCGGCGTCATTCTGGTCGCGATCATCGGCAACGCCGCCGAACACAGCACGGCGGTTCTCATGGCCCTGAAAAACAAAATGGATCTGGCGCTCGGCATCGCCATCGGCTCCTGCCTTCAGATCGCCCTGTTCGTCGCGCCCCTGCTGGTGTTCACCAGCTATGCGCTCGGCGCCACGCCGTTGAATCTCGTGTTCACCCCCTTCGAGGTGTTCGCCGCGGTGCTGGCGGTGGTGGCGGTCAATGTCATCATCCTCGACGGAGAGAGCAACTGGATGGAAGGCGTGCAACTGCTGGCGGTTTACTTGATCGTGGCGCTGGCGTTTTATTACCTGCCCTGATGCGGGGTTGATAAATCCCCCTCGGCGAGGGATTTGAAGGAATTCACATTTTCCCAAAAAAACCGCGTCATTATCACAAGATATTTTCACCAAGCCGGTCACAAAACATAAGGGGACGCCGCACTTTTGGCGCGCCGTCTGCCATAGTTCTGATGAGTGGCGGGCGCCCCAGGCGGTGATTCCACATCCCGGGCGCATGATCCACCGTCCGCAGCCTCGCGGCCAGCCAAACCAGACATGAGGCGGTACCAACGAGAGCGGTGATATGAACGTGATCAACACGGGCAGCCGTGAGGGCGCATCTTGTGATCCCACCGGGGGACGCCCCCACGATCAAACGTCCATCCAAACGTCCGCGCAGCGACGGGATGCGCTGCTGGAAGCCATTCGTGCGCAATGCGTGGAACACCTGCTGTCGGCGCTGCGGACACTGTTCGACAAGGCCGGCGAACTGATGTTTGATCTGGCGCGGAAGTCCGAAGAATATCATTTGAAACGCGAATATTTGGAGGCCATGCAGGAGATCCAACGACAGCGCGCTGACATGGAGGCCCGTTGCAAGAGGGAGTTTCTCTCCGCCTTCGATCAATGCTGTCGGGGCACGTCGCCGTCGGTGGTCCCCCCACCCCTGCCGGCGGGGCCGGGTCCGGTCGGCGACACCATCGCCGGAAAACAGCCGGCAATCGCCTTTCTCGTCGAAAACGCGGAACGGGGCTGTGAGACCGAACTCAGCGCCCTGAACAGGCGCATGGGCGTCTTGCTCGGACGACCGGATTTGTCCACCAAGGAAAATCCCGCCGCCCCGGCGGTCATTGGTGCGGCCGTCAACGGGGTGATGTCTCAAATGCAGGCGGGGGGATTCATCCACCTGCTGCTGTTCGCCCTGCTCGATCGGCATGTGATGGCCCGCCTGCACGTGCTTTATGGCACATTGAACGAATTCCTGATCAACCAGCAGGTTCTGCCGGGGATCTTGATGCCGTCACAACGGCATGCGCCCATTCCCGCGACCCCGGCGGACGGTTGGCCCGCTGTTGCGCCCGGTGGCGTCACCTCCGCTTTTCTAGACCACCCCGCCGAGCCGGCATGGCTGCTTGCCGATGATGGCGCGGACTCCGGTGCCACCGCGGCGCCCGCCACTGTGAACATGGGCGTGGTGCACGCCTTGACGTCGCTTCAGCGGGGCGGCTATATCGCCCCCGCGGAAATGGCCGTCCGCCCCGCCTTCAACGTCGTACGCGACATCAAGATCCGGGGGCTGCTGCCGCCGATGGATCAGGCCGATGAAGCCAGGCTCGATCTCGTGGCGATGCTGTTCGATTATTTCCTGAATGACACGCGACTGCCGGCGGCGTTGCGCGGGCGCATCGCCCGTCTGCAAATTCCCATTTTGAAGGCCGCGTTTCTCGACAACGCTTTTTTCATCCGTAAACACCATCCGGCACGACGGCTCCTCAATACGATCACCCGTAAGGGCGTGGAAGCCGCACATTCCCCCCTGTTTCTGGCGACCCTGCTGGGCTTCGTTGACCGCGTCATACGGCGGTTACAGAACGAATTTGAACATGACGCCGGACTGTTCACGGCGCTGCACGCGCAATTGGAGGACGACATCGCCGCCGCCCACCGTGGAACAGGTCCCATCGGCAATGTCGCCGCGCGGACATCGCGTAATCAACGGCAACAGGAGGAGGCCAAGCGAAAAATCCGCGGCATCATCGACAGTCGATTGCATCAGACAGCCGCAGGCAAGCCGTTTATTCCCGAGGCCGTTCGCAATTTCATACTGACCCACTGGCAACGCCTGCTCCTCCGTCGTTTCCTTCGGGAGGGAGCGGAGGGCGGTGCATTTAACGAAGCCGTCCGCACCATGGACGACTTGATCTGGAGCGCGGCGGCCAGGCAGGATGATGCGGAACGCGCCCGGTTGCGCCAGCTGCGCCCCGGCCTCGTCCGGCGCTTGGAGGCCGGGATGGATGAACTCTTTCTGCCGCCGCCCACACGCGCCGGATTCCTGACCAAGTTGTCCAGGTGCCTCGCGGGCGCCGAGGACCGGCCGGCGGATGAAAATGACGGCTCGGGAATCATCGGCGAAGACAGCGCAATGGCGATTGCCGCGGCCCTGCTGGAGGAGCCGCCGCGTTCGACGGCGAAAAGGCCCGATCCCGAGGAGATCACCACGCCCCGGGAGATTTATTTCGAGACGAGGAAAAACGCCACCCCGACCGACGCAGCAGCCCAGGCCGGCGATTCATCCGCGCCGCCTCGTACAGATGCCGAAGACAAACGCGGGTAACGAATAACGAAATGGGGGCGGGTGGTGTAACCGCCCGCTGGCCTCCGGCATCTACCCGTTGGGCGGCTAGTCACCGCCGCGTTTGACTCCCCTAAGGATGGGTCGATCCGCCGACACCGGGTCATATCACGGTCATTTGCGGATGCTATTCATTCAGGGGGGGTTAAACCCCGGTTGCCGATACTGGCGGCGCCGGATGCAACCAAGGTTGCATATTCACGTTGCAGTATTTTTTAAAAACCACCCAACTCAAATCATCAAAGGAGAGCAACTCATGATTGCCACGAAAAAACTGACTGGTGCCGTACTTGCCACGGCGGCAGCGATGCTGTTCGGCGCCGCACCCATTGGCAGCGCTTCCGCGGCGGACAGCGGCGTGCACTGTATGGGCGTCAATGCCTGCAAGGGTCAAAGCGCATGCAAGTCCGCCAGTAACGCCTGCAAGGGCCAGAATGCCTGCAAAGGCAAGGGCTTGACCATTATGGGCAGCGAGAAGGAATGCACCGACAAGGGCGGCTCGGTTGCCAAGTAATCGGTTATAAAACTTCTGGAGCTTTAAAAGGGGTGGATACACGCCACCCCTGTTTTTATTTATTATCAATTAGTTATGCTTACCGTCCGTTAGACCCCCCCTTTTTTTGTCAACCTACTTGACAGATAACCATGGTAAGGTCTATGCTGCATCGCAATATGTTGCAGTGCACCATTAACCTTAATGTCGTTTAGCGATGGAGTGATTGAACATGAAAAACCCAGTTGTCAGTTACCTGGCCGAGGCCGTGGATTTGTATGGCAGTGCCGTCGAACTCAGCCTGCGGGCCAGCAAGATCTTGCAAAATGCCGGTGAGCGTGCCCTGCGCGAGCAACTGGCACTGCTGCAATCCAGCCTGACCCATCTCGAGCCCGTGTCCCAGGCCGAATCCCAGGACCTGTTTGCCGCCCAGACTTCCCTGATCAAGGGGATCCGTGAACAATGGACGGCGACCGCCCAGAACCTGCTCAAGATTCAGCAGGAAACAGGCGCCGAGATCAAGGCCCTGTTCAATGAAGGCACGGCGAAGTTCTCCCCCGAGGCCGTGGGCAAGCGGTTCGCACAGGCGGCTTAACCGTCCCACTCTGTTGTTGCCACTCCCGCCGGATGCAATCCATCCGGCGGGGTGCGACTTTAAGTCCCCGGACGGCGCAAGGCGGCGCCAAACACCAAGATGGTCTTGCCCTGCACGCTGATCAGGTGACGCGCCTCCATTTCCTTCAACACCCGCCCGACCATCTCGCGGGAACAACCGACGATGCGTCCCAGCTCCTGGCGCGTGATTCGCACCTGCATTCCCTGCGGATGCGTGATTGCGTCAGGCTCATGACACAGGTCAATCAACGTGCGTGCGATGCGGCCGGAGACGTCCATGAACACCAGGCTGCTCAATTTGAGATTGGCGGAACGCAGCCGGTTTGCCAGTTGACCGCTCATCGCGATCAATAAATCGACAAAGATGTCCGGCAGCGCACGCAGCCGGCTGTAGCTGATTTGCGCCACCTCGCAGCGGCTGCGCGCACGCACCACCGCCGTGCGGCCCAGCTCCTGGTTGAACAAGCCGATCTCACCGAAAAATTCGCCCGGGTAAAGATAGGCCAGCACGAATTCATGGCCCTGATCGTCCTCAATCAGCACCGTGACGGATCCGCTCAACAGGTAAAACAAGTCACCGCTCGGGCCGCCCTGGCGGATGATGGTGGCCTTCGCCGGAAACGTGTGCCGGTGGCAGTGTTCGAGCAATCGCTGCACCAACTGGTTGTTGACGACGCTCTTTTCCACGGTCATCGTCCAAAATCCGGTCCTGGGCGGTCGGCGGCAGGCGCGGCGTCGCCACGTTCCGGCGGCGATTCGTCATCGGCAAAATTCCTGTCGCGCGGATTGAGTTCCGGATGAGCGGGCGTTTCTTGCCGCCGGTTTGAATGTTCCACGGAAATGCACGGCTGCCGGCTGATCTGAAAGGCGGTCAGGACGCGCCAGTTACAGGGATGGCCGCCGCCCTCATAAACTTCCATTGTCATGTTGACCTCCTCAAGGGATGCCGCGGCATATTCTCCCCTCGAACAGGATGACCGTCCACTGGATGTCATTGACCCGCACCCGCGCCAACCTCCCCGTTCACGCCGCTGTGGCCGGGTCGGCTTTCACGCTCACTGGAATAGCGATGCCCTGCGCGGCAAGGGCCCGCAGGATGGCCTTGCGCACCTCGCTGCCCACGCGGCCCTTGTCGTTGACGTCCGCGACGTGGAAACCCAGTTGCAATTCCACGCCGCGTTCGCCGAAATTGTTCACCAACACCGCCGGCTCGGGATAACGGGACACGCGCGGCTGCCGCCTGGCGCAGTCGAGCAACAACGATTCCACCGTGTCGATGTCGGCGCGGTACGACACCGTCAGCCGGATATCGACCCGGCCGGCGCGGCTCTGGTGGGTCCAGTTGACCACCGCGTTTTGCAGCAGGTCGGCGTTGGGGATGATCACGTGGGCCTGCTGGCCGGTTTCAATCTCCGTGGAACGCACCCGTATGCGGCGGATGACCCCCTCGTGCTCCTTGATGGCCACGACGTCGCCGACCTTCACCGGCCGCTCGATGAGCAGAATGATCCCGGAGATGAAATTATTGACGATGTTTTGCAGGCCAAAACCGATGCCGACGGACAGCGCGCCGGCCACCACGGCCAGCCCGGTCAGATTGATGCCCAGGGTCGAGACCGCGGCAAGCAGCGCCACGCCCACCCCGAGGTAACCGAGACCGGCGGTAATTGCCGTGCGCACGCCGATATCGAGTCCCGTGTTGGGAAGCAGGCGGAACTCCAGGAAGCGCTGCACCACCCGCGTGATGATCAACAGGACGACAAAGACGGCGATCGCCAGCAGCATGTCGGCGAGCGAGAAGTGATAGGACCCCACGGTGACGCCCTTGAAAACGCCGAGCAGCCACTCAAACAGATCCTGCGGCGGGATGCCCCAGAGTATCAAGCCGGCCAGCGCTCCCGAGAGCACCAGCAGCAGGTCGATGCCCGCCAGCCCCCAGACGTTGATCATCCTGCCGCCATGCTCGCTCAAGGCCAGGACGCGCCGGGTGGCGTTCATGATGCCCGCTGGCGACGCGGCCAAGTGCGCAAACAGTTCCCGCAGCAGCGTGCGCAGGGCCACCATGCTGCCGATCATCAACAGCGTGTACAAGGTGTTGTGCAAAAGATAATCCGCCAGTGCCGCATAGCCCAGTACATTGGCGGTCAGGGCGACGACGGCGATGATCCCCAGCAACACGCGCACGTATGACGACAGTGCGGCGGCCGGCGCCGGCAGCGCATCCCCCTCCAGCCCTTCCGGCGCATGCCGCTCCGTCCGCCAGAGGCCGGCCGGCAGCAGCGAAAGCAGGACGAGGGCAAGAAACAGATTCAGAATGAACGAGTGCAACGAAAGAAATTCAGGGGGCTCGTTGATTCGAACAAAGAACGTGTCCACCGCCATGTTGATCGCGAACACCAGGGCCAGCGCGTTGAGGCGCCAGCCGATCTTGGCCGAGGCCGCCTCACCGACCGGCGAGACCCGCCAGTTGGGCAGATCGGGGGAGAAGGCCGCGCGCACCAGGGCCGCGGCAAGGAGATAAAACACGATGGCGGTGAGCAGCCCCCATGGCAGCGGCGCATCGATGAAGCGTTCAACGACCAGCCACCACGCCGCCGACAGCAGCAGCACGATCAACAACGCGGGGATCAGCCCGCCGCCGATGCCTTCGACCGCCGCGGCAATCCAGCGGCGGCCGTAGCTGGGGTGGGCGATGGCCGGGTCGCGTCCATAGTGCCGCTGCATGCGCCGACGCACGGCACGCCCCAGAACGACGGCCACCACGGTTCCCATGATGACCAGCGGGAACACAATCAGGTTGTTTTTCCCCTCCCTGACCACCTCGCGCCGATGCAATTGCCGCGCGATGGACATCACCTGGGATCCGGCATTCAACCAGGTGTCCAGTTCATGCGGCGGCGGCAGCCGCACCAGCAGATTGCCGGTCTGGCGTTCGAACTCTCGCTCGGCGATCCGCCGCAATGCGTTTTCACTGCGGACGACGACGAGATCGCACTGTTTGATCTGGCCGTCCAAATCGGCGAGCGCCCTGTTCAACTGGGACCGGCGCGACTTGATCTCCGGCGCCTCCTCGGGTGCGCCGCTCTCGGGCGCCGGCCCCAGGGATTCGAGCTGGTCCCGCAATTCTTCCGCGTCACGGGTGATTTCTCGCCGGCGGTCTTCGGCCTGATCGCGGACATCGCTGACCTGCGTCCGCAGCCTTTCCACGTTGGCGGGCGGAGTCGGTTGATCGACACGCGCCTCGATTTCGCGCAGGATGCGATCCCATTCCGCGGCCTGCAGCGGGAAATTCTGTGCCTGCGGCTGGGAATGGACCGCGCTGCCCGCGAGCACAATGAGAACGACGCCAATCAAGGGGACGCTGCGCATGCGGAAATTATAGGCTGACGCGCGTCCTGCAACCTAGCGCCCGGAACCTAGGTTCCAGAGTGATTCGCAGTACGGTGGAGAAGGGCGCTGAGGCGGCGGTAGTGGGAACCGGGCCAGTAGGTGCGATTGCAGGTCCGGCAGGCGCGGAAGTCGTCGTAATATTGCGCCGTCTCCGGCGGGACGCGGCGTGATGCCTCCTCCCTGCTGATGACTTCCAGCGGCTGATTGCAGAGCAGGCAGCGGGTGAAGGGTTGCACGGCGCGGTGGAGGTCGAGGCGATCCAGCACCTCCTCGATTTGCGCAAGCGGCCTGACGGCGCGCACAAAACAGCCATGCGTGACAGCGCGATGCATCAACAATCCCCTGTCGCGCGATAAAATGACACGTCGCTCCGCGGCGGCGATTTCCACCACTTCACGGTCGGAGAAATCGTTGCGGTAGAGCGTGTCAAAGCCGAGGATGCGCAGATATTTCGCCAGTGCGCCGAGATGGGAATCGGCGATGAAGCAGGTATTGCGCAGCGGCCGCCCGCGCACGCGCAGCAGTGGCGTCACATCCAGCGCCTCGAATTGCGGATAGACGCTGATGTGGTCGCCGTCGCGGACGATGTAGGAGAAATCCACCGACTGCCGGTTGGCGAGAATCAGCTCGACCTCGGTGTGCGGCACGCCCAATGACTCGATGGCGTTCTTGACCGTGGCCCGCCGCGCGCAGGCATGTTCGAACGCCCGCTTGCGCCGCTCCGGCGCCAGGAAATCATTCAGTTCCTCGTAAAACCTGAATTCAGCGACGGCCATCATCACGCCCTACGCTTTGCCGCTGTATTCAAGGATAATACTCTCCTTTGAGATTGTTAACGCAGGATGCAAATCACATGATGCTGGAAAAAGTCGGGCCGGGCGACAAGGCGCCGGATGAAATCAACGTCATCATCGAGATCCCCATGCGCGGGGAGCCGGTGAAATATGAAGTCGACAAGAAGACCGGCGCGATGTTCGTCGATCGCTTTCTCGAGGTGTCGATGGTGTACCCGTGCAATTACGGCTACGTGCCGCGCACGCTGGGCGAAGATGGCGATCCGGTGGACGTGCTGGTGCCCACGCCCGTGCCGTTGATCGCGGGCTCGGTGGTCGTCTGCCGGCCGGTGGGGATGCTCATGATGGATGACGAATCCGGCGGCGACGCGAAGATTCTCGCGGTGCCGGTGGAAAAGGTTTACCGCAAATACAGCCACATCAGGAGGCCGACGGATTTGTCGCCCGGCCTCGTCGACCGCGTCGTGCATTTCTTCGAACACTACAAGGATCTGGAGAGGGGCAAATGGGTCAGGATCAGGGGCTGGCTTGGCCCCGCCGCCGCGCGCAAGGAGATCCGCGCTTCGTTGAAGCGCTTCAAGACGGCCAAACCTCAGCCGCATTTCTAAAAGCTCCGAATCAAATCCCCCCAACCCCTTTTCCAAAGGGGGGCGAGGGGGATTTATCAAGGACTCCACCGGGATCAATTAATCGGCATCCCTTTGAGCAGTTGGGCGGTCTCGAAGAGCGGCAGGCCCATGACGCCGGAATAGCTGCCTTCCAGCCGCTCGATGAAGACGGCGGCGCGGCCCTGAACGGCATAGCCGCCGGCCTTGCCCAAAGGCTCGCCGGTGGCGCAATAACCGTCAATTTCACCGTCCGTTAGTTTGCGAAAAATGACATTACTGACGTTGAGCGCGGAATGCTCGCGGCCCCGCGCGTCAATCAGCGCCACGGCGGAGTGAACCTGATGAGTGCGTCCGGACAATTGACGCAGCATTGCGCGCGCTTGATCCACCGTGTCCGCCTTGCCCAGAATGTTGTCGTTCAGAACCACTGCCGTGTCCGCGCCCAACACCGGCGCCGGCGCGCACGTTTGGACTTGATTCCAGCCGGCACGCGCCTTGGCCAGCGCCAGTCGCAGCACGTGCCGATCCGCGGGCTCTTTCCCATCCCAGGATTCATCGACCTCGACCTTCAGGGTTTCGTACTCGACGCCGATCTGCTCCAGCAACTGGCGTCGGCGGGGCGATTGCGAGGCGAGATAGATCATTCAATCCCGGTGGTATGGATGGCTGCTCAATAAACTCCAGGCGCGGTAAATCTGCTCGGCCACCACCACGCGCGCCAGCGCGTGCGGCAGGGTCAGCGGCGACAATGACCACAATTCATCGGCGCGTTTTTTGAACGCCATATCCACGCCGTCCGCGCCGCCGATGATGAAGGCCAGGTCACGCCCGTCGCGCGACCAGCGTTGCAGGCGCTGGCTCAATTGTCTGCTGCCCCAGCCTTTGCCGCGCTCATCGAGCACCACGATATGCGCATCCGGCGGGCAGGCGCGCTCAATGCGTTTGGCCTCCTCGCGCATGCACGCGGCCGCTGTCCTGCCGGAGGCGCGATCCGCGGGCGTGATCTCGACGAGACGCAGGGCCCATGGCGGTGGCAGGCGCCGCGCGTAATCTTCAAATCCCGCCGTGACCCAGGCCGGCATGCGCTTGCCCACGGCGATGAGATGCAGATGCATGCGGGGATGTCAGATCGTCTGGACGTGATCCGCGGCGGTGTCCTTCCAGAGCTTCTCCAGCTGGTAGAAGGCGCGGGTCAGCGGATGCATGGCATGCACGATGACGTCGCCCAAATCGACCAGCACCCATTCGCCGCCTTCGTAGCCCTCGAGGCCCAGCGGCTTCAGGTGCAGTTCCTCCGCCGCCTCGATCACCCGGTCGGCCATGGCGCGCACCTGCCGGTTGGAGCGACCGCTGGCGATGATCATGTAATCGGTCATGGTGGTCAGCCGGCGCACGTCCAGCACCTGGATGTGATCGGCCTTGACATCCTTGAGCGCCTCGGCCATGCGCTCGGCGAGTTTCCGCGGGATGTTTGTGGCTTTCTTCATTGATACAGATGATGGCGATGAATGTAGTCCGCGACCGGCGGCGGCAGCAGGCCGTCGAGGCTTTGGCCGGCGCGCGCGCGCCGGCGGATGTGCGAGGAGGATATGTCCGGCGCCTCGATGTCGCAGAGGTAGATCCCCCCCCGTGCCGCCGATGCGAGCCGGGAGGGATTGGGCAGCAGACGGGCGTGCATCAATTGGGTGAGTTCGGCGGACGCCTGCGGCGAAGCGCCGGGACGATGTACGACCAGAAGATGCGCCAGCTCGGGGATGCGCCGCCACTCATGCCATTGCGGCAGGCCATGAAAGGCGTCCATGCCGAGAATCAAACATAGCGGTGTGTCATGCAGTTCGGCGCGCAGGGATTCAAGTGTGTCCACCGTATACGAAATTCCATCACGCTGCAATTCACGTGGATCCACGATCAATCCCGGCTCGCCGCGCAGGGCCAGTTCCAGCATTTCCAGGCGTCGCGCCGCCGTGGCGACGGGTGGTTCGCGATGCGGCGGCCGGAACGACGGCACGAAGCGCACCTCCGCCAGATCCGCGCGGTGGATGAGCGCGCGGGCGAGATGCAGGTGCCCGTTGTGCACCGGATCGAAACTTCCGCCTAAAATCCCAATGGGTTTCAATCGCGCAGATAACTGGCGGACAAATATTCAGCTCCGAACATGTCCGTCCCCGATGACAATCCATTTTTTAGAGGTGAGTCCTTCCAATCCGACCGGGCCACGGGCGTGGAACTTGTCGGTGCTGATGCCGATCTCGGCGCCGAGGCCGTATTCATAACCGTCGGCAAAGCGCGTCGAGGCGTTGACCATCACCGAGCTTGAATCCACCTCGGTCAGGAAGCGGCGCGCGCGGCCGATGTCCTCGGTGACGATGGCGTCGGTGTGCTGCGAGCCGTAGCGGCGGATGTGATCAATGGCCTCGTCCAGCCCGCTGACGATGCGGATGGAGAGGATCGGCGCGAGGTACTCCGTGCGCCAGTCCTCCTCGGTCGCGGGTCTCGCCTGCGGCACCAGCCTGCAGGTCTTTTCACAGCCGCGCAGCTCGACGTTCTGCCCGAGATACAGCGGCACCAGCCGGTCGAGCGCCACCTCCGCCACCGACTCGGCGACGAGCAGCGTCTCCATGGTGTTGCAGGTGCCGTAGCGCTGGCACTTGGCGTTGAAGGCGATGCGCTCGGCCTTGTCGAGATCGGCGCGGTCGTCGATGTAGACGTGGCAGACGCCGTCCAGATGCTTCAGCACCGGGATGCGCGCCTCGCGGCTGATGCGCTCGATGAGCCCCTTGCCGCCGCGCGGCACGATGAGGTCGATGTATTCGCTCATCGCCACCAGTTCGCCGACGGCGGCGCGGTCGGGGGTGTCGATGACCTGCACCGCGTCGCGCGGCAGGCCGGCGGATTCCAGCCCGGCGTGGATGCAGGCGGCGATGGCGCGGTTGGAATGCAGCGACTCCGAGCCGCCGCGCAGGATGACCGCGTTGCCGGCCTTGAGGCACAGCGCGGCGGCGTCCGCGGTCACGTTCGGGCGCGACTCGTAGATGATGCCGATAACGCCCAGCGGCACGCGCATGGTGCCGACCTGGATGCCGGAGGGGCGGTAGCGCAAATCGGTGATCTCGCCGATGGGATCGGCGAGCGCGGCGACCTCGTTCAAACCATCCACCATCGCCTGCACGCGCCTGGCATTAAGTTCCAGCCGGTCCTTGAGCGCCTCGTCGAGACTCCCGCCGGCGCGCAGATCGCCGGCGTTGGCCTTCAGGATGGCGGCCTGCTGTTTCGTGATCTCGCCGGCGACGGCGCGCAGCGCGGCGTTCTTGGCCCGCGTATCCGCGCGCGCCATCGCCGCGGCCGCGGCGCGCGCCCGCCGGCCGACGTCCCGCATGTAGCTTTTGATGTCGATCTGGTTCATGAATTCTGGAACAGCGGCCTGCCGGCCAGGCCCAGGCACAGGCCGGTCAGTTCCCCCCACGGCTCGCCCGGCGCGGCGCCCTTCGCCACGCGATCGATGCGGATGGCCTCGCGCAGCAGTCGTCTCATTTTTTCCACGCCCAGCCGTTGCGCCGCCGCCCGGAGCAACGACTCGCGCTGGCCGAACATTTTGTAACCGGGGATATTCTCCTCCGGGCGGCGCCCCTGCGCCAGCAGGTTGAGCGCGCGCAATTCCCGCGTCATGCCCCAGCACACCAGCACCGGCTCGACGCCCTCCTCGCGCAGGCCGCGCAGCATGCGCACGGCGCGCGCGGCGTCGCCCGCCATGGCGCTGTCGGGCAGGGCGTAGAGATCAAAGCGCGCGCTGTCGCCGACCGCCGCCACGACTTCGCCGACGTCAATGGTCCGGCCGCCGGCCAGCAGGGCGAGCTTGTCGATATCCTGCGCCGCCGCCAGCAGATTGCCTTCGTCGCGGTCCGCAAGCAGCCGCACCGCCTCCGGCGTGGCGCCGAGCCCCCGCGCCCGCAGCCGCGATTCGACCCAGGCCGTCATTTCACCGGCCTTGAGCGGCCGGACCTGCACCAGCACGCCCTGCTTTTCGACGGCCCTGACCCAGCCGCCCTGCAGGGTCTTGCCGTCGAGCCTGCCGCTGCTGATCAACAACACCGCGTCGGGCGAGGGTTGCTCGCAATATCGGCTGATGGCCTCGGCGCCCGCGGTGCCGGGTCTGGCGTCGCCCAGCCGCAAATCGATCAACTGCCGGCTGGAGAACAGCGACAGGCTGTCGGCGGTGAACCGCAGCGCCTGCCAGTCGATGCCGGTCTCCACGTCCAGCACGGTGCGATCGGCGTAGCCGCGCGAGCGCGCCGCGGCGCGGATCGCGTCCTGGCACTCCATGGATTGCAGCGGCTCGTCGCCCATGATCAGGTAAACCGGCGCGAGTTCCCTTTCGAGCGACGCCCGCAGTTGCTGCGGCGTGCGCCTCATGGGCGCGCCGAGACCGGCTGCGGCAGGTGGAGGGTTTGCAGGCGGCGCATGATGATCTCCGCGGCGTCCGTGCGCATCTCCGCCTGCAGCGTGCCCTCCTCGAGCGTTTTGCCCAGCACGGAGGCCTCGTCGAAGGTGAAATTGCGCCGCAGATCGATGGGCGTCTCCGCCAGCAGTATGGCGCCGTCCGGGCGGGTGACGCTCAATACGGTCTCGATGCCGATCTCGTACTCGCGCACCTTGCCGGTCTCCGGATCGACGGAGAGCACGCGGCGATCGTATTTTTCGCGGTCGAGATGGACGAGCGCATCCGCCTCCTGGGCGTTGCGCGCCACCTTGACCTGGAAGATGTCCAGCTGGTTTCGCAGCTCGGCGGCCAGCGCCGCGGCGCCGCTGTCCACGACGTACACGCGGCCCAGGTTCCAGCCGCCCGCCGCCGCCGACCCGCGCAGGTGATAGCCGCAGCCCGCGACAAGCAGGGCGGCGATCATTATCGACAGGATGCGATGAATCATGTTCGTGCCGCCGGCGCCTTATCCAGCCACAATATTAACAAGTCTGCCGGGAACCAACACCACTTTTTTCACCGTCAATCCGGCGGTGTGCCTCCGCGCCGCCTCATGGGCCAGGGCGGCGGCCTCGATGGCCGCGCGGTCCGCATCGGCCGCCACCCGCACGCTGCCGCGCATCCTGCCGTTGACCTGCAGCACCAGTTCAATTTCATCCTGCTTCAGCGCCTCTTCGTCCGGTTCCGGCCACGGGGCTTTCAGGATGTCGTCGCCGTATCCCAGCTCCCGCCACAGGTGATCGGTGATATGCGGGCAGATCGGCGACAGCGTAAGTAGCAGGAACTTGAGACCTTCCTTCCTTATGAACAGTGATGCCTCCACACTTCCAAGACCGGCGGCCCCTTCCAGCGCGTTGAGCATTTTCATCGTGCCGGATGCGACGGTATTGAATTGATGGCGGGAAATGTCGAAATTGATCTGTTTGAGAATCAAATGAAATTCCCGCAAGACCGCCGGATGAGCGCCGCCGGCGGCTTTGAAAAAGTTCGCATACTTTTGCTCGTTCTTCAGCACGAGATCGATGCTCGTTTTGCTGGCGTTCGCAAAGGTCCAAAGACGTTTCAGAAATCGATGGGCGCCTTCGACGCCGGCGTCGGACCACTCCAGCGTCTGCTCGGGGGGGGAGGCGAACATGATGAAGAAGCGCGCGGTGTCGGCGCCGTACTTTTCGATCAAGGCCTGCGGATCGACGCCGTTGCGCTTGGACTTCGACATGGTGCCCATGCCCTGGTAATCCACCGGCCGGCCGTCGGCTTTAGACACGGCGCCGGTGATCTTCCCGTCGTCGTCATGCCGCGGCTCCACCTCCTCCGGGGCGAAATACTCGATGCCGCCCTTGCCGGTGCGGCGCGAATAGATATGGTTCAACACCATGCCCTGCGTGAGCAGATTCGAAAACGGCTCGCCGTATCTGACGAGCCCCAGATCGCGCATCACCTTGCTCCAAAAGCGCGAGTAGAGCAGGTGCAGGATGGCATGCTCGATGCCGCCGATGTACTGATCGACCGGCAGCCAGTAATCGACGCGTTTATCGACCATCGCCCTGTCATTGTCCGGGCAGGCGTAGCGCGCGTAGTACCATGACGAATCCACGAAGGTGTCCATGGTGTCGGTCTCGCGCCGCGCGGCTTTGCCGCACTTCGGGCAGGCGCACTTGATGAAGTCTTTGCGCTTGTTGAGCGGGTTGCCGCTGCCGTCCGGCACGCAGTCCTCCGGCAGCACGACCGGCAGTTGATGGTCCGGCACCGGCACATCGCCGCAGCGCTCGCAATGAACGATGGGAATCGGGCAGCCCCAGTAGCGCTGCCGCGAAATGCCCCAGTCGCGCAGCCGCCACTGCACCTGTTTGTCTCCCAAACCTTTCTTCTTCAAATCAGCAGCGATGACGTCAACCGCCGTGCGGTAAGACATGCCGTCATACCTGCCGGAATTGACGCAAACGCCGTCCTTGTCGGCGTACCATTCGTGCCAGGCGTCCGAAAATCCCCCCGCTGCGCCGCCCCCCTTTTGCAAAGGGGGGATGGGGGGGCTTTGCCGGCGTCCGGGCCAGTCAATGACCTGTTTGATGGGCAGGTTGTATTTCTTGGCGAAGTAAAAATCGCGCTCGTCGTGGGCGGGCACGGCCATCACCGCGCCCTCGCCGTAGCCCATGAGCACGTAGTTGCCGACCCACACCGGGATTTTTTCGCCGCTCAACGGATGCGTGACAAAGATGCCGGTCGGCATGCCCTGCTTTTCCATGGTCGCTATGTCGGCTTCCATGACTGAGCCGCGCTTGCATTCGTCGATAAAGGCGGCAAGCTTGGGATTATTCTTTGCCGCATGTGTGGCGAGCGGATGCTCGGCGGCGACGGCGCAGAAGGTCACGCCCATGATGGTGTCAGCGCGGGTGGTGAAGACCCACAGCAGTTCTTTTTTGCCGTCCAGTTCATACGGAAACGCAAAACGCACGCCGGTGCTTTTGCCGATCCAGTTGGCCTGCATGGTCCTGACGCGTTCCGGCCAGCCGTCGAGCCGGTCGAGATCGGCGAGCAATTCATCGGCATATCTCGTGATGGCGAGGTAGTAACCCGGAATCTCCTTTTTTTCGACCGGCGCGCCGGTGCGCCAGCCGCGGCCGTCGATGACCTGCTCGTTGGCCAGGACGGTTTGATCGACCGGGTCCCAGTTCACCACCTGCGTCTTTTTATAGGCGATGCCGCGCTTGAGCATCTGCAGGAACAGCCACTGGTTCCATTGGTAGTAATCCGGATCGCAGGTGGCGATTTCCCGCGTCCAGTCGATGGCAAAACCCAGTGACTGGAGTTGCTGCTTCATGTAGGCGATGTTCTCGCGCGTCCACTTCGCTGGCGGGACATTGTTCTGGATCGCGGCGTTCTCGGCGGGCAGGCCGAAGGCGTCCCAGCCCATGGGTTGCAGCACGTTGCAGCCACGCATGCGGTGATAGCGCGTGAGCACGTCGCCGATGGTGTAATTGCGCACGTGCCCCATGTGCAATTTGCCCGAGGGATAGGGGAACATCGACAGGCAGTAGAACTTCCGCCGCGATGGATCTTCCGTGACTTCAAAGGCGCGCGCGTCCCGCCAGCGTTTTTGTGCCGCCGCCTCCAAGGCGGCCGGGTCGTAGCGTTCTTCCATGGGTGGGTCGGAAAATCAAGGAGTTGAGTGAATGATGGCGCGCCAGCTTACCGTACACACAAAGTCCATCTCAACCGGCATGGATGTGCGGGAAGAATCAGTCGTGAGGAGGCGAATGGAAATCGGAGCCGCGCGACGGCCTGAATTCATGGCGCTGCGCCAGGCGCTCAAGCCTGTCGGTTTCACCCTGCGTTTGTCTGCCGTTGACGATTTCCAGGCCCGCGCCGCCGGCGGCCTTGAATTCGGCCACCGCCTCGCGCACCTTGGTCGCCGTGAGCTGGTAGCGCAGGGGATGGGCAAGCACGCTCCAGCCGCCGGCGTCGTGAATGGCATGGATGGCGGTCGCCATCGCCGGCCAGGCGGTGGCGACGTAGGCGGGCTTGCCGCGTCCCAGCAGGCGCTTGAAGGCGTCGCCCTCGTTTTTCACCCGCCCCTTTTTTGCAAGATAACGGGCAAAGTGGGCGCGGCCGGGGCGTATGCAATCGGCAAGCCGGCAGGCGCCCGCGTAGGCGCCGGTATATCCCAGCTTGTCCAGCCGCGCGCCGATGCTGCGTGCGCGCCGGGTCCGCATCTCCGCCAGCCGTTGCATGAGTGATTTCAGCGCGGGGCCTTGCGGATCAATCTCCAGGCCGACGATGTGCAGGGTGTGGTGGCGCCAGTCCACGGAGAGTTCGATGCCCGGAACGAACCGCAATCCCAGCTCCCGTGCCGCGCGGGCGGCCTCCTCCAGACCGTCAACGGTGTCGTGATCGGTCAGCGCAATTTCCTCCACGCCCTGGTCCCGGGCGCGCCGCATGAGCGCGGCGGGCGACAGCGTGCCGTCGGACGCCGTGCTGTGGGTGTGCAAATCTACCGGGGTGAGCATTCTTTAATGTACAAGATGGAGGCGATCGGTGGTGACGATGACGGGTCCTTCCGGCATCTCCAGCCGCACGAATTCCACCGCGTGTCCCCGCAGATGCGCGAGTCCGGGATGGCGGTCATGGCCGTTGGGACTGAAGTCAAAGCTGTACCAGCGATGCAACACGATGGCGCCGCGCGCGTTGCGGCCCACGCTCAGCCGCCGCAGCGCGACGGTTTGATCCAGGAACTGCACGCCCATTTCGGCGCAGACCTGGCGGCAGCGGAGCAGGGTGGCCTCATGCGCCCGCGCGCTGTCCCACCAGTACGCCATGAGCGCCAGAATCGAGGCGACGGTAAGCAGGCTGCCCATTCAGATGACGGGGATAATCGTGCGGTGATGCGCATTCAACGCGTCCGGCGATGGTAACACGCGATCAGTCGCGGAAATTGACATATTGCAGCGGCAGCTCGAACCTGGCGGCGCGCAACAGTGCGATGACGGCCTGCAAATCGTCCTTCTTTTTGCCATTCACCCGCACCTGCCGCCCCTGGATCTGCGCCTGCACCTTGAGCCCGCTGTCCTTGATCTGCCTGGAGATTTTCCGCGCCAGCTCGGCGTCGATGCCCTCGCGCACGGTGACGACCTGGCGCGCCTCGTTCAGGGTCACGACGGGCGGATCGATCTTGAGGCAGTTGAGATCGATGCCGCGTTTGGCCATGCGGTTTTGCAGGATGTCGAGCGCCTGTTTGACCTGGAATTCGGTCGGCGCATGCACGGTCAGCACCTTGTCGGCGCGCTCGATGCGGGTGTTCGTGCCCTTGAAATCGAAACGCGTGTTGATCTCACGATTGGCCTGATCCAGCGCGTTGGCCAGTTCGTGGGCGTTGACCTCGGAGACGACGTCGAAGGATGGCATGGCGGGCAGCCTAGATCAGCGCACAGCAGGCTGTCTAATCCGCCGCGGGCGTGAAATAATAATAGATAATAGCTATCATAATTATAAAAAAATATCATTTTTACTATCGACGGCGCGCCCCTATTCTGCGCCGCACCAAACCCACTCCTGAAGAGGATAAATATGAGCACATTGGTCAATCGCATCGCCCCCGACTTCGAGGCCGCCGCCGTGCTGGCGGACGGCAGCATGGTCGACGATTTCCGGCTGTCCGACCTGCGCGGCCGTTACGTCTGGCTGTTTTTCTGGCCGCTGGACTTCACCTTTGTCTGCCCGTCGGAAATCATCGCCCACCACAACCGCATCCAGCGCTTTCGCGAACTGGGCGTGGAGGTGGTCGGTGTGTCGGTGGATTCGCAGTTCACCCACCATGCCTGGCGCAACACACCGGTGGCGCAGGGCGGCATCGGCCCCGTCGCCTTCACCATGGTGGCGGACGTGAGGCACGCCATCACGCGCGCCTACGGCGTCGAGCACGAGGACGGCGTGGCGCTGCGCGCAAGCTTTCTCATCGATCGCTCGGGGCGGGTCCAGCACCAGGTGGTGAACAACCTGCCGCTGGGCCGCAACGTCGACGAGGCCATCCGCACCATCGAGGCCTTGCAGTTCACCGAGGAATACGGTGAAGTCTGCCCCGCCGGCTGGCACAAGGGCGAGCGGGCGATGAAGCCCGACGCGGCCGGTGTCGCGGCCTATCTGCGTGAGCATGCCGAGGGCCTGTAATTGCGGGTGAATTTGTTTTACCCGGGGCGGGCGTTGGCCCGCCCGGCTTTATTTGTAAATGAAAGGATGACATGAATCGCAAACATCAACGATTGCTGATCCTGGGCTCCGGCCCCGCCGGCTATTCGGCGGCGGTCTACGCCGCGCGTGCCGGCCTCAATCCGGTGTTGATCACGGGGCTGGAGCAGGGCGGCCAGCTCATGACCACCACCGAGGTCGACAACTGGCCGGGTGACGACGCCGGAGTCCTCGGGCCGGAGCTGATGGAGCGGATGCGCAGGCATGCCGCGCGCTTCGGCACGGAGCTGATCTCCGATCACATCCACGCCGCCGATCTGAAACAGCGGCCGTTCCTGCTCCAGGGCGACAACGGCGAGTACACCTGCGACGCGCTCATCATCGCCACCGGCGCCTCGGCCATGTACCTCGGGCTGCCCTCCGAGGCGGCCTACCGTGGCAGGGGCGTATCCGGCTGCGCCACCTGCGACGGCTTCTTCTACAAGGACAAGCCGGTGGCGGTCGTGGGCGGGGGCAACACCGCCGTCGAGGAGGCGCTGTACCTGTCCAACATCGCCTCGCACGTCACCGTCATCCACCGCCGCGACCGGTTCCGGGCCGAGAAGATTCTGAGTGACCGGCTGCTGGAAAAGGCGAAGTCCGGGAAGGTGGACATCTGCTGGAACCACGTGCTCGATGAGGTGCTGGGCGACGGCAGGGGCGTGACCGGCATCCGCATCCGCAACAACCAGACCCAGGCGGCGCGGGAACTGCGCCTGGACGGCGTGTTCATCGCCATCGGCCACCGGCCCAACACGGAAATCTTCGCCGGCCAGCTCGACATGGCCGGCGGCTACATCAAGGTCAAAAGCGGCACCGGCGGCTTCGCCACGCAGACCAGCGTACCTGGCGTGTTCGCCGCCGGCGACGTCGCCGATCCGATCTACCGGCAGGCGGTGACCTCCGCCGGCTCCGGCTGCATGGCGGCGCTGGACGCCGACAAGTTTCTCGAACAGCACAAGGGATGACGCTCACCGAGCTGCGTTATTTCGCCGCCTTGGCGCGCGAACGCCACTTCGGGAAGGCGGCGGCGGCCTGTTTCGTGAGCCAGCCGACGCTGAGCGTCGCCATCCGCCGCCTGGAGGAGGAGCTGGGCGCGGCGTTGTTCGAGCGCCGGAACAACCTCATCCGGCTCACGCCGCTGGGCGCGCAGTTGATCGAGCGCGCCCAACGCATACTCCATGAGGCCGCCATGCTGAAGGAAGCGGCCCGGCAGGGAGGCGATCCGCTCCACGGACCGTTCAAACTGGGCGCGATCTTCACCGTCGGCCCCTACCTGCTGCCGCCGCTCATCGCCCGTCTGCGCCGGCTCGCGCCGCGCATGCCGCTGCTCATCGAGGAAAACTACACCGGGCGGCTGGCGGAGTCGCTGGCGCAGGGCGACCTCGACGCCATCGTCGTGGCGCGGCCGTTTGACCAGCCCGGCGCCGTGGTGGCGCCGCTCTACGAGGAGCCCTTCGTGGCCGCCGTTCCCGGCGCCCACCCGCTGGCGGCGCAGAAGACCGTCACCGCCGCCCAATTGCAGCACGAGGCGCCGCTCATGCTCGGCAGCGGCCACTGTTTGCGCGACCAGATCCTGGAACAACTGCCGGCGTTGACCCGCAGACCGCGGGATGACGCGGAAGGCCGCCAGTGGGAGGGCGGTTCGCTCGAGACCCTGCGGCAGATGGTGGCCTCGGGCAGCGGCATTTCCATATTTCCGAGCACCGCCGTGCCGGCCGCCCATCCCCGGGGCGCGCTGGTATCCTATGTGCCCTTCGCGCCGCCGGCGCCGCGGCGCGAGGTGGTGCTGGCGTGGCGCGACAGCTTCACCCGGCCGCGCGCCATCGAGGTCCTGCGGCAGGCCATCGCCGATTGCGATCTGCCGGGCGCGCGGCGGCCGGCCTTGGGACCCGCGATGCGCGCGGCGGCAGGGGCGAGGGACAGGAAAAAGCTATCAAAAAAATAGAAATAATCAATTGGCGCTATCGAAAGCCCCGGCGTATAAGTACAGGCATACTGAACCAGACGCAACCAAAACGATGCGGATAGCGAGGAGAGCAATCATGGCCAAGGCAAGCACGGCAACGCCCCCGTCCACCACCCGTCCGGCGATAGACATCGGCATCCGCGAGGCGGATCGCGCCAGGATCGCCGCCGGCCTGTCCCGCCTGCTGGCGGACACCTACACGCTTTATCTCAAGACCCACAACTTCCACTGGAACGTCACCGGGCCGATGTTCCAGACCCTGCATCTCATGTTCGAACAGCAGTACAACGAGCTGGCGCTGGCCGTGGATTTGATCGCGGAGCGCATCCGCGCGCTGGGTTTCCCCGCGCCGGGCACGTACCAGGAATACGCCAGGCTGTCGTCGATCAAGGAAACCAGGGGGGTTCCCGGCGCGGAACAAATGATCGCTCTGCTGGTCGACGGTCAGGAGGCGGTGGTGCGCACCGCGCGCTCCGTCTTCCCGCTGGTCGAAAAAGTCAACGACGAACCCACGGCGGATTTGTTGACGCAACGCATGCAGGTGCATGAGAAAACCGCCTGGATGCTGCGTAGTTTGCTGGAGCGCTGACCGGCATTCATTCCCGCAAGGAAGGCAATCATGACACAGCCGTCGTTCGAATTGCTGCGCCAGAGGCGCGTGGAGAGCATCCAGGTCGATGTGCGGGAATACCGGCACCGGCCGACGGGGGCCATGCACTATCATCTGGCCGCCGCGGACGGCAACAACTGTTTCGCGGTGGCCTTCCCCACCATGCCCATGGATTCCACGGGCGTGGCGCACATCCTTGAACATACCGTGCTGTGCGGCAGCCGGCGCTACCCGGTGCGCGATCCATTCTTCATGATGCTGCGCCGTTCGCTCAACACGTTCATGAACGCCTTCACCACCTCGGACGCCACGGCCTATCCGTTCGCGACGCAGAACCGCAGGGATTTCGACAATCTGCTCAGCGTCTATCTGGACGCCGTGTTCTTCCCGCGGCTGGACGCGATGGATTTTGCGCAGGAGGGCCACCGTGTCGAGTTCGAACGCCCCGACGACCCGTCCTCGCCGCTGGTCTATCGCGGCGTGGTCTACAACGAGATGAAGGGGGCCATGAGCTCGCCCATCGCGCAGGTGCAGATGGAGTTGCAGTCGTTGCTGTTCCCCACCACCACCTACCACTACAATGCCGGTGGCGATCCGGCCTGCATCCCGGACCTCACCCACGAGCAGCTCAAGGCCTTTCACCGCAGCCACTATCATCCCTCCAACGCCATTTTCATGACCTACGGTGATTTCCCGGCGCAGGAGCACCAGGCACGCTTCGAGGAATGGGCCCTGGGCGAATTCGGGCCGCAGCGTCTCGACATCGACCGGCGCCCGGAGCGGCGCTACGCCGCGCCGCTGCGGGCGGAGCGCCGGTACACGCATGAAGGCGGCGACACCCGCGACCAGACCTATATCGCGCTGGGCTGGCTGCTGGGGCGGGTCGGCGACATGCGCCAGACCATGCGCGATTTGCTGCTGGGCAACCTGCTGCTCCTGCACGGCGCCTCGCCGCTGCGGCAGGCGCTGGAGACGACGTCGCTCGGCGCCGCGCCGCTCGAACTTTGCGGCGTGGATGACACCATGAACGAGGCCATCCTGATCTGCGGCCTGGAGGGCAGCAATCCGGAGCACGCCGACGCGGTGGAGCAACTGGTGTTCGACGTGCTCCGGGACGTGGCGGATCGCGGCGTGCCCGCCGAGGCTGCGGAGGCGGTGCTGACGCAGATGGAGCTGGCGCAGCGCCAGATGACGTCCGACCGCACGCCCTACGGCCTGCAGCTCTTGAGCCGCGTGCTGAACGCCACGGTGCACGGCGGCGATCCACTCGCCTTCATGGACATCGATCAGGCCATCGAGCCGTTGCGCGGGGAGTTGCGCGACCCCGGCTTCATACCCCGGCTGGTGCGCGAGCGGCTGCTCGACAATCCGCACCGCGTGCGCCTGGTGATGAGCCCGGATCCGCAGCTCGCCGCCCGCCGCCGGGCTGAGGAGCAGGAGCGGCTGGCGGCGTTGAAGACCGCCTTGAGCGCCGCCGACCGGGAACGCATCATCCTGCGCGCCCGGGAACTGGATCGCCGCCAGCGTGAACCCGTCGATGCGGAGGTCCTGCCCAAGGTGGGGCTGGCGGACGTGCCGCCGGATCTGAAAATCCCCGCGGGCCGGAACGCGGCGATCGACGCCCAGCCGTTGACGTGCTACGCGGCGGGCACCAACGGCCTCGTGCATTTGCAGATCATCGTCGACCTGCCCGCCATGACGCCGGAACAGAAGGCCTTGCTGGTGCTGTTCTACAACATGCTGGACGAGGTCGGCTGCGGCGGCCGCGATTATCTCGCCACCCAGGCCCTGGGCGCGCGCATCGGCATCCAGTCGGCGTATGTTTCGGTGCGGGCCTCGGTGACGGACCTGCGGGCGCTCAGCGGCTATTTCGCGCTGGCGGGGAAATCGCTGATGCGCGATCACGGCCGTCTGGCGCAATTCATGCGCGAGATGCTGGAAACGGCGCGCTTCGACGAACTCAAGCGCCTGCGCGAACTGGTGGCCCAGATGCGGCTGGCGCAGGAATCCGCAATCACCCACCGCGGCCAGCACCTCGCCATGCTCGCCGCCGCCAGCGGCATGGGGCCCTGCGGCGAGCTCGACAGCCTGTGGGACGGCCCGGTGTCGATCCAATCCCTGAAGAAACTGGATGACAGTCTTGAAGATGCCGGCGCGCTCCGGGAATTCGCCGCGCGGCTTGAGGCCGTGCACGCGCGGCTGCGCGAACAGCCGCGGCGCCTGCTGCTGGTGAGCCAGCCGGCGCATCAGGAGGAGGTCACCGGCACCCTGCGCACGGCGTGGTCCGGCCCTCCCGCCGCGCCCGCCACCGCCTTCACGCACGACGCCGCGCCGCGCCGCGTCCACGAAGCCTGGGTCACGAACACGCAGGTCAACTTTTGCGCCCGCGCCTATCCGGCGGTGCCCGCCGATCATCCCGACGCGCCGGTCTTCTCCGTGCTCGGCAAGTTTCTGCATCACGGCTATCTGCACCGCGCCATTCGCGAGCGGGGCGGCGCCTACGGCTCCGGGGCGAGCTATGACTCCGACGCGGCGTGCTTCCGTTTCTTTTCCTACCGCGACCCGCGCCTGGAGGGCACGCTGCGGGACTTCGACCATGCCCTCGAGTGGCTGCAAAAAAGCGGGCATACCGAGCGGCAGCTGGAGGAGGCCATCCTGGGCGTGATCCAGATCATCGACCAGCCCAAGTCGCCGGCCGCCGAAGCCATCCAGGCGTACTTCCTCGCCTTGCAGGGCCGCACGCCCGAATTCCGCCGCCGCTTCCGCCGCCGCGTGCTCAACGTGACCCTGGCCGACCTGCAACGCGTCGGGCGCGAATATTTAAAGCCGGAGCGCGCCGGCACCGCGGTGATCTGCAACCAGGAGACGCTGAAAGGGCACCGGCACCTAGACTTTGAGGCGCGCGACCTCTAGGAGGTTGCTGAAAAAAGTCCTGGACGGGCTTTTTCAGCATCCTGCCAGGCAAAGCGCCCGCCTTACCGCCGGACGGGTCGCTTCTTGAGCTTGCGCTGCAAGGTGCGGCGGTGCATGCGCAGCCGCCGCGCCGCCTCCGAGATGTTGCCGGCGGAGTCGCTCAGCACCTTCTGGATGTGCTCCCATTCCAGCCGCTTGATGGACGGCCGGTCGCCGGCCACGGGCGTCAGACTCGATCCCGCTGCGCGCGTCAGGGCGGCGACGATTTCATCGGCGTCCGCCGGCTTGGCGAGGTAGTGCACCGCGCCGAGCTTGATGGCCTCCACGGCGGTGGCGATGCTGGCGTAGCCGGTCAGCACCACGATGCGGATGCCGGAATGAAGGCAGCGGAGCTGCTCGATCAGCGCCAGACCGCTTGTCCCCGGCAGGCGCAAATCCACAATGGCGTCATCGAAGCGCGTGCCGCGCGCGAGCGCCATGGCGGCCGTCGCATCGGCCGCCGTCTGGACCGCATAACCGCGAGCCGCGAGCGCGCCGGCCAGCACGCCCCGGAAGGTGTCATCGTCATCGACCAGCAGCAGGGAGCGGCTCATGCAAGCAGGGTCTTGAGCGGCAGGCTGATTTCGGCGACGACGCCGCGGCCGGCGGCGCGCTCACGCAGGACCAGTCTCCCGCCGAGGCGCTTGAGCGCAAGGTGGGCGAGGGGGAGTCCCATGCCCAATCCGTGCGGCTTGGTGGTGACGAAGGCCCGGCCGACGCGCGCCGCGATCCCCGGCGGCAGCCCGCCGCCTTCGTCGCGAATCAGCACCTTCAGTTCCGATTCATCCCAGCGGCCCTCGATCTCAACGCGGCCCGGCGAGGCGTCGGCGGCGTTGTGCAGGACGTTCATGATCGCCTGCGACAGCGTGCGATCGGCGATGATGCAGGGCGGCGGCTGCGGACCGCGCAGTTGCACACTGACTTCGGGGTCGGGACGCAATATCCGCCATTCGTCGACGAGCTGCGCGAGATAACGGTCCACATCCACCCGCCCGCCGCCCAGGGCCTGGGCCTGCCCCGACTGCGCGCTCATGCGGGAGAGGATGTCCTTGCAGCGGTCGATTTGCCCGCGCAACACGCGCAGGCCATCGACCAGCCCGGGATCGCCCTGCCGCTCCCGCTGCAGGTCCTTGGCCAGCACGGCCATCGTTGACAGCGGCGTTCCCAGTTCATGGCAGGTGCCGGCCGCGAGCGACCCCAGCGCCAGCCACTGCCTCGCCTCGGCCAGCTCGCGGTCATGGGCGCGCAGGGTCGCGCCGATGCGGGCGACGAAGTAGGCGACCACCACGGCGCTCAGCAGGAATCCGAACCACATGCCCCACAGGTGCGGCGAGTAATGATCGTCCTCGTGCACCCAGTGCAGGGTGTGCTGATGCAGGAACATGAGCGCCGTGTAGCAGGCGGCGGCGCAGGCCACCAGCAGCCAGGTGTAGGCGGGTCGCAGCGTGGCCGCGGCCACGGTGACGGGCAGCAGGAACAGGGAGACGAAGGGGTTCCAGGAGCCGCCGGTGAAATACAGCAGCGCGGTGAGCGCGCCGATGTCGAGGAACAACTGGCACAGCACCTCGGCTTCCGGGACCGGCCGGCGCGCCGCGACGCCGCGCCAGGAGAACAGCGTCACCGCCGCCAGCAGCAGCATCACGCCGATGATCGGCGGCCAGGGCAGCGGCGCGTGCAGGAACATATGCGCGGCGATGAGGGCGGCGATTTGCACGCCCATGGCGAAGGTCCGCAGCAGCAGCAGGTAACGCAGACAAAGACTGGTCAGCATGAGGAGCGGCCCGGGATCACCGAGAGATTTGATTATATCAAGCCATTGCCGGCCGTGAGCGGCCTGAATCCCGGCGGTGGCCGGCAAGGTGCGACATTTTGCCGCAGTCCGGGGGAGGCTGATTTCGCTAGACTGCGTTTTCACGATGCGACACGCGCCATTCAGGAAATACAACGGAAAAAAATGCGGACTTCGACGACGATTCAAGGCCCCTTCAAAAAGCTGCTGTTGGTGGGCACGACAATCTGTTGGGTGTCATACACCGCGATGGCGCAAGCCCATGGATTCGCGGGCAGGCGCTTCTTTCCGGCCACGATAGCCACGGATGATCCGTTCATGAACGATGAAGCCGGGCTGGTGTTTGGTAACACTTGGGAACCGGACATTGACACCCATACCGACACGACGATCTCAGGCGAATGGGCCAAGACCATCACCCCAACCTTTGGGTTCTCGATAGGCAACGCATTTCACCACATCAATCCTAAGGAAGGAAAAGACATAAACGGCTTCGAGAATCTCGATGTCGGAGCCAAGTGGCAGTTTTACACCAACGACCCCAACGAGACCATCTTGTCCATCGGCTTGAATGCCGAGGTTGGAGGTACGGGGAGCGCGCATCTCGGTGTTGACCCCTTTTCCACGGTCTCACCCACCTTCTTCTTCGGCCAGGGGATGGGATTCCTGCCGGAATCGATGAAAATGTTGAGGCCTTTTGCGGTGACCGGGACCTTGAGCGCCGACATTCCCACGGTGTCGACGATTGAGAGCACAGGGAAGAAACCGGCCACGAACTTGAGCTGGGGGATCTCGCTGCAATACAATCTCCAGTACCTGCAATCCTTTGTTCGCGACATGGGACTGCCGGCGCCCTTCAACCGAATGATCCCGTTGGTCGAATTCCCAATGACGACATGCGTGAATCGAGATTGTGACGGACAAACGACCGGCTTTGTCGCACCGGGCGTCATTTGGTTTGGGAAGCACACGCAATTCGGTCTGGAGGCCCAGATACCCATCGATGACCGCAGTGGCCATGACGCCGGCATCATGGCCCAAGTACATTTCTTCATTGACGACATTTTCCCGGATTCCCTGGGCCGACCCTTGATCGGCGCGAAGAAGGCCTATCCAGCGTGGTGGGGCGGCTCCCGCGAGTAATCACGCTGGCGATCGCGCTGGCTTCGGCGGCCTGGCAACCGAAGACATGGGGCCATGCCTTTCTGGATCATGGCGAACCCAGGGTGGGCGCTGAACTGGCGGCATCGCCACAACAAATAGTGCTGTACTTCGATAGCGAACTGGAACCCGCCTTTTCGGGATTGGTCCTGGAAGACGCGGACGGTCATGAGATCAAGCGAAGCGGGACGCAAAATGATGCCGGCGATCCCACGAGGCTTTCCATGCCGTGTCCTCCGCTCGGTTCCGGTACCTACCGGGTGCGCTGGAGCGTCGTCGCACGGGACGGGCACCGCACGGAGGGAGATTACACCTTCTCCGTCCACTAGGAACCCACACTTGCTCGGTTCGCCTCTCCACCTTCTCCCTTCGTTTTTTGATCTACTGGCGTTGGGTACGATTTTGGGGGCGTTAAGCATCCGGCTTTGGGTGTTCCCCCGCGCCGGTCGTACGGAAGAGACGGTCGTCTTTGCGAGCATCGGCGGCAGATTCACAAGCCTGCTTACGTGGTCGCTCCTTCTTCTCACCGCCACCAGCGTGGCGGTTCTGGTGGTGCGCGCCGCGGAAATAAGCGGTCAGCCTTATGGCGCCGTATCGCGGGTATTGCCCGCGGTACTGTTCAAAACTCACTATGGGACAATCTGGTTCCTGCGGCTTGCGGCCCTGTTTGTGCTGTGGGCGGGCGTGTTGGCGATGCGCCGAACCGGCGGCGCCGCCGCGCCCGCGGCAGCCTTTGTCGCCGCCGCGGCCATTGCCTGGACTTACAGCGCAACGGGTCACGCCAGCGATCAAGGCGACTTCACGATTATTCAAACCATGGACTGGCTGCACCTACTCGCCATCTCGGCATGGGGCGGCGGCCTGCTTGCCGTGACCCTTGTCATTCGGCCTGCATTGGCGGAAAAGATGAATGAACACCAGGTGAAAAATCTCAGCGGGATTTGCCGGCGGCTGTCCCGGCTCGCCGGCTGCTCGCTCCTTGTGGTCATCGTTACCGGAAGCTACGGCGCCTGGCGCCATGTTCCCGGCCTTGCCGCGCTTGGGGACACGATTTACGGGCGGGCGCTGAGCGTGAAGTTGTTTTTCGTTCTCACGATGGTTCTGCTGGGGGCAATCAACCGTTACCTGGTCCTGCCGAAATTGCCTGCATCCGGAGGCGCATCTGCCACCGGTGGCGGGCAATCAGGCGCGGACCTCTTGCGGCAATTCTTCCGAAGGGTCGGTCAGGAAGCCTTCCTCATGATCCTCGTGCTGGGTTGTGTCACGTTCCTGATTCACAGCCCGCCGCCAGGTCCGTTCATGGATATGACGCGTCATCACCCTGCACACATACGGGACGCGGAAGGGCCCTGACCGGCGGCCTGCGTTATTTCGGCGGCGAAGTCGCGATGCGAAGGAGACGGACGGATTTTTTGAACAGCTCGGATTGATGCTTGGCGACGAACGCGGCGATCGTTTTGGCGTCAGCGGCAAGATGGACCTCCGGCGCGTAGCTGCTGTCATCGGCCCTGCCCGCGATCTCGCCACGCCGCACCGCCGCGCGCGCGGCTTCAGGATCAAGCAGGCTCAATTCAACCGCGTCGCCCCCGGCCGAGTACCGCAACAAAAGATAACCCTCGCCGGAATCCCCGCCGTGCAGATTCAGATAGCGCACACCCTTCAAAATGGAAGTATGGCCCTGGTAGTGGGAAACGCGGGTTTGTCCATCGGCGGAGGGCTCGGTCACCGTGATGTTCAGGCTGTGCCGGTCCCGCGCCTCGACGACCACCGTCATGGTCCGCTCCTCGTCGCGCCAGGTGCCGGGCAGGGCCTTGTCGATCTTCGCCGACGCCACCGGCGTGAGTGGCTGCGGCAGTGTCGCCACGCAACCCGCGAGACCAAGAACCGCGAGGAGGGACAGCAGCCGGTTTGTCGTTCGTCGCCGCATCACGCGTATAATAAACGCAATTCACGGAAATGCGGCAAACATGCTCTGATGTTTGCCCGCGGGTGGGAAGAAAACGCATGTCCTTCAGCCTCTCGCAGTTCTACCAGCTCAACCGGCGCATCATCATCTGGATACTGCTGTTCGCCCTCTTGTGGCTGGGGCGCGATTTCTTCGGCCTCATCTTCATGACCTTCGTGCTGGCCTTCATCGCCGAGCCGCTGGCCGAGCTGGGCCGGCGGCGCCTGCGCCTGCCGCATGGTCTGTCGCTGTCGGCGGTCTATGTGATGTTCGTCGCGGTCCTGGTGGGGTTCACGCACTTCGTGGTGCCCGAGGTGGTCAGCGAGGCGAACCGGCTGGTCGGCAACTTAAGCCAGATCGAGCAGCGTGTCATCCAGACCAAGAACAACCTCGTGCGCGAATACCCGGTGCTGCGCGATTCGCTCTCGGTGTTCGCCCGCAGCGCCATGGACGAGGAGGCCGCCGCCGCGCTGGATGTGGAGTTGCAACGCGAAAAGGAAAAGCTCGGCGTGACCGAGGCTGATCTCGCCGCCGACTCCGCCGATCACGCCGGGCCGCCGCCGGGGAGTCCCCTGGCCCGCTACTACGAAAAGAAGGACCGCCTGCTCGTGGACGCCATCATGTCCGAGCAGATCAAGCGCATCGGCAACGAGGCGCCGCGCGCCATCCACGCGCTCTACAGCGTCACCGCCACCCTGCTGCTGGCGCTCTTGTTCAGTTTCCTTATCCTGGTGGACATCGCGCGCCTGCGCCGGCAGGTGCAGGACCTCGGCGTCTCGCGCGTGAAGGACATCTACGCGGAGGCGGCGCAGCCGGTGGTGCGGTTCGCCTATCTGCTGGGCCGCGCCATCCAGGCGCAGACCGCCATCGCCGCGGTGTACACGGTGCTCACGCTCGCGGGCCTGCTGCTGCTCAAGATTCCGTCGGTGACCATGCTGTCGCTGGTGGTGTTTGTGACCAGCTTCATCCCGGTGCTCGGCGTGTTCATCTCCGCGGTGCCGATCATCCTCGTGGCGCTGAACGCGGGCGGGCTCACCCTGGCGCTGGCCTCGGTGGGCCTCATCATCGTCATCCACATCCTCGGCACCTACCTCATCAATCCCTGGATCTACGGCCGCCACCTGAATTTGAATCCGGTGCTGACGCTCATCATCCTGTTCGTGGCCTATCACGCCTTCGGCCTGTGGGGCATGATCCTGGCCGTGCCGGTGGCGCGCTATTTCATCTACGACGTGCTGGGCCTGCCGTTGCGCGACAGCGCGTGAAGGATCTGGTGGAGCGGCGGCAGGATCAACGCCGGGCGCGGCGGGGCAGTGGTGCCGGGAGTGGGGGTCGAACCCACATGAGGGGTAACCTCACTGGATTTTGAGTCCAGCGCGTCTGCCAATTCCGCCATCCCGGCCCGGAAAAATCGACGGGCCGCCAGTATAAGGAACACCCACGCGGTGTCAAAGCCCGCGGTCCTGCCCGCGGGCGCGCGGAGTTTGTTACCATCGCCGCATGCGCGTCTCCGATTTTCATTACGAATTGCCGCAGTACCTGATCGCCCAGCGGCCGGCGCCGATCCGCTCGGAAAGCCGCCTGCTGGTGCTGGACGGCATGACGGGCCGGCTCGAGGATCGCCGCTTCGCGGATCTGCCGCAACTGCTCAATCCCGGCGATCTGCTGGTGTTCAACGACACCCGCGTGATGCGCGCGCGCCTCGTCGGCCGGCGGCCCAGCGGCGGGCGGGTGGAAATCCTGATCGAGCGCGTCATGGGGGATCGCCGCGCGCTGGCGCACATGCAGCCCGCGCGCACGCAGAAGCCCGGCGGCACCGTGCTGCTGGATGAGGGCGTCATCGCGCACGTTCTCGAGCGCCGGCCGGATGATCTGTTCCTGCTGGAATTCGAGGCGCCCTGCGATCTGCACGAGGTCATGGAGCGCATCGGCCGCGTGCCGCTGCCGCCGTACATCGCGCGGGAGGACGACGCGGCGGACGCCGAGCGCTATCAAACCGTGTACGGCCGCGCGCCGGGCGCGGTCGCCGCGCCCACCGCCGGCCTGCACTTCGATGACGACATGCTGGCGATGTTTGATGCGCGCGGCGTGCGGCGGGCGTACGTGACGCTGCACGTCGGCGCGGCCACGTTCCAGCCGGTGCGCACCGAGCATGTCGAGGAGCACCGCATGCATTGCGAGTACGTCGAAGTGACGGCGGACGCCTGCCGCGCCGTCGAGGCCGCGCGCGCGCAGGGCGCGCGCGTCGTGGCCGTGGGCACGACCTCGGTGCGCGCGCTCGAGAGCGCGGCGGCGGGCGGACGGATCATGCCCATGGCCTGCGACACCGATCTCTTCATCACGCCCGGCTACCGCTTCCGCGTGGTCGACGCGCTCATCACCAACTTTCACCTGCCGGAATCGACGCTGCTCATGCTGGTCTGCGCCTTCGCCGGGCGCGAGCAGGTGTTGAACGCCTACCAGCACGCCGTGCGCCAGCGCTATCGCTTCTACAGTTACGGCGACGCCATGTTCGTGACGCCGGCGGCGGGTGCATGAGCGCCCCGCGCTTCGAAGTGGCGGCGCGTGACGGCGCGGCGCGGGCGGGCAAGCTGCACACCGCGCACGGCGCCATCGACACGCCGGCGTTCATGCCGGTCGGCACCTACGGCACGGTGAAAACCCTGAGCCCGGAGGAATTGGAGTCGCTCGGCGCGCAGGTCATCCTCGGCAACACCTATCATCTGATGCTGCGGCCGGGCGCGGAAGTCGTCGCCGCGCACGGCGGGTTGCACCGCTTCATGCACTGGAGCGGCCCGATCCTCACGGACTCCGGCGGCTTTCAGGTCTTCAGCCTGGGCGGGATGCGCAGAATCACCGCCGAGGGCGTGACCTTCCGCGCGCCGCTCAACGGCGATGAGATCGTGCTGACGCCGGAGCGCTCGATGGCCGTGCAGCGCTCGCTCGGCGCCGACATCGTCATGATCTTCGATGATTGCACGCCGTATCCGGCGACGGAGGCCGATGCCGCCGCCTCGATGCGGTTGTCGCTCGCATGGGCGGCGCGCAGCCGCGAGGCGCACGGCGATTCACCCGCCGCCCTGTTCGGCATCGTCCAGGGCGGCATGCACGTTCATTTGCGCGAGGAGTCGCTGGCGGGATTGCGGCGCATCGGCTTCGACGGCTATGCCGTCGGCGGGCTTTCTGTGGGCGAGCCCAAGCCGGAGATGTGGCGCGTGCTTGGTCACCTCGCGCCGAAGCTGCCCGCGGACAGGCCGCGTTATTTGATGGGCGTGGGCACGCCGGAGGACCTGGTCAAGGCCGTGGGCCTGGGGCTGGACATGTTCGACTGCGTGCTGCCCACGCGCAACGCGCGCAACGGGCATCTGTTCACGCGGACGGGCGTCGTGCGCATCCGCAACAGCGAGCACCGCAACGCCACCGGCCCGCTGGATGAGTCCTGCGCCTGTTACACCTGCCGGAATTACTCGCGCGCCTACCTGCATCACCTGGATCGCTGCGGCGAGATCCTGGGGCTGCGGCTCAACACGCTGCACAACCTGCATTACTACCTGGCGCTCATGCGCGAACTGCGGCAGGCCATCGCCGCCGGCCGGCTGTCGTCTTATATCGCGGCGTTTCACGCCAGCCGGAAGGACGGCGCCGGCTGAAGGCGGCGAGAATATCCGGGCGGAAGTTGACATGGGTCAAAATCTTCGCCGGCGGGCGCGCTAAAGTGAGAATGGAGTCATAGTTTCGGCATCGGGCGCGTCGGGCGATGAACCCCTGCGCCGTCCCCGTCACACGAAAGGAGAGCCAACATGCCCGTCGGCGAGATTTGCAATCGAGAGGTGGTTTTCACGCCACGCAACACCCCCGTCATCGACGCCGCGAAGCTGATGCGGCGTCGTCACGTGGGCACCCTCGTGGTGGTGGATCAGGCCGATGGCAGGCCCGCACCGGCGGGAATCGTGACGGACCGGGACCTGGCCATAGGCGTCCTCGCCGCGGAGGTGGATCCCTCCACCTTGTCCGTGGGCGACGTCATGGGTGGCGAATTGATCACGGCGGGCGAAACCATGGGGATCTTCGAGGTCATCCAGTTGATGCGCTACAAGGGCGTGCGCCGCATCCCGGTGGTGGACGGCAAGGGGGGTCTGGTGGGCATCGTCGCCAGCGACGATCTGCTGCGAATCCTGGGCGAGGAAATCACCGAACTCGCCAAGGTGATTTCCCGCGAGCAGCAACGTGAACGGCGCATCCGGCGGTGACGGCGCCGCAAGCCGGAAAAAACACCGATGACCGCACGCCGGGATTATCGCAATCCAATGTCAGTGTAAGACGAAAAGCGACGCCGGGTTTCCGGGTGTTGCGATAACGCGGCCGGGGGCCCCGCAGGGGCTGATGGCCGCGCGATGTGTCCCCCGGGCATTGAACGCCGTCACCCGCCTCCCGTGCTTTTGGCGTGCCCCGTGGTGCCGGCGTTCGCACCGCTCATGCCGCAAATAGTGCGGCCTGTGGCATAATAACGCCCCTTTTTTTCATGGGGCAGGGCCAGATGGGTTTTTTCATCGACGAGGCTTACGCGCAAGCCGCGCCGGCGCCGGGCGGCGTGAGCCTGTCGGATTTCGCCTTTCCGCTGCTGCTCTTCGGCCTCATGTTCGTGCTGCTGATCTGGCCGCAGATGAAGCGGCAGCGCGAACACAAGCAGATGCTGGAATCGCTGGCCAAGGGCGATGAAGTGGCGACCAGCGGCGGCCTGATTGGCCGCATCACCGAGATCGGCCCGAATTTCGTGGTGATCGAGGCGGCCAAGGGCGTGGAGGTCAGGGTGCAGCGGCACGCCATCGCCGCCGTGCTGCCCAGGGGTTCCATGAAAACCTTGTAATTGCCGCCGAAAGCATTTCAATGAATCGCACGCCGTTGTGGAAATGGATCCTCATCGGGATCACGGTGATCCTCGGTGCCGTCTATTCGGCCCCCAATCTCTTCGGCGAGGACCCGGCGGTGCAGATATCCGCCAAGAGCGGCCAGCCGCCCGACATCGTGCTGGAGGCCAAGGTCGAGCAGGCGCTGAAAAACGAGAAGCTCGGAGCCAAGGCACAGGAGCGCACGCCGCAGAACCTGCTGGTGCGCTTCGGCGACGGCGAGACGCAGCTCAAGGCGTACGACGCCCTGAACAAGGCGCTGGGGGATGAATACGTCGTGGCGCTTAATCTGGCGCCGGCGACGCCGAAATGGCTGGCCTGGCTCGGCGCCAAGCCCATGTACCTCGGCCTCGATCTGCGCGGCGGCGTGCATTTCCTGCTCGCCGTGGACACGGCGGCGGCCGTCGTGCAGGCCGAGGAGCGCTTCGTCACCGATCTGCGTTCCTCCTTCCGCGAGCAGAACATCCGCTACAAGAACATCGCCCGCCTCGAACAGGGGGGGATCACGGTGACGTTCAACGAGCCCGAGGACAGGCAGAAGGCGGAGAAGATCCTGTCGCGGGAATTCTCCGCGCTGCAGACCACGACCACGAACGCCGGCGGCAACACCGTCGAACTCAAGATCAGCGACGCCTATCTCCGCGAGGCCAAGAAGACCGCCCTGCAACAGAACCTGACGACGCTGCGCAACCGCGTCAACGAACTGGGCGTGGCCGAGCCGGTCATCCAGCAGCAGGGCGAGGACAACATCGTGGTGGAACTGCCGGGCGTGCAGGACACCGCGCGCGCCAAAGAGATCCTCGGCGCCACCGCGACGCTGGAGTTTCACATGGTGGATTTCGAACATGACCTGGCCGAGGCGCTGGCGGGCAGGGTGCCGCCCGGCTCCAAGCTCTACAAGAACCGCCAGGGCCATCCGGTGCTGCTGAAGAAGGAGGTCATGCTGACCGGCGAGTACATCATCGACGCCGCCTCCGGCTTCGATCAACAGAGCAACACGCCCAACGTCAGCATCCGCCTGAACGGCAAGGGCGGCGCGCTGTTCAGCCGCGCCACGCGCGACAACGTCGGCAAGCCGATGGCGGTGGTGTTCATCGAGAACAAGGTCAAGACGGTCAAGGAGGACGGGGAGACCAAAAAGGTGGCGACGCGGACCGAGGAGGTGATCAACGTCGCCACCATCCGCGAGGAGCTGGGCCGCAGCTTCCAGATCACGGGACTCGAGAGCACGCACGAGGCGCGCAATCTGGCGCTGCTGCTGCGCGCCGGCTCGCTGGCGACGCCGATCGAGATCGTCGAGGAGCGCACCATCGGCCCGAGCCTCGGCGCCGAGAACATCAAGCGCGGCTTCCATTCCACCTGGGTCGGCTTCGTCGCCATCGCCGCATTCATGATCGTGTATTACCTCGTGTTCGGCGTGACCGCGGTGATCGCGCTCGCCGTCAACGTCATGCTGCTGGTGGCGCTCCTGTCGATCCTGCAGGCCACGCTGACGCTGCCCGGCATGGCCGGCATCGCGCTGACGGTGGGCATGGCCATCGACGCCAACGTGCTCATCAACGAGCGCATCCGCGAGGAGCTGCGCAACGGCGTGAGCCCGCAGGCCAGCATCACGGCGGGTTACGAGCGGGCGTTTGCCACCATTCTCGATACCAACATCACCACCCTCATCGCCGGCATCGCGCTGTACGCCTGCGGCACCGGCCCGGTGCGCGGCTTCGCCGTGGTGCTGTGCCTGGGGATCCTCACCTCGATGTTCAGCGCCATCATGGTGTCGCGCAGCCTCGTCAATTTGATCTACGGCTACCGCCGGCGGCTCGCCCGCATCGCCATCGGCAACACGGCGTGGAAGTAGGCCGCCAGGTCACCGGAGACGCCCATGGAATTCTTCAAGATCCGCAAAGACATCCCGTTCATGCGCCACGCGCTCACGTTCAACGTGATCTCGGCGGTGACGTTCCTGCTGGCGGTGATTTTCCTCAGCGTGCGGGGCCTGAATCTGGGCGTCGATTTCACCGGCGGCACGGTGATGGAGGTGAACTATCCCGCGGCGGCGGATCTCGGAAAAATCCGCGACGCGCTCGCCGGCATCGGCTACCGCGACGTCCCGGTGCAGAATTTCGGCACCACGACCGATGTGTTGATCCGCCTGCCGACGCGCAAGGGCCTGCCGCAGGCCCACATCTCCGATGACGTCATGGCGGCGCTGCGCGCCGCCGATCCCGGCGCCCAGCTGCGGCGCGTGGAATTCGTCGGGCCGCAGGTGGGCGAGGAGCTGCTGGAGAACGGCGGGCTGGCATTGCTGTTCGTGTCGATCGGGATCATGGTCTATCTGTGGGCGCGGTTCGAATGGAAATTCGGGCTGGCCACCATCATCGCCAACCTGCACGACGTCGTGATCATCCTGGGCTTCTTCGCCTTCTTCCAGTGGGACTTCTCGCTCTCGGTGCTGGCGGCGGTGCTGGCGGTGCTGGGCTACTCGGTCAACGAATCGGTGGTGGTGTTCGACCGCGTGCGCGAGAACTTCCACAAGCTGCGCACCGCCACGGTCCCGCAAATCATCGACAACGCCATCACCCGCACCCTGTCGCGCACCATCATCACCCACGGCTGCACCCAGCTCGCCGTGCTGTCCATGCTGTTTTTCGGCGGCGAGACGCTGCATTACTTCGCCCTGGCGCTGACCATCGGCATCTGCTTCGGGATTTATTCCTCGGCGCTGGTGGCCAGCCCCATCGTGATGTGGCTGGGGGTGTCGCGCGGCGACCTGGTGCGGCCGCCGGTCGTCAAGGAGGGAGCCGAATACAACCGGCCCTGATCTGAGGCGCGGCCGACGCGTTGCGTTCGTGTCGCGGTGGAATCGTGGCGTCGGGGCGTCCGTTGAACATCGTCGCTGATCAAAACATCACCCAGGTCGATCGAGCCTTTCAGGGCTGGGGCAGGGTCCGGCTGGTCGCCGGCCGCGGGCTGCGGGCGGCGGACATCGGCGGCGCCGATCTGTTGCTGGTGCGATCCGTCACCCGCGTCGATGCGGCCCTGCTCGAGGGCGGCCGCGTGCGTTTCATCGGCTCGGCCACGAGCGGCGTCGACCACGTCGATCTGCCGTACTTGCAGGAACGCGGCATCGCCTTTGCCCATGCCCCCGGCAGCAACGCCGTTGCAGTGGCCGAATACGTGCTGGCGGCCATCTGCCACTGGGCCGGACGCAAGGACAGGGGGCTGGCCGGGCTGCGAGCGGCCGTGATTGGCTGCGGCCGGGTCGGCGGCCGCATCGCGGCTTTTCTGGAGGCGATGGGCGTCATCTGCCTGCGCAACGACCCGCCGCTCAGGGAGACCACGGGCGATCCGCGCTATCTGGAACTCGACGCGGTGCTCGACGCCGACATCGTCACCCTGCACGTGCCGCTGACGCGGGACGGGCCTCATCCCACCTGGCGGCTGCTCCATGCCGGCAATCTGCCGCGGCTCAAGGACGACGCGCTGCTCATCAACACCGCGCGCGGCGGCGTGATCGACGAGGCGGCGTTGCTGTCCCTGCTGGCCCGGCGGCGGGGCATGGAGGCGGTGATCGACTGCTGGGAGGGGGAGCCGGACATCGACACGGCCCTGGTCTCCCGCGCCCTGATCGCGACGCCGCATATCGCCGGCTACAGCCACGACGGCAAGCTGCGCGCCACGCAGCAGGTGTACGAGGCGGCGTGCCGGCATTTCAACCGCCCCCGGCTGTGGCGGCCGGCGCTGCCGCCGCCGCCGGCCCTGACGGCGGGCGCGACGGTGAGTGAAACGGTGTTGAACTGTTATGATCCGGCGCATGACAGCGCGGCGTTGAAACGGATGCTGGAACTGCCGGCTTCGGTGCGGGCGGCATGTTTCGATCGGTTGCGGCGCGACTACCCGGTGCGGCGCGAATTCCCGGCGCACCGGTTCACGCCGCCCGGCCCGGCCGCCGGCACCGCGCCCGCGCTGCGCGCCCTGGGATTCCGATGCTGAGACGAATCAATGGCTGATCAAACCGTCATCCTCGGCACGCCGCTTACGGCCGGCGCCACGCGGCTGCTGCTGCTGGGCTCGGGCGAGCTCGGCAAGGAGGTCGCCATCGAGGCGCAGCGATACGGCGTCGAGGTCATCGCCGTGGATCGCTACGCCAACGCCCCCGCCATGCAGGTCGCGCACCGCGCCCACGTCGTCAACATGCTGGACGGCGCTGCGCTGCGGCGGATCATCGAACGTGAAAAGCCGCACTACATCGTCCCGGAGATCGAGGCCATCGCCACCGACACGCTGGTGGAACTGGAACGGCAGGGATGCACCGTGATCCCCACCGCGCGCGCGACGCAGTTGACCATGGACCGGGAGGGCATACGGCGGCTGGCCGCCGAGGAGTTGAAACTCAAGACCTCGCCGTACCGCTTCGCCGGCAGCCCCGAGGAATACCGCGCCGCGGTGGCGGCGATCGGCCTGCCGTGCGTGGTGAAACCGGTGATGAGCTCCTCCGGCAAGGGCCAGTCCACGGTGAAGACGCCGGCGGAGATCACGCCGGCGTGGGAGTATGCGCAGAAAGGCGGCCGCGTGGCGGGGGGGCGGGTGATCGTGGAGGGCTTCATCCGGTTCGATTATGAAATCACCCAGCTGACCGTGCGCCACCGCGGCGGCACCTCCTTCTGCGCGCCGATCGGGCATCTACAGATCGACGGCGACTACCGCGAATCCTGGCAGCCGCAGCCGATGTCGGCGGCGGCGCTCGAGGAAGGCCGGCGCATCGCCCGCGCCATCACCGACGCGCTGGGCGGCCGCGGCATCTTCGGCGTGGAGCTGTTCGTGCGCGGGGACGAGGTGTGGTTCAGCGAGGTGTCACCGCGCCCGCACGACACCGGCCTCGTGACCCTGATCTCGCAGGACCTCTCCGAGTTCGCCCTGCACGTGCGGGCGGTGCTGGGGCTGCCGATCCCGGCCATCCGCCAGCACGGGCCGGCGGCCTCCTGCGCGCTGCTGGTCGAGGGACATTCCAAAAATGTACGATTTGGGAACGTCGAACGGGCGCTGACGGCACCGGACACCGCGCTGCGCCTGTTCGGCAAGCCGGAGGTTGCCGGCCACCGCCGCATGGGCGTCACCCTGGCCCTGGGCGCCGATGTCGAAGCCGCGCGCGCCAGGGCGCGCGCAGCGGCGGCGGCGATCGCCGTTGAGTTGTAAAACGGCGGATTGATCCTGGCGGTCATGACAAAGAGGGGGGAACCATGCGCATCCTGCACACGATGTTGAGGGTCGGAAACCTGGACCGTTCGATCGACTTTTACACCCATGTGCTCGGCATGAAGGTGCTGCGCCGCAAGGACTATCCCGACGGCAAGTTCACGCTGGCCTTCGTCGGCTACGGCGAGGAGAAGGACACGGCGGTGCTGGAGCTGACCTACAACTGGGGCGTGGAGAAATACGAGCTGGGAAACGCCTACGGCCACGTCGCCATCGAGGTGGACAACGCCGCGCAGGCCTGTGAAAAGGTGCGCGCCATGGGCGGCAGGGTGGTGCGCGAGGCGGGCCCCATGAAGCACGGCAGCACCGTGATTGCCTTCGTCGAGGACCCCGACGGCTACAAGATCGAGTTCATCGAGAAGGGCAGCGGGTAGACCGCAATTCCTGCCGTTCCGGCCGCTCACAGACGGCCGGTTGACGGTGATGGGCGGCTACCGCAGAATCAGCGCCCCCGACCAGCCCCGATCCGCGCGGATGCAAAACAACAATAAAAACAGCAGTGAGCCGCTGGTCAGGATCCGCGGGCTGATCTTCAAGCGCGGCCAGCGCGCCATCTTCGACAACGTCGACATCGACATCCGCCGCGGCGGCATCACCGCCATCATGGGACCGTCCGGCTGCGGCAAGACCACGCTGCTGCGCCTGATCGGCGGCCAGTTGAAGCCGCTGTCGGGCAGCGTACGGGTCGACGGCATCGAGGTCCCCAGGCTCTCGCGGCGGGCGCTGATGAACCTGCGCAAGCGCATGGGCATGCTGTTCCAGAGCGGCGCCCTGCTGACCGATCTGAACGTGTTTGAGAACGTCGCCTTCCCGCTGCGCGAGCACACGCCGCTGCCGGAGGCCGTCATCCGCGATCTGGTGCTGATGAAGCTGGAGGCGGTCGGCCTGCGCGGCGCCCGCGGCCTCATGGCGGCGCAACTGTCGGGCGGCATGGCCCGGCGGGTGGCGCTGGCGCGCGCCATCGCGCTCGAGCCGATGATGATCATGTACGACGAGCCCTTCACCGGCCAGGACCCGATCTCGATGGGCGTGCTCGTGCGCCTGATCAAGTCCCTGAACGAGGCCCTGGGGATCACCAGCGTCATCGTGTCCCACGACATCCAGGAAACCGTGTCCATCGCCGATTACGTTTACATCCTGTCGGCGGGCAAGATCGTGGGGCAGGGCACGCCCGCGGAGCTGGCCGGCACGAATTCGCAATGGGTGCGACAGTTCATGCAGGCGCTGTCCGACGGACCGGTGCGGTTCCACTATCCCGCCCCCTCCATCACCGAGGATCTGCAACTGTGACCGCGGCCTTTCTGGGCATGCTGCAGCGGCTGGGCCGGTGGGGATTGTCGGCCCTGGAACGGCTGGGACGGGGGACCGTCTTCTTTGTCTATGTGATCGGCGGGTTCCCGGAAATCCTGCGTCGGGGGCGGTTGATCGTGGCGCAGATCTACGCCGTGGGCGCGCTGTCGCTGGTCATCATCGTGGTGTCGGGCATCTTCGTCGGCATGGTGCTGGGCTTGCAGGGCTATAATACGCTGGTCGATTTCGGCGCGTCCGAATCGCTCGGCGAACTGGTGGCCCTGTCGCTGGTCCGCGAGCTGGGGCCGGTGGTGACGGCGCTGCTGTACGCCGGTCGCGCCGGGTCGGCGCTCACCGCCGAAATCGGCCTGATGAAAACCACCGAGCAATTGTCGGCGATGGAGATGATGGCCGTGGATCCGCTGCACCGGGTCATCGCGCCGCGGCTGCTGGCGGGAATCATTTCCATGCCGCTCCTGGCCGCGATTTTCAGCATCCTGGGCGTGTACGGCGGCCACTTTGTCGGCGTCACCCTGTTGGGGGTGGACGACGGCGCCTACTGGTCGCAGATGCAGGCGACGGTGGACTGGTACGACGACATTTTGAACGGCGTCATCAAGAGCTTCGTGTTCGGCATCGTGGTGACGTGGATCGCCCTGTTCGAGGGTTACGACACGGCGCCCACCTCGGAGGGGATCAGCCGCGCGACGACGCGGACGGTGGTGAACTCGAGCCTCGCCGTGCTGGGGCTGGATTTTGTGTTGACGGCTTTGATGTTCAACAAGTAGCGGGGAGCGCCGTGATATCCCCCGCCGATGAGCTGATGCCGCGCTGCGGCCGGCTGCGGATCTTTTTGGCGTTCTGCGGATGGACGTGATAGAGGAGCGGGAAGATGACTGAGTCAAGAACTCTCGAAATCGTGGTGGGCGGGTTCATCTTCGCCGGGCTGCTGGCGCTGCTCATGCTGTCGATGAAGGTCAGCAACCTGACGGATATCGGCGGCACGGACGGCTACGAAATCAAGGCCAAATTCGACAACATCGGCGGTCTTAAGGTCCGCTCGCCGGTCAAGATGGCGGGGGTGAAAATCGGCCAGGTGTCGGCGATCGATTTCGACCCCACCAGCTACCGGGCGGAGGTCACGCTCAAAATCGACCGCCGTTACGACAAGATCCCGACGGATACCTCGGCCAAGATCTTCACGGCGGGTCTCCTGGGCGAGCAATACATCAGTCTCGAGGCCGGCGGCGACGACCACTACCTGAAACCCGGGGGGGAAATCACGCTGGTGTCCAATGCCGTGGTGCTGGAGCAAGTCATCGGCCAATTCCTTTATAATAAGGCCGCCGGGAACGACAAGAAGTGATGGCGGCCCCGGGGGTCCTGGTGAGGGTTAAAAGACGGTGTCAAGAAAGCCATAACGGGCGGAGAAGAGATTATGAAACGCGGGCAATGGTGGGCGGCGGTATTGAGCGGGTTGATGGCGGTGGCGGTCGGGGCGTCCGTCGGCCCGGAGGAAGTGGTCAAGAACACCACGGACCTGGTGTTCCAGCGCATCAAGACCGATGAGACGTCGCTGAAGGAGGACACCAGCAAGCTGTATCAGCTGGTGAACGAGTTGATCATTCCGCATTTTGATTTCCAGCGGGCCTCGCAGCTGGTGCTGGGCAAGAACTGGCGCGGTGCCAGCGACGATCAGCGCCAGCGATTCGCCGAGGCCTTCAAGGAGCTCATGGTGCGCACCTATGCGAACGCGTTGCTGCAGTACGTCGACAATAAAATCACCTACAAGGCGGTGCAGGCGGATCAGGATGGAAAGATCATAACCGTGCGCACGGAGGTCGAACAGCCCGGGGCGGAACCGGTGGCGGTCAATTACCGCATGCACGAGGTCAACGGCGAGTGGAAGGTCTATGACGTCATCGTCGGCGGCATCAGCCTGCTGGTGACCTACCGGGATTCATTCGCCTCGGAGATCAACCAGTCCGGCATCGACAGCTTGATTGCGCATCTGCAGAGCCACAATCAGGAACTGGCGGCCAAGAACACACCCCATCCCGCCGCGCAATGAACGTGGCCGTGGCCCGCATCGAACCTGTCGGCGATCACGCCTGGCGCGTCGCGGGGGAGCTGACGCTGCAAAACCTGCCGGCGCTGCTGGCCGAGTCGGAGGGGCTGCGCGCCGCCGCCGGTCCCGGCCGGGGATTTGAACTGGACCTCTCCGGGGTGACGCGCATCGACAGCTCCGCCATCGCGCTGCTGCTTGCCTGGATGCGCGCGGCCCGGCAGGCCGGCGCCTCCGTGAGGTTTTTCCGGGCGCCGGGCCAGTTGCTTTCGATTGCGGAAGTCAGCGGCGTCCGCTCCCTGCTGCCTTTGGGTTGAGTAGAGGGGCGCGGCGTTGACGCCGGCGGAGATTCAACGGCTCATCGAGGCGGGCCTGCCGGGCGCGCGGGTGGAGGTGCGCGGCGATGACGGCGTGCATTTCGAGGCGGTGGTGGTGTGCGAGGAATTTCGCGGACTGCCGACGGTCCGGCAGCACCAGCGGGTGTACCGCATTCTGGGCGATCGCATGGGGCGGGAAATCCACGCCCTGGCGTTGCGCACCGTCACCCCCGATGCAGCCTGAAGGCCCCCGCTGAATCCTTCCACATGGACAAACTGATCATCACCGGCGGCGTGCCGCTCAACGGTGAAATACGCATCTCCGGCGCCAAGAACGCCGCCCTGCCGATTCTGGCGGCCACGCTTTTGACCGGCGACAAGGTCGTCATCGGCAACATCCCGCATTTGCACGACATCACCACCACCATGGAACTGCTGGGGCGCATGGGGGTGGAGTTGATGGTGGATGAGCGCATGAGGATCGAGGTCAATGCCGGCAGCATCCGCGAGATGTTCGCGCCCTACGAGCTGGTCAAGACCATGCGCGCGTCGATCCTGGTGCTGGGGCCGCTGCTGGCGCGCCACGGCCGCGCCGAGGTGTCGCTGCCGGGCGGATGCGCCATCGGCTCGCGGCCGGTGAACCTGCATCTGCAGGGTCTGGCGGCCATGGGCGCCGAACTGCGCGTCGAAAACGGCTATGTCCACGCCGCCGCCCCGGGGCGGCTGAAGGGCGCCCGTCTCAACATGGACATGGTCACCGTCACCGGCACGGAAAACCTGATGATGGCGGCGACGCTGGCGGAGGGGCGCACGGTGATACACAACGCCGCCCGCGAACCGGAGGTGAGCGATCTGGCCAACTGCCTCATCAGCATGGGCGCGTGCATCGAGGGTGCCGGCACTGATACGATCATCGTCGAGGGCGTGAAGGAGCTGCACGGCACGGACTACAGCATCCTGCCGGATCGAATCGAAACCGGCACTTATCTCGTGGCCGCCGCCATCACCGGCGGGCGGGTCAAGCTCAAGAGCACGCGCCCGGAGCTGTTGGGCGCGGTGCTGGCCAAGCTCACCGAGGCCGGCGCCGAGGTGACCCAGGGCGAGGACTGGGTGATGCTGGACACGGGCGGACGCCGGATCAAGGCGGTGGATGTCCACACCTCGCCCTATCCCGGCTTCCCCACCGACATGCAGGCGCAGTTCACCGCCATGAATTGCGTATCGCGGGGCACGGCGGCGATCACCGAGAACGTGTTCGAGAACCGCTTCATGCACGTGCTGGAACTGCGCCGCCTGGGCGCCGACGTGCGGCTGGAGGGCAATACCGCCATCACCACCGGCGTGCCGCGGCTGACCGGCGCGCCGGTCATGGCCACCGACCTGCGCGCCTCGGCCTCGCTGGTGCTGGCGGGGCTGGTGGCGGAGGGAGAGACGCACGTGGAGAGGATTTATCATATCGATCGCGGGTACGAAACCATCGAGGAGAAGCTGTCGCAGCTGGGCGCGCAAATACGCCGCGTGCCGAGCTAGGCGTTTGCCCCCGCGCCGCCGGAGAAACGAACATGAACCGCCTGCACGATGGCAAGACGCTCACGCTGGCCGTGTCCAAGGGCCGCATTCTTGACGAGGCGCTGCCGCTGCTGGCGCGCATCGGCGTGCGCCCGCTGCAGGACCCGGCGCGCTCGCGCAAGTTGATCCTGGACACCAGCCGCCCCGAGTTGCGGCTGGTGATCATCCGCGCGCAGGACGTGCCGACCTACGTCGAACACGGCGCCGCCGAGGCGGGCATCGCCGGCCGCGACGTGTTGATGGAATACGAAAGCGGGGAGCTGTACGAGCCGCTGGATCTGGGCATCGCCCGCTGCCGGCTGGTGGTGGCCGGCCGCGACCACGCGCCGGCCGCGCGCCCGCGGGTGGCGACCAAGTATCCCAACGTCACCCGCGCCTATTACGCCGCCCGCGGCGAGCAGCCCGAGATCATCAAGCTCTACGGCTCGATGGAGCTCGCGCCGCTCGCCGGGCTCGCCGATCGCATCGTCGATCTGGTGGACACGGGACGCACCCTGCGTGAAAACGGGCTGGTGGAGATCGCCACCATCGCCGACATCAGCGCGCGCCTCATCGTCAACAAGGCGGCGATGAAGGTCAAGCATGCCGCCGTGCGGAGGCTGATCGCGCAATTGAGGGGCGCCGTCCGCCCGCGCGCCCGGGATTGAACATGCCTGCGACGGGGACATTGACGCTGCGCCGCCTGCGCACCCGCGACGCCGGTTTCCAGCCGGCGCTGGCGGCGCTGCTCGAGCGGGGGACGCCCGCGGATGACGCCGTCGACGCCGCCGTTCGCGACATCATCCAGCAGGTGCGCGCCCGCGGCGATGAGGCCCTGATCGAATACACCAATCGTTTTGATCGACGCCGGCTGAAGGAGGCGGCGGCGCTGGAGATCCCCGGGCCGCGGCTGGCGCAGGCGCGCACGACGCTCAATCCGGATTTGAGAACGGCGCTGGAATCCGCCGCCGCGCGCATCCGCGCCTACCACGAGCGTCAGCGGCAGGAATCATGGACCTACACCGAGGCCGACGGCACGGTGCTGGGCCAGCAGGTGACGCCGCTCGATCGCGTGGGCGTGTACGTGCCGGGCGGCCGCGCCGCCTATCCCTCCTCGGTGCTGATGAACGTCATACCGGCGAAGGTGGCCGGTGTGGGCGAAATCATCATGACGGTGCCGGCGCCCGATGACGCGCTGGAGCCGGTGGTGCTGGCCGCCGCCGCGATCGCCGGCGTGGATCGCGCCTTTACCGCCGGCGGGGCGCAGGCCATCGCCGCCCTGGCCTATGGCACGGAGACGATACCGCGCGTGGACAAGATCGTGGGGCCGGGCAACGCGTATGTCGCGCGCGCCAAGGCCATGGTCTTCGGCGACGTCGGCATCGACATGATTGCCGGCCCCTCCGAGATCCTGGTGATCTGTGACGGCAGAACGGACGCCGGCTGGATCGCGATGGATTTGTTCTCGCAGGCCGAGCACGACGAGGAGGCGCAGGCCATCCTGCTGTCACCGGATGCCGCCTTTCTCGACGCGGTCGAGGCCGGCATCCACCGGCTGCTGCCGGACCAGCCGCGCGCCGCCATCATCCGGCAATCGCTTGCGCAACGCGGCGCCCTCATCGAGGTCCGTGATCTTGATGAGGCCGTGGAGATTGCCAATGTCATCGCGCCGGAACACCTGGAGCTGTCCGTGGAGGATCCGGCGCCGCTGGCGGGGAGGATCCGCCACGCCGGCGCAATCTTTCTGGGCCGCCACGTGTCGGAGGCGCTGGGTGACTACTGCGCCGGGCCGAATCACGTGCTGCCGACGTCGCGCACCGCGCGCTTCTCATCGCCCCTCGGCGTTTATGATTTCCAGAAGCGCACCTCGCTGATCCAGTGCACGCCGGCGGGCGCCGGGCGGCTGGGCAGGCTTGCCGCCGCGCTGGCGCGCGCGGAGGGCCTGCCCGCGCACGCCGCCTCCGCCGAGTATCGTTTTAAATCCTCTGAATAAATCCATCCTGGATTTATCAGGGCCGGGAAACAGAAATGCGCGGATTTTTGCTTCCCCTCCGTTTCCCGGCGGCGCACACCCTGCCGGCAAACGCCGGCGCCCCCCGCACCGGGGAGTCCTGCCTGTCATGAAGGGGTGAACAATGATCGATGCGCTGATCAAGCGCTGGGTCAACGCGCGGGTGCGCGCGCTCTCGGCCTACAGCGTTCCCGACGCCACGGGGCTCATCAAGCTCGACGCCATGGAAAATCCCTACGGCTGGCCGGCGGCACTGCGCGCCGAATGGCTGGAACGCATGCGGCACGCGCAGATCAATCGCTACCCCGATCCCGCGGCGCGCCAGCTGGCGGAGAAGCTGCGCCGTCATCTGGCGCTGGACGCGAACGTCGGATTGCTGCTCGGCAACGGCTCCGATGAATTGATCCAAATCATCGCGCTGGCCCTGCGTGACGAGGGCCGGACCCTGCTGGCGCCCGAGCCCACCTTCGTGATGTACCGCCTGGTGGCGGAGGTGCTGGGCCAGCGCTTCGCCGGCGTGCCGCTGAAGGCCGCGGATTTCAGCCTCGATCTGCCGGCGATGCTCGCCGCCATCAGGACGCACTCGCCGGCCGTGATCTTTCTGGCCTGCCCGAACAATCCCACCGGCAATCTGTTCGCCCGCCATGAAATTGAGGCAATCCTCAAGGCCGCGCCGGGGCTGGTGGTGATCGATGAGGCGTATTTCCCCTTCGCGCGCGAAACCTGGTTGCACGACATTTTGCAACATCCCAATCTGGTCGTTTTGCAAACGCTGTCCAAGATGGGGCTGGCCGGCCTGCGCGTGGGCGTGCTGGCGGGCGCGCCGGCATGGCTCGATGAATTCAACAAAATCCGGCTGCCATACAACGTCAATACACTCTCGCAGGTGAGCGCGGCGTTCATCCTCGAACACGCGGAGTTGCTGGAGGAGCAGGCGGCGCAGATTGTCCGCGATCGGGAAGAATTGACGGCGCGATTGCGCGTTCTCCCCGGCCTCACGGTATGGGACAGCCGCGCCAATTTCGTGCTCTTTCGCGTGGCGCACGCAGGCGCGGTCCATGAATCATTGAAGCAACGTGGTGTATTGACAAAGTGTCTGGATGGCGCGCATCCGCTGCTCAAGGACTGCCTGCGCGTTTCCGTGGGCACGCCGGATGAAAACGGCGCCTTTCTGGGCGCCCTGCAAGCGACGCTGGAAGGCGGCTGAATGGCCGCGCGCCGGGCGGGCGGGGCTTTTTTGGTATAATGCCCGCGGTTTGTCGCCACCATCGAGCGAAGCCGTTGCCGCGGCTTGCCGCCTTGTTTCGAGGGGAACATGAGTGAAGAGGACATAGACAAGAATCGCCGCCGCTTTCTGACCGCGGCCACGACGGTTGTCGGCGGCACGGGGGCGGTCCTGGCGGCCGTGCCGTTCGTGTCATACCTCCAGCCCAGTGCGCGCACCAAGGCCATCGGCGGGCCGGTGGAGGCGGACATCAGCAAATTGAAACCCGGCGAGCGCGCCATCTTCAAATGGCGCGGCCAGCCGGTGTGGGTCGTGCGCCGCACGGAGCAGTCCGTGCAGGAACTGAAGGACATGGACAGCAAGGTCCGCGATCCGAACTCCGACGAGCCCCAGCAGCCGGCCTACGCCAAAAATGAAGAACGCTCCCGCAAGCCCGAGTATCTGGTGGTGGTGGGCATATGCACGCACCTCGGCTGCTCGCCGAATTACATCCCGGAGGGTTCACCCGACGCACCCGAGCCGGACTGGAAGGGCGGCTTTCTGTGCCCCTGCCATGGCTCGCGCTTCGATCTCGCCGGCCGGGTGTTCAAGGGCGTGCCGGCACCCACCAATCTCCTGGTGCCGCCGTACAAATTTCTGAGCGACACCAGGCTCCTCATCGGCGCCGACGAGGAGAACAAGGGATGAACGGCGTCTCCGCCGCCTGCTGCCGCGCCTGGGACGGGCTGATCGGCTGGATCGATGCGCGCTTCCCGTTGCTCAAGCTGTGGAACGAGCACCTCGCCCGCTATTATGCGCCGAAGAATTTCAATTTCTGGTACTACTTCGGCTCGCTTGCGATGCTGGTGCTGGCCCTCCAGATCCTGACCGGCATCTGGCTCACCATGAATTACAAGCCGGACGCCGATCTGGCCTTCGGTTCCGTCGAATACATCATGCGCGACGTCGACTGGGGCTGGCTCATCCGCTACATGCACTCGACCGGCGCCTCGGCGTTCTTCATCGTCATCTACCTGCACATGTTCCGCGGGCTCATGTACGGCTCCTACAAGAAGCCGCGCGAGCTGCTGTGGATCATCGGCATGCTGATCTATCTCACGCTCATGGGCGAGGCCTTCTTCGGTTACCTCCTGCCGTGGGGGCAGATGTCGTACTGGGGCGCCAAGGTCATCGTCTCGCTCTACGGCGCCATTCCCGTCATCGGCCCCGATCTGGCGCAGTGGATCCGCGGCGACTACGGCATCTCCGACGTGACGCTGAACCGCTTCTTCGCCTTTCACGTGATCGCCATGCCGCTCATCCTCTGCGGCCTGGTGGTCGTGCACATCATGGCGCTGCACGAGGTCGGCTCCAACAATCCCGACGGCATTGAGATCAAAAAGAAGAAGGACGCCAATGGCGTGCCGCTGGACGGCATCCCCTTCCATCCGTACTACACCGTCAAAGACATCGTCGGCGTGGCGGTATTCCTGATCCTGTTCGCGGGCGTGATCTTCTTCGCGCCGGAAATGGGCGGATATTTTCTCGAGGACAACAATTTCATCCCCGCCGATCCGTTCAAGACGCCGCCGCACATCGCGCCGGTGTGGTATTTCACGCCGTTCTATTCCATCCTGCGCGCGGTGCCCAACCCGTTCGGCGGCGTGGTGGCGATGGGCTGCGCCGTGGTGCTGTTCTTCTTCCTGCCGTGGCTGGATCAGAGCCCGGTCAAATCCATCCGCTATCGCGGCCTGTCGAGCCGGATCGCGCTCGCCGTGTTCACCTTGAGCTTCCTCATCCTGGGCTATCTCGGCACCCAGCCGCCGAACCCGGTGACCGCCAATCTGGCGCGCATTTTCTCCGTGATCTATTTCCTGTATTTCCTGCTGATGCCCGTCTACACGCGCGTGGAGAAGACCCTCCCGGAACCGGAGCGGGTGCATTACCCATGAACCGGATTGCCCTCGCCATCGCACTCGGCGGAGCGCTGCTGTGCTGGACGATCGCGGCGCCGGCCATGACGGAAGGTCCGCCGCTGTATCAGGCGCGCGTGGATTTGAAGAACAAGGCCTCGCTGCAACGCGGACTGCGGCTGTTCACCAATTACTGCCTGAGCTGTCACTCGGCGGCCTACTCGCGCTACAGCCGCGTGGCCCGCGATCTGGGCCTGACGGAGGACGAGGTCGCGAACAATCTCATGTTCGCCACCGACAAGATCGGCAACACCATGACCGTGGCCATGCGCCGCGCCGACGCCGAGGCCTGGTTCGGGACCCCGCCGCCGGATTTGTCGGTCATCGCGCGCGCGCGCGGCGCCGACTGGCTCTACACCTATCTGCTGACGTTCTACGAGGATCCCTCGCGTCCCACCGGCGTCAACAATCTGGTGTTCAAGGACACCGCCATGCCGCACGTGCTGTGGGAGTTGCAGGGCTATCAGAAGCCCGTTTACGTGACCGAAAAGGACGCCGAGGGCCGGGAGGTGCAGCGCATCGGGAAGCTCGAGCCCTCGACACCGGGGCTGCTCGACGCGACGCAGTACCAAAACGCGGTGCGCGACCTGGTGAATTTCCTGGTTTACATGGGCGAGCCGGCCAAGATGATGCGCCTGGAAATGGGACCGTGGGTGATCCTGTTCCTGGTGGTGTTCTGGCTCGTGGCCCGCCAGTTGAAGAAGGAATACTGGAAAGATGTGCGCTGACGTCCGCAATCCGCCGCCCAGGGATGCGCCGCTGAGCCTGCTCGCCAACCGTCACTCGATCATGACGTTGTTCTGCGATCCGGACGATCCGCTCGGCCACGGCGTGCGCATCGTGCTGGCGGAGAAGGACGTCAACGTCGATGTGAGCTACGTCACCGAGGACACCAAGCCGGAGGATCTGAACGATCTCAATCCCTACGGCGCGGTGCTGACGCTCATCGATCGCGATCTGGTCATCTACGAGCCGCAGGTCATGATGGAATATCTCGACGAGCGCTATCCGCATCCGCCGCTGATGCCGGTGGATCCCGTCTCACGCGCCCACAACCGCCAGGTACGCTTCCGGCTGGCGCGCGATCTCTATCACCTGCTGTCCGTCATGCACGGCCGCAATGAGGTCGCGGCCGCCAATGCCCGCAAGGCGTTCCGCGATCACCTGACCGCCATCGCCCCGGCCTTCAGCCAGCAGCCGTTTTTCCTGTCGGTGGAGCTGTCGTTGATCGATTGCTGCCTGGCGCCGCTGCTCTGGCGCCTGCCCGTCTACGGCATCAAGCTGCCGGCGCAGACCCGGGCGCTCTCGCAGTACGCCGAACGGCTGTTTGCGCGCCCCGCGTTTCAGGCCAGCCTGTCGCCGCGGGAGCGCGAAATGCGCGACGGGAAGAAATAATTCCGACCGACGCCACCCGCGGCGCCGTCCGCGCCTGACCATGACCTCTCCGAAACCCTACCTGCTGCGGGCCTTTTACGACTGGATCGTCGACAACGGCATGACGCCCTACGTGCTGGTGGACGCGCGGCGGCGGGGCGTGGATGTGCCGGCGGAATACGTGCAGGACGGCAGGATCATCCTGAACATCGCGCCGGATGCGGTCCACGCCCTGTGCATGGACCCCCAGGGACTGCGCTTCAGCGCGCGCTTCCGGGGCATCGCCCAGGACATCCGCGTGCCGATGTCGGCCATCAAGGCGGTGTACGCGAGGGAGAACGGCCGCGGCATGGTGTTTCCGGAGGAGGAGACCGCCGCGGAGGTGGCGCCGGCCGCTCCCAGGGCGCCGGGACCGCAGAAGCCGGATCCGAAAAAACCGCGCAAGGGACCGTCCCTGCGCGTCGTCAAATAACGTCGTCAGCCGGTGTATTCGAACAACTTGACCACCTTTTGCACGCCGCCGACCTGGCGCGCGACATCCGTCACCCGATCGCCGTCGGTCTTGGAGATGAGGCCCATCAGGTAGACGATGCCCCGCTCGGTCACCACCTTGACCCGCGTCGGATCGAAATCCTTCATCCCGAAGATTTGCGCCTTGACCTTGCCGGTCAGCACCGTGTCGCTGGATCGTGAAACCAGCGAGCTGGGCGCGGCAATGGCCAGTTCGTCATAAACCTTGCGCACCTTGGGGATGTTCTTCACGATGTTGATCACCTGATCATGCAGATCGGCGGTCGGTGTTTCACCGGTGACCAGCACGATGTTGTTGTAACTGGTGACATTGATGTGGGCCTGATCATTGACGGCCTTGTTTTCGAAAAACGCCTTGGAGGCCTTCAGTTCTATGGCCTCGTCCTCGACGATGGTGCCCGTGGTGCGGGTGTCATGGGCCGCGGCCGCGCCGGTGGCCGCGCCGCCCATCAGGGCGACCGCGCAACCGTTGAGGGTGGCGGCCAGCACGGCCAGGCACGCCTGCCGAAGGAAGTGATTACATCGCATGAGTCGAATCCTCCTGTCCGAGTAGATGGTAGTCGATCAGATCACACAAACAATGGGTGATCAACAGATGGGTTTCCTGTATGCGCGCCGTGGACCAACTGGGCACGCGCAGTTCAAAATCGGCGGTCTCCAGCAGTTGCGCCGCCTGTCCCCCGTCGCGGCCGGTGATCAGCACCACGCGCATTTCGCGTTCGTGCGCGGCGCGGATCGCCTCGATGATGTTCGGCGAGTTGCCGCTCGTGGTGTAGCACAGGAGCGCGTCGCCCGGCCGGCCCAGGGCCTGCACCTGCTTGGCGAACACGTCGGCGAACTGGTAGTCGTTGGCGATGGAGGTGAGCGTCGAGCTGTCGGTGGTGAGCGCCACAGCCGGCAGGCCGGGCCGTTCGCGCTCGAAGCGGTTCAACATCTCGGAGGAGAAATGCTGGGCGTCACCCGCCGAACCGCCGTTGCCGCAGGTCAGGATTTTGTGATCGCCCACGATCACCTGCGCCAGCGCCGCCGCCACCTCGGCGACGGGGGCGCAAAGATTCTCCAGCGCCTCGCGCTTGACGGTCAGGCTTTCGTTGAAAAGCAGCTTTACCCGTTCGATGGGATCCATGAATTTCCGGGATTGGGAAGGTGCCGGCGCCGCTGAAATTCAAGGATTGGATTATGCCTGAAAAGCATTTTTGATCCACTCCACCCGCAGCACGGGCGCCACCCCGCTCAGGGTGACGACGTCGAAACGACAGGGCCGGCGGTCTTGCGGCGCGTGGGTGAGCAGATAATGTTGCGCGCTGTGCAGCAGGCGCCGCCTTTTCACGGTGTGCACGGATTCGGCCGCCGTGCCGTGGCGTTCATCGCGGCGGTAGCGCACCTCGATGAACACCAGCACGTCGCCATCCTCCATGATGAGATCGATCTCACCGCCCGTGCATCGATAATTCCGCGCGACGATGCGCAGGCCGGCGGCGGCGAGGTAGCGCGCGGCGTGCTGTTCCGCCCACGCCCCGCGGGCCGTCGGCGGCCCGGACTTCAAGGCGGAGGCACCGCGGCCGTGGCGGCCGCGGCCGGCGGCGCGGCGCCGTCAAGGAGTGCGGGCAGGCCGTTGCTGAATCTGGCCCAGGTGAGGCCGCGCTGAATCACGCCATCCGCCTCCAGCGACAGCGTGCCGGTGGCGCCTTCCAGCCGCGCCGCGGGCTGCGACGCCAGCGCCGGCAGATGCATGAGCAGGCGGTAGGCGTCCACTCCCAGCGCGTAGAGCCGATCCTGGGCGGGCGTGATTTCGGGCCAGGCGCCGTGCAGCGCCGCCCTGATGGGAAATGCGCCGTCCTCCCGGAGCATCCACGGCATGTCGCCGAACTGGACGCCGTTAAGATCACGATCCTGGGTGGGGCTGGGCGCGCCGGCGTAGACGTGCGAGGTGGCGTACACCGGCAGGTCGGCGGCGCGGAAAAACTGCAGTTGCGGATAAAGCTGGCGCGCGGCACCCGCATAGGCGGCAAGAAAAATTACATCGACGTCCTGGCGCCGCCGCGGTTCGCTCATGATTTTACGCCCCAGGATTTTTTTGAGCTCGTCGATGCGGGCCTCGCTTTGATCAATCTGCAACAGCCTTTTGACCGGCGTGACGTAGTCACGGCTCTCGGGGGCGTAGGTTTGATAATCCACCAGGGCGCCGCCCAGCGACTCCCATTGCGATTTGAACGCCTGCAGCAGCCGCTGGCCCCAGTTGTCGGCGGGCGCAAGCGCCAGTGCGCGCACGTGACCGTCAAACCAGGCCCGCTGCGCCGCCTGCCGCGCCTCCATCTCCGGCGACAGGCCGAATTGATAGAGATTGGACACGCCGGCGACGGCGGGCTTGCCTTCCGCCGCGGGTGGAATGATTTGGTTGAGCGCCAGCGTGGGCACGGCCAGGCGGCCGCGCGCAATCAACGCCTCCACCGCCCCCTTCTCCAGCGGTCCAACGACGAATTCCGCGCCGGCGCCCACGGCCGCATCGTAAGCCTGTGAAACGTTGCCGGTGGACGCGTTGTAAACGGTGATGATCGGCTTCGTGCCGCCGGCATCCTCATACCAGGCCGCCATGAAGCCGTCGCGAATGGCGTCCCCCGCGTCGGCGAACGGTCCCTCCAGCGGCAGCAGCAGCGCCACCTGCCGCGGCGGCGCCCCCGGCGCCGGCGCGGCGGCGGCCGGCGCCGTGATGAAGGCGGCGGCGGGATGATCGGGATGCGCGATCCGCCAGCGCTGCGCCTGCGCCGCGTAGGCCGCGGCGTTGCCGGCGGTGGCCTGCGTCAGCTGCGCCAGTTCCAGCCACGGTCGCAGATTGGGCGGGGCGGTGGCGAGCGACTGCGCGATCCTCTCCGACGGCATGGCGTTGACGTCCTTCCACAGCGCCTCGTGGTTCTGCTGCTGGTCGGGTTCGTTTTGCAACAAGGCCTCGCGCTGCAACCGCACGACGGCCGCCTCCTCCGGCCGTCCCAGTGTCTCCAGAAGATCGGCGCGCAACGCCAGCACCTGATCGTGGATGTCGTCCTGCAACCTCTCCACCGGCAGCGCCGCCAGCGCCTTCAAGGCGGCCCCGGTCTGTCCCTGGGCGCGCAGCAGCCGCGCCTCCAGAATCTGCCGCCACGGCCACTCGGCCTGTTCCGGTTGCACTGGAATTTGATCGAGCAACGCCTGCGCCGATTTGGCATCGCCGGCGTCAAGATAGGATTGCACCGCCTGGAGGCGGTAATTCCGGCCCGCCGTGGTCGGGCCGCTGCGGGCGGCCAGTTGCAGGAAGGCCGCCGCCGCGGCGGCGTGATCGCCGCGTTCGCGCAGCGTCCAGGCATCCGCACCTGCCTGCGTCTGCGCCGGCGCGGCCCCCGGGCGCACGGAGGGTTGTGGCGCGCATGCCGTCAGCCCGATAATGGCCGCCAGCACGGCCACGGACTTTGCGGCGTGGATGATCTTTTGATGCGCGCGACGGCGCCGGGGCGATGTGAGCCTCATCGTCACAGTATCGACAGGCCGAATTCGAAATGTCAATCAAGACCGAAAATCCCCGGACCGGCTGTCTGTACGTCGTGGCCACGCCGATCGGCAACCTGGAGGACATCTCCGCGCGGGCGCTGCGCACTCTGCGCGAAGTGGAATTGATTCTCGCCGAGGACACCCGCGTCAGCGCGCGGCTGCTGGCGCATTACGGCATCGCAACCCCGCTGCACTCTTTCCACGATTACAACGAACGCGCCGCCGCCGCGGGCTGGCTCGCGCGCCTGCGCGACGGGGCGCGGATCGCCCTCATCAGCGACGCCGGCACGCCGCTCATCAACGATCCCGGCTTCCTGTTGGTGCGCGAGGCGCTGGCGCGCGGGATCCGGGTGATGGCCGTGCCGGGGCCCAGCGCCGTCATCGCGGCGCTCAGCGTGGCGGGCGTGCCGGTGGATCGCTTCGCCTACGAGGGATTTCTACCCGCCGCCGGCGGCCCCAGACAGGCGCGCCTGCGCGCGCTCGCCGGCGAACCACGCACGATGATATTTCTGGAGGCGCCGCACCGCCTGCGCGCCACGCTTGCGGACATGCGGGATGTATTCGGAGCCGCGCGGCGAATGACGCTGGCGAGGGAATTGACCAAAAAGCACGAGACCCTGCTTCACGGCACGATCGCCGAGGTGCAGGCGCGGCTGGAGGCTGATCCCAAGCAGAATCTTGGCGAAATGGTGTTGTGCGTGGAAGGCGCGCCGGGGGAAAAGATCGAGCGGGAGCGCGCCGTGGCGATGGCGCACACGCTGGCGAAGTACCTGCCGCCGGGACAGGCCGCCGCCGCCGCCAGCGCGTTGACCGGCGTGCCGCGCCGGGAACTCTACGCGCAATTCACGAAGGCGCGCCGCGACGAATCAAATGACGAAATGTCTTGAAACTAAAGAAAGCAGGCGCCACACTAAGTCAGGGGAGTCGGCCGGGCAGTCGCTGTGCGCGTCAGGCGCGCAGAGGAAAGTCCGGGCTCCGGAGGGCAGGGCGCCAGGTAACGCCTGGGGGACGCGAGTCCACGGACAGTGCCACAGAGAACAGACCGCCAACCTTCGTCTTCATCGACGAAGCGGCAAGGGTGAAACGGTGCGGTAAGAGCGCACCGCGCCGGCCAACGCCGGCGGCACGGAAAACCCCGCCTGGAGCAAGACCAAATAGGGGGACGCATCTCCTTTGACAGGAGAAATCAACGCGGCCCGCGTCAGTCCCCGGGTAGGTCGCTGGAGGCGCGCGGTGACGCGCGCCCAAGAGGAATGATTGCCGCCCGGTGCGTACGCGCCGGGGACAGAACCCGGCTTACAGGCCGACTCCCCCCTTCAGTTTTGTCATTCCCTGCCCATTGCAATGCCCAACCATATCTATAATTAACATTAAGAATAAATTTTAACTAGATGATAAAAAAGCTCATTAATTGCTTTTAAAAACAAGCGCAGTTTACACGGCCAGTTTGTCTGTAAGTCCCTGTTCACTAAATAATTTTTCTTGACATGGGAAAGCCTCGATCCGTATAGTTGTGCGGTGGGAAAAAGTGGTAATAAGTGGATCAAACGACCCATGGGGAGAGCGGCATGTTTCGGGGATTCAACGCGGTCAGCATCGATGCCAAAGGGCGGCTCGCTTTGCCGAGCCGCTACCGGCAGGCGGTCGCGGCGATCTCCGGCAATCAGTTGGTGATCACCTTAAATCCGCTCGATCGCTGCTTGTGGCTTTACCCGCTGCCGGCCTGGCAGGTCATTGAAGAGAAGCTCTCGCAACTTTCCGATTTCGACAAACAAAGCCGCCGCACCAAGCAGATGATGCGCGGCCACGCGACGGAGTGTGAACTGGACGGCCACGGCCGCGTGCTGCTGCCGGGCAAATTGCGCGAGTTCGCCGGCCTGAAGCGCGACGGCGTGTTGCTGGGGCAGAGCAACAAGTTTGAATTATGGGACGAGGCCGCCTGGAACAAGCAGCGCGACGAGTGGCTGGGACAACTGGACGAGGACCGGGAGGCGGTATCATCGGCCCTGCGGGATCTCGCGCTGTGAAGCGGGGCCGTGCGCCGCATGTTGACAGAACACATTCCGGTGCTGAAAGACGAGGTGCTGGAAGCCTTGAACATATGCGAAGACGGCCGCTACGTGGATTGCACCTATGGGCGGGGCGGGCACGCGCGCGCCATCGCAGAGCGTCTGGGGCCGCAGGGTCGCGTGCTGGCGATGGATCGGGATCCCGAGGCGGTGCAGGCGGCGCGGGAACAGTGGCATGACCCGCGCGTGGAGGTGGTGCACGCGCCCTTCAGCATGCTGGAGAAGTGCGTGACGGCCCGCGGCTGGGCGGCGCAGGTGAACGGGGTGCTGTTCGATCTCGGCGTGTCCTCGCCGCAGCTGGAAACCGCCGATCGTGGATTCAGTTTCATGCGTGACGGACCGCTCGACATGCGCATGGATCCGACGCAGGGTCTGACCGCCGCCGAATGGCTGGCGCACGCCGGCGAGGAGGAGATCGCCGAATGCCTGCAACGCTACGGCGAGGAACGACACGCGCGCCGGCTGGCGCGCGCCCTGGTGGCGGCGCGCAAACAGCGGCCCATCAGCCGCACCGCGCAACTGGCCGCGATCATCGCCCGGGCGCATCCCGCCTGGGAGCGGGGCCGGCATCCCGCCACCCGCGCGTTCCAGGCGATCCGCATCCAGGTCAACAACGAACTGGAGGAGTTGAAGCAGGGGCTGCATCAGGCGGCCGACATGCTGGCGCGCGGCGGCCGGCTGGTGGTCATCAGCTTTCACTCGCTGGAGGATCGCATCGTGAAGCGCCTGTTGCGCGTTGAAGCCGGCGTTTCCGATTTGCCGCCCGGGCTGCCGGCGCGCGGCGGGGCCCGCCAGCCGCGGCTGCGGCTGATCGGGCGGGCGCGGCGGCCGGGCGAGGACGAGGTGGTGAAAAATCCGCGCGCTCGCAGCGCTACCCTGCGCGTGGCGGAGCGGTTGAATTGAAGCGCCAGATGTCGGTGGTGTTGTTGATCATCGCGGTGCTGGCCTCGGCGCTGGGCGTGGTGGCGGGGCGCCATGAGAGCCGCAAGGCCTTTGTGGAATTGCAGGCGCTGGAGCGTGAACGCGACGCCATGAATGAGGAGTGGGGACAATTGCAGCTGGAACAGGCCACATGGGGCACGCATGCGCGCGTCGAGGAGCTGGCGCGCCAGCGGCTGGACATGTGGCCGCCGCCGCCCGAATCCACGCTGTTGGTGGTGCCCTGATGGCCGTCGCGCTGCCCGCACTGTATCGAGGCCGCCGCTACAGCGTGCAGCTTTTGTTCACGGCCATCGCCGTGCTGATGTCGTTGCGCGCGGTGGATCTGCAGCTCAGGGATCACGAATTCCTGCAGAACCATGGCGACGCGCGCTACCTGCGGGTGGTGGAGATACCGGCCCACCGCGGCGTGATCAGCGATCGCAATGGCGAGCCGCTGGCGATCAGCACGCCGGTCAGCTCGGTGTGGGCCAATCCGCGCCGACTGGCGCTGGCTGAGGGACAATGGCGGCAACTGGCCCAGTGGCTATCCATCGGGGTGGACAACCTGAAGGAGCTGGTGGCGGCGCGGCAGGGGCGCGACTTCGTCTATCTCCGCCGCCAGGTGGAGCCGGCGCAGGCGGCCATAATCGCCGCCGCCCGCCTGCCCGGCGTTTACGTGGATCGCGAGTATCACCGTTATTATCCGGCCGGCGAGGTGACCGCCCATGTGGTGGGATTCACCAATGTGGATGACAGCGGACAGGAAGGCATGGAACTCGCATACAACGGCGTGTTGCAGGGGACGCCGGGCAGCAAGCAGGTCATCAAGGATCGCCTCGGCCGCGTGGTCGAAAACGTCGAGAGTCTGCGCGCCGCCGTGCCGGGCGAGGACCTGACGCTCACCATCGACAAACGCCTGCAATACATCGCCTACCGGGAATTGAAGGCCGCGGTGATCAATCACCGGGCGCAGGCGGGCTCCATGGTGATCCTCGATGCCCGCAGCGGCGAAGTGCTGGCGATGGTCAATCAGCCCTCCTACAACCCCAACAATCGCACCAGCCTGCAGGGCGAACTGTACCGCAACCGCGCCGTGACCGACGTGTATGAACCCGGCTCCACGCTCAAGGCGTTCACCATCGCCGCCGCGCTGGACGCCGGCGAGGTGACCCCCACCACGCCGATCGACACGGGCAACGGGGTATTCGAAATCGGCCCCTACAAGGTGCGCGACACCCACCCCTTCGGCAGGCTGGACGTGACCGGCGTGGTCGTGAAGTCCAGCAACGTCGGCGCCGCGAAGATCGCGCTCTCCCTGGAGCCGGAAACCTTCTGGCGCATGTTGAGCAAGGTGGGATTTGGCGCGCCCACGGCCACCGGATTTCCCGGCGAGGCGGCGGGCAGGCTGCCCGATTATCACCATTGGCGGGAGATCGAACAGGCGACACTCGCTTTCGGCTACGGCCTGTCGGTGACCACGCTGCAACTCGCCCAGGCCTACACGGCGGTGGCCAACGACGGCGTCTGGGTGCCCGCGAGCCTGGTGCGAAACGGCCGGCCCCCGGACGGCGACACCGTCATGTCGGCGGCCACGGCCGAACAGGTGCGCGCCATGCTCGAAGGCGTGGTGCGGTCGGGCACCGGCCGGCTGGCGCGCATCCCGGGCTACCGCGTGGCCGGCAAGACCGGCACGGTGCACAAGGTCAACACCCAGGGTTACGAGGAGGACCGCTACGTCGCGCTGTTTGCCGGCATGGTGCCGGCCAGCCGGCCGCGGCTGGTGGCGGCGGTGATCATCGATGATCCGGGCGATGGCGAATACTTCGGCGGCCAGATCGCCGCGCCGGTGTTCAGCAACGTCATGCGGGAGGCGCTGCGGCTGCTCAACATCCCGCCGGATGATCCACCCGGCCGGAACGAACAGCCCCTGTATACCTATATCTCGACCAACTCCCCGGAGATGTTTGATGATCGGGGTGGACAACCGGAACGATGATGACGGCACACCCACTCCCTCCGAACAGCCTGCATGAATTGCTGGCGGGCCTTGTCGCGTTGCCACCGGCGGCGGATCGGCGGCTGGCGGGGCTGGCGCTGGACAGCCGCACGCTGCGCGCCGGCGAGGTGTTCGTCGCCCTGCGCGGCCACCGGCGTCAGGGCGGGGATTTCATCAACGACGCCATCGCCCGCGGCGCCGTCGCCGTGCTGGTGGAGGCGGAGGGTCCCATCAGTTTTCGAGGGACGGTGCCGCTGATCCCGGTGCCAAAATTGCGCTGGCAGCTGGGGGAGATCGCCGCGCGTTTCCACCAGCGTCCCGCGCGCGCGCTCAAGGTGATCGGCGTCACCGGCACCAACGGCAAGACCACCGTCACGCATCTCATCGCCCAGGCGTTGAACCGCCGGCGGAACTCATGCGCGCTCATGGGCACCCTGGGCGGGGGTCTGCCGGGCCGCTTGACGGCGCTGCCCAACACCACGCCTGATGCGATCACCGTGCAGGCCAGCCTGGCCCGCTGGCGGGATGAGGGGTTGGACAGCGTGGCCATGGAGGTGTCTTCTCACGGACTGGATCAAGGACGGGTGCAGGGCGTGCGTTTCGCCGCCGCCGTGCTGACCAACCTGACGCGCGACCATCTGGAATATCACGGCGACATGGAAAGTTACGCGCGGGCCAAGCAGCGTCTGTTCGCCATGCCGGATCTCGGCGCCGCGGTGCTGAATGGCGACGATCCCTTCGGCATGGCGCTGCTGAAAGTGGTCGGCGCGGGCGTGCAACGCCATGTTTACGCCCTGGACCGAATTGCGGCGCCGCCCGGCGTCGAGTTCATCACCGCCTCGGCGATCGACTTGCGCGGCGGAATCGCGATGGATATCCACTGGCGGGGGCGACGATGCCGCCTGCGCAGTCCGCTGCTCGGGAGATTCAACGCCGCCAACCTGCTGGCCGCGGCCGCCGCCCTGCTTGCGCTCGGCGCGCCGATGGAGCAGGTGGCGGAGGATCTGGCACAGGCGCCCGGCGCCGAGGGGCGCATGCAGCGCCTCGGTGGCGGTCCCGGCGAGCCGCTGGTGGTGGTCGATTACGCCCACACGCCGGATGCCCTGCAAAAAGTGTTGCAGGCCGCCCGCGAACTGACCGGCGGCGCACTCTGGTGCGTGTTCGGCTGCGGCGGCGAGCGCGATCCCGGCAAGCGGCCGCTGATGGGCGGGATCGCGGCCGCGCTGGCGGACCAGGTCGTCGTCACCAGCGACAATCCCCGCGGCGAGCCGCCGCAGGCCATCATGGACCAAATCATCTCGGGCATGGCGGATCAGACCCCGGCGCTGGTGGAGGCCGACCGGCGGCGGGCCATTCAGTACGCCATCGCTAGGGCGGCGCCGGGCGCGGTGGTGGTGATCGCCGGCAAGGGCCATGAGAGCCATCAGGAAATCGCCGGCCGGCGCTGGCCGTTCAACGACCGGGCCGTGGCCGAGGCCGCACTGCGGGAACGGGCGGGATGATTGCCATGACGCTCGCCGCCGCCAGCCGCGCCATGAAGGGAGTCTTGCACGCCCCGGCGGGAGCGGCCGCCGCCGGCCGCAGAAAATTTCGCGGCGTCAGCACCGACACGCGTCAGTTGCATGCGGGTGAGCTGTTCGTCGCCCTGCGCGGCCCGCGGTTCGACGCGCACACGTTGATTGAGGAGGCCAGGCGGCGCGGCGCGGTGGCCGCGGTCGTTGAGCGCGGCGTGGCGACCGCCCTGCCGCTGATCAAGGTGGATCACACCCGCGCCGCGCTGGGCCGGCTGGCGGCGGCCTGGCGCGAGCGCCACGATGTGCCCATCGTCGCGGTCACGGGCAGCAACGGCAAAACCACCGTCAAGAATATGCTGGCCGCCATCTTCGAACGCGCCGGACCGGTGCTGGCCACCCGCGGCAATCTGAACAACGACATCGGCGTGCCGCTGACGCTGTTTGAACTCAAGCCGGAGCACCGCTGCGCGGTGATCGAAATGGGCGCCAATCATGCCGGCGAAATCGCGGGCCTCTGTCATATTGCGAAACCGACGGCCGCCATCATCACGCTGTGCGCGCCGGCGCATCTGGAGGGCTTCGGCAGCATCGAGGGCGTGGCGCGCGCCAAGGGGGAAATCATTGACGGCACGTCGGCGGAGGGCGTGATTGTGTTGAACGCCGACGATGCCTATTTCCCCTTGTGGAAGGATCTGGCGCGGGGACGCCGGATCGTGCGATTCGGATTGCAGGCCCCGGCGGAGGTGACCGCGGAGCTGCGCGAAGAGGAGATGGGCGGCGCCGGTTCGCGCTTTGAATTGCGCCTGCCCGGGGCGGCGATCGCAGTGAATCTCCCCCTGCCCGGGCGCCACAACGTCATGAACGCGCTGGCCGCCGCCGCCTGCGCCTGGGCGCTGGGCCGGGACGCCCCGGCCATCCGCGCCGGCCTGGAAGGCATGCGGCCGGCGCACGGGCGGCTCGAAATCGTGCCGGGGCTTTCCGGCAGCAGGGTGATCGACGACAGCTACAACGCCAACCCGGCCTCGCTCAAGGCCGCGCTGGAGGTGCTGCGTCGCGAGCCCGGCGAGCACTGGCTGGTGCTGGGCGACATGGGTGAACTGGGAGAAGACGCGGAAGCCCATCACCGCGAGGCCGGCCGCATGGCGCGCGCGGCAGGCGTCTTGCGACTGTACGGCATCGGGCCGCTGACCCGCCTGGCGGTGGAGGCGTTTGGTTCCGGCGCACGGCACTTCGATGATTACGATGAATTGATCGCCGCCTTGCGCGCCGGCGTGGGTGGAGGCACGACCGTGCTGATCAAGGGCTCGCGCGCCATGCACATGGAAACCATCGTGCAGGCGATCACGACGGCGCCGGTGGGATAGGCCGTGCTCCTGCTCCTCAGCGAATGGTTGAGCCGCTGGTACAGCGGCTTTCACGTGTTTCAATACATCACGCTGCGCGTCATACTGGGCGTGCTGACGGCGCTCGGGATCGCGCTGCTCGCCGGGCCGCTGATGATCCGCAGCCTGAGCCGCAGCCAGATCGGCCAGAGCGTGCGCGACGACGGGCCGCGCTCGCACCTGAGCAAGGCGGGAACGCCGACGATGGGCGGCGCGCTCATTCTGGTGTCGGTGACGTTGAGCACGTTGTTGTGGGGGGAATTACGCAATCGTTACCTCTGGATCGCGCTCCTGGTGACGCTGGCCTTCGGCGCCATCGGCTGGATCGACGATTACCGCAAGGTCAGCCGCCGCGACCCCCGGGGCATGCCCGCGCGGCAGAAATATTTCTGGCAGTCGATCTGCGGCCTGGCCGCCGCCATCCTGCTGTACGCGCAGGCCGACACGCCGGCGCAGACGCAGTTGATCGTGCCGTTCGTCAAGGCCGCGGTGTTCAACCTGGGCTGGGGATTCCCGGTGCTCGCCTATCTCGTGGTCGTGGGCACCAGCAATGCGGTGAACCTGACCGACGGCCTGGACGGGCTGGCGATACTGCCGGCGGTGATGATCGCCGGCGCCTTGGTGGTGTTCGCCTATGTCGCCGGCCATGTCAACTTCTCCCACTACCTGGGGCTGCCCTATATCGCCGGCGTCGGCGAGCTGGGCGTGTTCTGCGCGGCGCTTTCCGGCGCCGGACTGGGGTTTCTGTGGTTCAACACCTACCCGGCGCAGGTGTTCATGGGCGACATGGGGGCGCTGGCCATCGGCGCCGCGCTCGGCATCGTCGCGGTGATGGTGCGCCAGGAAATCGTGCTGTTCATCATGGGGGGCGTGTTCGTGGTGGAGACGCTCTCGGTGATGTTGCAGGTGGTCTCCTTCAAACTCACCGGCCGGCGCATCTTCCGCATGGCGCCGCTGCACCATCACTTCGAGCTCAAGGGCTGGCCGGAGCCGCGCGTCATCGTGCGCTTCTGGATCATCACGGTGATCCTGGTGTTGATCGGCCTGTCGAGTCTGAAGATCCGGTGATCGCGCGATGAATACGGCCATGACCGCGAGCAAAATTTCCCTGCCCATGCCGACCGTCATCGTCGGCATGGGCAGGACCGGCCTGTCCTGCGCGCGGTTCCTGGGCCGCTGTGGCGAGCCCTTTGCCATCGTCGACAGCCGCGAAAACCCGCCCGGACTGGCCGCCGTTCAGCGGGAATTTCCGCGGGCGCCGCGCCACGCCGGCGGATTGCGCGCCGACTGGCTGCACGGCGCGCGGCGGGTGCTGCTGAGCCCCGGCGTGTCGCCGCGGGAGCCGGCGCTGCGGGCCGCACGCGATCAAGGCGTGGAGATCATCGGTGACATCGAATTGTTTGCGCGCCATGCGCGCGCGCCGGTGGTGGCGATCACCGGCGTCAACGGCAAGAGCACGGTCACCACGCTGGTCGGCGAGATGGCGCGGACGGCGGGCGTCCGCGCCGGCGTGGGCGGCAATCTCGGCACGCCGGCGCTGGATTTGCTGGATGAAAAGATTTCCCTGTACGTGCTGGAACTGTCCAGCTTCCAGCTGGAAACGGTGTCGAGCCTGAACGCCTGCGCCGCGACGGTGCTGAACATGAGCCCCGATCACATGGATCGCTACCACAGCCTGACCGAATACGCCGCCGCCAAGCAGCGCATCTTCCGCGGCGACGGCGTCATGGTGCTGAACGCCGATGATCCGCTGGTCATGGCCATGCGCGAACGGGGTCGCAAGGTGCGGCGGTTCACATTGGGCGCGCCGGCGGGAGGCGATTACGGCCTGACCCGGGAGGGACGCGGCGAAACCTGGCTTGCCTGCGGCGGGGAGCGGTTGCTGCCCGCGGCGGCGTTGAAGATCAAGGGCGCGCACAACATCGCCAACGCGCTCGCGGCGTGGGCGCTGGCGGAGGCGGCGGGACTGCCGCGCGCGGCGGCGCGGGAGGTCTTGAGCACCTTCACGGGCCTGCCGCATCGCTGCCAGTGGGTGGCGGAAATCGACGGCGTGCGATGGTACGACGACTCCAAGGGCACCAACGTCGGCGCCGCCTGCGCCGCCATCGCCGGACTGGCGCAGGACCTGGCCCCCGGCCGGAGGCTCGTCATCATCGTGGGCGGCCTGGCTAAGGGCGCGGATTTCAGCGCCATGGCGGCGGCGGTCCGGGAGCGGGTGCGGGCGGCGGTGATCATCGGCCGCGACGGCCCGCAAATCGAAAAGGTGCTGGCGGACGTCGTGCCCTGCGTGCGGGCGGTGGACATGCAGGACGCCGTGGCGCGCGCGGCGGCGCTCGCCGAAGGCGGTGACGCGGTGCTGCTGTCGCCGGCCTGCGCCAGCTTCGACATGTTCCGCGACTATGTCCACCGCGGCGAGACCTACGCCGCCGCCGTGCGTGCCAGGGCGCCTGCCGCCAGGCCGGAGGAAAGAAGGCCGTGACCGCCGCACTGGCGATGGACAGGGTCGCGCCGCCGCCGGCGCGCTGGCTGGCGTATCGCGATCATGATCCGTGGATCCTGGGCGCGGCCGTGGTGCTGGCGTGCCTGGGCGTGGTGATGATGACGTCGGCCTCCATCACCCTGGCGGATAAAAATTACGGCGATCCGTTTTACTTTCTATGGCGGCAACTGACCGCGCTTGGCATCGGCGCGGCACTGGCGCTGTGGGCGATGCACGTGCCGCTGCATTTCCTGCAGCGGATGAGCTCCGCCTTCCTGCTGCTGGGAATCCTGGCCCTGATCCTGGTGTTGATCCCCGGCATCGGTCGCGAGGTGAACGGCAGCCTGCGCTGGCTGCAACTGGGGCCGCTGTCATTGCAGGCCTCGGAAGTGGCCAAGCCCTGCGTCGTGCTGTATCTGGCCGGCTATCTGGTGCGGCACAGCGACCAGGTGCGGGAAAAGTTCATCGGCTTCATCAAGCCCATTGGCGTGCTGACCCTCATCGCCGGCCTGCTGCTGCTGGAACCGGATTACGGCGCGGCGGCGGTGCTGTTCGCGACCTGCCTGGGCATGCTGTTCCTAGCCGGCGTGTCGCTCCCGCGTTTCATTTCCTGGGGCCTGGTGGCGCTCTCCGCGCTGGCGGCGCTGGCCCTGCTGGCGCCCTACCGGCTGGCGCGCCTGATGGCCTTCGTCGATCCATGGTCTGATCCCTATGACAGCGGCTTTCAGTTGACGCAATCGCTCATCGCATTCGGCCGCGGCGAACTCACCGGCGTGGGCCTTGGCGCCGGCATCCAGAAGCTTTTTTACCTGCCGGAGGTGCACACCGATTTCGTGTTTGCGGTGATCGGCGAGGAGCTGGGGCTGGCGGGCACGCTCACCGTGATTGCCCTGTTTCTGTTCTTGATGTGGCGGATTCTGCTGTTGGGCGGCGAGGCGCTCAAGGCGGGGGCGGCGTTTCACGCCCACGCCGCCAACGGCGTGGCGCTGCTGCTGGGCCTGCAGGCCTTCATCAACATCGGCGTCAACATCGGCGTGCTGCCGACGAAGGGGCTGACCCTGCCGTTCATCAGCTATGGCGCCAACAGCATGGTCATCACCTGTGCGATGCTGGGCCTGGTGTTGCGCATCGCGCATGAAATCCGCCGGCCGGTTCATCTGCCGGCGACGGGGCGGCCCGTATCCGCGCCGGCCATCAAGATCGCGGAGGATCCCACGCCATGAACCGGGCCATAGTGATCATGGCGGGCGGCACGGGCGGCCATATCTACCCGGCGCTGGCGGTGGCGGAGGAATTGCGGCGCCGGCAAGTGGTGGTGCACTGGCTGGGCACGCGCCGCGGATTGGAATCCCGGCTGGTGCCGCAGGCCGGCCTCAAGTTGCACACCGTGGCCGTGACCGGGCTGCGCCGCCACGGTCTGCGGGCCTGGCTGCTGGCACCGCCGGCGCTGATCCTGGCCCTGCTGCAATCGTTGTGGCACTTGCTGGTGTTGCGGCCGGCCGCGGTGCTGGGCATGGGCGGTTTCGCGAGTGGTCCCGGCGGGGTGGCGGCCTGGCTGTTGCGGATACCGTTGCTGTTGCACGAGCAGAACGCCCTGCCCGGCACCACCAACCGGCTGCTGGCGCCGCTGGCGTGGCGCCTGCTCGAGGCATTCCCGGGCGCGTTTGCGCCGCGCCCGGCCATCTGCACCGGCAATCCCGTGCGTGAGGCCATCGCCCGGCTGCCGGCGCGGCCGGCGGGCGCGAGCCCGGAGGAACAGACCGTGCGCCTACTGGTGGTGGGCGGCAGCCAGGGAGCGGCGGTCTTGAATCGCGTCGTGCCGGCGGCGCTGGCCTTGCTGGCCGGGCAGCCCAATCCCCCGCGCCTTGAAGTATGGCATCAAACGGGCGCGGGGCGGGACACCGAGACGGCGAAACGCTATCAGCAACATGGCGTCGCCGCGCGCGTGGAGCCGTACCTGCACGCCATCGAACAGGCTTACGCCTGGGCGGATCTGGTGATCTGCCGCGCCGGCGCGATGACCATCGCCGAACTCGCCGTCGCCGGTCTCCCGGCGCTCTTGGTGCCGTACCCCTTTGCCGTGGACGATCACCAGACGGCCAACGCCGAGTATCTGGCCAAACGCGGCGCGGCGCTGCTGGTGCCGGAGCGCGACTTGACGCCGCCGCATCTGGCGGAACTGGTGCGCGGCTTGATCGACCAGCCGCGGCGGCGCGCGGAGATGGCGCGCCAGGCCCGCGCGCTGGGCCGTCCGGACGCCGCCCTGCGCGTGGCGGAACTGTGCCTGGAGGCGGCGCATGGTTGAGCGGAATCAAGACACGGGTCAGGCGCCGGGCCATGTCATGGGCAGGGTCAGGCGCGTTCATTTCATCGGCATCGGCGGCGCGGGCATGGGCGGCATCGCCGAGGTGCTGCACAATCTGGGCTACGAAATCAGCGGCTCGGATGCGCAGCAGAACGCCATGACGCGTCATCTGGCGGACTGCGGCGTCCGGGTGCACATCGGCCATGACGCGGCGCAGGTTCGGGACGCCGACGTGGTCGTGTATTCGAGCGCCGTGCCCGCCGGAAATCCGGAGATGGTGGAGGCGCGGCGGCTGCGCCTGCCGGTGGTGCCGAGGGCGCAGATGCTGGCCGAGTTGATGCGCTTCCGCCATGGCATCGCCGTCGCCGGCACGCACGGCAAGACCACCACCACCAGCCTGATTGCGGCGCTGCTCGCCGAGGGCGGGCTCGATCCCACATTCGTGGTCGGCGGGCGGGTCATCAGCAGCGGCACGCATGCGAGGCTGGGCGAGGGCCGGTACTTGGTGGCCGAGGCCGATGAAAGCGACGCCTCGTTTCTGCATTTAAGCCCGGTGATGGCGGTGGTCACCAACATTGATCAGGACCACATGGAGACCTACGGCGGCGATCCGAGGAAATTACGCGCCGCCTTCCTCGAATTTCTGCACCGCCTGCCGTTCTACGGCCTGGCCGTGCTTTGCACGGACGATGCGGTGGTGCGCGGGCTGCTCGATGAGGTGGGCCGGCCGGTGGTGACCTATGGCACGGATCCCCGCGCCGATCTGCGCGCCCATGACGTCAGGCAGCAGGACATGGTGACCCATTTCCGGGTGACGCGGCCCGGGGCCGTGCCGCTGGCCGTCACGCTCAACCTGCCGGGCCGTCACAACGTGTTGAATGCGCTCGCCGCCATCGCCGTGGCGGGGGAATTGAATGTGGGCGACGCGGCCCTGCTCAAGGGGTTGCGCGAATTTCAGGGCATCGCCCGGCGCCTGCAGGACGTCGGCGAACTCCGCATTGACGGCGCGCGGGTGACGCTGCTTGACGACTACGGGCACCATCCGACCGAACTCGCGGCCACGCTCGCGGCGCTCCGTGCCGGCTGGCCGGGGCGCCGCGTGGTGATGGTGTTCCAGCCGCACCGCTACACCCGCACGCGCGATCTGCTGGACGATTTTGCCCGCGTGCTTTCGGAGGTGGATCAACTGTTGCTGCTGGATGTCTATGCCGCCGGCGAGGCGCCGCTGCCGGGCGCGGACAGCCGGGCGCTGGCGCGCGCGCTGCGCGCGCGCGGCAGGGTCGATCCCATTCTGGCGGCGGCGCCGGGCGAGGTCCCGGCGCTCCTGCCCGGCATCGTGCGCGACGGCGACGTGCTCCTGGTGCAGGGGGCCGGCAACGTGGGCAGCCTCATCGCCCGCCTGCAGGAACGGTTTGCCTTTGCGCCGCTCAAGGTGGTGCCGGCGAAGACGAAGACATGATGGCGGCCATGAACCGACGCGACTCCTCCCGGCCCTGGCGCGGCCGGCTGAATCTCAACGAAAGCCTGGCGCAGCACAACACCTGGCGCGTCGGCGGCCCGGCGGCGCGCTATTACCAGCCGCTTGACGTTGATGATCTGGCCGCCTTTCTCGCCACGCTGGACGATAGCGAGCCGTTATTGTGGCTGGGACTGGGCAGCAACGTGCTGGTGCGCGACGGCGGCTTTCCCGGGACGGTGATTGCCACCCATCCCGCCCTGGATCACTGCGGCCGCGTGGAGCATGAACTGCTGCGCGCCGGGGCGGGCACGCCCTGCGCCAAGGTGGCCCGCCAGCTGGTGCGCGACGGCGCCACCGGTCTGGAATTTTTCGCCGGCATTCCCGGGACCATCGGCGGGGCGCTGGCGATGAACGCCGGCGCCTTCGGCGGCGAGACCTGGCGGCAGGTGGACGGCGTGGAGACGGTGGATCGGCGGGGGCGGCTGCATCGCCGCCCGGCGTCGGATTACCGCGTGGCCTACCGGGAAGTCCACGCGCCGGCCGGCGATGAATGGTTCGTCGCCGCGACCTTCCGGGTGCGGCCCGATCCGGAGCGGAGCGGCGAGGCTCGCATCCGGGCGCTGCTCGCCAGCCGCGCGCAAAGCCAGCCGATGGGGGAACCCAGCTGCGGCTCCGTGTTCCGCAATCCGGCCGGTGATTACGCCGGGCGGCTCATCGAAGCATGCGGGTTGAAAGGCGCGACGCTGGGCGGCGCGCAGGTGTCCCGCAAGCACGCCAATTTCATCGTCAACCTGGGCTCCGCCACGGCGGCGGACATCGAGGGCCTGATCCGGCGCATCCAGGAAACGGTGCGGGGCCGGTGCGGCGTGGAACTCGTCCCGGAGGTGCGCATCGTGGGCGAGGGGAAGAAACCATGAACGCCACGGCGAAGGCATTCGGACGGGTGGCGGTGCTGATGGGCGGGCGTTCCGCGGAGCGGGAGATCTCGCTCATGAGCGGCAAGGCCGTGCTTGAGGCATTGTGTCGGGCGGGCATCGACGCCCAGGCGTTTGATCCGGCGGCGCGCGATTTCGCCGAGATCGAAAAGTTCGACCGTGCCTTCATCGTGCTGCACGGCCGCGGCGGCGAGGACGGCACCGTGCAGGGGGCGCTTGAGACCCTCGGCGTGCCTTACACGGGCAGCGGCGTCATGGCCTCGGCGCTGTGCCTGGACAAGTGGCGGACCAAGCTGGTGTGGCAGTCGAGCGGTATCCCCACCCCGCGCCACCTGCTGGTGGAGGAGGATATGGATCTGAATTCACTGATCGCGATCCTGGGGTTGCCGCTCATCATCAAGCCGGTCCACGAGGGCTCGACCATCGGCCTGACGCGCGTGGACCGCCGCCAGGACCTGGACGCGGCCATCGCCGGCGCCCGCCGGCACGATCCGATGGTGCTGGCCGAGGAATACATCGCCGGCCAGGAGCTGACCGCGGCGATCCTGGGCGATCGCGCCCTGCCGCTGGTGCGCATCGAGGCGCCGGCGGGCAACTATGACTATCACGCCAAGTATTTCTCCGAGGAAACCCGGTACCACTGCCCGGCCGGCGTCGAGGCGCGCGTCGAGGCGGAAATCCAGGCGGCGGCGCTCAAGGCCTTCCACGTGCTCGGGTGCCGCGGCTGGGGCCGCGCCGACGTGATGCTGCGCCCCGACGGCGGATTTTTCTTCCTGGAAATGAACACCGTTCCCGGCATGACCGGCCACAGCCTGGTGCCGATGGCGGCGCGGGCGGCGGGGATGAGCTTCGACGATCTGGTATTGACGATCCTGCGGTTCACGCTGCCGATCGCGGGGCGGGCCCGCGTGGAGAAGGTCTCATGCTGAGCTTGCGCCGCCCGCAAAATCGCCGCCTCGGCACCCCTTCGATGTGGCGGCGGCGGGGGCTGATCTGGCTGGCGACGGCGGGTGTGGTCGCGGCGATGACGGGCACGTTCGCCGCCGTGCGCTGGCTTGATGACCCGAAGCATCTGCCCATCCGCGAGGTGCGCATCAACGGCGAGTTGCGGCACCTGTCGCCCGCGCACGTGCAGCAGGCGGTGCTGGCGGAGGCCACCGGCGGTTTTTTCAGCGTCGATGTCGATCGCATCCGCACCGCCGTGCTGGCGAACCCGTGGGTGCGGGAGGTGTCGGTGCGCCGGGTCTGGCCGGATACGCTGGTGGTGACGGTGAGCGAGCAGCATCCGCTGGCTTATTGGGGTGCCGCCGCCCTCATCAGCGCCGGGGGCGTGGTGTTTCGCCCGACGCCGGAGCAATTTCCTCCCGGTCTGCCGCTGCTGAACGGGCCGGAGGGCGCGCAGGTGTCCCTGCTTAATCGTTACCGGCAGTTGCAGGCGTGGTTCGCGCCGCTGGGCTTGCGCGTGCAACAGGTGGACCTGAATTCACGGCGGTCCTGGCGCTTTACGGTGGTGAATGACCAGGGCGGCGGCGGCAAGGCGGGCATCGAAATCGTCGTGGGGCGCACGGATTTCGACGCCCGGGTGCAGCGCTTGATCACGGCCTGGCCGCGCACCGTGGGGGCGCGCGAGGGCGAAATCGCCGGCGTGGATTTGCGCTACACGAACGGTTTTGCCGTCCGTCCGCGGCGCGCCCCGCCGCTCGGCTGACAGGAGGGGATGGCATGAAGAAACCGGACAAGAACCTGGTCGTGGGCCTGGACATCGGCACCTCGAAGGTGGTGGCGATGGTCGGCGAGGTCGGCCCCGACGGCCAGATGGAGGTCATCGGCATGGGGTCGCATCCCTCGCGCGGCCTGAAGAAGGGCGTGGTGGTGAACATCGAGTCGACCGTGCAATCCATCCAGCGCGCCATCGAGGAGGCCGAATTGATGGCGGGCTGCGAGATCCGCTCGGTCTACGCCGGCATCGCCGGCAGCCACATCAGGAGCCTCAATTCCCACGGCATCGTCGCCATCCGCGACAACGAGGTGACGCCGCACGATGTCGAGCGCGTCATCGACGCCGCCCGCGCGGTGGCCATCCCCGCCGATCAGAAAATCCTCCACGTCCTGCCGCAGGAGTTCGTCATCGACAACCAGGAGGGCATTCGCGATCCCATCGGCATGTCGGGGGTGCGGCTGGAGGCCAGGGTGCACATGGTGACCGGGGCGGTGTCGGCGGCGCAGAACATCGTCAAGTGCGTGCGCCGCTGCGGGCTGGAGGTGGACGACGTCATCCTGCAGCAGCTGGCCTCGGCGCAGGCGGTGTTGACGGATGACGAGAAGGAACTAGGCATCTGTCTGGCCGACATCGGCGGCGGCACCAGCGACATCGCCGTGTTCGTCAACGGCGCCATCCATCACACCGCCGCCATCCCCATCGCCGGCGATCAGGTGACCAACGACATCGCCGTGGCCTTGCGCACGCCCACGCACCACGCCGAGGACATCAAGATCAAGTACGCCTGTGCGCTGACCCAGCTGGCCAACCCGGAGGAAACCATCGAGGTGCCGAGCGTCGGCGACCGGGCGCCGCGGCGGCTGCTGCGCCAGACCCTGGCCGAGGTGGTCGAGCCGCGCTACGAGGAGCTGTTTTCGCTGATTCACGCCGAGCTCAAGCGCAGCGGCTTTGAGGAACTGGTCGCCGCCGGCGTGGTGCTGACCGGCGGCGGCGCCAAGATGGAGGGCGTCATCGAGCTGGCCGAGGAGGTCTTCCACATGCCGGTGCGGCTGGGCACGCCGCAATACGTCACCGGGCTCGCCGACGTGGTGCGCAATCCGGTGTATTCCACGGCCGTGGGGCTTTTGCTGTTCAGTCAGAAGATGGTGCATTCACAGCCGCACCCGCAGCGCATGGAGGGCGGCGTGCGGCAGATGTGGGAACGGATGAAGAACTGGTTTCATGGACATTTCTGACGGGAATCCATCACGCGGATTTTTTTGAGATGGGTTCGAAAAATTTTTATATACTTTACTTTGCCGATGAGGAGGTCATATGCCATTTGAATTGATGGATGCCGTAAATCAGAACGCGGTCATCAAGGTCATCGGAGTCGGCGGCGGCGGCGGCAACGCCGTGCAGCACATGGTGAGCGCCGGCATCGACGGCGTCGACTTCATCTCCGCCAACACCGACGCCCAGGCGCTGAAGAATTCATCGGCGCGCATGACGCTGCAACTGGGCAAGGACATCACCAAGGGGCTGGGGGCCGGCGCCGATCCGGAGGTCGGGCGCCAGGCGGCGCTCGAGGATCGCGAGCGCATCTCCGACGTGCTGGACGGCTCCGACATGGTGTTCATCACCGCCGGCATGGGCGGCGGCACCGGCACCGGCGCGACGCCGGTGGTGGCGCAGGTGGCCAAGGACCTTGGCATCCTGACCGTGGCGGTGGTGACCAAGCCCTTTCTCATGGAGGGGCGCAAGCGCATGGAGGCCGCCAACAAGGGCATCAAGGAACTGTCCCAGTTCGTGGACTCGCTCATCACCATCCCCAATGAGAAGCTGCTGACAGTCCTGGGCCGCGACGTCAGCCTGCTGGACGCCTTCAAGGCGGCCAACGACGTGCTCCTGGGCGCAGTTCAGGGCATCGCCGAACTCATCACCCGGCCGGGGCTCATCAACGTCGATTTCGCCGATGTGCGCACGGTGATGCGGGAGATGGGCATGGCCATGATGGGGTCCGGTCGCGGCAAGGGTCCGGATCGCGCCCGGCTGGCCGCCGAGAGCGCCATCGCCAGCCCGCTCTTGGAAGACATCAACATCTCCGGCGCGCGCGGCATCCTGGTCAACATCACCGCCGGCACGGATTTGCGCATCGGCGAGTTCGACGAGGTGGGCAACATCATCAAGGGTTTCGCCTCCGAAAACGCCACGGTGGTCATCGGCACCGCGCTCGATCCGGCCATCACCGATGAATTCCGGGTCACCGTGGTGGCCACCGGCCTGGGTGGCCACGAGGAAAAAGCGACCGCGGAGTCCCCGACGGCGGTGCCGGCGGGCGCAAAACCCGCGGCAGGCGCCACCGTCATACCCGTATTGTCACAGCAGCTGGAGGGGGCGAAGGCGCCCCGCCGCGAGAGCGCCGCCGAACCGGATTACAGCCAGTATGACAAGCCGGCCTATGACCGGAAGAAGAAAGGAACCGCCAATTTTCTGGATATTCCCGCATTTTTGCGGCGCCAGGCCGATTAATCACGGAAATGACCCCCAAACGGGAAAGGAGGATAACGGACTAGCGCATAAGGGTTTTTGTGTTATTATCCCGCCCCAGACCCTTCGCCTTGAATGGGGGAGCAAGGGGTAATGATAAAACAGCGCACTCTAAAAAATATCATACGCGCCACCGGAGTCGGTCTGCATACAGGGAAAAAAGTCTATCTGACCCTGCGACCGGCGCCACCTGACACCGGCATCCTGTTTCGGCGCATCGATCTCAATCCGGTGGTGGAGATCGCCGCCCGCGCAGAAAACGTGGGTGACACCCGCCTCTCCACCACGCTCGCCAAGGACGGCACCCGCATCGCCACCGTGGAACACCTGCTGTCCGCCCTGGCGGGGCTCGGCATCGACAACGCCTATGTCGACGTAAGCGCCGCGGAGGTGCCGATCATGGATGGCAGCGCCGGACCGTTTGTCTTCCTGATCCAGTCCGCCGGCATCCAGGAGCAGAACGCGGCCAAGAAATTCGTCCGCATCAAGCGCCCGGTCAAGGTGGAGGATGGGGACAAATGGGCAAGATTCGAGCCCTTTGAAGGATTCAAGGTAGCCTTCGCCATAGAATTCGACCACCCCTTCTTCCAGCAAACCAGCAAATACGCCGAAATCGATTTTTCCACCACCTCCTTCGTCAAGGAGGTCAGTCGCGCCAGAACCTTCGGTTTCATGCGGGAGGTGGAATTGTTGCGGCAGAAGAACCTGGCCCTGGGGGGCAGCCTCGCGAACGCCGTGGTGGTCGATGACTACCGCGTATTGAATGAAGAAGGCCTGCGTTACGAGGATGAATTCGTCAAACACAAGGTCCTGGATGCCATCGGCGACCTCTATCTTCTGGGACACACCCTGATCGGCGCCTTCCATGGCAACAAGTCCGGTCACGAACTGAACAACAAGCTGTTGCGCCTGTTGCTGGCCAACAAGAAATGCTACGAGGTGGTGACCTACCCCGACGCGCAGGCCGCGCCCATCTCGTTCATGCAACCTGTGCCCGCGACCTGACCTCGCTGCGAAGGGAAACCGGCGGCGCCGCGGGCGGAAAGGGCGGTTTTCTGGGAGAAATGCGATCGCATCAGCCGGGGGCGACCTTGATGCGGATGGTGCGAAGCTGTGCGTTTGCAGGGGCATCGCCGTTGAGCGCGTCCAGCATGGCGGGAATGAGGCAACGGCCCTGCGTGGCCCAGGCGGCCGAATCCGCCTGCAGTATGAGGGTGTGTCCCTGCACGTTGAGCACGCGCAGGTGCGCATTCAGCGGTGCGGGCCACAGGGGGCGCAGGCGGCGTTCGACGCCGTGGAGATACCCGGCGTGCTCCAACAATTGGCGCAGATGACTGGAACCGTTCAACAGCCGGCGTAGCGGTTGCGGTGGTGAGGAGCGGTTCATAACTAATCCAAAAGCGGAGGGGTCGCGGTCTGACCGGAGGCGCTATGCAACTTATTCTACTCTCCAAATCGCACGGCGGCCTGTGCCAGTTTCAACTCGGGCGCCGCGCACTGCTGATTACGGGCGTGCTGGTGCTGGGGTTGTCATCGGGCCTGCTGGCGCTGGGGGCGCGCTGGGGCGCGGCCTATGCCCTGGTCCAGGCCAAGGCCGGCCTCCAGGAGCGCCAGGAATTCTGGCGCGGCCAGATGGAGCAGCAGCGCGAGAAGCTGGCGCAAATGCGCCGGGATACCGAGGCCGATCTGAACGCACTGGCGCTGAAACTCGGTGAAATGCAATCGCATGTCACCCGCCTGGACGCCCTCGGCGAGCGACTGACCGTGATGGCCAAGCTGAAGGATGGCGAATTCGACTTTCGCAGTTCACCGCCGTTGGGCGGCCCGGCGTCCGGCGCGCAGGTCTCCAACACCGCGCAGGACATCGCCCAGGGCATTGAGAAACTGTGGCGGGAACTCGATGATCGGACCGAGCAGTTGACCGCGATGGAATCATTGTTGATGAACCGCAAGCTGCAGGACGAGATCTTCCCGGCCGGCGTGCCCCTGATGGGGGGATGGATGTCCTCCGGGTTTGGTCTGCGCGCCGATCCGGTCACCGGCCGTCAGGAGTTCCACCGTGGCATCGACTATGCCGGAGAGCCGGGCTCCAGCGTCATCGCCATGGCCTCGGGCGTGGTGAGCTGGTCCGGGTGGCGGGACGAATACGGCAACGTCGTGGAGATCAACCACGGCAATGGTTACGTCACCCGCTACGCGCACAACAAGAAAAATCTCGTGGCCGTCGGTGATCGAGTCGAGAAGGGACAGGCCATCGCCATCATGGGCGCCACCGGCCGCACCACCGGGCCGCATGTTCACTTCGAGGTGCTGAAGGACGACGCCATCGTCAACCCGTCCAAGTACATCCACGCGGGCGGGACGGCCGATGTTGAAGTCACGCAGGACGCCCGTTTGCCGCATTCCGTCAATTAATCTGTCGCTGTTTCCCGGGCGGCGTCAAAGGGTTAAACTGCGCCTCCGAATCGTTTCGGGATGGCGCCGCGCGTTAGCAGTCTTTTAATATTCCCCTGTTGATACCTGACTCATGGTGATGAATCCTATTGCCTTGCTCGGCAAGGCGGTGCGCAAGATTATTGGCAGCCGCAACGAACGGATCCTGCGGCGCCTGCAAAGGGTGGTGGCGCGGATCAATGCGCTGGAGCCGGCCACCGCCGCCCTCGGCGATGACGCCCTGCGCGCCAAGACGGCCGAGTTCCGGGAACGCCTCAACCGCGGCGAGGCCCTGGATGCGCTGCTGCCGGAGGCGTTTGCGGTCGTGCGCGAGGCCGCCCGGCGCGTGCTCGGCATGCGCCATTTCGACGTCCAGCTCATCGGCGGCATGGTCCTGCATCAGGGCAAGATCGCCGAGATGCGCACCGGCGAGGGCAAGACGCTGGTGGCGACGCTGGCCGCCTATCTCAATGCGCTGCCCGGCCATGGCGTGCACGTGGTGACGGTCAACGATTACCTGGCCAAGCGCGACGCGGAGTGGATGGGACAGGTATATTCATTCCTCGGCATGCGCACGGGCGTCATCCTGTCCACCATGCCGCCCGCCGAGCGGCAGGCCGCCTATGCCGCCGACATCACCTACGGCACCAACAACGAGTTTGGATTCGATTATCTGCGCGACAACATGGTGTTCTCGCGCGCCGGCCGCGTGCAGCGCGGGCTTACCTTCGCCATCGTCGACGAGGTCGACTCCATTTTGATCGACGAGGCGCGCACGCCGCTCATCATTTCCGGTCCCACCGAGGATCGCACCGATCTGTACCAGCGGGTGAACCGCTTGATCCCGGAACTGAAGCGGCAGGAAAAGGAGGAGGGCCAGGACGGCGATTACTGGGTCGATGAGAAGGCCCGCCAGGTGCATTTGACGGAGCGCGGCCACGAGCGCGTCGAGAAGCTGCTGGCCCGCGAAGGCATGCTCGGCGGCGACGAAAGCCTGTACAGCGCCGCGAACATCGGCCTCATGCATCACATCAATGCCGCCCTGCGGGCGCACACGCTGTTCAAACGAGACGTGGACTATGTCGTCAAGGACGGCACCATCGTCATCGTCGACGAGTTCACCGGCCGCACCATGCCGGGCCGCCGCTGGTCGGAGGGCCTGCATCAGGCGGTGGAGGCCAAGGAGGGCGTGCCGATCCAGAACGAGAACCAGACGCTGGCCTCGATCACCTTCCAGAACTACTTCCGCCTTTACGGGAAATTGTCCGGCATGACCGGCACGGCGGATACCGAGGCCTACGAATTCCAGCAAATCTACGGCCTCGAGGTGGTCGTCATCCCCACGCACCGCAGGATGATCCGGCAGGACCTGGGCGACGTGGTCTATCTCACCCAGAAGGAGAAATTCAAGGCCATCATCGCCGACATCAAGGATTGCGTGCGGCGCCAGCAGCCGGTGCTGGTGGGAACGACATCGATAGAAACCTCCGAATTTCTCTCCGGCCTGCTCAAGCGCGAGGGTGTCGAGCACCAGGTGCTGAATGCCAAGTTTCACGAACTGGAGGCCCAGATCGTGGCGCAGGCGGGACGGCCGGGGAAGGTCACGGTGGCCACCAACATGGCCGGCCGCGGCACCGACATCGTGCTTGGCGGCAACCCCGATCCGGAAATCAACGCGATCCGCGCCGATGCCGCCCTCACGGAGGAGGAGAAAAAGCGGCGCATTGACGCCATCCGCGCCGACTGGCAGCGCCTGCACAACGCCGTGGTGGCCGCCGGCGGCCTGCACATCGTCGGCACCGAGCGCCACGAATCCCGCCGCGTCGACAACCAGCTGCGCGGCCGCTCCGGCCGTCAGGGCGATCCGGGTTCCAGCCGCTTTTACCTGTCGCTGGAGGACAGCCTGATGCGCATCTTCGCCTCCGACCGCGTCGCGGCGATCATGCAGAAGCTGGGCATGCAGGAGGGCGAGGCCATCGAGCATCCGTGGGTGACCCGCGCCATTGAAAACGCCCAACGCAAGGTGGAGGCCCGCAATTTCGACATCCGCAAGCAGTTGCTGGAGTATGACGACGTCGCCAACGATCAGCGCAAGATCATCTACGAACAGCGCAATGACCTGATGGATGCCGAGGACATCGGCGCCGCCATCACCGACATCCGCCACGAGGTCCTGGAAAATCTCGTCCTGCAGTTCATTCCGCCGCAGAGTTTCGAGGAGCACTGGAACATTGCGGGGCTGACGGAGGTTCTGAGCCAGGAGATGGGGCTGAAGCTGCCGATCGCGGAATGGCTCAAGCAAGACGGCAACCTGCATGAGCAGGCACTGCGCGAGCGGATAGTGGCCGCCGCCGATGCGGCCTACCGGGAAAAGGAGAAGGCGATCGGCGCGGCGGGCATGCGGCAGGTGGAGAAGGAGGTCATGCTGAGGGTGCTGGATCAGCACTGGAAGGAGCATCTGGCGGCCATGGATTATCTGCGTCAGGGCATCCATCTGCGCGGCTACGCGCAACGGAATCCCAAGCAGGAGTACAAACGCGAGGCCTTCGAAATGTTCCAGCAACTGCTGGAGAACATCAAGCGCGACACGGTGGGACTGCTCTCGCGCATCCAGATCCGCAATGAGGCGGAAATCCGCGCCATGGAGGAGCAGCGCCGGCGGATGGCGCCCGTGCAGTACACGCACGCGGAGGCCGCAAGCCCGCTGGCCGCCCCGGAGGTTTCAGCGGCGGCCACCGCCGCCGCGGCGGCCGCGCCGCCGGCCGCATCGTCAGCCCCCGCTGTCGCGCCGTTCGTGCGCGGGGGCCGCAAGGTGGGGCGCAATGAACCCTGTCCCTGCGGTTCCGGCAAAAAATACAAGCATTGCCACGGACGCCTGACTTGAGGCGCGACCATGGTGGCCGGCGTCATCCCCCAAACACCCCTGCTGCCGGTCCCCGGCGTGCTGATCGGCGTCGGTGCCGCGGGGATCAAGCACGCCGATCGCAACGATTTGACGCTGTTCCAACTCGCGGCCGGCACCGAGGTCGCCGCGGTGTTCACCCGCAACGCCTTTTGTGCCGCGCCGGTGCAGCTGGCAAGGAAACACCTGGCCGCCGGCCCCGTCGGACATCTGTTGGTCAATTCCGGAAACGCGAATGCCGGCACCGGCCCGGCGGGTCTGGAGGACGCGCAGGCGACCTGTGCCGCGGTGGCGGCGCTGGCCGGAGGCGAGGCCCGGGCCGTGCTGCCGTTTTCCACCGGCGTCATCGGCCAGCGCCTCCCGGTGGACAAGATCCGCCGCGCCCTGCCGCAGGCCGTGGCGTCACTGTCGCCCGCGGGTTGGGGTGATGCCGCGCGCGCGATCATGACCACCGACACGACGCCCAAGGCCACCTCGCGCACGTGCGCCATTGCCGGCCGCACCGTCACCGTGACCGGCATCGCCAAGGGCGCCGGCATGATCCGTCCGGATCTCGCCACCCTGCTGTCGTTCATCGCCACGGATGCGCCGGTGGCGCGGGAGTTCCTGCAGACCGCGCTGGAGCGCGCCATGGCGCGAAGCTTCAATTGCATCACCGTGGACGGCGACACCTCGACCAATGACGCCTGCGTGCTCATGGCCACGGGCCGGGCGGGCGGCGCGTCGATCACCGCCGGGTCGCCCGAGGCCGCGGCATTTCAGGACACGTTGAACGCCGTCTGCCGGTTTCTGGCCGAGGCCGTGGTGCGCGACGGCGAGGGCGCCACGAAATTCATCCGCGTTCTCGTGGAGCAGGGCGGCAGCGTCGACGAATGCCGCCAGGTGGCCTACGCCGTGGCCGAGTCACCGCTGGTGAAAACGGCGTGCTACGCCTCCGACGCCAACTGGGGCCGCATCCTCGCCGCCGTGGGCCGCGCCGGCGTGCGGGACCTGAGCATCGACAGGGTGGACATCTCATTGAACGGCGTCGCCATCGTGACCGGCGGCGGCGTGGCGCCCGCCTACACCGAGACCGAGGGCCAGCAAGCCATGCGGGCGACCGATCTGGAAATCCACATCACCCTTGGACGCGGCGCGGCGCGGTCGGAGGTCATGACCTGCGACCTCTCGCTCGACTATGTCCGCATCAACGCCGAATACCGCACCTGACCTGACGGCACGCCGGCGGCGGTTTTTGGACGCGTCGTCGCACCCTCACAGGGAGGTGCCGCCGGACGCGGTGCACGTGGTGGCGGCCGTGATTGCGAATTCCGCCGGTCACGTGCTCATCAGCCGCCGCCATGCCGGCGCCCATCAAGGCGGCTTGTGGGAATTTCCTGGCGGCAAGGTCGAGAGGGGCGAGACCGCGCCGGAGGCGCTGCGGCGTGAACTCAGGGAGGAACTGGGGCTGGTGGCGCGGCGCCTGCGCCCGCTGATCCAAATCGATCATCAATATCCCGGCCGGCGGGTGTACTTGGATGTCTGGCGGGTGTCCCGCTGGGAAGGGAGGCCGCGGGGACGCGAGGGCCAGCCGCTAAGATGGGAACCGCCGGAGGCGCTGAAACAGGCCGACTTTCCGGCGGCGAACTGGCCGATCATCCAGGCCGCAAGGCTGCCGCCGCTCTACGTCATCACCCCTGATCCGGCGGTGGATGATCGCTGGCGGGATCGGCTGGAGCCGGCGCTCGACGCCGGCGTGCGCTTGTTGCAATACCGCAGTCTCTCACCCCCGGATGAGGCTCATGTCCGCGCCGTCATCGAGATCTGTCATCGCCGCCTCTGCCGCGTCCTGGTGAACGCCGCGCCGGACGTGGCCGCGCGCCTCGGCGCGGATGGCGCGCATCTGAAGAGCGAACGCCTGCAGGGCTTTTCCCGGCGATCATTGCCGGAAAAATTCATTGTCGGCGCTTCCTGTCACACCGCGGAAGAACTGTCGCGGGCCGAGCGCGCCGGCGCCGATTTTGCGGTGCTGGGTCCCGTGCGCGCCTCGGCCAGCCACCCTACCGCCGCGCCGCTGGGATGGGCCGCCTTTGCAGCCCTGGCGGCGCGGGCGCGCCTGCCCGTCTACGCGTTGGGGGGCCTTGAACCCGCGGACGCGGCACAGGCGTGGAGCGCGGGCGCGCAGGGACTGGCGATGATCCGCGGCATCTGGTCGGCCCCGGAGGGCGTGGCCGCGGTGCGGCGCCTGCTCAGTGCGTCGTAGTGCGCGGCGGTTCCGCGTCCCCGGACGCCGGCGGGTCCGAATCCGGTCCGCCCGGGATGCGGCGATTCCCGTTCAGCCAGGCGCCGAGATCGATCAACTGGCAGCGTTCACTGCAAAACGGCGAATAGGGATGCCCGGCGGCGGCTTCAAACCGCTTCCCACAGGTGGGGCAGCGAATGAGGCTCATAAATTGCAGCACTGCAGTTCGAAGGTGACATCCATCTCCGTTTGCGTCGGGCGACCGGCGCTGCTCGGTTGCTCCAGAAAACGGATGGTGAAACGGTGCCGGCCGCCGCTGATTTCCGGGAAGGCCTGCAGGCTGCCGGGGACCACCACCCGCACCAGCTGGCAGACCGTGTTGGGGTCCACCGGCTGCTGGTAGAAACCCGCGACGGCGGTCACCGTCTGCGGATGGGCGCTGTCGCGAATCAGACGCAGCACCAGCTCCACGGCGTCCTTGATGATCCGCAAATCGTTGAACCAGTAGTGCAATTGCTGGACGCGAACGGAGACCGGCCGGGTCAGCCAGTAATGGTAGGCGGGCAGGTCGAAGTTGCAGGTGCCCCCGGGAATGGGCAGGCGCTGTTTGATGGCGTAAATGAGCTCGTCCTTGCGCAGTATCTGCGCAGGCTGGCAGCTGTTGCTGCGCATGGTCACCAGCAGGTCATTGATCTGTTCCAGCACGTCCCGCAGCCGCGCGGGATCAACCCCGGGATTCTGCTGCAATCCCTGCAGGATGCCGGCGTGCCGCTCCAGTTCCTTGTTGAGTTCCGCCTTGAGGTCAAAGCGTGACAACAGATCAGTGACTTCAATCAGCCCCGTGAGCGCGGCGCGGCTGTCCCATTCATCCGCGCCGTTGATGCGATGTTCCACGCCGTCAAACAGATGCTCCAGCCGCAGCAGTGCGCGGATGCGTTCATTGAGGGGCTGTTCATAGATGACCGGATCCTCCGCCGCGGCAAACAGCGAACTCTGCCGGTCCAGCGCCGACGGATCAACGCTCATCGTCCCCGCCGCTCGTGCGCCAATTGCAGGTAACGATGATGCAGGGCCGCCACCTGCTGCTGCAATCGCGACCGATCACCGTCGTTGACGATGACATCGTCGGCATGGCTCAGTCTTTCCTCTGCTGAGACTTGAACGCGCATGATTGCCTCGACTTGGCCGCGTGTCAAACGATCCCGCGTGAGCACGCGTTGAATGCGCAGGTCCTCCGGCGCGTCCACCACCAGGATGCGATCGAAATCGCCTTGCCACCCGCACTCCACCAGCAGGGGAACGCAGATGACGCAATAGCCGGGGTGGCGGGCCAGACACCCCGCGCGCTCACTCAGCAGGGCGCGAATGCGGGGGTGGAGAAGCGACTCCAGCGCCCGCCGCAGATCCGGATCGGCGAAAACGCGATCCCTGAGGTAATCCCGCCGGAGCCGCCCCCCTTCGTCCATCGCTTCACGGCCGAATTTTTTCACGATCTCCGCAAGCAGCGGACCGCCGGGCGCGACGATTTCCCTGGCCGCCGTATCCGCGTCCAGAACCGGGACGCCCAGCGCGGCGAATTCTCCGCAGACGAGGGACTTGCCGCTGCCAATGCCGCCGGTCAGCCCCACCTTGATCGGCGGCGTCAGCGCGGCGGCGCCCATTGCAGATAGGCGGCGGTCAGTTGCTGGCCATAGAGCAAGGCAATCCAGCCGGCGCAGGCCAGATAGGGTCCGAAGGGTATGGGTTTGCGGCGATCCCGCCGCACCAGCACGATGGCCGCGATGCCGAGGATGGCGCCAACGGCGGAGGCCAGCACGATCACCAAGGGCAGCAATTTCCATCCGGTCCAGGCGCCCAGGGCGGCCAGCAGCTTGAAATCCCCGTAACCCATGCCTTCCTTCCCCGTGACGAGCTTGAACAGCCAGTACACCGACCACAGCGAAACATAACCGGCGATGGCGCCGCCGACGCTGGCGGGCAAACCGGCCGGCAGCACGCCGACGAAGTTGAGCGCCATCCCCAGCCACAACACCGGCAGCGTGATGTCGTCGGGGAGCAGATAATGGTCCAAATCGATGAAGGCGAGCGCGATCAAGGCCCATCCCAGGACCGCCGCGGCCAATGCCGGCAGTCCGAAACCGAAGTGAAACGCGGCAAGCCCGCCCACGACGCCCGCCAGCAGCTCGACCACCGGATAGCGCCGGGATATGGGCGCATGGCAATGCCGGCAACGCCCCCCCTGGAGAAGGAAACTCAGCAATGGAATGTTTTCCAACGTACTGATCACATGACCGCATTGCGGGCAGCGCGAGCGCGGCGAAACCAGGTTGCAGGCGGCATCGGCCTGGATTTGATCCGAGAGCAGGGACGCGCTCCGGAGAAACGCCCACGCCGATGCCCCGTCGAGACCCGGGGCGCCGCCCTCCTCCTCAAGGACATCCCGCGCCATCCGCCGCCAGTCCCGCTTCATCATGATCGGCAGGCGGTGGATGACGACATTGAGGAAGCTGCCGATGATGAGGCCCAGCAGCGCCATGGCGGAGAGATGGAACCCCGGCGAGGATTGCAGGGTTGAAAGGAGTTCGCTCAGCAAGGGCAGCTTTCAGTTGTCGCTCACCGCCCGTTGTTGAAAACAGCTTGATGGCGGAGCGTGCGGTTCCTAAACCACCTGGCCCATCTTGAAGATGGGCAGATACATGGCGATCACCAAGCCGCCGATCACGACGCCCAGGACGGCCATGATCAGCGGTTCCAGGAGGCTGGTCAGCGCCTCCACCGCGTCATCCACTTCCTGTTCATACCAGTCGGCGATCTTGTTCAGCATGGAGTCGAGTGCGCCGGACTCCTCACCGATGGCCACCATCTGGATGACCATGTTCGGGAAGATGCCGGAGTCGCGCATGGCCACCTGCAGTTGCGTGCCGGTGGCGACCTCGTCGCGCATCTTCATGGTGGCGTCGTAAAAGATGATGTTGCCGCAGGCGCCGGCGACCGACGTCATCGCCTCGACCAGCGGCGTGCCGGCGGCGAACATGGTGGCCAGTGTGCGGGAGAAGCGGGCGATGGCCGATTTTTCCAGAATTTCGCCGATGACCGGGATCTTCAACGAGATCCGATCCATGAAATGCGCCACCGCCCGCGATCGATCCTTCGCCTGGATGAGGCCGTACACCACGGCAAAGATGCCGCCGAACATGATGTACCAATAGGCTTGGAAAAATTTGGAAATCTTTATGACGATTTGGGTGGGGGCGGGCAGATCGGCGCCGAAGCCCTTGAACAGGCTTTCGAACTGCGGGATGACGAAGATCATCAATATGGTGGTGATGATGAAGGCCACCACGATCACCGCCGTGGGATAAAACAGCGCGCCCTTGATCTTGGCCTTCAGCGCCTCGGTTTTCTCGAGATAGGTCGCGAGCTTGTTGAGAATGGATTCCAGGATGCCGGCGTGCTCGCCGGCGGTCACCAGGTTGACGAACAATTCATTGAAGTACAGCGGATGCTTGCCCAGGGCCTCGGCCAGCGTGCCGCCGGCCTCGACCGAGCCTTTGATGTCCATGATCAGGTCCTGCATGCTGCGGTTTTCATGGCCGCGTCCGACGATCTCGAAGGACTGCACCAGGGGCACGCCGGAGGACATCATGGTCGCCATCTGTCGCGCGAAGACGCATATGTCCTTGGTGGTGATCTTCTTTTTGCCGGCGCCGAACAGGGGCTTGGGTTTTTTCTTGACCGAGGTTGGATTGATGCCCTGGCGCCGCAAGACGGCCTTGATGAGATTGTCGCTGACGCCGGACATCTCGCCCTTGACCTTTTTGCCGTTTTTGTCCAGGCCCTCCCAGAGGTACATGTCGGACTTCTGGACTCTCGCCGCCGCCGCGGCCGGTTTGGGTGCCGGGGCCATACGCTACTCCATGGTTACCGCGTTGATCTCTTCGAGGCTGGTGACGCCGTCCATCACCTTCTTGAGCGCCGACTGGCGAATGTCCGAGATGCCCTCTTTTTTCGCCTGATCCGCGATTTGGATGGCGTTGGCGCCTTCCATGATCAGGCGTTTCATGGCATCCGAGATCGGCATGACCTGGTAGATGCCGGTGCGGCCCTTGTAGCCGCCGTTGCATGACTCGCACCCCACCGCCTGGTAGACGCGGAAGCCGGTGGCCACCTGCTGCTCGGTGAAGCCCTCCTTGATCAGCGAGTCGGGCGGGATCTCGACCGGTTTCTTGCAATTGTTGCAAAGCTTGCGCGCCAGCCGCTGCGCGGTGATGAGATTGATGCTGGTCGCCACCGCGAACGGCGCGATGCCCATGTCCATGAGACGCGTGAGGGTTTGCGGCGCGTCGTTGGTGTGCAGCGTGGACATCACCATATGACCGGTCTGCGCCGCCTTCACCGCGATGCTGGCGGTGCCGAGATCGCGGATTTCGCCAACCAGGATGATGTCCGGGTCCTGGCGCAGGAAGGCCTTGAGCGCCTTCTCGAAGGTCATGCCGGTTTTTTCGTCCACCTGCACCTGGTTGACGCCGGGCAGGTTGATTTCCACCGGGTCCTCCGCGGTCGAAATGTTGACGTCCACGGTATTGATGATGTTGATGCCGGAATAGAGCGACACCGTCTTGCCGGAGCCCGTCGGGCCGGTCACCAGGAACATGCCGTAGGGCTTCTTGATGTTTTCCAGGAACAGCTTCTTCTGATCCTCCTCGTAACCCAGCATGTCGATGTTCAGTGCGGAGGCGTCCGAGTTGAGGATGCGCATCACGGCCTTCTCGCCGAACAGTGTCGGGCAGGTGTTGACGCGGAAATCGATGGCCTTGGTCTTGGAGAGCTTCAGCTTGATGCGGCCGTCCTGCGGGACGCGGCGCTCGGAGACATCCAGCCGCGACATGACCTTGATGCGGGCGGCGATCTTGCCGGCCAGCGCCAGCGGCGGCTTGGCCACCTCCATCAATTCGCCGTCGATGCGGAAGCGCACGCGGTAATATTTTTCATAGGGCTCGAAGTGCAGATCGGAGGCGCCCTTCTTGATGGCGTCGAGCAGGCACTTGTTGACGAATTTCACCACCGGCGCATCGTCCACCTCGGCCTCGGCGCCCTGCTGCTGGGCCTCCGTGTCCACCGTTTCCAGGCCCTCCAGGTCTTCGAGCCCGTCCTCGGACGTCATGTCCTTCAGGCTGGTGTCGGCGGCCTCCAGCGCCTGATCGATGGCCTTGTTGAGCTTGTCCTCCTCCACCAGCACCGCCTCGGTGGTGCTGCCGCCGACGCTGAAGCGGATTTCATCCAGCGCCTTCAAATTGGTCGGATCGGAGACGGCGATGAACAGCCGGTTGCCGCGCTTGAAGATGGGCAGCGCGTGATTGCGCCGGATGATCTCCTCCTTGACGAGCTTGATCACATCCTGGTCGATTTCCAGCATGCCGATGTCAAGAAGCGGCACCCCGAACTCCACGGACGCGGCCATGGCGATGTCGCGGGCACTGGCCAGCTTCTGTTCCACCAGATATGACACCAGCGGCACCTTCTTTTCCAGCGAGGTCTGGAAGGCGGTGACCGCCGCCGGCTCGGCAATCAGGCCATCCAACACCAGCCGCCGCGCCAGGCCCGCCAGTGGAATCTTGGTACTTGGTACAGCCATGCTTCCGTCGCCTCCCGCAAGCGCTGTTCGGGGTGGGGGTCCCGACATTTGTGAATTATAGACAAATCGTAGATGAAATGAAGCTAAATAGCCAATATTCCTCACTATTTCTCAAGCAATGCCGGCCCCGGGATGACGCGCCTTTCGATCTCAATGATGAGGAAATGAAGGTCCGGTTTTCATTTTTCTTCGTTATTCAGTGGCATGGGTCAGGGGACTGCTGCACCCCCCTTGGCGCGCACCCTGGCATTCACAGGGTCCATTCGCCAACCGGGACTGGCAGATTCAACCGCCCGCAGCCCGCAAAACCAGTCGTACAATCAATATCATGATCAATACAAAGAGCGCCGTGCCCATGAGGCCGGCGATGACGAACCGCACCGGGTTGTTCCCGCTGAAATCGCGCTCCCTGTTCCTCGAGCTTTGCACGCCGAAGCCGGCTGCCAGCACGCTCTTCATGGTTTGCAGCAAGGTGGATCTTGACACGGGAGTAGTCATGGGTAGGGACGCCTTTCTGGTGAGGAATGCTGCTTCATGGGCCAGAATTACCATAAAATGGCCGTCTTGAAAAACGGCGCACATGCCGTGCGGGTGGAATGATGACGACTGACGTGTTTAAACGGCTGAAGGAGGATATCGATTGCGTGTTCGAGCGCGATCCCGCGGCGCGCACGCGGCTGGAAGTGCTGCTCGCCTATCCCGGCGTGCACGCGTTGCTGCTGCATCGCGTGAGCCACTGGCTGTGGAAACGTAATCTGAAGCTGCTGGCGCGCATCCTCTCGCACATCACGCGCTTCCTGACCGGCATCGAGATCCATCCCGGCGCGGTTATCGGCCGCCGCTTTTTCATCGATCACGGCATGGGCGTGGTCATCGGCGAGACCTCGGAGATCGGCGATGACGTCACGCTGTACCACGGCGTCACCCTCGGCGGCACCAGCTGGCAGAAGGGCAAGCGCCATCCCACCCTGGAAGACAACGTGGTGGTGGGCGCCGGCGCCAAAATCCTGGGGCCGATCACCGTCGGCGCCAATGCCCGCATCGGCTCGAACGCCGTGGTGGTCAAGGAAGTGCCCCCCGGGGCCAGCGTGGTCGGCGTGCCGGGCCACATCGTGACGCCGCTCGTCGATCGCAGCCGGCAGCGCGAGGAAACGGCGCGACGCATCGGCTTTCAAGCCTACGGCCAGACCCAGGACATGCCGGATCCCTTCGTCAACGCCATCAACTCCATGCTGGATCACATTCATACCATAGAGCAGCGCCTGGACGAGGCGCAGAAGCAAAAAGAGGAGGACAGCATGAAGGCGTCCACGGCCTTCGAGCCGCGCAAGAAATCAACCTCCAAGGAATCCGGTGGCGGCTGACCGGCCGGCTTGCGCGACGAAGCTGGAGGGGCTACTATCGCGCCCCTTCAAAGGCCGGGACGTCAGCCGTTTCGGCCCGGGCAGAAACCGAGGGATTTGATTCCAATGAAACCCGATATTCATCCCGCCTACGCCGAGGTGACGGTGACGTGCAGCTGCGGCAACACCTTCAAAACCGGATCCACCGCCGGCAAGGACATCCATGTCGATGTTTGTTCCGCCTGCCACCCCTTCTACACCGGCAAGCAGAAGCTGGTCGACACCGCCGGACGCGTCGACAAATTCCGCAAGAAGTACGGCATTAAAAAGTAGATTCCTTTCTACCGGTCTACCGGATTGCAAAAAAAAGGCGCGGCCAGGCGCCTTTTTTATTGACCGCATCACGGGCAAGATGATGGCATGAGATCACGCCAGTGGCCGGCCGCGGCCCTGCTTCGCGGTCCGGCGGCATCGCTTTGCCTGCTTTTGGCGGCCACCGCGTGGGCGGAGGAATGCGCGCCCCGGCGGATTGACGTTACCGCCACCATCGCGGCGATTTACGACGGCGACACCGTGCGGCTGGCGGACGGCCGGGTGGTGCGGCTCATCGGCGTGAACGCGCCCGAGGTGCGCCATGAAGAGGCGCCGGCGGAACCGTATGCCGACCAAGCCGCGCGGGCGTTGTACGCCCGGGCGCCGCCGGGCACGCGCGTCATGTTGTCCTTTGACGCCGAGCGGTACGATCACTACCAGCGGCTGCTGGCGCATGTGTTTCTGCCGGACGGCTCCAATCTACAGGCCTGGATGCTGCGGGAGGGTTACGGTCAGCTGCTGGCGGTTTCCCCCAACTTCGCCTATCTCGCCTGCTACCACGCCTCGGAGGAGGAGGCGCGAAGGGCGAATCGCGGACTCTGGGCGCTGCCCTACTACCGGCCGGTGGACGCGGGAAAACTGAGCGCCAGGCTCACCGGCTTCAGGGCGGTGAGCGGCGTCATCAGGAGCGTTCACCACCGCGGCGGCGTCACCTGGCTCGCGCTGACCAATAAATTCTCGATCAAGATTTATGATCGAGACCTGCGCTATTTCGCGGGCACGGACCTGAATCGCTGGCGCAACCGCATGATCGTGGCGCGCGGTTACGTGGTCGCCGTGCACGGGCGTTTTGGAATGCAGATCCATCATCCCTTGAGTGTGGAATTCAGGTAAGGCGCGGGCGCGGGAGGCGGGCTTTGTCACCGGGGCAAGCGGGCCCCCCTGATGGCGGCGGGCTCGTGTGCCGGGCGCGTTCAATACCGCCGGCTGGAAGCCGCCGTTCAATTGACGAGAGGCGCATTCCATTTTGATCTTAAACAACTTTTGTGCCGGAAGCCCGCCGTCTCGACCCATTGAACTTTCAGACAGGGTTCAAGTCTTATTTTCCACACGTACCTCAACGGACGTGCCCGCTCAACCTCCCGAGCGGGATGAAACATGCCCGGCCTCCCCAGCCGGGCCCCTCTAAACCCCCGGGTAATTAACTCCCCCTGTTATACCCGGGGTCTTTTTTCCCGCGCGGCGCGTCCGCGCCGGTTCTGCGAAGGGCGGCGCTTTGGTGTATTCTTTGCCGCACTTTGCACCTTGTCCGGGATGTCTAACGTGAAGAAACGACTGGGAATGAGCCTCGCGCTCAGTGGTTTTTTGTTGCTGACGCCCACGCTGCATGCCGGCGATGGCGCGCAAAAGGCGGCTGTTTGCGCCGCCTGCCACAATGCCGACGGCAACAGCACCAATCCCGAGTGGCCGAAACTGGCGGGCCAGGGGGCGCGCTACCTTCGGGAACAGTTGAGGGCCTTCAAGGGAGGGACCCGTAAAAACGCCACGATGGCGCCAATGGCGGCCAATTTAAGCGACGAGGACATCAAGGCGGTGGCGGAATACTTTGCCGCGCAAAAGCGCACGATCGGCGCCGCCAAACCGGAGCTGGTCGGCGCCGGCGAGCGGCTGTACCGCGGGGGCAACAACGCCACCGGAGTGCCGGCCTGCATGGCCTGCCATGGCCCGCGCGGCTCCGGCAATCCGGCGGCGGGCTACCCGGCCCTGGGCGGACAGCACGCCGTCTATGTCGCCCGGCAGTTGGACGCCTACCGCACCGGCGAGCGCGCCACGGACGGCAACGCCATCATGCGCACGATTGCGGCGCACTTGAGCGCGGCGGAGATCGAGGCGGTGTCGTCCTACATTGAAGGATTGCACTAGGCCGCCAATCCCGACCGCTTCCCGGTGGTCCGGCCCCGGGCCCCCTCACGCAGGTGACGTTCCGATCATGAGCAACACCACCTCCCGCCCCGTGCTGCGCGCCGCCGTTCGCTTCCTGGGCTCGATGAATCTCGCGATCACGCTCCTGGTCGGCGTGGCCATGGCGTCGGTCGTCGGCACGGTCCTCAAGCAAAATCAGCCCTATCCGGATTACCTGGCCAAGTTCGGCCCCTTCTGGTTTGAGGTGTTCCGCTCGCTGGGGCTCTACGATGTCTATACCGCGGCGTGGTTCCTGTTCGCGCTGGCCTTTCTCGTGTTCTCGGTCAGCGTCTGTCTGTGGCGCAACGCGCCGCTCATGATGCGCGCCATGCGCGACTATCAGGAGGGCCGCGGCCGGCGGCAGCTGGAGCGGCTTAAATTCAGGCGCGAGTTCGTCAGCCCTTGCGAAATCACGAATGCGCGGAATGTGATCCAGCAGGCGCTGCGCCGGCAGGGCTATCGATGCAGGACGCGATCGGCCGGGCCGCGGCACTGCACCGTGGCGGCCATCCGCGGCTGGGGCAACCGGCTGGGCTACCTCTGCACGCATTCCGCCGTGGTGCTGATCTGCGTCGGTGGATTGCTGGACGGCAATGTGCCGTTGAAGGTGGGGACCCTGCTGGGCCGGCTGCGGGTCGAAACGCGCGATCTGCCGGCATCAGAGGTGCCGGCGGAGAGCCGGCTGCCGCGGGACAATCCCTCCTTTCGCGCCAGCGTGCTGATCCCGGAGGGACAGCGCGCGGACGCCGCCTACGTCAATGTCGCCGACGGTTACCTGCTGCAACCGCTGCCGTTCGTCGTCGCGCTGAGAAAATTCCGCATCGAGCATTACCAGACCGGCCAGCCCAAATCGTTCGAGAGCGACGTGACCCTGAGCAAGCCCGGATGGACGGCGCCGCGGGATTACACCATCGCCGTCAATCATCCGCTGAGCGTGGAAGGCTACACGCTGTATCAGGCGAGTTTCGAGGACGGCGGCTCCCGCCTTCGATTGCAGTTGCATCGATGGCGCTCGCCGGATGTGGAGGAACTGGAGGCGCGGGTGAATACGACCGTGACCCGAGACGAGGATGGACGGGAACTGCGCCTCGAGTTCACCGACTTTCGCCGTTTCAATCTCAACCCGGCGCCGGCGGAGGACGGCGCGCGGCGCGCCTTCATCGACTATGGCCCCAGTTTCACCTACCGCCTGCGGCAGGCCGACGGCACGGCAAGGGAGTTCGTCAATTACATGCAGCCGGTGACCCTGCAGGGCCGCGCCTATTTCCTGAGCGGCGTGCGCGACTCGCCCGCCGATGAACTGCGGTATCTGCACATACCGGCGGATGAGGACGGCACGCCCGATCAATTTTTGTCGCTGGCGCGGGCGCTGTACGACGATTCCCGCTGGGCGCGCGTGATGCCGCGCGTACTTGAAGACGCCGCCCCCGCCGCCGCGCGGGACGCCACCTTGCACTCGAACCTGGAGCAGGCCCTGCGGCGGCTGCTCATCCTGTTCCGGCAGGGCGGCCTGGACGCGGTGTTGAACTTCGTCAACGCCGTGGTGCCGGAGGCCCACCGCAGCGCCGCAGGCGAGGCCTACGTCAAGCTTCTGCAAACAGCGCTGCGGGCGTTTTATGACGATATACAACCGCCGCCGCGCCCCGTTTCAGCCGCTGCCGAGCAGGAAAGAAATCTGTTCCTGAAGGACGCCTTCGCCGCGCTCTCCGTCCTGCCGCTGTACGGCTCGCCGTTTTACCTTTCGCTTTCCGGCTACACCGAGGTGCTGGCCAGCGGCCTGCAAATCACCCGCACGCCGGGCAAGCGCGTGGTTTATCTCGGCTTTGGTCTGCTTCTTGCCGGCGTGTTCCTGCTATTTTATGTGCCGTACCGTAGAATATGGGCGTGCCTGGAGGCGCGCGGGGACGAAACCCGCGTGTTGCTTGCGGGCACGGCCCTGCGGCATGAGCCGGATTTCGACCGGGAATTTTCGCGTCTGGCGATGAAGGTCCATCGGGACACGGGGGCGCGGCCCATGCCGCCGGTTGCAACCCTTGCCGGCACCCCCGGTCAGAGGGAAACATGAGTGGTGCCAACATCTCGTCGGGGGTAGGCATGTCGGTCGCGCCTTTGGTCATGGACACATTGCCGGCGGAGGACGCCGGCGCGGTCGATCAACGCCGTTACTACCGGCCGTTCATCGCCCTGCTTTGGTCCGCATGCGCCTGGACGCTGGCGCGCTACGGCCGCGCCATGGACGGCTACGAGATCATCATCCTGCTCGGTGTGGCGGCGATATTGACCTGGCTGACGCGCCGTTATGCCCCGTTGCGCACCCTGCTGCTGGCGGTGGCCGCCGCGAGCCTCGCCGCGATCGTTCTCTATCGGCACGATTTGACACGGGCCGAAACGCATTTTGCGCTGAAATATTTCCTGTCGAGCGGCGCGGCCACGATGTGGATGTGCGTGTTGTTCGGCATGGCCACCCTGGCCTACGCCCTGCACTGGTGGCGACGCTCGCCGTACGCGGGTCAGCTGGCCACGGCGCTGGCCTGGGCCGCGACGGCGGCGGGACTGACCGCGATGATGGTGCGCTGGCGGGAGTCGTATCTGATCGCCGCCGATATCGGCCACATCCCCATCAGCAACCTCTACGAAGTCTTCGTGCTCTTCTGTCTCATCACCGCGCTCGTTTATCTCTATTACGAGCGCGAATACCGCACCCGCAGTCTCGGCGTGTTCGTGATGACGATCATCTCGGCCGCGATTGGGTTTCTGTTGTGGTACTCGTCGTCGCGCGGCGCGGACGCCATCCAGCCGCTGGTGCCGGCGCTGAACAGTTACTGGATGAAGATCCATGTGCCGGCGAATTTCATCGGCTACGGCTGTTTCTCCATCGCCGCCATGATCAGCGTGGCGTATCTGCTGCGTGAGCGGGGCGGGGCCTTCTTCGCGGCGCGGCTGCCGCCGGCCGCGGTGCTGGATGAGTTGCTCTATAAGATCATCGCGCTCGGCTTCGCCTTCTTCACGCTGGCGACCATCCTGGGCGCGTTGTGGGCGGCGGAGGCCTGGGGCGGCTACTGGTCGTGGGATCCGAAGGAGACCTGGGCCTTGATCGTCTGGCTCAATTACGCCGCCTGGCTGCATCTGCGCATCGTGCGCGGCTGGGAGGGCCGGGTGATGGCATGGTGGGCGCTCGTGGGTTTGCTGGTCACCAGCTTCGCCTTTCTGGGCGTCAATATGTTTTTGTCGGGGCTGCATTCCTACGGTCAACTTTAATGATATGAAAGGTGCCGCAATGAAACCGTCGTTTGCCGTTTTGTCCGCGCTCGTGCTCGCCTGGCTGGTGGGGGCGCAGTTGCTGTCCGCGAAAGAAGCGGGGGGGACACCCATTCATGAAGCCATCACCCTCACCCAGGGCGGCAATTACCGGGTCATCGCCGCGCCCCAGCCCACCCGCACCGGCGACAAGATCGAGGTGCTGGAAATCTTCTGGTACGGCTGCCCGCACTGCTACGCCTTCGAGCCCTACATCAACCAGTGGCTGAAGACCAAGCCCGCCGACGTGGAATTCCGCCGCCTGCCCGCCGTGTTCGGCGACAAGTGGGCGCCGGGCGCCCGCGTTTACTACACCGCCGTGACGCTCCATGTGCTCGACAAGGTCCACCCCGCGTTTTTCCGCGCCCTGCATGAGGAGCATCGCAAATTCGAAACCGCCGACGATTACGCCCCGCTGTTCGTGCAAGCGGGCGTGAACCAGGATGATTTCTCCAGGGTCTTCAATTCCGGCGAGACGCTGGAGCAGGTCAAGCAGGCGGCGCTTGCGGGCCAGGCTTACGGCATCGAGGGCGTCCCCAGCGTGATCGTCAACGGGAAATACCTCACCGCCGGCGCCATGGCGGGCAGCTATGAGGCGATGATCCAGGTCATCGACGGCTTGGTGGAACTGTCGCGCCGCGAGAAGGCCGCGACGGCAGCCACGGCAAAGTAGCGCTGAAACCGCCTAGCAGGACGCGGAAAAAGTCCGTCCAGGACTTTTTCAGCCACGCCAGGCAAAAAGCGCGGTTTTTTGCCCTGCCTCATTTTTCAATCGCGTGGCGCGATTGAAAAACGGCGGTCAATCCCCCGACTGTTGGGAGACCATTTCGCGGCCGGCGGCGAGCAGCGCCAGCCGCGCCACCACGCCGTAGGCGTAAAATCGATTGGCCTGCGCGTCCGGCGCCAGCCTCCGATCCGGGGAGATGCAGCAGTCGGCGAACGCCAGCGGCTCGAAGCGCATGCCGGGCGCGTTGAGGTTCTCCGTCACCGTTCGTTCCGTGTGCACGCGGTAGAAGCCGCCGACCACGTGCCGATCGATCATGTACACGACCGGCTCGGCCACGGCCGGCGGCTCGCCCCAGGTCTCGTGCGTGTACACGCCCTCCTGGATGATCACGTTGCGGATGGCCTGCCCCTCTTTGGTGGTGGCCATGCGCGTGCGCTGCTTGCGGTTGAGCGTCATCACCTCCCCCGGATCGTGCACGGTCATGACGCCCATGCCATAGCTGCCGGCGTCGGCCTTGACGATGATGAACGGCCTGGCGGTGATGCCGTAGTGATCGTAGCGCTGCTGGATTTCCGCCAGCAGCTCGCCGGTGTGGCGCTGCAGGCAGTTCATGCCGGTGCCGTCCATGAAATTGACCTCGCCGCAATTTTTGAACAGCGGCTCGATCAGCCAGGGATCGAGGCCAATCCTGGCGCCGAATTCCCGCGCCACGGCGGAGTAGTGGGTGAAATGCCGCGATTTCAGGCGCGTCGCCCATCCCATGGTGAGCGGCGGCACCACCGGCTGGGCGAGATTCTCCAGCAGGGCCGGCCGCCCGCCGGAGAGATCGTTGTTCAACACGACCAGATCGGGCGTGAACTCGCCGACGCGAACCTGATCCCCGGCGCGGATAAGCGGCTCCAGCGTCAGCGTCCTGCCGGAGGGCAGATCGATGTTTTGAGGCGCCGCCAGATCAGGCAGCAGCGATCCAATGCGCACCTCGAAACCCGCCTTTTCGATGATGGCGCGCAGCACGGCCACGTTTTCCAGATAAAACAAATTGCGGGTGTGGCTCTCAGGCACGATGACGATGCGGCCGGCCTGGGGATGAATGCGTTCCACCGCCGCCTGCATCGCCTGGATGCACAGGGGCAGAAACACGGGGTTGAGGTTGTTGAATCCGGCGGGGAACAGATTGGTGTCCACCGGCGCGATCTTGTAGCCGGCGTTGCGCAGGTCGACCGAGGTGTAAAACGGCGGCGGCGACTGCCGCCACTGCTGGCGGAACCAGCCCTCGATGGCGGCCTGGTGATCGAGCAGATGCCGCTCGACATGCGCCAGCGGACCACTGCCGGCGGTCATGAGGTTGGGAACGGCGCTGAACGTGTGCATGGACATGGCCGGATTGTACACCAGGGCGCGTGACGACGAGTCAACGATAATCGCCCCACAGGGCTTGAATGGCGGCCAGCGCCGCCAGCGCCGCGGTTTCCGTGCGCAGGATGCGCGAACCCAGCCGCGCGGGCCGGTAGCCGCGGGCTTCGGCGAGCGCGAATTCGGCCTCACTCAATCCGCCTTCCGGCCCGATCACGATCGTGATCCCGCCGGGCGCCGGCGCGGACAGGCGCGCGATCGGCAACTCCGCCCCAGGTCGCAGCACAACGCCGGTGCCCACGAGCGGCCGCGACAGCCATTCGTCGAGGCGGGAGACCGGCAGCAACGCCGGCAGGCGGTTGCGGCCGCACTGCTCGCAGGCGTGGATCACGATTTGCTGCCAGTGCGCGTGGCGCCTTTCCGCCTGGGCCGCATCCAGCCTGATCACGGTGCGCTCCGTGATCACGGGCACGAGGGTGTTCGCGCCCAGTTCAACCGCCTTCTGCAAGGTGAAATCCATGCGCTCGCCGCGCGATATGCCCTGCACCAGCGTGATGGCAAGCGCCGGTTCCCGCGACGTTTCAACGCAGGATTCCAACGCCACCACGGCGCGCCGCCGGTCCAGCTCCATCAATCTGCCGCGGCATTCCCCGCCCGTGCCGTTGAACAGGCAAACCTCCTGTCCGTTCTTCACGCGCAGCACGTGCCGCAGATGATGGCGGGCGGCTTCATCCAGCGTCACGTTCGAGCCGGCCGCGAGCGCGGCGTCTACGTACAGGCGGGGAATGCGCACGGCAAGAATTCTCATTCACGGGTGGCGATGTCGATGCCCTCGGCGGCGACCCCCGCCAGGAAGCGGATTTCCTCCGGCGTGATCACGTACGGCGGCATGAAATAAACGACGTCGCCGAGCGGTCGCAGCAGCGCCCCGCGCTCCAGAGCGTACTGATAGACGCGCCGGCCGCGGCGTTCCTGCCAGGGGTAGGGCTGGCGCGTGGCCTTGTCCCGCACCATCTCCACCGCGGCGATCATGCCGCATTGGCGCACCTCGGCGACGTGCGGGTGATCGGCGAGCGGGGCGAGCGCGTAGCGCATCACCTCCGCGAGGCCGCGGTTGCGCTCGATGACGGGCTCCTCCTCGAAGATGTCCAGCGTGGTCAGCGCCGCGCGGCAGGCCAGCGGGTTGCCGGTGTAGCTGTGCGAGTGCAGAAACGCCTTGAGCGTGGTGTAATCGTCGTAGAACGCCTGGTAGATTTCCTCCGTGGTCAGCACCGCCGACAGCGGCAGATAGCCGCCCGTGAGACCCTTGCCCAGACACAGGAAGTCCGGCGCGATCTCGGCCTGCTCGCAGGCGAACAGCGTGCCGGTGCGCCCGAAGCCGACGGCGATCTCATCGGCGATCAGGTGCACGTGGTGGCGGTTGCACAGTTCGCGCAGCAGGCTGAGATACACCGGGTGGTACATGCGCATGTGGCCGGCGCACTGGACCAGCGGCTCCACGATCACGGCGCAGACGGATTCGGCGTGTTCGGCGAGAAGCGCCGCCATCGGCTCCACGCGGCGGCGGGAATATTCCTGCCAGGATTCGCCCGGCGCGCGGTGGTGGCAGTCCGGCGACGGCGCCACCAGCACCGGCATGAGCAGCGGGGCGTAGGTCTCGCGGTAGAGCGGCACGCCGCCCACGGCCAGCGCGCCCAGCGTCTCGCCGTGGTATCCGTTGTCGAGGCAGATGAACCGGCATTTTTGCGGCCGGCCGCGGTTGCGCCAGTAATGGAAGCTCATCTTGAGCGCGATTTCGACGGCGGCGGAGCCGCTGTCGGCGTAAAAGCAGCGCGTCAGTCCCGGCGGCGCCAGCGCGGTCAGCCGCTCGGCGAGTTCGATGGCGGGGGCGTGGGTGAAGCCGGCGAGCAGCACGTGCTCCAATTGCTGCAACTGATCCTGAATGGCGGCGTTGATGCGGGGGTGGGCATGGCCGAAGAGATTGACCCACCACGAGCTGATCGCGTCAAGATACCGGCGGCCGCCGAAATCCTCCAGCCACACGCCCCGCCCCCGGCGCAGGGGGACCGGCGGCAGCGTCTCGTGATCCTTCATCTGCGTGCACGGGTGCCACAGCACCGCGCGGTCGCGCCGCTGCCATTGGCTGATGATCGTGGGATCAGCCGCGGGCATGGAATCTCCGCCGTGGTGTGGTGTCATGGCGGACGTGCGCGCGATCGCGGGGTGACGCCTTGGCGGGCGGGATCAACCGCCGGCGTGATCGGCGCGTTCGCGCGGCACCTGCGCGCCCAGCATGGCGGTGATGATCCGATCCTCCAGCTCGGCGCGGGTGGCCAGCTGTTCACCCAGCGCCGACAGGTCCCCGGCCAGGCTGTCGAGGAGGTGAAAATTCCATTCACCGCCGTAGCGGTCGTTGAAGTCCATGGCCGCGTCGGTGGTCGTGGCGATGCGGTCATACACCTCGCGCGCGGCCAGCGCCACCGCCTGACGGCGTTCCCTGCCCGCGACGATGCGGTGATAAAGATTGAAATGACCCGCCGCGACGTAATCGACCAGCATCTGGGTGAAGTCCCGCAGGGCCTCGTGCACCGGTTTGTCGACGGTGAACGGCTTCAATTCCAACACTTCGCACATGGACACCAGCACCTTACGCCGCTGCTCCAGCAGGCGGTCGATGTGACGGCGCGAGCCTTGGCGGCGCCACGGCGGGTTCTGGGATGGGTCGGGCATGGGCGGTTCTGGTTTTTTTTGGCATTGTAGCACCCCGATGCCGGCCGACAATCCGGCGCGCGGCATGAAAAGCGCCCGCTCCGTGGTCCGTTCCTCCATGCTCAAATTGACCTCCAGAGCCGCCGCGCGCAGGCGCCGCCGTGGCAGATGGAAAATCCGGCCGGCCGCGGCGCGGCCATGAACGGTTCGACGTTGGTCCTGAATCCCGGCCGCGCCGTCAGGCTGTCCGGTGAATCGGCGGAGGTGAAGAGGGAACCTCCGTGGCGCAAGCATGCACGCCCAACAGCCGGGCCGTGAAGCACGACGCCGTCAGACTGGAATGTTTGGCAGGCATCGGTCAAACTGAACAACCACGCCTATAATTTATTCATGAAAATCCCGGGATATGACATCCTGAAGCCGATTGGCATCGGCGGCATGGCCACGGCCTATCTGGCCGTGCAGACCTCGCTGCAACGCCGGGTCGTGCTCAAGGTTCTGCACAGCACCGACGCCACGACGGAGGAAAACGTCGAACGCTTCATCAAGGAAGGCCACATCCTGGCGTCGCTCAATCACCCGAACATCATCACCATCCACGACATCGGCACGGCGGACAAACTCGTTTATCTGTCGATGGAGTTTGTCGAGGGCGGAGATCTCAAGGACCGCATCAGCAAGGGGGCGCTGCCGCCCGCCGAGGCCCTGTCCATCGTCAAGGCGATCGCCGCCGGCCTCAACGCCGCGCACAAGAACGGCGTCATCCACCGCGACGTGAAGCCGGCCAACATCCTGTTCCGCAAGGACGGCACGCCGCTGCTGACCGATTTCGGCATCGCCAAGAAATTGAGCGCCAGCGTCGATGAGCTCACCCGCACCGGCACCTTCCTCGGCAGCCCCAACTACATGGCCCCGGAACAGGCCGAGGCGGGCCCCATCGACGGCCGCGCCGACATCTATGCGCTGGGGGTCATTTTCTACGAGATGCTGACCGGCCGCAAACCCTATCAATCGCAGTCGGTGATCAACGTCATCGTCCAGCACAAGCAGGCGCCGGTTCCGCAATTGCCGCCGCCCCTACGCGACTACCAGCCGCTCTTGGATTTGATGATGGCCAAGGATCGGCGTGATCGTTTCCGTGACGCGGAGAGCCTGCTGCACTACGTGGACAAGTTCGAACATGATCAGCACGCCCGCGCGATCGCCGCCGAGAGGGGCGGCGGCCACCCCTCATGGCGCGCTCGCGCGCAGGCCGCGGCACAGGCGGCGGGCCGCCGGCGCGTTTCCGTATTTTTGACCGTCGGTTTCATTCTCTCCTCGCTGGCCTACGGCATCGTTTTTTACTATGCCCGGCAGCTTAAAATCACGCCCGATTCCAAGGATCAGCAACCGCCGAAATCCGTCATGCAACAGGACGAGCCGGCGATGACCGCCACCGGCCAGAAGCCGGAGATCCAGGGCCAGGTCGTGCCGGCGGTCGATGTGCGCACCGCCCTGCTCTGGCTGGCGGAAAAGAGCCTCGATGAATACCGCCTGACCGCGCCCCCCCAGAACAACGCCTATTATTATTATTCCCGCCTGCTGCAAGTGGAGCCGGACAGCGTGCAGGCGCAGGAGGGATTCAAGAAGATTGCCGCTCGCTTTGCCCTGCTGGCGGAACGGGAAATGGCCCGCGGCAACGATGACGAGGCCCGACGATACGCGCACATCGGCCTGCAACTCGATCCGGGCAACGCCCAGCTGCGGCAGTTGAGCGCGCTGTCCACCACGCCCGCGCCGCGGGGCTTCTGGCGGAATCTCGCGCGCTTGTTCGGGGATTCGGGGGCGGCGGCGGAAAAGAAATAACCCGCTAGGGGGAGGGCGGGGCGGGGGGCGGGGACAGCCCGGCGGAGTGCGCTTCATCCCAGCGTCGCAGGGCCTCCTTCAATTTGGCCAGCACCTCCGCTGACACCTTTGGCGACTCCTCCGCGGGCGCCGCTGCGTCGGGCGGGTTTGACGCCGCCGCCCGGTTCGCGGTGTCATCCGCAAACGGCGAGGCCGGGAGGGTGGCATCCGGGGCGGGCGCGGCTGCGGCGGCCGGCGCCGTGATCACCGGCGCGGCATTCTTGAAGGCCTGCTCGCGCAGCGCCTGGCGCGTCTCCTCACTGACCGTGATCCGGGTATCGTCGATGATCTGGCCGTTTTCAAACACGAATATGCGCGGCCCCGCCTCGCCGCTGCGATACCAGGCCGGGGGGACGCCGGACATGTGGGTGCGTCCGCTGCCCGGGTCAACCCATTGATACATGCGGGCCCACGCGGCGCGATCCAGCGCCAGCGCCAGCAGGCAGGCAATGCATATTCTCCACATGGATTTCAGTATAGCACCGCGTGACTGGATTATTATTCGCCAGTCGATGCGGCGCCATCGTGATGCCATTCGTGAATGAATTGATCGCCGATCTGCGCGCGGGCGCGAATCTGGATGCCCGTGTCGCGGAGCTGTCCGCCCTCCCCGCGCGGGAGAGGGCGGCGTGGACGGCCGTGTGGCTCAACCTGCTCGAAGAGGAGGACCCCGTCGCCCGGCGCGCCGGATTTTTTGCGCTCCAGCATTGCTGGTCGGCAGCCGCCCGCGAGGCGGTGATCCGTCATCTGGGCGGCCGTGAGTCGGAGGTGCGGCGGATGGCGGCCATCGTGCTGGAGCGCGGCGAAGGGCGCGCCTTTCTGGCGCAGGCCGCGGCGCGCTGGCTGGACGATCCGGATCCCATGCTGGCCGGTGAGGCGGTGGCGCTGGTCGACGGCATGTACCCCGATGTGGCGCGCCTGCGCCGCGCCCTGGACCGGCCGGCGCTGCGCCCCTTTCTGCAATGCAATCTGTCGCGCTACGACGACCCGTCATTGGCGGGATCCCTGCTCGGCTGCCTGGATGACGATAACCCCGGGGTGGCGCGCGCGGGACTGGCGGCCCTGATCCAGCAGACCGACCCGCCGGCCGCCGCGCATGCGCGCTGTCGGGAACTGCTGCGCCATGCCTGGCCGGAGGCGCGCGAGCTGGCCGCCGAATATTTTTTCTGGCATGGCCACAGCGGCGATTGCGCCGCGCTTGAAGCGGCGCTGGCGGCGGAGTCGGATCGCCATGCCGCCGCAGGCCTTGATTCCAGCCTGCGGACGATCGAACGGCGCTCCCATTCGCGATGGCGGCGGCGACCGCCCGCCCCGCAGCGCTTCGAACCACGCTGGTGCTATCAGGGCCGCGCGCCGGGCGCGGAGTTTCTGCGCCGGCGCCAGGCGCGTTTCGATCAACTGGCGGGGCACTGCGGGCTGCCGCCACGCTCCGTGCAGGCCAGTCACCGCGACACGAGCACGGGCGTCCCCCCGGTGCACAAGCCGCCGCTCGTCGTTCCCGTCCGCCAATACGCCGCCGCGCCGGACGACAGCTTCGGGGCGGGCACGGACAAGGCCAACCGCACCTACACCGAGCTGGTGCATGTCGGCGAGGATGTGGGCTGGGACGGGGAGGCACGGACCGTGGTGGCGATCGCGGACGGCCTCGTGCGCGAAGTCGGCTGCATCGAATCCTGGGGCAACATCGTGATCATCGAGCATCGACTGGCCGGAATCGTCGGCGACGATGTGCATCGCCAGATGGAGCGGTTCTCGCCCGTCGTGCAGGAACCGGTTCGGGGGGCGGACGGCAGCCTGCTCTGTTGCAGCGTGTACGCGCATCTGGGTCCCGGTATCCGCCACACGCCGGGCGCGGCCATTCGCGCGGGGGAAAAAATCGGGGCCATAGGACGCCCCCATACCTGGGAAAACGGCGGCTATCGCGCGCACCTGCATTTCGCCGTGCACCTCGGTCCCTACTGGCAGACGCCGCGCCCCGGCAGCCGGATCGACATGCGTTTTGAAGGACGGCGCTTTGAAGGCATCGTCCGCCAGGCCGATTGGCGGCAAATCATCGCCACCATCGAGATCGGCGGGCGGACGAGGGAGGTGGTGCGCGGCGCGCACTGGCTATGCGGCTACGTGTCCCCCGCTCATTTTGCCGGGGGTGCGCACGGCTGGCTAAATCCCCGCTGGTTGTTTTCGTGAACTACAGCAATTTGTGATGCCGCATCAGCCAGATCAGCGTCCCCACGATGCCCGCCACCAGCAGCCAGAAAAACAGGTAGCCGTAGCGCCAGTGCAGTTCCGGAAAAATCTCGAAATTCATGCCGTAGACACCGGCCAGAAAGGACAGCGGCAGAAACAGGGCGCTCAATACCGTCAACCGGCCCATGGTGCGGTTGGTGCGATGGGTCACCATGGACATGTGCAGGTTCAGCGATTGCGTCAAAATGTCGCGATCCAGCATCACGTCCTGCATCACGTGATCAATGACGCCGACCATGTGGGCCAGCGCCGCCTGGGTGGCCTCGCTCAGGAAGATCGAGCGGCGCGTGGCGAGCTCGGTGAGCACGCCGCGCGCGGGCGCCAGCACGGCGCGGAAGTGCAGCAGGTTGGCGCCGATGGCGGCCACTCGGTTGAACACCCGTTCATCGTCGTCGGCGAACAGCTGGCGCTGCAAATCGCGAACGCCGGCCTCCAGCCGTTCCTGCACGCCGGCGTAATGCTCCACCAGGTGATCCCAGAGTTCGTAGATGAGGAAGCTCGGGCTTTGCGCGAAGCGCACGAAGTCGGAGGCGTATTCCCGCCGCATCGCGTTCAGGAAGATGCGCGGGCCGTCGTGCAAAGTCAGGAGATAGTGCCGCGTCATCACCACGTGCACCGGCTCGGGCGTCAGGCTTCCCTCCGCCCCGATTTGGCAGTCGGCGATGACCAGATGCAGTGATTCCTCCTGCCGCGACAGGAAGGTGTTTGCCTCGGTGTTGAACAGCCCATCGATCAAGCCCTCGCCAGGCAGACCCACGTCGGCCAGCAGCCGCCGCGCTTCCGCGGCATCCACGTAATCGATGTCCAGCCAGATGAATGCGCCGGACGCCATCGCCGCGCGCACCTCACCGGCGTTCAGCGCGGCGAGCTGCTTGGCGGCGAAGTCGAAGCGGACGGCGGCCAGGCGCGCGCCGGAGTGCTCTGGTTTGCCCATGTCCCTGTCCCGGTTTTTAGCGGGCAGGCTACGCCGCGGCGCAGGGTGGGTCAATGAGGAGGTGTCCGGGCACCGGGGCGGCTGTGATGGGCGACAGCCACCGCTCTGGATGGTGATCGTGCCTGCGGAAGACAGATAAACCGGGTCCCCCGGGCGCACGTCCACGGGCCGGACCGCCGGCATGCCCACGACGGGCAGGCGCGCAATGCGCGGCGGAACGCGGGGCGCAATGATCCCCGCCGCTGCGGCAGCGGCAGGAAATTCAAAAGGCGCCGCCCCCCGACGCTTGCTGAATGGACGGCGGCGTGGGTGAAATCTCTTCAAGAGGCCGCTGGCGCGGCGCCGTCGCCGTACATGCGTTTCAGTTCCTCGCCGACGCGCGCGGCACTGGCCGCCTGCCGCGTCAACGGCGGCGAGACCGCCAGTTCCAGCGTACGCGTCAGACCGCGATAGATGCGGAGGAGCGCAGGACTCCGCTCGCGGCTGAACAGGGTGCCCCATGCCCCGCGCAGGGTCACGGCGAGGACGGGCCGGCGGCAATTCGACAGCAGGGCGTCGAGCCCCTCCACGCGCAGGGGCATCCCCCCGTCCGGCGCCGGATCAGGCGTCGCGAACACGCACACGAGATGGCCGGCGCGCAGCAGTCTTTCCACCCCTTTCCGCCAGTGGCGGCGCTTCGCGATGGCCCCCATCCGCCGCAACAGCAGCCCCGGAAATGGCCCCCGCAGTTCCACTTCGTTGACGACAAAACGAATCGGCCGATGGCTGGCGGCGGCGATCAACAAGGCGTCGATATGGGTGACGTGGCTGGCGATCAGCAGCGCGCCGCCCGATTCCGGCAGGTGTTCCGTGCCGCGCGTGCGCAGGTGGTAAAGGCTGTGCACGAGCAGCCAGATGAGAAAACGGACGAAATATTCCGGCACCAGGGTGTAGATGAAAACCGCCACGCCGGCATTCACCAGCGCGGTCGCGAGCAGCACCTGCGGGATGTCGAGGCCGAGCTTGAAGAGTCCAATGGAAAACGCCGCCGAGCCCACCATGAAAAGGGCGTTCAGGATGTTGTTGGCGGCAATGACCCGGGAGGTGTGCGTGCGCTCGCTGCGGGTTTGAATCACGGCGTACAGCGGGACGATGTAAAGGCCGCCGAACAGGCCGATGGCGGCGAGATCGGCGAGCAACCGCGCCGTGCCGGTGCTGCGTAAAAAATCCACCGTCGTCATGGCTTCCCCCAGCGGCGCAAAACCGCGGCAGGCGAGGTGGAAATCCGCGCCGAACAGGGTGAGACCGATGGAGCCGAACGGCACCAGTCCCATCTCGACCTTGTGCCCGGACAGGCGCTCGCACAGCAGCGAGCCCACGCCCACGCCGATGGAAAACACCGTCAACAGCACGACCACGACCGATTCGCCGCCCCGCAGCACGCCCTTGGTGAGATCGGGAAACAGCGACAGGAACACGAGACCGTAGAACCAGAACCACGAAATCCCCAGCAGCGACAGGAACACCGTGCGGTTGCCGCGCGCGAAGCGCAGGCTGCGCCAGGTTGCCGTGATCGGATTGAAATTGACGCGCAGCAGGGGATCGGCCGGCGGCGAGGGCGGCACCCGGCGGGCGGCGGCGTAGCCGCCGGCGGCCACCGCCAGCGTGCCGGCGGCGACCAGCCAGTGGCCGTGCTGGCGATCGGCGATCAACAGTCCGCCCGCGATCTCGCCCAGCAGAATGGCGACGTTGGTGCCCATCTCGACCAGGCCGTTGCCGCCGACGATCTCCTCCTCGTTGAGGTGTTGCGGCAGAAAGGAATACTTCACCGGCCCGAACAGCGTCGAGTGCAGCCCCATCAGAAACAGCGCCGTCACCAGCGGCGCGGCGCTGTGCAGTATGAAGCCCAGCGCGCCCAGGGCCATGATGGAAATTTCGAACAGCTTTATGGCGCGCATCATCCGCGCCTTGTCGAATTTGTCCGCCAGCTGTCCCGCCACCGCCGAAAACAGAAAGAAGGGCAGGATGAACAGGGCGCCGCAAAAGGCGTTGAAATCCCGCGACTCCATGCCCAGCGGGCGCGTGGTCTGATAGGTGAGCATCAGCACCAGCGCGATCTTGAAAAAGTTGTCGTTGAAGGCGCCCAGAAACTGGGTGATGAAAAAAGGCAGGAAACGCCGTTCACGCAGGAGGACGAACTGGTTGTTGTTTTTGGGCTTCATTGTTGAGATAAGCTGCTCAGTCCATTCTAATGGCAGCCGGCAGCACACACGAAGGCAATTTAAACCGATGCCCGCGCTTTTTCGCACCCTGTTCCCCGCCGCCGCCTGCGGCGCGCTGGTGCTGGCGGGGGCCTGGCTGGCGGATCGCCTCATCGGCCTGATCCTGCCGGGCGACCCCTGCCATGACTTGCTGATGTTCGTGACGGTGGGTTATTTCAGCGTCGTGTTCCTGGCGGCAATGCTCTATCTCGTGGGGCTGACGCTGAGGATCACCCGGCCGCACCGGCGGCACCTGTTGCCGCGGCGGACGGCCACCCATGTGCTGGGCTGCGCCGCGTTGGGGTTCTCCGCGCTGACGCCGTTTATTGTGCTCCACGGTCCGCACAGCGGGGTCGCCTATGGTGAACGCGTGGCGGTGACGGAGGCCCTCGGGCGAACGGTGCTGCTTCAGCAGGCGCTGGCGGCATTTTGGCGCGCCCATGGCCGCTTCCCCGCCGATGTGCAGGAATTGGCCTGGGTCCCGCCGGATCAATCCACCGCCAGCTCAGTCCGCCGCATAGCGTTTGATGCGCTGGGCCACATCACCATAGAGTTCGCCAGCCGGCGCTACACGCACCTGGATGGACGGACCTTGGTGCTGCGCCCGCAATGGCAGGCCGGCCAGTGGCTGTGGAATTGCCAAGGCGGCAATCTCTCCGATGGGCAACGCCCTGTGATATGTCGGCGCCGCGCGGTTTGCCAGGAACTTTATACTGTTTTGAAGGGCGAGGGTTCGAAACCAACTGGAGAGGGAGAGGAAGAATAGCAGGCGGGGCGGTCATCCTGGCTGATAAAAACCACAGGAGTGGTTTCATATAACCCCTGCCAGTTTGAACAGGAGGCTTGAGGCAGAAAATTCAAATCACAAAAGTTTTATAACGTTTTGTTTAAAAAGGGTATTTATTTTATTCAGTTAAAAAGCGTTATGTGGCACGAGTTCTGCTAGACATGGTCTAGAAGTTTTTTACCACTCATACACAAACGACTTGGAGGTTAACATGACTTGGGAAACTCCCGCATTCAGCGATGTACGTTTCGGCTTTGAAGTCACGATGTACATCAGCAACCGTTAATTCAAAACGGTTCAAGTAATACGACGAAGGGGCCAACCGGCCCCTTTCGTTTTTTTAGGCGGCGTCCTCCAGCCACCCGCCCGGTCAGGAGGGGAAGCGGTTGTAGGCGTCCAGCGCGGCGACCTTGTAGGCCTCGGCGAGCGTGGGATAGTTGAAAACCGTGTCGACGAAATAATCGAGCGTGCCGCCGAAACTGAGCACCGCCTGGCCAATGTGGATCAGTTCGGTGGCGCCCTCGCCGACGATGTGCACCCCCAGGAGTTTGCGATCGTCGATGCCAAAGATCAGTTTGAGCAACCCCTCCCGCAGGCCGAGGATCTGACCGCGCGAAGTCTCCCGGAAACGGGCGACGCCGATTTCATGGCGGATGGCGGCCTTGACCACCTCTTCCTCGGATTTGCCGATCACGCTCATCTCCGGCACCGAGTAGATGCCGAACGGAAACAGATCGCAGCGGGCCGAGGTCGGCACGCCGAAGGCATGGCAGGCGGCATGGCGGCCCTGCTCCATGGAGGTGGAGGCGAGGCTGGGAAAGCCGATGACATCGCCGGCCGCGTAGATGTGCGGCACGCTGGTGCGGTAATGCTCGTCCACCTTGATGCGGCCGCGCTCATCGGGGGTGATGCCGGCGTTTTCTATCTTGAGCTCGTGGGTGACGCCTTCGCGCCCGGCGGCGAACAGCGCCATCTCCGCGCGCACCTGTTTCCCGCTGGCCAGATGTAGCCGCACCTGACTGCCGAGGTCCTCTATCGAAACCACCTTGTCGCCAAGACGGATGTTGACGTCGCGGTCGCGCAGGTGATGGATGAATTCATCGACAATCTCGCGATCCAGAAACTCCAGCATCTCCCTGCGGCCGTCGATCAGCGTCACTTCGATGTCGAGCGCGCTGAAGATGGAGGCGTACTCGACGCCGATGACCCCCGCGCCCACGACCACCATGCTGCGCGGCAGGGTCGTCAGGCGCATGATGTGGTCGCTGTCGAGGATGTTGGTGCCGTTGATGGGCGTGCCGGGCGGGTGCGCCGGCTTGGTGCCGGAGGCGATAAGGATGAATTTGCCATGGTAATCCTTGATGCTGCCGTCGGGGTGCTCCACGCGCAGCGTGTGCGGATCGAGGAACTGCGCCGTGCCGACCAGCGAGGTGACGCCATTGCGGGCGAACTTGTGTTGCAGCACCTCGATCTCATGGCGGATGGTGATGTCCAGGCGCTGCATCAGATCCTCCGCCGTGATGCGCTGCTTGACGCGGTAGCTGCGGCCGTAAAAGCCGCGCTGCCGCCAGCCGGAGAGATAAAGCACGGCCTCGCGCAGCGTCTTGCTGGGGATGGTGCCCGCGTGCAGGCAGGTGCCGCCGATGGCCGTGTGCCTCTCGATCACGGCCACGTTCATGCCGAGCTTGGCCGCCTGGATGGCCGCCCGCTGACCGGCCGGCCCGCTGCCGATGGCGATGTAGTCGAACTGCTCCATGCCGCCCCCGTTTATCGTTGTTTTCAGGCAATTTAACAACAACGCCCTCGCGAGTACAGAACCGCTCGGCTATGCTTACAGTCACATCATCCATGTCAAAACGCCGGGGAACCTCCATGCCAGGGCCGCTGCAATCCGTCAAGACCGTCCATCCGGACGACCGCGCCGCCTTCGAAGCGGTGGTGGCCGCCGCCGCGCGGGTGATCGTCGGCAAGGATCATGAGCTTAAATTGTCGCTGGCCTGCCTGCTGGCGCGGGGCCACCTGCTGATCGAGGACCTGCCCGGCGTGGGCAAGACCACGCTGGCCCATGTGCTGGCCAGGACGCTGGGCTTGAGCTTCCAGCGCATACAGTTCACGAGCGACCTGCTGCCGGCGGACGTGGTCGGGGTGTCCGTCTATGAGAAGGACACCGGACACTTCAGCTTTCATCCCGGGCCGCTGTTCGCGCAGCTCATACTCGCCGATGAAGTGAACCGCGCCACGCCGCGCACGCAGAGCGCCCTGCTCGAGGCGATGCAGGAGCATCAGGTCACCGTGGACGGCAAAAGCCACGCCCTGCCGCAGCCCTTCTTCGTGGTGGCCACGCAAAATCCCTTTCATCAGATCGGCACCTTCCCGCTGCCGGAATCGCAGCTGGATCGCTTTCTGATGCGCATCGAGCTGGGTTATCCGGACAACCGCGCCGAACGCGTGCTGCTCAAGGGCCGCGACCGCCGCGAGCTGCTGGAATCGGTGCATCCCGTGATCGGCCCCAAGCGGCTGATGGAGTTGCAGCAGCGGGCGGAGGAGGTGCATGTCAGCGATGCCTTGATCGATTACCTGCAGGACCTGCTCGATTTCAGCCGCCGGGCGCCCGCGTTCGCCGCCGGACTGTCGCCGCGCGCGGGCATCGGGCTGCGGCGCACCGCGCAGGCCTGGGCGCTGCTTTCCGGGCGCATGCACGTGCTGCCGGAGGACGTGCAGGTGGTCTTGACGCCCGTGGTCGGCCACCGTTTGCGCGGCAGCGACCGGGAAAGCACGCCGGCCGCCGTGGCCGAGCAATTGCTGCGCGCGGTGCCTGTTCCTTGATGCAAAAGCCCGGTCCCGGGATATTCGCGGCTTCGAAAATCGACTCATGCGCGCACTGGCGGATTTCTGGGCGCGGATGCCGGGCAGTCCGGCGACGGACGCCGCCGTCGAACCGCTGACGCTGGATCGCAGGCACGTCTACATCTTCCCCAACCGCGCCGGCCGCCTTTATGCACTGATGCTGGGCGTGGTGCTGCTCGGCGCCATCAACTACAACAACAGCCTCGGTTACGGATTCACCTTTCTGTACGCCAGCCTGTACGTGGTGGCGCTGCTGCACACCTACCGCAATCTGGTGGGGCTGCGTTACGGCGGCGGACGGTGCGCGCCGATTTTTGCGGGCGATATCGCCTCCTTCAGCCTGAGTCTCGACAATCGCGGCGGACCGCCGCGCTACGCCGTCGCCCTCAAGCCCGCGCCCGACGCGCAGCGCTGGTACACGGAGGATGAACAGGCGGCCCTGACGAGCGTCGATGTCCCCGCCGATGACACCACGGCGGTGCGGATCGACATTTCCGCGGCGCGGCGCGGCTGGCTGCCGCTCAATCGCGTGGAAATCCAGACACGCTTCCCGCTCGGTCTTTTCACCGCCTGGTCCTACTGGCGGCCGCCGCTGCGGGTCTTGGTATATCCGCGGCCGGCCGGCCCGCTGGCGCTGCCCGCAAGCGGCGCGGAATCGGACAGCGAGGAGGGCGGGCGCCAGCCCGGCACGGATGATTTCGCCGGCTTTCGCGACTATCGCCTGGGCGACTCCCCGCGCCACATCGCCTGGAAGGCGCTGGCACGCGAACAGGGGCTGCACGTGAAGCGCTTCGCCGGCGGACGGACGGATGAAGTCATCCTGAGACTGGCTGATGCGGCACTGCTGCCCGATCTGGAACAGCGCCTGTCACAATTGTGCAAATGGGTGCTGATGGCCGAGGCGGCGGGTTTGAGTTATGGCCTGGAATTGCCGGGCAAATCCATTCCCGCCGGCCAGGGCACGGCCCACCGCGAGCAATGCCTGCGGGCGCTGGCGCTGTTCGGACAGCCATGAAGCCGCCGCGCGCATCCCCGTCGTCGCCTGCGCTGACTCTGGAACGCATCGCCTGGCTGGTGGCGGCGCTGCTCGTCATCATCCTGCCCCACGCGCTGCGGCAGCCCCCGTGGGTGATTACGGTATTTCTGGCACTCGCCGGCTGGCGGATTCTGGGATTCACGGGGCGCCTGCCGCTGCCCGACGCGCAACACCCGCCGCTGGCCCTGCTCAAGCAGGCGCTGGGCCTCCTGATTTTCGTGGTGGTCTACCTCGGCAATGATCGCACCCTGGGCCGCGATGCCGGCGTCTCGCTGCTCATCATGCTGCTGGGATTGAAGGTGCTGGAGATGCAGCGGGTGCGGGAATACTACCTGGTGGCGATGCTGGGGTACTTCCTGGTCATCACGCATTTTTTCTATTCGCAAACGCTGCTGCTCGCGTGTTACCTGCTGGGCGGGGTAATGCTGCTCACCGCCAGCCTGATCGGTTTTCAGGATGCCCGCCGGGCGCTGCCGGCCCTCGGGCGGCTGTCGCTCGCAAGCCGGCTCATGGCCCACGCCCTGCCGCTGATGGTGCTGATGTTCTTTCTGTTTCCGCGCGCGGCGGGACCGTTGTGGAGCCTGCCCAAGGACGCCCATGCGGGCCTGTCGGGATTGAGCGAGGAGATGTCCCCGGGACTCATATCGCAGCTCGGACTGAACGACAATCCGGCCTTTCGCGTCGAGTTCAAGGGGCCGGCGCCGGCGCCAAGCGAGCTGTACTGGCGCGGTCCGGTGCTGGCGCGCAGCAACGGGCAGACCTGGAGCCGCGGTGTCACCGGCGACCTCGCGCCGCCGCCCATCCAGGGGCACGGCGCCCGCTACGAATACACCATCACGCTGGAGCCGCACAATCAACGCTGGCTGTTCGTGCTGGAGCAGCCCTCGGCGCTGCCCGCGGGCAGCCGGCTGACGCGCGATCTGCGCGTGCTCGTCCCGAATCCGGTGGTGCAACGGCTGCGCTACACGGCGCAATCCTACCTGCGCAGCGTCGTGACCGACTTCAACCCCCGGGAGATCGCCGAGGCGCTGGAACTGCCGCGTGGTTTCCACCCACGCGCCATCGAACTGGCAAGGCAGTGGCGCGGACAGTCGCAGGCCCCCATCGACGTCGTGCGGCGCGCGCTTGAATATTTCCGCAGCGAGCCGTTCTACTACACGCTGACGCCGCCGCTGCTGCAGGGCGACAGCGTCGATGAATTCCTGTTCGACACGCGCCGGGGATTCTGTGAACACTATGCCGCCGCGTTTACCATCCTTATGCGCGCCGCCGGCATACCGGCGCGGGTGGTGACCGGCTATCAGGGCGGCGAGTACAACGCCATCGGTGGCTACCTGATCGTCCGCCAGCGCGACGCGCACGCCTGGAGCGAGGTGTGGCTGGGCGACCGCGGTTGGGTGCGCGTGGATCCGACGGCGGCCGTGGCGCCGAACCGCATCGAACGCGGCATCGACCAGGTCCTGCCGGAGCCCATACTCGACATGCCCTTCGAGCTGCACAACGTCGCGGTGCGCCAGGTGTTGAAGCAGTTCCACGACGTCTGGGACACCGTCAACAACCGCTGGAACCAGTGGGTGCTGGGCTACAACGCGCGGCGCCAGACCGAGCTGATGTCCCAGTTCGGCTTCGAGCCGAATCTGGGCAATCTGGCGCTGACCTTCGTCATCGCCACCAGCGCGCTCGCGTTCTGCACCGCGCTGTGGCTGTTGCGACGGCAGACACGGCCGGACCCGGCGCGGGCGGCCTACGACCGTTTCTGCGCCAAGCTGGCGCGCCGCGGCGTGCGGCGCGCGCGCCACGAGGGGCCGCAGGATTACGCCCGGCGCGCGGCGGTGGCGCGGCCGCGGCAGGCGGGCTCGATCCTCCGCATCTCGGATCTGTACATGCAGGCGAGATACGCCGGCGATCAGCGGGCGTTGCGCAACCTGCAGCAGGCGGTCCGTTCCTTCCGCGCCTGAATCCGGCTCAGCGGTTGACGGCGGCGCCGCGGGCATCCGCCGCCACGCCTTCGACGGCCTGCAGCCGATGCAGGCGCGCATACACGCCGCCCTGCCCGAGCAGCGTGGCATGGGTGCCGGTCTCCACGATGCGGCCCTCGCTCAACACCACGATGCGGTCGGCGTTTTCGATCGTCGACAACCGGTGGGCGATGATGAGGCAGGTGCGGCCGCGGCGCAGCGTCTCCAGCGCCTCCTGGATGTGGCGCTCCGAGGCGGTGTCCAGCGCCGAGGTGGCCTCGTCCAGGATCAGGATCGGCGCGTTCTTGAGCAGGGCGCGGGCGATGGCCAGCCGCTGGCGCTGTCCGCCCGACAGCCGCATGCCGTTCTCGCCGATGAGCGTGTCCAGCCCCTGCGGCAGCGGCCGCACGAACTCCATGACCCGCGCCGCCTCGGCGGCGCGCACGACCTCGTCGTCGGAGGCACCGCGCAGCGCCCCGTAGGCGATGTTGTTGCGGATGGTGTCGTCGAACAGCACCACGTCCTGGCTGACCAGCGCGATCTGCGCGCGCAGCGAGGCCAGCGTGAATTCACGGATATCCATGCCGTCGATGGTCACGGCGCCCTGCTGCGGCTGGTAGAAGCGCGGCAGCAGGGCCGCCAGCGTGCTTTTGCCGCTGCCGGAGGCCCCGACGATGGCCACGGTCTCGCCGGGCGCGACGGTGAGGGACAGATCGCGCAGCGCCGACTCCTGGGTGTCATCGTAGGCGAAGCTCACGTGGTCAAAGCGGATCTCGCCACGCGGGCGCTCCAGCGCCCGGCGCCCGTGATCGGGTTCGGGGGGCTCGTCCATCAGCGCGAAGATGCTCTCGGACGCGGCCAGGCCGCGCTGCAGGCTTTCGTTGACGCCCACCACCCGGCGCACCGGCGCCTGCAGCAGGGTCATGGCGGTGAAGAAGGACACGAATTCACCGGTGGTCATGAGCCTGGAGGCCGACAGCATCATGGCGGCGTATACCATCGCGGCGATGCCGCAGGAGATGATGAACAGGATCACCGGCTCGTTGATCGCCGCCGCCATGATGACCTTCATGCCATACTTGCGCGCGGCATCACTGGCCCGCTCGAAGCGCTCGGTTTCATAATCCTGGCCGCCGTACACGCGGATGACCTTGTGCGCCTTGATGGCCTCCTCGGCGACGTGCGCGATGTCACCCATCGATCGCTGCACGCGCCGGCTCATGTCGCGCAGCCGCACGCTGATGCGCCGCACAACACGGACGATGATCGGCCCCAACAGGGCCACCACCAGGGTCAGCCGCCAGTGGAGGTAGATCATGTAGCCCAGCAGCGCCACGATGGAGAGGCTGTCCTTGACCCCCACCATCAGCACGCGTGTCACCGATTGCTGCACCTGGGCCACGTCATAGGTCAGCCGCGACAGCAGTTCGCCGGCGCGGCTGCCGTCGTAGAAACGGGCGGGCAGGCGCACCAGGTTGCGGAACATGTCATTGCGCAGGTCGGTCATCACCCGCTGCGCCACCCAGTTGAGGGACACGGTGCTGACGTAATTGAGCGCCCCGCGCACCACGAACAGGAGGACGATGAGCAGGGGAAAAAGGAGCATGCGGCCCGAGGATCGGGTGAGGAAGCTGCCGTCCAGAAAGGGCTTGAGCAGCGCCGGCAGCACCGGATCGGTGGCGGCATAGATCACCATCGAACCGAGACAGAGCGCGAACACGCGCCAGTGCGGGCGGACGTAGCCGAGCAGCCTGGCATAGAGTTGCCGTGGGGAGGAGGTCATCGTGATCGCCGTCGCATGACTTCGATTATCCTATACACTGACCCCGTTAAGAAACGGCACATCACCGGTATGTCCAGGGCCCATCCCATCATCGCCGTGACCGGCTCCTCCGGCGCCGGCACCACCAGCGTCAAGGCCGCCACCGAACACATCTTCCGCCGCGAGGGCCTGCGCGCCGCCATCGTCGAGGGCGACAGCTTCCACCGTTACGACCGCGCCACCATGCAACAGCTGGTCGACGCGGCGCGCCGTGAAGGCCGCCGGCCGGTGACCCACTTCGGGCCGGAGGGCAACCTGTTCGAGGAGCTGGAGGCGTTGTTCCGGGAATACGGCGAATCGGGCCGCGGCCGGCACCGCCATTACGTCCACACCGAGGAGGAGGCCCGCCGCCACCAGCGTCCGCCCGGCACCTTCACGGACTGGGAGCCGCTGCCCCCCGGCACCGATCTGCTGTTCTACGAGGGATTGCACGGCGGCTTGATCGCCGATCCGATCAACATCGCCCGCCACGTGGACCTGCTTGTCGGCGTGGTGCCCATCATCAATCTCGAGTGGATCCAGAAGATCCACCGCGACCGCGCCGTGCGCGGCTATTCCGCCGAGGCGGCCACGGCGGCCATCTTGAGCCGCATGCACGATTACGTGCACTACATCGTGCCGCAATTCTCGCGCACCGACGTGAACTTCCAGCGCGTGCCGATGGTGGACACCTCCAATCCCTTCGTGGCCGGCGAGATCCCCGGCAACGATGAGAGCCTCGTCGTGATCCACATCGCCAACCGGCGCAAGTTGCAGCCGGATTTCCGTCATCTCCTGGAGATGCTCGCCGGCTCGTTCATGTCGCGCCCCGACACGATCGTGGTGCCGGCCGGCAAAAAGACCTCCGCCATGGAGCTGATCCTGGGGCCGGCCATCGAACGCCTGCTGCGCGACAGCGGCCGGGCGGCGCATTAGGCCCCCCGGCGGGTCATTTTTTTGCGTCAGGTCTTGGCCGGCAACCGCGTTTGCGTCCCGGGCGCGGTGGTGGCCAGCAGCAGGCCGCGGCGATGGGCGCGCAAGGCGGCCTCGCGCTCGCCGAGTTGTTCCAGTGTTTCGGCCAGCAGGCGGTGGGCGAGCGGTGTCGGCGCTTTCTGGATCAGTTCCTCGAGATACGAACGGGCCTTGCCCCACAGCCCGTTGCGCACGCACAGTTCGCCGATCGTCAGCAGCAGATCCGCATCGCCGGGATGTCCGGCCAGCCAGTCCTCGGCGTGGCGCAGTTGCTCGATGCCGTCGCTGGAATTGATCTCGCCGTACAACCTGACGAGATCCCCGCGCCAGGTTTTCGCCAGCGCCTGGCGGACCGCCTTCAGGGCGGCGTCGGGTTTTCCGGCGGCGTTCAGCGCGCGGGCGTACCAGCCCATGAGCACCGGATTGCGGCGCAGATCGCGCGTCAATTTCCCCCAGGCGTCCGCCAGCGCCGGTCCGGCGACGGCCGCGCCGCCGGAGTTGAGCAAGCGGCCGACGGCCTCGGCCTCCCATTGCTCCAGTTGTCCCCGCGGCACCTCGCGGTGCCGGCGCAGGCGTTTGCACAGCGCCACCACCTCGGCCCATTCCCCGCGGGCGTGGTGATAAACCAGTTGCAGCCTGAGCGTCGGGCCGTGGTCGCCGTCAATCTCGATCAGCCTGTTGAGCGCGGCGCGCATCGTCTCCCAGTCGCCGGCCTGCGCCGCCGTCTCGGCGCGGGTCATCCACACCGCCTGCTCCGCGGATTTCCCCTCCGCCTGCGCCAGGCGCAGATAGCGTTCCCGGCGATCACCGGCCTGCTGCGCCTGCGCCGCGCGGGCGGCGCCCAGATAATGCAGCAGCGGATGGGCGCTGTGCGCCGCGCTGCGCGAAAGCAGCTTCTCCGCCCGCGGCCACTCGCCGCAGGACAGCGCCAGCAGGCCCGCGGACAGGGATTCCTGCGCGCGCTTAAGGCGGCGGCGCCTGAACCACTCCCGGACACTGCCCGGCGATTGCCACAGGCCGATGCAGAAGCGCAGGAAAAAATACAGGACCGTGGCGGCCAGCACGGCCAGGATCGCGAAAAACACCGCGCTGGTGCGCAGCACCCGGCCGTGGAAGCCGACGATGACGAAACCGGTGTCGGCCAGCAGGAAATGGCCGGAGATCACGGCCGCAAGCAGCACCCCCAGGCTGATCAACAGGAATCTCATGGCGTGGCCGTCGAGGTGTTGTCCGCGGCCGGCGGGAGGACGGGATTGCCACCGCGGTCCAGCAGGGACTGCACGGCGGCGAGCGATTGATCCAGTGACGGCAACGCCGGCGTCAGTTCCGCGCCGCGCATCTCGCCCGTGGTCTTGAGCAGGGCGGCGACATCGCTGGATTGCGTGTCGTAATAGCGGTTGAGAAGCCGCTCGATGTGCGTGAGCGTGGCGCGCAGATTGGCCGTGTCGAAACGCAGCACCTGCAGCCGCGCCGAGGCGAGTTCCAGGCGCAGGGTCTGCTGCAACAGATAGCGCTTGCCGGGATCGAAAATCACGTCATCCGGCACCGTCATGTCCTTCACATCGACCAGCTTGACCAGGTCGCGCCACATGCCGAGCAACACCTCGCGCCAGCCCTGCGGAGGCGCGGGCGGGGGCGGCGCGGAAGCGTCGCTTTCGCGGCTGCCATCCTTGAGCGGCAGATTCTCCACGCGCTCGATCCAATCCGCCAGCGTCAGTGCCATGCCGGCCACGTCGGGTGTTTTCACCGCCTGCAACGCGTTGCGATCGGCGATGATCCGGCGTCGTAACGGAATGAATTCCGGATTGCCCTGCGCCGCCAGCCGGTTGTCGGCGGCGTCGAGCGCGGCCAGCGCCGTGGGCACGTCGCGTTCGAGCAGCAGCCGCTGGGCGGCGACGGTCAGCAGGTAATGCACCTCGCGCAGCACCCAGCCCTCGCTGTGGCGGGTTTGCTCGGACAGCAGATGCGACAGCGTGTCGGCCAGTTTTTTCTGCTCGTCCCGCGCGGCGGCGAAATCGCTTCGCAATGCCTCGAGCTGTTGCTGCTGCCGCGCCTGTGCGTTCTGCCATTGCAATTGCAGGGATTGCGCTGTCTCCCTTGTTTTTTGATCCTGCAGGGACAGCCGTGCCGCGAGGTGCTGATAGGCAAAGCCTCCCGCCGCCGCCAGCGTGATTGCCAGCAACAGGCCAAGCCAGCCCGGCCATGACGAAGCCGTGCGCGCAGCAGCCGCCTTGGGAGGCGGGGAGACGACGGATGGCTGTTCCGGGGCGGTGTTTTCCGTCATGAGGGACGCTCGCGGTTGGATGAACGATTTTACTTGTATTTGAGCTTGATCTCAGCCGCACGCAGGTATTCCGACTCCTGCTCCAGGTCGGCCAGCGTCAGGGGGTGATCCTCCAGCCAGCCTTCGGGAAAGCGGAGTTTCAAGGTTTCATCCTCCGCCGCCAGTTCCAGCCGGGGCGGGGCGGCGTCGGTGCGGCTGCGCTGCAGGACCACGGCCAGCCGGAGCACCGCGCATAATCGCTTCAGATCGCGAACCTGGCGCTCATCGAGGCCCTGCAATTCCGCCAGCGGAAACTTGCGGCGATGCGCCCGCACCATGAACGCGAGCCGCCCCTGCTCGCCGCGCGAGAATCCCGGCATGTCGAGATGGGTCAGCAGGTAGCCGCCGTGCTTCTGGTACTGGCTGTGCGAGACGGACAGGCCGATCTCGTGCAGCCACGCCGCCCAGGCCAGCAGCCGCCGGTATTCCTCGCCCTCCAGCCTCCACAGGGGCGCGATTTGATCGAAAAACATGAGGGCCATTTTGCGCACGCGCCTGGCCTGGGCCTCGTCGATCTGGTAGCGCGCCCCCACCTCCGCGACCGTGTTTTCACGAACGTCGTGTTGATGGAGGCGGCCGACAAGGTCGTGAATCAAACCCTCCCGCAGCGCGCCGTCGGCCACGGTCATGGACTCGATGGACATGGCCTCGAACGCGGCGCTCAATATCGCCGCGCCGCCCGTGAACACCGGCGCGCGCTCCTCGGAGAGGCCCTTGAGCTTCAGTTTGTGGATGCTGCCGGCCTCGATCATGGCCGCAATCAATTTCTGCAGCGCCGCGGCGGTGATGGTGTTTTTGCTCCAACCCGCCTCGCGGACGATCTCCTGCACCGTCAGTATGGTGCCGGAGGCGCCGATCTCCGAATCCCAGCCCAGGCGCCGGTAGGTCGTGCCGACCGTCTCCAGTTCCTGCATCGCCGCCAGCCGCGCCCTGCGCATGGCCGTTTCGGTGATGACGCCGTCCGGGAAGAAACGCTGGCTCATGCTGACGCAGCCCATGTGCAGGCTTTCCATGTGCTGCGGCTCGAAATGGCGGCCGATGATGATCTCGGTGCTGCCGCCGCCGATGTCCACCACCAGCCGCCGCTTGCCGTCGTCCTCCAGCGCGTGGGCCACGCCCAGATAGATGAGACGCGCCTCCTCGTGGCCGGAGATCACGTCGATGGGGTGGCCCAGCGCCTCCTGCGCGCGGGCGAGAAAAACGGCGCTGTTGCGCGCCCGGCGCAGGGTGTTGGTGCCCACCGCGCGCACGCAGCCGGCGGGCAGGCCGCGCAGGCGCTGGCCGAACCGGCGCAGGCAGTCCATCGCCCGCACCATGACCTCGTCGGTGAGACGGCTGCGCTCGTCGAGCCCGCCCGCGAGTCGCACCATCTCGCGCAGCTTGTCCACCACCTTCAACCGCTCGCCCTGCACCTCGGCGATGATCATGTGAAAACTGTTCGAACCCAGATCAACGGCGGCGGCGGTTTCGGCGGCGGCGGTGCCCATGGCCGGATTATATAGAGTTTTGTTTACAATCCACGAACGGGCGGGGCTATACTGCCGCCATTCGTGAATTTACAAGGAGACGCCGCATGCCGACATCCGTGGGTCGCGTCAACCCGCAGGAGGCCCATGCCATGATGCGGCGCACGCCCGGCGCGGTGCTGCTGGACGTGCGCAGCCGCGTGGAGTTCGACTATGTCGGCCATCCGCCGGGCGCCCTGCACGTGGCCTGGAAGGAATTCCCGAACTGGGAGATCGATCCCCATTTCGCCGGGCGCGTGCGCGCCGCCCTGAAGGAACATGGCATCGCCGATCCGGAGGGCACGCCCATTTTTGCGATCTGCCGCAGCGGTCACCGCTCGCTGGCGGCGGCCGAGGAGCTCGCGCGTCACGGCTTCAGGGCGCTGTACAACGTCGAGGAGGGTTTCGAAGGGGACAAGGATGCCGCCGGTCATCGCAATACCGTCAACGGCTGGCGGGTGCGCGGCCTGCCGTGGGAACAAACTTGAAGGAACCTTCCAACTTGCCGCGTCCGTGAGCGGGGAGATATCACCATTTTCAATGATGGCCGGGCCGCTGAAAATGAAGGAAAGTGAAAACGCGGCTGCGGCACGGTGACTGCTGGTGACTGCATGGTGGCGGGGGGGCAGGCGTGGGCGCCTCCTCTCCGTTCAACACGGCCGTTGCTCTTCTGCCCGGGAAAGCCGCCACGCGGGGCCACGAGTCGGGGGCGCTTTCTCCGTCCATCGCGACGGAGTGAAACGTGTGGGCCAAAACGTGTTGCGATGATGATCCAAACGCCAGGGCCCGCAGGTCAAGGCGCACTAGCCCTTGGACGTGAATTTAAAGCGGCATACATTGCCGCCGCGCGCCATGCACTCTTGGTGATCGACCTGGCTGTCGGTGAAGGTTTCGAGCAGCGCCAGATCCAAGCGGCAGATTTCAGGATTCTTCATCGCGAGGCTGTGATACACGCAGTTGTCGGCTTCGATCACCGGCGTGCCGCCCGACGTCGTCGCGTTCCTCGCGTCGTAGCCGAGCCGGTCCATCACTTCGGCGAGCCGTTCGACTTTCTGCTTGCGGGTTTTGAGCGCCGGGTATTGGCTGCGCAATTGCTTCGCGACCTCTGAACCGATCGCGTTCAAACGCTTGCCCAGACCTTCGGTTCCGTGCTCGCGCCTGATCGATTCGACCACCAATTGGGCCAACCAGGAGTAATGACGCGGGAAGATTTCTTTGCCTTTCTCGGTCAGCACATAGATCTGATGCGGCCGGCCTCCCGAAGGGCGCGTCGCGCTTGGTGCGACCAGGCCGTCACCTTCCAGTGCCGCGAGGTGTTGCCGCACCGCGTTACGCGTAATCTTGAGACCTTTCGAGAGCTTGTCCACCGTCAGGCCGGACTTGTCCTTGAGCAGCAGTTTGAGCAGTTGTCGCTGCCTATCACCTAATATTTCAAGCATCTAGCGCTCCTTTCCGGCCGGGCATTTTCTCTGTCGTGCCCCTGCCAGCTTTTAATAATTATAGTCGATCTGACACTAAATACAAATAAAACATATTTAGATTGACAAAGTATGTTTAGCACTATATTCTGGAGCGGCAACATCGAACTTTTAACCTCAACCGACTTGTCAAGGAGAATGCAATGAAACTGATTAAAAAATCCCTCATAGTGGCTTCGATCCTGGCCGCGTTCCTGGTGGCAGCCGCGCCGGCGTTCGCACAGGATGCTGAGCAAGCTGTTATTGCTCAGGCGCCCGCTGTCGCGAAGGTGGCCGAAACCGGCGCCGTACTGCGCGACCTGTGGGTGGGCCACATCTTCTGGGTGCGCAACGTGGTCGTCGACACTTTCGCGGGAAACAAAAAAGCGGCGGCTGTGGCGGAGAAGGAAGTCGTCGCCAACGCCAAGGCGATCGCCGGGGCGATAGAGCCATACTACGGCAAGGAGGCTTCCGAGAAACTATTTACTCTGCTCGCCGGGCACTACGGCGCGGTCAAGCAGTACCTCGAGGCGACCGCCGCTGGCAGCAAGTCCAAACAGGATGCCGAGGTCAAGAACCTCACTGCCAATGCAAGCGAGATCGCCAAATTTCTGAGCGGCGCCAACCCCAATCTACCGTTCGACACGCTGAATGGCCTGCTGCTTGCACACGGCGGCCATCACATCCAGGAGATCCAGCAGCTGCGCGCCAAGCAATACGCCGAAGAGGCGCAGACCTGGGAAGCGATGAAGAAGCACATGTATGTCATCGCCGACGCGCTCGCCGGCGCCATCGCCAAGCAGTTCCCGGCGAAGTTCAGTTAATTGCTCAAGGCATGCGCAGTGGGCCCTGGGCTCACTGCGCAAACAAAACGAACATGAATGCTCCAGAGAAAGTTGCCTTCCTTCCTGATATCCAGTTACAGGTGGATACCCGCGACCTGCGCATCGACGCCGTAGGCATCAGCCGGGTCCGCTATCCAATGACAATCCTGGACGATAGGAGACTGTTGCCGACGATCGCAACATTGTCGATGACGGTGGGCTTGCCCGCAGCCACGAAAGGCACCCATATGTCCCGTTTTATCGAGCTGCTGGAGGCGCGTACGGAGGCGCTCGACCAGGAAGGATTCAAGAGAATCCTGCTCGAGATGCTAGATAAGCTCGAAGCTCGCAGCGGTACGATCGAGATGCGGTTTCCCTACTTTGTAAGAAAGACCGCACCCGTCTCAGGGGTGCAAAGCCAGCTCGATTACGAGGTCTGCTGGCGAGGCAGCGTGTCCGACGACGGGCGCTACTCGTTCTCGATGCACGTAACGGTACCGGCAACGAGTCTCTGCCCCTGCTCGAAAGAGATCTCCGCTTACGGTGCCCACAATCAGCGCTCGCATATCAGTATCGAAACCGAGCTTATAGGCGAGATGGCGATCGACGAATTGATCGCCATTGCTGAACGCAGCGCCTCCTGTGAGGTGTACGGCCTACTAAAGCGCCCGGATGAAAAATACGTGACCGAGCGCGCATACGAGAATCCGAAGTTTGTCGAGGACCTCGTACGTGACGTGGCGCTCGCGCTGAATAAAGAGCCGCGCGTGGGTGTTTACGCGGTCGAGGCGGAGAACTTCGAATCGATCCACAACCACTCCGCCTTCGCGCGCATCGTGCGGACCACGCAGTCGGATAAGCGGCAGGACCGGCATCTGCATCTTTTATCAACGGGGACAACAAGATGACCACTTACGAAGCAAGACTCGAAGGACGCGAAGAAATCGCGGAACGCACCATGGCGCTTCATTTCGATAAGCCAACCGGCTTCAGTTTCAAGCCCGGGCAGGCGATCGATGTCGTACTCATTGATCCGCCAACCACCTACACTCAAAGCGCCCGCCATACGTTCTCTATCGTGAACGCACCGTTTCAAGACGAATTGGTCGTTGCCATGCGCATGCGCGACAGTGCGTTCAAACGCGCATTGAAGTCCTTGCCGATCGGCTCGCCCGTCAAGCTCGAAGGGCCGTTTGGATCGTTCACCCTACACAACGATCGCGCGCGCGCGGCGATCTTCATCGCCGGCGGCATTGGCATCACCCCGTTCATGAGCATGCTGCGGCAGGCGGCGAAGAGCCAGTTGCCACAACGCCTGTTATTGATCTATTCCAACCGGCGGCCGGAGGATGCCGCCTTCCTGACGGAGCTGCAGGAGCTTGAACAACGGAACGAAAACTTTCGTCTTCTCGCAACAATGACGGAGATGGGCAAATCCGCCCGAAAGTGGGACGGAGCGACCGGTCTTGTCAACGTAGACATGGTGAAACATTGCGTCGGCGGGCTTGTGGCGCCGATCTACTACGTCGTAGGGCCCCCGGCGATGGTCAGGGCGATGCAGGACGTGCTGAGCCAGGCTGGCGTCGCCGGGGACGACATCCGCACCGAAGAGTTTTATGGCTACTAGAGCGATGGAATTTCCTCTTCGCTAATCCTCGATATGCCTCGTGCCCATTGCCTCGCGGGTGACAAGGCGGCGGGATTCGACTTGGCTGGATGCCATCTTTCGACGAGGACATGAACGCCAAGGGCCGGGATTGCAGCACATGGATGTGCTGCCGTTTTCAATGGCGATAAGCCATTGAAAAGAAGTCCGGGACGGACTTATTCAGAACATCGAAGATGGCGCGCCCGGCGGGATTCGAACCCACGACCTCAGGCTTCGGAGGCCTGCACTCTATCCAGCTGAGCTACGGGCGCTGATGATTACAGCGCTAGAGTAGCGCCCGGAGGTCCGGCCGTCCACCCGCTTAAAGCGGGCACTTTCTGTCCTTGTGACCGGTGCCGGCGGTGAAGCCATCCTCATAAAGGGACTGTTCCCCCTTTTTCGCGCATTCCGCGTAGTGCTCCGCCTCCTTGATTTTTGCCGGCGGGAACTCCGTGCCGTCTTCGTAGCCGTCGTACCAACAGGTGCAGCGCGAATCGTCGGGCGCGGCGATCGTGCCCGGGGCGGCGGTGAGGCCGAGCACCAAGGCTGCGGCAGTCGCCCATCTTGTGCTGCTGGCTTTGCTCTTCATAGGCAATCCTCCAAGCGGTTCTGGAGCTGTTTGCGTCCGGTGGTGATGTTCCATCAATGCGTCTGCGCGGCCGGCGACGTCAGCTTTTGCGCGGCGGATCGCGGGCGTTTGTAGGCGGCGTCGAGGACCTCGGCAATCAATTTGCTGCGCGCAGGCTCCTTCTCCTTGAAGGCGTCGCGAAGCTCGATCAGCGTCTTCCTGGCGAGATCATTATCCATCAGCCCCAGTCCGGTGATGGCGCTCTGCGCCACGTAGGGGTTGCCGCCCTCGGCGTATTTCCGCAACAAGGGGATGTCGGCGGGATCGCCATTGAAGCCGAGCGCCACCGCCACCTGGGCGCGGATGAACTCATGGCTGGCGTCCTTCTGGCCGCGGATGTAGTCCTGATATTCACGGGTGTCGACGATCTTCATGCGGTTGAGCGTACTGGCCAGCGCCACGCGCGCCGGCGGTTTTTCGAGCAGGTCCCAGGACAGCTCCGGGTAGGCGGCGCGTCTGCCGGCCCAGATGTCGTCAAGCAGGTGCCACACGCCGCGATGCCAGCGCATGGCGTAGAGCGCGTGCAGCGAATTGGTCAGCAGGGCGACGTTGCGCTCGGTCAGCGCCAGGCGCACATCGGCCAGCGTGGCGTGCCCCGTCAGCAGGGCGAACTTGACGCGTTGCTCCACGACGGGCGGCAGCGAGCTTTTGGGTTCTTCGTGCGCCGCCGGCGGGGCGGCGGCAACCGTCACCGCGCCGCCGAGGCCCAGCAACAAACCCAGCGCCAGCAGGGCATCACGCATCATCCGCTTATCTGCCCCAGCAGTCGTTGATGTCCGCGGCGGCGGTGGAGGTGGATATCCCACGTGCACCGGTCTGATTCAGCGTGAAGTTGCCGCACTTGCTGTCGGTGAAGCCATTGGGCGCGGCGGTCAGCGTGTACGTCTGGTTCGAAGGACCGGTAATCGTCGCCGACAGGGTGTAGTAGTTGTTCTTGCTGCTCACGGACACGTTGATGCCGCCGGCGCCGATGACATTCGTGTACTGATTGTTGTCGGAATACCAGCGTTCCTCCCGCGCCGCGAGGTCCAGCAGCGCCGCCCTGCCTTCGGCCCGCTTGCCCCTGAGCACGTAAGCCTCGTAGGATGGCAGCGCAATCGCGGCGAGTATGGCCACGATGGCCACGACGATCATCAATTCCAGGAGGCTGAATCCACCCAGCCCGCCTGCATTCAGAGTCTGTCTTGGATTCATGACTGTTTCGCCTCTTCAATGGGTGGTTTGCGGGTGTTCATTGTCGTCCCCGGCGATGGAAAGTGAAATACCCCGGCGATGTCCGGCGGAGCGTTTATCATCATTCCTCCTGGTACCAGTAGGTGCGATAGCGGGGCAGGCTCAGGATCTTGCCGATGTTCTGGGCGCCGCCGCCGGTGCCGATGAGCAGCGTGACGCCGCTGCCCGTGAAGATGGGCACCACCTCGGAGGGAATGCCCGAGCCGAGAACCTGCGAGCGATCACCCAGCCCCAGCGTGCCGGTGGTGTTGGTGATATCCCAGTTGTAGGTCGCCGCCGTGGTGAGAATGTTGAAGTTGTACGCCTTGCCCGCGCCGGCGTTGGCCGAGCACGTATTGCTGCTGAATTCCGGCAGGTAGCTGGTGAGGAACACGGTATCCGCGATGGTGACCGGCGCCGACAGCCCCTTCTCGCCGGTGTCGGGGAAGGCGAAGAACCAGCCCGACGATCCCTGTATGGTGGCGAGATCGGCGTCGGTGGGTGAAAACACCCTGTTGGTCGCGTCAACCATGTTGGCTTCGCTGATCGGCGTGCCGCCGGTGGCCGGATAATTGTCGGCCACATGGTCGCCGTTGCTGTCGGTCATGAGGCCGATGGTCTTGTCGCGGAAGGCATAGACGCGGTCCAGGACATTCGTGTCGAGCGGATGGCCGCGGTTGCCGCTGGCGATGATGACGTAGTCATATTCGCCGTTGGTGGCGTTGGAATAAATATTGTCCTTCACCTGCACCACCGAGGGCGGGTAGAAGAACCGCCGCTGCTTGGAGAGATTGGCCGGGTCGGAGATGGACGCCAGCAGGCCGACCACGCTGCCTCCCGCCGGGTTGGTGGAGCTGCTCGGGTTGACATCGGGATGGAGATCCACGCGCCAGACCTGGCCGCCGGCGTCGCCCACGTACAGGCGATCCACCGCGCCGTCGCCGTCGGTATCCACCGCCGCGATGTCGGAGGGAATGGCGTAGGTCATCTGCGGCACCACGATGGTGGCGTTGGAGCCCGGGCCGCCAATCGAGAAGATCAGATTGCCCGTGTCGGCGTTGACGATGTAGATGGCGTTGCCGTTGTTGGGATTGGGCATGGTCTGTCCGGTGTTGGGATCGGGTTGCAGGTTGCCGAAGCCGTTCTCGAGCGCGGCGTCATAGCCGCCGGCGAAGATCAGGACCGGCGTCTTGGGCGGGTTCGACGTGGTCAGGATGTCCACGGCTTGCGGCTTGGACCATGTCTCGCCGAGGCGCGGGAAGCTCGCGCTGCCGCCGTCGATGCGCCACAGGAACTTGGGGATCACCTTGTCGCTGACGTTGGCCAGTGTGCTGCTGGGCGTGATGTCGAGGGCATAGATGTGATTGCCGCCGCGGCGCATGCCGATGTAGGCGATCACCTTGTCGCCCTGCGAGGGGTCGATGATGCCGTCGCCGTTGACATCGACGGTGCGCACGGTGGGCGTGTCGTCGAGGCCGTAGATGTGAGGGGCCTGCGCATCGTTGAACAGGGCCTGCTGGTTGCCGAGCACGGCCTGCGGCATGAACTCCCAGTCCTCGGCGCCGGTCGAGCCGTTGAGCATGTGCAGACCGCCGTCGTTGGTGCCGACCAGCACCTTGTCGATGAAGTTGCCGCCGCTGTCCTTGCCGTAGGTGACCACGATGGGGCTGCTGTGCAGGACGTCGCCGAAGGACCAGCGGGTGTCCGTGGTGCTGCCGTCGTTGTTCTCGTCCTTGATGTCCTGGCCCAGCATCCACAGGATCAGGTTGTTGCAGGTCGTGTCGTTGAGCGCCGGGTTGGCGCAGATGGCGTTGCGGATCGGCTGCGCGGCGGCGACGTTGTAGTCGGACGCGCTGGAGGTGATCCGCGATCCGACGGCGTCAAGCGAGGTGCCGCTCGCCGGCGTGGCGCCCGTGGAAGTGATGTCGATATAGATTGTCCGCTGCGTGAAATCGGTGAGATCACCGCCGGCGCCGCCGTTGGTGGTGGTCTGGCCGTTGATTTCAACGTAGGGGTTGTTGCCGGTCCAGAGGTTTCTGGAGGAGGTGGTGAACAGGCCGTCCGAACCGACCGCGACGTTGCCGTTCAAGTCGAGCACGTCGCCCAGATTGCAGCCGGTCGAAGGATCGTCGCAGATGTTGTATTTCTTGACGTTGCCGTTCCACTTGACCTGCAACTGCGGCTGGAACAGGCCGAAATACACCTCGTTGCGCGAGAACAGGCGGTTGAAGGCGTTGGCCGCGATGGCCGGCGCGACGAAGGAACTCTGCTGCGAGAGGATGGTGGCGAAGGTGGTGGTGAAGAATGACACCAGCTGATCGGCGGTGAAGGCGTCCACGTAATGGCTGTCGCTGCCGGTGACGCTGCCGCCGGAGGCCTTCACCATGTCCTTGAGGAAACGGACGGAACCGGGATCCGGCGCCAGGGTGCAACTGGTAGCCTGTGACTGTTTGGTACCGGTGCCGCTGGGGGAGACGGTGCCGGCGACGCAGCAGACGAGGTTGCCGTTGACCCACGCCGGCGTGTCACCGCAGAGGTTGAAGCCCACGCCAAAGAAGTTGTCCAGCCGCTGGGTGCCGCCGATGGTGGTGGAGAGATCGTTGTTGTGCAGCCAGTTGACGAGTTCACGCCCGCACTGCTCGCCCTGCGGGATGGTGTTGCCGGTGGTGGTGTCGCCCTTGCTCTGGTCCGTGGTCAGGCGGCAGGTGGTGCCCACCTGGCTCTGCACCAGGCTCAAGCCGTGATCGACGCCGTTCTCCGTGTCGTTGTGGTTGGCGATGCCGTCGGTCAGGAACACGATGTGATTGGTCGCGCACGACAGGCTCGAGGTGATCGGGCTGATGTACACCGGGCTGCCGGCGATGTGCTCGCCGGCGATGCCGTCGGGGGCGATGCCGGTGGCGCAGGCGGTCGAGCTCAGGGTGCTGTCCGTGCAGCCCGCCGGCCGCTCCAGCGTGCCGCCGGTATAGGATGCCGGGTGGCTCACGCGCGTCTGGGCCTTGTTGGCGGATTGCTCGCTGCGCTGCTTGCCCCAGACCACGTTCAATCCACGATAATACTGCGACGCCTCGTACAGCGTGCTCACGATCGGCGTGTAGCCGGCCGCGGTGAAGCCGTCCACCTGTTGTTTCAGGACGTCGCGGACGGTGGTGACCACCGGCGGCAGCACGCTGCCGCCCCATTGCACCTGGATGACGAGGATGGGCGCCTGGCCCGGCGAGACGTCGTTGGACATCGCCTGGCGCTTGTTCGTGGTCGATCCGGTGGCGATGATGGAGAGGCTCTGGAAGGGATTCCAGCCGGGCTGGTTGACGATTTCCTGGACGATGTTCTTGAGATCGGCGCTTTGCGTATTCGTGTCGGTGGGCGTGACCGTTTCATTGGCCGTCCAGTTGGGCACGCCGGCCTGCGTGACCGACGCCGCGGTCAGGGTGCGGGACGAGATGTTGCTGGTCGTGGTGGTGAAGGCCGGTGAATCGCTGATCAGCTCGCCGCGGTAGGTGACGTTGAGGCTGCCGCTGTTGTTGGTGGTGGAGGTGTATTGCAGGAAGGCGTGCAGGATCGTGGTGTTGCGCGGGATGTTGATCTTCTCGAAGCGCATGCCCTCGATGCTGGTTGACTGGAAGCTCAAGGAGTTGCCGGTGGTGCTCACCGCATGGGTGCTGACGTTCTCCTCGGCGTCGTCGGAACTCTGCGAAATTTGCCGCTGCACGATCTCATTGATGCAGCCGCCGCCAGCGGGCAGGCTGCTGGCGTCGTAGGTGACGTGCAGGATGGGCGCCTTGGAGGGGTCCTTGTCGGCGCTGTAGGCATAATACGTATCGGCGCCCATGATGCGGTGAACGAAAAAGGTCATGTGATTGTTGCCGCACCAGCCGCTCTGGTTGACGATCTCCTGCACGACGCTGGTGAGATCCGGCGTGGCGTAGGCTTGGTCAGTCACCCAGCCGCCGGTCAGCCCCGTTGTGCTGTTCCACGCCACGCTCGATGACGTTTTGGTGCGGCTGTTGACGTTGTCGCTTGCGGTGGTGAAGGGGGTGCTGTCGTTGGCGAGCTCACCCCTGATGATGATATTGGTCGTGGGATCGGTGGCGGCAGTGGGTTTGGAGGCCGTGAATTCTATGCTGGCGCTTTTGATGACGGCGCCCTGCGGGATGCCGACGTTGGTGAAGCGCAAACCGATTTTCTCGTTCTGATTGACCGACCAGGGACCCGGTTCGTAGGTCACATCCAGCACCGGATGGTTGGCGACCGTGCTGCCGGCGCCCTGCTCGGTGTAGGCGCGACGGCTGGTCGGGCCGTCGTGGGTGGTCAGGAACACCATGTCGCCGGCGGGGACGGGGGTGGTGCCGATCAATGCCCCGTCGTCATTGCCCTTGTCGCCGGTCATCGAGGTCTTGGTGGACTCCACCATGGTATCCAAGGTGGCGGCCGCATTCAGTCCAGTAATGGCATATACGGAGGTATTGTCCGGCTTCTGGCTGGTGCAGGCGCCGGGCGTGGTGGTCCACGCGGAATTGACCGTGGCCACCCTGGTGTTGCTATAACTGGTGATGGTTCTGGTTTGTCCGGCGCACTTGCCGGCGGTGATTGTAATCGTCATGCCGTTGTAATAGCCGCTCGTGGCCGGCGCGGTCGCCGATAGATTAATCGTATTGGTGGCGCCGGAAGTGGACGCCGCGGTGCCGAGGATGGCCGTCGGCGGCGACCAACTGCCGGGGATGGCGGCACCCAAAGCCCCCCTGAAACACCCACCCGCACCACCGGCAGTGGGGTTTAAGAGGTTGACCGGGTTGGCGATGGCAACACTACTGTTTTGCGTACTTTGCACGCCCCGGCAGACGATTTCCTGAACGATGGGAGAGAGATCAGGCGTGGTGTAGGTGTTGCCGCTGCTCCAGTCCGGCATGTCCCAGGCCACCGTCGCCTGCGTGCCGGCCACGGCGTTGCGGTGCGAGATGTCACCCGTGGTGCCGGTAACGATGGGCACCCTGCTGTTGATGGAATAAGTTGAAAGAGCTGGCGGTGGGGTTGTCCAGTTGGAACTGACCGTGGCGACTCTGGTGCCGCCGTTGTAGGCGGTGATGGTGCGGACCTGCCCGGCGCCGGTGCCGCTGGTGATCGTGATGGTCGCGTTTTTGTAAAAGTTTGCGGTAGATGAGGTTGGCGGTACTCCGACGGCGTCAAGTGTGATGGTGTTGGAGCCGGCTAGGCTTGGAGTGGTGCCGGTGGTGTTCATGGTGTCGCTCTGGCCGAAATAGTGAACGATGTTGTCGCCGGCGTCGCTGTTCCTGGCCTTGTAGGTGATGTGCGCGTCCACGATACGGGCACCACGGGGGATGGCAAGGTCCGTGAAACGCAAACCGTTGATCTGCGTTGGATCGAAATTAAGAGTCGAATCGTTGTTCGAAATGCTGCCGGAAGTCAGGATTTCCTCGCGCGTGTCATTGCAATTGCCGCTGCTGCTTCGGCAATCGGGGATCGTGGTGCCGCCCGAACCGAGACCGTAGTCATAGGCGGTGGCGGTGGACTGCCAGAGGGTGCAGGTGACGCCCGTGCCCGAGCCGTTTTGCTTGAAGATATTGCTGGATGATCCCGTCGATCCCACAAAGGTGCCCAATGGGTTGCTTGTATTGGCGTTGGGGCAGGCCGGCGAGCCTGTTTGCGAGACAAAATCTCCCAGGATGAGATTCTGATCGTTGAGTCTGACGAAAGTCTGGCTGTTCGGTTGGGCGGGGTTAAACGGTGCGCCATCCAGATTTTCCTCGGCGTCGTCGGCGGGGACGCCGATGCGCGTGTTGACCTGGACATTGTTGTTGCTGGCGCAGTTGCCGGTGACGGTGCAGGCGTCGGCGTCGATGTTGGCGATGGGGAACAGGATGGGGCCGCCGACGTCGGTGAAGCGCATCAGCCCCACGTTGACGTTGCTCAGCTTATCGAGCAGTTGCTTCAGCGCGATCTGCATGTTCTGCATGCGCGACAGGTTGGGCGTGGTGGGGTCAAGATCATCGACGGTGGTGGCCATGCTGCCGGAGGTGTCCATGATGAGCAGCACGTTCGGCTGTACGCCGCCGTTGTTGGTGTTGTTGCCGAGATAAATCTCGGTGTCATCGGCGCCGGCCGGCATGGCGGCCAACATCCCGGCGAGGGCGGCGGTCGCGGCGTGTATCAGGCGCTGGGTGGATTTCGCTTTCATGGACGTTTCCTCAGGATGAAGATGTCGCAGTCAAACACGGTCTCGTATTCGGAAGATTTCCTACTTCTTGGCCACCTGGTAGGCGCCCTGGTTGAGCGTGGTGGTGGATCCCGTCACAGTCGTGCCGGTGGCCGACATGTTGAAGTAGTAATAGGCGAAGCGGCTGATGTCCCAGCCGGAGCCGCGCGGGGGCGGGGTCGCCTGCACGAACACCGAGGTGTAGGTGGTGCTGGCGTTGTACGTTCCGATCGCCTGCGGCGCGCTGACGTAGGGCGCGGCCGGGGTGTTGCTGGTGTTGAACGCGTTGCTGTCGGCCAGCGCCATGGACAGCCCCGACTCCGCCGTCTGGAAGGCGCGGTTGATCTCCTGCACGTTCGAGGCCATGCGCTCCTCCATGGTGTTCATGTTCATGGCGGTGACGGCGAGCAGCGTCATGATGGCCAGCAGGATCAGCGCGATGATCAGCACCGCGCCGCGCTGGGCGCGTAAAGAGGCGGGTCGTGAGTATCGTGTGTTCATTGGTTTATCCTGTTTCGCAGCAAGACAGTGGCGGTGTACACACGGCGCCGGTAACGATCATTCATGGGGCCGTAGTTCGTGTTCAGCAACTGGTAGGTCTTGGCGTCGAGATCCACACCGGTCTGGTCCGGGCTCCTGGCCAGCAGCGCGATCTGCACGCTGACGACGTTGGCCCAGTTGGTGACGGCATCGGCCTGCCGGTAGGCGTCCGCGACCCGGTCGCCGTTGGTGTCCTCGCCGTAGAGAATCTCCATGTGCTCGATGCCCTCGGCCAGCGGCTGGCCGGCGGCGGTGCCGACGGCGAGGCACAGGTTGCGCTGGCCGTCGTCGGCGGTGGTGTTGTCGCAATCGCCGTCGCCGATGTAGTAATGGTTTTCCTTGAAGCCGCCGATGGAAACCTTCGAGAAGGTGGCGCCGTAGGTGTTGCACAGGTTGTTGGCGGCGGCGGTGCAGACGCCGTCGTTGACGGCGACGTTGCCGGCCTGCGGCAGCGTCACGGTGGCGGGATAGGCGCCGGGCGTCGCGACCGCGCCGACGGTGAAAACGTCGGTGCTGACGCAGTCGGAGACGGCGATGTTGGAATTGGGGGCCGGCAACTGGCTGGCATTCGGAATGCTGACGGTCACGACATCGCCCGTGGACGCCATGTCGGCGCTGACATTGACGATATTGGTGTCCAGATAGCGCAGCGTGATGCCGTCACTGCCGCCGGAGGCGAAGGAGGGCGGGGCGGCGTTCGTGGGGTGCCACTTGCCGTTGTTCTCGGTGCCCTCGAAACCCTCGATGCTGTCGGTGAAATCATAAGCGGCGCCGTTGACGTGGTTGTGCATCGCCGAGGGATTGTTGTACGCGCCGCAGCCGCTGTACCCCGCCATCCGGATGTCCCGCGTCAGGACGTCGAGGGCGTAGCGGGCGTTCTCCTGCAATCTGCTGGTCTGTTCCTGTTCGCTGTAGGAGCGCTTGTTGGCGACAAAAATGGAGACCGTGACCGCCAGCAGTATGAGGGCAATGACGATCGCCACCATGACCTCGATCAGCGTCAGCCCCGCGCTGTGTCGCGGCAGTGCCATTTTTCCGCGCGGGAGGTTCATGGCTGGAAGGTGTAGTTGACGTTGTGCAGTTGGTTGTCGCGATCGGTCCACGACAACGTGATGGTGTACTGACCGCCGGCGGCGGTGATGTTGGCGGTGCTGCCGGGCGGCAGGGCGAAGTCCACCTGGTTTTCCCAGCAGCCCAGATCATTGGCGGCCGACGCGGCCACGGTGTAGTCGCAGGCATTGGTTCCCGCGGGGGTCTGGGCGACGTAGGGTGTTGGAAGCGCATAGTTGACGGCGTTGGCGCGATTGGCCCTCATGCGATCGATGATGTCATAGGCCAGCGTGCTGATCTGGCTGCGCAGATAGGCGCCGTGGTTGTACTTCACGCCCTGCACTATCAACGCCGCGATGCCGAGCATGCCGATGGCGAGCACGAGCACCGCGACCAGCACCTCAATGAGGGTGAAACCGGCCATCGGCCGGCTCGCGTTGCGTTCGGAGTGGGGGGTCATGTCGTTCATGGGCAGAGGAATGAAGTATTTGTGCTGGGCCGGCCGGTGCCGGAGATGGTGACCTGGCGGCCGTTCACGCCGGGGCGGTCATCGCAGATGTTGAAGGTGGCGGCGTTGTCGATGAAGCCCGTCGATTTGTAGTTCAACAGCGTGAAGGGCCCCGCGGTCTCGGTGATGGTGGTGGTGCTGCAGGTGAGATCCTCGGTGCGCAGCACCGTGCCGGTCGCGTTTTTCACGTCCCATCCGGAGTTCCAGTTGCCGCCCTTGGCTTGTATGGTGACCGTGTTGTGCTCCTTGACCGCCTCGATGCGGGCGAACGCCAGGCTGGAGACCAGTTTGTTGGCGTAGGTGGTGAGGCAGTTGTTTTTGACAAAGGTGGTGTAGCTCGGGATGGCGAGCATGACAAGAATGGCCCCGATCAAAATCACGGTCATCAATTCGATGATGGAAAAACCGCCCTGTGCGCGCATGCAAAACAGTCTAGCATCGCAACCGCGCCAGTCATGGCCGTTCCGATGAACGGTAGCTTTGGTCCGATGAGCGGCTTTCCAGGCGGTTTCCCGCCGGATCGATTTGTGACCCAGTGCCGTTTTTCCCGCTATAATTGAATCCCGCCGGGGATCCGATGCCGGCCATTGAAACCAACAATCACGTGGGGAGGTCCCTTCGATGAGCAAGGAGCAGGATGCCGTTTTCTTCCGTAATTTCGCGCTGGTGCTGGTGCTGTTGACGCTGTTTGGCTTCATCGCCGCCTTCCTCGGCCGGCAATTCGCGCCGCAGGCGGACAGGGGACACGGCGTCGCCGCCACGGCGCCCGCCCCGGGCGCAAACGCCGGGGAGCGGCAGTAGGCGGCGCCCGGCGGGGGAATCCTGATGAGCAAAGAGCAGGACGCGGCTTTTTTCCGCACCTTCACGCTGGTCATGATGATGCTGACCGTCTACGCCGTCGCGGCGGCGTTCCTGGGCCGCTACCTCGGCACCATGGTCGTGCGCGACACGGGCGACACGGTTGAACAGCGCATCGCGCCGGTGGGGCAGGTGAACACCGACCCCAACGCCAAATTGACCGCCGCCCTGCCGGTGGTCGTTCCCACCGCGACGCCCGCGCCGGCTGCCGCGGTTGCCGCCGCGGCCGGTGATCCCGGCAAGCAGACCTACGACACCGTCTGTTTCGCCTGCCACGCCGCCGGCGTCATGAATGCGCCCAAATTCGGTGACAAGGATCTCTGGGCGCCGCGCCTCGCGCAGGGCAGGGACATGCTTTATGAGCACGCGCTCAAGGGGTTCAAGCAAATGCCCGCCCGGGGCGGCAATGCCGCGCTTTCCGACGACGCCGTGAAGGCGGCGGTGGACTACATGGCCGCCGCCGCGGGCGGCGAGGCGAAGCCCGCGACGGGTGAACAGGCGCCACCGCCAGCGGCCGCGCCGGTGGAAACAAGTCACGCCACCGCCCCCGCCCCGGCGGAAACAAAGACCACGGCCGCGAATGAATCAGCGCCCCTGCCTTCGGGCGACAAGGGCAAGCACACCTACGACACCGTCTGCTTCGCCTGCCACGCCGGCGGCGTCGCGGGCGCGCCCAAGTTCAGCGACAAGGAGGCATGGGCGCCGCGCATCGCGCAGGGCAGGGACACCCTCTACAAGCACGCCCTGGAGGGATTTTTTGGCAAAAACGGTTTGATGCCGCCCAAGGGCGGCCGCGCCGATTTGCCGGATGACGATGTGAAGGCTGCCGTCGATTACATGGTCGGCGCCGCGCAGTAAATCCCCCTCACCCCTTCCCCTCTCCCGCGAGGGGAGAGGGGAATGGATTGCCGAAATTCCCCCCTTGAGCGGGGAGAGGGGAATACATCGTCGAACTTCCCTCCCCCTTGAGGGGGGAGGGTCGGGGAGAGGGTGACAATGTGATGCTTTTGTCCCCTCACCCCTTCCCCCTCTCCCGCGAGGGGAGAGGGGAATGGATTGCCGAAATTCCCCCCTTGAGCGGGGAGAGGGGAATACATCGTCGGACCCCCCTCCCCCTTGAGGGGGGAGGGTCGGGGAGAGGGTGACAATGTGATGCTTTTGCCCCCTCACCCCTTCCCCCTCTCCCGCGAGGGGAGAGGGGAATGGATTGCCGAAATTCCCCCCTTGAGCGGGGAGAGGGGGATACATCGTCGAACTTCCCTCCCCCTTGAGGGGGGAGGGTTGGGGAGAGGGTGACAATGTGATGCTTTTGCCCCCTCACCCCTTCCCCCTCTCCCGCGAGGGGAGAGGGGAATGGATTGCCGAAATTCCCCCCTTGAGCGGGGAGAGGGGGATACATCGTCGAACTTCCCTCCCCCTTGAGGGGGAGGCCGGGGAGAGGGTGACAACAATACGCCCTTAAGAACTTTTCAATTTCAGCAAACCCTGAGGTTGGCGTAGGCGGCCATCAGCCACTTGGTCCCCGCGCGATCGAAATTGACCTGCACGCGCGCGTGCGCGCCCTGCCCCTCGAAGTTCAGGATCACGCCCTCGCCGAAGGTCGCGTGCGCCACCCGCCCGCCGAGGCGCAACACGCCGCTGCCCTCGTCGCGCAACGACGGGCTGCGCGGCGTGTGGAGCTGGCCGCTCATCCGCACCTCCTGCAACAATTCCGCCGGCAACTCGTTCAAAAAGCGCGACGGGCGCGGGTAGTAATCCGATCCATGCAGCCGCCGGCTCTCGGCGCAGGTCAAAATCACGCGCTCGCGGGCGCGGGTGATGCCGACGTAGCACAACCGCCGCTCCTCCTCGATTTGATTGGGGTCCTCGCTCGAGCGCTGGTGCGGGAACAGGCCCTCCTCCATGCCGGCCATGAACACCAGCGGGAACTCCAGCCCCTTGGCCGAGTGCAGCGTCATCAATTGCACGCAATCCTCGTACTCGCCGGCCTGGCCCTCGCCGGCCTCGAGCGCCGCATGGGCGAGGAACGCGGCCAGCGGCGTCATGCCTTCCTCGATCTCGCCGCCCTCGAATTCGCGCGCCGCGGTGACCAGTTCATCGAGGTTCTCCACCCGCTCCTCGCCGCGGCCATCGCGGTCCTTGCGATAGTGCTCCGGCAGGCGGCTCAAGCGGATGACGGCGTCCATCATCTCGCCCAGCGGCAGTTCCAGCGTCTGCTGCCGCATCGTGAGTATGAGATCGACGAAACCACCGAGCGCGCTCAGCGCGCGACCGGCGAGATCGCGCTGCGCCAGCACGCGCTGCGCCGCCTTCCACAGCGAGCCGTTCTCCTCGCGCGCGATCTGCCGCAGCGCCTCGAGGCTGCGCTCGCCGATGCCGCGCGGCGGCAGGTTGACGACGCGCTCGAAGGCGGCGTCATCGTCGGGCGAAAACACCAGCCTCAAGTAAGCCAGCGCGTCCTTGACCTCGGCGCGCTCGTAGAAGCGGAAGCCGCCGTAAACACGGTACGGCAGCCCGGCCTCGCGCAGCGCGTCCTCGAACAAGCGCGACTGCGCGCTGGTGCGGTAGAGGATCGCGCATTCGGCGAGCCTTCGGCCCTTGTCCTGCCATTGCTCGATCTGCTCGATGCAGAAGCGCGCCTCCTCGCGATCGTTGAAGGCGCTGTAGAGCAGCAGCGGCTCGCCCCCGCCGCGCTCGGTCCACAGCTCCTTGCCCAGCCGCGCATTGTTGTGGCGGATGAGGGCGTTGGCCGCCGCCAGGATCGTTCCGGTGGAGCGGTAATTCTGCTCCAGCCGGATCAGGCGGGTGTTCGGATAATCCTTGCTCAGGCGCTGCATGTTCTCAGCGCGCGCGCCGCGCCAGCTATAAATGGACTGGTCGTCGTCCCCGACGGCGAAGATGCTGCCGTGTTCGCCGACCACGTGTTGCAGCCAGGCGTACTGGATGGCGTTGGTGTCCTGGAATTCATCGACCAGCACGTGGCGGAAGCGCTGCCGGTAGTGATGCAGCAGCCCGGCGTTCTGCTGCCACAGTTCCAGCGAGCGCAGCAGCAGCTCGGCAAAGTCCACCACGCCGGCGCGCTGGCAGAATTCCTCGTACGCCTGGTAGATGCGCAGCATCTGCCGCAACGTCGTGTCGCCCTCGTCGCTCAGGTGGCGCGGGCGCAGACCCTCGTCCTTGCGCGCGTTGATGAACCACTGCGCCTCCTTCGCCGGCCAGCGCGACTCGTCCAGCTCCAGCGATCGAATCACGCGGCGCACCGTGCGTAGCTGATCGTCGCTGTCGAGGATCTGGAAATTCTCCGGCAGATTCGCCTCGCGCGCGTGGGCGCGCAGCAGGCGGTGGGCGATGCCGTGGAAGGTGCCGACCCACATGCCGGTGGCGGGCCGGCCGATGAGCTGCTCGATGCGCCCGCGCATCTCGGCGGCGGCCTTGTTGGTGAAGGTGACGGCAAGGATGCCCTGCGGGCTGGCCTCGCCGGTCAGGATGTGCCAGGCGACGCGGTGCGTCAGCACGCGGGTCTTGCCGCTGCCGGCGCCGGCCAGCACGAGGATGTTGCCGGTCTCGGCGGTGACGGCCTCGCGCTGCGCCGCGTTCAGCGGCTCAAGGATCGGCGTTACGTCCATGCGCGCACCCCGCTACAGTTTTTACTCAAACGCATGCTCCGGCCGGACATCGATCCTACTTACCGCGCCTTGGAAATCCCCCCTCGCCCCCCTTTGGAAAAGGGGGGATGGAGGAGGGACCCAGCCCACCCTCCGCGCGTCCGCCCCCTCGCCCCCCTTTGGAAAAGGGGGGATACGGGGGATTTATCACTGCTGAGTACCGTGATGGCTGTTGATTGCTCATCAGGATTGCCTTACCAGGGCAGGCCCAGCGGATTCAGGGGATCGATGCCTTCCATGAAGGGCTGGCGGCGGTCCTGGCTGGTGATCTGGTAGACCTTGCCCACCCAGTTGTTGATCACCGCCTCGGCGGTGTCGTGCCAGGTGTTGTCCAGATGCGGCACGATCAATTCCTCCGGCATCTCCGGGATCGCGGCGCGCGCCCGGCGCGCCTGCCGCACCCGCCCGGCGTATTCGCCGAGGATGGCTTGTACCTGCGGCGTGAAATAATTTTCGGGGTAGGGCGGATAGTCGTCGATCTCGCCGTTGGCATAGCGCAGCACCTCGCGTTTGTATTCCTTGAGCAGGCTGATGGTGTCGTACTCCGGGTGGCCCTGGAAGAACACGATGCGGAAGCCGTCCTTGCTCACCGCCAGGTGCACGCCGGCCAGCTCGCTCTCCACCAGCACGCGCAGGCCGGCGGCGGCGAACTGCGCGGCGTCGATCTGGTTGAAGCGCGAGTGCACCACGTCGAAGCGCGTGTTGACGTCCATCACCAGCGGGTGGCGGCGATCGACGACGCGGTGCGGGTACACCCCCCAGCGCTTGAAGCCGAGCGGCCGGCGCCTCTGGCCGTAGCGGAATTGCAGCACGGCGTGGGTGGCGAGGCAGGAGCACAACGTCGAGGTCACGTTGTCGTAGGCCCAGTTGATGACCTCGATGAGCGGCTTCCAGAACGGCTCCAGCGACAGGTCCGGCTGCGTGACGTTGGCGCCGGTGATGATGAGCGCGTCCAGCCCCTCCCTCTTGATCTGCTCGAAGCTCCGGTAAAAACGGCGGATGTGCTCCTTCGCCTCCGGGCCGCGCTCGAGGCCCTCGAGCGTGAACGGGTGCATGTAGAACTGCGCGATCTGGTTGCTCTCGCCCACCAGCCGGAAGAACTGCCGCTCGGTGGCGGTGAGCGCCTTGTCCGGCATCATGTTGAGGAGCCCAATGTGCAGCTCGCGGATGTCCTGCTGCAGGGCCGTCGCGCGCGGCAGCACCGTGCCGCCCTCCTGGCGGAGGTCGTCAAAGGCGGGCAAATCGGAATTGGCCACCAGCGGCATGGGTCTTCCCCGTCAGGCGTCTTACCGGGTGCGGCGGATGACTTGTTCCAGCAGCGCCAGGAAATCGGCCTCGCACTGCACCTGCCAGAGCTCCTGCGTGCTGACGATATAGCCGTGCTGCCTGGCGATGGCCTCGTAGCGCGGCAGGCGCGAGTAAAACAGGCGCGGGAACACCCAGCGCACGAAATCGTCGGGGTCGATCATCGCCACGTACGGCAGCGATCTGGCCTTCAAGTAGGCCGCCAGCTCCTGGTCCAGAAAACTTTCGCGGTAGTAGAGCGGCTTGGGATCCTTCTCCGCGCGTTCGATCAGCTCCTTTTCATCCTCCGCCGTGGCCTTGATGTAGAGGATCAGCGTGTGCGCGGCCAGCACCTCGATGACCTCCGGGTCGTCGAGCTCGCAGAGGCTGCCGCCGGCGTCGTTGACGAAATGCCGGTAGCCGTAGATCTCCTGCGCCTTGCGGATGAACTCCGGCACGTCCTTCATGGCCGCGATCTCGGCGCCGCGGTGCAGGGCCTGCCGCCGCTTGAATTCATCGAGGGCGAGGCCGCCGCGCTCCGGGTTGCCCAGCTTGCCGAGGAAGGTGGACACCGGCTTTAAGTTGTCCACGGTGATGTTGTTGCGGATGTAGATGGAATCCGTGCGCAACAGCTCCCGCATCAGCGGGATGGCCATCACCTGCTGCTTGATGTTGTCCAGGATCGGCTCGTCGAGATAGCGCGTGCCGATGCGGTAGTCGCCGGAATAATGAAACCAGTTCGCGCGGCGGAGCAGGTTGGCGATGCGGGTCTTGCCCACCCCGGACATACCGAGCAGCGAAACGCGCTTGTTGTCCCAGGCGCGGAATTGTTCAACCGTGAATTTCACAACCGCACTCCATTCCGGTTCGTTATGTAGGGGCGCTATGGTAGCCGGAACCCCTCCCTTGCGCACGCGTTTACGAAAAAATAATGGACTAATTTCATCAATATGTTATACTTAATATATTATTGTGGTATCAATTAGTTAGGCCATTAACTTAAAAATGTTCACAAGTCGAACCACGATACCAGATTCGTTGGTTGAAGCAGTATCGACTCGTGAGAGAGTAAAGGGCGTCCCTCACGATTTTTATCGGTATCCCGCTCGTTTCCCTCCAGCCTTTGCCCGAGAAGTTATTCAAGCATTTACTAGCCCTGGCGATTTAGTTTTTGATCCCTTTTGCGGAGGGGGAACGACACTTGTTGAAGCAATATCTCTAGGCCGTCGCGCAGCTGGCATGGATATAAGTTCCTTAGCGACATTTTTAGCTCGAGCCAAAACAACTCCAATATCAGTTCACGATAAACGCGCAATTGGCACATGGCTTGATGATCTCGAGACGACAGAACTGCAACGATCATTTAATTCACACGAGATCGTTGATGCCGAAACGCAATATTATCTTCGAAATCTGCCAGATGAAGCACGCACATTCTTCTTTTGGGTGTTGGAACATCTTTCGCTTTTGCCAAAGTTGCGACAGCAACGTTTCGTTCGTCTAATTCTTCTGGGTGTCGGTCAGTGGGGGCTCGATTGCAAGACCAGGGTCCCAACGGCCAGTGAATTTAAGACGGAGTTCTGTAGGCGACTCCGTGAAGCAGTTTCGGAATTTTTTAGCTTCATCTCGGATGTAGCCACAACAAATGACTTACCGCGTCATCGACTTTCATCACTTCGCCGCATTATCAATCGTTCCTCGGAACAATGTAATGACGACGGTCGAATTCCAGAATCGTGGCTTCCAATAAAACTTGTGTTAACTTCACCGCCATATCCCGGTGTTCATGTTGTTTATCATCGCTGGCAAATCATGGGGCGCAAAGAAACGCCCGTACCATTCTGGTTGGCGAATCAGCTCGATGGTGCTGGTGAATCTCATTACTTGCTCGGCCCTCGAGACGAGGATGAACTCACCACCTACTATTCACGGCTACTATCAGTTTTTTCTTCGATTAAGTCATTGCTCGATAAGGACTCGCTTGTGGTTCAGCTCGTGGCGTTCTCTGATCCAGAATGGCAATTACCCGCTTATCTGGAAACAATGAAAAAGGCTGGTTTCGCTGAGGTTAAGGCGGACTGCAGGACAAAGAATAAAATCGAAGGGCGAATATGGCGAGAAGTTCCAGGAAGGAAGTGGTATGCGAACAAGCAAGGCGATATTTCACCCAGTAAGGAAGTAATGTTGCTCCATAAGCTCGCAGAGTAGCCAAACTATGTTGCTTCACCTGAAGCGTCAGCCACATGCGCATCTTCAGAATCAAGTGCGCCGAGTGCATCTATCATCGGGAGAAGGAAGGGAGCTACTGCCATCGTAAAATACTCCACTTGTTTCTCGATGTTAATTTCAGCATCGTCAGTTTCGATTTCCTCATTTTGCTTTCGCTGGGCTGCACGATGAATGACTGCGAGTCCAGTGAGCATCAATCCAAGTTCAAAACGCGTCCGTGCTAATACATCAGACCGCTCAGTCTTTAGCTCGTATTTTAGATAGCGTTTCAGATGAATATTGTCCTCGTTTATAAAAAAGTCGTAGATGTCCACTCCATTTTCTGGAGTCTCTTCAGCGGTGCCAGCATGTCTAATTCTCAAGGCGGTAAATTGATCGAATGGCGGATTGTGTTTGTTCCAATCAGATTCACTTACACGCACCCAATTTGGTAACTGAATTCCAGTTGGAATTTCTCGATCCGGTCCTTCAATTTCTGAAGGTGGCTTATGTCGTTGCCCCTTGCCACCATCTGTTTCAGATGCTGGCTTAATACGAATTTGGAAGTAGTTCTGAAAAGGCTCAACTTGGCTTGAGTCTGACACTGATGCAACAAAATGAAGTAACCCGCCGACAACGCAAACGTCAGGTAATTTGAGATTGAGAGTAGCAATTCCATTCTGAAGATTTAGACTGTAATCCTTAACCATAATTAACTGCGAATCGTCACCCTGCAAATTCAACGAAAAGGTGCCGGGATCAACTTGGCGACTGAAATAATCATTTGTCGCGTCTGTTTCGAAGGAGATGCGAGCACGCATGTTGATGTGGCACTCCCGCTCCAGCTTCTCGCCGTATTTCTTTCCTTTGAACCTAAAATAAGCCGGATAGTGCTTTCCTTCGAAAAGTTTTTCTTCGCTTTGAACAGTTTTGGGCTTGAATGGATTCGCCGCGCGATCTCCGAGCAAAAAAAGTTGCGACAGAGTTGGTGAATGTCGTATCAATGTCTCCAACACTTCTTCTAGGGGTTTAGAATCTTTGAGGCTTGCTTCGAGTTCCTCCCTTCGTCGACGTTCTTTCAGCTCTCGCAAGCCTTCGTGATTTTTAAGTAGAACTTCGAGTTCATCTTCGATCGCATGACGTAGTGGAGCAGCACTCAGCCGATCTCGGCTGTTCATAAAGAGATCCTCACGTGCACGGCCGGAAAGCCTTGTGCAATCCACCATAACAAGGATGGAATCTGCAAGGTAGCTAAGTCCTACCGCCTTTCGACGAAAGAAATCGAGAGTGAGATGTGCATGAGTCTGGCCATTGATAATGAAAATGATGCCTTCATTCTTCCGGTAAGTATCTGCACGACCTTTCTTAAACGCATAGATAGTGGCAGTCATATGCTCACCAGCCACGCTTATCGGGCAAGAATTTGAGAATTCGAGATTTTCACCTTTGTCATCGTCAAGACGGACGCTTAAACCAGTAAGCGTAGTTTCGAAACTTCCAGCATGGCCGCGGTATCCCTGCCTACATTCGTAAAAACGTATTGGTAAAGCAACGTCAGGAAGCAAAATATCCATCCGACTTAACATTCCATCTTTGCGTAAAATATGTCCTTTCAATCCCGTAGCGGCGTATTCATAAAGCTTGATAAGTGAGCCCCACTCTGATGTCCTGGCATACGCGTTGCGCCCTTCTGGGAATATCGGCATGTCATGCGCTGTGAATCGCAATACCGAACCATGACCTGGGTTTTTTTCACAATTTACAGGGGCGAGATAGGTGTAAACCGAACTGCGACGATTTCCTGATGGGTCTTCTCGTCGCACAACTGTAAAGCTCCATTGATTGTCGGATTTATGTTTGAGATTATTTCGCAAAATAGCAGGATTGCGACGACTTACGATTAGTTGCAAATTATAATGACCACAAAACTTCAGAACCCCTGTGCCTCCCATGTTAAATTTTCCCTGCACGAATGGAATGCGTAGCTTGTTGGATTTCGTGAGGGAAAGAAATGTCTCTGGCATGTTCTCGGGAGGCTGGCCCTCGCCAGAATCCGCAATCGTAAAGGAAGGATAGCCTTCTTGCGGTGATGCTCCAGTTGCGGCAAATGTTATTCCACGTGCAATGTCGATACGTTTCGCATCAGACCAATTTTTGATTCTACCCGCGACCATGCTTTTTGGATTGCTTCCTGGCTCAAAGAACGTAGCAACTGCCTCAACAATTGATTGAGGAGCAGACGCGTCTTCAGGATTAATTCCGCGCGCTAGACATTCATTCATTAGCCGTGCATCGACAGAATTGACAAGTTTTTCGACGAGAGCCGCATCAGGTCGACTCTGTTGGTTGCCAATGGTGTTATAGTTATTTTCGTAATCGCCGTAGTATCGCCATGCTGCTGTGTTCTCCCAATAACCCGTATCTGTAAGCAGCTTAATTACCTCTTGTTCTGAATCTGATTTCATCAGATTGAGACAGAGTTGCCTGATATAATCGTTGTTCATAACTCGCCTATTACTTTAGCCAGTGGATTTTGATTTCCTTTTCTAGTGGTTTGAATTCTTGATCTCCTGTGACAAGTTCGGCTTTTTTTTCCTTGGTTAATGCAGCGGCGAAGGCATCAGCCAAGCTAAATGAAACGCGGGACTTGAAGTTAGCCGCTGTATCCGCCAACGAACGTGTGACAGGATGAAATTCAATCGGTAGCGTTTCCAATGTCCTCGCCGCGCAGTCCCAAGCGTCAGCGCCGTCTTTACGGAGGATGATGTATTTGACTTCGGCGTAGTTCACTTCGGTCATATGGAGGGATTTATCAGCCGACGCCGCCTTATGAAGCAGCTCCTTGACTGGCGCACCTATTGGTTCACCACGGAAAAAGGCGAGTAGCGCGAAGCTATCAAGAACCCTGATGGCCATGGCGCTCTTCCAATTCCTTCTCCCGTCGTTTGTGCTCCTCCCATTCCTCGGAGAATGGTTTGTCGCCTGGCTTGCGTTTGAGCAAGCCGAAGCCTCGTTCGATGGCGTGGCGGGTTACGGGTTTGAGAAGAATTCCTTCTGGCGTGGCCTGGACAACGGCTTTGGTGCCTTCCTCAATATGAAATTCGCGCCGCAGCCATGCGGGGATAACCACCTGTCCCTTGGTGGTAAACCAGACGGAATCCACTTTTTTAGTCGAACTCATGTATATTATTCTTACATTTCATAAAATGTAAGTCAACTATAAAAAAGTCAGATTTCAGAGGGCGTTAGCAATGTCGGTCCTTTTTTGATTTTGCCAAAGATCGCGGCCCTTCATGGGGGATTGTCACTCTAGACCAGACAAATATGCGCCCTCACCCGGCGCCAGGCGCCACCCTCTCCCGGTGGGAGAGGGGAATGCTGGTTCAGGCGCCGCCGACGCGCCGGCGCAGGTGCTCGGCCAGCCGCCGCATCGCCGGCGAGGCGTCCTCGGGGGCGAGCAGCACGTTGATGACGCTGGGGCAACTGCGCTCGGCGATGGCGGCCGTGAGCGCCTGCTCGAAGGCCTCCTCGGTGGCGGCCTCAAACCCGCGCAGCGGTCCGAACAGCTCCCCCAGCCGCTCAAAGCGCCAGTCGGCGATGTCGTTGAACGGGCCGTCGAGGATGTAACGCTCGGTGCTGTAGCCGCGGTTGTTGAAGACGATGACGATGGGGGCGAGCTTCAAGCGCGCGTGGGTGGACAATTCCGTGCCGGTCATCTGGAAGGCGCCGTCGCCGACCAGGATGAGCGCGCGCCGGTCGGGCCGCGCCACCTGCGCGCCGAGCGCCGCCGGCACGGCGAAGCCCATGGTGGTGTAGAAGGCCGAGGCGAGGAACTCGGTGCGCTCGTGCACCTTGAGTTCGATGGCGGCGAACAGGCAGTCGCCCGTGTCGCAGACCACGATCATCTCCGGCGTCAGCGCGGCATTCAGGCGCGCGATGAGCCGCGCCGTGGTCATGGGCCGGCCCCTGGCCGGAAAGTCCGCAAGCGTTTCGGCGGCCGATGTTTGCAGCACCTGGCCGGCGCGCGGGCGGGTGATTCCGCCCGTGAGCGCGCGGATGAAGTCGCCGAGCTGCACGCGCGGATAGCGGTGATGGCGGATGTTGATCTCGCCCTGCGCGGCGCGCACCATCCGCTGCGGGTCGATGCGCGCCGTGTACACGCCGGTGTCGACGTCGTTCAGCGTGACGCCCAGCATGAGCAGCAGGTCCGACTGCTCGACCATGTAGCGCGCCTGCTCCGAGCTCATCGCGCCCTCGTAAACGCCGATGTAATACGGGTGGCGCTCGCCGATCACCGATTTGCCGGTGAGCGTGGCGGCAATCGGCAGGCGGCCGCGCTCGATGAGATCGACGAGCGCGTCCTGTAAGCCGCGCCGGTGCACCTCGACGCCGGCGATCACCACCGGCGAGGCGGCGGCATCGAGCAATTCAACCGCCTCGGCGACGGCCTCGGTGAGCGCCGCCTCGTCGCTCGCCGGCTCCGCCCCGGATTCGATCGCGGCGGGCAGCGCGAACCCCTCGGCGGTCACCATGTCGCGGGGGATCTCGATGTACACCGGCCGGCGGTCGCGGCGGGCGGCGGCGAGCGTGCGGTCGATCTGCCGGAAGGCGGTCACCGGATCGTCGAGCACCGTGCTGGCGCAGGTGATGCGGTCGAAAATCTCGCGCTGGAACGTGAACGGCCCGAAGCGATGATGCAGCAGCGGATCTTCGCGCTGCTCGCGCACGCCGGGCGCGCCGCTGATGACCACCACCGGCGAGGATTCCGCGTGCGCCCCGGCCACCGCATTGACGACGTTGAGCGCGCCGACGCCGTAGGTGATGGCGAGCGCGCCGATGCCCTGGCAGCGGGCGTAGCCGTCGGCGGCGAAGGCGGCGGTGTCCTCGCGCGTGGTGCCGACGTGCCTGATCGGGCTTTTGCTCATCTCCTCGTAGAACCGGAGGATGTAGTCGCCGGGCACGCCGAAGACGTGATGAGCGCCCGCCGCCTTCAGGCTGCGCAGCAGGTAGCCGGCAATGGTCGTGGAATCCGTGCCGGACATGCGTATTTCTCCTTGAAGCAATGACTTGCGGCGCCGCTCCTGCATGCATTTCGAAAGCGGAATGCCGCCGGCAGTCTATACTTTAGATGACGGCCCCGGAAGGATATTCGTTGTCATCGCGGTGTCGACGGGGCAGGGGTGGGGCTGGCCGCCTCTCCGGCCGCCCCGGTGCTGCCGCTTGCCGGCGGCATTTCCGCCCGTGGAGCGCGCAATTTATGCACTGCCGCTGCACGGCGCCCTCAGGGACGGGACGCATGGGATATCGGGCGATTCTGCGCCTGATTCCCCAAGCGGATCGCGGGCATTCCGCGGCTTGAACGCGATGTGGAGGCCCATGGCGGGGCTTCCGCGTCCGGAAAGTCAGCGGAGGTGCGTATGCACAACCGTCTCTATTTCGTGCTTCCCGATGTCAAGTCGGCGCGGCAGGTGGAGGATGACCTGCTGCTTGCCAGGATAGAAGATCGCCGCATGCACTTTCTGGCCAAGCGCGGCACCGATTTGAGGGGCCTGCCGGAGGCCGGCCTGGCCCAGAAGACCGACTTGATGCACGGCATGGGCATCGGGCTGGTGGTGGGCGCCGCCGCGGGGGCGGTCTTCGGCCTGTATCTGTTTTTTTATCCCCTGGTCAATGACGCGCTGGGCCTGGCCAAGATCCTGTTCGGCGCGCTGGGCGGCGCGCTGTTCGGCATCTGGGTGGCGGGCTTGATTGGCGTCAGCACGCCGAACAAGGTGCTCAGGGAATTCGAGCGCACCATGGCCGAGGGGCATGTGCTGTTCATGGTGGATGTGCCGCACGAGAAGGCCGAGGAAGTCAGGAAACTGGTGTTGGCGAGGCACCCGGAGGCCGAGGATCACGGCATCGAGCCGACCGTGCCGGTGTTTCCGTAACCTGGCGCGGAAGGGAACGGCGGGCGCGGGAGGCTAGCCGCGCCGGCCGCGGCCGGTGGGACTGCCGGGGTGGAGCGTCGCGGACGGGCGGCGGGAGAGCGCGGCGCTGTGCCGTTTGCCGGGCAGCGGTGGCGTGTGCGGCAGTCCGGTGTGCTGGGTGCGGAACGGCGTGTGTTTGCGACGCGCGCCTTCCGGCGTCTTGCCGGTGCCGGCCGGCTGGTAGGCGGGAATGAGTTGATGTTTGCCGTTGCCGATGAGATCGGCGCGGCCCATGCGCTTGAGCGCCGCGCGCAGCATGGGCCAGTTGTCGGGGTCGTGCCAGCGCAGGAAGGCCTTGTGCAGCCGGCGCACCTTGAGCCCCTGGGGGATGATCACTTCCTCGCTTTGGCGCGTGACCTTGTGCAGTGGATTTTTGCCGGAGTGGTACATCGCGGTCGCCATCGCCATCGGTGAGGGCAGGAACGCCTGCACCTGGTCGGCGCGGTAGCCGTTTTTCTTCAGCCACAGCGCCAGCTCCAGCATGTCCTCATCCGTGGTGCCGGGGTGGGCGGCGATGAAGTAGGGAATGAGGTACTGCTCCCTGCCGGCCTGTTTCGAATACATGTCGAACAGTTGCTTGAAACGGTAGTAGCTGCCTACGCCCGGCTTCATCATCTTGGAGAGCGGGCCTTCGCCGATCGCCTCCGGCGCGATCTTCAAATAACCGCCGACGTGGTGCTGGGCCAATTCCTTCACGTATTCCGGCGACTCGATGGCGAGGTCGTAGCGCACGCCGGAGCCGATCAGCACCTTCTTGACGCCCGGCACCTCGCGGGCGCGGCGGTAGAGCCTGACGAGCGGCGCGTGATCAGTGTTGAGGTTCTTGCAGATCGTGGGGTACACGCACGACAGCCGCCGGCAGGAGGATTCGATCTCCCTGCTCTTGCAGGCCAGCCGGTACATGTTCGCCGTCGGGCCGCCGAGATCGGAGATGACGCCGGTGAAGCCGGGCACGGTGTCGCGGATGGTCTCGATTTCGCGGATGACGGAGTCCTCGGAGCGGCTCTGGATGATGCGGCCCTCGTGCTCGGTGATCGAGCAGAAGGTGCAGCCGCCGAAGCAGCCGCGCTGGATGGCGATCGAGAAGCGGATCATTTCGTAGGCCGGGATCTTCGCCCTGCCATAGGACGGGTGCGGCAGGCGCCGGTAGGGCAGTTCGTAGATCGCGTCCATCTCCTTCGTGGTCAGCGGGATGGGCGGCGGGTTGAGCCAGACATCGCGATTGCCGTGGCGTTGCACGAGGGCACGCGCGTTGCCGGGGTTGGACTCCAGATGCAGGATGCGCGAGGCGTGCGCGTAGAGCACCGGATCGGCGGCGACCTCTTCATACGCCGGCATGCGGACCACGCTGCGCTCGCGATCGGCGTTCGGCACGCGCTTCAGGAAGCGGATGATTTTCGCCTCCTCTCCCGCCTTCGGCGCCCTCTCCCCCGGGGATGGGGGAGAGGGCTTGAATGAGGGAGATTCCATCGCATACGGATCGACGGGCGGGTTGAGCGGCCCCGGCGTGTCGATGTGCGTGGAGTCGATTTCGATCCAGCCTTCGGGAATGTGGTCGCGCGCAAAGGCCGTCCCGCGCACATCGGTGATGTCCGTGATCGATTCCTTCGCGGCGAGCCGGTGCGCGATATCAACAATGGCGCGCTCGGCGTTGCCGTACACCAGCAGGTCCGCCCTGGCGTCGAGCAGGATCGAGCGGCGCACCTTCTCCGACCAGTAATCGAAATGGGCGATGCGGCGCAGGCTGGCTTCGATGCCGCCGATGATGATCGGCACGTCGCCGTAGGCCTCGCGCGCCCGCTGCGCGTAGACGATGACGGATCGATCCGGGCGCCTGCCGCCGACGTCGCCGGGCGTATAGGCGTCATCCGAGCGGATGCGGCGATCGGCGGTGTAGCGGTTGACCATCGAGTCCATGTTGCCGGCGGTGATGCCGAAGAACAGATTGGGACGGCCGAGCGCCCTGAACGGCCCGGCGGAATGCCAGTCCGGCTGGGCGATGATGCCGACGCGGAAGCCCTGCGCCTCCAGCACGCGGCCGATGATGGCCATGCCGAAGCTTGGGTGATCGACGTAGGCGTCGCCGGTGACGATGATGACATCGCAGGAATCCCAGCCGAGCGCCTCCATCTCCGCGCGCGACATGGGCAGGAACGGCGCGGGCGTGAGCCTTGCCGCCCAGAACTTGCGGTGGCTGAAGATGTCCCTGGGCTGTTGGGGGGCTGCTTGCATGGGGGGCCTGTTTTGGCGCGGAGGCATCATCGTGTGCGCCGGACGGAAACTCCTACTATTATATTGGAACCCCTCTCAAAAATACCCCGAGGCAAAAGAGACGTTCGTGCCGAGGTATCGAGGCACAACCAAACTCACCTGGTGCGCATTATCCGCCCTTCGATACCTCAGGGCGAACGGTATTTTAAGATGGGCAGTGGCTGTCATCGGCGCGCGGTTTGCGCCCTCATTCCCCAAGCAGGAGGCAATATGAGCGTGGGCACGATGGTTTTCTGGGTCGTCGTTGTCGGCCTCGTTCTTTACGTCATCTCCATTTACAACGGGCTGGTGTCGGCGCGCAATCAATTCAAAAACGCCTTCTCGCAGATCGACGTGCAGCTCCAGCGCCGCTACGATCTCATCCCCAACCTGGTCGAGTCGACGAAGGCCTACCTCAAGCACGAGCGCGAGACGCTGGAGGCGGTCACCGCCGCCCGCAACCAGGCGCAGGCGGCGGCAAAGGCGGCGGCGGCGCGGCCGGACAACGTCGCGGCGGTCACGGCGCTGGGCGCGGCGGAGGGCGCGCTGGGCGCGGCCATGGGCCGGTTCATGGCGGTGATGGAGGCCTATCCCGATCTCAAGGCCAACCAGACCATCCAGCAGCTCATGGAGGAGCTGTCCTCCACCGAAAACAAGATCGCCTTCGCACGGCAGTTCTTCAACGACGCGGTCATGAGCTACAACACGATGCGCGAGCAGTTCCCCAACACGCTCATCGCCGGGCCCTTCAACTTCGGCGAGGCGAAGCTTTTGGAGGTGGTAAGCCCCGAGATCCGCAAGGCGGTGAAGGTGTCATTGTCTTAAGGCCGGGTCAGTCCTTCCTGGACTGCCCGGCGTACGAAAAGTGAAAAGTATGATTTTCGCTTTTCTTCGTTTTCAGAGGCGATATGCCTCTGAAAACGGCGGCACCTCCCTGTGCCGCAACAGCTTTTGCCATGAGACAGGTTCCAGCCAGCCGCCTTGGAAATTTATCAATGAACTTTTTTGAGCAGCAGCACCGGGCGCGGCGCCGGACCTGGCTTTTGGTGCTGTATTTCCTGATTGCGGTGGCGCTCATCATCGCCGCCGTCGAATTGGGCGTGTACTACGCCCTCCTGTTCGGCGGCGTCTATCACCACGATCTGCACGCCTGGCTGCTGGAGCCCGCGTTCCTGTGGATCCTGGCCGGCACGGTGCTGGTGATCTTCTCCGGCACGGCCTACACCGCCGCGCAGCTTTCCGGCGGCGGGCGGGCGCTGGCGGAGATGGTCGGCGCCACCCGCATTCATCCCTCGACGCAGCAGGCCGGCGAGCGCAGGTTGATGAACGTGGTCGAGGAGATGTCGATCGCCTCCGGCACGCCGGTGCCGGCGGTGTACGTCATGGAGGATGAATCCGCCATCAACGCCTTTGTCGCCGGCACGCGGCCGGCGGAGACCGTGCTGGTGGTGACGCGCGGCGCGCTGGAGCAGCTCAGTCGCGACGAGCTGCAGGGCGTGATCGGCCACGAGTACAGCCACATCCTCAACGGCGACATGCGGCTCAACATCCGCCTGATGAGCGTGCTGGCCGGCATCCTGCTCATCGGCAAGCTGGGCGGCTTCCTGCTGCGATCGCTGCGGGGGTCGGGCGGCCGCGGCGGCCGCGGGCGGGACGGTGGCAACGCCGCGCTTGTCATTCTTGCGCTGGGACTGATATTGCTCGTCATCGGCTGCATCGGGGTGTTTTTCGGCCGCCTGATCAAGGCGGCGGTGTCGCGCAGCCGCGAGTTCCTGGCCGACGCCTCCTCGGTGCAGTTCACGCGCAATCCCGACGGCATCGCCGGCGCCTTGTGGAAGATCAAGCAGGGCGTGGAGGGTTCGCTGCTGGGCAATGTCCACGCCGAGGACCTGAGCCACTTCTGTTTCGCCAAACCGCTCAACGTGAGCTTTTCCTCGCTGCTCGCCACGCATCCGCCGATCGAGGATCGCATCAACGCGGTCAACCCGCGGTTCATGACGATGGCCAGGGCGCGACAACTCACCGAGCGTGCGCGGCAGCGGATCGGGGAGGACAAGGCCGGTGCCGCTCCCGCCGGAACGGGCGGCCGCGAATTGCCGCCGATCCCTTTCGTGTCGTCCTTCGCCTCGGCGCAGGCGGTCGCGGCCACGATTGGCAATCCTGCGGCCCATCACGTCGATCACGCCGTGCAGTTGCGCGCTTCGCTGCCGGAGGAATTGTTGCGCGCCGTGCATGAAGTCGGCGGCGCGCGCCAGGTGATCTATGCGCTGCTGCTTGCCGGCACGGACCCGAAGCAACAGCCGGCGGCGCGGGCCCTTTTGGCGAAGCAAGAGGGGGAGGAATTCGCCGCGGCGGCGGACGGCCTCGTGCAGACGGTGGTGCGGGCGGGGGCCGCCGCGCGGCTGCCGCTCATCAATCTCGCGCTGCCGGTTCTGAAACTGATGCCGTTGGAGCAGCGGCACGCGTTTCTGAACACGGCCGAGGCCATCATCGCGGTTGATGCACGCCGCACGGTCTCCGAATTCGTGCTGGCGACGCTGCTGCGCGAACATCTGATCGTGGACGGGGGCATGGTGGACGTCGTCAAATACAACAGTTTTGATCCGGTGACGGCGGATCTGCGCCTGCTCATCACCGTGCTGGCGCGGGCCGGCACGCCCAGGCCGGATGAGGCGGCGGACACCTACCGGCGGGTGATGGCCGCATTCGTGCCCAAGCCGCCGGATCCAGCCGCTCCCGCCGAATGCACGGTGCCGGCGCTCAACCGGGCGCTGCATAATCTGTCGATGCTCGCGCCGCTGCTCAAGCATTCCGTGATCACCGCCGGCGCGGATTGCGTACTGCGCGACGGCCGGGTGGCGCCGGCGGAGGCGGAGTTGCTGCAAGTCACGGCCGAGGTGCTGGACTGCCCGATGCCGCCGTTGCTGGCCGGTTCATCCAGCCAGTGATAATTCATTGATATTCAGCCAGTTGGTTTATACTGGCTGGGATAATCTCTCGTTTGTGCCGTGCGCGGAACCAGCCGTCATTAATTGTTGACTAATCTAGTCAGATATGGGATTCTGCCCGCCCTTTTTGAAGAGGACTGCAAACCGACCATGCGACTGACCACCCGCGGACGTTACGCCGTCACGGCCATGCTGGATCTGGCCCTGCATCGCGATCAGGGGCCGATCACGCTGGCCGATGTCGCCGCGCGGCAGGGCATTTCGCTGCCCTACCTGGAGCAGTTGTTCACCCGCCTGCGGCGGCGGGGCCTGGTGCGGAGCGCGCGCGGGCCGCGCGGCGGCTATCGTCTGGGCCGCGCCGCCGCCGAGGTCTCGGTGGCGGATGTCATCGCCGCGGTGGATGAATCGGTGGACGCCACCCGCTGCGGCGGCCGGGAAAACTGCCATGACTCGCACCGCTGCCTGACCCACGATCTGTGGGAGGGCTTGAGCCGCGAGATTCATTCCTTCCTGAGCCGCATCAGCCTGGCCGAGCTGGTGGCCGGGCGCGACGCGCGCCAGCAAATGGCGATGGAGGCGCAGTCCGTGTCCATTCCGGTGTGGAAGCTGAAACGCAGAGGAGCACATAAAGATGGCCGTCACCCTGACTGAGCGCGCCGCGGCGCACGTGCGCAATTTCCTGGCCGGACAACGCCAGGCCGCCGGCCTGCGCATCGGTGTCAGGAAGACCGGCTGCTCCGGCCACGCCTACGTGGTCGAGGTCGCCGAAAGCGTGGGCGCGCAGGATCAAGTTTTCGAGTCGCAGGGCGTGAAACTGGTGGTCGATCGGGAGGTCCTGGGTTTTCTCGACGGCACGGAACTCGATTACGTGCGCGAAGGCCTGAATGCAAGCTTCCGGTTCAACAATCCCAACGTGAAGGCGACCTGCGGCTGCGGCGAAAGCTTCACCGTATAAAAATCATGTCCACGGGCACGAAACAGGTCGAGGCGCTGCTCAAGAAGGGCTACGAGGCCGGCTTCTACACGGAGGTCGAATCCGACACCGCGCCGCCCGGCCTGAACGAGGACATCATCCGGCTCATCTCGCGCAAGAAGAACGAGCCGGAATGGATGCTGGAATGGCGGCTGCAGTCGTTCCGGCACTGGTCGACGATGACGGAACCCCGATGGGCGAGCGTGCATCATCCGCCCATCGACTATCAGGCCATCTCCTATTATTCGGCGCCCAGGACCCGCAAGGACGGCCCCAAGAGCCTGGACGAGGTCGATCCGAAGCTGCTGGAGACTTACGAGAAACTGGGCATCCCGCTGCGCGAGCGCGAGATCCTGGCCGGCGTGGCGGTCGACGCGGTGTTCGACAGCGTGTCGGTGGCCACCACATTCAAGGACAAGCTGGCCGAGGCCGGCGTGATTTTCTGCTCCTTTTCCGAGGCCGTGGAAAAACATCCCGGGCTGGTGCGCCAATACCTCGGCAGCGTCGTGCCGCAGGGCGACAACTTTTACGCCGCGCTCAATTCCGCCGTGTTCACGGACGGCTCGTTCTGCTACGTGCCGAAGGGCGTGCGCTGCCCCATGGAGCTGTCCACCTATTTCCGCATCAACGCCGCCAAGACCGGGCAGTTCGAGCGCACGTTGATCATCGCCGACGAGGGTAGCAGCGTGAGCTACCTTGAAGGCTGCACGGCGCCGATGCGCGATGAGAACCAGCTGCACGCGGCGGTGGTGGAGTTGATCGCGCTCAAGGACGCGCACATCAAGTACTCGACGGTGCAGAACTGGTATCCGGGCGACGCCGAGGGCCGCGGCGGCATCTACAACTTCGTCACCAAGCGCGGCGAGTGCCGCGGCGCGAATGCGCACATCTCCTGGACGCAGGTCGAGACCGGCTCGGCGATCACCTGGAAATACCCGAGCTGCGTGCTGACCGGCGACAACTCGGTCGGCGAGTTCTACTCGGTGGCGCTGACCAACAACCGCCAGCAGGCCGACACCGGCACCAAGATGATCCACATCGGCAGGAACACGCGCAGCACGATCATCTCCAAGGGCATCGCCGCCGGCCGCGGCCAGAACGCCTACCGCGGGCTGGTCAAGGTCGCGAAGAGCGCGGAGAACGCGCGCAACTACACGCAGTGCGACTCGCTGCTCATCGGCGATCGCTGCGGTGCCCACACCTTCCCGTACATCGAGGTGAAGAACCCGACCGCGAGCGTCGAGCACGAGGCCACCACCTCGAAGATCAGCGACGATCAGCTGTTCTACTGCCGCAGCCGCGGCATCGGCGAGGAGGACGCGGTCAACATGATCGTCAACGGCTTCTGCCGGGCGGTGTTCAAGGAGCTGCCGATGGAATTCGCCGTGGAGGCGCAGAAACTGCTCGGCGTCAGCCTCGAGGGCGCGATTGGTTGATGGTTATTTTCCGTCCCCGGCGCTGGGTCCCGACCAATCCCTGGCCGGGATGACGATCCGGGGGATGGTGGTGAGAGTGACATGAGCGGAGACGAAAAAGCGCTGTTGAAGATCGACAACCTGCACGTGAGCGTGGAGGGCAAGGCCATCCTGCGCGGCCTTTCCCTCGCGGTGCAGGCCGGCGAGGTGCACGCCATCATGGGGCCGAACGGCTCCGGCAAGAGCACGCTGGCGCACGTGCTGGCCGGCCGCGAGGGCTACGAGGTCACCGCCGGCAGCGTGGCTTATTGCGGCAGGGACCTGCTGGCCCTCCCGCCGGAGGCGCGCGCGCGGGAGGGCGTGTTTCTGGCCTTCCAGTACCCGGTCGAAATCCCCGGCGTCAACAACGTTTACCTGATGAAGGCCTCGCTCAACGCCATCCGCAAGCACCGCGGCGAGCCGGAGCTCGACGCCGTCGAGTTTTTGAAGCTGGTCAAGGAGCGGGTCAGGCTGGTGCAGATGGATGATAGTTTCCTCGGTCGCGCCGTCAACGAAGGGTTCTCCGGCGGCGAGAAGAAGCGCAACGAGATCTTCCAGATGGCGGTGCTGGAGCCGAGGCTCGCCATCCTCGATGAAACCGACTCCGGCCTCGACATCGACGCGCTCAAGATCGTCGCCAGCGGCGTCAACCACCTGCGCGGTCCGGATCGCGCCATCGTCTTGATCACGCATTACCAGCGCCTGCTGGACTACATCGTGCCCGATGTCGTGCACGTGCTTTCCGGCGGCCGCATCGTCCGATCCGGCGACCGCGAGCTGGCCAGGACCCTTGAGCAGCGCGGCTATGACTGGTTGAAGGAGGTCGCCGCCGCATGAACCAGCCCGCGGTCCTGACCGGTAATTTCGTCGATGAGTTCGAGCGGGTTGCGAAGAACCTGCCCGGCGGCGGTGAGTTCGCGGGCCGGCGCGCGGCCATAGAACGATTCCGTGCGCTGGGTTTGCCGACCCTGCGACAGGAGGCGTGGAAATACACCAACGTGACGCCGCTGGCGCGCCGCGCCTTTCGCGCTGCGACGCGCGAAGACGCCGCCACTGCCGCCGCCACACTCGCGGCAAGGTTGCCGGAGTACGCCCAAGGGATCCGGCTGGTGTTCGAGAACGGCCAGTGGCGCGAAGATTTGAGCCACAGGGGGGATTTGCCGGCGGGAGTTTCGCTGCGCGTTCTTTTCGATGTGTTGCGCGATGCGCCGTCGGAGGCGGCGCGCATGGCCGCCGGGGAGGCAAATCCATTTCAGGCGCTCAACGACGCCTTTTACACGGACGGCGTGCTGGTGACGCTCGCGCCGGGCGCGCAAGTCGAACCGCCCATTCATCTTGTCTTTCTCGCCAGCGGCGGGACCGAGGCGCTGGCGATCCATCCGCGCGTGCTGATCCGCGCCGGCAGTGGCGCCAGGGCGCGCATCGTCGAGACCTATCACGGCACAAATGAAACGGCGACGTTGACCAACGCGGTCACCGAAATCAGCGCCGGCGAGGGCGCGCACATCGAACATTATCTGGTCCAGGATGAATCCGCCGGCGCCTTTCACGTCGGCCATCTTTATATCGAGCAGGCGCGGGCGAGCTCGGTGACTTCGCATGCCATCGCGCTGGGCGGGCTGCTCGCCCGCCGTGACATCGAGGTGCGGCTCGCCGCGGAACAGGCGGGTGTGATTCTGAACGGCCTTTATCTCACGGCCGGCCGGCAACACGTCGATCATCACACCCGCATCGATCACCTCGCGCCGCGCACCGCGAGCGACGAGTTCTACCGCGGCGTGCTCAACGGCAGCAGCCGCGCCGTGTTCAACGGTCGCGTGCTCGTCCACCCCAAGGCGTTCAAGACCGACGCCAGACAATCCAATCACAACCTGCTGCTGTCGGGGGACGCCGAGGTCGACACCAAGCCGGAACTGGAGATCTACGCCGACGACGTCAAGTGCAGCCACGGCGCCACCGTCGGCCAGCTCGACGCCGACGCCCTGTTTTACCTGCGTTCGCGCGGCCTGGACGAGACCGCGGCGCGGGGACTGCTGACCTATGCCTTCGCCGCCGACGTCATCGGCCGCATCGGCATCGAGTCGCTGCGCCGGGAACTCATCCGCCGCGTCGTGGGCCGGCTGCCGGGCGGCGAACTGGTGAGGGGCATGCTGTGACCCGCGCCGTCTCCATTGACGTTACACGGCCTGCTGCGCCGGCATTGCCGGTGGAGAAGCTCCGCGCCGACTTTCCGATCCTGGACGCGCGCGTGCACGGCCGGCCGCTGGTCTATCTCGACAACGCCGCGACCACGCAGAAACCGCGCATCGTCATCGACACCGTGCGGCGCTACTACGAGGAGATCAACGCCAACATCCATCGCGGCATCCATGCCCTGAGCGAACTGGCGACGCAGGAGTACGAGCAGGCGCGCGAGAAGGTGCGCCGTTTTCTCAACGCCCGCTCCACGCGCGAGATAATTTTCACCCGTGGCACGACCGAATCCATCAACCTGGTGGCCTCGAGTTTCGGCGGAAGCCGGTTGAAGCACGGCGATGAGATCCTGATCTCCGGCATGGAGCACCACTCCAACATCGTGCCGTGGCAGCTCATCGCCGAGCAGACCGGCGCGGTGCTCAAGGTGGTCCCGATCGACGACCGGGGCGAGTTGATCATGGAGGAATTCCACCGGCTGCTTTCATCGCGCACGACGATCGTCGCCGTGGCGCACGTCTCCAATGCGCTGGGCACCGTGAACCCGGTGGAGGAGATCATCCGTGCCGCGCACGCCGCGGGCGCGGTGGTGCTGCTCGACGGCGCCCAGGCGGCGGCGCACATGCCGGTCGACGTGCAGGCGCTCAATTGCGATTTCTACGCCTTCTCCGGCCACAAGCTGTACGCACCCACCGGCATCGGCGTGCTCTACGGCCGCGAGGCGCTGCTGGAGGCGATGCCGCCGTACCAGGGCGGCGGCGACATGATCAAGGCGGTCAGCTTCGAGAAGACGATCTACAACGACCTGCCCTACAAGTTCGAGGCCGGCACGCCCAACATCGCCGGCACCATCGGGCTGGGCGCGGCCATCGACTACGTGCAGGCCGTGGGCCTCCCGGCGATGGGCGCGCACGAGCTGGAATTGCTCGCCCACGCGACGGCACGGGCGCTCGCGGTGCCGGGGCTGCGGATCATCGGCACGGCGCGGAACAAGGCGTCGGTGCTGTCATTCGTGCTCGACGGCATCCATCCGCATGACATCGGCACCATCCTCGATCATGAGGGCGTGGCCATCCGCACCGGCCATCATTGCGCCATGCCGGTCATGACCCGCTACGGCCTGCCGGCCACGGCGCGCGCCTCCTTTGCCTTCTACAACACCAGGGCCGAGGTCGACGCCCTGATCGCGGCCATCGAAACCGTGCGCGAGGTGTTCCGGCAATGATGGACTTGAACGATCTTTACCGCGAGGTCATCGTCGACCACAACCGCAGCCCGCGGAACTTCCGCAGGATCGACGGCGCCACCCACACCGCGGACGGCTACAACCCGCTGTGCGGCGACAGGCTGACGTTGTCCATGAAACTCGAGGACGGCGTCATCCGCGACGTTGCCTTTGAGGGCAGCGGCTGCGCCATCTCCACCGCCTCGGCCTCGCTCATGACCGAGAGCCTGAAGGGCAGGACCGTCGCCGAGGCCGAGACGCTGTTCGACAAATTCCACAGGCTGCTCACCGCCGGCGGCGACGAAAACGATCCGGCGCTGGGCAAACTCGCGGTGCTGGCCGGCGTGCGCCAGTATCCGGCGCGCATCAAGTGCGCGATCCTGTGCTGGCACGCCGCGCGCGCCGCCCTGCATGGCGACAAGAGCGCCACCACGGAATAAGCCATGAACGCGCCCGAACTGCACCAGGCCACCGCGCTCAAGCGGGATTGCGACGCCGTCCTGATTCCGCACGGCACGCCGATCCTGATTGCCGCGGGAACGGAGGTGGTGGTGACCCAGGCGCTGGGCGGCAGCGTCACCGTGAATGTCCACGGCAATCTCGCCCGCATCGCGGGCAGGGATCTGGACGCGCTCGGCATGGAGCCGCAGGCCGCCGCGCCGCAGGCGCGGGATCAGGCGCGGCAGGGCGGCGGCGTGAACGAAGGGCTGTTATGGGAGCAGTTGCGCACCTGCTATGACCCCGAGATTCCCATCAACATCGTCGATCTGGGGCTGGTCTACAAATGCGAAGTGACGCCGCTGCCCGGCGGCGGCAACCGGGTCGACGTGCGGATGACGCTGACGGCGCCGGGCTGCGGCATGGGGCAGTTCCTGGTCGAGGACGTGCGCGCCAAGCTGGCGCAGGTGCCGAACGTCACCGAGGTCAACGTCGAGCTGGTCTTCGATCCGCCCTGGCATCAGGGCATGATGTCCGAGGCGGCGCGCCTGCAAACCGGAATGTATTGATGGCGACTTGGTTTGACATCGCGGCGGCGGCGGATCTGCCGCCGGGGCGGCGCGTGCAGAGGGACGTTGCGGGAGTCGCCATCATCGCCGTCAATCTCGACGGCGAGTTGCTGGCGGTGGAGGACGTCTGCACGCATGACGGCGCGCCGCTCGATGAAGGCGAAATCGTGGGCGGGGAGATCATCTGCCCGCGGCACGGCGCCCGCTTTTGCCTGCGCACGGGCCAGGCCATGTGCCCGCCCGCCTACGAACCCATCGCCACCTTCCCGGTGCGCGTCGAGGCAGGACGGGTGCAGGTGCTGGTCTGAAGAAAAACCTCCGGCCGTTGTCGCGGTGCAATCTCGGTCCGCCCGTGGTCCCGGTTTTATCCGGCGGGGGGAATCCCTATAATGACGCCATTTTTCCGGCAGGTGCTGGAAATTCAAAGGAAAACGGCAGGATGGCTATTGAACGGACTGTTTCCATCATCAAACCGGATGCGGTGGCCAAAAACAAGATAGGGGAAATTCTGGCGCGTTATGAAAAAAGCGGCTTGCGCATCGTGGCCACCAAGATGCTGCGTTTGAGCTGGGAGCAGGCCGAGGCCATCTATGGGGTTCATCGCGGCAAATCGTTTTACAATGATTTGATTGCATTCATGACCTCCGGGCCGGTGGTGGTGTCGGTGCTGGAGGGGGAAGGCGCGGTGATGAAACAACGCGATGTCATGGGCATGACGGATCCCAGACTGGCGGAGCCGGGCACCGTGCGCGCCGATTTCGCCGACAGCGTCAACCGCAACGCCGCGCACGGCTCGGATTCCATCGACAACGCGAAGTATGAAATCAACTGCCTGTTCGCGCCCGGGGAGATTTGCGGGAGATGGTCATGACCGGCACTGCCGGCAGGCGCGTCAACCTGCTGGATTTCGATCGGCCGGGCCTGGAGGCCTGGTTCGCCGCCCTGGGCGAGAAGCCGTTCCGCGCGGTGCAGGTGATGAAGTGGATCCATCAGCAGGGCGTGACTGATTTTGGCGCCATGTCGAATTTGAGCAAGGCGCTGCGCCAGCGCCTGCCGGAGGTGGCGGAGCTGCGGCTCCCGGAAGTCATCTCGGAGCAGATCTCCGACGACGGCACGCGCAAATGGATGCTGCGCCTGCCGGATGGCGGCGCCGTCGAGACCGTGTTCATTCCCGAGGCCGGCCGCGGCACGCTGTGCGTCTCCTCGCAGGTCGGCTGTCCGCTGGAGTGCAGTTTCTGCGCCACCGGCAGGCAGGGCTTCAACCGCAACCTCGGCACCGGCGAGATTCTCGGCCAGATCTTCCTCGCCGCCCGCCTGCTCGGCCAGTTTCCCTGCACGCCTGCGCGGCGGCGGATCACCAATGTCGTATTCATGGGCATGGGCGAGCCGCTGCTCAACTTCGACAATGTCGTGCGCGCCATCAATGTGATGCTCGACGACAACGCCTACGGCCTGTCGCGCCGCCGCGTCACCGTCAGCACCGCCGGCGTGGTCCCGGCCATGGATCGCCTGAAGGAGGCGAGTCCCGTGAGCCTGGCCGTTTCCCTGCACGCGCCGGACGATCGGCTGCGCGATCAGCTGGTGCCGCTCAATCGCACCTATCCGCTGAAGGAACTGCTGGCGGCCTGCAAGCGCTTCGCCGGGGAGGAGAGCGGCAGCCATGAGCAGATTACCTTCGAGTACGTCATGCTCGACGGCGTCAACGACAGCTCCGCGCAGGCCCACGCGCTGGTGCGCCTGCTGGCCGGGATTCCGGCCAAGGTGAATCTGATTCCCTGGAATCCCGTGGCCGGCGTGGACTACCGGCGCGCGAAGCCTCAGGCCGTCGAGCGTTTCCGCGCTATACTGCAGCGGGCGGGTCTCATCACCATCACCCGCAAGACGCGTGGTGACGACATCGACGCCGCCTGCGGCCAGCTGGTGGGGCGCGTGGCGGCGCGCGCCGCGCGGCACCGGCGTGAACGCGCGACCGGCTGAAAACGGGAGACTTGAGGAATGAACAATCCCTGCGTCAGAAACCTCCGCTGCTGGATGTTGATCGCGGCCCTGATTCCGGCCGGCTGCGAGTTCAATCCGGCCAAGTCCGACGCGCCCGCGGCGACCGCCAGGCCCGCCGGCGGTCACCTCGCCGAGATCTACACCCAGCTCGGCGTCGCGTACATGAACGACGGCCAGAACGAAGTCGCCATGAAAAAACTGGAGCGGGCGCTGGAAATCGATTCGAATTACGCCCTGGCCCACAATGCGATGGGCCTGCTGTACACCCGGCTCGGCGAGAATGGCAAGGCGGAGGCCAGCTTCAAACGCGCACTCGACCTGAGCCCGAACGATCCGAACATCCTCAACAATTACGGATTGTTCCTGTGCCGCACCGGCAGGGCCGCCGAGGGCCAGAAGCAGTTCGCCCTGGCGCTCAAGGATCCGCTGTACCAGAACCCGGAGGTGGCGTACACCAACGCCGGCATCTGCGCCGAGCAGCAGAAGGATCCCGCCGGCGCGGAAGTCTTCCTGCGGCAGGCGTTGGAACATGACCCCAAGCTGGCCGTGGCGCTCCTGGAAATGGCCAAGGTCAGCGTGGCGCAGGAGAAATACCTGCCGGCGCGCGCCTATCTCGAGCGCTACAGCGAGGTCGCGCCGCACACCGCCCAGAGCCTGTGGCTGGGGGTGCAGATAGAGCGCAAGCTGGGGAACAAGGACGCCGCCGGCAGCTATGCCGTGACCTTGAGGGGTAAATATCCCGATTCGGTCGAGGCGCGGCAATTGGAAGAATCCGGAGAATAGCCCGTGCGCCGCCTGCGCCCCACGGAGGATCCGGACATCGGGCCGGGGGGCGAACCGCAGACGCTGGGGGAAACGCTGCGCAAGGCGCGCGAGGCGCGCAACATGACCGCCCAGGACGTGGCGGCAAAGCTGCGACTGAACACCGGCATCGTCAATGCGCTGGAGGAGGGGGCGGGCGAACGGTTGCCGGCCCCGACCTACGTGCGCGGCTACATTCGCGCCTATGCCCGGCTGGTGGGCCTGGACCCCGTCTCGTTGATCCTGGAGTACGACCGCACGGCCGCGGCGCCGCCGGAAATCGAACCCCAGCGTGACATGCCGGAGCCGCAGGCGAGCGCCGGCGACCTGCCGGTCAAGGCCATGACCTATGTCATCATCGCCGTGCTGCTGGCGCTCACGGTGATGGGATTGTTGCAGACCTACCAGCAGTCGTTGCTGTCTTCACTTAGCCTGCCGAAGTGGGCCGGCGAGGGCGCGACGGTCGCAACAACGCCGGCCGCCACTGCGCCGCCCGCCGCCGAGCGCAAAAAAGCGGCGGCGGTGCCGTTGCCTCCCGCCGAGCCGGAACGGCCGGCGCTGTCCTACACCTACCCGGTGCTGACCGACGCGGGACTCACGCCGGCGGAGGTGGAATCCCTGGCCGTTCCGGGAGCGGGGACGGCCGCGACGGCCGGCGGCGCCGCCCCCGCCGCGGCGGGGGCGGACGTTCTGGACATGGTGGTGACCGCGGATTCGTGGATTGACGTCTTCGACAACACCGGCGCGAGGCTTTATTACAACATGGCGCACAACGGCGATCACATCACCGCGCAGGGCGTGCTGCCCTACCGGGTGCGCATCGGCCGCGTCTCGGGCGTGCATCTGAGCTTCCGCGGCGCGCCGCTCGACGTTTCGGGCTACACGCACGACGGCGTGGCGCGCTTCAACCTCACTGATCAGGGCGCGACGGCGCCTTGAATAATGCTCCCCGCAACATGATCGGATAACCCGGGGAATCACCGTGGCGACGACGCTGCAATCCATCCGCGGCATGAATGACCTGTTGCCGTCCGAAACGCCGTTGTGGCAGGCGCTGGAGGCGGAGGCGCGCGCCCTGCTCGCCGCCTACGGCTACGAGGAAATCCGCCTCCCGCTGGTGGAGCAGACGGCGGTGTTCGCGCGCTCCATCGGCGAGCACACCGACATCGTTGAAAAGGAGATGTACACCTTCACCGATCGCAACGGCGACTCGCTCAGTCTGCGTCCCGAGGGCACCGCCGGCTGCGTGCGCGCGATCCTGGAACACGGGCTGTTGCGCGGCCAGACGCAGCGGCTGTGGTACCTGGGGCCCATGTTCCGCCACGAGCGGCCGCAGAAGGGCCGCTACCGGCAATTCCACCAGCTCGGCGTCGAGGTGTTCGGCATGCCCGGCCCGGACATCGACGCCGAATTGATTCTGATGACCGCGAGGCTGTGGCGGCGGCTGGGCCTGGACGGCCTCACCCTGCAAATCAATTCGCTCGGCGGCAATGCCGCGCGGGCCAAATACCGCGCCGAACTGGTGCGCCATTTCTCCGCGCACGAGCAGGCGCTGGACGCCGACAGCCGCCGCCGGCTGACGGCCAATCCGCTGCGCATACTGGACAGCAAGAATCCGGCGATGGCCGATCTCATCGCCGCCGCCCCGGCGTTCGCGGATTTTCTGGACGCGGACTCCGCCGCGCACTTCGAGATGTTGCAATCCCTGCTCAAGGACGCCGGGGTTCCTTACGAGGTGAACCCGCGGCTGGTGCGGGGCCTCGATTACTACGGCCGCACCGTGTTTGAATGGGTGAGCCGCGATTTGGGGGCGCAGAGCGCGGTATGCGCGGGCGGGCGTTATGACGGTCTGGTCGAGCAATTCGGCGGCCCGCCGACGCCGGCGACGGGCTTTGCGCTGGGGCTGGAGCGGCTGATCGCCCTGTGGCGGGCGCAGGGGCGGGCGGCGGCGGCCTCCGCGCCGGAGGTTTACCTGATGCCGGTGGAGCCGGAATGCGTGGGCGCGGTGCTGCGGCTGGCGGAACAACTGCGCGACGCCCTTCCCGGCCTGTCGATCGTGTCCCACTGCGGCGGCGGCAGCCTGAAGTCGCAGTTCAAGCGCGCCGATCGCGTGGGCGCCAGGCTGGCGGTGATGGTGGGCGGCGAGGAATTGCGATCCGGCAAGGTGACGGTGAAGGATCTGCGCGGCGGGGGCGGGCAGCAGACCCTCACGCCCGCGGCGCTGATCGATCTGCTGAAACAATCCGGGAGACCTTGATCGATGCGCCGTATCCAATCCCGGGCACGACCTTTATAATGCGCCGCTTTCACAATCCCTGAGCAATCGCGGGAGCAATCATGGTGGATGAAATTTACGCCTCCGAGCAGGAACAGGTGGAGGCCATCAAGAAATGGCTGAGGGAGAACGGCATCGCCATCGTCACCGGCGTGCTGCTGGGCCTGGGCGCGGTCGGCGGCTGGCGGTGGTGGCAGGCGCACATTCGCGCCGAGGCGGAGGCCGCCTCCGCGCTGTTCGAGCAGGCGCTGGGCGCCTCCTTGAACGGCAAGATTGATGAAGCGGAAAAGATCGCCAGGAGCGTGATCGAGGCGCGCCCCTGCGCCTTTTACCATCCCTGCACGACCTATGCCGCCTTTTCCGCCCTGCTGCTTGCCAGGCTGGCGGTGGAGAAACATGACCTCGCCGCGGCGAGGACGCAACTGGAATGGGTGCTGGCGAACTCCTCCGAGGAAGGCGTGCGCACCACGGCGCGGATCCGGCTGGCGCGCGTGCTGCTGGCCGAGGGCAAACCGGACGAGGCCTGGAAGCAGGTGGAAAAGATCGATCCCGCTGACGGCGGCGCCGGTCTGCTGGCGGTTAAGGGCGACATCCTCGCGGCGCAGGGCAAGACGGCCGAGGCGCGCCGGCAATATCTGGATTTGCAGGCGCGCGCCGGCGCCGCCGCCGACGCGGAGAGCGATCCCTGGGCGCTCAAGCTCGAAAACCTGAACGCGCCGCCCGCAAAAAATTCCCCGTGATGAAATATCCGCTTCGCGCCGGCCTCGCCGCGGGGCTCGCCGTGGGCCTCGCCGGCTGCGGCCTGAGCAATTACATCTCCAACTACATGGCCGGCGAGAGCAACGCCACGCCGCCCGCGCCGCTCGTGGAATTCACGCCGCTGGTCAACGTCAGGCAGGGCTGGTCGGAGCGCTTCGGGAAGGGCGCGGACGAGCAGTTTCTGAAGCTGGAGCCGGTGGTGATCAACGACCGGGTTTACGTGGCGGAGCGCCGCGGCAAGGTGGCCGCCTTCAGCGTCGCCGAAGGCAAACGCCTGTGGGAAACGGACACCGGGGCCGCCATCGCCGGCGGCCCCGGCGTGGGCGACGGCATGGTGCTGGTCGGCACCAGCGGCGGCGAGGTGCTGGCGCTGTCGGAGGCGGACGGCAGGCAGTTGTGGCGCGCGCGCGCGCCGAGCGAGGTGCTGGCGGCTCCGCAGGCGGCGCAGGGGGTGGTGGTGGTGCACAGCGGCGACGGCAACCTGATTGCGCTCAACGCCGCCGACGGCAAAAAATTGTGGAGCTACGACCGCGGCGCGCCGGTTTTGAGCCTGCGCGGCACGAGTCCCCCGCTCATGATCAAGGACCGCGTGATCGTGGGTTTCGACAACGGCGTGCTGGCCGCCCTCGATCTCAAGACCGGGCAGGTGGAATGGGAGACCACCATCGCCGTGGCCCGCGGCCGCAACGACCTGGAACGCATCGTGGACATCGACACCCAGCCGGTGTTGCGCGACGGCACGCTGTACGTCGCGAGTTTCCAGGGCCGGGTGGCGGCGGTGGACCTCGACAACGGCCAGATACTCTGGAACCGCGATCTGTCCTCGTATGCCGGCGTCGGCGTGGACGACAAAAACGTCTACGTCACCGCCGCCGACGGCACGATGTGGGCGCTGGATCGCGAGACCGGCGCCTCGGTGTGGAAGCAGGAGAAGCTGAAGGCGCGCACTTCCACGGCGCCCGCCGCCATGGGCAGCTATGTGGTGGTCGGCGATGTCGAGGGCTATCTGCACTGGCTGCGCCGCGAGGATGGCCAGTTCGCCGCGCGCGTGCAGGTGGACAAGAGCCGTCTCATCGCGCCGCCGATCGTGATCGGCGGCCAGTTGCTGGTCTACAGCAGCGGCGGCACGCTGGCCACATACCTGCTACAGTAGTTTGACGCGTGTTGTAACATCCTCGCTCGACCGATAAGCGCAGCAGCTTATTGATTATGAAACCCATGGTTGCAATCCTGGGCCGCCCCAACGTCGGCAAGTCCACGCTCTTCAACCGCCTCACCCGCACGCGTGAGGCGCTGGTCGCGGACCAGCCGGGGGTCACGCGCGATTATCGCGTCGGCGAGGGCCGCATCGGCGATCGTCCCCATCTCGTCATCGACACCGGCGGCGTGACTGAAAGCCGCGACCCGCTGGCCAGCACCGTGAGCGACCTGGCGCTGAAAATGGCGCAGGAGGCCGATGCGATCCTGTGGCTGGTCGACGGCCGCGAGGGGCGCACGACGGAGGATGATCGCATCGCCGAATGGCTGCGCCGCGCCGGCAAACCCGTTGTCATCGCCGTGAACAAGACCGAGGCGCTGGAGCCCGCATCGGCCTGCGCCGAGTTTCATGGCTACGGCATGGGCGAGCCGCTGGCGATCAGCAGCGCGCACGGCGGGGGCGTGGAGGAGCTCATGGCGCGCGTGTGCGCCGCGCTGCCGCGCGCGGATGAAACGGAAGCAGAAGCGATGCCGAAGGGCGTGCGCGTGGCGGTGCTGGGCCGGCCCAATGTCGGCAAGTCCACGCTGGTCAACCGCATGCTGGGCGAGGAGCGCATGCTGACCTATGACCAGCCCGGCACCACGCGCGACGCCATCGCCGTGCCGTTCGCGCGCGACGGCAGGGACTACGTGCTCATCGACACCGCCGGCGTGCGGCGCCGCGCGCGCATGGTCGAGGACATCGAGAAATTCAGCGTCATCAAGGCGCTGCAGGCCATCGACGCCGCCAACGTGGTGATCCTGGTCATCGACGCGCAGGAAGGCGTGACCGAGCAGGACGCGAGCCTGCTGGGACAAATTCTGGACAGCGGCCGGGCGCTCGTCATCGCCGTCAACAAGTGGGACGGCCTGAGCGAGGATCAGAAAACCCGGACACGCAATTCCATCGATCGGCGGCTGGACTTCGCCAGCTTCGCCCGCGTGCACTACATCTCGGCGCTGCACGGCAGCGGCGTCGGCAATTTGTTCGAGTCCATCGATCGCGCCTATGCCTCCGCATTCAAGGAGGCCTCCGCCGGCGAACTCACCGACATGCTGAATTATCTGCTGGAGGCGCACCAGCCACCGCTGGTGCGCGGGCGGCGGATCAAGCTGCGTTATGCGCATCTGGGCGGCCACAACCCGCCGCGCATCGTGATCCACGGCAACCAGACCGAAGCCGTGCCCGGCGCCTACAAGCGCTACCTGGAGAACGAATTCCGGAGACTGCTCAAGATCGAAGGCACGCCGCTGAAGCTCGAATTCCGCACCGGCGAGAACCCCTACAAGCACAAGAAGAACATCCTGACGCCGCGCCAGGTCGCCAAGCGCAAGCGCCTCAAAAAATACATCCGCAAACAGCGCTGATTCCTGGGATGTTGCCAGGTCAAGCCGCGATATTTACGTAATCTACTTTGCTTGTTGCGGGAGGGATGGGCAGACCATCTTCACGCAGACCCTCAAGGTGAAATTTAATGGCCTTGCGGATATTTTCCTCAGCCTCTTCAGGAGTGGCTCCCGTGGCGACGCAGCCCGGCAGATCGGGAACATAAGCTGAATAGTTTCCCTCTGCTTTCTCAATGACGACGGCGTATCGCATAAGCCCTCATTTTTTAAGCCCAGCCTGTTTCAAGATACTATTGAGTGTGCCCGGCGCCAAATCATCACTGGGTTTTCCAGCCACGGTAACCCGTCCTGGCCTGTTCGGATGCTTGTACTGTCGGTGACTGCCACGAGTGGCCACCAGAAACCACCCGTCGTCCTGCAACATTCGCAGCACTTCCTTGACTTTCACCAGCCTAGCATATCAAGGACTTCGCCGCCGCGCATCGTGATCTATTGCAACCAGGCCAGCGGTGAGAATCCCTACGAAAAAGAGAAATGTATTGACTCCGCGCCAAACCGCCAAACGCAAACGCCTCAAAAAATACATCCGCAAGCACCGCTAGACGGCGCGCATTCTCTTTGCGCGCGTCAACCTTGGGCGTGTGGCTGGACCGCGCTTTTTAACCAGACGAAACTGAATCTTGTATCCGAGCGCCGACGCGTACCGTTGCAGGGTGGCAAGCGATGGTGAATGACCGCCGCCCGCGGATTCGAGGCGGGCCACCGCGGATTGGGTGGTGCCAATCCGGGTCGCCACTTCCGCCTGGCTGAGGCCGGCCTCGGCGCGGGCCTTCAGAATCTCATCGAGAAACGCGAATTCATCGGCCAGCCGATCATATTCGCGGCGAACCCCGGGATGTGCCAGCCCCGGCTCTTGAATGCCTTAAGACTTTTTCGCATCTTTCACCTCCTTCATCCGTTCGCGCGCGATATCCAATTCCTTCCGGGGCGTTTTCTCCGATTAATCGAGCTTCAGCCAAGTAGCGACGACAAATCCTTCTCGATGCTTTCAGGGGCATCGCCCGGTGCGTAGCGTTTTACTACTGAGCCGTTCTTGTTTATCAGAAATTTGGTGAAGTTCCACTTGATGGACTCGGTGCCGAGCAGGCCCTTCTTCTCGGATTTGAGGTATTTGTACAGCGGATGCGTGTGGCCGCCGTTGACTTCGATCTTGGTGAACATTGGGAAAGTCACGTTGTAGTTTTGCGCGCAGAAGTTTTTGATCTCCGTCTCGTTGCCCGGCTCCTGCTGGCCGAATTGGTTGCAGGGGAAACCCAGCACGGCAAAGCCCTTGTCCTTGTACTTGCGGTGGAGTGCTTCGAGGCCGGCGTATTGGGGCGTGTAGCCGCACTTGCTGGCGACGTTGACGATCAACAACACGCGGCCGCGGTAGGCATCCAGCTTCTGTGGCTGGCCGTCGATGGTTTTGACTTCGAAGTCATAGATGCTCATAGCGGTTACTTTTTCGTCATACCGGAAACGCGCTTCTTCAGTTAGCGCGTTGTCCGGTATCCAGTCCAAAAATTATTTTTGCATCCCCGAGCATTTTACTTCCCTGTAACCTGGATTCCGGCAATCCCTGCCGCAACGACAGTATGATGTCCCCCATCCTACCTTCCCCCTTGGAGGGGGAAGGGGATACCGGCATACGCCGGTTTGTTCGCATAGTCGCGTCCCGCCCCCCGACAATCTTCGCGTACCTTGCCCTCTTTTTCATGATTTTCACTCTTGGAATCCTCCATCAAATAAGAACGGGCGTCTATTTTCGTGTAGGCCGGACGCGATGAGTGGCTTCCGCGGTGTGGGGATCGTCGGGCCAGTAATGCCTGGGATAGCGGCCTTTCAGTTCTTTCCTGACCTCAGGATAGCCATTCTTCCAGAAGCTTGCCAAATCCTGCGTTGTTTGCACAGGCCTTCGGGCGGGCGACAGCAAGGTCATGACCACGGGCACGCGGCCACCGGCGACGCGCGGTGTTTCATGGAGGCCAAAGATTTCCTGTAGTTTGACGGCCAGCACCGGCCGCTCGTCGTTGCAATAATCGAGCGCGATGCGCGAGCCGCTGGGGACGGCAATATGCGTCGGCGCCAGTGCATCCAGTTGCTTCTGCTGTTGCCAGGTGAGCTGGCTGGCGAGCGCCTTGGCGAGATCGAGCCTGCCCAGTTGTTCGCGGCGGGTGATGCCGGGGAGAAAAGGCGCCAGCCATTCTTCCAGGCGAGCCAGCAGCGCCGCGTCGGACACATCCGGCCAATCGCGAGTCTCCGGCAGCTCCAGCCGCCGCAACAATTGAACGCGCGCCCGCCAGTTGCGGGTGACGCGATCCCACGGCAGGCAGTCAAGGCCCAGCGCGCGGATGCCTTCGATCATGCCGGTGCTCGCCGCCTCGGGCGGGACGGGGATTGTCTTTTCCTCCAGCACGAGTTCAAACAACTTTTTGCGGCGGCGGGCGAGCACGGCATGCGCGCGGTCATCCCAGTGCACCTCGTCAGCGCTGCGCAAATCCGCGGCAAACTCCTGCTCGAGTTGCCGCAATGTGATCGGCGCCGCCAGATGAATGCGCGCCTCCTGATCACCGGCGTCGAGTTCAGCGGCGACGAGGAATTCTGCTTTGCGCAACTCATCGTCCGCGGGCAGCACGGCGCCGCGGCCGTTGCTGAGCACGTATGCGCCGCCTTGCGGCGCGCGGCGGCGGGCGATGCGGTCGGGATAGGCGTGCGCCAGCAGCACGCCGGCCATGTCCGTTTGTTCTGGATCGAAGCGCGAGTCTTCGCGCTTGTCCGGCAGGCCAAGCTCCCGCCGCCAGCGGGCCACCAGTTGCTCGACCCGCTCGCAGGCGCCGCGATCCAGCACGTAATCCGCGGGCAGCGGCGGGCGTTTCGCCGCTAGCGCCTCCAGCCGCAGATGAATGTCCGCGGATCGGCGGGTGCTGATAGGTTTGAGGACATCGCGTTCGCTCAACAGCGCCGCCAGTTGCAGCGCCAATGGTTGCCGTTTGAGGGTTTTGGCCCGTTCCAGCATGTGCGCCAGCCGCGGATGCAGGCCCAGCCGGCTCATCCCGCGGCCATGCCGGGTGATGCGGCCGGCCTCGTCGATCGCGCCGAGCCGGCGCAGCAAGTCACGGGCCTGCGCGTAAGATGCCTCCGGCGGCGGCGTGATCCAGTTGAGGGATGCGGGATCGGTGGTTCCCCAGTTCGCCAGTTCCAGCGCCAGGGGGCACAAGTCCGCCTCCAGAATCTCCGGGGGCGTGTGGGCCGCAAAATTCTGCTCGGCGTGTTCCGTCCACAAGCGGTAACAAACGCCGGGCCCCAGGCGGCCGGCGCGGCCGCGGCGCTGATCGGCCGCCGCCCGCGAGACGCGTGTGGTGACAAGCCGGCTCATGCCGGTGTTGGGGTCGAATTGCGCGCGCCGCATGAGGCCGGCGTCGATGACCACGCGCACGCCCTCGATGGTGAGGCTGGTCTCGGCGATGCTGGTCGAGAGCACCACCTTGCGCCGGCCCGCCATCGCTGGCGTCAGCGCGCGGTCCTGCTCCGCCTGCGTCAGATCGCCGTAGAGCGGCAGCACGTCGATGTTGCCGGCCAGATCCGTGAGTCGTTGCCGTACGCGGCGGATTTCGGGCGCGCCCGGCAGAAACACCAGCAGATCGCCCGTGTCATCTCGCAATGCCCGCCGCACGGCGGCGGCAACATCGTCCTCGACATTTTTGCCCGGCGCGCGCGGGAGGTATCGCGTCTCCACCGGATGAACCGCGCCTTCGATCGCGACGATCGGCGCCTCGGGCAGCGCGCGCGTGAGGCCGTCGATGTCCGGCGTGGCGGACATGATCAGCACGCGCAAGTCATCGCGCAGCGCGCGCCGCGCGTCGTCGCACAGCGCGAAGCCGAGATCGGCATGCAGGCTGCGCTCGTGGAATTCGTCGAACAGCACGCCGGCCGCGCCTTCCAGCGCCGGGTCGGATTGCAGCATCCGCGTGAGTATCCCCTCGGTGATGACCTCAATGCGCGTATCGGGGCCGACGCGCTGCTCAAGGCGGGTGCGGTAACCGATGGTCCCGCCGGCGTGCTCGCCGAGATTGGCGGCCATGCGCTGCGCCACGGCGCGCGCCGCCAGCCGGCGCGGTTCCAGCATCAGAAGTTTTTTGTCCTTGCGCCATTCCGCCTGCAACAAAGCCGGCGGCAGAACGGTGCTTTTTCCGGCGCCGGGCGGCGCCTGCACGATGACCACGGGATGCGTCGCAAGCGCCCGCAGAATCCCCGGCAGCGCCGGCGTGATCGGCAGATTGGACCCTACAGAATTTCGCGCCAAGGAAACCCTTTTTGTTGGTCGGCAATGCCTATCCATTCCCGTTTGCAATTGCACGCCGCCGCCGCGGCGGTGCATGCCCAGATCGGCGTGTTGTTCTGCTGGCTCAGGTGCATCGCGATCAGGTGCTGCAGGCGGCTGATGTTGATCGCCGTGAGCAGTCCGGCGGCCTGGGTGTTGCTTAAATGACCCAGGTCGCTGGCGATGCGCTGCTTGAGCGGTTCCGGGTAGGGACCGGCCATCAACGCGTTTTCATCATGATTGAATTCGAGCAGCAGCGCATCCAGACCGTCAAAGAACTGTTTGATGTGCGGCGTGATGCTGCCGGTGTCGGTCAGCAGGCCCAGCCGGTGCCTGCCGTCGCTGAAAATGAACTGCGCCGGTTCGCGGGCGTCGTGCGGGACCACCACGGGCGTCACCCGCACATCGCCGATGTCGAAGGATTCGTGATGGTGGAAGACGTGCACCGCCCGCACGCCGTCGAGCATCTCCGCGGCGGCGTGGAGGGTGCCCGCGGTCAGCCAGACGGGCAGGGAGTATTTGCGCGCCAGCGCGCCGACGCCGTCGATGTGGTCATTGTGTTCGTGGGTGACGACGATGGCGGTCAGATCCTCGGGCGCGAGTCCCATGGCGCCGAGGCGCGCCGTCGTTTCCCTGACGGAAAAACCGCAATCGATCAGGAGCCGCGTGCCGTTGACCTGTACTATCGTACCATTGCCCTTGCTGCCGCTGCCGATGCTTGCAAAGCGCACGCTGAGTTGTCAGGGCCGGAGGGGTTACGTGGACTTGTTGAGTTCGTCTTGCAGCAGGTTCAAGATTTTATTCGCGCCGTCGCTGGTGTCCCATTTGCCGGTGGCATCCAGCACGACGATCTCCGTCTTCTTGCCGACACCGGTCAGGCTGATCTGGAATTGCTGTTCCTTCGGACCCTTGTCCCAGAACTTGAGCTTGGACAGCATGCCTTTTTTCTCGGGAGGCTCGGGCATGGCATAGCGGACATGATAAATGCCGCGCGGCTTGTCCATATCATCGACAGTCACACCGGCCCGGGACAGGGCATTGCCGGTGCTGTTCCAGGCATCGGCGAATTCCTCCTGCAAGGCCAGCAACATGCGCCCTCCGCCGCTGTCGACGATGGCGGCGCGCGGGTTCATGGCCGAGATGACGCCGGGTTTGACCTCGGAGGCAGGCGCGGCGGCGGGCTGGTCCCCGGCCACGGGCGCGGCGGCCGCCTCGCGGACGGGTTCCGTCGATGCGTCGGGGTTATGCCATTGTTTTCCTCCGGCGGATGCCGTGGAAGCCGCTGCGGCCTCAGGCGCCGCCGGCGCCGGCGCCGCGGCGGCGCCGGCGGCCATTTCGGCGGCCTCGGCGCCGAGGGCCTTTTTGATATCCGCGACCATGCGGCCTTCCAGCGCCTCATCCCGCTCGCGGGGCTGCCAGGTCAGCTTTTCGCCGTCGGGTTTCTGCTCCTCGCCCTCATGGGAGACATAGAGCGTGGTGGTGCCCGCCTTCTCGCCGGCCTCGGCGAAGACCTTGAAACGATCGCGCGTCAGACTGGACTTGTCCTCACGCCACTCGGTCTCCTGCACGCCGTATTCCTGATCGTCGAGATCGAGGGCGTAGCCCTGCGCCTTCCAGAAGGCGTGCAACTTCTCCCACACAGCGGGCACATCACCCTCGACGATGACCACCTTCTCGCCGCTCAAGGCGGTGACGGCGTTCTGCACGCCGCCCGCCGCCTCACGCTGCTTCTTGCGGGCGGCAATCCGCTCCTGGTATGACGAGAACGTGGCGCTGCCCTCGTCGGGCACCGCCATCTTGTCGTGGATGGCCTCGGTGGAGAGATCAGGAGGAACTTCCAGGTCCGGCAGCGTCGTGCTCTTTTTGTACTCCGAACGTTTGTCAGGGAGCACCTGATCGAGTTTGGGGACGTATTTGCATCCGGCGACGCCCAGCGCCACGACAATCAACAACAGATGACGGAACATGCGATACATCACCCCGCGATGGAAAGGCAGATTGGCCCCCATGAACAAATCCTGAATACACCACCCGCGCGAATATGGCAACCGGCGGTATTTTAGCATCAGACCCGGCCCACGCCCGCCTGTTCCAGGGCCCGGCGCACGCGCTCGTGGCAGGCGGCGGACAGCCAGGTGAGCGGCAGGCGTATGCCGGCCTCGATCAATCCCATCTGCGACAGCGCCCACTTGGCCGGGATGGGATTGGACTCGCAGAACAATTCCTTGTGCAGGCCGGCAAGCCGCGCGTCGGTGCGCGAGGCCTGCCCGCGATCCCCGCGGCGGGCCTGCGCGCAAAGCTCGTGCATGGCCTTGGGCGCCACGTTGGCGGTGACCGAGATGACGCCGTGGCCGCCGCGCAGCATGAATTCCATCGCCGTGGCGTCGTCGCCGCTGAACAGCAGGAACTTGTCGCCGCACAGCGCGCGGATTTTGTCGACGCGGGCCAGGTCACCGGTGGCCTCCTTGATGCCGATGATGTTCGGCACCTGCGCCAGCCGCGCCACGGTCTCCGGCTGCATGTCGCAGGCGGTGCGGCCCGGGACGTTGTAAAGAATCTGGGGAATATTCACGCGCTCGGCGATGAGCTTGTGATGTTGGTACAGCCCCTCCTGCGTCGGCTTGTTGTAATACGGCGTGACCAGCAGGCAGGCGTCCGCCCCGGCCTCCTTCGCCGCCTGGGTGAGTTCGATGGCCTCGGTGGTCGAGTTGGCGCCGGTGCCGGCGATGACGGGGATGCGGCCGCGGACGTGCTTGATGACCTGGCGGATGACCTCGACGTGCTCCTCCATGCCGAGCGTGGCGGATTCGCCGGTGGTGCCGACGGCGACGATGGCGTCGGTGCCCTCGGCGATGTGCCAGTCGAGCAGGCGCCGCAGGGCGTCAGGGTCAAGCGGCGTCTCCGGAGCCACCCCCGCGCGCATCGGCGTCACGATGGCCACCATGCTGCCTTGGAACATTTTCAAGCGCCCTCGACCTCGAATTTGGCGGGGTATGGTACTGACCCGACTGTCCGAACACAACCTCGCTCCGGGCCGCCGGGCGAGGCTTGCCGCCGGAGGCCGAAAACATGCAGAATAGCGAAGTTGAACAATAACATGACTTCCCACACGCCCACCGCCTCAGTGCCGGTGCAAAACTTCCTCGTGCTGGCGGCCATCGGCCCCAACCGGCCTGGCCTGCTGGACGCCATTTCCAAGGTGGTGCGCGATTGCGGCGGCAACATCGCCGATAGCCGCATGACGGTGCTGGGCAGCGAGTTTTCGCTCATCATGCTGCTGTCCGGCACGTGGGACGTGATCGCAAAGATCGAAAATGCACTGCCGCGGCTGCGCGACAACCTCGGGCTGACGCTGTCGCTGAAGCGCACCGAGGCGCGCAGGAGCGTCGCCAACATGATCCCCTACGCCGTCGAGGTGGTGTCCTACGATCACCCCGGCATCGTCTTCGAGATCGCCAGTTTCTTCTCCACGCGCAACATCAACATCGAGGACATGTACACCAGCGGCTACGCCGCCGCGCACACCGGCGCGCCCATGTTTTCGCTGCACATGACCATCAGCATGCCGTCCAACACCTCGATCGCGGCGCTGCGCGGCGAATTCATGGAGTTCTGCGACCGCCTCAACCTGGATTCCATCCTGGAGCCGGTGAAATAGCATGGCGGGGAAAACACCCCCAATCGCCATCGGCAAGCCCGTCCCCGATTTCGAGGCGGCGGCCACCGGCGGCAAGCCCGTCAGGCTCTCCGCCCTCAGGGGCAAAAACGTCGTGCTGTATTTTTATCCCAAGGATGACACCCCGGGCTGCACGCTCGAGGGCCGCGATTTCCGCGATCATCACGATCAATTCAGGAAGCTGAAGACCGTCATCCTCGGCGTGTCGCGCGACGATCTCGGGTCGCACGACAAATTCAAGGGCGGGCAATGCTTCCCGTTCGAGCTGCTTTCCGATCCGGACGAAAAAATCTGCAGGCTCTTCGACGTCATCAAGGAAAAGAACATGTATGGCAAAAAGGTGATGGGCGTCGAGCGCAGCACCTTTCTCATCGACGACGAAGGCAGATTGCGGCGCGAATGGCGCAAGGTCAGGGTCGCCGGACATGTCGCCGAGGTGCTGGCGGCGGTCAAGGCGCTGCAGGATTAAGTGATCCCACAGGATTCCCCGCGGCTGTTCGTGCTTGACACCAACGTGCTGGTGCACGATCCGGCGTCGCTGTTCCGCTTCCAGGAGCACGACGTCTACGTGCCGATGGCCGTGCTGGAGGAGCTGGATCACGCCAAGAAGGGCAGTTCCGAGGTGGCGCGCAACGCCCGCCAGGTCAGCCGCTTTCTCGATGATCTGATCGGCACCGCCGACAAGGCGGCCATCGAACGCGGCCTGCCGTTGCCCAGCCCGCGCAACGGCTTTCATGGCAAACTGCCCTCCGGCCGCCTGTTCCTGCAGACGCATTCCCTGCCCGAGGACCTGCCCGTGCCGCTGCCGGGCAGCCGCCCCGACAACACCATCCTCGGCACGGTCATCGCGCTGCAGAACATCCACAAGGACAAGCACGTCTGCCTCGTCTCCAAGGACATCAACCTGCGCATCAAGGCGCGGGTGCTCGGCATCACCGCCGAGGATTACTACAACGACAAGGTGCTGGACGACGTCAGCCTGCTCTACAGCGGCATCGAGGCGCTGCCGGCGGATTTCTGGGAGCAGCACGGCGAGAAACTGGAATGCTGGCAGGAGGGCAACCGCACCTTCTACGCCATCCGCGGCCCGCTGGTGCGGAAGCTCTGCCCCAACCAGTGCCTGTACGCGCCGGGCGAGGAGGGGCTGGAGGCCATCGTCCGCCGCGTCGAGGACGGGCGCGCCGTGATCGAGCGCGCCGTCGACTACCGCACCGCGCACAACGCGGTCTGGGGCATCACCGCCCGCAACCGCGAACAGAATTTCGTGCTCAACTTTCTCATGGACCCGGAGATCGATTTCGTCTCGGTGCTGGGCACGGCGGGCACCGGCAAGACGCTGCTCGCGCTCGCCGCCGGCCTGATGCAGACCATGGAAATCAAGCGCTACCGCGAGATCATCATGACGCGCGTCACCATCCCGGTGGGCGAGGACATCGGCTTCCTGCCCGGCACCGAGGAGGAGAAGATGACGCCGTGGATGGGCGCGCTGCTGGACAATCTCGAGGTGCTGACGCAGACCGAGGTCGGCGGCGAGTGGGGCCGGGCGGCGACGGCCGAACTGCTGTCCAAGCGCATCAAGATCCGCTCGGTCAACTTCATGCGCGGGCGCACCTTCCTCAACCGCTACATCATCCTCGACGAGGCGCAGAACCTGACCAGCAAGCAGATGAAAACGCTCATCACCCGCGCCGGGCCGGGCACCAAGATCCTCGCCATCGGCAACATCGGCCAGATCGACACGCCCTATCTCTCCGAGACCACCTCCGGCCTGACCTACGTGGTGGACCGCTTCAAGGGCTGGACGCACAGCGGCCACATCATCCTCCTGCGCGGCGAACGCTCGCGGCTGGCGGACTACGCCACCGAGTGCCTGTAGGCGGCCGGGCCGTGCCGGGCGGCCTTTGTTGGTATGATCGTCAAAACCGGGCAGGTGCCGGCCTTTCGAAGAAGACGGTTGCATGGACACGACTTCACGATCATCCGGTTCCAAGAACGCCCCCCCGGCCCGGGCCACGCTGGCGCGGATCCTGGAGGGTTACCGTCGCGCCATGGAGGCCAGCGAGGCGGGGGTGCTGGAGGATGTCGATATCGAGGCGTTGCATGACTTCCGCGTCGCCATCCGCCGCACGCGCACGCTGCTGAAATTCACCGGCCAGGTCTTCGATTCGAGATCGCACCGGCGCTTCCGGGAGGATTTTTCCAGGCTCGCCAAATCCACCGGCGATCTGCGCGATCTGGACGTGTTTCTCTCGCAATGGGAGGAGCAGACGGGGCGGTTGCGGGTGGCGCCCGCCACGCTGGCGCCCATGCGCGTCCTGCTTCTGCGCCGCCGCCATCTGGCTTTCAACCGCCTGGTGCGGCTCATGCGCAGCCCGTGGTATCGCAATTTCAGGAGAGCGTGGAAGGCGCTGCTGGCGCGGGAGGGACGGCGCGCTGCCGGCGGTGGGGACGCCGGCGCGGTCGCCGGCGCGGCGTTGCAGGCCGCCTTCTCCAGGGTCATCAAGCTTGGCGGCGGCCAGCGCCGGCGCGGCTCCATGGAACAACTGCATGAATTGCGCAAGGCCTGCAAGGAGCTGCGTTATCTGCTGGAGGCGTTCAAGGAATTGTACGGGAAGGATCGCTTCGAGGCGCCGATCAATGGCCTCAAGGATCTCCAGGACAACCTGGGCGAAATCTGCGATTTTGCGATCCAGCAGAACATCGTGCGTGAACTGCGCCTGCGCCTGACGGCGGAGGGCGGGGTGGCGCTTTATCCCGTCATGGTACGATGGGCCAAATGGCTGCGAAAACGCCGGGACCGCGCCCGCGACTCCTTCGCGGACAGCTACGATCGATTTGTGCGCAAGCGCAATCGCAAATTATTCGAGGCGATTGCCTGAAAGACGGTCCTGTATTTTTCGTTGCCGCCCGCCGCGGCGGATTTTGAAAAAGGCCCTCGCGTGAATCGCCCATCGATATACCGGCTGCCGCCCGTCGTCTGGCTGCTAGGGACGGTTTCGCTCATGAACGACGCCGCGAGCGAAATGATCACGCCGCTCTTGCCGCTCCTGCTCACCACGCAGATGGGCGGCGGCGCCACCACCGTGGCGCTGGTCGAGGGCACGGCGGAGGCCGCCGCCAGCCTGCTCAAGCTGGTCTCCGGCTGGCTCGCCGATCGCACCGGCAGGCATCGCGGGCTCGTCCTCGGCGGCTACCTGCTTTCCAACACGGCGCGGCCGCTCATCGGCCTGGCGCCCGCATGGGGCGCGGTGCTCTCGCTGCGGTTCCTGGATCGCGCCGGCAAGGGCCTGCGCACCGCGCCGCGCGACGTCATCCTGACCGCCGGTGTCGCGGCCGGCGATCGGGGGCGCGCCTTCGGCGTGCACCGCGCGATGGATCATTGCGGCGCCATCGTCGGGCCGCTGCTGGCCCTGCCGCTGCTCAACGCCGGCCTGCCCATGCAGCACGTGTTTTTGTTCTCGGCGGTGCCCGGCGCGCTCGTGCTGCTGATGCTGTGGCGGGGGCTGCCCGCCGCGCCGCCAATCGCGCCGAATCACGCGCTGCCTGCATTGTCCTGGCGCAGGCTGGATGCGCGCTTGAAGGCCCTCATCTTCGCCGCCGTGGCGCTGACCTTGAGCACGCTGCCGGAGGCGTTTCTGGTCCTGTGGGCGGCGCAGGGCGGCATGACCCCCGCGACCGTGAGCCTGCTCTGGTCGCTGGCGCACGTGGTGAAGGTGACGGCCGCGTATCTGGCGGGGGTTTCCTCGGATCGCCGCGGCCGGCTGCCGGTGGTGATCACGGGCTGGAGCGTGCGCGTCATCGTGCTGCTGCTGATCGCCGCCGGCCTGCACGGGACCGGCGTGATCTGGGCGCTGTTCCTGCTTTACGCCGGCGCGCTGGCCAGCACCGAGGCGGCCGAGCGGGCGCTCATCGGCGACAACGCGCCGGAGCCACTGCGCGGCACGGTCTTCGGCTTGTATCACCTGACCTGCGGATTGCTGGTGCTGCCCGGCGTCGCCGTGCTGGGCTGGCTGTGGGAGCATGTTTCAACACGGGCGGCGTTGTTGACCGCCGCGGCGGGCACGATGCTGTCCGTGCTGGTGCTCCTGATCCTCATCCACCCGGGATCGCGAAGCGCGCCCGCCCATGGCTGAGAAGAATCCCGCGCGAGCGGCGGACGACACGCGCTGGCGGGAGCTGGCGCAGAACATCAAGGCCTGGGGCCGGGCGCTGGGCTTCCAGCAGGTGGGCATCGCCGGCATCGATCTGACGGCCGACGAGCGTCATCTGCAGCAATGGCTTGCCCGCGGCTTTCACGGCGAGATGCACTACATGCAGCGGCACGGCGCCAAGCGCAGCCGGCCGGCCACGCTGCGCCCCGGCACCCTGCGCGTGATCACGGCGCGCATGGATTACTGGCCGCCGGCCCGCGATGCCTGGGCCGTGCTGCGCGCCCCGGCGCTCGCCTATGTGTCGCGCTACGCGCTGGGGCGCGATTATCACAAGCTGCTGCGTCGCCGCCTGCAAAAGCTCGCCGACCGCGTCACGGAACGGGCGGGCGAACACGGCTGCCGCGTGTTCGTGGACAGCGCGCCGGTGCTGGAGAAGGCGCTGGCGCGCAACGCCGGCCTGGGCTGGATCGGCAAGCACTCCAACCTCATCAACCGCGACGCCGGTTCGTGGTTTTTTCTGGGCGAGATTTACACCGACCTGCCGCTGCCCGCCGATCCGCCGCAGGCGGCCGAGCATTGCGGCACCTGCCGGGCGTGTCTGGACGTGTGCCCCACGCAGGCCATCGTCGCCCCCTACCAGGTTGACGCCCGCCGCTGCATTTCCTACCTCACCATCGAGCTGCGCGGCCCGATCCCGGAGCCGTTGCGGCCGCTCGTCGGCAACCGCGTCTTCGGCTGCGACGACTGCCAGTTGATCTGCCCCTGGAACCGCTTCGCGAAATTGTCGGCGGAAAGGGATTTCCACGCGCGCCACGGCCTCGACGCGCCGGACCTCGTGTCCCTGTTCCGCTGGAGCGAGGAGGAATTCGAACGCAACACGGCAGGCTCGGCCATCCGCCGCATCGGTCATGAACGCTGGCTGCGCAACGTCGCGGTCGCGCTCGGCAACGCGCCGCGCACGGAAGCCGCCGTCGCCGCGTTGAAGGAAAAACTGTCGCATCCCTCCGCCCTGGTGCGTGAGCACGCGGCCTGGGCGCTCTCGCGCCATGAACCATCGTTGACGGGGCCAGTCTGAGTTTCCATGTCGGCGAAAACGCGATTCAAACAGGCATGGTCATTGTTGCTGGCCACGCTGCTCGCGGTGATCAGCCTGTCCGTGCGCGCCGAGGGCGTGGCGGCGCCGGACTTCGCGCTCAGGCGCCCCGATGGAGAGACGGTGCGCTTGAGCGAATTGCGCGGACGGACGGTGGTCGTGATGTTCTGGGCCACCTGGTGCCCCCTGTGCAAACGTCTTTTGCCCGGCATCCAGAAATTGATCGACAGCCATGCCGGCGCGCCGCTCAAGGTGCTGGCCGTGGACGTCTGGGACGACGGCGATCCGGCGGCCTACATGAAATCCGCAGGCTACACGCCCGAGGTGCTGTTGAAGGGCGACGCGGTGGCCAAGGCCTGGGGCGTGCAGGGTACGCCGACGGTGTTTGTCGTGAACCCCGCCGGGCGGGTGATATACGTGACCAGCAATTCCGATCCAGAAAACAAGGAACTGGGGGAGATGGTCGACAAATCCCTCGGGCAGGCGGCGGACGCGCCGGCGCATTAGGCGCCCATTCCGCAATCCCCGTCCTGCCCGCAGCCGGCGTCGGTTTCCATCTGCAGCGTGGTGTGCCTGATGGCGAACCGGTGTTCCAGCAATTCCGCCAGCCGGCGGCGGATGCTCTGCTGCTCGGCGGGCTGATTGACCAGCACGTGCGCCGACAGCGACACCCGGCCGCTGGTGATGGTCCAGACATGCAGATCATGCACGGCTTGTATCCCCCGTACGCCGGCCATCGCCGTCCTCACCTGCTCGACGTCGATATGTGACGGGGCGCTTTCCATCAGCACGAACACGGTCTCCCTGAGCAGCAGCCAGGCCGAGTGGGCGATCAACAGGCTGATGAGCAGGGACGCCGCTGGATCCACCCAGGTCCAGCCCGCCGCCCATGCGGCGAGACCCGCCAGCAGCGCGGCCACGCTGCCCAGTGCGTCCGACATCACGTGCAGCCACACGCCGCGGACGTTGTAGTTGTCGTGCGCGCCGCCGCCCAGGAGCTTCAATCCGGTGAGGTTGACGACGAGCCCGCCGGCCGCCACCGCCATGACGGCGGGCCCCAGGATCAGATGCGGCGCCCGCAACCGCCGCCAGGCCTCCAGAATGATGAAGACGGCGATGACGATCAAACTCACGCTGTTGACCAGCGCCGCGAGAATCTCGGTGCGGTGAAATCCATAGGTATGCGTGGAGGTGGGCGGCTTCTGCGCGAACCACATCGCGAACAGCGTCAACGCCAGCGAGGCGATGTCCGAGAACATGTGCCCGGCGTCGGCCAGCAGCGCCAGCGAATGCGCGTACCAGCCGCCGGCGATCTCCAGCACCATGTAAATCGCGGTGATGAACAGCATCAGGCTGATGCGCCCGCGGATGACCCGGCGGTCGGTCAGTGAATCTTCGGCGGCCATGGATGGCACGTGGGGTCTTCTCTGCTGCGCAATATTGTACAATTATCGCATGAGTCCACGTTCGCAATCCGGCAGGGTGCCGTCGAGACCGTTCCTCCCGCGGTGGAGCGATATGCGCAGGCGCACGCTGGCCGGGCTGTTGATGTGCGCACTCCTGTTTCAGGGAATACTGTCGTCCGCTCACTCCTATGTCCACGCCAGGGCCTTCGGGCCATCGTCCTCCTTCCGGGAGTTTCGTGGTGGAACGCATGGTGCTGATGCGCCGGGGACGGCGGGAGTTCCGGCGCACAACAACCGGAACGATGAAACAAATTGTCCAATCTGCCTGGCCCTGCTCATGGGCGGGACCTGCGTCCCCGCGCAGTCCACCGGTCTGGCGCCCGATGCCGTTGCGAATGGCTTGACCGTTCCTTTTGCAGCGTCCGTAGTCGCCAGCAAAACCCGGCATTCCCCCGTCCGTCCCCGCGCCCCACCCCCAATCGGTTAGTTGATTCGAACGGCTCGCGCCGCCGCCGGCTGTCGGCGGCGCGGCGCGCTGGCTTTTTTGCGGCGGTGTTCGTTGGCCGCCGCCTGCTTCCAGCAGGCGACATTGACAATCGAATGATGGAGTCCGCACATGAACACGACCAGATTTGTGATTGCGGCGTGCGCCGCAATCGGGGCGTTGTCCTGCCCCGGCACCGGTTTTGCAGCGAGTGATCAGGAACTCAAGGAGATACAGCAACAGATCCAGGCCCTCAAGAGCGAATACGAGGAAAAGATAAAATCCCTGGAGGCGCGTCTGGAGGCGGCCGAGCAGGCCGCCAGGGCGGCGGAGGCCAAGGCCGCCGCGGCGCAGACCGGCGTCGCCGCCGCCACGCCGCCGCCGGCTCCTCCGCCCCCGGCCCAACCCGTGGCGCCGGCGGCGGCGGGTGCATTCAACCCGGCCATCAGCGCAGTGCTGCTCGGAACCTTCGGCCAGTTTTCCAGGAATCCGGACAAGGCCAGGATTCCCGGCTTTGAGCTGGGGCCGGACGCCGGGGCAGGCGAGCGCGGTTTCTCGCTCAATGAATCCGAGGTCGATCTCGCCGCCAACATCGATCAGGCCCTCTACGGCAGCCTGGTGATCGCCCTTCAGCCCGACAACACCGTGAATGTCGAGGAAGGCTATCTGCAGACCACCAGCCTGCCGTGGGGATTCACGGTCAAGGCGGGGCGGTTTTTTTCCGGCATCGGCTATTTGAACGAGCAGCACATCCACGCCTGGGACTTCGTCGACGCGCCGCTGCCCTACCGCGCGTTGTTGAACACGCAGTACGGCGACGACGGCGTGCAGGTGCGCTGGCTGGCGCCGACGGATTGGTTCCTCGAGTTCGGCGGCGAGGCCTTCCGCGGCGATGCCTTCCCGGCGGCCAACGGCCCCGGCCACGGCAAGGGCGCGGGCAGCCTGTTTGTCCACAGCGGCGGCGACATCGGCGAAAGCAGCAGCTGGCTCGCCGGTCTTTCTTATCTGCAGACCCGCGCCGGCGACAGGGTCACCGGCGCTGACGTGTTCAGCGGCCGCGATCACATCGGCATCGCCAGCCTGGTCTACAAGTGGGCGCCGCAGGGCAATCCCACGCAGCGCAATCTGATCCTGACCGGTGAATTCTTCCACGGCCTGGAGGAAGGGACGTTCGACGGCAACCGCTTCGATCAATGGCGCGACGGCTGGTATCTCCAGGGCGTGTATCAATTCATGCCGCGCTGGCGGATCGGCTTCCGCCACGACGAACTGGATTCGGATCGGCTTGCAGGCGTCTTCGCGGGCGGGACGCTCGACAACCTTGGCCACGTGCCGCGGCGGAACACGGCGCTGCTCGAATTCGACACCAGCGAATTCGCCCGCTTCCGCCTGCAATACACGCGCGATGACGCGGATCTGACCACCGACGACGAGGTCCTGCTGACCTACAACGTCACCTACGGGCCGCACGGCGCCCATCGTTTCTGAGGAGAGAAAACATGCGAACGATACTGTCTGTCCTGCTCGGCGTCATCGCCGTCACCACTGCACCGCCGGCACTGGCGGCGCTGAACGTCTTTGCCTGCGAGCCGGAGTGGGGCGCGCTCGTGACCGAACTCGGCGGCGACAAGGTCTCGGTATACGTCGCCACCACCGGCCGACAAGACCCGCACCAGATCCAGGCGCGGCCCAGCCTGATCGCCCAGGCGCGCAAGGCCGATCTCACGGTGTGCACGGGCGCCGAGCTTGAGATCGGCTGGATGCCCATGGTCGAGCGCTCCGCGGCCAACGCCCGCATTCAGCCGGGCGCGCCCGGCGCCTTCGAGGCGGCGTCCCACGTGCGTCTGCTCGAGATACCGGCGCGCCTGGATCGGGCCGAGGGCGACATCCACGCCTCCGGCAATCCGCACATCCAGACCGACCCGCGCAATATCCTGACCGTGGCGAAACCATTGTCGGACAAACTGGCGGAACTCGATCCGGCCAATGCCGCGTATTACGACAATCGCCATGCCGACTTCGTGCATCGCTGGACACAGGCGCTGCAGCGCTGGCAGGCGGAGGCGGCGCCGCTCAAGGGGGTGCCGGTGGCCGTCCAGCACAAGAGCTGGGTCTACTTTTTTGACTGGACGGGGTTGCGGGAAATCGTCGCGCTCGAACCGAAGCCGGGCATCCCGCCCTCCAGCGGCTATCTGGCGCAGGTGCTGGAGCAGGTGCGGCGGGAACCCGTGAAGATGGTCATTCGCGCCGCCTATGAAGACCCGCGACCCTCGGAGTTTTTATCGGAGCAGGCCAAAATCCCGGCGGTGGAGCTGCCCTTCACCGTCGGCGGCACCGACGGCGCCGGGGATTTGTTCAGCCTGTATGACGACACGTTGCACCGTTTGCTGGAGGCGCTGGGCCATGACTCTTCCAAGCCTTGATCTGCGAATCCTGCTGCCGGCCTTCATCGCCGGCCTGCTGGTGCTGGCGACGCACGTCCCGCTGGGCCGGCAGGTGCTCGCGCGCGGCATCATCTTCATCGATCTGGCCATCGCCCAGGTGGCCGGTTTGGGGGTGATCGTGGCCGACGGCCTCGGCTGGGAGCCGCAGGGCTGGCGGGTGCAGGTCGCGGCCTGCGCCGCGGCGATCGCCGGCGCGCTCGCGCTGACGTGGACCGAGAGGCGCTGGCCGGAGGTGCAGGAGGCGATGATCGGCGTGCTGTTCGTACTGGCCGCCAGCGTCGAGCTTCTGCTGCTGGCCGACAATCCCCACGGCGGGGAGCACCTGAAGGATCTGCTTGTGGGGCAGATCCTGTGGGTGACGCCCGGGAGCCTCATCCCCGTCGCGATCCTGTACGGCCTGGTGCTCGCCCTCTGGTTCACTGCGGGGCGCAGGATGGGGCAGATTGGCTTTTATCTGCTGTTCGCCGTCGTCGTCACCCAGTCGGTGCAACTGGTCGGCATCTATCTGGTGTTCGCCAGCCTGATCGTTCCCGCCCTGGCCGCGCGCCGGTTCCAGCGGGAATGGCAACTGCCCATCGCCTACCTGATCGGGGTCCTGGGCTATTTATGCGGGCTGGTCGCTTCGACGTTGTTTGATTTGCCCACCGGCGCCGTCATCGTCTGCAGCCTGGTCGGCGTGTTTCTGCTCACCGTGCTGCCGGCGAACGGCATGGTGGCGAAAAGCCGGGGCGGGTTTGATGACTAGCCGCCGTACGGAGTAGGCGGCACCGGCGCGACGTGTTGCCAGGGCACGTCACAACTGGCTACGTAGGGATAATAGGCCCGCGTCGTGGGGCAGTAATACCAGTAGCCCGGCTGCTGCTGGATGTAGACGGGCGGCGATTGCTCCATGTAGAACGGCTGGTAACCGTAACCATAACCATAGTCGTAGTAGGGATAGGGTCCCCACAAGAAGGGATCGCCAAAGAAGGCGCCGAAGAAAACGTGATCGTGGAAATGATGATGAAAGTGATGGAAACCGCCGTGGCCATGGAAACCATCACCGTGACCGTGGAAGCCGCCATGCCCGGAAAAACCGCCGTGGCCGGAGAAGCCACCGCCGCCGAAACCGCCATGCGCCTGGGCTGCGCCATTCACGCCGCCGAGCAGAACTGCGGCGGCCATACATACCGGTGCGAATTTCCTCATGGCCGCATCCTCCGGTCGTCAAAGAGCGGATCCTCTTTTCGGTATAGACAGCCAATGACGAATAAATATTCACCCCGGCAGACTTAACGCCCCCTTAATGCACGGGCGGCCGTTCAGGTTCCCTCGCGCAGAAGGCCGGCGAGAATCATGAGCTCCTCCGCGTTCAGGTTGGAGATCACCCAGTAATTCATCCCCTGCCGGGACCAGTGGATGATGTTGTAGCCGTCCCGGGTCTCGCTGCGCTGCGGCCCGTCGGCGTTGCCGGCCGGCACCAAGGTCACCTGGATCAACCACGACGACACCCCGCACATGGTGGTGAGCGCCGACAGGCGCTTTGCCTCCTCACCGGCGCTCGACACCGGGGATCAATATTCCCATGTCTTCGACAACCCCGGCAGCTACGAGTACTTCTGTTCCCTGCATCCCAAGATGGTCGGCCGCATCATCGTCAACTGACACGCGCGTTTTCAATGAATGACTGTTCAAAAGCGACAGCCGATAAAAAAGGGGGGCGTCAGCCCCCCTTTCACAACAACCACCAAGACCTTACTTGTTGCCCTGATCTTCACCCTTGTCTTCGGCCTTTTCCTCAGCCTTGCCTTCTTCCTTGCCTTTGGCCTTGCCCTTATTGGACTTGGCGACGCAAGCCTTCTCCTTCGCACTCCAATGCTGGCCCTTCTCGCATTTGTGCTTGCCTTCCGCCGCGATGACACCCGCACTGGTGGTGGCCAGGAACAGGCCGGTTACGACCGCAATGATTAGGTTACGAAAAGTCATAAATTGATTTCCTTCCATGTTCAAAGAATGTGACACAATCATCATCCAGCAAAACCCGCCGGACTCGCGACCATATTGACACAAACCCGGGAGAAAATATGAAGATTAACTATATTTAATTCTGGCGGGCGCAGGGTTGAACATAGGCTGAACCGCTTCACATTCACACTCCGATGTCCGTGTCCCTCGAAACAGATGCAGCCGCCGACAGGAGTGGCGCAAGATCCCCATACGCGGATGACCATTTCCAGATGGATGATTGGTTTTGGGGTTGGTGGCCAGGGGCAGAATCGAACTGCCGACACGCGGATTTTCAGTCCGCTGCTCTACCAACTGAGCTACCTGGCCATGGCGGGCGAAAAAGAGCGGCTATTAAAGCGATGAGCGCGTGAGCCGTCAAGGTGCAAGTTGCGGAAATCGTTCACCCTTCGACAGGCCTGTCCTGAGCGATGTCGAGGGGCTCGGGGCGAATGGTTGTTCCCATCGGGACATTTTTCAGAAATGAGGCTTACTGGGAGGGCGGGACGTAGCCCTCGGGCTTGGTGGAGCCAGCGCCGAAGAAGAATTTCTCCATCTCTTCTTCCAGAAACTTTCGCGCCTTGGGTTCGTAGGGCGTCAGCCGGTATTCATTGATGAGCGTGGTCTGGTGGCCGAGCCACTGCTTCCAAGCCTCCTGCGACACGTTCTCGAAGATGCGCTGGCCGAGCGGGCCCGGGTAGGGCGGCATCTTGAGCCCCTCCGCCTTCCGTCCGAGCTTGACGCAATTCACCATCCGGGTCACGGGCACGTCCTCTCTAGGAATGTCATAGCGCCGCGAGCAGCCGCTTGATAGGCGAGGCGACGCCCACCGGCAATTCATCATTGTTGTTATACCAAATGCCCTGACGGGCCGCCATCACGCCCAAACGGCCCCTGACCCGCCGGCATTCGGCGTGGATGTCGAGATGGAAGTGCGTGAAGCTGTGGCGGAAGGGCGGCAGCGTGCCCGCAGGCTCGGTCTCCACGCCCAGATGTTTCCGACACCAGTGGATTTCATCATCCGGCCCGGGGATTTCCGGGAAGCTCCACAGTCCGCCCCAGATGCCGTCCGCCGGACGGCGTTGCAGCCACACCCGGTTTTGCGCGTCGCGCAGAATGAGGAAGCGTGTACGTTTGACGGGTAGCCGGTGCCTGGGTTTGGCCGTCGGATACGCCTCCGGGTTGCCGGCAAGATGAGCGCGGCAGTCCGCGCGCAGCGGGCAATGCATGCAATCGGGCCGCCGGCGGGTGCAGACGGTGGCGCCCAAATCCATGATGGCTTGCGTGTAGTGGGAGACGCGGCGGTGAGGGAGGTGTTTTTCCGCCAGCCGCCAGAGTTTTTGTTCGATCCTGCCGTCGCCGGGATAACCGCGCAGCGCGTGATAGCGCGTCAGCACGCGCCTGACGTTGCCGTCGAGAATGGGATGCCGGAGATCATAGGTCAGCGCGAGGATGGCGCCCGCCGTGGAGCGGCCGATGCCGGGCAGCGCGCGCAGTGTTTCCAAATCGCGCGGCCAGCGGCCGCCATGCTTGCGCGCGATTTCCCGCGCGCAGCGGTGCAGGTTGCGCGCGCGGGCGTAGTAGCCGAGCCCGGCCCACAGCTTCAGCACCTCATCGAGCGGCGCCGCGGCGAGCGCATGGACGTCGGGGAAGCGCTTCACGAAGCGCCGGTAGTAGGGAATGACGGTGGCCACCTGCGTCTGCTGGAGCATGATCTCCGAGAGCCAGACGCGGTAGGGATCGCCGGTGTGTTGCCAGGGCAGATCGTGGCGGCCGTGACGGCGATGCCAGCGCAGCAACCGCGCGTCGATTGACTGATTACGGGCCATGAGCGGAGAGGGCCTCCAGATGATCCATCGCCGTCAGCGATTCATCCATCATGAGTTTTTTCATGATGCTGGTGCCGATGATCGGCGGGATGAAAAACGAGGGCGTCTTGATGGATTCGAAGTAGACCCGGGTCTGGTTTCCCGGCAGGGCTTCGAAGTGCCAGCGGGTGACGCCGGAGCGGAAGTCGCTCTCGGCGGGCACGATGGTGTTTTCGAGGTCGCCGTTGACGAGTTCGGTCGCCTCCTCGACCAGCACCGCCTTGAAGCAGATCATGGCGATGCAGCGCTGCGCGACCATGCGGGTTTTGTGGTGATGGGCGTCGTGCGTGGCGAGCAGCGTGCTTTCGGTCAGCACGTCGTTCAGCCGGGTCAGGTGATTATAGTCGGTCAGCAGCCGTCGTAATTCAGCCTGCGGGGAGTTCAGCACAGCGTCGATCTCGACGGTGTATTCGCCATCGTGCTCGTAGACCGTGGAAAAGCGCACCTGTTTGGCGGCCGCGGTCAACGGCACCCAGAGCAGCACAACGGCCAGCAGCACCCGCCGCATCAAAAGTTGAGAAGTTTTTTCAGGCTCTTCTGCACGGCGTCGCCACCGGAGGTGCCGCCACTCTTGCTGTCCTGCGTGGCGCCCGGCGCGGAGCCGGAGCTGTCCGGTGTCAGGCCGGGGATCGGCACGGGCAGCACCTTGCCCAGTTGCTTTTTGACCTCCTTTTCCGCCCTGGCCTTGACGATGCCGGCGAAGTCGGGCGCGAAGCTCGGATCGCTGAACGTGCCGCTGACCTTCATCGGCACCGTGAGCCCGGAAAGGTCAGCCAGCTCCTTGCCGCCCTGGCCCTCGGCGGTCGCCACCACGTTCACGTTCAGCAGGTAATCGATCGTCTCGTTGACCAGATTGGCGCTGCCCTTGCCGTCCACGCGCAGGAGCGGCGACTTGGCGGCGAGGTCATTATTTTGCACCACGCCGTTGACGATCTTGTAGGTGCCCTTGAGTTCGCTGAAGTCCGTTTCCTCGTTCGGATCGACATGGCCGATGAAGCCGGTCTGCGCCTTGCGCAGGAACTTGCCGATGTTGAAACCCTTGACGGCGCCGTTCAGGAACGCGAAGTCGCCCTGGCCGTTCAGGTTCTGCCTGATGGCATTGGTGTCGGCGCCGTGGGAAGTGGCCTGCAAGGTGAAATTGCCCTTGCCGCGCAGCTTGGACTTGCCGTTGAGGTCCTTGAGCAGCGGCTCGGCGGAAATCCCCTTCAGCACGTGATCAAGGTTCAGCGCCGGTTCCTTGCCCCTGGCGTCGATCAGCACCCTGCCCTGGTAGGTGCCCTCGTAGAGACTGGCGGCGATGGGATTCATGGCGATGTCGCCGTCGCGGGCGTTGATGCTGATCTTGACGTTGCTCATCCTGACGTTCCGGATGATGAACTGGCCGATGCTGGCGTCGCCCTTGAGCTTCAATTTGCGCAGCAGGTCGACCGGCAGCGGCGTGGCCGCGGCCGGCGCCGCCGCCGCGTCCTTCCCGCTGGCCGCCGTGCCAGCTGCCGCCGCCGGCCTGGCGGCCTCGCCCTCCGGCGGGCGCGGCGGCAGATAGCGATCGGCGTTGATGCTGTCGACGTCGAGCTTGAAGCTCAGGCCCGGATTGCTGAACTCCGTCACCGCGAGATCGCCGTTGATGTGGCTGCCGTCCAGCGTCAGCTTCATCCCGTTCAGGCTCAGGTCCTGTTTGGTGCCGGTGAACGCGGTGTCCACCGCCACCTGCGTCAGCGCCTTCGGATCCGCCATCACCGGCAGCGTGACGTTGAGATTTTGCAACAACTGGCGCAGGTCGAACGCGGCCACGCTGAGCGCGCCGTTGTATTTCGGCGCCTTCCTGATGTCACTGGCGCTCACCCTGCCCCTGGCGTTCAAGCCCAGCCCCTGCACGCTGAGCTCACTCATGCCGAGCGTTTCCTTGTCCATGTCCACGTCCGCCTGCGTGCTGATCTTGATGTCATTGGCGCCCTTCGGCAGCTGGCCGCCGGAGGCCGTCGCCGACAGGGTCACCGGCTCCAGCTTGAAATGCTGGGCGGTGCCGCTCACGGCGGCGGCGGCGTTGAGATTCTTGATGTCGACCGCGGGCGCGGGCTGGCCGTAGGTCTTGAGCAGCGCCGTCACGTCCGCGCTCTGCACCGTGAACCGGCCGCTGACCGAGGACTTGTCTCTGGCCTCGATATTTTTCGCCTGCAAGGCGCCCTTCACCTCCGTGCCGGTGGTGGAGAGCGTGAGATCGGAGAGCTGGATGCTGCCGGCCTGCATGTCGGCGTCAAGCACGGTGCTGATCTTGAGCGGCGCAGCGCCCTCCGGCGCGGGCCTGCCCGTCAGCACGCTGACCAGCCCGGGACCATTCTTGCTGTCGACGGACAACTTGCCGCTCACGGCCGGCTTGTCGGAGTGGATGTTTTTCGCGCTCACGTTGCCGCGGATCTCGCTGTTGAGCGCCGTGAGCACCAGATCGGGCAGGTTGGCCGTGCCGTTCTTCATGTCGAGGTCAAGGGAGGTCGTGAGCTTGAGATCGGAGGAACCGCCGGGGACGGCCTTGCCCCTGAGCTTGCCGCTCACTTCCAACGGCTTGATCGTGTACTTTTGCTCGTCGGGCCTGACCGCGAGCTTGCCCTCGATCTTGACATCGCCCGCCAGGTTCTTCTCCGGCGCGTCGAAGCTGCCGGAAATCGAGAACGGGATCGGCTCGGTCAGCGACAGTTCGCCGGTCTTCAGGTTCACGTCCTTGAGCGCGTATTTTTGGCCCTTCTGCCGGTCATCCCAGGACAGCGCGGCGTTTTCCACGTCCACGCCGCTTAAGACCAGCGCCGAGATTTTGGATTTGCCGCTCGACGGCCGGGACAGCAGGTCGTCGAGATTGGTCTTGCCCTCCTTGTTTTTGGCGAGATTGATCTGCGCCCGGTCGATGACCACGGTGTCCAGCAGCACGGCCTGTTTGAGAAGCAGCGGCAGCAGTTGCAGGCGCACGGCCACCTTCTCGGCGCTGAACATGGGCCGATCGCCGAATCCCTGCGCGTTGCCCACCGCGATCCGGCCGGTGCTGACGCCAAGCCACGGATAGAAGGTGAGTTTCAGATCCCCCTCCAGCGAGAGCTTGCGGCCGGTGGCCTTCTCCGCCTGCTCGGCGATCTCGCCCTTGTAGTCGTTGGGGTTGAAGTAGCGCGGCAGCAGCACCACCGCCGCCGCCACCACGACGACGACAATCAGGATCAGGAAGAAAAGCAGTTTGAATAGCGTCTTCATGTGCGCCGCCTCCTGCTCATGAAAATCAATTTTTATACTCGCCCGCGCGGCGGGCATCACCGCGCACTCGTGCGGCCGGATAGCGTTTCTCGTTCAGCGCCATTTTACTCCCGGCCGCTTTCATCAAGTCCACGCCCAGCTTGTCGGCGAGGCGCACGAGGTAAATCAGCACGTCCGCCAGTTCCTGGCCGACGGCCTCCAGCTTCTCCGCCGGCAGCTGACGGCTCTGCTCGGGCGTCAGCCACTGGAAGTGCTCGACCAGCTCCGCCGCCTCCGCGATCAGGGCCATCGCCAGGTTCTTGGGCGTGTGGAACTGATCCCAGTCGCGCGCCGCGGCGAAGTCGGCGAGCTTCCGCCGCAACGCCTCCAGCTGATCCACTTCTTCCTTTTGCATTTGTCCCACGCCCGCCGTTGGAGTTCAGGGTTTCAAGCCGGCGGCTGGAGCAGGCGCTCGCGCAGGCGCGCGATGGCCGCGCGCACTTGCGCGGGCGCCGTGCCGCCAACATGGTTGCGCGCCGCCACCGAATTCTCGAGCCTCAAGGCCGCGAGCGCGTCCGCCTCGATTTTCGGGCTTAAGCGCCGCAACTCCTCGAGATTCAGCTCGCTCAGGTCCTTGCCGGCATCGATGGCGTGCCGCACCGCCTGGCCGACAACGGCGTGGGCGTCGCGGAAGGGCACGCCCTTGCGCACCAGGTAATCGGCCAGATCGGTCGCCGTGGTGTAGCCGGCGCTGGCCGCTTTTTTCATGACCTCGCGCCTCACCTTGATGTGCGGCATCATGGCGGCGTACACGTCCAGGCACCGGTGCAGCGTATCCAAGGTGTCGAACAGCGGCTCCTTGTCCTCCTGGTTGTCGCGGTTGTAGGCCAGCGGCTGCGCCTTCATCAGCGTCAGCAGCGCCATCAAATGACCATACACGCGTCCGGTCTTGCCGCGCACCAGCTCCGGCACGTCGGGATTCTTCTTCTGCGGCATGATCGAGGAGCCGGTGCAGTAGGCGTCGCCGATGTCGACGAAGCCGAACTGCGCCGAGGACCACAGGATCAATTCCTCGGAGAACCGTGACAGGTGCATCATGATGAGCGCGGCGGCGGCGGCGAACTCGATGGCGAAATCGCGATCACTCACGGCGTCGAGCGAATTCTCCGCCACCGCGTCGAAGCCGAGCAGCCGGGCGGTGTAGTGCCGGTCGATGGGAAAGGTGGTGCCGGCCAGCGCCGCCGCACCCAGCGGCAGCACGTTGACCCGCCGCCGGGCGTCGGCGAGCCGCGCCCGGTCGCGCATGAGCATCTCGCACCAGGCCAGCAGGTGGTGGCCGAGCGTGACGGGCTGCGCCGGCTGCAGGTGCGTGAAGCCGGGCATGATGGAATCCGCCTCCTGCTCGGCCAGCGACAGGAGGACGGTGATGAGCTGCCGAAGCTTCCCGTTGAGCGCGTCGATCTCGTCGCGCAGGTACAGCCGCAGATCGGTCGCCACCTGATCATTGCGCGAGCGGCCGGTGTGCAGCTTCTTGCCCACCTCACCGATGCGATCAATCAGCCGCGCCTCAATGTTCATGTGCACGTCCTCGAGTTCGTCCACCCAGGCGAATTCGCCCTGCTCGATGTCGATCCGGATGTTTTCCAGCCCCTCGACGATCCTCTGGCATTCATCAACCGTCAGCACGCCGGTGTGCGCCAGCATGCGGGCGTGGGCGATGGAGCCGCGGATGTCCTGGGCGTACAGGCGGCGGTCGAAACGCACCGAGGCGCTGAATTGCTCGACCAGCCGGTCGGTCGCCTCGGTGAAGCGGCCGCCCCAGGGCTTGTCTTCGGGTGCCTGCGACATGGCGTCAATCCGACGGGTTTGGGGGCGGCCAGTATAGCAGGCCGTTAAAACCTGTTGCGCGGAGACGGACGGATATATAGTGATCCGGGAAGGAGGGAATCGGAAGGCTCATGAGCGGCGGCGGCTTGAGACGGGAGTTGTTCCTGCCGGATTTTTGCGCCGTCCGCAGCGTTTTCCTCGTGGTCGTGGCCGGGGAGTTGCTGGCATTCATCCTGACGCTTGCCGATACCATGAGTTTCCACGAACGCTGGGGCGATCTGGGACGGGTGTCCTTGTTCGTGCAGTGGGTGGCGCTGTCGTGCGCCGGCGTGCTGTGCCTGGCGCGCCGCTGGCTGTCGCGGCTTTCCGATGTTGCCGCCGCCCTGCTGGCCTACGGCGCCATGGTGCTGATCACCTATTTCCTGGCCGAGGCGGCCTGGTGGATCAACAACCACACCGCCAATGCGATCATCTACTCCACGCACATGGAGTTTTTGCAGCGCTCGCTTGGAATCAGCGCCATCATCTGCGCCGTCACGCTGCGCTACCTCTACATCCAGCACCACTGGCAGCGGCAGGTGCAGGCGGAGTCGCAGGCCCGCCTCCAGGCCCTGCAGGCGCGCATCCGCCCGCATTTCCTGTTCAACTGCATGAACGCCATCGCCAGCCTGACGCGCAGCCGGCCGGAGGCGGCCGAGAAGGTGGTGGAGGATCTCGCCGATCTGCTGCGCGCGAGCCTGAGCGAGGCGAGCCAGCAGGTGCCGCTCGCGGAGGAACTCAAACTCTGCCGGCAGTATCTCGACATTGAAAAACAGCGGCTCGGGGAGCGCCTGCAGGTGGAATGGCACGTCGAATCACTGCCGGAGGACGCCGGCCTGCCGGCGCTGACGCTGCAACCGTTGATCGAGAACGCCATCTATCACGGCATCGAGCCGCGCACCGGCGGCGGCACCATACGCATCAGCGGCGGGCGCGGGGGGGACGGGGCGCTTGCCATCGTCATCGAGAATCCGCTGGCCGGCGGCGGTGAGTCGCGCTATGAGGGCAACCGGCTGGCGCAGGACAACGTGCGCCAGCGCCTGGCGGCGGTGTTCGGGCCGGCCGGGCGGCTGGTGGTGGAGGGCGGCCCGCACCGCTACCGCGTCACCGTCTCCATTCCCTACCGGCGGCAGGGCGCATGAAGGTCCTGATCGCCGATGATGAGCCGCTGGCCCGCGAGCGCCTGCGCGCGCTGCTCGCGGACATGAAGGGCGTGGAGATTTCCGGCGAGGCCGCCAACGGGCTGGAGGTCATCGAGCGGGTCAACGATGCGCGCCCCGACGTCGTGTTGATGGACATCCGCATGCCGGCCCTGGACGGCCTCGAGGCGGCGCGGCACCTCGCCGCCATGCCGCCGCGGCCGCCGGCGGTCATCTTTACCACCGCCTGCGGCGACCATGCGCTGGCTGCCTTCGAGGCCAACGCCGTCGATTACCTGCTCAAGCCCATCCGACGCGAGCGGCTGGCCGCCGCGCTGGAGCGCGCGCAGATGCTCAATCGCGGCAGGATGTCGGCGCTGGCCTCCGGCCAGCGGCGCACGCATCTCGGCGCCGTGGTCAAGGGCCGGCTGCAGTTGATCCCCGTGGAGGACGTCGTCTATCTGCAGGCCGATCAGAAATACGTGACCGTGGCCTGCAGGGACGGCAGCGACGTGTTGATCGATGAATCCCTCAGGTCGCTGGAAGCGGAGTTCGCCGATCTCTTTCTGCGCATCCACCGCAACACGCTGGTGGCGATCGCCGATGTCGCCGCCCTGGAGAAGAAGGGGGAGGGGGAAACCGTCCTGCGCATGAGGCACCGCGGGGAGCGGCTGCCCGTCAGCCGCCGCCACTTGAGCGAGGCGCGGGCGCGCCTGCGTCATCCGCGCCGGCCCTGAATTCCGCCGTTGCTCAGGGTTTCCGGCGTTCGGCGGCCTTGGCGGGCGCCGCCTTGGCGAGTGAAAGGCTCTCACCGCGGACCTCCACCAGGATCGTGTCGCCCGGAACAAACTCACCGGCGAGCAGCTTCCGGGCCACGGGTGTCTCCAGGTGCTTCTGGATGGCGCGCTTGAGCGGCCGCGCGCCGTAGACCGGATCGAAGCCGGCCTCGCCCAGCTTGTCGAGCGCGGCCTCGCTCACGCGCAGCTCGATGTTTTGATCCTTGAGCCGCGCGCGCAAACGGTCGATCTGCAGGTCGGCGATGGCGCGGATCTGGGATTTCTCCAGCGAGTGGAACACCACCACCTCGTCGATGCGGTTCAAAAACTCCGGCCGGAAGTTGCGGCTGACAATCTCCATCACCGCCTCCTTCATTTCGGCATGGCTTTCACGGCCGGTCATCTCCTGGATGAGCTGCGAGCCCAGGTTGGAGGTCATGACGATCACGGTGTTGCGGAAGTCGACGGTGCGGCCCTGGCCGTCGGTGAGACGACCGTCGTCCAGCACCTGCAACAGCACGTTGAACACGTCGGGATGCGCCTTCTCGATCTCGTCGAGCAGGATCACGGCATAGGGGCGGCGGCGCACCGCCTCGGTGAGATAGCCGCCCTCCTCGTAGCCGACGTAGCCCGGCGGCGCGCCGATCATGCGCGCGACGGCGTGCTTTTCCATGAACTCGGACATGTCGATCCGCACCATGGCCTCCTCGGTGTCGAACAGGAAGGCGGCGAGCGCCTTGCACAGCTCGGTCTTGCCGACGCCGGTCGGCCCCAGGAACAGGAACGAGCCGCTGGGGCGGTTGGGATCGGACAGGCCGGCGCGCGCGCGGCGCACGGCGTCGGCCACGGCGCTCACGGCCTCATCCTGGCCGATGACGCGCGCGTGCAGCGCCGCCTCCATGCGCAGCAGCTTGTCGCGCTCGCCCTCGAGCATCTTGGAGACCGGGATCCCGGTCCACTTGGAGACCACCTCGGCGATCTCCTCCTCGGTGACCTTGTTGCGCAGCAGCCGGGTTTGCCTGCCCTCCGCCTGCGCGGCGGCGGCCAGTTGTTTCTCCAGCTCCGGGATGACGCCGTAGCGCAGTTCGGACATGCGCGCCAGATCGCCGGCGCGGCGCGCGGTCTCGAAATCGAGCCGCGCGCGCTCGAGCTTTTCCTTGATCGTGTGCGTGCCGGCGAGCGCGGCCTTCTCGGCCTTCCACAACTCCTCCAGATCGGAGTATTCGCGCTCGGCGCGTTCGATGTCCTCCTGCAATGCCGCCAGCCGCTTCCTGGAGGCCTCGTCGTGCTCCTTCTTCAACGCCTCGCGCTCGATCTTCAACTGGATGAGGCGGCGATCGAGGCGGTCCATCTCCTCGGGCTTGGAGTCGATCTCCATGCGGATGCGCGAGGCGGCCTCATCCACCAGATCGATGGCCTTGTCGGGCAGTTGCCGATCGGTGATGTAGCGGTGCGACAGCGTGGCCGCAGCGACGATGGCCGGATCGGTGATTTCGACGCCGTGGTGCACCTCGTATTTTTCCTTGAGACCGCGCAGGATGGCGATGGTGTCCTCGACGGTGGGCTCGTCGACCAGGATCTTCTGGAAGCGGCGCTCCAGCGCCGCGTCCTTCTCCACGTATTTGCGGTATTCGTCGAGCGTGGTGGCGCCGATGCAGTGCAGCTCGCCGCGCGCCAGCGCCGGCTTCAGCATGTTGCCGGCGTCCATGGCGCCCTCGGCCTTGCCGGCGCCGACCATGGTGTGCAGCTCGTCGATGAACAGGATGATCTGGCCCTCCTGTTTCGCCAGATCCTTCAACACCGCCTTGAGCCGCTCCTCGAATTCGCCGCGGTACTTGGCGCCGGCGATGAGCGCGCCCATGTCGAGCGCCAGCACGCGCCGGTCCTTCAGGCCCTCCGGCACCTCGCCGTTGACGATGCGGCTCGCCAGCCCCTCGACAATCGCGGTCTTGCCGACGCCGGGCTCGCCGATGAGCACGGGATTGTTCTTGGTGCGCCGCTGCAGCACTTGGATGGTGCGGCGGATCTCGTCGTCGCGGCCGATGACCGGATCGAGCTTGCCGGTGCGGGCGCGCTCGGTGAGATCGATGGTGTACTTCGCCAGCGCCTGCCGCTGCTCCTCGGCGCCGGGATCGGTGACCTGTTCGCCGCCGCGCATCTGCTCGATGGCGGCCGCCAGCCGGTCCGCGCGCAGGCCGGCCTTGCGCAGCAGATCGCCCGTCTGGCCCTTGCCCTCCGCCGCGGCCAGCAGGAACATCTCGCTGGAAAGATAATGGTCCTTGCGCTTTTGCGCGTGCTTGTCGGTCAGATTGAGCAGCCGCACGAGTTCGTTGGAGGGATGCACCTCGCCGCCCGCGCCCTCGACGCGGGGCAGGCGATCGAGCGCGTCCTTGAGCTGCGCGCCCAAGGCGCTGACGTCGGCGCCCGCCTGCATCAGCAGCGGCCGCGTGGAGCCGCCCTCCTGATCCAGCAGCGCCTTCAGAACGTGCAGGGGTTCCAGAAACTGGTGATCGCGGCCGACGGCGAGACTCTGCGCGTCCGCCAGCGCGGCCTGGAATTGCGTGGTCATCTTGTCCGCGCGCATGAATTATGTTCCGTTAGCCCATGGAATATCCCATAAATGGGGGCGGTTTTCATGGAATCAAGTCATGTTGTCTGGCATATTTACGCGGAGGGCCGGCCGCGAAAAAGTAGCATAAAAAATCTTGCATGAGTGACGTCAGGCCCTCGACCCCTTTTCTTGTCATCCTCCTGGTGCTGATCGCGGCGCTGTGCATCGCCTATGCGTGGCAGGCGGAGGTTGCGGGCCTGGTGGGCGATGACGCCATCTATCTGTTGATGGCGGATTTCTTCTGCCCCTATGACGGCGCCGCCCGCGCGGAGGCGGCCTTTGTCATGAAATTCAGCGGGTTCCCACCGCTCTACCCCGCCCTGCTCGCAATCGCTGGAGCGGGAAGCAGGCATATATTGCTGGCACACTGGCTCACGGCCCTGTGCATCACCGCCGCCGCCGCGCTGTATTGGTGCTGGCTGGTCAGGGAAGGGGTGGGCCGTTGTTCCGCCTTGCTCTTGAGCGGCATGTTTTTATTGCTGCCCGGCACGATGATCCTGGCGATGGATTTATGGAGTGAACATCTTTACCTGGCCCTGACCTTGATCGCCTTGCTGCTCGCACAATACGCTGCAAAGACGGGGAGGGGGTGGCTGGGTGTCGCGGTGCTCGCCGCGTTATTGCCGCTCACTCGCTCGGCGGGCCTGACCTTCATCATCGCCGCCTGGCTTTTTTTCATCGTTCACAGGGCCCCCAATCGCGGGCGGCTGATCGCCGTGAGTGTGACGCCATTGCTCGCGTGGGCGCTGGTCTCGCTTTCGTTCAAATCCTATGTGTCCTACAACTCAATATTCGGGAATTTTTTGTCGGCGCTGTCCTCCAGCGATGTTCTGCCGGTGATTGAATTTCAAATGCGCAATCTCTGGCAGGGATGGCACAAGAGCTTCGATTTCGAAGGGCGTGGCTACAGCGCCGTGGCCCCGGCGCTGCTGCTTTTCTCGGTTCCGGCGGGATGGTGGAGCCGTTTCAGGAGGGCGCGGCTGGACGCCCTGTATCTGCCGCTTTATGTGGCATTGATCATCCTCTGGCCGTCGTTGAATCAAATGACGCGGTTTCTTTACGTTGTCATGCCCTTCCTGCTGTATTACGGGTTCGCGGGCTTCTCCATGATGATAAAAAAATACACCTCGGCCGGCGTCGCCCGGGTGTTGCAGGTGTTGTTTCTGGCGCTGATCGCTGTTTCCAGCGCGCCGTCCACGGCGCAGATCCTGGCTCGCAGAATGAATCCACCGGCGCCGGATCTCGCCGCCTATGCCGCCACCGCGACATGGGTGGAGGCGGCGGACCCGCTGGAAGGGGAGACCGCGCTCAGAATCCTGAAACATTTTGCCGCCGTCTTCCGGAAAGCGGCAAATTACGTGGCGCCCGACCAGTGCGTACTGACGGCATATCCGGAGCGGTTCATGCTTTATGCCCGCCGCCTTGCGTTTCCACCGCCGACGCTGGAGGCCGATCAAAGGGAATTTGATCGCGGCATGGCGCGGTGCAGGTATGTCGAGGTTTTCTGGCTCAATACCCATCCTTATTATCCGCCCGCCTATCCGCTGAACAGGCTCAATGGACGGGGAAAGCTGTTGTTCGTTTCCAAGATGTCCGGCGAGCCGAACGCCCCCGCGGTGACCGGCCTGTTGCAATTGCGCTGAGCGTGGATTGGACGGCCGTCCTGATGGCGAAGAAGACGGGCATCAGTGCAGCACGGCCTCGGCGGCGGCGATCGTGGCAATCCCCAGCGCGATCAACAGCACCTGCTGCGATGATTCGCGCGGCGAGGTGCGTTCGTGCAGTCCCGGGATCAGATCCGCCACGGCGATGTAGATGAAACTGGCCACCGCCACGGCGATGAGATAAGGCAGCACGGCGCTGGACCGGGAGAGGCTGGCCCATGTTAGGAGGCCGCCGAATATTGTGGTGAGGCTGGAAATCATGTTCCAGAGGAAGGCCTGACCGCGCCCGAAGCCGCTGTTCAGCAATATGGCGAAATCCCCCAGTTCCTGCGGGATCTCGTGCGCGGCGACCGCCAGTGCGGTCAGCACGCCGAGGCGAAAGTCGGTCAGAAAGGTGGCGCCGATCAACACGCCGTCGACGAAGTTGTGGATGCCGTCGCCGAGGATGATCAGCAGACCCGTGGCGCGTTGCCGTGCGTTGTGAACCTCCGGGGCATGACCTTCGCAGTTGCTGTGATGACAGTGACGCCAGATGACGAGCTTTTCCAGGATGAAGAACAGCAGCAGGCCGCCCAGCACCGTGGCCGTGATGGCCTCCGTGCCGGCGCCACCGCCGCCCTTGAGGGCCTCCGGCAGCAGTCCCATAAATGCGGCGCCGAGCAGGGCGCCGGTGGCGAAACTGACGAGGTGCGGCAGCATTATCGCGCGCCGCGCCGGCGGCAGCAGCAGGAAAACGGCCGCCGCCAGCACGCTGAGCACGCCCCCGAGGAGACAGAATAAAATGATCGAGACAAGCAGGGACATGGCCGGAAATTTCGAGTTGAGCCGCGGCTATCGTAGCAGGCCGGTCAGGCCGGCGCAGGCTCAATCCAGATCAGGCTGGCCATGCGGCCGGTTTCACCGTCGCGGCGGAAGGAAAAGAACCGGTCACGCTCCGCATGGGTGCACCACGTGCCACCGTAAACGCGCTCAACGCCGCCCCGGCGCAGAAGGGCGCGGCCGATGGCGTACAAATCCGCGAGATAATGGCCGGGCCGCGACGGCGCAAACGCCGCCAGCACATCCGTGCCGCGGGCGATAAAGGCCCGGCGCACTTCCTCGCCGACTTCGTAGTGGCGGGCGCTGATGGCGGGCCCCAGCCAGGCGAGAAGCCGGCGCCGCGGCGAACGGAAGCGCCCCAGCCCCTCCTCGACGATGCCGGCGGCCAGTCCCCGCCAGCCGCAATGCAGCGCCGCGATCTCGTTGCCCTCCTCGTTGCACAACAGCAGCGGCAGGCAGTCCGCCGTCAGCACCGCGCAGACGACGCCGGGCGCATCCGCATAGGCGCCGTCGGCGTTGCGATCGCGATCCTTCCCCGCGTCGATCACCCGCGAGCCGTGGTGCTGTTCGAGCCAAACCGGCTCGCCGTGGAGCAGCAACGCCGCGCGCAGCCTCCGGCGGTTGCGCTGGACGTCGCCGGAGTCATCGCCCACATGGGACGCCAGATTGAGGCTCGCGTACGGCGCCGCGCTGCAACCGCACGTGCGCAGCGTGGTGAGCGCACGCACCGCCGGCGCCGCCGGCCAGTCGGATGTGATCCACGCCACTGACGGCATCCTTGTCTCCACAAGAAGACGGCCCTATTTCGAGGCGGGGGAAAGCAACATCCGCAACAATTGCCGCATATCGGCCGGCAGGGGCGAATTCCACACCATGCGTCGACCGTCGGCCGGATGCTGCAAAACGAGGCGCGTGGCGTGCAGCGCCTGGCGTTTGAAGCCGCGCAGCGCCTTGATGAGTTCGGCGCTCGCGGACGGGGGGAGGCGCACGCGGCCGCCGTACGCGGGATCGCCGACCAGCGGATGTCCGATATGCGCCAGATGCACCCGGATTTGATGCGTGCGGCCGGTCTCGAGTTTGACGCGCAGATGGGCGTGGGCGGCGAAGCGGCGCAATACGCGGTAATGCGTGACCGCAGGCCGGCCGTCCCCGACGACGGCCATGTGCGTGCGGCGGCGGCGGTGCCTGCCGAGCGGTTGATCGATGGTGCCGCCCGCGGTCGGCACGCCCTGCACGACGGCCTCGTACTCGCGCGTGATCCGCCGTTTCTGCAACTGGGAAATCAGGCGGGTGTGAGCGCGCGGCGAGCGCGCCACCACCAGCAGGCCGGAAGTGTCCTTGTCCAGCCGATGGACAATGCCGGCGCGCGGCAGTTGCCTGAGTTCGGGCGCGTGGTGCAGCAGGGCGTTGGCGAGCGTGCCCGCGGGGTTGCCGGCGCCCGGATGGACCACCAACCCCGCCGGCTTGTCGATGACGATGATGTCCCTGTCCTCGTAGACGATCGGCAATGTGGCCGGCTGCGCCTCCCATTCCGATTTCGTCTGCGACGGAACGCGCAGGTGGACGCTGTCGCCCGCGTGCACGCGGGCGCGCGGGCGCGCCAGGGCGTCGTTCAGCCGCACCCCGCCGGCCTCGATGAGCCCTTTGAGCAGCGTCCGCGAGAAATCGGGAAACATGATGGCGAGCGCCCTGTCCAGCCGGACGCCGTCCAGCCCGCCCGGAATCAGCGCGCGCCGGACGTCGTCCTGATCTGACTGCATTGCCGGGGGCTTGGGGGTCGCCATACAATGCCGGATGTTTAACGACGGAGTCTTAAAGTGCAAGTATCGCTGAAACCCGGTTTCCTGTTCGTCCTGCTGCTCGCCACCGCGGTTCTCCCGGCGTGTTCGTACTTCAGCACGGAAAAAAAAGACGAGACGGAAGGGTGGAGCGAGGAGCGCCTGTACAACGAGTCCAAGGGACTGCTCGATTCCGGCCAGTACAAGTCGGCGGCGGAGAACTTCGAGAAATTGCAGTCGCGCTATCCCTTTGGTCCACATTCCCAGCAGGCCCAGCTGGACCTGGCCTACGCCTATTACAAGGAGGATGAATACGCCTCCGCCGTGGCGGCCTGCGATCGCTTCATCAAGATTTATCCCGGCAGTCCGGCAGTCGATTATGCCCACTATCTCAAGGGGCTGGCCAACTACAACCAGAACAAGGGGCTGCTGGATCGGTTTCTGCCCACCGACACGGCGCAGCGCGATCAGGGTGCGGCGGTCGATTCCTTCAACGATTTCTCCGAACTGCTGAAGAAATATCCCGACAGCAAATACGCCGAGGACGCCCGCCAGCGCATGGTGCACCTGCGCGACCTGCTGGCGCGGCAGGAGGTCAACATCGCCAACTACTACATGCGCCGCGGCGCCTACATCGCCGCCGCCAACCGCGCGCGCTACGTGGTTGAGAACTACCAGCAGACCACCGTCATGCCGGAGGCCTTGACCATCATGGCCAAGGCCTACAAGGTGCTGCAGATGGATGATCTTTCCAACGACGCCCTGCGTGTGCTGGAATTGAACTTCCCCAACTATCCGGGCATCGAGGAAGTGCGCAATACGGTGGTCAAGTGATTTCGGTGTAGGCGGAGGTGATGGGGTAGCGGCGGTCGCGGCCGAAGGCCCGGCGCGAAATGCGCACGCCGGGCGCCGCCTGCCGGCGCTTGTACTCGTTGCGATCCACCATGCGGGTCACCCTCCTCACCGTTTCGGGCTCGAAGCCGGCGGCGATGATCTGCTCCGGCGTCTCATCGTTTTCAATATAGCGCTCGAGGATCGGATCGAGCACCGGGTAGGGCGGCAGGCTGTCCTCGTCCTTTTGATCGGCCCGCAACTCCGCCGACGGGGGCCGCTCGAACACGCGCCGGGGGATGACCGCGGAGAGGCCGTTGCGGTAGGCGGCCAGCCTGTACACTAGCGTCTTCGGCACGTCCTTGAGCGGCGCGAAGCCGCCGGCCATGTCGCCGTAGAGCGTGGCATAGCCCACCGCCATCTCGCTCTTGTTGCCGGTGGTGAGCACGAGCCTGCCGGTCTTGTTGGACAGCGCCATCAGCAGCACGCCGCGGCAGCGCGCCTGGATGTTCTCCTCCGTGGCGTCCGCGGGCAGACCCGCGAAGAGTGGCGCCAGGGTGTCGGTGAAGGCGGTGAAGGCCCGCTCGATGGGAAGGACGTGATATTTGACACCCAGCGCCTCGGCCTGCGCACGCGCGTCCTCGTTACTCATGGCCGCCGTGTAGCGCGACGGCATCAGCACGGCCTCGACCTGATCCGCGCCCAGGGCATCGACGGCGATGGCCAGCGTGAGGGCCGAATCGATGCCGCCGGACAAGCCCAGTACCGCGCCCTTGAAACCGTTCTTGCGCGCGTAGTCGCGCACGCCCAGAATCAGCGCTTCGTAAACGCTGGCCTCCGGTGTCAGGTGCGGTTGTCGCTCACCGCGCAAATCAATTTTGCCGTCATTGGTCGAGAGCCCCACGACGTGCAGGCACTCGCGGAAATCGGGGGCGCGGCTCACCACCGTGCCCTGCGCATCGACCACGGTGGAGGCGCCGTCGAAGACCAGCTCGTCCTGGCCGCCGACGAGATTCAGGTACATCACCGGCATGTCGCCCTCGCGCGCCGCGTCGCGCAGGATGGCCTCGCGCGTGTGCGCCTTGCCGATGTGATAGGGCGAGGCGTTTATGTTCAGCATCAGACGGGCGCCGGCGGCGCGCGCCTGCGCCACGGTGCCGCGCTGCCAGATATCCTCGCAAATGCTGAGCGCGCAGGGCAGCCCCTTCACATCGAATACTGCGGCGCTGTGGCCGGGGGCGAAATAGCGTTTTTCATCGAACACGCTGTAGTTGGGCAGATGCTGCTTGCGGTAGCGCGCCAGCGCCTCCCCGTCGCGCAGCGCCGTGCAGCCATTGTAGATGTCCGCGCCGTCCTTTTCCGGATGGCCGACGACCAGCGTGATGCCCTTCACCTCGCGCCGGATCAGCGCCAGCGCCGCCGCCACCTGGTGGTGCAGGCCGGGGCGCAGCACCAAATCCTCCGGCGGGTAGCTGGTGAGCGTGAGTTCCGGAAACAGAACGAGATCCGCCTTCAACTCATCGCGCGCCCGTGCGGCGTTGTCGATGACCCGCCGGGCGTTGCCGCTGATGTCGCCGACCAGCAGGTTCAATTGGGCGAGCACGATTCGTAGTAATCCGGCAGCCATGATGCTATTTTACAAGAGGAACGTTTTTTGCGGATGAAAAAATCAAATGCCCGCGCATAGTCGCCGGCCGAATCGCCGGCCACCCCAACTTTTTTCCATGCACTTCACAACATCTCCATCGCGGGTGGTCCCGCTGTCGATTGCCGGAATTCTGTGCGCGTTGATCGTGGCGCCGGCGGCCGTGTATGGGAAGGAGGTGGCGCCGGATGCGCAGGGAAAGGCGGTCGCACAATCGGGAGGCGGCGTGGGGGCGCGGGGGAAATCCGTGGTGATATCGAGCAGCGGCGCCGGTGACATCGAAATGGTGGACATCCCCGGCGGCAGCTTCCAGATGGGCTGTTCGCCCGGCGACAACGAGTGCGGCAAGGACGAGTATCCACGGCACGCCGTCAAAATAAAACCATTCAGAATGAGCAGGTATCCGGTCACCTTTGCGCTGTGGGACGCCTGCGTGATCTCCCGCGGCTGCGGTCTTTATTCGCCTTCCGACGCCGGCTGGGGCCGCGGCAACCGCCCGGTGATCAACGTGTCGTGGGATGACGCGCAGCTGTTCATCGACTGGATGAACCGTGAAACCGGCCGGCATTTCCGGCTGCCGTCGGAGGCCGAATGGGAATATGCGGCGCGCGCCGGCACGACGACCCGTTATTACTGGGGCGACAACATCGGCCGCAACCACGCCGACTGCGACGGTTGCGGCAGCCGCTGGGACAACAAACAAACCGCGCCCGTGAACGCCTTCAGGCCCAATGCCTTCGGCCTGTTCGGGATGCTGGGGAATGTCAAGCAGTGGACCGAGGACTGTTGGAATAGCAATTATAACGAGGCACCGGATGACGGCTCGGCGCTCACCACCGGCGACTGCGACAGGCGCGTGGCGCGCAGCGGTCCCTGGAGCCTCACGCCGGATTATCTGCGCGCATCATTCCGCAGCGGCGTGCTCAGGCTCTTCCGCACCTTCACGCTCGGCTTCCGCCTCGCCGAGGATAAATAGGGCGGGCGCGCGCCCCGCGCACAGCCGCAATTCAATGCTTGAGGCGCCTGGCGATGGCGGCGCCGAGTTCGGCGGGGGAGCGGACGGTGGTGACGCCGGCCTTCTCCAGCGCGGCATATTTGCCGGCGGCGGTGCCCTTGCCGCCGGAGATGATGGCGCCGGCGTGGCCCATGCGCTTGCCGGGCGGCGCCGTGACGCCGGCGATGTAGGCCACCACCGGCTTGCGCACGTTTTTGGCGATGAACTCCGCAGCCTCCTCCTCGGCGCTGCCGCCGATCTCGCCCACCATGATGATGCCTTCGGTCTGCGGATCATTTTCAAACAGGGCCAGGCAGTCGATGAAGTTCGTGCCGTTGATGGGATCGCCGCCGATGCCGACACAGGTGCTCTGGCCCAGGCCAATCTTGCTGGTCTGCGAGACGGCCTCATAGGTCAGCGTGCCGGAGCGGGAGACGATGCCGATGCAACCGGGCTTGTGGATGTGGCCGGGCATGATGCCCATCTTGCAGGCGCCGGGCGTGATCACGCCGGGGCAATTGGGGCCGACCAGCCGCGATTTCGGATAGCGCGCGAGCGCGGTCCAGACCTTGACCATGTCCAGCACGGGGATGCCCTCGGTGATGCAGGCAATCACGCCGATGCCGGCGTCGGCGGCCTCGATGATGGCCTCGGCGGCGAAGGCGGGAGGCACGAAGATCATGGTGGCGTTGGCGCCGGTCGCCGCGACGGCGTCATGCACGGTGTTGAACACCGGCCGGTCCAGGTGGCTGCTCCCGCCGCGGCCGGGCGTGACGCCGCCGACCAGCTGGGTGCCGTACTCGATGGCCTGCCTGGAATGAAACGTGCCCTGCTGGCCGGTGAAGCCCTGGCAGAGCACGCGCGTGTTCTTGTCGATCAGGATGCTCACGGGCGCGATTCCTTCGCTGCCGCCACGACCTTGCGCGCCGCGTCGTCCAGATCAGTGGCGGTGATGACGGCAAAACCGCTTTGCTTCAGTAGATCGTAACCCGCCTCGACGTTGGTGCCCTCCAGCCGCGCCACCACCGGCACCTTGACGCCGACCTCCTTGATGGCGCGGAGAATCCCATCGGCGATGAGATCACAGCGCACGATGCCGCCGAAGATGTTGACCAGGATGGCGCGCACCTTGTCGTCGCCGACGATGAGCTTGAAGGCCTCGGCCACCTTCTCCGGCGTGGTGCCGCCGCCGACGTCGAGAAAGTTGGCCGGCTGCCCGCCGTAGAGCTGGATGATGTCCATGGTCGCCATCGCCAGGCCCGCGCCGTTGACCATGCAGGCGATGTCGCCGCCCAGGGTGATGTAGTTGAGATCGAAACGGCGGGCGTGGCTTTCCTTGGGGTCCTCCTGGCTCTGATCGCGCCACTGCTCCAGCACCGGCTGGCGGTAGAGGGCGTTGTCGTCGATGTTGATCTTGCCGTCCAGCGCCTGCAGTTCTCCCTCCCTGGTCACGACCAGCGGATTGATCTCGACCAGGCTCGCATCCTTTTGCAGGAACAGCTTGTAGAGCGCATGCAGCAGGGTTGCCAGCTGCCGGCCCTGTTTGTCGTCGAGGCCGAGCGCCGCGGCCACGCGCCGGCACTGGTATCCCGCCAGCCCCAGGGTGGGATCGATGGAAAGCGAGAATATTTTTTCCGGGCTTTTGGCGGCGACCTCCTCGATGTCCATGCCGCCGGCGGGCGAGGCCACGATGGCCACGCGCCTGGCGGCGCGATCGACCAGCATGGCGAGATACAATTCGCGGGCGATATCGGTGGTGGCCTCGATGAGCACGCAATGCACCGGCTGGCCCCTGGGGCCCGATTGCCTGGTGACGAGGCGCGTGCCGATGAGATTGTGGACGATGGATTCCAACTGCTCGCGGCTGCCGGCGATGCGCACGCCGCCGGCCTTGCCGCGGCCGCCGGCGTGCACCTGGGCCTTGACGACCCAGCCGTGACCCTTGACCGCCGAGGCCACGGTGAGCGCCTCGTGGATGCTGTAGGCCGGCCGCCCGGCCGGGACGGGGATGCCGTAATCGGCGAACAGCTGCTTGGCCTGGTATTCGTGCAGGTGCATTCTGGCTCCCCGACCGCCGCTATTTTTATTTCCCAGCGTAGACCCGCACTGGCGTCAACACCAGACTGCGGCCCATAATCATCATAGCCGGTTTGGAGCGATTTGCCCTCATGGCGCGTTTATTTCTGCTTTTCCTGATTGCCGCCCTGGTGTACCTCGTCCTGCGGCTGTTCCCGCCCTCCCGGCGTCCACCGGCGGTTCCGCCGGCGGCGGCCTCGTCAAAACTGGTCGGTTGCGCCCACTGCGGGTTGCGCGTGCCGGAGGCGGAGGCGGTGCGGCAAGGGGGGCGATATTACTGTGATCGGTCGCATGTGCCCGGCGGCGGGGGGGCGTCCCCGGCATGACCCCGGACATTACCGTGCTGAAAAACAGGGAAACGACCAACTGGCGGGCGTTGCGGTTTTTCAATTTATACCGGCTGATCATCTCCGGGTTGTTCGTGGTTTTGGTGGTGACGAAGAACCTGCCGCCGCCCCTCGGGGCGGACAATCTCCACCTCTTCCGCCTCTTGGCCGTCGCCTATCTACTGATCGCCATCGCCCTGCAGGTGTTGCTGGAACGACGGCTGGCCGCCGTGCCGCTGCAACTCTTCACCGAGGTGGGCGTGGATGTCTTGTTCATCACCGGCATGATGTACGCGAGCGGCGGCGTCGGGAGCGGTTTCGGCATGCTGCTCGTCACCACCATTGCCGGCGGCAGCCTGCTGTCGCCCGGTCGCATGGCCTTTTTTTACGCCGCCTGCGCCGCGCTGGCCGTGCTGGGCGAGGAGATCTACGCCTATACGGTGGATCTGCGCGACATCAATTACGCGCAGGCCGGATTTCTGGGCGGCAGCTATTTTGTCACCGCGCTCACCGCCTACGTGCTGGCAAGCCGCATCCGTGAAAGCGAGGCGCTGGCCGAGCGCCGCGGACAGGACCTGGCCAATCTGGCGCGCCTGAATGAACACATCGTCCAGCGCATGCAATCCGGGGTCCTGGTGCTGGATGCGGCCGGCCGGGTGCGGCTCAGCAACGACGCGGCCCGCCGGCTGCTGGGTCTGGAAAGACCGCCCGGTGACTGGTCGTTGAATGAGCTGCCGGCCGGCCTGGCGTCGCGTTACCGGCGCTGGCGCGCCAGCGGCGCGGTTGACGTCACGCCGTTGCGGGTGGAGACGAGCGGCATGGAGGTGCTGTCCTCTTTTCTGGCCCTGGAGGGCGGCGGGACGCTGGTGTTTCTCGAGGATGCCGCGGTGATGCGGCAGCGGGCGCAGCAGCTGAAACTGGCCTCGCTGGGCCGGCTCACCGCCAGCATCGCCCATGAAATCCGCAATCCGCTGGGCGCCATCAGCCACGCCGCCCAATTGCTCTCCGAGCCGGACACCGCCGACGTGGAAAACCGGCAGCTGACCCGCATCATCCACGAGCATTCCCAGCGGGTGAACACCATCATTGAGAACGTGATGAGCTTGAGCCGCCGCGACGCCGCGGCGCCGGAACGGCTGCTGCTGCGCGACTGGCTGGACAAGTTCGTCATCGAACTCAAGCTGCGTCACCAGCTGCCCGACGGCGCCGTCGCCGTCGCGCTGGCTCCCGCGGACATCGCCGTGCGCGTCGACCCGAGCCAGTTGCATCAAATCCTGTGGAATCTCTGCGAGAACGCCCTGCGTTACAGCCGCGATCGACAGCCGCGGCTGGAACTGCGCGGCCATGTCCACCCGCAAACCCGGCGTCCCTGCCTTGATGTCATAGATTACGGACCGGGCATACCGGCGTCGGCGCGGGATCACATCTTCGAACCGTTCTTCACCACCGAACATTCGGGCACGGGCCTCGGGCTTTACCTCGCCGCCGAATTGTGTGAGGCCAACCAGGCCGGCCTGACCCTGCACGCCAACAGTCCGCAGGGCTGCTGTTTTCGCATACAATTCGCCCCGGTGGATCGATTTCGGCAATCGCGGGAGTGGTCATAGTTCATGACGCAGGCCCTGACCCTGGTGGTGGATGACGAGCCGGCGATATGTGATTTGCTGGCGATCACGCTGCGCCGCATGGGCGTGGAAAGTGAAGCCGTGACCACGCTGACGGAGGCGCGCGAACGGTTGAACCGCCGCGCCTATGATCTATGCCTCACCGACATGCGGCTGCCGGACGGCGACGGCCTCGAGCTGGTGGCCCACATCCAGAACAGGTTCCCCAACACGCCGGTCGCCGTCATCACCGCCCATGGCAACATGGAATCCGCCATCCAGGCGCTGAAGTCCGGCGCCTTCGACTTCGTGACCAAGCCGGTGGATCTCGCCGTGCTCAAGCGCCTGGTCAGCACGGCGATCAAGCTCTCCGAGAAAAAGCAGGAGGGACAGCGCGGCCCGCAGCTCATCGGCGAATCGCCCGGCATGCGCGACTTGCGCGAGCGAATCGCCAAGCTGGCGCGCAGCCAGGCGCCGGTGTACATCAGCGGCGAATCGGGCACCGGCAAGGAACTGGTGGCACGCATGATCCACGAACAGGGGCCGCGCGGCGGCCAGCCCTTTGTCCCGGTCAACTGCGGCGCCATTCCGCCGGACTTGATGGAGAGCGAATTCTTCGGGCACAAAAAAGGCAGCTTCACCGGCGCCGTGGTGGACAAGCCCGGCCTGTTTCAGGCGGCGCACGGCGGCACCCTGTTTCTGGATGAAGTGGCCAATCTGCCGCTGTCCATGCAGGTCAAGCTGCTGCGCGCCATCCAGGAGAAATCCGTGCGTCCCGTGGGCGCCCAGAGCGAAGTGAAGGTCGATGCCCGGATCCTGAGCGCGACGCACAAGGATTTGGGTCTGCTCACGCGCAATGGCGGTTTCCGGCAGGATTTGTATTACCGCATCAACGTCATCGAGCTGCATGTGCCATCGCTGCGCGAGCGTCCGGAGGACATCCCGCTTTTAGTGGAATTCATTCTGGGCCGCCTGGCGCAGGGCGCCGGGATCGCCAAGCCCGAGATGACCACGGAGGCACTGGCGGCCCTGCGTGCCTATCTCTTTCCGGGCAATGTCCGCGAGCTGGAGAATATCCTGGAACGAGCGCTGACCTTGTGTGCGGATAACGTCATTCGCGTGCAGGATCTGCACCTGCCAAAAACCACGGCGGGAGGCGTCGGTGAGCAACCCTTCGATTCCTATCTGGATGAGGTGAAGAAAAAACATTTGCTGGAGGCATTGGAGGCCACCCACTGGAACAAGATGGCGGCCGCCAAGCGGCTGGGAATCAGTTATGGTGCACTGCGCTATCGCTTGCAGCGCCTGGGCCTGGATCAATGACGGCCTGCTGATTTTCAGCAGATTCTGCTGCGAAACCGCAAAATACCCGCCCCGGAAATGACGATGCCAATGCCTTCCAAAACTGTTTTAGACCGCAGGATTGTGACATGGTCGTCACTCGGACAGTTTTGACCGGGGAATTGCATCACACTATAGTTATAACAAGGGTGGTGGTATGTATAATGCCTAATAAACCCCATCCAAGTCCGTCTTGAATGCCGTTTCGCGCCCGCTTGGAGGAGTTTTTTGGGGGCGGGCGCGGGAGGTGCAAGGGGGCTCAAGGATAAATTAACCGGTCAAGTCAACAGGAGAAATCTCATGAAGAAACTGCAACAGGGCTTTACGCTCATCGAATTGATGATCGTGGTCGCGATCATCGGCATTCTGGCGGCGGTGGCGATTCCGGCGTATCAGGACTACACCATCCGCGCGCGCGTGACGGAAGGCATCGGCATGGCGGCGGCCGCGAAGACCTCGGTATCCGAGTACCGGTTGAGCAAAACCGGCTTCCCGGCGGACAATCCCACGGCCGGCATTTCCTCGACCATCAAGTCGCAGTACGTCGCGGGGTTGACCATCACCAATGGCGCAATCACGATTACTTACAGCACCCTCGGTAATGCCAACGCCGATGGCAAGACAATTATCTTTAACCCCACCTTCACCAACTCAACGGTGCAGTGGAGTTGCACGGGTGGCAATATGCCGGCCAAGTACAAGCCGGCGAATTGCCGCTGATAGTTGGTTGCACAGGTTTGTTTTGTGAAAAACCCCGGCTTCATGCCGGGGTTTTTTTTGCCGTCACATGAATGAGCCGTTACGACGCCGGACTTTGTTGACGGGAACGGTTTTCTACGCGCTGATGGGCATCGTGTGGCTCGCTTACCGGCCCGGCCTGGGGGGAGGGCTTGTTTTCGATGACCTCATCAACCTGGAGCCGCTCGCTGATTTTGACAACGGGCTTTTGACCTGGCGGGAGCTGGTTTCAGGCAATGTCTCGGGCCCGCTGGGAAGACCGCTGGCGATGCTCACCTTCGCCTTCAACGTCGCCGCCTCCGGGACGGACGTCTGGAGCTATAAATTCACCAACCTGGCCGTTCATCTGCTCTGCGGCTGTCTGGTTTTCTGGCTCAGCGGGCGCCTGTTCCGGAATGTTCAGGAACTGGCGGCCCACCGTTGGTCGTGGGCGTTGTGGGTGGCGGGCTTGTGGCTGTGCTCGCCTTTGTTTGTGAGCACCGTCCTCTATGTCATCCAGCGGATGGCGCAGTTATCCGCCTTGTTCACTTTCGCCGGATTGCTGCTCTATGCCGTGGGTCGCCAGAATATCGACGGCAGATTCGCCGGCGGCGCGGTTTTGATTCTCAGCGCGTTCGTCATCTGCTGGCCGGCGGCGACATTCAGCAAGGAAACCGGCGCCCTGTTCCCACTTCTGGCATGGATCACGGAGATTTTCATATTCCGTTTCCAAGGCCCGCCGCGCGTGCGCCGTCTGTTGCGGGCGCTGTATTTCGTCACCCTGGCCGTGCCGGCGGCGGTGGTGCTGATCGTGGTTCTGTTGAAGCCGGACCTGGTGCTGGCGGGATACCAGTTCAGGGATTTTACGCTGTCCGAACGCCTGTACACCGAGGCGCGCATACTCTTCGACTATCTTCGCCAACTGCTTCTGCCGCGGGGAGGCGCGATGGGGCTTTACCACGATGATTTCCCCCGCTCGACGGGCCTGTTTTCGCCGCCGCTGACGATGGCGGCGCTGCTGTCGTGGTGCGCCCTGTTGCTCGCGGGCTGGTGGAGTCGCAATACGCGCGCGCGCATGCTCGGCTTCGCCGTGTTTTTTTTCCTGGGCGCGCAGCTGCTGGAGTCCACGGCGTATCCGCTGGAGCTTTATTTCGAGCACCGCAACTACCTGGCGGGGTACGGCATATATGCGGGCCTGGCGGCCGCGATGGCCGTGATTTTGGAACGCATGAACAAGGCCCGCGGAATTCTCACCCCATGTTTGATCACCATGCCGCTGCTGTTTGCGCTGGCCACGAGCCAGCGCGTGCTGGCATGGCAATCCCCCGCGCAGGACCTGTTGATTACGGAGGCGCACCATGCCCAATCTCCGCGCGTGAGCATGGATCTGGCGCTGTGGTTCGCCGGTATTGGTGATTTTGCCGATGCCGAGGAGCGGCTTGAACGGGCCGATGAACTCAGGCCGGAGGACTCCGGTGTGGCGCTGGTGCGGTTGCTTGTTCGCTGTTCGGAAGGACGCCCCGTGACTTCCGGTGATTACGCCAGACTTCAGGCCGTCAGGGACATCTCGCAGGACATCACCACGACGGCGGCGTTGCAATGGCTCGTGAAGAAGCTGCGCGCGAATCAGTGCCACGAGGTGGATACAGAATATCTGGCCGATACCATCACACGGTGGTGGCTGCACACCCGGCGGCCCGCCAACGACAACACCCAGTGGAATCTGCACATCGCGATGGCTGATTTGTATCGACAGGCGCGGCGTTATGATGCCGCGCTGGCGCATCTCTACGCCGCCCTGGAGATCCAGCCGCAATTGCTCCATCCTGAGCTGGTCGCCGCCGATATCTGGATAGAACGGCGGAACCTCGAACGTGCCCAGGCGGTGGTGAATGATCTGAAACGGCGCGATCGTCACCGCCAGCGCAGTCAGACCATGTTGATAGCCGCTTATCAACGATATATTGACGCCATGCGGAAAGGGCCGGCTGCGCCACGACGATGACGGAAGGGCTGGCAGAGAATGGCGGAAGGATGAAGTCCCCGCTATCCGTGAACGAGACCCTGCTGATCGGCGCCGGGTGCATTGCGCTCGTTTTGTTGTGCGCGCGCCTCTACTGGCCCGGCCTGGGTGGTCCGCTGATCTTCGATGATTTTCCGCAGCTCTCCCCCCTGCTGGTCCTGGATCCAGGCCCGCAACTGGACTGGCGCGGTTATGTGACGAGCAACAGCGGCCTGCTGGGGCGTCCGGTCGCCATGGCCAGCTTCTTGATGAATGCGCTGGGCAGCGGGCCGGACATTTCCGCGTGGAAATACACCAACGTCATGATCCATTTGCTGACCGGCCTGGTGTTGATCTGGCTTTCCGCCTGCCTGTTCGCGGCGCGACAGCGGGGAGCCATGAGGCCGTTGCCGGCCTGGACGCCGGCCTTGGTTGTCGGCGGATTCTGGATGCTGCACCCCCTGCACGTCAGCACGGTTCTTTACGTCGTTCAACGCATGGCGCAGCTCTCGGCGCTTTTCTGTTTTGCCGGCATGTTGTGTTACTGGCAGGGGCGGCGACTGCAGATCGCCGGTCATAAAGGCGGACATCCGCTGGTGGTGCTTTCTTATCTCGTCTTCATGCCGCTTGCCGCGTTCAGCAAGGAGAATGGCGCCTTGTTGCCGGTTTACACCCTGCTGATGGAGATCTATTTTCTGAAGTTCAACGGCGATCGCCTCACCCGGCGCATCGTCATCGGCTCCTTCGTCCTGTTTCTGCTGATTCCCGGCGTCACCGGTTTGTGGGCGTTGCTGGCGCACTACCACTATTCGTTGCAGGCGGCATATGCGCTCCGCGATTTCGATCTCACGCAGCGACTGCTGACCGAGCAGCGGATATTGTTGCTGTACATGTCGCAAATACTGGTCCCCACGCTGGCAAAATTCGGATTGTTCCATGACGATATTCCACTCTCGACGGGATGGTTGACGCCGCCGTCGACGCTGGGCGCGGGATTGGTCCTGCTGCTGCTCGTTTGGTTTGCCTGGAAGATCAGGGACCGGCTGCCGGTTGTCGGCTTCGGTATTGCGTTTTTTCTCGCCGGGCACTTGATGGAATCGACGATTCTGCCGCTGGAATTGACATTCGAACATCGCAATTACCTTCCTTCCTACGGTCTTTTGCTGGCTGCCTGCGATCTGGTGCGCACGATGAACTGGGCGGCGGGCGTTAAAGCGGCCATGGCGCTTGCCGCCGGTGCGTTATTCAGCTTTGTCCTGTACCTGCATGTTGATAAATGGTCCAGTTATCCGAAAATGCTGGCCTATTTCACCCGGACCCATCCCTCCTCGCCGCGCGTGCGCGCCGGCGTGGCGGAATATCTCACGGAACAGCGTCGCTATCGGGATGCGCTGCTGCTGCTTGAAGGCGAGCAAACGCAGGGGGCATTGCTGCAGAGACTTTACATATACTGTCGCAGTGATCATCGCCTGCCGCCGCAGGCCCTGGAGCGGACGGCGGATTCCCTGACCCATGCGCTGGATAATTATGCCGTGAGCGGCTTGATTGAGTTGGGTCGCGAAGGGTTGGATGACGGCTGCCGGTTCGATCAGGCGCGATATCTTGAGCTGACGGAGACGGCCGACAAACTGGGGGTGCCGGCCGGTACCAGCCGCTACAAGCTTCTAATCTTTCAGGCCCATTATCAGTGGCGGCTTCGCAGGTTCGAAGATGCAATGGCCACCCTGCTTGAGGCATATAATATTCTTCCCGAGGATCCGGTGCCTCTGTTTTTGATGACCGAATGGCTGATCAGCCTGAATCGCATGGATGAGGCGCGCATGTATTACGATAAGGCCGTGCACGTGGCGCGGGCTTCGCACAAGAACTACAGCGTATTCATCGACAGCGTTGGTCTCATGTTCACCGCGCCGGAAAAGGCGGCGCACTGGCAACGGGAGGATTTGTCGTGATGCTCGAAACTGGGGGGCGCACGCAGGCATGGAACCGCCGTCGCCAGCCGTGAACGCGTCGATGAGCGGCGTCAGCATCATTCTGCCGGCCCACAATGAAGCGCCGGCGGTGGCCGCGCTCATCCCCGCCTTGCGCACGCTGTATCCCGCGGCCGAGATCATCGTCGTGGATGACGGCTCCGGCGACGACACCGGCGAGGCCGCCCGCAAGGCCGGCGCCAGGGTGATCCCGCACCCCTATCGCATGGGCAACGGCGCCGCGATCAAGTCGGGCGTCCGCGCCGCCCGCGGCGAGGCGTTGGTGTTCATGGACGCCGACGGCCAGCACGCCCCCGCCGATATCGACCGCCTGATCGACAGGATGAACCAGGGCTATGACATGGTCGTGGGGGCGCGCGCTGGAGGGTCGCAGGCCAGCGTCGGCCGCTGGCTGGCGAATTCCTTCTACAATCGCTTTGCCAGCTGGATGGTGGGACACCGGGTCGAGGACCTGACCTCGGGCTTCCGCGCCGCGCGCGCCGGCAGGTTCCGCGAGTTCCTGCATCTGCTGCCCAACGGCTTTTCCTATCCGGCCACGTCGACCATGGCGTTTTTCCGCTCGGGCTACGCGGTGGCTTACGTGCCCATCGTCGCCGGACGGCGGACGGGCAAAAGCCACATCCGGCCGCTGCGTGACGGCATCCGTTTCCTGCTGATCATGTTCCGCATCTGCACCCTGTACTCGCCGCTCAAGCTGTTTCTGCCCATCAGCGCGTCGGTGTTTGTCACCGGCCTGGGCTACTATTTGTACACGTTTCTGACCATGCACAGATTCACGAACATGAGCGCGCTGCTGTTCATCGCCTCCCTCCTGATCTTTCTCATCGGCCTGGTCTCCGAGCAGATCACCATGCTGTTGTACCAGAAAAGCAATCAGCGATGAGAGTGCTGATCGACGTCAACCATCCCGCCCACGTTCATTTTTTCCGTCATCCCCTGCGGATGCTGCGCGAACACGGACATGAGGTGGTGGTGACCAGCCGCGACAAGGAAATGGCGCTGGATCTGCTGCGCGAGCTTGGCATCCGGAATGTTCCCCTGTCCAGCCAGGGCGGCGGCGGCCTGCTGACGCTGGCCCGCGAGCTGGTGATCAGGGATGTGCGACTTTATCGCGTGGTGAGGGAATTCCGCCCCCACGTCATGGCGGCGATCGGCGGCACCTTCATCGCCCATGTGGGCGCGCTGACAGGCGTGCCGTCGCTGGTGTTCTATGACACCGAAAACGCCACACTGCAGAATGCGATCACCTATCCGCTGGCCTCCTGCGTGTTCGCGCCGCGCTGCTACGAGGCCTGGCTGCCGGCGCGCCGGCATGTGCGCTACGACGGGTATCATGAGCTGTCCTATCTTCACCCGCGTTATTTCTCGCCGGATCGGCGCATCGCGGAGGATAACGGCCTGGCCCGCGACGGCGACACGTTCTTTCTCCGGCTGGTGTCGTGGCGGGCGAGTCACGACATCGCCGAACGTGGCTGGACGACGGAACTCCTGCGCGGGGTGGCCGGCAAATTGTCGGCGCTGGGACGGGTGCTGATCTCATCGGAGGCGGCGCTGCCCGCCGATTTGCAGGAATTTCGTTACGCCGGGAGCGCGGCGCAGGTGCATCACGTCATGGCGTTCTGTCGCGCGTTCGTGGGCGAGAGCGCGACCATGGCCTCGGAGTGCGCCGTCCTCGGCGTGCCGGCGATCTATGCGGCGCACACGGGCCGCGGTTACACCAACGAGCAGGAACGGCGTTACGGCCTGGTGATCAACGTGCGCTCGCTGGACTGGCCGACCGTGGAACGGGCGATGGATCGATTGCTGTCACTGCCGCCCGATCATGGTCGAAAGGCGAGGGCGAAACTGCTGGCCGGGACCATCGACGTGGCGGCCTTCGTCGTCGAGTGCCTGGAAACCTTTCCAGAGCCCCTGCGCCGTTACCGGCATTCGCAGGCCGCCTGAAGTGTGCGGCATTGCCGGCTGGTTCAGTCCGCTCCCGATCGATTCCGGCGACGCGCTGCCGCGATTGCAGAACATGATCGCCGCCATCGCCCATCGCGGGCCGGACGGGCGGGGGTATGTCTGCACCGCGCACGCGGCCCTCGGCCATGCACGGCTGGCGATCATCGATCTGGAGGGCGGGCGGCAGCCGCTCAAGGACCCGACGCGCGACGTGACCATCGTGTTCAACGGCGAAATTTACAACTACCCGCAGTTGCGCCGGGAATTGCAGGGGCAGGGGCATGTATTCGCGACGCATTCGGACACCGAGGTGATCCTCAAACTCTATTTGCAGGAAGGCGCGGGAGGGTTTGATCAACTGCGGGGCATGTACGCCTTCGCCTTGTGGGACGGGGAGCGGCGACGCGCGATTCTGGCGCGCGACCCGCAGGGGATCAAGCCGTTGTTCTACCGCCTTGATCACGGAGGGCTGGGCTTTGCCTCGGAAGCCAAGGCCTTGCTGGCCGGCGGGCATGCCGCCGCCGAGCTGGACGAATCCTCCCTGCACCTGCTGATGAATTTCCGTTATCTTCCCGGCGAACGGACGCTCTTCCGCGGCATCGAACAGCTTGCGCCCGGTGAGATATTGCAATGGGACCTGGCCGGGCGCACGCAGCGCTTCACGATAGCGCCTCCCTCCTCGGCTCCGGGAGCGGACGTTCTGGCGGCGCTGGAGGATTCCGTCGCCGTGCATCTAACGGCGGACGTGGAGGTGGCGGCGTATCTCTCCGGCGGCATGGATTCCGCCGCCGTGGCCGCGCTGGCGGCCAGAAAAAATCCCGCGTTGCGCACGTTCACCCTGCGGGTGGGTGATGATCCGCGCGAGGCGGATCATGCCGCGCAAACAGCGGCGCTTTTGGGCGTAAGAAATCAGGTGTTGGAGTGCCACGCGGACATGAATTCCCTGCTGCCAAGATTAATCTGGCATCTGGAGACGCCCAAGGTTAACGCCGTGCAGGTGGCCTTGCTGGCGCGGCACACCGTCCGCCATGTGAAGGTGGCGCTTTCCGGCCTCGGCGGCGACGAATTGTTTCTGGGCTACAATTTATTCCGGTGGCTGGCACAGGCCCACGACCTCGGCCGGATCCTGCCTGGTTTCCTGGGCAGACTGCTGGGCGGCGCGGGGGGTGAGATCGTGCGCCGCCTCCAACGGGCGCCCTGGAGCGAAGCGGAGCGCGCCATGAGGATCGTGGGAGAGCTCCCCGACTGGCCGCGTGTCTATGGCTTGATGCGCAACGTCTGGGACAGTCCGGCGCTGCGCCGCCTCATCTATGGACCGCGTCTGCTCGACTCGGCGCTGCCCGATGCGTTTGACGTCATCCGCGCGCGCTGGCCCGCGGGGATGGATCCGGTCATGGCGGCCGCGCGCTACGAGCGGCGTGAAAAAATGGTCAACGATCTGCTGTGGAACGAGGATCGATGCAGCATGGCGGCGGGGTTGGAGGTGCGGGTGCCGTTTGTCGACACCGTGCTGGCCTCCGCGGTTGCGCGTCTTGATCGCCGCGTCTTGATGAACGGGGGCCGGCCCAAGGCGTGGCTGCGCCGCGAATTGCAAAAGCTGCTGCCGGCGCAGGTCATGCGGCGGCCCAAGAGCGGTTTTCAGATCGACGCGCCGCGTTTTTACCATGAGTTTCTGCGGATGCCGGCCCATGACATTCTCTCGGAGGCGGCGCTGCGCCGGCACGGCCTCTTCAATCCGCGTTTCGTAAGACGACTGATGGCATTGCCGCCGGCGCCGCGCCACCGCTGGCACTATTTCATGCTTTTTCTCATGCTGGGCATGCATCTGTGGATGGAACAGTTCGTCCTTCCAGGACCTGCCGCCGGCGGTCGTCTGACGGTTGCCCGGGGGTCATGAACGCTGATTCCGTGCATGGCGTGATCGCCGCGGATGCGAGGGCCGCACTGGCGTCGACCCTGGCGTGGAGCCGGGCGCGCGATTATCACGGCCACACCAAACATGATGCGTTGGCGAGTCCGCTGCTGTGGGCGCTGTGCGGCTGGGGCAAATGGCCGCGCCTGCTCGCAATCCAGGCCGTCATGCGCAGTCCGGTCAATCTGCGCCCGCTCCTGGGCGTGCCCAAGACCTGCAATCCCAAGGGACTGGCGCTTTTCGTCCACGCCCATCTGGATCGGCACGCCGTAAACCGGACGCAGTCCGATCTGGACGAGGCGCAGCGGCTGTTGCAACGACTGATGACGATGCGATCACCGGGTCGCTGGCGCGGACTGGCGTGGGGCTATCCCTACCCCTGGCAGGATTTGGGATTCTTTGCGCCCGCGAACACCCCCAACGCCGTCGTCACGGCGTTCATCTGCGAGGCCTTTCTGCATGCCCACGCCGTTACTGGCCTGCGGGAGTGGTTGGAGGTGGTGGCGCAGGCGATTCCGTTTTTTCTCGGTGATCTGCGCGTGCTCAAGGACACGCCCGATGAACTTTGTCTCTCCTACATGCCGGTGGACATGCGCATGCGGGTGATGGACGTGAGCATATTGATCGGCTCGGTGCTGGCCGGGTACGAACGGCAGGCCGGCGACCGCAGTCATCACGACACGGCCCGCCGGCTGGTGAATTACGTCGTGCGCCGGCAGACGGAATACGCCGCCTGGTTTTACACCGATCCGCCCGCGGACTCCCCCGTCTGCCATGACAACTACCACACGGGTTTCATCCTTGATGCGCTGTGGCGCTACATGCAGGCCACCGGCGATCGCGGTCACGAGGAGGCGTATTACCGGGGTCTGCGCTACTATCATGATCATTTGTTCAACGCTGACGGCTCTCCCCGGTGGATGAGTGATCGCGATTATCCCCATGATATCCATGGCGCGGCGCAAGGCATCATTACCTTCGCGCGTCACGGGGACGCATATCCCGGCACGGCGGACAGGATTGTGGCGTGGGCGTTGAGACGCATGTACCATCCGGCGGGACGTTTTTACTATCAGGAAACGCCCTGGTACCGGAAGAAATTCACCCTGATGCGCTGGTGCAACGCCTGGATGGCGCGGGCGCTGGCGCATTATCTGCGCTGCGGGGCGGAGACATGAAAGCCGTGGAACCCTTGCAACCGGAGCCGCGGGCCACGCTGACGGGCGAAATCCGTTCGTTCTGGTCCCGCAACGTCAATGCCGAGCGCATCATGGGCAGGGCGGTCTCGCGGCACGCGCGCGGCTCCGAGGGTTATTTCCAGGATTTGCAGGAACAGCGTTACCGTTCACACCGCCATCTGCTGCCGTGGATCTGCTCCATGCAGCCGGGAAAGGCGGTGCTTGAGATCGGCTGCGGGGTGGGGCTGGACAGCTACGTCATGGCGCGGCGCGGGCTGCGGGTGACCGCCGTCGATTTGACGTTCGTGGGCGTGCAGACCGCCAAACGGCGTTTCGAGCGCGAGAACGTCGCGGCGGCCTTCGCGGTGACCGACGCCTGTCATCTGGCCTTCGCGAACGAAACCTTCGATTACGTGTATTCCTTCGGAGTCTTGCACCATGCGGCCGACACCGAGCGCACGATCAAGGAGGCCTTCCGCGTGCTCAGGAAGGGCGGTGAGGCGCGCATCATGCTTTATCACCGGCGCTCGCTCAACGAGCTGGTGCACCGCCTCTTGAAGGTGCCGTTCGAGGACAAGGACGAGCTCTGTCCGGTGGTCCGGCGTTTTACCGTGGCTGAGGTCCGGAAAATGTTCTCCGATTTTGCCCGCGTGGAGACGAAGATCGAACATCTTTTTGGCGAAGGCTACGGGATGCTGTTCCGATTGACGCCGGGATGGCTCCATCGCCTGCTGTCGGGGCGTTTCGGCTGGCATCTTATGATCGTGGCCGAGAAATGAGACGCGCCAGCGCATGACCGCCTCATCAACCGTCTCCATCCGCGCGCCCGTGCCCTTCCTGCGGCGCCTGCGGCTGTACCTTTCCATGATCCGCTACGGCAACGCCCATAATGAGGACTTTGCCCGCGAGCACGCGGAGTTTTTCAGGGCCATGACGGCTTACTGCGGCGGCTGGCGCGGCAAGCGGGTCCTCGATGTGGGCTGCGGAAAATCCTTCTGGCTGACGCTGCTGCTGCACAGCGCCGGCGCGGAGGTGACCGGCATCGACGCCGAGGTGACCGACCCGCAAGTCCATTTGCGGAAGTACCTGCACATCGCGCGCCGCAACGGCATCGAGCGCGCCCTGCGCACCTGGTTCTGGGATTACCGCTACGCGCGCCCCTACTACCTGGCGCTGGCGCGAAACGTTCCCTTTGCGCTGCGTTTCGACGGCATCGATTTGCGCGCCATGGACGCCACGGCCCTGGATTTTCCCGACAACACTTTCGATCTCGTGGTATCGCACGAGGTGTTCGAGCATTTACCCGATGTTCCCGGCACCCTGGAATCCCTGGCGCGGGTGCTGAAGCCCGGGGGACGCACTTACATTTACATTCACAATTACACCAGTCTCTCCGGTGGTCATCACATCGCGTGGAAATATCCGGATACCGAGCCGTCCGCCATCGTTCCGCCATGGGATCACCTGCGTGAAAACCGCCATTCCGACATCCCTTCCTGGATCAACCGGCTGCGCGAGTGTGAATACCGCGGGATGTTCGAGAGTCTTTTTGACATCCTCGACTGGATTCCACTCAAGGAGGAAGGGCGCGCACTGCTGACACCCCCTCTTCGGGAGGAACTGGCGCAATTCAGCGAGCAGGAGTTGTTGACCAAGGGTTTCGTGATCGTGGCGAAGCCAAAGAAGTCGCCGGATAAATGAACGGAGCCTGCGGATGAAACAGGTGCTGGAAAATTTCAAGACCGGCGCATGCACCGTGGAGGAGGTGCCGGCGCCGATCAACCGCGCCGGCTTCGTGCTGGTGCGCAACCATTATTCCCTGATCAGCAGTGGAACCGAGGGGGGCACCGTCAAGCTGGGGCAGATGAGCCTGCTCGGCAAGGCGCGGGCGCGGCCCGAACAGGCGCGCAAGGTCATCCAGGTCGCGAAACAGCAGGGGCTGTTGACGGCCTACCAGGTGGCCATGCGGGCGCTGGAAATGCCCGTCGCGCTCGGCTACAGCAGCGCCGGCGAGGTCATCGAAGCGGGAGAGGGCATCGATGACCTGCGCCCGGGGGACAGGGTGGCCTGCGCCGGCGCCGGTTTTGCAAATCACGCCGAGGTGGTGAGCGTGCCGCGCAATCTGTGCGTCAGGGTGCCGCCTGAAGTTTCGTTGCGTCACGCCGCCTTCACGACGATTGGCGCGATTGCGATGCAAAGCGTGCGCGTCGCCCGCGCGCAACTGGGGGGAAACATCGTAGTTATCGGGTTGGGGCTGGTGGGCCTGCTGACCAGCCAGATTCTGCGCGCGGCGGGCTGCCGCGTGTTCGGCATCGACATCGATCCGGAGCGAACCGGCTTCTTCCGCAAACAGAACTACGGCGAGGCCGCGATGGGCGGCGATCCCAACGTGCGGGAGCGGGTGCTGGCCTGGACGGAAAATTGCGGCGCGGATGCCGTGATCATCACCGCGGCCACCGAGGACAACGGGCCGGTGGCCATGGCCGGGGAACTGCTGCGGGTCAAGGGCCGCACCGTGGTCGTGGGGCGCACGCCCATGACGGCGCCGCGCGAGACCTACCTCTTCAAGGAACTCGAACTATGCACCTCGATGGCCTACGGGCCGGGCACCGGCGATCCCGTCTACGAGGTCGCGGGCGTGGATTACCCGATCGGCTACGTGCGCTGGACGGAAAACCGCAACATGGCCGCCTTTCTCGGCCTGCTCGCGGATCGCCGGCTGTCGCTTGATGAACTGATCACGCATGAATACAAGATTGACGACGCCGGCGCCGCTTTTGATCTGATCAGCGGCAGGACCGGCAAACGATCCATCGCGGTGCTGTTGCATTATCCGCTGCATGAGCCCGACGTGCGGCAACCTGCGCGCCGGGTGACGCTGGGGGCGCCGGCGTCCGCCGCGGCGGGTGATCGCGGGGCGGCAATCGCGACCGCCGCGGTGAATGTCGGCGTGGTGGGGGCCGGCAGTTTCGCCACCAATGAATTCCTGCCGCTGCTGGCGAAACAGCCCGGCATGCGGCTGCGCGGCATCGCCTCGGCGACCGGCGTGCGGGCACGAGCGCTCGGCAAACGCTACGGTTTCGCGTTTTGCGCCGCCGAGGCGATGGAGGTCATCAACGATTCCGCAACCCGGGCGGTGTTTCTGCTCACCCGCCATGACACCCACGCGCCACTGGCCGAGGCGGCGTTGCGCGCCGGCAGGCACGTGTTCGTGGAGAAACCCCTGGCCCTGAACCTTGAAGAGCTGGAGCGCGTGGAGGCTGCGTGGCGGGAAAGCGGTTGCCAACTCATGGTGGGCTTCAACCGCCGTTATGCGCCGCTGGCCTTGCGGCTGCGCGACGAGTTCGCGCAGCGGGCGCAACCGATGTCGGTCTCCTATTGCGCCAATGTCGGCTACCGCCCTCCCGGCCACTGGCTGCATGACCCGGCGGCGGGCGGCGGCGTCATCGTGGGCGAGGCCTGCCATCACATCGACTTTTGCCTGTGGCTGGTGAACCGGCCGCTGGCCGGCGTGCGGGTGTCGGCACTCGGCGTCTCCGGCGGCTTGCTGTCAAGCGACAACGTGCATATTGAACTGCGGTTCGAGGACGGCTCGCTGGCGGTCATTCGCTACCTGTCAAATGGCTCCAGGGCCTATGCCTCCGAGCGCGCGGAGGTTTTCTGTGACAACCGCACCGCCGTGTTGACGGATTTCCGCCTGCTGGAACTGGCGCAGGATTCACGGATGCGTCGGCAGCGGCGGTGGCTGGGAGCCGACAAGGGCCACGCCGCGCAAATCGCCGCATTTTTCGCCGCCCTCCGTGGCGGGGAATCTGTCGGGACCGAGAGTTATCTCGCGTCGTCGCGCGCCGCCATTGAAGCGGCGCGATTGGCCGTTTTGGCGGCCGGCGGAACCGGCTGAAGGGCAATGGAACAACAACCGGTCGGCCCGGGGCACTACGACGCGGAATGGATCGAAGACGCGTGGGGAGCGCGCGGCAACGAGGAATTGCTGCGCGAAGGACCCCTGCGCCCCCGCCCGCGCGTGGCGCGCGCCATGGCGCTCTGCCGTCTGTCGGCCGGCCTGCGTTTGCTTGATGTCGCCTGCGGACGTGGCGAGGTGCCGGCCATCGCCTGCCAGCAGGGCGCGGACGGCATTGGCCTGGATTACTCCGCGGATTCGATTGCGTTTGCCAGTCGCGTGCGCCGGATCCACGGCCACGGCCCGGGTGGTGTCATGCGTCTCGTGCGCGGGGACGCCACGGCATTGCCGTTCTGCGACGCCAGCTTCGATCGGGTGACGATGCTCGACATCATCGAACACCTGCATCCGCCACAACTGGAAAACATGTTCCGCGAGGCGAGGCGGGTGCTCAAGCCCGACGGCTTCGCCGTCATCCACACCCTGCCCAACCGCTGGGTGTACGAATTTGCCTATCCGCTGGCGCGCCGGTTTTATGGGCGCATCCCCGCCGATCCGCGCAGTCCCCACGAGCGGCAGATTCACGTCAATGAGCAGGACATCGTGGGCCTGTCGGCAATGCTGAAACGCTGCGGATTGAACCACCGTCTGTGGCTGGAGCAGCACATCCCGGCCCAGGCCCGCTGGAACGCCGGCGCCGATCATTATCGGGACACCCGTGACCGGGTTTATCCGCTGATGGCGGGCCGCCTCGGCCGCCTGCTGGAGGCGCTGAGCCGGACGCCGCTCAAGTTGATATTGTGCAACGACATTTTCGGAATCCTGTGGAAACAGGGTCCGCCGCCCGTCGCCGCCGGTCCGCTGCCGTGGGCGCCCGCCGAACGCGCGCTCATTTGGATCCTGGGCGGGTGATCAGGCGGCGGCGGGGGTGTCCGATCTCAGCAACAGCCACAGCCCCGCCGGCACCCAGGCCAGGATCAGCACCAGCACTCGCAGCATGAGATAGGCGGATACCACTGTTGCCGCCGGCAATTGCAACGCGCCGAACAGCAGCACACCCGCGATTTCCACCGTGCCAATGCCGTTCACGCTGATCGGGATGTACGCCACCAGGGAGCTTGCCGCGGCGATCAGCGTCACCGAAATGATGCCGGCACCCTCCTCTCCGAATGCCCGAAACATGCACCAGTAGGCGGCGCCGGTGACAAATATCTTTACCGCGGTGAACATGAAATTGAGCAGGACGCGTTGCGGATGATGCCGCGCGGTGGCCAGCAGTTCATGCGCCGTGTCCGAGAAAAAACGCCGGAATCTGACCACGCCGGGGCGACCGGATTTCAGCGCCGCGATGAGCAGGACGGTTGTTCCCACGACCAGCCCTGAGGCGACCAACCAGAATCCCGCCTCCGTCCTGTACGCCAGCGGGGGCCACCTGCTTCGGAAGTCGTGCCATGCCAGCAGCAGGCCGGCGGCGGCGCAAACGGCCATCATGACGATGGTGATGACCTTGTCGAGCAGGCTGCGGCCGACGCTGATATGCCACGGCAGATGGCGCGCCCTGAGCAGGGCGGAGATTCCGGCGATGTCGCCGACCTGTCCGGGAACGATCAAATTCAGCGCCCAGCCCACCCAGTACACCGGCAGGAACACCGCCCACGGCACCGCGCCGTCGCGGCCGATGAAGAGGTGCGAGTTATAGGCGCCTATCAGCGTCGACGACAGGATCAGCGCGGCGCTTGCGGCCGCCCACGCGGGCTCCAGCTGACGAAGCGCCGCGAGGATCTGCCGGCCGTCCACATGCATGAGCAGGGCCGCGAGCAGGGCGGTGCCTACGAGTGCCCGCACGTATCGATGGCCGCGCCACGCGTTCAATCGTTGATTTCGCTGATCACGGTCAGGGGATTGCCGGCGCAGAAGACGTTGGCCGGCACGTCGCGTCGCACCAGCGAGCAGGCGCCGATCACGGAATTGTCGCCGATGCTGACGCCGTGCAGCACCACCACCTGCACCGAAATCCACACATTGCGCCCGATGCGCACGGGCGCGGCCGTCACTTCACCGCCGCCCGGTTCGCGCCGCCGCCGGGACAGGCTGTGCGCCGGGGTGTCGGTGATGTAGGCGTCGGCGATGTTGGACCAGTCGCCGATCGCCACGCTTTGCGCGCTTTGTATCGCGGTGCCGTTCAGACCGGCATGGTGGCCCAGGCGCACGACGGCGTTTGCATTCAGCGTGCGGATGCACACCGGCTTGATGGCGTTGCCGATGATCAGGCAGTCATTGCCGAATTCCACGCGACCGGGTCCCGAGATGTACAGCGGGCCGTAGACTCGGAACCCCCGGCCGGCGCTGACGCGGATGCCGAGCAGGGCAAATTTGATCCGGTGCCACCAACCGGATAACCAGGCTCCAAGGGCCGGCACGAGCAAATGGGGCTCATGACGCAGCCGGTCGACGTATCGGGAGAATCCGGAATCATTCACGATGACGGACTTCTCCTGTGGCGCGGGCCGGGGAGGGGATTTTTTTCATTCCGGCGCCGTGCGGTTCTCCCGGACGAAATGCGGTGCCGACAAGATGGGATTTCAGCGTTTCCAGCATCTCCGGAAAGAGGCGGGTGTTGCCGGCCACGATGTGACCCTTGTGCAGGTAATCATCTCCGCCCCAGGGATCGCCGACCATGCCGCCGGCCTCCTCGATGAGCAGCGCGCCGGCGGCCATGTCCCACGGTTTCAGGCCGAACTCCCAGAAACCATCGAGACGTCCGCAGGCCACGTACGCCAAATCGAGCGCGGCGGCGCCGGCGCGGCGGATGCCGGAGGTGATCGCCATGAACGCCCGCAGGGTCTGCAGGTATGTATCGACGTGCTGCTGTTCCCGGAACGGGAATCCCGTGCCGAGCAGCGCGCCTTGCAGGGTGCGCTGCCTGCTGACGCGGATGCGGCGATCGTTCAATTGCGCGCCGCTCCCGCGCGTGGCGGTGAAGAGCTCCTGCCGCAGGGGGTCGTAAACCACGCCCTGCTCGATGCGGCCCTTCACCTGCAGCGCCACGGAGACCGCGAATTGCGGAAAACCGTGCAAGAAGTTCGTGGTGCCGTCCAGCGGATCGATGATCCATAGATAAGCGCCGGCCGGTCCTGATCGCCCGCTCTCCTCGGCCAGGATGCCGTGCGCGGGATAGGCGGTCTTCAGTGTGTCGATGATGGCCTCCTCGGCCATCCGGTCCACCTCGGTGACAAAATCATTCAGCCCCTTGGTGTCCGCGCGCAGGCCGGCGGCACGGTCGGCGTGGCGCACGATCAGATCGCCCGCCCGGCGGGCGGCGCGTACGGCGATGTTGAGCATGGGGTGCATGGGCGGTCCGCCGGCTTGAGGCGTATTCTCGTATTCTAACGTATGTGGCTGCGCAGCAAGCCATGAATTTGCGACAATGCCGGCATGAATGCACCGTTGTCCCGCGTCAGCATCGTTCTGGTCGAGCCCAGCCATCCCGGCAACATCGGCGCCGTGGCGCGTGCGATGAAGACGATGGGTCTGAGCCGGCTCTCGCTGGTGCGGCCGCCCGAATTTTTGCGCGCCGAGGCCACCGCGATGGCGGCGGGCGCCGATGATCTGCTGTTGCGGGCGCGGGTCTGCGCCACGCTCCCGGAGGCCGTGGCCGGCTGCGGGCGCGTCGTGGGCACGACCGCGCGCGCGCGCCGCATCCCCTGGCCGGTGCAGGGCCCGCGCGATATCGCGGGGGAACTGGCCGCCGCCGCCGCGACCACCGACGTGGCGGTGCTGTTCGGTCGCGAGCATGCCGGCCTGACCAACGAGGAGGTGGAGCTCTGCCAGGCCATGATCCGGATCCCAACGGCGGGGGATTTCAGCTCGCTCAACCTGGCGGCGGCGGTGCAAGTCGTCGCCTATGAATTGCACATGGCGGCTTCCCCGATGACGGCACCCGCGTCACCGCCGCCTTCACCGGACGCACCGCCGACACAGGAGGAAATGCAGCGCTTCTACGCCCACCTGGAGCGTGCGCTGACCGCCACAGGTTTCCTCGATCCCCGGAAGCCGCGGCTGCTGATGCGACGGCTGCGGCGATTGTTCAACCGCGCCATGCTGGACCAGACCGAGGTGAACATCCTGCGCGGATTTTTCACCGCCGTGGAAAAACATGCCCCCGTCGCCGGCCGGGCGGCGGGGATCGACACGGACCCTACTTGAATTTGACCTCTGCCGCGCCCTTGCGGGCCTCGATGTGACCCATGCGGTAGACCGTCTCCCCGGCCTCCTCCAGCCGGTGGCACGCCGTCTCCACGTCGTCCTCGGGCACGACCACGGCCATGCCGACGCCGCAATTGAAGGTCATCCACATCTCCTCCTCTTCGACGTTCCCCTGCTCCTGGAGCCAGCGGAACACGGCCGGGCGCTCCCAGCTTTTTGTGTCGATGACGGCGCGGCAGCCGTCGGGCAACACGCGCGGCAGGTTGCCGGGGATGCCCCCGCCGGTGATGTGCGCCAGGGCCCGAACCGGGACGCGGCGGATGAGATCGAGCAACGGCCGAACGTAGATGCGCGTCGGTGTGAGCAGCGTCTCCCCCAGCGTGCGGCCGTGAAAATCCCGCGCCAGGTCGGCGCCCGTGACCTTGAGGATTTTGCGCACCAGCGAGTAGCCGTTTGAATGCACGCCGCTTGACGCCAGGCCCAGCACCACGTCGCCGGCATGCACGTCACGGCCGTCGATGATCTTGTTTTCCTCGACCACGCCCACGCAAAACCCGGCCAGATCGTAATCGCCCGGCGCGTAAAGGTCCGGCATCTCCGCGGTCTCGCCGCCCACGAGCGCCGCCCCGGCCAGCTCGCAGCCGCGGGCGATGCCCTGGATGACCGTCTGCGCCACGCCCACATCCAGCCTGCCGGTGGCGAAGTAGTCGAGGAAGAACAGCGGCTCGGCGCCCTGCACGACGAGATCGTTCACGCTCATGGCCACGAGATCGATGCCGATGGTGTCGTGCCTGTTCAGCGCAACGGCCAGTTTCAACTTGGTGCCGACGCCATCGGTGGTGGAGACCAGCACCGGCCTTCGGTATTTCAGCGGCCCCAGATTGAACAGCGCGCCGAAACCACCCAGGCCCCCCATCACGCCGGGGCGGGTCGTGGCGGCGGCAAAAGGCTTGATGCGCTCCACCAGTTCATCGCCCCGGTCGATGTCGACGCCGGCGTCCTTGTAACTCAAAGAGGACGGTGGTTTCCTTTTCACGGCACCATACTAGCGGCGCCCCCGCGGCGCGACAATCTTGACTTTGATGATGCCCATCGCATAGCGTGCCGCGAACAATGGCCCTGCCCTCGATCATGGGTTCCAGACGCTGTTTTTACCGGATACTGGCCTGTCTCTGGGCCATCGTGACGGCGCTCAACGCATGGCGTGCGCTCGCGGCGCCCGTGGGCGGGCTGTACGAAGCCACCGTGCCGATCGCGGAAAAGACCGAGACCGCCCGCAACGACGGCGTGCGCAACGCCATGGCACAGGTGCTGATCAAGCTCACCGGCGATCGCGGCAGCGCGCAGCGCCAGGAGGCGCAGCCGCTGCTGCGCGACGCCCAGCGCTACGTGCGGGAGCTCCGCTTTGAGGACATTGCCACGCCGGGCCCGGACAAGCCCCGCCCCTACCTGTGGGTGCAATTTGATCCCGCGGCGCTGGGCCCCGCCCTGGCGGGGACGGGCCTGCCGTTGTGGGGTCAGGATCGCCCCGCCGTGCTGGTCTGGCTGGCGCTGGATGAGGGCGGCACGACGTCGCTCGTCGGCCCCGATGATAATCGCGGGTATACGGAACTCATCCAGCGGCAGATGGCCAGGCGGGGCCTGTCCTCGATTCCACCACTGCTCGATCTTGAGGATCAAAACAGGATGTCCGCGGCCGCATTGAAGCAGGAACAGGCCGCGGTCATCCGCGCCGCCTCCGCGCGATACGGAGCGGAGGCGGTGGTCTCCGCGTTGCTGAGCCACGGCGATAACGGCCCGTGGGCCGGCCGCTTTGTGCTCTATTTCAACGGCCAGACCTTGAGCTGGAACGCGAAGGGTCAGGACGCGGAGGAGGTCGCGGCGGAGGGGGCGGACGACATCGCCGACGCCATCGCGGTGCGTTACGCGCGCGCCGCGCCGGCGCCGCAGGCGCCGCTGCAGACGGTGGAACTGGTCGTCGAGGGGGTGCACAGCCTGCAAAACTACGCTGACTTGCAGCGCTACCTGCGTTCGCTGAACGGCGTCACCGCCGTCAATGTGTCGCGCGCGGAGGGCGACCGCCTGACGCTGGTGCTCAACACGAAGGCCGGGGCGCAGGCCATCGCCGACAGCCTCGCCTACAATGCCATGCTGCAGCCGTCGGCGGACAACGTCCCCGGCCACTACCGGCTGGCGCCATGATGATCCCAGCGGGCTGACCCCATCGCCATGACCGACTCGCAAAAATGGACGTTGGTCATACTTGCCGGATTGCTGATCTGGCTGCTGTATCTACTCGCCCCGGTGCTGACCCCCTTCATGTTGTCGGCGCTGCTCTCTTATCTCTTCGATCCGGTGGTGGATCGCCTGGAGGCGCGCAGATTGCCGCGCACGGTGGGCGTCATCATCGTGTTTCTGGGCCTGCTGCTGGCGGGACTGGCGTTCGTGCTGATTCTGTTTCCGGTGTTGCAGCAGCAGATTTCACTCTTGATCGACAAACTGCCGCAGGTCTTGCAGTGGTTCCAGGACGCGCTGCTGCCGCGCCTGTCGCGCCTGCCCGGCGTTGATCCCGCCTGGCTCAATCTGGAGGCGGTGAGACAGGCCATGGCGGCGCACTGGCAGCAGTTCGGCTCCTCGCTCACCGATCTGCTCGGCCGGCTTACGCGATCCGGCGGGACGGTGTTCGTCTGGTTCGCCTATCTACTGTTGATCCCGGTGGTGACGTTCTACCTGCTGCGCGACTGGGACATCATGGTCAGGCGGTTGCATGACCTGCTGCCGCGCCGCATGGAGCCGGTGGTGGCGCAATTGGTGGCGGAGTGCGATGCGGTGCTGTCCCAGTTGCTGCGGGGCCAGTTGCTGGTCATGCTGAGCCTGGCCGCGGTGTACACCGTCGGCCTTTGGATCGTCGGCGTCGATCTCGCGCTTCTGATCGGCCTGCTCTCCGGGCTGGTGAGCTTCGTGCCCTACCTCGGATTCATCATCGGTTTTCTTCTCGCCAGCCTGGCGGCCTTGATCCAGTTCGGGGATGTCGCGCATGTGCTTTACGTGCTGCTGGTGTTCGGCCTCGGACAGGCGCTCGACGGGGCGGCATTGTCGCCGTTGCTGGTGGGCCGGCGGATCGGCCTGCACCCGGTGGCGGTGATTTTCGCCGTGCTGGCCGGCGGTCAGTTGTTCGGCTTCCTGGGCGTGCTTCTGGCCCTGCCCGTGGCCGCGGTCGTCGTCGTTGTCCTGCGGCATTACCAGGATCGTTACCTGCAAAGCAGCCTGTATTCGCCATGACGGCCGGGCGTCTGTCGCCACGGCAGTTGCCGCTCAAGCTTTTCCCACCGCGGGATCAGGCGTTGGAGCACTTCATTCCCGGCGCCAACGCCGAGGCCCAGGCCCAGGTGGGCGCGCTGGCGCGCGGGGAATTGTCACGCCCGCTGCATTTGTGGGGCGGTGCGGCGACAGGCAAGAGCCATCTGCTGGCCGCCGCCTGCACCGAGGCGGCGAACAGGGGGTCACGCGCGGCCTATCTGCCGCTCGGCGAGGCCGGGCGGGATCTCGATCCATCGGTGTGCGATGGGCTGGAGACGCTGGACATGGTCTGCGTGGATGACGTTGACGCAATCGGCGGGCGCGACGATTGGGAGCTGGCGCTGTTCCGGCTGTACAACCAGCTGGTGGATCGGAGCGGGCGCTGGCTTTCCGCCAGCACGGTCAATCCGCAGGAGGCGATGCTCGGTCTCGCTGATCTCAAATCCCGCCTCGGCTGGGGGCTGGTGATCCATTTACAGCCGCTGACGGAAGATCTCCTGCGGGAGGTGTTGATGCAGCGCGCCCGCCGGCGTGGTTTCGAGCTCGGCAGGGAGGTCATGGAGTACCTGCTGCACCGCGTTCCGCGTGATCTGAAGCGGCTGTGCACGCTGCTGGATCAACTGGACGCCGCCTCGCTTTCCAGCCAGCGCCACGTTACCATTCCGCTGGTGAAATCCCTGCTGGAGGGGTGATTCACTGTCTTCGGGGGCGGACGATGAACATCAGAACGGCGGGGGCGGACGAGGGCGCGCGATGGGTGAGCGAGGGCTGGCGGCTGTTCCTTCGCAACCCGGGCATGTGGATCGCCATTACCATCGTTTATCTGCTGATATCCATGATTGCCTATTACGTTCCCTGGCGGCTCGGCACGTTGATATTCATGCTGATTTCGCCGGCGCTGTATGCGGGGCTCTGCCATGGCGCACGGGAGCTTGATGAAGGACGGGAACTCGCGCCGGAGCATCTCTTCATCGGCCTGACCGATCCACGGAAGCGCGACCCGCTTCTCGTGCTGGGGTTGTGGCAGATCGGCTTGAACATCGCTGCAGCCGTCGTCCTGGCGTTCGTGATCCTGTTCATGGGCGGTGGCGCCGTGATGGGGGCGATGATGGGCGGGCACGCGGCGCACCCCGTCGTCGCGTTCACCGGCGCGGGCCTCGCCGCGTTGCTGGCGGGGCTGTGCCTGTTTGCGCTGATCGCCATGGCCCTTCTCTATGCCAGTCCGCTGGTGATGTTTGACGGCGTTGCCCCCGTCGAGGCGCTGAAGGCGAGTTTCGATGCCTGCATGAAGAACATCGCATCCATGCTGGTGTTCGGCCTCATCATCACGGTGCTGACCGTGATCGCCGTCATTCCATTCGGGCTCGGTCTGCTGGTGCTGGGGCCGGTCCTGATCGGCGCCATCTACGCCAGCTACAAGTCCATTTTTTCGTCTGCAGCAAAGGCCGGGGCGCCGCCCGCCCCTTAAGATTTACCTGCCGGTTTTTGCGGCAAGTTGCAGCGCGCGTGCAATCGCCGCCAGCCGCCGCCCCTGTGCGAGACAGAGCTTCTTCTCCGCCTCGGTGATGGGCAGCTGGCTGTCGCCGCCGGCCAGATGGCTGGGACCATAGGGCGTGCCGCCGGCCGTGGTCGAGAGCAATTCCTGTTCGCTGTAGGGAAGGCCCACGATCAGCATGCCGTGATGCAGGAGCGGCAGCATCATCGACAACAACGTCGTCTCCTGACCGCCGTGCAGGCTGCTGGTGGAGGTGAACACGGCGGCGGGCTTGCCGATGAGCGTGCCGGAAAGCCACTGACCGGCGGTGCCGTCGAGGAAGTATTTGAGCGCCGCCGCCATGTTGCCGAAGCGGGTGGGCGAACCCAGCGCGAGGCCGGCGCATTCCTGCAAATCTTCCAGCGTGGCATAGGGCGGCCCGCCCTCCGGCACGTCCTTTTCTAGGGCTTCGCACACCGCCGACACCGCCGGCACGGTGCGCAGGCGCGCGGCGCAGTCCGGCACCTGTTCGATGCCGCGGGCGACGTATTGCGCCATTTGCGCCACGTTGCCGTGGCGGCTGTAGTACAACACCAGAATCTCCGTCATTTGAGAATCTTCAATATGTTTTCCGGCGGACGCCCCAGGGCCGCCCTGCCGTCCACCACCACGATGGGCCGTTCGATCAAGATGGGATGGGCAATCATGGCCCTGACGAGCTGGTCCTCGGTGAGCTTGGGATTGTCCAGTCCCAGCTCCGCATAGGCCGCCTCCTTCGTGCGCAAGAGCTGGCGCGGCGTCATGCCCAGTGCCTTCAGCAGGCGCTTCAGGGTCGCCTCGTCCGGCGGCGTCTTCAGATATTCGATGATTTGAGGTTTGCTGCCGCGCGCGGCAAGCAGCGCCAGCGTGTCGCGCGATTTGCTGCAGCGGGGATTGTGATAAATTGTCACTTTCATGGCGGTCCATTGTGTATGAAAAAGACCGGCGTTCCAACCCAGCTGACGGCGTCGTGGCTGATTTTATGAGTCGAACCGAAGAAAGGCTCTGTGTGCGCTGCGTGGTTTCCGGCCGCGTGCAGGGCGTGTTTTTCCGCGCCGCCGCGCGCGATGAGGCAAAACGGCTGGGCCTCACAGGCTGGGTGCGCAACATGGTCGACGGCCGCGTTGAGCTCAACGCCTGCGGCCCCTATTCGGCCGTCGATGCATTCATCGCCTGGCTGCACCGCGGACCGCCGCCGGCGCGGGTGACCTCCGTTGACGTGATGTCGGCCGAGGATGAAGGTCTCAGCAGGTTTGAAATCCGCTGAGGTGACTCAGCGCGCGAGTTTGTCGCGGATGAAGTCCACGGCGCCGGCGAGCGGAATGTCACGGGCCGCGGCATCCCGACGGCCCCTGTATTCGCAGGTGGCGGCGTCCAGCCCGCGGTCGGAGAGCACCAGCCGGTGCGGGATGCCGATGAGCTCGATGTCGGTGAACATGACGCCGGCGCGCTCCTGCTTGTCGTAGAACAGCGCCTCTACCCCCGCGGCGAGCAGCCTTGCGTACATCTCCTCCGCCGCGCGCCGCAGCCGTTCCGACTTGTGCATGTTGACGGGGCAGAGCGCCACGGCATAGGGCGCAATCGCATCCGGCCAGATGATGCCGCGCTCGTCGTTGTTCTGCTCGATGGCGGCGGCCACCAGCCGCGATACACCGATGCCGTAGCAGCCCATGATCAAATCCACGGCGCGACCGCCCTCGTCCAGGCAGTGCGCCTTCATGGCCGTGCTGTATTTCGTGCCCAGCTGGAAGATGTGGCCGACTTCGATGCCACGGGCGATCTCAAGCCGGCCTTTGCCGTCCGGGCTCGGATCGCCCGCCACCACGTTGCGGATGTCCGCGACAATCGGCTCCGGCAGATCGCGTCCCCAGTTGACGCCGGTCAGATGTTTGCCATTTTCGTTGGCGCCGCAGACGAAATCGGCGAGAACAGCCGCGCTGCGATCGGCGATGACCGGGCACGGCAGCCTGGCCGGTCCCAGTGAGCCGATGTCGCAACCCACCGCCGCGCGCACGGCATCCGCATCAGCCATGCGCAGGGGCGAGGCCACCTGCGGCAGCCTCGCGGCCTTGACGGCATTCAATTCGTGATCGCCGCGCAAGATCAGCGCCGCCACGCCGCCATCCCGGCCCTCGACGATGAGGGTCTTCAACATTTGTTCCGGCCTTATCCCGAGAAAGGCGCTCACTTCCTCGATGCTCTGTGCATCCGGCGTATTGACGACGCCCAGCGGCTGTCCGGGCGCGGGGCGGGGCGAGGCCGGCGCCAGCGCCTCGGCCATCTCGATGTTGGCGGCATAACCGCCGGCATCGGAGTAGGCGATCCGATCCTCGCCGGTGTCGGCCAGCACGTGGAATTCGTGCGACGCCGTGCCGCCGATGTTGCCGGTGTCGGCCAGCACGGCGCGGAACTTGAGCCCCAGCCGGGTGAGGATGCGGCTGTAGGTGTCGTACATGACCTGATAGGTTTCCTTGAGCGAGGCCTCGTTCATGTGAAAGGAATAGGCATCCTTCATGAGGAATTCCCGCGCCCGCATGATGCCGAAGCGCGGGCGGATCTCGTCGCGAAACTTGGTCTGGATCTGGTAGAAGTTGGCGGGCAGCTGCTTGTAGCTTTTGATTTCGCGGCGGATGAGATCGGTGATGGCCTCCTCGTGCGTCGGCCCAAGGCAGAATTCACGCTCGTGACGATCCTTGAAGCGCAGCAGTTCCGGGCCATACTGCTCCCAGCGTCCGGATTCCCGCCATAACTCGGCCGGCAGCACGCCGGACATCAACACCTCCTGCGCACCGCTCTTGTCCATCTCCTCGCGGACGATGCGCTCGATCTTGCGCAGCACGCGCAGGCCCAGCGGCAGCCAGGTATAAATGCCGGCGGCGAGCTTGCGAATCATGCCGGCGCGCAGCATCAGCTTGTGACTGGTGACCTCGGCATCCGCGGGCAATTCGCGCAGCGTGGGCACCAGCAATTTCGAAAAACGCATGACCGCCCTCATCTCCCCGTGAGGAGTTTATTATCGTTTATTTTCGAGCCGATGGATTGCCGGACGTGGGTGGGGTTTGTGGAATCAGTCCGCCCTCTTATTTGCAGTCCCTGGCGATGATTTTTTGCATTTCGGCGATCTCCTTCTGACGTTCTTCCTCGGTCAGGCGGACACGGTTGCCGTTGGCGTCGGTCTTGAAGGATTTTTGCGGCGCGGCCTCCATCCCTTCCAGATTGCGTTTCGCGATCTCGCAGTTTTTTTGTTTGGCGGCCGCCTCCTCTTCCTTCTTGACGGTGGTCTCCGCCTGCTTGGCCTCCGCCTTGCGGCGCTCATCGAACCCCTTTTCCCTGGCCTTGAGCTCGTCGACGGCCTGCTCCGTATCCACCTTGGGCGGCGGTTTCACCGTTTCGGCCTTCGCCCCCGGCGGCGGCAGTTGCGAATAATGCACCTGGCCGTTTTCATCCACCCATTTGTACATTTCCGCGGCCGCCTGGCCGGTCGCAATCAACGCCGGCAGGAGGATCGCGCACAGGAGGCTATGCTTGGTCATTGTCCGCACCTTCAGGATATCCGTAATAGCACACTATAACCTTGCCGGCAGAGGGCTGTCAGTGCGGGATTGGACTGGATTCGACGGCGGGAATTCATGCTGGCAATCAGTCGCTTGTGCCCATGGGGGGCGATGGGGTGAAATCGATTGCAAATCCTTGATTTTGGCTATTGACGGGGTGAGTTCGGGGAGTATAATGCGCGTCCTCCGTCGGGGGTTCTCCCGGCCTGTTCTGTAAAAATTCAGCCTTGAATCAAGCAATTTGTGTGGGTGCTCGCGTCGGTGAGCGAGCGTCACCAAAGCATTTCGGTGGCGCATTGTTCACGAACGTGATGTTACCGAAGTTTTGAACAGTGAGACCATCGAGCCAAGATTGACTGCCTCAAGCAGTCGCAGTGATTAAACTGAAGAGTTTGATCCTGGCTCAGATTGAACGCTGGCGGCATGCCTAACACATGCAAGTCGAACGGCAGCACGGTGTGTAGCAATACACATGGGTGGCGAGTGGCGGACGGGTGAGCAATACTTAGGAATCTGCCTTATGGTGGGGGATAACCAGTCGAAAGATTGGCTAATACCGCATACGACGGTGACGTGAAAGCGGGGGATCGCAAGACCTCGCGCCATTAGATGAGCCTAAGTCCGATTAGCTAGTTGGTAGGGTAATGGCCTACCAAGGCGACGATCGGTAGCTGGTCTGAGAGGACGACCAGCCACACTGGAACTGAGACACGGTCCAGACTCCTACGGGAGGCAGCAGTGGGGAATATTGGACAATGGGGGAAACCCTGATCCAGCAATGCCGCGTGGGTGAAGAAGGCCTGCGGGTTGTAAAGCCCTTTCGGTCGGGAAGAATAAAGTCCGGCGCCAATACCGCCGGACCTTGACGTTACCGACAGAAGAAGCACCGGCCAACTCTGTGCCAGCAGCCGCGGTAATACAGAGGGTGCAAGCGTTAATCGGAATTACTGGGCGTAAAGCGTGCGTAGGCGGCTTGGCAAGTCGGGTGTGAAATCCCCGGGCTTAACCCGGGAACTGCATTCGATACTACCAAGCTTGGAGTCTGGTAGAGGGTAGTGGAATTCCGGGTGTAGCAGTGAAATGCGTAGATATCCGGAGGAACACCAGTGGCGAAGGCGGCTACCTGGACCAAGACTGACGCTGAGGCACGAAAGCGTGGGGAGCAAACAGGATTAGATACCCTGGTAGTCCACGCCCTAAACGATGTCGACTAGCCGTTGGAGGAATTCATTCCTCAAGTGGCGCAGCTAACGCGATAAGTCGACCGCCTGGGGAGTACGGCCGCAAGGTTAAAACTCAAAGGAATTGACGGGGGCCCGCACAAGCGGTGGAGTATGTGGTTCAATTCGATGCAACGCGCAAAACCTTACCTGGCCTTGACATCTGTCGAATCCCGCAGAGATGCGGGAGTGCCTTCGGGAACGACAAGACAGGTGCTGCATGGCTGTCGTCAGCTCGTGTCGTGAGATGTTGGGTTAAGTCCCGCAACGAGCGCAACCCTTGTCCTTAGTTGCCATCATTCAGTTGGGAACTCTAAGGAGACCGCCGGTGACAAACCGGAGGAAGGTGGGGATGACGTCAAGTCATCATGGCCCTTATGGCCAGGGCTACACACGTACTACAATGGCCGGTACAGAGGGTCGCCAACCCGCGAGGGGGAGCCAATCCCAGAAAACCGGTCGTAGTCCAGATCGGAGTCTGCAACTCGACTCCGTGAAGTCGGAATCGCTAGTAATCGCGGATCAGCATGCCGCGGTGAATACGTTCCCGGGCCTTGTACACACCGCCCGTCACACCATGGGAGTGGCCTGTACCAGAAGTAGGCAGCTTAACCGCAAGGAGGGCGCTTACCACGGTATGGTTCATGACTGGGGTGAAGTCGTAACAAGGTAGCCGTATCGGAAGGTGCGGCTGGATCACCTCCTTTCTAGAGACTGTGGCGCTTGTCATCGGCGCCGAGTGCCCACAACAAATTGCTTGATTTGAACGCGCGGCGAAGGCTTGCAGGGTCTGTAGCTCAGCTGGTCAGAGCACACGCTTGATAAGCGTGGGGTCGATGGTTCAAATCCATCCAGACCCACCATGCTTGAGTCTGCGGACGTAAGCCGGATGCCACGAGGATCGAGCAGGGGGGCCATAGCTCAGCTGGGAGAGCGCCTGCTTTGCAAGCAGGAGGTCGCCGGTTCGATCCCGGCTGGCTCCACCACCACCGCGCGTTAAAGGCAGAAGATGAGGGCCACCACCCAGCACCCTGGCGACGGGGCGCTGGGTCGTGGCGTTCGTCGCGACACAAGCAGGTGCTTGTGAGTGTTCTCTAACAATTCGGGAAGTTGATGTAAAGGCGCCGGCATGTCCCCTAAACCAGGACATGCCAGACACGATTGCATTAGATGTCAATAATGCGTCGGGTATATTGCATTCGCGAGTAGATCAGTAACGTATGGCCCCAAAACGCTTGGGGTTATATGGTCAAGTGAACAAGCGCATGTGGTGGATGCCTTGGCGACAGAAGGCGATGAAGGACGTAGAAGCCTGCGAAAAGCCCCGGGGAGCTGGCACACAAGCTTTGATCCGGGGATGTCCGAATGGGGAAACCCGCCGCGCAAGCGGTATCCCTGCCTGAATACATAGGGCAGCGGAGGCGATACCCGGGGAACTGAAACATCTCAGTACCCGGAGGAACAGAAATCAACCGAGATTCCGAGAGTAGTGGCGAGCGAAATCGGAACAGCCCATCAAGCACACGGTGTTCTAGTGGAACGGTCTGGAAAGTCCGGCCATAGCGGGTGATAGCCCCGTACACGAAAGGGCGCCGTGCGTGAATCGAGTAGGACGGGACACGTGCAATCCTGTCTGAACATGGGGGGACCATCCTCCAAGGCTAAATACTCTCTGTCGACCGATAGTGCACCAGTACCGTGAGGGAAAGGCGAAAAGAACCCCTGATAGGGGAGTGAAATAGAACCTGAAACCGCGTGCGTACAAGCAGTGGAAGCCGGAGCAATCCGGTGACTGCGTACCTTTTGTATAATGGGTCAGCGACTTACTTCTCAGTGGCGAGGCTAACCGTCTAGGGGAGCCGTAGGGAAACCGAGTCTTAACAGGGCGATCAGTCGCTGGGAGTAGACCCGAAACCGGAGCGATCTATCCATGTCCAGGGTGAAGGCAGGGTAACACCTGCTGGAGGCCCGAACGAACTCCCGTTGAAAAGGTAGTCGATGAGGTGTGGATAGGAGTGAAAGGCTAATCAAGCCCGGAGATAGCTGGTTCTCCTCGAAAGCTATTTAGGTAGCGCCTCGTATATCACCCCCGGGGGTAGAGCTCTGTCATGACTAGCGGGGACTTCGGTCCTTAGCAAATCATTGCAAACTACGAATACCGGGGAGTGCAAGTACGGGAGACACACGGCGGGTGATAACGTCCGTCGTGAAGAGGGAAACAACCCTGACCGTCAGCTAAGGTCCCCAAATTACGGCTAAGTGGTAAACGATGTGGGAAGTCTCAGACAGCCAGGAGGTTGGCTTAGAAGCAGCCATCCTTTAAAGAAAGCGTAATAGCTCACTGGTCGAGTCAGCCTGCGCGGAAGATGTAACGGGGCTCAAGCCGTATACCGAAGCTACGGGTGTGCACGCAAGTGCACGCGGTAGAGGAGCGTTCTGTAAGCCTGCGAAGGCGGGGTGTAAACCCCGCTGGAGGTATCAGAAGTGCGAATGCTGACATGAGTAACGATAAGACGGGTGAAAAACCCGTCCGCCGTAAGCCCAAGGTTTCCTGCGCAACGCTAATCGGCGCAGGGTGAGTCGGCCCCTAAGGCGAGGCAGAAATGCGTAGTCGATGGGAAGCAGGTTAATATTCCTGCACCGCTCTTGAATGCGATGGGGGGACGGAGAAGGCTGGGCCAGCCGGCTGTTGGATGCCGGTTCAAGCGTGTAGGCGTGCTCTTCAGGCAAATCCGGAGAGCTTAGCCGAGGCGTGATGACGAGGTTCCTTTGGAACCGAAGTGGTTGATGCCACGCTTCCAGGAAAAGCCCCTAAGCTTCAGTTCAAGAGGACCGTACCATAAACCGACACAGGTGGGCGAGGAGAGAATCCTAAGGCGCTTGAGAGAATTCGGGTGAAGGAACTAGGCAAAATAGCACCGTAACTTCGGGAGAAGGTGTGCCCTCGGTAGGTGAAGGCCCTGCGGCCGGAGCCGAGGAGGGTTGCAGTGACCAGCTGGCTGCGACTGTTTATCAAAAACACAGCGCTCTGCAAACACGAAAGTGGAAGTATAGGGCGTGACGCCTGCCCGGTGCCGGAAGGTTAATTGATGGGGTCAGCCGCAAGGCGAAGCTCCTGATCGAAGCCCCGGTAAACGGCGGCCGTAACTATAACGGTCCTAAGGTGGAAATCGCTGCCTTAGTAAAATCTAGCCATATGCTGGAAAATCCGAGCATCCTCCAGTACTCGGTTTCGCAAGAGACCAGTGACAATCTGCGAGGTGCGGACAATCAGCAGGAAAGACTGACCAGAATTGCGGTCAGAATCCCCAGAGACTAGACGCTAGACACTTGTGACAAACAAGTGAAGGTATAGTCCCATCTGCATGGCGACATGCAGGGGTGAAGGACCATCCGCTTAACTGAATGTTAAGTAAGACATATCGAGCGAAATTCCTTGTCGGGTAAGTTCCGACCTGCACGAATGGCGTAACGATAGCCAGGCTGTCTCCATCCGAAACTCAGTGAAATTGAACTCGCTGTGAAGATGCAGTGTACCCGCGGCTAGACGGAAAGACCCCGTGAACCTTTACTATAGCTTTACACTGAACTTTGAACCGATCTGTGTAGCATAGCTGGGAGGCTTTGAAGCCCGGTCGCCAGACCGGGTGGAGCCACCACTGAAATACCAGCCTGGTTTGTTCGAGGTTCTAACCCAGTCCCGTAATCCGGGACGGAGACAGTGTATGGTGGGTAGTTTGACTGGGGCGGTCTCCTCCCAAAGAGTAACGGAGGAGCACAAAGGTACCCTCAGCGCGGTCGGAAATCGCGCTTTTGAGTGCATAGGCATAAGGGTGCTTAACTGCGAGACTGACACGTCGAGCAGATACGAAAGTAGGTCTAAGTGATCCGGTGGTTCTGTATGGAAGGGCCATCGCTCAACGGATAAAAGGTACTCCGGGGATAACAGGCTGATACCGCCCAAGAGTTCATATCGACGGCGGTGTTTGGCACCTCGATGTCGGCTCATCACATCCTGGGGCTGAAGCCGGTCCCAAGGGTTTGGCTGTTCGCCAATTAAAGTGGTACGCGAGCTGGGTTCAGAACGTCGTGAGACAGTTCGGTCCCTATCTACCGTGGGCGCTGGAGACTTGAGAGGAGCTGCTTCTAGTACGAGAGGACCGAAGTGGACGTACCTCTGGTGTTCCGGTTGTCACGCCAGTGGCACAGCCGGGTAGCTATGTACGGACGGGATAAACGCTGAAAGCATCTAAGCGTGAACCCCCCCTCGAGATGAGGTCTCCCCGGGGATTTAATCCCCCTGAAGGTCCGCCGAAGACGACGGCGTTGATAGGCTGGGTGTGGAAGTCCGGCAACGGACGGAGCTAACCAGTACTAATTGACCGTGAGACTTGACCATATAACCCCAAGCAGTCTGGGGCGATGATGGCAGCGCGAAACAATATACCCCTTTACGCAACTTCCCGATTTTTACGGAGGCGCGGCGGATTATCGCCCGCACCCAAACGGTTTGCCTGGTGGAGATAGCGAGCGGGAACCACCCGATCCCATCCCGAACTCGGAAGTGAAGACGCTCAGCGCCGATGATAGTGTGGTTAAACCCATGCGAAAGTAGGACACCGCCAGGCGCTTAATTTAAAAACCCCATCCGTCCACGACGGATGGGGTTTTTCCTTGCTCATGCCCCCCCGCCGAAGAGGATTTGTTTCCGTCGTGAAAACAGAAACATCTTTCCTGGCAAGGCGTTAACGTATGGATCAAAAATGCCATATGGTTTTTCCCATTATGCCAATGTATTTTCAGGTCAATTTTCCGATCGGACCGTTTGGGGCTTGAGTAAATGCAGATCGTGGTCTACGGTTAAAAAAGGGGGAATTTCCCGGCGCCCGAAAGCGCCGTATTCCTTCCTCCTTTCGCCGCAGCCCAGCGCGGCAGACTGATCAACCTGACTTAACGGAAAGGAGGCAGTCGATGTTCGAATTCGATCAGGAAATAGTGGAAGCTTTATTGGTCGAAGATCTCAATTTCAGAAGGCTCTACAACAAACACGCGGAACTCAAACGCCAGGTCCATGAGGTGACCTCTGGTAACGGCAGCATGGACGACCTGCATCTGGAAACCCTGAAGAAGCAAAAATTGTATCTGAAAGATCAAATGGCGGGCATGATAGAAAGCTATCGCCGCCTCCATCATTAGAAAGTAAAAACTGAGATTTGACCCCGGCCGGGAACGCATTTCCTGGCCGGTTTTTGTTGTGATCAAAAGATCGGCGCGGCGAATTTCACGCCAATGAGTAGCAGCATCGTTGCCAGCGCCGGCCGCGTGACGTAATCAGGAAGTTTGACGCCGAGATTGCTGCCCAGGTAAATGCCGGGCAGGGACCCGATCAGCAGGTTCACCAGCAGCGTGTAATCCACGGTGCCCAGATGCGCGTGCCCCAGTCCGGCCACCGCCGTGAGCGGCACCGCGTGCGCCAGATCGGTGCCGACGATCTGTTTCGCCGGCAGCCGCGGGTAGAGGAAAAACAGCAGGACCACGCCAAGCGCGCCCGCGCCCACCGACGATAACGTCACCAAGATGCCGAGGATAATGCCGCAACTCACCGTCATGGCGGTTTGATGGCGTTCGTGCAGCGCCCGCATCGGTTCAAACCACGGACCCGAGGCGAGGCGGACGATGGTGGAGCGGCCCAGAATGGCGAAGGAGGTGAGGATCAAGGCCACCCCGAGCGCGCCGGTGATGAGACCTCCGGGATCCACGCCCTGCTCGGTCAATCGCTTCAAAATGAACACGGTGGCGAGCGATGCCGGCGCGCTGCCCAGCGCCAGCAAGCCGACGATGGGCCACAATACCGTGCCGTTCTTGTGGTGCACGACGATGCCGCCGGCCTTGGTGACGGATGCATAAAGCAAGTCAGTGCCGACGGCCAGCGCCGGCTTGATGCCGAACAGCAGCACTAGGATGGGCGTCATCAATGACCCGCCACCGACGCCTGTCATGCCGACGATGAAGCCGACCACAAAGCCGGCGAAACTGTATCCAAAATCCATGAAGGGTGTTTCCTGTCCCGGGACTGCGCACTATAACGGCGCTGATGTATAATTTAAAAGAATAAAAAATTATATGGTTATTACTACAGCCATTCCATGAAACTGCAGCAGCTCCGCTATCTTTGCGAAGTCGCCCGTCGCGATCTCAACGTTTCGGCGGCGGCGGAGAGCCTTTACACCTCGCAGCCGGGCGTCAGCAAGCAGATCCGCCAGTTGGAAAGCGAACTTGGTCTTCACATCTTCACGCGCAGCGGCAAGCACCTGACCGAAATCACGCCCGCCGGCCGCGACATCATCAAGGCCGCCGAGCGCATCTTAAGCGAGGTGGAGAACATCAGGCGGCTGGCCGAGGAGCATACCGGCCATGATCGCGGCAGCCTGTCCATCGCCACCACGCACACGCAGGCGCGTTACGCGCTGCCGCCCGTCATCCAGGCGTTTCGCAAAAAGTATCCCAGCGTCAGCCTGCATATGCACCAGGGCACGCCCATGCAAATCTCGGAACTGGCCTCCAACCGCACCGTCGACTTCGCCATCGCCACCGAGGCCCTTGAGCTGTTCGAGGATCTGGTGATGCTGCCTTGCTACCGTTGGAACCGCTGCATCGTGGTGCCCACCGGGCACGTGCTGGAGAAGGCCAGGCCCCTGACGCTCAAGGCCATTGCGGCGCATCCCATCGTGACCTACGTGTTCGGTTTCACCGGCCGCTCGCAGCTTGATCAGGCCTTTGCCGCGAAGGGGCTGACTCCACAGGTGGTGTTCACCGCCACCGACGCGGACGTGATCAAGACATATGTCCGTCTGGGCCTGGGCGTGGGCATCATTGCCAACATGGCCTACAACAAGAAAATCGATCAGGATCTGACGGCGCTGGACGCCGGACATCTGTTCGAGCCGAGCGTGACCCGGATCGGTTTCAAGCGCGGCAGCGTCCTGCGCGATTACATGTACGATTTCATCGAACTGTTCGCGCCGCATCTGACCCGCGCGCGCGTGGACGAGGCGGCGCGCCTGAAGACACGCACCGAACGGGATCGCCTGTTCGACAAGGTGAGACTGCCCTGTTACTGAAAGGAATGGTCCCTGCGCCGCCGCGCGCCGGCACAGGCTAGACGTAGGAGGTCAGATCGGGTTCCTGATCGAGCAATTCCCGGTTCTCCTCGTGTTCGGAGACGGCCTGTTTCAGCACCTCCTTCGCGAATTTGAAGTAAACCGTATACACGCGTTCGGCGCCATCATCTGATCGAACGATGAAAAACGGCGCCCGGGAAACATTGAACTTCGCCGCCAGCAGCATGCCGGGGCTTTGCGCGTCGCGCTCGTCGGCGATGACGGTTTCGTTGATGCGCGCCATCTGGCCGGCTTGGATCATCCGCTGTTCAACCTCCGCGCATTTACGGCAGGGTGAACCGTCGGCCATGATTTTTTTGACGAAAGTGATGTGCATTGAAGCCGCCTCAAAACCGCCGCCCGTTCGTGATCCGGTTGCGGGCGGCGCCAGGAATCCCCGCATTCCGCAGTGTTTGCCCCCTCTTCTCCGTCCCCGCCGTGACCGGCTGATGCCCCCGCGCTGGGTGGTGGGCCGGCCTTCTCACTTGCCGGCCCCAAACCATGGGGATTCCTGTCTTCAATTCTTCGCCGCGAGGTTGCCGGCGTGCAGGCCGCACTCCTTCAGGGTCTCCTCCTCCCACCACCAGCGGCCCTCGCGCTCGTGCTGGTTGGGCAGCACCGGCCGCGTGCACGGTTCGCAACCGATGCTGATGAAACCCCGCTCGTGCAGCGCGTTGTAAGGCACGCCGTTGTCGCGGATATAGCGCCACACCTGCGCCGAGGTCCAGTTGGCCAGCGGGTTGAATTTGATCAGCGGCCGATCGGCGGCGCCGAAGGCGCGATCGTCCTCGATGACCTCGACCGCGAGCCGCGTGCCGGGGCTTTGATCGCGGCGCTGGCCGGTGATCCAGGCGTCGAGTGTGGCGAGCTTGCGCCTGAGCGGCATCACCTTGCGGATGCCGCAGCATTCCTTGTGACCATCCTTGTAAAAGCTGAACAGCCCCTTTTCGCGCACGAGTCTTTCCACCGCCGCCGGGTCTGGAAACATGACTTCAATCGCGACGCCGTATTTTTCGCGCACCTGTTCCAGCAGTTTGTAGGTCTCCGCGTGCAGGCGGCCGGTATCCAGCGAAAACACCCGGAAATCCCCTTTGATTTTGGCGGCCATGTCCACCAGCACGACGTCCTCGGCGCCGCTGAAGGAAATGGCGATGTTGTCAAAATTGGAAAGCGCCAGCTTGAGAATTTCCTGCGGCGACTTGCCGCGATATTCTGCCGCCAGCCTGGCGATGTCGTTGCGCGCGATGCCCATTCAAGCCTCTGAATAAATATGGATTATTAGCTACCAGCCGCGGAGCGACAAGAATCAACGCCGCAAGTGGAGCGCGCATTGTAAGCGAGTCATGCCACGACGCAAAAGATCGACTGGATGTATGGATAGAACTGATTGTTGCCCCCTCACCCCAACCCTCTCCCGCAAAGGGGAGAGGGGGAAATATTTCCCTCCCCCTTGATGGGGGAGGGATAGGGAGAGGGTGGCAGATGGGGTGCGCTAGTCGGTGGCGATGTCCAGAAAGCGGGGCGGCAGGAAGGTGCCGTGCGCCGACAAATCCGTCAGCCGCAGGCTGTCGTCGCTCAACTGTTCGATGATGAGATGCAGGCGCGAAATATCGCGCAACGCCGGTGGCGTCACGACATTGCACACATTGTCGCGGCCGATGATGTTTTTGCCGTTTTGCAGCTGGTGTTCGTTGCCCACCGCGTCGATCAGCACCAGGTTCTGATTGGCGCGCAATTTGAAGGGGTGCTTGGATAGCAGCAGGTCGATGACCTCGCCATGCCTGATCGGTACGAGCACGGGCTCGCCCTTCGGCATGCGCACGAACGACTGCTCCTGTTTCGGCGGTTGTTCCAGCACCACCGAGTCGAGGATGACGGTTTCGCGCATCGCCGGCGGCTTGAGATTCTCGGCCTTGTCCTCGTCGTCCAGCGACGCCGGCTTGCCGGCGACCTGCCGCTTCATGGAGTAGGTGTGCTTGATGAGCTCCTGGCGGGCGTTCAAATATTGCATGTATTTCACCAGGGCGATGCGGCGCATTTCATTGTAATCGCCGTCCTTGCTGCGCAGCGAGGTCATGATGTCGCGCCAGTTGTGATCCTGCGAAAACACCTTGACATCGATGGCGCCCAACAATTGCATGATGCTGCCCGGCGATTCCATCGCCTTGGACAGGATGTCGACGAACTGTTTCTCGATGTTTTTTATGTTGCGGGCCTCTTTCTTGAGTTCCTCTGGCGACATCTGCATCAGATCGGCAATGCGGCGCGACGGCACCTCCGTGCGCCCGGTGAGGCTGAATTCGAACTCGGCCACGTTGGAGAAATTAACGCTCTGCCCGCCGATGGTCAAAGTGATCGGTTTGGAAAATAGTTTGTTAAACATGAAGTAAGTACTGGGTTTTAAAATTTATTATAAACGAGCCTTCCGGGATTTGTATTGAAGTCTGCGCAAAATGTGAATTCCGTTCCGATCTCCTGCATAAAGGGTGCGCCTGATCACAGTAATAATGCATCGGGTGTTTGAATTAATTAATGTTTTTACAATGGCTTAGACCATCTGCGCTACTGCGGCGCAACTGCTCCATGCAGGCGGCGCGTTCCTCCGGGGGCAGATGGCCCACCTTGGCGGCCAGGGCATAGAAGCGGGGCAGATCATCCCCGGCGGCCGACAGCAGCGCCGTGAACGCCGGGATGAGCCCGTGGTAGGTCGCAACCGCCATGATCTTGGCGTTGTTCAATTCCCCGCGCATCCAGCGATCATAGGCGTCATAGCGACCTCCCCAATGTTCGCGCAGATTATCGTAATCGGCGCGCAGGTCCTCGAAGATCTGTTTCTTGCGGCGGCGTTTCTCCCCGGCCGAGGACGGCGAGGAATACAGCGCTTCCAGTCTGCCCTTAGTCGCCAGCACCAGCCGGATCACCTCGGCCTCGTATTGCAACTCCGAATCGTCGCCGGCCGGCAGGCGTCGGGCCTCGCGCCAGCGCCGCCAGCCTTCCTCCGCCACGGCGGTGGCGAAAGCCTCGTTGTAATCACTGTCATCCTTGATGTAGAGCTTCTGGTGGGCGAGCTCGTGAAACAGGAACTTCGCCAGATGGGCGTCGTCCCACCTGAGCATGGTGTCGAGCACGGGATCATCAAACCAGCCCAGCGTCGAGTAGGCCACCACGCCGCCGACGTGGACGTCGTCGCCGGCGCGGCGCAGGTCATCGGCATAGGCGCGCGCATCCGCCTCCCGGAAATAGCCACGGTAGTTCAGGCAGCCGACGATGAGGAAGCAGGAATGCACCGGTCGCAGCGAGAGTTCCGGCGTGGCGAAGACGTTCCAGACCGCGAAGGCACGCCCCAGATCGGCATAGGCGCGATAGCTGCCGTTGTCCGGCAGGGCCAGGGCGGTGACGGCGAACTCCCGCAGCGCCAACACCAGCCGGAGCCTTTCCTTGATGGCGGCGTCCGCGCCGGCGTCGTTCAATACCTGGGCGATGGGGCGGCTGTGAGCGGATATTTCCAATTGCCCGCGCACCGACTGGGCGTAATAGCCGAGATTGGCGCAGCCGCCCAGGCTCAATGTCAGCCACGGCACAAGTATCAAACATGCGCGGCTGAAGCTGCCGGCGGGTTGCGTTACCATGAATGAACGGCAAGAGACATGAGTGCTTTTCACACTTTAATTCAAGCGCGGGAGTTGCAGCCACTGTTGATGGACGGCGGCGTCATCGTCGTTGACTGCCGCTTTGATCTCGCCGATCCGGACGCCGGCCGCCGCGCCTATCTGCAGGCGCACATCAGGGGCGCGGTGTATGCGCATCTCGATTCCGATCTGAGCGGTACCCGGCGTCCCGGCAGCGGACGGCATCCCCTGCCGTCACCCGGTCAGCTGGAAAGGGTCTTCGGCCGGCTGGGCATCGCGGCGGGCCGTCAGGTGGCGGCCTATGACGCCGGCGGCGGACTTTTCGCGGCGCGCTTGTGGTGGCTGCTGCGCTACATGGGTCATGACGCCGTGGCGGTGCTGGACGGCGGCTGGCCGGCATGGATGGCGTGCGGCGGGGCCACGGCGGGCGGCGAGGAACACAATCCGCCGGCGCGATTCAAGGGCCGGCCGCGTCCCGATCGCGTCGTGCATGCGGGGGAGGTCCTGATGCAGCGGCGGCTGGTGGACTCGCGTGATCCCGCGCGCTACCGCGGCGAGGTGGAACCCATCGATCCGGTGGCCGGGCACATCCCCGGCGCGGTCAACTATTTTTGCAAGCGCAATCTGGGCGAGGACGGCCGGTTTCTCGCGCCCGCCAGCCTGCGATCGGCGCTGAGTGTCGTATTCGGCGCCGTGCCCGCCAGCGAGGTGACGTTCTACTGCGGCTCGGGAGTGACCGCCTGCCACAATATCCTGGCGGCCGTGCATGCCGGATTTCCGGAACCACGCCTGTATGCCGGCTCGTGGAGTGAGTGGTGCGCGGATCCGGCGCGGCCGGTCGCCAGAGGCGATGCGCCGTGATGGTTCCGGCATTGGCGGGGGTGGCGGCAATCGACGATAATACGAGTCCAGAATGAACCGGGATGAGCCTATATGCGGCGCTATCTGAACGTGGCCATTTGTTTGGTGGGCCTGATTGCGGCATTCCCGGCTGCCGCCGGGGGCGGGGGCCCGGCAGCGGCGCAAGGTGACAGGACGCCGGCGGATGCACCGGCGCAGCCGGCGGCCGATGCCACGGCGCCCGCCGAGGCGGCTGGTCAGACGCAGGGCGCAACGACGACCCAGACTGAAGCGCCCGTGGCGGCGGCGCCGGCTGATCAAACACCGGCTGCTGCCGCTCCGGCCCCGGAGGAAAAAACCGCGGCTGCCCAGGAGGCGCCGAAGGGCGTGGCCAAGGACGTCACCATCGTGTTCGACAATTCCGGCAGCATGCGCAAGAACGACCCCACGCATCTGGCCACCCAGGCAGTCGCCGATCTGGTCAACGGCCTGCAGGGCGACACGCGCGTGGCGCTGATAATTTTCGACACCAAGGTCAACAAGGCCCTGCCGCTCACGCCGCTGGAGTTGGACGCCAAGGCCAAGTTGCAGGAGGCGCTCAAGGCCGTCAACTACCGCGGCCAATGGACCAACAGTCCGGATGCCATGGAGCAGGCCATCTATGATCTCAAGGTCAACGGCCGCGAGGGCGCGCAAAAAATCATCATCTTCTTCACCGACGGCATCGTGGAAACCGGCCACCCGGCGCAGGACGCCGAGAAGTCGCGCTGGCTGCGCGAGGAACTGGCGCAGGAGGCTAGGCGTCTCGACATCAAGATCTATGCCGTGGCTTTCACCGAGCAGGCCGATTACCAGCTGATACAATCGCTCGCCACCAAGACCCGCGGCGAGTATTACCGCTCGCTCAAGGCCGATGATTTGAAGGATGCCTTCGGGCGCATCGCGGGAGAGATCGCCAAACTCGACCAACCCAAGCCGGTGGAAGCCGCCCCACCCCCGCCGCCGCCCCCCGCGCCCGCCGCCGCGCCACCCGCCGAGGCCCCGGCGCCCGCGCCGCCACCCCCGGCGCCTGCCGCCGAACAGAATGCGCTCAAGGAAATGGAAAAAGCCACCGGCATCCCGAAGGAGCAACTGGAAAAAATGCCGGAGGGCCAGGCGATCATCGTCAAGCCGGCGGAGGAGGTGGGAATCAGCGAGGGCGCCCGCACGCTGTTGCTGGTAATCGCCGCCGCGGTCGGCGTGCTCACGCTGGTGGTGATTTTCCTCGTCGTCAGGATGCGCCGGCGCGGCGGCCGGGCGGCGGCGCCGGTGGAATATGCGCCGGAGGCCTTCCTGCGTGACCTGGAGGGCAACACCAACGCCGAGCAGCACGCCCTGGGTTTGAAGCCGGTGATGCTGGGACGCGTGGCCGGATCGGACACCGATCACCTCAATTACATCGTCGTCAATCAAACCACCATCGGCCGGCGCCACGCCCTCATCGAATACAAGGATTTTTCCTACTGGGTCGTGGATCAGGGCAGCATGAACGGCACCTTCGTCAACGGCCAGCGCGTGACCGGCGAACAGCGGCTCAAGCACGGCGATCGCATCCGCCTGCACAAGTACGAGTTCGAATTCGTGATGCCGGAGGTGGCCGACGCCGGCAAGACGGTGTTCTCGGCGGCGCCGCCGGATCGGGCCGCCGCGGCAACCGGGGCCACCACGGCCTTCACCGCGCCGCCGCCGATCGTCCCTCCCGCGCCGGCGGCGGCGCCCGCAGGCGAGGATGAAACCTTCGACGTCACCGGTGGCGCGTTCGAGACTCCCGTCGCGGCAGCCGCGGTGGATGTCCACGACGCCGACACCGTGCTGCGGGCCCACAAGGGCACGGAAGGCACCGGCGCGCCGGCACCGGACATCCACGATGCCGACACGGTGATGCGCGCCGCGCCGGCACCGGACATCCACGAAGCCGACACGGTGGTACGCGCCACGCCGCCGGCGGCGGCGCCGGAAGAGGAGTCCCTGGCCGGCTTCATCAAAACCGAGATCATCGAATCCGCGCCCGCAGCGGCAGCCCCCGCGTCCATGTCCGGCGAGGAGGAACTGTCACTGGACGACTTCATGGATGACGCAGTGCTGCCGCAGGAGGGAGGCACCGCACCCGCGGCGGCGGAGGAAGACGCGGACCGCACGTTGATGCCTTCTCAGGTTCCCGGCACGGCGGCCGGGCCGGGCGGCACGCCGGCGGAGGAGGACATGGATCGCACCCTGATGCCCTCGCAGGTGCCCCCCGTCAAGCCCAAGCCCGGCAAGAAGGAGGAGCGCGAATCCGATTCGACCACCATGTTCACCGCCGACGACGCCACCCTGCCGCCGCGCCGACCCCGATGAAGTGACCCTCCGTTCTTCAGTGCTTCCGGGCCGATGGTGTCGCGCCTAGATCGCCGCCCGCTGCTGGTGCGGCTGCTCGCCGACGGCGAGTGGCATTCCGGCGAGCGGCTGGCGGAGCGGCTGCACATCACGCGCACCGCCGTATGGCAGCAGGTGCGGGCGCTCTCGGCGCTGACCGGCGCCATTGAGGCGGCACCCGGCCGCGGCTACCGCCTGCACTCCGCGGTGGAGTTGCTTGACGCCCGTCGCATCCGCGGGGCGATCGATCCCGCAGCGCGCCCGCTGCTGCGCCGGCTGGACGTGCGTTTCATCACCGACTCCACCAATCAGCGCCTGCTTGAAGAGGCCGCGCCCGACGGCGTCCACGGCCATGCGGTGCTGGCGGAATATCAGACCGCCGGGCGGGGGCGGCAGGGGCGCGACTGGTTCGCGCCGCTCGGCGCGGGGTTGTGCCTGTCGCTGGGCTGGCGTTTCGAGCGTCCCGCGCATGCCCTCTCCGGCCTGAGCCTCGCCGCCGGCGTGGTGTTGCGGCAGGCGCTGGCACAGGCCGGCGTCACGGGCCTGCAACTCAAGTGGCCCAACGATCTCATGCACGAACATCGCAAGCTGGCGGGCATCCTCATCGAGATGCGCGGCGAGCTGGCCGGCGCCTGCACGGTGGTGCTGGGGGCGGGCGTGAACATCGCGCTGCCGCGGGGCGCGGCGGCGCGCGTCAGCCAGCCCTGCACCGATCTGCGTGCGGCGCTCGGCGGCAAATCGCCGTCGCGCAACGCGCTGGCCGCCCGCATCCTGTCGCTGTGGCTGGCGATGCTGGAGCAATATTCCAGCGCCGGTTTCGCGCCGTATCATGCGGCGTGGCGGCAGGCGGACATGTTGCGGGGAAGGAACGTCGCGGTGCGGGGGGTGGGGGGGACAATCCACGGCCGGGCGCTGGAGGTGGCCGAGGATGGCGCGCTGGTGGTCAGCGTACTCGGGCGGCCGCGACGCTTTTACTCCGGTGAAGTCAGCATCCGCTCCCAACCATGATCCTCGCGCTGGATGTCGGCAACAGCCGCGTGAAGTGGGCGTGGGGTGGCACTGAACCCTCGCCGGACAACGCCAGCCCGTGGACGTTCGCCACGCTGGCCGCCATCCTGGAGCGGGTGAGCGCGTCGGCACCTGCCCCGGAAAAAATATTTGCCGTCAATGTCGCCGGCCCTCAGGTTGAGCAAAGGGTGCGCGAGTGGGCATCGCAACGTCACGCCACCGCCGCATTGCATTTTGTGCGCACCCAGGCCAGCGGTTACGGTCTCAGGAATATTTATCCGGAACTGGGCGCCGATCGCTTTGTCGCGCTGGCGGCGGCGCGCCATCAAACCCGCGATCCGCTGTGCGTGATCGATTGCGGCACGGCGCTGACCATGAGCGTGTTGAACGCCGCCGGCGAGTGGACGGCCGGCGCGATCCTGCCGGGCCTGGGGTTGATGCGTCGCGCACTGGCGCAAAGCACGCACGCGCTGGCGGTGACCGTGGTGGACGACGGGGAAATCTGGGCGCCCCGGACCGAGGAGGCCATCGCGGCGGGCACGCGCCATGCCGTGCTCGGTGGCATCGAGGCCGTGTGGCGTCGCTGCCAGGATCGGCTCGGCGGCGCACTGCGGTGCTGGTTGACCGGCGGCGAGGCGCGGCTGCTGCTGCCGCATCTGACCACGCCGGTGATGCACGATCCATATTTGATTTTGAAGGGCCTGCTGTGGATCGCCGACAGTCAGATGTGAGATGAACTCAAGAACGTTTTCTCTTTTGCTGTTGCTGGCCAATGTCGCCCTGTTCGGCTGGCTGTTCAACCAGCAGTTGTACCCCTCGTCAGACAATTTAGCGACATCATCGACACCGCTTCCAGCCGATGTGCCCACGCTGCGGTTGTTGTCGGAATTACCCTCGCCGCCGCCCAGGCGCGATCTGGCCGGCGAGACGCCGGGCCCGGAGGAAGGTCAGACGCCGGAACCCTCCGCGCCGCCGGTGGAACCGCCGCCTGTTCCGACGATCGGCGGCGCGGAAGCCGGCGAGACCGCGCCGACGGCCCCGGCGCCGGAGACCGCCGCGCCCGTTGCCGCATCGCCGGAAACGGCGATCCCACCGACTGCGCCCGCGTGCTACACCCTCGGACCGTTTGCCGACGAGACCCAGCGGGCGCAGGTCAGGCAGTCATTGGCCGCGCGTTTGCAGAGTGTCCGCGAACGCGGTGAATCATCCGGACCCGGCCGCCAATGGGTTTATTTGGGGCCCTATCCGTCGACGGCGGCGGCCGAAAAGGAAATGACGGCGCTCAAGGCGAGGGGCGTTGAGGATTTGTTCGTGGTCAGGCAGGGTGCGAACAAAAACACCATTTCGCTCGGGCTGTTCAAGGAAAAAACGTCGGTGACCGAGCGCATCAGGGAAATGAAGGCGCTGGGATACGAGGCGCACGTCGAGGCACGCCATGAGACACCACCCAGCTACTGGCTGGATGTCGCAGTGGATGCGGCGCAGGTTTCCCCCGCCGCTTTGCAGGAGGCGCTGCCGGGATCGGCGCAGACCAAGGTCGTGGACTGCGCCAAAATTGCCGGGGCCGGCGCGGCACAATAAAATGCCCGCGGGCATGTTCATTTCCGCCCCGATAGTTAAATGGCATAACTGCTGATTTGTAATCAGCGATTGCTGGTTCGATTCCGGCTCGGGGCACCAAATCTTCTTCACGCCAATCCGGCAGCGGCATCGCCCCGGTTTTTTTATTCTCAACCGCTTGTTGCAGGAATCAGCGGCTGGCAGCCCGCGCGATTAGGGTATAACTTATCGACCTCGGCGGATGGCGCCACTGAATGAACGGAGGGGCTCGTGCGCGTGATTGGATGGCAAGGCACTGGAATTTTCATCGTCGGGCTTGCCATGACTGGTTGCGCGGCCATCAAGACCGGCGGACCGCAACCCGGCAAGGCAGCGGCCACGCTCGTGACGACCAATGACCATTGGGCCTTTCCGTATCTTTTTGCGGACGTCAACAGCTGGAATTTGCGCATCGAGCAGATTGACGGCCGGACTGGAATCACCGTCAATCCGCAGGAGTTATCACCCGGCGTCCATCGTGTCGTCGCCTATGTCGAAGAGGGACCGAAGGGACCGGTCGGCAACGTGATCCTGGAGGCTTGCCGGGGGGAGGTGGGGTTTGAGGCCGAGGGCGGGCACGAATACCAGATGAATTTTTACAAGGTTCAAGAGGTCCCGAAATTGCAAGTACAGGATGCCGTTTCAGGCCGGACGGTGGGCAGCGCACCCTGCGACCCCCTGAACGTCTGGACCCGCAGAGAATCCAAGGCGAAATTTTAGGCCGCGATTCCAGGTCCGCAGACGACATGAACTGGATTGAATATCTGCCGCAGTTGCGTGGCCTGCACGTGCTGGGCGTGGTGTGGTGGATTGGCGGCGTCGCCGTGGTGACGACCGCCATCCTGCCGCGCGGCGATTCCGCTCTCAATCCGCAGGAGCGGCTGGCGCTCTTCAATGAAGTCGAGTCGCGTTTCTCGCGGCAGGCGCGCTGGGCCGTGCTGCTGGTCGGCGCGACCGGTGTCCTGATGCTGCATGCCTCGCACGGCTGGGCGCGGTACCAGTCCCTGCAGTTCTGGTGGCTGCACGCCATGACGCTGGTGTGGCTCGTCTTCGCCCTCATGCTGTTCCTCCTTGAACCGTTTGTCCTGAAGCATCACTTCCGCGATCTCCAGAAACGCGATCCACAGGTGACGTTGCGGCGCCTGCAGCGGGTGCACGTGATATTGCTCATCGCCAGCCTGCTGACAATATTCGGCGCCGTGGCCGGCAGTCATGGCCTGGCGTTCTTCCGATGAACCATAAATTATTCCGCTTCGCGTTTTGGGGCGTACTGCTCGGCGGGATTTTATGCTGCCTGCCGCCCGCTGCGCGGGCCGGCGGCTCCAACTATGGAATCACGCCCGGCGCGCGCGCCATCGAGGGCAGGGTGTCCGAATGGCCGGTGCCCGCGCCGCAGTTCGCGCGCGATCCGACGCCGGCACCGGATGGTGGCATTTACTTTGTCGTCATGGGCGGTGACAAGCTCGGGCGTTTCGATCCGAAGACGCAGTCGTTCAGGGAATGGGACCTGCCCGAGGGCACCCACCCGCACAGCGTCCTCGTCGACGCCGGCGGCGTGGCATGGCTCACGGGCAAGGGCAACGGCACCATCGTCGAATTCCACGCCGGCAGCGGTAAAGAGGTGATCCATCGCGTGCCGTCGAGCGGCGACCCGCACACCGCCGCGCTCGATGACGAAGGCGTGCTGTGGTTCACCGAGCAGGGTGCCAACCGCATCGGCCGGCTCGACCGCAAGACCGGCGCCATTCGCGAATATGAAACCTCCGGCAACCCGTACGGTATTTCAATCGATCACGGCGGCAACGTCTGGTTCTGCCGCATCAGCGGCGACATGCTCGGAAAACTTGATCCAAAAACCGGCGTCATCAGCGACCTGGCCACGGGCAAGGGGACCCATCCGCGGCGCATGGCAACCGCGCCCGACGGCACATTATGGGTGACATTGTGGGGCAACGGCCGGCTCATTCACGTCGATCCCGGGACAATGAAGGTCATCAAGGAGTATCCATTGCCGGGCGGACCGGACGGCGGGCCTTATGCCGTCACCGTCGACGCCGACGGCAGGGTGTTCGCCAGTGAGTTCAACGCCGATACCGTCGATATTCTCGATCCGACAACAGAGGCGATACGCGTCATCCATGTGCCCAGGAACACCGGCATCCGCAAGATGGTGATCGACCGGCAGGGCAGCCTGTGGTATGTAGGCAGCACCAGCGGCCGGCTGGGCAGGGTCGAATGATCGGAGACGATGATGAAACGACATGCAGGGTGGATGTGTTTTTGTGCGATGCTGGCGCTGCTGCTTGCGGGAGGCGTGTGCGCCGGCGCGGAAACCAACACCCATCCTCCGCAGATGCTCGCCGTGCGGTTTCTCGGCGTGGACAAGGATTGGCGCAACGCCAGCTTCGACGAGGCGGATACCCGGCGCCAAATCGAGGAGCGCCTGCGGCGGGCCGGCTACCGGCTCGTCAGCCCCGAGGAGGCCGTCCGCTTTCCCGGGGCGCAGTTCGCGGATTACGAGCTGCATGTGGACAACATGCTTTTTTATTACTCGTTCCTGGTGTTCCTCAAGCTGCGCGCCAAGCAACCGCTGCCGCAGAACCCGGAGGCCTTCGTGACGCGGGTCCTGTGGTCGGACTGGGAAATCGGCGGCATCGAGCTGCATCATCTCGATCGACTGCAGATGCCCATGCTGAAACTCACCGACGAACTGGTTCAAAACAAGTCCACCATCACCCCCTGACATCAGGCCATCACCTTTTATGCCCGGCTGCCGGTCTGGAATTTTGTCCGGACACGCTTAATGGTGGTAATCCAGCAGCAGGCCCAGAAATACGCACAGGCCCAGCCAGTTGTTGTGGCGGAAGGCGTGCAAACATTCGTCCGGGTCGCGGTTGCGGATCAGGTATTGATGATAAATGCCCAGAATCGTCGCGGCGCCCAGTCCCAGATAGTAATATCTCCCCAAATCGGCGCGCTGGCCGATGAAGTAAAGGGTCAACAGCAGCATGAGTTGAATGATGCCGATGATCAGCCGGTCGTTTTCGGCGAACAGGATGGCGGTGGAGCGCACGCCGATCTTCAGATCATCCTCGCGATCGGCCATGGCGTACATCGTGTCGTAGACCACCGACCAGAGGATGCCGGCGGTGAGCAGCAGCCACGCCAGCGGCGGCAGCGAGTTGGTCTGTGCCGCGAACGCCATCGGGATGGACCAGCCGAAGGCCAGGCCGAGATGGAACTGCGCGAGGTAGGTGTGGCGCTTGGCGAGCGGGTAGGTGATCGCGAGCGCCAGCGCCGCAATCGCCAGCCATTGGGTGAGGCGATTCAGCGTCAGCACCAGCAGCGCCGCGACGATCACCAGTCCGTAGAACAGCGTCATGGCCTCGCGCGGCGTCACCGCGCCCGTCACCAGCGGCCGTTCCCGCGTGCGGCGCACATGGCCGTCGAAGTTGCGGTCGGCATAGTCATTGATGACGCAGCCGGCCGATCGCATCACGACGACGCCCAGCGTGAAGGCGATCCACAGCCAGGAATCGGGATGGCCCTGGCCCGCGATCAGGAGCGCCCACCATGTCGGCCACAGCAGCAGAAAAATGCCGATGGGCCGGTTGAGCCGCGTCAACGAGACGTAATGCGGCCATTGCCGCGGCAGCCGCCCCTGCGCCCATGCCTGCAATCGTGGCAATCGTGGTTTCATCCGGCATGCACGCGATCAAGGAATATTTCGGTGACCAGCAGCGGTTTGTCGTCGAGCACAAACAGGGACTGCCGCCCATGATAATGCCCGGCCTCAATCATCGCATGCCGGCGGGCGGCGGCATACAGGGGATCCGGCGGCTGGACGCGCAGCAGTCGCATCCACAGCCGCCGCGCGGCCGGCGTCGTGAATAACAGGTGTCCCAGTGGCCGCGTCCCCAGCCGGCGCAGATGACGGAAGCGTCCATCCAGCGTCGCCATCGGCAGCAGGGAGCGGGCGTACACCAGCGGCCGGCCCCCGCCCCACAGCAAGACCTCCCGAATCAATACCCGCCGCCGGTGCGGCAGTTTCAGCAACCGGGCCTCGCCCAGTTGCAACGTCGACCATCGCATCTCCTGCACCTGCACCGTGAATTCGCCCCCGACCTCGCGTCTCAGCCGCCGCGTCAGCGATCCCGGCTCGTGCAGCGGCCCGCGCCAGGACCAGGTGAGGCCCACGAAGGGTTCGCGCCGACGAAAATCCGACATGCGTCCTCCTTCAAGAGCAGTCCAGGATGAACTTGTTCAGAGTAGCGACTATACCGAACCGTAGTGTAATGCATCCGGCAGCCAGCGCTGGATCAAAAGCGGGACGCGATCAGGGTGCGCCTCCAGCATGCGCGCGGCGATGCGCTGCGCCCTGGGCACCAGCGCGTGGTCGCGGAACAGGTCGGCGATGTGCATCTGGCAGAGGCCGGTCTGCCGCGTGCCGAGGAGCTCACCGGGGCCGCGCAGCTCCAGATCGCGCTGCGCCACGACGAATCCGTCATGCGTCTCGCGCATGCACCGCAGCCGCGCCCGCGCCGCGGCCGACAGCGGCGGATGATAAAGCAGCACGCAATCGCTCCGGGCGGCGCTGCGGCCCACGCGCCCGCGTAACTGGTGCAGCTGGGAGAGGCCCAGCCGCTCGGCGTTTTCGATGACCATGAGGCTGGCGTTGGGCACGTCCACGCCGACCTCGATGACCGTGGTGGCGACCAGCAGATCGATGTTCCCCTCCGCGAAGGCGCGCATGACGGCGTCGCGATCGTTTTCCTTCAGCCGGCCGTGGATCAGACCCACGCGCGCCTCCGGCAGCGCCTGCGCGAGCACACCGGCGGTCTCGGTCGCGGCCTCGGACTCGATGATCTCGGATTCCTCGATCAACGGGCACACCCAGTAGATCTGCCGGCCCTCGCGGATGGCCGCGTGCACGCGGGCGACGACCTCGGCGCGGCGGTGATCGGGGATGACCACGGTCTGCATGGGCAGGCGTTGCGGCGGCAGCTCGTCCAGCACCGAGACGTCCAAATCGGCGTAGGCGGTCATCGCCAGCGTGCGCGGGATCGGCGTCGCCGTCATGATGAGCTGATGGGCGGTCTCTTCCGCCGCGGAGTCGCCGGCCTTGCGCGCCAGCGCCAGCCGCTGCTCGACGCCGAAGCGATGCTGCTCGTCGACAATGATGAAACCGAGCCGCCCATAGGCCACGTCGTCCTGAAACAGGGCGTGGGTGCCGACGATGAACGCGGGGGATCTTTCACGGATGTGTTCCAGCAGCCGCTGCCGCCCGGCGCCCTTCAGGCGGCTGGTGAGCAGCAGCACCGGCACTCCCAGCGGCGCGAACCAGCGCTCAAAGTTGCGCTGATGCTGCTCCGCCAGCAGTTCCGTGGGCGCCATGATCGCGGCCTGGAATCCGCACTCGATGGCGGCAAGCGCGGCGAGCGCCGCCACCACGGTCTTGCCGGCGCCGACGTCGCCCTGCAGCAGCCGCAGCATCGGCTGTGCATGTTCCAGATCATGCTGAATCTCCTCCAGCACCCGCTTTTGTGCGCCGGTCAGCGCGTAGGGCAGGTTCGCCAGCAGACGCCGGCGCAGCGCCTGATCGCCGCGCAGGGCGGGCGCGCGGCGCCGGCGCAGGGTGTGCCGCAGCGCGCGCAGGCTCAACTGGTGCGCGGTGAGCTCCTCCACCGCCAGCCGCTGCTGGGCCGAATGTTCGCCGCGCCGGAGGCGGGCGAGATCGGCGTCGGGCGGCGGCTGATGGAGATAACGGATCGCCTCCATCAGCGTGGGCCAGCGCTCATTGTCCAGCGCCTCCTCCGGCAGCAACTCGGCGAAGTCCCGCGGGGAAGCCGCGTCGCGAAGCGACTGCAACACCTGCGAAATGAGCTTGCGCAGGCTGTGCTGGCTCAGGCCCGTTGTCGCCGGATAGACCGGCGTCAATGTCTCCTCCACGGGCGCGGGCTGCGCGGGATCGAGCAACCGGTATTCGGGGTGGATCATCTCCAGGCTTTGCGGGCCGGCCCTGATTTCGCCGAAGCACCGGACCGTGGCGCCGCGCTGAAAGCGGGCCTGCTGCGCGGCGTTGAAATAAAAAAACCGCAGCAGCAGCGCGCCGGTGCCGTCGCTCACCCGCACCAGCAGCATGCGGCGGCGGGCGTAGCGCACCTGCGCCAGATCGACCGTGCCCTGGATCACGGCGTCATCGCCCTCCCGCAACGTGCCGATGGGGGCGATGCGGGTGCGATCCTGGTAGCGCCGCGGCAGGTGCAGCAGCAGGTCGCGGACCCGGGCGATGCCCAGCGCGCGCAGTTTCCCCGCCAGCTTGGGTCCGACACCCGGCAGGCTCGTGACCGGCGCGCCCGGATCCACCGCTCCCCCGGTTCGCTGGGCAAGACTGTGCGGGGGTTGTATCGACCTTGGCGTACCCATCGGGGATGGTGGAAACCGATCGCCTTCAGGCGAAGCAAGTTGGACGAAATGTGTGCGCAGCGAGCATAAGTCGGGTTTCGCGTCCGGCGAAGGCGAAATCCCCCGACGGTCGCCGCGCGTCCGTCCGCCCCCTTTGCAAAGGGGGCGGCGACCCCAAGCATCTCGAGGGGGAGGGGGGATTTTCAGTCGGTTGCAGACGACCCATGCGAAACCCCTCGCCTTGCGGGCAGGGGCCGTTTAGTCGATGACCATGACGGCATCCATCTCCACCGCCGCGCCGCGTGGGAGCTGCGCGACGCCGACGGCGGCGCGCGCCGGGTACGGCGGCTTGAAGTACGCCACCATGACCTCGTTCACCAGCGGGAAGTGCGACAGATCGGTCAGATACACGTTGAGCTTGACCACGTCCCGAAGCCCGCCGCCGGCGGCCTTCGCCACCGCGCTCAAGTTCTCGAACACCTGCGTGATCTGCGCGCGCATGTCGCCGGCGTGGAGTTCCGCCCCGCCGGGGAGGAGCGGGATCTGGCCGGAAAGATACACCGTGCGGCCCGCCTTGACGGCCTGTGAATAGGTGCCGATGGCCTGCGGCGCCTGGTCGGTGCTGATGACGGTCTTGGGCATGGGGTCTCCTCGGCGGAAGATGGATGTGGAACAGCTCGATCCCGGCGGCGCGCGTTCTCTCTCAACTGTGCGCGCGCTGCACGCGGGTGATGTGCTTGAGGCGGCGTATGGCGCGCAGCACGCGGGCCAGATGGGTGCGATCGCGGACGCTGATCAGAAAGGTCATGCCGACGTAGCGGTCGTCGAGATCCGACATCTGTATATTTTCGATGTTGGCGCCCTGATCGGCAATCGCGCCGGCGATGGTGGCGAGCGCCCCGCGCTGGTTGGTGACGATGAGTCGGATCTCGCTGGGGAAGTCCCGGTTGATGTCATCCGCCCAGTCCACGTCGATCCACTTTTCCGGCTGGTTGCGGAATTCGGCGATGTTCTTGCAGGTCTGGCGGTGGATGACGATGCCGCGCCCGGCGGTGACGTACCCCAGGATGGGGTCGCCTGGAATGGGCAGGCAGCACTTGGGAAAGCTCACCACCATCCCCTCCGTGCCCTTGATGATGAGCGGCATGGTGGCGTCGTGCGCGGCCGGCGATGCGCCGGCGGCCTCCGCCCGGGCCTGCGGGATCAAGGCGCGCACGACAATGGGCGCCATGCGCCTGGCCAGCCCGATCTCCTCCAGCAGGGCGTCCAGGGACTTGAGCCTGGTTTCCTCGAGCAGATTCTTCAGCAGGTTTTTGTCGACGGTGTCGAGCTTCAGATGGTACGCCTCCAGTTCGCGGTTGAGCAGGCGGCGGCCCAGCGTCCGCGCCTCGTCGGCGCGCAGGTTCTTGAGGTAGTGGCGGATGTGCGAGCGCGCCTTGCCGGTGACGACGAAATTGAGCCAGGCCGGATTCGGGCGGGCGCCGGGCGCGGTGATGATCTCCACGGTCTGGCCGGTGGAGAGCGGCGTGCGCAGCGGCATCAGCACGCGGTTGATGCGCGCGCCGACGCAGGTGTTGCCGAGATCGGTGTGCACGGCGTAGGCGAGATCCACGGCGGTCGCGCCCTTCGGCAGCTCCAGGATCTCGCCCTTGGGCGTGAACACGTACACCTCGTCGGGGAACAGGTCCGTCTTGATGTGTTCAAGAAACTCCTCGGAATTGCCGGCCTGGCGCTGGATCTCCATCATGCCGCGCAGCCATTCGCGGGCCCGCTGCTGCGCACTGTTGGCGACCTTCTCGCCGGCGCTGCTCTTGTACAGCCAGTGCGCCGCGATGCCGGCCTCCGCGACCTCGTTCATGGCGCGCGTGCGGATCTGCACCTCGATGGGCACCCCGTAGGGGCCGAACAGCACGGTGTGCAGCGACTGGTAGCCGTTGGCCTTGGGGATGGCGATGTAGTCCTTGAACTTGTTCGGCACCGGCTTGTAGAGGTTGTGCACGGTGCCAAGCGCGCGATAGCAGTTGTCCACCGTGTCCACCAGGATGCGGAAGGCGTACACGTCGTACACCTCGGAGAAGGTCTGCGTCCGCGTGCGCATCTTCTGGTAGATGCTGTACAGGTGCTTCTCGCGCCCCAGCACCTCGGCGGCGATCTTTTCCTGGCGCAGCCGCCGCTTGAGCGCCGCCTTGATCTGCTGCACGATTTCCTTGCGGTGGCCGCGGATCTTGCGCACCTCGGCGGACAGCACGCGATAGCGCATCGGATGCAGCGCGGCGAAGCCCAGGTCCTCCAGTTCGAGGCGGATCTGGTTCATGCCCAGGCGCTGGGCAATCGGGGCGTAGATGTCCAGCGTCTCGTGGGCGATGGCCCGGCGCTTCCTGGGCGGCAGGGCGCGCAGGGTGCGCATGTTGTGCAGACGGTCGGCCAGCTTGACGACGATGACGCGCAGATCGCTCGCCATCGCCATCAGCATCTTCTGGAAATTGCGCGCCTGCTGCTCGGCGTGCGACTCGAATTCGACCTGCGTGAGCTTGGAGAGGCCGTCGACGATCTCGGCGACCTGGGGGCCGAACTCGCGGCTGATCTCCGCCTTGTCCATGGCGGTGTCCTCGATGACGTCGTGCAGCATGGCCGCGACCAGGGTCTCGTGGTCCATGTGCATGTCGGCAAGGATGTTGGCCACCGCGATGGGGTGGTGGATGTAGGGCTCGCCGCTCGCGCGCCGCTGCCCGTCGTGGGCGCGCGCGCCGAATTGATAGGCACGGATCAGCGTCTCAAGCTGTTTGGGTTTGAGATAGGCGCGGGCCCGCGCCAGCAGGTCCTCCATCTGCGCGTTGGACGGCGAACGGACGGTGGCGATGGCCATGTGCGGCGCAACGCCGGATCAAGGCGCGACGCCGGGCCCCGCGCCGGACCCGGTGATGGAAAATGGGAGGTGGAAACGGCGGCGGGGGCGGATCATTCAGCAGTGGCCGGGTTGGCCACCGCCGGTGCCGGTTCGGCGAACGGGTCGATCACCGCCGCCGCGCCGCTTTCCCGCGCCGCGATCTCGTCCACTTTTTCGCGGTTGATGACACCGGCGGCGATTTCGCGCAGCGCGATCACCGTGGCCTTGTCATTGTGGGATTCGATGAGCGGCTTGGAACCGAGCACGATTTGACGGGCGCGCTTGGCGGCGACCAGTACCAGGTCAAAACGATTCTGCACGTGGGGCAGACAGTCTTCTACAGTGATGCGGGCCATGAAAAACCTCGATGAAACAGGTGAAAGTTGGATGGGAGGATTTTATCAAACCCCGGCGGGGGGCGCCATGATCGGCGGTAATCGTCCGGTGGCCTGCTGGCGGGCCCGCCGCAGGCGGTGCGCGCGGATGATGGCTTGCAGGTCAAGCAGGGCCCGCTCGAAGACCGCGTTGACGACGACGTAATCGTATTCCGGATAGTGCGACATCTCCGCCGCCGCCTCCGCCATGCGGCGCCGGATCGTCGCCGGATCATCGCTTTCCCGGCCACGCAGCCGCCGCTCCAGCTCCTGAAGCGACGGCGGCAGGATGAAGATGCCGGTGCTCTCCGGCATGCGGGCGCGGACCTGGCGCGCGCCCTGCCAGTCGATCTCCAGCACCACGTCGCGGCCGGCGGCCAGCTCGGCCTCGACCGCGGCGCGCGCCGTGCCGTAGCGGTTGCCGAACACCTCCGCGTGTTCGAGGAAGGCGCCGCTTGATACCATGCGCTCGTATTCCGCCGGGGTGACGAAGTGATAATTGACGCCGTTCTGCTCGCCCGGGCGCGGCGGGCGCGTGGTGTAGGAGATGGACTTCGCCATCCCGTCCAGCGAGGACACGAGCGCCCGGACCAGGCTGGTCTTGCCGGCGCCGGAGGGCGCCGAGACGATGAAGAGTTCGCCGGTCGTCATTCGATGTTCTGGATCTGCTCGCGCATCTGCTCAATGATCACCTTGAGGTCGAGCGCGGCGCCGGTGGTGTCCACGTGCGCGGATTTCGATCCCAGCGTGTTGGCCTCGCGGTGCAGCTCCTGCATGAGAAAATCCAGCCGCCGGCCGGGGGCCGGGTCCTGCGCCAGCACGCGCCGGGTCTCGGCGATGTGGGTCTCCAGCCGGTCCATCTCCTCGGCCACGTCGAGGCGTTGCAGCATGAGCGCGAGCTCCTGTTCCATGCGGCCCGGCTCGATGCCGGGCAGGCAGAGTTCCTGCACGCGCTGGCGCAGGCGGTTTTTCAGATGCTCCTGGATGGCGGGCAACTGCGTCCGCAACTGGGCGATCCGCTGGCTCAAGGCGCCGCAGCGCTGCTCGATCAGTTGCGCGAGCTTGCCGCCCTCGCGGCGGCGGGTGGCGACCAGCGCCTCCAGCGTCTGCTCGAGCAGCGAGGACAGCACCTCGCCCAATGCCTCGATGTTGGTCTCCTCGACGCTCAACACCCCCGGCCAGCGCAGCAGATCACTGGTCTTGAGCGGCGAGGGGCTTTTGAGCAGGGCGTCGATCTGCGAACCGGCGGCGATCAACGCGCGCACCAGTTCGACATTCACGTGCGGCGTCTGCGAGGCCGCGGCCGAGCCGTCATAACGCAGCAGTCCGTCCACCTTGCCGCGCTTGACGCGCTGCTCGATGCGTTCGCGGAAATTGCTTTCCAGGCCGCGCAATTCCTCCGGCAGCCGCAGCGTGATCTCAAGGTAGCGGTGGTTGACCGAGCGCAATTCCCACGTCGCCCGCCCCCATGCCCCCTGGGTCGAGTGGCGCGCAAAAGCCGTCATGCTAGCGACCACGGTCATGCCCTCTGCCGCCTGAAAGGAAGTGCGGAGCGGAGTCCAAGGTGTTCTACAAAAGCATCGAAGTCGCGGTCGCTGTAAAGAAGTTCATGGTCGTTTTCGATGCAATGGGTCGCGATGATGGTGTCCATCGTCTTGCGCACCGTGACGCCTTTTCTGCGCAGCGTTCGAAAGTTCTCCGCGGCCTTGATTCCAATCTCCAAACCGCCGAGGGCGACGACGGTCAGCGTGGTTAGCAGTGTCCTGGCCTGATTGAAGTCCGGGTCTTTTTCGAAGCCTTGCAACACCTCGGTCAGGATCAGGTCCCCCGTCAACAGCGGCTGTGAGCCCAGAAGGGAATCGAGATGATCCGCCTCGGGATTCCGCGTTCCGCGAAAATAGTCGATCCACACGCTGGAATCGACCAGGATCACCCGTCAGTCCTCATGCGCTCCAGGTCACCCCGCCATTTCAATTTCCCGCGGAAGCGCCGGATCTGTTCCTGCCGGCGCAGCCGCACCAGGGTGCGCAGGCCGAGCTCCACGGCTTCACGCTTGGTCTTCGCCCCGGTCAGGCGCAGCGTTTCCTTCATCAGCTTGTCATCAATGACGATGTTGGTCCGCATGTGTATTCTCGTGCTATACTTTACACATAATAGGGACAAAGCGGCATCATGGCAAGTTACCGCCATGACAGCAGATGGGGGCGCGACGTTCCAGCAACATCCAGGGAATGTACCACTTATTTTATGGCTGTAATTTGGTTTTGAGCAGGGCGTTGACCTGATCGGGCGCGGCCTTGCCCTGCATCTTTTTCATGACTTGGCCGACGAAGAAACCAAAGAGCTTGCCCTTGCCGGAGCGATACTGTTCGAGTTGCGTCGGATTCTCGGCCATGACTTCGGCGATGGCTTTTTCTATCGCGCCGGTATCGGTGACCTGCTTCAATCCGTGTTTCTCGATGATCTGATCGGCGTCACCTTCGCCGGCCCACATGAGTTCGAAGACCTTTTTGGCGATGGTGCCGGAGATGGTCTTGTCGATGAGGCGCTTGATCATGCCGCTTAAGAGTTCCGGCGACACCGGACTCTGCGTGATGTCCTTGCCTTCCTTGTTCAAAAAGGCCGACAAATCACCCATAACCCAGTTGGCGACGAGCTTGGCTTCGCCGCCGACGAGTTTGACGCAAGATTCGTAATAATCAGCGAGCTCCTGGCTGGCAGTGAGTACGCCCGCGTCATAAGGCGACAAGGCGTACTGAGTCATGAACCGTTCGCGCCTGGCCTCCGGCAGTTCCGGCAGCGATTCGCGCACGGATTCGATGAACGCGGGTTCGATGACCAGCGGCAGCAAATCGGGATCGGGGAAGTAGCGGTAGTCGTTGGCCTCCTCCTTGGCGCGCAGCGAGCGCGTCTCATGCTTGTCCGGATCGTACAGCCGCGTTTCCTGCACGACCTTGCCGCCGCCTTCGATGAGTTCGATCTGGCGCTGGATTTCGTATTCGATGGCGTGTTCGACAAAACGGAAGGAGTTGAGATTCTTGATTTCGCAGCGCGTGCCGAGCTTGGCTTCACCCCGCCTGCGGACGGAGACGTTGGCGTCGCAGCGGAAGCTGCCCTCCTGCATGTTGCCGTCGCAAATTTTTAGATAACGCACGAGCTGGTGGATCGCCTTCATGTAGGCGACGGCCTCCTTGGCCGAGCGCATGTCCGGCTCGGAGACGATTTCAAGCAGCGGCGTTCCGGCGCGGTTCAAATCGATGCCGCTCATGCCGTGGAAGTCCTCATGCAGCGACTTGCCGGCGTCCTCCTCCAGATGCGCGCGGGTGATGCCGATGATTTTCTCGCTGTCACCGATCGCAATGCGAATGGAGCCCCTGGCGACGACGGGCAGTTCGTACTGGCTGATCTGGTAGCCCTTGGGCAGGTCGGGATAGAAGTAATTCTTGCGCGCGAACACGGAGCGCGGCGCGATCTGCGCGTTCACGGCCAGCCCGAAAGCGACGGCCATGCGCACGGCCTCCTTGTTCAGCACCGGCAGCACGCCCGGCAGGCCGAGGTCGATGGCGCAGGCCTGCGTGTTCGGCTCGGCGCCAAACGCGGTCGGCGCGCCGGAGAAAATCTTGCTGCGCGTGAGCAGCTGCGCGTGGATTTCCAGCCCGATGACGGTTTCCCAATTCATATGCTTTTCGCTCAGGCGAACGCCGCCGGCCGGCGCTCGTGCCAGTCGGTGGCCTGCTGGTACTGGTGGGCGGCGTTCAGCATGCGCGCCTCGCCGAAGTAATTGCCGATGATGTGCAATCCCACCGGCAGATCGTTGACGAAGCCGGCCGGGATCGACATGCCCGGCAGGCCGGCGAGATTGACGGCGATGGTGTAGATGTCGGAGAGGTACATGGTCACCGGATCGGAGGTCTTCTCGCCGATCTTGAACGCCGTGGTCGGCGAGGTGGGGCCGGCGATCAAATCCACCTCCTTGAAGGCGCGCGCGAAATCGTCGCGGATCAGGCGGCGGATCTTCTGCGCCTTGAGGTAATAGGCGTCGTAGTAGCCGGCGGAGAGGGCATAGGTGCCGATCAAGATGCGGCGCTGCACCTCGGGGCCGAAGCCCTCGCCGCGCGAGCGGCAGTAGAGGTCCATCAAATCTTTTGGTTTGTCGCAGCGATGGCCGTAGCGCACGCCATCGAAGCGGCTTAAGTTGGAGGAGCACTCCGCCGGCGCCACGACGTAATACGCCGGGATGGAGAGATGGCCGTTGGGCAGGCTGATTTCCCTGACCACAGCGCCGAGTTTTTCGAACTCGCGCATGGCGGCGTGCACGGCATCCGCCACCGCCGGGTCCAGCCCCGCGCCGAAATACTCCTTCGGCAGACCGATGCGCAGTCCCTTGAGCGATGCATTCAAATCACGCGCGTAATCCTCCGGCGGCCGCTCAAGCGAGGTCGAATCGCGCGGGTCGAAGCCGCAGATCACGTTCAGCACCAGCGCCGCGTCCTCGACGGTCCGCGTCATGGGGCCGCCCTGATCGAGGCTGGAGGCAAACGCGATCATGCCCCAGCGCGACACGCAGCCGTAGGTCGGCTTGATGCCGGTGATGCCGCACAGCGCCGCCGGCTGGCGGATGGAGCCGCCCGTGTCCGTGCCGGTGCCGAACGGCGCCAGCCGCGCGGCCACCGCCGCCGCCGTGCCGCCGCTCGAGCCGCCGGGAACACAGTCCGTGTTCCACGGATTGCGCACCGGTCCGAAATAACTGGTCTCGTTGGAGGAGCCCATCGCGAACTCGTCCATGTTGGTCTTGCCGAGCATCACCAGACCGGCGGCGTTGAAACGCTCGCTGACCGTGGCGTCGTAGGGCGAGATGAAATTTTCCAGCATGCGCGAGCCGCAGGTGGTGCGCACGCCCCTCGTGCAGAAGATGTCCTTGTGCGCGTAGGGCACGCCGGTCAGCGGCGCGGCGTCGCCGCCGCGGCGGCGGGCGTCGGCCTCCGCGGCCTGCTTGAGCGCCTGTTCGGCGGTGACGGTGATGAAACTGTTGAGTTTCCGATCGTGCGCCTCGATGCGTTGCAGACAGGCGCGGGTCAGCTCAACGCTGGAGAAGTCGCCGCCCGCCAGCCCGCGCGCCAGTTCCGCCAGAGAAAGATGATGCAGTTCGGCCATGAGACGGCAAAAGCGGTGTTATTCGATGACCTTGGGCACGAGATAAAGCCCCGCCTCGACGGCCGGCGCGATGGCCTGGAATTCAGCGCGCCGATCCGGCTCGGTGACCTCGTCCTCGCGCATGCGGGCGCTGACCTCGAGCGGATGCGCCAGCGGCTCCACATTGCCGGTGTCCACGGCGTTCATCTGGGCGACGAACTCCAGTATGCCGGACAGCTGCCTGGCGAGCGCCGGCAGCCGTTCGGCTGGCACCTGCAGGCGCGCCAGCCTGGCGATTGCCAAAACTTCTTCCTGGCTTAAGGCCATGATGACCCCGGTTGATGGGTGGATCCGAAAGGGAAGTGCGGACCAGCACAAAAATATCATATTTGACTATTACCGGATACCTGCGACGGTGTTAAGATATGTGAGCTAACTCCGCACCGCCAGCCGGAAATAGGCAGTTGACGCAGCGCCACAACCGCCTCTATATCGCTGACAACAGGCGGAATGACTTAACTCTATCCCGACGACAGAGTACACATGCTGAAAAAATTACGGGGCCTGTTCTCCAACGATCTGTCCATCGATCTGGGAACGGCCAACACATTGATCTATGTCCGCGGCAAGGGCATCGTTTTGAACGAACCCTCGGTGGTCGCGGTGCGCAAGGGCCGCGACAACAGCGGCCACAAGAGCATCGCCGCCGTCGGCTCCGAGGCCAAGCGCATGCTCGGCCGCACGCCGGAGCACATCAACGCCATCCGCCCGATGAAGGACGGCGTCATCGCCGACTTCGAGATCACCGAGAAGATGCTGCAGCACTTCATCCACAAGGTGCACGGCAACCGCATCTTCCGCCCCAGCCCGCGCGTGCTGGTGTGCGTGCCCTGCGGCTCCACCCAGGTCGAGCGCCGCGCCATCCACGATTCCGCCAAGGGCGCCGGCGCGCGCGAGGTGTTCCTGCTGCAGGAGCCGATGGCGGCGGCCATCGGCGCCGGCATGCCGGTGTCCGATCCGCGCGGCTCGATGGTGCTCGACATCGGCGGCGGCACATCGGAAGTCGCGGTGATTTCGCTCAACGGCATCGTCTACTCGGACTCGGTGCGCACCGGCGGCGACAAGTTCGACGAGGCCATCGTCAATTACATCCGCCGCAACTACGGCAGTCTCATCGGCGAGTCCACCGCCGAGCGCATCAAGCAGGAGATCGGCTGCGCCTATCCCGGCAACGAGGTGCGCGAGATCGAGATCAAGGGCCGCAACCTGGCCGAGGGCCTGCCGCGCAGCTTCACGCTGAACAGCAACGAGATTCTGGAGGCGCTGCAGGACCCGCTGGCCGCGGTGGTGCGCGCGGTCAAGATGGCGCTGGAGAAGACGCCGCCCGAGCTGGGCGCCGACGTGGCGGAGCGCGGGCTGGTGCTGACCGGCGGCGGCGCGCTGTTGCGCGACATCGACCGGCTGCTGATGGAGGAGACCGGCCTGCCGGTGATCATCGCCGACGACCCGCTGACCTGCGTCGCACGCGGCGGCGGCCGGGTGCTGGAGATGATCGATGAACATGGGCCGGACGTATTGATGCTTGAATAAAAGGCTGTAATGGGGAGATGAAGATGCGCGTGAGGCTGGAGGGCAACGCATGAAGTCTTTGTTCATCCATCCATCGCCGTCGCTGGCGAGGCTGCTGTCGCTGATCGTCGGCGCGCTCCTCATCATGGTGATGGATCACCAGTACCGGCAGCTGGAGACCCTGCGCGCCGTGCTTTCGGTCGCGGTCTATCCCCTGCAGGTGATCGTCAATGCGCCGGTGCAGGCGGTGCACAGTTTGATGTCCTCCGTCGCCACGCGACAGGCGCTCGAGGATGAGAATGAAAAGCTGCGCGTGCAGAACCTGTTGCTGAAATCGCGCCTGCAGAAATTCTCGGCGCTGGAATCGGAGAACAAGCACCTGCGCGAGTTGCTGGATTCCTCGGTGCATCTGGGCGAGAAGGTCCTGGTGGCCGACGTGCTGGGTGCGCAGGGCGACGTCGAGGCCGCGCAGATGACGCTCAACAAGGGCAGCCAGCACGGCGTGTATCTCGGCCAGCCGCTGGTCGACGCCGAGGGGGTGATGGGGCAGGTCATCCACGTGGCGCCCTTCACCAGCGTGGCCATGCTGATCACCCATCCCAATCACGCCCTGCCGGTGCAGTTCAACCGCACCGGCGTGCGCGCCATCGCGGTGGGCACCGGCAACGACGCGGTGCTGGAACTGAACTACGTGCCGGTGACCGCCGATGTGCGGGTGGGCGATCTCATCACCACCTCCGGCCTGGGCGGGCGCTTCCCCGCCGGCTATCCGGTCGGCGAGGTGACCAAGGTCAGCCGCGAATCAGGCAGCCCGTTCGCGAAGATCAGCGCCGCGCCCAGCGCCCGGCTCGGCCGCTCCCAGCAGGTGCTGCTGGTGTGGCCGGCGAGCGGGCCGGCGGCGGTCGCAGGCCTGTCCGAATCCCTGTTCTACGCGCCGTAGCTTCATGGCCATACCCGCCTGGCGCGGAGGGGTCATCGCCGCGAGTTTTGTCGTGGCCCTGATGTTGACGGCGATGCCGCTGCCCACCTGGGGCGTGGCGTGGCGGCCGGCGTGGGTGGCGATGGTGCTGATCTACTGGGCCATGGCCCTGCCCGACCGCGTGGGCATGTTCACCGGCTTTGTGCTGGGGCTCCTCGTGGACGTGATCGAGGTCAACCAAAGCGCGGTGCTGGGCCAGCACGCCCTCGGGCTCGGCATCATCACCTACCTCGTGGTGAGCCATCACCGCCGGCTCCGGGTTTTCCCGCTGGGGCAGCAGGCCGTGGTGATTGGCGGCCTGCTCCTGGGCTACATGGCGTTGAACGGCGCCATCCTGATGGCGGTCGGCCAGCCGCCGAATCCATGGCGCCTGATCCTGCCGGCGCTAACCAGCGCGCTCCTGTGGCCGTGGCTGTTCATCATCCTGCGTGACCTGCGCCGCCGCGCGCGGCTGAGCTGACGTGGAATTTTCGCTCCAGCTCAAGGATCGCGTCCGCGAGCTCAAGCTGGTGCAGCGCCGGCTGACCGCCGCCATGTTCATCGTCGTGGCGCTGCTGGGCCTGCTGTTGATGCGGCTGGCCTATCTGCAGATCGTCGAGCACGATCACTACACCACGCTGTCGCAGGACAACCGGGTCAAGGTGCTGCCGCTGCCGCCGACGCGCGGATTGATCTACACGCAGGATGGCGCGCTGGTGGCGGAAAACCGCCCCGCCTTCAGCCTCGACGTCGTGCCGGAGCGCGTCCCCGACATGGAGGACAGCCTCAAGCGCCTGCGGCGCATCATCGATCTCACCGACGCGGACATCGCCCGCTTCCGGCAGGCGCTCAAGCAAAAGCGGCGCTTCGAGAACGTCAGCCTGCGCTTCAACCTGACCGAGGAGGAGGTGGCGCGCTTCTCGATTGACCGCCATCGCTTCCCCGGTTTCGACATCACCGCCTCGCTCAGCCGCTACTATCCGCAGGGCGCCCTGCTGGCGCACGTGCTGGGCTACGTCGGCCGCATCGACGAGAACGATCTCAGGTCGGTGGATCAGGCCAATTACAGCGCCACCACCCACATCGGCAAGGGCGGCGCCGAGCAGACCTACGAGGAGGAGCTGCACGGCAGGGTCGGCTATCAGCAGGTCGAGGTCAATTCGCAGGGGCGGGTGCTGCGCGTGCTGGAGAGCACGCCGGCGGTGTCGGGCGCGGACCTGCACCTGACGCTGAACCTGTCGCTGCAGCGGGCCGCGACGGAGGCGCTCGCCGGCCGGCGCGGCGCGGTGGTGGCGCTCGATCCGGACACCGGCGGGGTGCTGGCCCTGGTGAGCGCGCCGGCCTACGACCCCAATCCGTTCGTGCGCGGCATCGGCGTCGCCCAGTACGCCGCGCTGCTCAACTCGCCGGACCGGCCGCTCTACAACCGGGCGTTGCAGGCGGTCTATCCACCCGGCTCCACCATCAAGCCGTTCATGGCGCTGGCGGCGCTGTATTACGGCGCCCGCACGCCCGCCGCCACCACCTGGTGCCCGGGCTGGTTCATGCTGCCCAACGACGATCGCAAGTATCATTGCTGGAAGAAACCCGGCCACGGCCGCATGGACATGAAGGAGGCAATCATCGAGTCCTGCGACGTGTATTTCTACGAGCTGGCGCAGGACCTCAAGATCGACCGCATGCACGATTTTCTCGATCATTTCGGATTCGGCCGCCGGACCGGCATCGATCTGCCCGGCGAGGCGGCCGGCGTCAATCCATCGCGCGCCTGGAAGCAGGCCAGCCGCCGGCAACCCTGGTATCCAGGCGAGACGCTGATCGCCGGCATCGGCCAGGGCTTCCACCTGGTGACGCCATTGCAGCTGGCGCACGCCGTGTCGGTGCTCGCCACGCGGGGATTGAGCGCAACGCCGCATCTCGCCGGCAGCCTGCATCCCTCCCCGCCGGCGGAGGAGGAGACGATCTCCCCGCCGGTGGAAACCGCGGTCACCCTGCGCCATGCGCAGGACTGGAACGTCGTGACCGCCGCCATGCACGAGGTGGTGCAGGGCGAACGCGGCACCGCGCGCCATTCCGGCGAGGGCGCACTGTACGCCTACGCCGGCAAGACCGGCACGTCGCAACTGTTCGGCATCAAGCAGGACGAGGAGGGGGAGAACGTGCAGGACACGGACATTCCGGAGCGGCTGCGCGATCACGGACTGTTCATCGCCTTCGCGCCGCTCTCCGCGCCGCGGATCGCACTGGCGGTGGTGGTGGAAAACGGCTCCAGCGGCAGCAGTTCCGCGGCGCCGGTCGCCCGGCAGGTGATCGATCATTATCTGCTGAAGATCCTGGGCCTCGGTGAGGCGGTGCCGCATGGACAAACCTGAGTCGCTCCGGCTGCGGCTGCATGTCGATCCGCTGCTGCTCGCCGGCATACTGATGCTGGGCGCGGCGGGACTGGTGGTCCTCTACAGCGCCACGGGCGCGGATCAGCACATGGTCGTGCGCCAGGGCGGGCGCATGTTGCTGGGTCTCGCCGTCATGGCGGGCGTCGCGCAATTCAAGCCAGAGACCCTGATCCGGCTGGCGCCATGGCTGTATTCGGCGGGATTGATTCTGCTGGTGGTGCTGAATTTCATCGGCACCGGCCGCGGCGCGCATCGCTGGCTGGATTTGGGCGTGGGGCGTTTCCAGCCCGCGGAGATCATGAAACTGGCGGTGCCCATGACCTGCGCGCGCTTTCTCACCGCCGGCGATCTGCCGCCGTCGTGGACGCGGCTGGCGCTGTCGGGCGTCTTCATCCTGCTGCCCGTGGTGCTCATCGCCATGCAGCCGGACCTGGGCACGGCGGTGCTGGTCATGGCGGCGGGCGGCTTCGTGATCTTTCTGGCGGGGCTGTCGTGGCGCGCCATGCTGGCATTGGTGCTGGTGGTGGCCGCCTCCATGGTGCCGCTGTGGTCGCTGCTGCACGATTACCAGCGGCAGCGCATACTCACGCTGCTGGACCCGCAGCAGGATCCGCTGGGCGCGGGCTATCACATCATCCAGTCGGTGATCGCGGTCGGTTCCGGCGGCCTGTTCGGCAAGGGCTGGCTGCAGGGCACGCAATCACGGCTGGAATTCCTGCCGGAGCGCCACACGGATTTCATCTTCGCCGTGGTGTGCGAGGAGTTCGGCTTTGCCGGCGCCGCCCTGCTCATCGCCCTCTATCTGCTGATCATCGCCCGCGGGCTCTCGATCGCCGCCGGGGCGCAGGACCACGCCAGCCGGCTGCTGGCCGGCAGTCTCTCGCTGACGCTGTTCATCTACGTGTTCGTGAACATGGGCATGGTGGTGGGGCAGCTGCCGGTGGTGGGCGTGCCGCTGCCGATGATCAGCTACGGCGGCAGCTCTCTGGTGACTCTCATGGCGGCTTTCGGTATGCTCATGTCCGTGCATACGCACCGGAAAAAAATGCTGTTCTGATGCGCAGGCGCAACTTCCTGTTTCGTTCCCTGGCCCTGCCTCTTCTCCCCTCCCTGACCGTCCTCGCGGGCGGGTGGCCGGGCGCGACGATGCCGGCCGGCGCGGAGGAGCCCCTGCCCGTGGGTATCGAGCCATTCATTCATGAACTGGTGCAGGAACACGGTTTTGACCCCGCCGCGCTGCGCGCCTTCTTCCACGACACGAGGCGCCTGCCCGACGTGTTGGAGGCCATCGCCAGGCCGGCCGAGAGCAAGCCGTGGTTCGAGTACCGCGCCCTCTTTCTCACCCCCGAGCGCATACAGGAAGGCGCGGCCTTCTGGCGGGAGCATGCCGGCGTGCTGGCCCGCGCGCAGGCGAGCTTCGGCGTGGATCCCGGGATCATCGTCGCCATACTGGGCGTCGAGACATTCTACGGCCGGCGGGCGGGCAGGCACCGTGTCGCCGATACGCTCTACACGCTGGCGTTTTACTACCCGCCGCGCGCCGATTTTTTCCGTGGCGAACTGAAGAACTACCTGCTGCTCACGCGCGAGCAGCACCTGGACCCCCTGTCGCTGTACGGTTCCTACGCCGGCGCGATGGGCATGCCGCAGTTCATGCCCAGCAGCACGCGCGCCTTCGCAATCGATTTCGACGGCGACGGCCAGACCGACATCTGGAACAGCGCGGCGGACGCCGTCGGCAGCGTGGCCAATTATCTCCACCTGCATGGCTGGCGAGCGGGCCAGCTGATTGCAATTCCGGCGCAGGTCTCGGGTCAAACGGGAAATGAAAATTACCAGAAGCTGCTGGCCGCCGGCCTCAAGCCCAGCCTGGACGTCCGGACCCTGGAGCAGCAGGGGATTCATCCCGCCGGCGCGCTGCCGGCGGCGGCCAGGGTGGCGCTGGTGCAGGTCGCGACGCAGACCGGGCCCGAATACTGGCTGGGCCTCGACAACTTTTACGTCATCACCCGCTACAACCAGAGTCCGCTCTACGCCCTGGCGGTGGTGCAACTGGCGGCGGCGGTCCGTGACGTTTATCAGCCTCCGGCGGCCGCCGGCGCGGCGGGGGGCGGGCTGTAATGGCGCCGCGATCATGCCGGTGGCTGCTGGGGTGGCTCGCGCCGCTGCTGCTGGCCGGATGCGGTTTCAGTTTCAAGCCCTCGCCACCGCCGGTGCCGGTGGAGCAGATCCCCGACGCCGTGCCGAAGGCCGAGCCGCTGTCGAAGTACGGCAATCCCGACTCCTACGTCGTCGACGGCCGGCGCTATTACGTGCTCAAGAACGCAGACGGCTTCGTCGAACGCGGCATCGCCTCCTGGTACGGGCCGGACTTCCACGGCAAGCGCACCTCCAGCGGCGAGATCTATGACATGTATCAAATGACCGCCGCCCACAAAACGCTGCCGATTCCGACCTATGTTCAGGTCACCAACCTGCAGACGGGACGCAGTACGGTGGTCAAGGTCAACGATCGCGGGCCGTTCAAGGATAATCGCATCATCGATCTGTCCTACGTCGCCGCGCGCAAGCTCGGCATCTGGGAGCAGGGCACGGGCCTGGTCGAGATCCGCGCGCTGACCCCCGGCGGAAAACCCGTCGCCGCCCCCGCCGTCGCGCCGCCGACGTCCACCGTCATCGCGCAGGCGAGGGCCACCGGCGCGCCGGTGCCGTTCTACATCCAGATCGGCGCCTTCATCGATCGCGGCAACGCCGAACGCCTGCGCGCGCGCGTGCTGGCGGTGGCGTCCAACGTGCAGATCGCGCCCGGCGAAAGCAACGGGCAGGCGGTCTATCGCGTGCAGATCGGGCCGTTCACCGACGTGGACGCCTCGGATCGCATCGTGCACGCCCTGCTGCAGGCGGGCGTCGCGGAATACCGCATCGTGCTGGAGTGAGTGCGGGCCGGCCCGCGGAATTCGCTACAATACAAATTTTGGATCGTTCATGATGAAAAAATCATTCATCTTCATGATGCTGGTCGTGTTCATGGGGCTGTGGACGGCGCCGGCCTTGGCGGAGAAGGCGGTGCGCCGCGCCGAAAAACCCGCGCCGGCGGCGGGGGGCCAGGTGGAGAAGGGCGGCACCGGGAGAAAAACCGCGGATAAAAACGAATCCGCGGAAACGGCGCCACCGGCGCCCGCCGCCAGGCCGGTGACGCTCGGCTTCGTGCCGGCGCCACCTGCCGTCAACGCGCGATCGTGGATCCTCCTTGATTACACCACGGGGCAGGCGCTGGCCGAGGACAACGCCGATGAGCGCAGGGAGCCCGCGAGCCTCACCAAGATGATGACCATCTACACCGTGTCGCAGGCCCTGAAGGAGGGCCGGATCAAGCTCACCGATCAGGTGCCCATCAGCGAAAAGGCCTGGCGCACCGGCGGCGGCGGCGTCGAGAGCTCCAGCATGTTTCTCAAGGTCGGCTCGCGCGTGCTGCTGGAGGACCTGATGAAGGGCGACATCGTGCAGTCGGGCAACGACGCCAGCGTGGCGCTGGCGGAATACGTCGCCGGGTCGGAGGACGCGTTCGCCGATCTGATGAATCAGAACGCCGCGCGGCTGGGCATGACCGGCACGCATTTCGTCAACAGCCACGGCCTGCCGGCGCCGGATCACTACACCACCGCGCGCGATCTGGGGAAGCTCGCCGCGGCGCTGATCCGCGACTTCCCGGACGTCTACAAGTGGTTTTCAATCCGCGAATTCACCTGGAACAACATCAGGCAGCAGAACCGCAACAAGCTGCTGTGGCGCGACGGCACCGTGGACGGCATCAAGACCGGCTTTCACAGCGCCGCCGGCTATTGCCTGGCGGCCTCGGCCGTGCGCGGCGACATGCGGCTCATCGCGATCATCCTGGGCTCCGCGGGCGAGAACGCCCGCGCCGACGCGGCGGAGACGCTGTTCGGCTACGGCTTCCGTTTCTTCGAGACGCGCAAGATCTACGCCGCCCGCCAGCCGGTGCAGCAGGAGCGCGTGTGGAAGGGCGCGGTGGAGGGCGTGGGCCTGGGGCTGGCGCAGGACCTCTACGTCAGCATGCCGCGCGGGCAGGAGAACAAGCTCAAGCGCAACGTCGAGGTGCAGAGGCCGCTGCTCGCGCCGCTCCTGGGCGGCGAGACCCGCGGCACGCTCACGGTGCAGATCGGCGACAAGACGCTGGCGCAGCGGCCCCTGATCGTTTTGCAGCCGGTGGCGCCGGCGGGCTGGACGGGACGGCTCGTGGATACGGTGAAATTATGGCTGCAATAGCCCAGCCCGGCGCCATCGTTTACTTGAACGGCGAGTGGCTGCCGCTCTCCGAGGCGCGCGTCTCCGTGCTCGATCGCGGCTTCATCTTCGGCGACGGCGTCTACGAGGTCATTCCCTCCTTCGGCGGCCGTCTGTTCCGGCCGGATCAGCACCTGGACCGCCTGGATCGGAGCCTGGCGGCGGTGAAGATGAATAATCCGCTGGCGCGCGAGCGCTGGCGGGCGGTGTTGAACACGCTGCTCGAGCGCAACGGCGGCGGCGATCAGTCCGTGTACCTGCAAATCACCCGCGGCGTCGCCCGCCGCGATCACGTCCCAATCGAACCGCTGACGCCGACGGTGTTCGCGATGAGCTCGCCCGTCGTGCGCCAGAACCGCCAGCCGGTGACGGCGATCGTGTGCGAGGACATCCGCTGGAAGTGGTGCCAGATCAAATCCATCGCGCTGCTGGCCAACGTGCTGATGCGGCTGGAGGCGCAGGAGCGCGGCGCCTACGAGGCGCTGCTCATCCGCGACGGCTTCCTGACCGAGGGCGCCGCCAGCAACGTGTTCATCGTCAAGGACGGCGTGGTCAGGACGCCGCCGCACAGCAAAAACCTGCTGCCCGGCATCACGCGCGATTTAATTGTCGAACTGCTGGCACGGAATCATATTCCACATGCCGAGACCAGCGTCAGTGAGGCGGAGTTGCGCGCCGCCGATGAAATTTTTCTGACCAGCTCCGTGCGCGAGGTCGCGCCGGTGGTGAAGCTCGATGATCGTCCGGTCGGCAAGGGCGTTCCGGGGCCGGTGTGGGAGAGCGTGGTGTCGATCTACGAGCAGTTCCGCAACGCGGAAGTGGCGCGCGCGCAAGCCGGCGCAGCGGCCTAGAGGAGCTTTGTAGAATGCGTCTGGCCAGAACCTGTCTCAAAATGCCGTTCGCCCTGAGGTATCGAAGGGCAAACGACAGCATAGCGTACCTTTTATCGGTCTGGATGCCAGCTTTCGCTGGCATGACGATACAAAACCCGTGAGTGACGGCATGGAAATCTTCAAGGAATTCACCATCGAGGCGGCGCACCGGCTGCCGAGCCTGCCGGCGACGCACAAGTGCCACCGGTTGCACGGTCATTCCTTCCGCATCGGCGTTTATGTCAGCGGCGAGGTGAACGCCACCACGGGCTGGGTGATGGACTTTGCCGACGTGAGCGCCACCTTCCGGCCGCTGTTCGAGCAGCTCGATCACCGTTACCTGAACGAGATCGAAGGCCTGGAAAATCCCACCAGCGAAAACCTTGCGCGCTGGGTCTGGCAGCGGCTGCATCCCGTGCTGCCGGGCCTCTGCCGCGTCGTGATCCACGAGACCTGCACCGCCGGCTGCGTCTACACCGGCGAATAACGCGTTGAAAATCTGCGATGACAAACTTCCCCCGAATTAGTTGACACCCTGGGCTAACGAGCTCGGAGGTGTGAGATGGCAAGAGCAGGACCTCGCAAGGTGGCGAGATACGGCGATCAGTTCAAGGCGACGGCGGTGAAGCTGAGCA